>Ga0310828_1000055_pt1 | contig 212288 bp, 224 predicted proteins | sample WT_ome_3_FD_202242 | JGI IMG/M metagenome (GOLD analysis project Ga0310828, IMG submission 202242) | Sorghum-adapted microbial communities enriched on wild type (WT) sorghum from Joint BioEnergy Institute, Emeryville, California, United... ... | reverse complement strand
TACATTATTCATATAAATTATAATAATTAATATTAATATAATAAAATTAATATTTTTATTTAATAGGGGGATTTGAAATGAATATCAGCATCTTGTTTGGTAATAAACCAAAAATCATCTATGAACTTTTTTATCTCTATACTCAAGCGTTGGCCAAATATTTGGACGTCGAAAGTTCATTAAATCTGGATGAAATTATTGATAAGGCTAAGAGAAAAAATAATGATGATCTAAATCTATTCATCGACTGGTTCGAAAGAAAAGGACGTAAAACTATACTGGATATAAGTAAAATCGAAATTCCTGAAAATGAGGATTTTATGGCTCAAATCGAATATGAAATCTATATTCTCCGAGAAAATTTAGAGTCTGAAGACTTAGAAGATTTGCGCGCACTTTTGATAAATATTATAGTCGATCTTCCATTTCGTATAAAATAATACAAACTCACTTATTTTTGCTGAAATTAGACAGATATCCCGAAGGATATCTGTTATTTTTTTAATTTATATATCATATTAAGGTAAATATTAACAAAGGACGGAGGTTTATATGAAATAATTACTATTTAATTATCAATTTACAGTAAAATTAATAAAAATCAATAAATGGAGGATAATGAACATGAATAAAAATAATACTACTATGGTTCTGATGTGGTATCTTTTAGGAGCACTTCTTGTTTTTAATGGGAGTAGAAATATTTTTGAAGCATTTGCTACAATAGACCCTTATGCTATCATTGTTAATTTCGTGATCATTATTTTGGGTTCACTTATCGTTATAGGCACCAGTTTCTATATCTATCATGTGGAATCTAAAAAGATTAATTTGGATGAAAGGGAGAAATAAACCATGAATAGAAATAAGTATATTGAAAATGCACGTGATATTATTAATCATTTTTCTCATAATGAACTCCGAGCCAACCTTATTAAATTAAAAACCGAACTCTTTAATGAAATTAGTAACCAAGAAATCGAACATGGTAACGTAGATGTTTCTGAAATGCATCCAGTAGAGGCATTTAACTATGGATTCGCCGTAGGAAATCTGTCCATGGTGAGTGAACTTCTCACTGGTATCAGGTACGAAAAATTAAATAAACCTGAAAGTGATTATATCAAAGAAGCGGCCGATGAACTTCTTCAAGAAGTACGGGAAAATATTCTTAAAATTTATCGCTCGCAAATTCAGGAACTTGCAACCGTATTGTGTACATTATATGATCTTTTCGACGAACTCAGAAATATTGATATCCAAGTATCTGCTAATAGCGATGCTGAAATGAGTAAAAAGGTAATTATGAATCTGATAAATAAAGTGCTCGAAGTACGTGAAAGAATTGTTTCTAGGGATAAAATTAAATGGATTCGTCTTATCAGTGAAGATGGAAATGAATCAGGAAATGAAGGTGAAAAAGAACAGGCTGATATATCCTCTTTCTTTTTCAATGAAAAGAAGAATCCCTTTCTATTTCATCAGGATTTTATGAAAGATATTCCACTGATGGGAAAGGATCTTAACATACTCATCTTTAAAAAAGATAATAAAAAAGGAAATAACTTGAATTGAATGGATGAATACCCATGGTAAACAATGAATTGGCCTTATGTATTACTGGCTTAAGAGCGGAAAAATTATTCGGTGCTGGGTATACTGACAAAGTGTATTCCAGCACCGTTATCAAACAATTGATCGCAGTAATGGTAAGATTTCTAGAAAAAAATTCTCAGATCAAAAAAGTTTATATCGGAATGAGTTCAGGAATAGATTTACTTTTTGGAATAGCTATTCATAAGTATCGTGAGAGAAATCCTAACAGAGAAATTGATCTATATTGTGTTATTCCAGGTAGAAACCAGGATAGATTTTTTACCAGAGAGGAAAAAGCGCAATATAAATTCATCATAGACAAAGTTGCCACTACCGTAATAAGATTAAGTGATGAACAAATTAATCCTAAACTCTTTATAGAAAGAAATCAATATATGGTAGATAATAGTGATCTAACATTAGCATTTTGGGATTTCAATAAATCAAGGTCTGGTACTTACAATACTATGTGCTATAGTAGAAAACAGAAACAACCAGTTTATCTATTTGATGCGAAAGATATATGTAAAAAAGGAGAATGGTGGTTTCCTCCCAGTAAAGATTCAGGAATAAAGATAAACGATGTTCATAAATAAAGGGAATGGTTGTTACCATTCCCTTTATTTTTTGTTTTTGATAACTAAGTATACAGATATTTAAGCAGATGAATAAGGAGTTGTTAATATAATGAAGTTATGGGTTTTAGTAAAGGATGATGTTAAAGTAATAGCAATATCTGAGGACGAGGAATCTGTCATTAATTATATTTTGCAAAATGAACTTTCCCTTGATGAATATTCCTATTTCAAAGTTAAAGGGAAAGAAGCTGAAAAGTTTGCTATTAATTATGAGGACGAATACCTTATCCATGATGATGAACTCGATAAGGTGTTTACTCAATCTGAATGGCTCGTGGTTAGTTCCACAATCGAAGAAGAAAGGGCAAGAATTTTAACAACATTGAGTGATCTGGAGCACTATATTAAGTATTACTCAATGGGTAAAAAAGAGAAAAAGGTTCTTCTAAAGGCTCACTCGATACTACACCCTAATAGAGAAGTAAAAAACCTCAAAAAGAGCATAAAGCTTCACGAGCTTATAAATTTCCTTAGAAAGCGAACAAGTATTTCTGAGCTCTTTAAGGAGACAATGAACACAGCTTCTAAAGTGTTAAAGATCATAATTAATACCGATGAAGAATGAATTGGGAGGACTCAGCTATGGTAAATAACAATGGATCTTGGAAGCGTATTTTTAAACTCTACTTAATTACGGAAAATAATCAAATCATAGATGTTACTGCAACTCTTGAGATGAAAACCCCGAGTATTGAAGAAGAGAATGGTCTTCCACCGGGGTTTAATTCGATCTACTATGGAGTTGAAGTCGATTTTGAGCCCGCAATTAATAACAAAGAGGTAAAAAATCTCACTAGAATTTCATTTGCATTACCGGGTAAAACCAGAGATGGGCAATTGGCGAAAATAACTGTTGGTCATATTGCCCAAGGTATTATTTCAACTCTTAAAGAAAATAATAAAATTGAGATAAAAGAAATAGGGATACAAGAAGAAGGAAGATTACTTTAACGCTTGCACTTAATTTATAATGGGTGCATGTAAGCAATGATTAAGCGATGTCTTTTAATCAGACATCGCTTATTTTTTTTCTATGAACTAATTATAGGCATTTTACGAATTTTGCGGAGAGTCGATCATAATAAACATATATTATTAATCTGAATATAGATGAATAATATATTCATCCTACAGAGAACGGAAAATATTCAAAATGAAAAGGAGGTATAAAATGGGATATGAAAAAGAAGGAGATCGATATACGCAAACTTGAATGTATCATCTCTAACAAAGAAAAATTCAATGAATTCCTGAAGTCGCTGAAATGATTTGATTAATTGATGACTTGGTAGAGGGGTGGATTTTCTACCCCTCTACTAAGTTATTTCTCTATAAACTAATAATAAATGCTATTTATTGGGGGTTAGAAAAATGGGAAATGTGAACCAAGGAATTTTAGTTGTCATTGAAGGAATGGACGGAGCATCTAAAAGAACACAATCGGAACTTTTGCAGAGTAAATTACAACAATCAAATGTCATTTCCACGTTAGTCTCCTTTCCTAACTACGACGACTCGTCGTCTGCCCTTGTTAAAAGCTATCTCAATGGAAATTTCGGTAGAAGTAAAGAAATCATCGATAGAATGACGTTTTTGAAACAAATCTGTACATTCTATGCAGTAGATAGGGTATCAACGCTCTTCAAAACACGTACCAGTGGAACAACTCTTTATGAAGACTATATGAATGGGGCTTTCATAATTTGTGATCGTTATACCACGTCTAATATCCTCCACCAAACCTCGAATATTGAAAACGTTGAAGAAAAATATAGACTTGTTGATTGGATCGAAGATTTTGAGTATAGTACTCTAGGTTTGCCAAAACCAACTGTAGTCTTTTATTTGGACGTGACTCCAGAAGTGGCATTAAAAAATATAAGCCAAAGGTATAACGGTAACGACAATTACGACATCCATGAAAATTACACCCATTTACGAATGGTCTATGAAAACAACAAAAAAATTGTTCCATATTGTAAATGGGTTCCCATAAATTGCGTAAATTCCGATGGAAATATGAGAACTAGAGAAGACATCTCAGAAGATATTTTCGCGGAAATCCAAAAAATACTAAAATAAGCAATAAAGAGAAAGAGAGGAACAGCGATATGAATATCGATCGTTTCTATAGAGTAGAAAATAACTCCCTTGTATTTCCGGGGATCGAGAAAGACAAACTTCAAGTTGGTGATGTATTTAACATCTCTAACAGTTTAATCACTGACGGCTTCCATGGAAACGACCGACAGCTGTACTTTTACGAATATTGTGAACCTGGAAAAAATGTCTTGATTATGACTAACCGAAAAGGTCAGAAGCAGTTTGCAGTTGCTACCAACGACTGCGTCAGGGATAACTTCCCCGAAAACTGCTTGGCTAAAGTTCTCATCGAAGTCGGTAACTACATTATTCACACGTTTCCCGAGGTTAGTTCGGGACGGAGGTCGAACATTAATCGACATGTTGTGAATGTATTTAAAGTTATCGAAGTTTCTCCTAATGTTAGATTCTGTATCAACACGGAAATTTCTATCAACGTTAGATTGATTGATCGTCTTGTATTAACCACACATCATAGTGTGAAGGAAAATCTTCGTGAATTGCGGGAAGCAGTCAGACATTCACTTCTTGTCAGCAGAAAGAAGACCGATGACTTCACCACTCCTAAATACTGCTTCAATCCGGGACGGGTTGTCACTAACCGCTTGTTTCACCGTAATGAAGAGGGTGAGCTTATTTCTTTCAATGATGAAGGTAAGAGGCTTATCCTCAACAAAAATTCGCCCGAAGGTCTTACCAATGTTAATGGTGTAGACAAACGGGTGGAGAACATCTTCCTTCGCTGTTTCTACAGTAAGAAATTGTCTGATGAGGAAGTAATTTTCGTTGATGGAGCTCCTCTTAGTGTTCTTCAACAACATGAGCTCAACGACTATATTGAGGAGTCGAACATCACTAGGGAAATGGCTAGCACGATTTTGAAAAAAGCAATTACGTATCATAATCAAAGTTTCTTTGTTGTAGTAAATGTCAAAGGTGAAATTCGTCCAATCTACAAAAACTCATACGGATATGCTACTTTTCCGCTGAACGAGAAAGAGCAGGAGTTCATCAAGGTCTTGGAAGATCTTAAATTCTAATGTGAAAACAATGAGGGATAAAAAATCCCTCATTGTTTTTTCTTTTCATTTTATTAAATAGGGAGGCTTGTGAATATGACAAATAATAATATTGCTTTGAAAGAATTTAAAGTCCCACCTCTCGATACAACGGTAGCAATGACTACTTTATTGGCGTTTGCTAATGATGTGACTAAGAGATATGATCTCAAAAACATAATAAATTTCAGGTTATTGAAAAAATTCTCTGAAAAAAGTGGTTTATTCGAAGAGAAAGAATATTGTGATAAATATGAAAATCTTCAAAAAGCCTTACGTCGCTTCAATAGAAATATAAATAAACATTTCCCCAATATACGAATGGAGCACATATTCAACCAACTTTTAGCAATGGAAAACGTAAAAGAATCAATTATTTTTATAACAGAAGAAGAGTCTGTATATATAAAGAAATCGATAACACTCCTCATCCCAGTACTTGATGCTCTGGAAGATGTGGTTAAATATATAAAGGGTAAATTCAGAAAAGTTGTAAACTTATTTACACCAGAAGTTACACATATACCAGACGAAGAATTTTCAAAACAGTTTTATGCTTTGGAAATGATAGCGACCACTAACGATGCTGTGAAAAAGATGTTAAAAGTCTTTTGAACTATAAAAAAGAAAATGTCTACAAAGGCATTTTCTTATTTTTTTTATTTATATATAATTACTTTGATTAAGAAATAAAAATACTTGGAGGTAGTACAATGAAAAAAAGTAAAGCCAAGATTTCTAAGATGATTGGATTTCCGAGAACGGAAACACTCATGGTTCTATCTACCATACTGACATACGGAATTGAATATTCTGATGATGAACGAGATCCTATATTTATGGGTTCCTTTTATACTTACGCGAAAAGACATAATCTTCCCATCGATGAAAAATTGAATGAAAAAATTACGGTAATAAATAGTCAAATGAAGAAATTCAGAAAATGTATTGATTTAATATATACTAAGAATTTGGTAGCCACTTTAATTATGGAGTTATCCAAAAATTTGAATATGAGGGAACTCACATTACTTATTTCTGAAGATACAGTTTTCAAATTAAAACGGGCGATTGATCTTTTCTTACCTGTAATAGTTTCATTAGGCGACATCATTAATTATTTCAACGACAACTATGGTAACAAGAAACAAAAGATTGAAACTAATGAAGATTTTGATTTCTTCACGAATCTCCGTATTATAAAGATGATTTCCTCTACGAGAAAGTATTTTGAAAGACTTTCTTTAGTTCTTGAATAAAGAGAGTTCTTATAGCTCTCTTTTTTTAATTTTTTATTGTTTATATATCATTAATAAAGACAATTTGAGGAGGTAATTTAAATGAAAAAAGAAGTGCGTGAAACTGTCGATAAATTTTCTAAAAATTTAACCTTTGTGTCTGATGAACTTGAAAACTATGTCGGCTATCTTAGATTATCACCTGAGAAACAAGAACTTGCTGAGAAAGCTATAAAGATTTTGAAAAAGAAAGCTAAAGCACTTCGTAAAGCTAAAAGTAAAGAAGAAGTAAAAGAAGTGATACGTTTAGGAAAACTTCTCAATAATAGTGGTGACGATGAATGAAAGAGCATTATGTTGTATTAAATAACGATGGCATTATACGTGCCATACTTTCAAAGGATGAACATAAGTTATTTAAAACACAGAGAGACATGGCGGGATATAGAATAGAATCAGTTGACGATCCGAAAATAATCAAAGAGCTAATTAAAAAAGGTTATTCTGCTGAATTGATGAATGGTTATGTTGTATTCTCCGATGAAAATGAATACATCATAGAAAATCTAGTCGATAATATAAGTAATTTGGAAAGCTTGATTCTCAAGTTGATCAATGAGATACTGCCTATCATTAAATTAGATAAAAATGAGATGACTATTTTGATGGATTTCATTGAGATAGTCGTCATGCATCAAAAAGAATATAGTGAAAAATCTATGGAATGTAACATATTCGAATACCAAATGGTTAACGATAGATTTTTCAAAATGGATAAAATTATAGAACCTGCCCTTGGAGTATTTGACCCATAAAAGGAGGTAAAATTATGGGAAAAGTATATGCAGTACTTGATATAGACCAAGATTACTCCCTTATAGGGATTATACCAAATAAAGAAATTTTAAAATGTTTCAAGAAGCAAAGAGATATGAAACAATACAAAATTGAGAAAGTTGATGCTGATGAAATAGAAGAATATTTAAGAGAAATAGACATAAATGCAGTACTTGTCTCGGGAGTAGTAATGTTCCCAGATGAGTTCGAATACTTTAGTATATCATTTGATCAAATGATCTTGGATATAAATTCTACACTAAAAAATCTTTTTGAGGGAATATTACCATTTTTGAAACTGAAGGATGATGAATATACAACAGTATTGGAATTTATTTCCATGGTCATTCATCATCTCAATGAATATTCCAATAGATTCGAATATGAAATAGCTCCCGATGAAGATTCACCTGAGGATATTTTCTTCAATCTTGGAAAAATGGCATTTAAAATAATTGGAAGGAATGTGAGCGAATGATCTATTTGATCTTTCGAAATAATAATTTTGTTGGTTACGCTAGGAAAAAGAAGATATTAAAGTCATTTTTGAAATCAAGAGGATTTAAGAACTATGACATTTGTAAAGTGTCGGATATAGATACAACCGGGGTGGAGGATATTGAAGATCGTGAATTGAGATGGAATCCTTTGTATAAGATGGCCCTATTCGACTATGAGTTGGATGAGGCTAAAGCAATAGCTTTAGGTAGGATTGAAGAATTGGGTTTATTTTATAGCGAAATAAAGAAAATGGCGAAATATATTAAATTTGGTAAAAAGGAGAGAAAGATTTTAGCTCAGTTTTTTATTTTTATACAGAGGATACTTGAAGATTTGGATGAAGATGGAGAATCATGCGTTACCCCCGATGAGTATTTTGATATGAAAGAGATAATCAACTACGTCGTCCTAAAACATTAATGTAAAAACCTCATAAGGGGAGATTGGTATGTTTAACGATCTTAAAAAATCTATTCATAAATATAAAGAACAGGAATCTGTGAATGATTCTGTACTTGAAAATTCGGTAGACGTTAAAGATATTTTTCTCAATGACCCCGATATTGCTGTGATCGGTGCGGAAAACGATCCTGAAATCAAGAAATTGGTTTCAAATATTCCTGAATACGATCATGACAATGAAGATATTGAGGAAAAGGTTGAAAACGTTGTAGAAAATATGCTTGTGGAAATCTAAATCCGTCATGTAACACTATGAATTAAAACTTCAGTAGAGGGGGTTAAAAAATGCGATTACCTAAGATTGAATCTTACACCAATGATAGTAAAATAGAGGTAAAAAGAATAGAAAATATTCCCCCGACAAGTCGAAATGTTGTCATTACATCTGATAAAGATAAAGTTAAGTTAATCAAAAGCATCGAGCGGGATGTTCGCTCATCTCTTGAAAATAAAGACTATACTGGTTACCTGCGTGAATATATTGACATGACACAATGCTCATTCTTTCAAGGTGTGGTAAAAAACGGTAAAGGTAAAGTGTCCATTGAGATTCATCACGAACCTTTTACCCTTTATGATATTACCCAAATTGTGCTTGAAAAATGGATTCGTGAGGGAAATCCGATCAGACCGCTCAAGATTGCGAAAGAAGTTATGAAACTTCATTATCAGAACAAGGTCGGTCTTATTCCCTTGTCAACCACTGTTCATCAATTGGTACATTCTGGTAAACTTTTTATCCCGCTTCAAAACGTCAGAGGAAATTTCATTCAATTCATCGAGGAATATGATGAATATATCTCTGACGATCTCAAGGAAATGCTCCAAATTAAACTTAAAATGTCGAAAGAAATTGAAAAACAAGATATGAGTATTATTGAAACGAAATATACTTATCTTGAGGTCGATGGATTCATTCTTCCAGAAACTCTAGACGAAATTGTTACTAAATAATGATCTTGGGAGAGGACGGCGGAGGGTATGATGTTCTATGATAAACCAACTATCTTTTCGTTTAGGGTACTAATTGGGAGAAATGATGAAACGAAGAAAATAAGCTGTATTGTTATTGGTTTTCCCGAACTTAAACTAGAAGATTACGACTTTGCTGGCCGCGAGACCGGAGAATTTGTACCTTATGCGGCAATGAAAAACTTCAAAGACCAGCTTACCGAAGCTGTGAAAAAAGAGTTTAGATATGACAATGATGCATATATCAAAGGAAGAATTCGTAACTCCCTTTTACTTGAAGTTGATGATTCGTTGTTTAACGGATTTAATGAGTATAAATTTGATGTCATTTCGGTAAAAAGACAATAAAAATATACCGTATACCTCAATGAAGGTATACGGTATATTTTTTATTTATAGAATAAAAAGGCGGCCTGTATACAACGAATGTATACAAGCCCAATGGGATGAAGGAGGTCAAACCAGATGGCAAGGCGGCCGCCTTATATTATAGTTCATTTTTTTGAGCAACTTTTAGGTAAGGTGATGTAAAAATGCGTTATTGTTATCATATAACAAAAGCAGAAAATAAAGAATCCATAATGAAACAAGGGCTTATTCCACAAATTGGTAAAAATACCATACGTGTAAATGATCCGAAAGGAGTTTATTTATTTAAAACAATTGAAGCATTAGAAGATGCTTTGGGTAGTTGGATGGACGAAGATTTCTTTGGCGAAGATGAGGAAACTGTAATTTTAAAGGTAACTCTACCGGATGATTTCCCACTTATTCAGGGAGTATATGATGATGAATTAATTGCGATTGATGTTATACCACCCGAATACATAACATGCATAGAAGAATGAGGTGACTATGATGATAAAGTTTCTCATATTTACTGATGGTGGCCAATTTCGAACCCAAGAAAAACCACCTAAATTCGATTCTGTAACATCAGTTCGTGTGTTGCATGTTATAGATAATTCTAAGCCTGAGTTGGCATATGAGGAGAAAAATGTCAATGTAAATGCGACAGGAAATTTCTCAGAAATCAATGCTATTAGAAAAGGTTTGGAATGGGTTGTTCAAAAAATCAAAGAAAGTGAATTATATAAAGGAGAATATCAAGTAAAAGTTTTTACCGATTCGATGCTTTATTATAATTCCTTAACTAAATGGATATATGGTTGGATAAGGAGAGCGAAAAATGGTATTTTGTATAATTCGAACAATGAGCCAGTTATCAATCAAGAAGAGATATTGAAATCTTTTGCATATATAGAGTGGTTGAAGAAAGAGAAAAAGATCAAGGTTGAATTCTTTCATGTAAACTCACATGTTTCTAGTAAAAATATGAAACAAGTTAAGAAAAAATTTGAAAAATTTAATAATTGTAAGGTTAGCGATGAAGAATTTGCGTTTATCATCCTTCAAAACTCGCTCTGTGATAAAGGTGTTAAAGAAGCATATGAAGAATATAAATTAAAAAATAAATCTCAAAAAACAAATTAATATGGGGAAGTAGAAACGGAAAGGAGCTTTTAAATGTCCGAAAATTATATGGATCGGGAGAGTCCCGTAACATTGGAGAGGATTCGGGATCTTGAGTCTGAACTCCGTAAACACCCAGTAGATTCCGATAGCTATAACTATATCAAATATGAGCTGAGAAACTCTCTTCTCAGGTTCGACAAAGAAAAATATTCAAAATATCTTCTCTGTCTGGCATCTGACATAATTTACACAGAGGATTCGGATTGGCCCGTCTTTACTTTGAATGTAAACTCAAAAGAACAAGAACTGGCTCATGACGGAAACTTTGTTTTTAGTAATAAATTGCTTTATACACAAGATCCTTTTGTACGATTTATTCAGCGCTGTGACGCTGAATATGATGTTAGATACAGACAGATTGTCGTAGGCGCATTTATTACTGACGGGAAGAAAGTGATTATGCTTAAAACTAATGAAAATAATCGTATAGCAAAAAAGATCACATTGATCCAAGGACACGTCGAATTCAGTCCTGAGATCTATTTTAATCCCGAAATAAATTATTTGCGTCTGTCTATTAAGAGAGAGATCGAAGAAGAACTTATGTTTGAGGATAGTTCGATCAAAGACAAAATCCTCAAATCCATTCCTGAGTACCCAACTTTTGGTCTGCTTAAAACAAAAACATTCACAGATCTCGAACATATAGGGCTTATTTACCAAATAGATGTAAACGAGATAAACGAAGATTTCATCAGTAAGATCAAATCTGGGGAGCCTGAGAAACATGATGTTTTCTGCTTTGATCTCTCCGAGGTGGACCGTCTAAAAGATGAGCTCGATAGCTGGGCGATTGACGTTCTAACCTCCTAAATAGAAACAAGAATAAAAAATAAAGACAAATGTTAGAGTGATATTTTTTAGTAAATATCACTCTAACATTTTTTATTTAAAAATAGAATATATATTATAACTACATCGAAAATCGTATTAATGAGGAGGAAAAATAAATGCAGATTAATTTCGGAACTGCTAAAAGCGCATTACTCGAAGTATATGTGCAAGATTTCGGTGATAACTATCATAGATTCAACGACGAACCTTCCAGCGAACTTGAACGGGAAGCTAGAAGGATTCGCAGAAGATATAAGGACATCACAGATTTTCTCAAAGCAGTTACCATCTATAATGAATACATGTCGTTGTTGGCAAAGAAGTATGGTGGCGTTGAAATTCTTAAATTGAAAATTAAATATAATCAGGTTACAGAGTTTATTCCGCCTAAACCGGGACTCAAACTTAACGAACTCAATAAATTTTCATTGAAAAACAATATTATCATCAGTAAGCGGAGAAGTTACGATATCAATGAAGAAACACTCGATAAGATCGAGAATTTATACGTTCCTGAGAATGAAAAAAATAAAGAAGGCGTTGTTCGGGTTTTCGGAAGTAAAAACGTTGATAAAAAGAAAAAGAAAATTGTTAAGAAACTCATCAGAAAAGGTGAGATTAAGTCGTCTCGTAAAATTTCTTTGAAAAATATTTCGAATAGTATTGAATTCTTGGAAGAATATTTCCGGACCAAAAATAGCGGAAATTACAAGAAAGAAAGTGATGATACTGTCTTCTCTTTGTCGGATTATTGCGACGGTACGTTTGCTAAGAAACTTCGTGATACCAGAGAAGAAGAACGTGAGGTTGTATTCTTCCGTGGTCAATATATGAATAAAGAATCGATGGACGAAGTTTCCATCTATAGAGAGCTTGGTAAGCTCGGCTGGAATTCTGTTAAACTCATGCGTAAAGCTGGTGTTAGCAAGAGAATTTCGAAGATCTTTAAAGATGAAAAGAAGAAAAAGAAAAAGAAGAAGAAAGACGCATATAATCAGGATAATCTGATTGTCCAACTGATGACAGATGGAGGTTATGATAGCTTCGAAGACTTCCAGGCTGAAATGGAATCGTTTACAGTTGCAGACATCTTTAAATAAAAAATAAAACTAAGAAAAGGTGAGATAGATGCCAACCAAAAGACTTCGTAGTAGAATACACCAATATTTTACTCCTGAAGCATTGGTGGATCTCGACCGGATTTGTATGGACAGAACAATTGGGAACAACAATGTCAAAGCAGACATGATTCTCAATGTTCTGAACAAGCATGGTATTGATCATGCCGAGCTTGGTCCAGGTACAAACCGGATGGCGATCCTTATCGACAACTTCGTTTTCAAAATTGCGTTTGACCAACAAGGTAAACGTGATAATGTAAACGAGTTTAAATTATCCAAAGAGCTTCAGCCATTTGTAGTTAAAACTTATGAAACTAATGACCTCATTTCTGTTCATGAATATGTGACGGTAATCTCTCGGGAAGAATTCATTGAACGGATTGATGAGGTGAGACAGATCTTGGCGGTACTTGCGGAAACCTATTTGTTGGGAGACGTGGGTGCCGTTACGAAGAACTTTCTTAACTGGGGGTATAGAGATGACGGTAAGCTTGTGATTCTGGACTTCGCCCATATTTATAGGGTGAATCCAGAGCAGATTATTTGCCGTAACGATCAGACCATTCTCGATTACGATGTCAATTTCTATGAAATGGTTTGTCCGAAGTGCGGCAAAAAGTATAAATTTGAAGACCTAAGGAGAATGATACCATTTGAACAAGAAATGCAAGAAAACATTATAGCAAAGGAAATGAGTTTCAAACTCACAAGTGAAGTCGGAGAGTTTGAAACGGCGAGTGAAACTACCACCAGGAGGGAGGAAAAGCCCTCCAAGTATTTCACTCCCAAAGACGATGTAGAGGAGGAAGAAGAGATGAACCAAGGAAGACCTGGCGAATTCAATTCCGGGAGAGAAGGAGACGCATACGACAACACCCTCGAACTCTTGAAGAGTATGAGACGCGTTGATACTCCCACCATTAACCGACCGGCGGAAAATGGAAACCAGTATCAAGTAAAGGTTTATCGAAACAGTGTAGAAATAACTGACAAAGTGAAATTGAAGAAGCTGGTGGAAGAGCAAAAACAACAAGAACGGAAGCCACCACATGGTAACCAAAACCAGGGTCCTCGATACCGGCAGCAATTTCATGTTGACCCTGAAGACGCATATGAGCGCGCAATGGAAGACCTTAAGAAAATCTCCTCCGCAAAGAGTGGTAAACAAACTGAACCTGTGCCGACGGTAGTGGTCGAACATACGAAAACTACCCAGATTAGCGACGGGAATGTTACCGTTCAGAGCACTGAGGAGACGAAAGTCGTAGCTGTAGAGGAGCCGAAAAAGGATGAATCGTCTGAAGAAGTGCAAAATGAATCGGCACCTGTTGCGACTGAAAACAAAGATGGTGGTGACGAAGATGTAACTGTTGACGAAACGCCTGAAGAAGAGCAAGCTGAGACCACGGAAGAGGAAGATGTGGATTCTTCCGAGCCGGCATCTGAAAATGAGGATACTGAACCCCAGGAAGATCCCTCGGAGGAGGTTCAATCCGATGAAGAAGATGAGGCAGAAAAACTTCGTCGGGAACTTCAAGCTCTTGGTGGTTTAACTGACGAACAAGACGACGAGTCTCAAAACAAATATGAAGACGAGTATGAAGATCTTCAAGAGCGAGCAGATCGTGATAGACTTAACAATAAATTCAATCGTGGAGGTAAAAACCAATGGGTGTAATTATCAGAATGAACTCGAAGAAGTTCTTTAAAGAGTTTCTTCCGAATGTGAAGAATACCGACGAGTATCAGTTTATTCTCATTAGCGAAGACATCAAGATCAAAGACATTGAGAATAAACCGAAAAACATCATGAGCTTCCCTCGTCTCATTCCAACTCCGTCAGTAATCAGCCTTTATGTGAGTGGGGAAAGTAAACCTTATAAGAAGGCATATATGAATCAGCTGCAAGATCCGGAAGTCGAGGCGTTTATCTCGGTTATGGTCAAAGCAGCTGTCGTATATGACATGAAGGTTGTCATTCTGTGCTCGAAGTCGGAATGGGAAAGAAAATACGTCAAGCTTCTCTGTGAATACATTGAAGCAACGTATCAACTTAAGACGTATTCGTGGGATAAGTACCTGGAAAAAGGACCTGAGAAAGCTGGAAGCATCAAGAACAAAGATGAAGTGACTAAGATTCTCGGTCGTAAGTTCGAATCCATGGAACGCCACGGTGTTCAGCTCAATGCTGATATCGACAAAGATAAAATTCGGAAGAAACTTGAGAAGCTCAGTAGAAAAGAGCTTCGAAAGATTGCTGCCGATAAGAGGATCAAGGTTGATGAGGATATGGGCAAGAAGAAACTCATCAAAAAGATCCTCAAGAAAATTGCATCCTGATCGAATGGAAAATAAGAGTCGTAGTATATACTACGACTCTTATTTTTTTCGTCTTTTTTGAATAGACGATTACACATTATAAATTTGATATACGATAATAAATAAAATTTTGGAGGTGTTAATGATGCAAAAAACATATGAGAAAGTTTTAGGTTCTAAATATGATATAGCGATCATCAATTCTGAGAAGTTTAAGGAATATAGTAATTATTCAGCTCCCGTATTTGTAGGTCCTTCTTTAAAGTTATTCAATAATCCTTTCTTTGCACTTTCCATGGGTGTCTTTATCGATGAAGAATTCTCCAATCTTTATTCGGAAAATTTCTTAAGGTTTGTTATCTTTCATGAATTAGCGCATAATACGTTAGGTCATGTCGATGATAGTTATATTAGAGACGAGAGAGAAAAAGCAAGAATCGAAGGACGAGTATCTAGAGACGAGTTGGAAGCAGATGCTGTTGCGGCTAAGATTATAGGTTTTGAAAATGCTATACTGGCACTTAGAGAGACCGCACAAATACTAGAAGAAAATATGGAAAGACTGAACTTAACTCAGGAGGATATTTTTAGGATACATTTTGAAATGGAAATGAGAGTAAAGAATATTGAATGGATAGCGGATTAGTATCTATACATAGACCTTCTTTACGAAGGTTTATTTTTTTGTAAAAAATTAAAAACCGTGTAGGTCCTATTTAAGGTCCCTACACGATTCTAAGGTGGGTGAGCACCCTTATTTTACTGTTAATTAAAATACAAAAGAAATAGATATTATTTATACGCAATATTTGAATTTAACGGTTCAAAAAACAATCGACTAATAAGGAATGTAGAAGGAGTGTGTTATTTATGAAGTATAATTTCGAACCATCTACAGAGAACAGATCGTTTCCTTCGTTCTTTATTAAATTTTTCCCGAGTAAGGATAAATATAACCAAAGAAATGTGACAAAATTAATTGATTTATTGAAAACAGAAAGCGGTATTGGTTCAAATAGGGTTGATACTAGCCAAGATGATATGATTGTAGAGGGCACTTTAATTAAAGAAATTGAATCTCTGTTTAAAGTTCTTAATTTTATCCAGGATCAGTTCTTATTATCGGAAGAAGCAGCTAAATTTATTGGTCTTTTACTGCCTGAAAGCTACATGTATTCAGGAGATGTAATTTATTTTTATACTTATAAAGGAAAAATATTTATAGTGAAGAAAGAAAGATCTGATCATTCTTTGTTTAAAACACAACGAGTTGAAATTTGGGACACAGATAATCGTATGAAAGAATATATTTTTGAGGATGATTATAAAGATTACATTCCGAAAATATTTAATGAATTTATAGACTCAGTGGAGAAAAATAAGTAATGGTAAAAATTAATAATTATCCATCATCACAGGAGGAATTTTTTCATGAAAAATGAACCTATTAAAGATTCAATTAATATGATAAATCCTTTTTTTATGATAAATGTGTATCCTGATAAAGATAAATATACATTGGGTAGGTTTATTGAATTGACGCAGTTATTAACAAGGGAAGAGAATATTAAATTGAGAGAAATGGAAGCGACTAAAGAAAATATCATTATAAAAGCGGAATTTTTAAATAATAAAACTCTTTTTATATTCAAATTTCTTAGATATATTCAAAATGAACTTATTACTGTAGAGGATAAGGCTAGGGTCATTGGTTTCTTAAGACCTTCAAGAGAATATTTTGTCTTGAGGGATTCTATACCTTTCTATACATATAAAGGCAGAATATTTTTAATAACGGAAATGAAACCTAAGAATTATCAACTTTATATGGAGGAGAGGTCTGTTAGAATCTTTGATACGGATCTCCATTCGAGAGATTATAAATTCCGAGAGGATTATATGAAATTTGTGACTAACATATTAGATAATTTTATAAATGGCGGTGTGGCGACATCTACTTCTTAAGCGGGAGAGGATTCCCAATGTTATATAAAAAACATAATTATTTAAATAAAGATATTCCATATTTGATATCGAATGAAATAATCGAATATGATATACAGGAAGCAGGATTTAACCTTGTGAAGCGTTTTAAGTTATTGAGTGAGGAAAGAATAAAATATTTGGATCGCCTATCTAAACAACATAGAGCCATCCAGATAGGTTTATATATTAAAGCCGATAAAGAATTTGGTAAAGCTCTTAATGAGAAATTCGTTGAAGTGCGACGTTGGTTTTTTGAAAGTAATAGCTTAGAGTCAGACGATGTTTTATCTATCAAGAAAGACGCAGTAATTTCCCTGAAACGTTGTAGTAACACAGAGTTTGATAACATTAAATTCGTTGAGAAGAATTTTTACACTTCGTATTATTATTTGAATAAATATGAATTTTATTATAATAAAAATCATGACATTCATGTTAAAGGAATAAAAGATGAATTATTGGAACTCCATAAACCATACATGCTTGATTTTCTACACAATTTCTTTAAAATGAATGAGATATCATCGAGAAAGAAAGTTATTACCCTTCTAAGGAGTTTTATTGAAGAATATAAGAATAAGACTCTCGATTTGGGCTTCTATCGGGAACTGAATGGACAGTCTCTTTTTAGACTTAACGAGAGTCTTTTCAACGAAAGTATTGGAGCAATGGATGTAAGAGACATTAATAAAATAAATATTAATTACAATTTCAATAGATATTTAATACCACTCATAAGTATTTTGGTATAGATTGGAAATTGAAATATATATTATAAAACCGAATATTATTTATAAAATAAATAAGGAGCGATTTGAAAATGGCAACCAAAGTCTTTCTCGTCATCGCAAAAGACCCTACGGTGGTTGGCAGTAGGGCGTATGAGAGTAACATTGATCGCAAGATTTTCGATTTTGCGGTCGACAACAGGGTTGAAATTAAGGATGTCGGTATGTACACAGAGCCGGCCATGAATGAAGTTGATACACAATATTCACTTATCGGTATCGAGAACGAGCTCTTCAAAAACAATGCAGCTCTTGCCAAGACGTTCATCGAATTCTTCATTTCTGTTCGTCAAAACTGGGAACACATAAACGAATATGGAGATCGGTTCAATTGTAAACCGAATTTCCATTCTCGCCGGTGGGACGACAGAAAGACGATCTCCTATATCTTCACTTTCCTGCATAAGGAGTATGGAATCCGGGCTAGACCGGTGCGCAGTCTGACTGATCGTGACCTGGAAATGGAAACGTATCAGGTCATGATTCCGTCTAACATTCACGTCATTGCTCGAAAATTCAATGACGTCATGGATTCATTCATGCTTACGTACTAAAAAGATAAATGCCTAACCATATGGTTAGGCATTTATTTTTTTTATCTTGTTATAGGCTTATTCTCACGAATGAAAGTGATAAAGAATTGTTGTACATCCTTATTTATCTTGTCTAAAATGTATTTTCTAGGGTGAAAGAATTCAAGTTCTTCCCACATAAAAGGACTGATTCCTCTTACAATACGCTGACAGACTTCACGCACTTCTTCCATGTAATCAGAGGGGAATTTAACACCCCGGAGGGTGTAATCATCCATTTTCACTTTAATTTCTCTCTGAATAGTTGTTTCGAGAATAGCCATCAGAAGCTCATACTCCATGGTAGGACTTTCCTTTTGTCTCTGTGGACGAAGAATAAATAAACCTAAAATTGCAAATAAAATAAATAATGCTGTGAGAATGTAAATTCTTTCCATATGGGTGCTCACCAAACCCTTTCTTTTTTATTCATTCCAGTTTTTAACAAAACCGGAAAGTTTGAGAACGCCATTATCAAAACTGTCATATTGTTTTGATTTATCAATATATGCTTGAATTTTATTGATGTGTTCTTTACTTATTCCGTCTTTATATTTACGGAGAAACGTATTAATATCACCAAAACCTTGTTTAAAGTTGATGAAAATGTTTCCTTCATGTACCTGCTCATGAACAGTTTTAGATAACATAACAACCTGGATATTATTATTAAAGTGCTCTTCCAAGCACAGATCGGCGAGATCGAATGTGGTTAATTTTTCTCCGTTATTCAGGAGATGGTCGGCCATTATTTGCAACACGTCGAAAAGTGTAAGAATGGGTCCATGATGCATTTCAATATCGACGTTGTCATCACCCTCAACATTAGAAAGAACCTGACATCTTTCGAGGCCAACTTCATTTATAATATAAGCTTTGTACATATCATAATCTTTAGATCTTCTGACCATTCTCTTGGTAGCATTAATAAAGTTGACAAAATTATCTATATTGGAAAAATAATCAATATCTTTATAGAAGGGGAGCTCGTAGTTACTATCGGCTGAGTCGATCGTGGGATTTCTGCTTGTTTTCTTAAAATTTATGTTTGGGATATTGTCAAACATGTTTCATCGTCCCCCTTACAGTAAAAATATTTATTCTACATTAGGTTAATATAATGTTTTAGTAGTATTTAGGAAGGAGATGATTTCATGCAATTAATCGATTCCATATTTAGAGATCTTAGAAAGATTATCAATAGCATTACGGTTAAATATGAAAATAAGGCAAGACAGTTTGAGACAGTTGATTCTAAAAGAGAATCCGACCTTTATCTTTACGCAGCCCAGAAAATGGATTCTTTTAACACATATCAGAGATTTGATCTTCAGGCTATTATTAATGCCGGTGTGTCTGATATAGACTTGGCGATCAAATATGTCAATGATAAATACTTAATCCCTAGATCTTTGCGAGATCGAGTTGTTGAAGAGCAGAGAAAAATTATTGTCGATTCTTATGTCGAAAAGAATAATTATTATAGGATGCTCAACGGTAAGCCAGATATCGAAGATATCAATTTTATTTATGTAGATACAGATATCTGCATTGAACTCGGCCTCAATCCTAATACGCCAATTCATGAATATACTAATGAAGAAATTAGCTTATTGGAATCTAACGGGTATTTAAAACCAATCATTGAAGCCAACCCAACTAAGAAATATCTTAATTATTTGGGTAAAAATGCGATAAGTATCGTTTTTGCTCGTTCGGCCAAGAATTTCACCATTCTGCGTATGACGAATGATATTCCTGATGCGTTTAATGAGGATTTCAATACCACGTATAACCAATGTCGGGAATACTATATGTCAGTTATTTATAATAGAAACTTTGGTAAGCAGTATGAGTACTATGATAATTTTATCGCAATGATGATAATGGTTATGACCATCCAAAGACTTATTTCAAACACCTTCAAATATGGTATTGAATACGATTTCTATGACCTTGCTTCTATTAAAATGATTTTTGATGCGTATAGAGTTCCGTTTATTCAAAATCTACCCATTGACTATCAGAGAATTCTCATTCGCAACCTTAATACTCTTTTGCGTTATAAGGGTACAGATAAAGTCCTTTATGATATCTGCTCACTCCTTGGATTAGATAACATAAAGATCTATAAATACTTTTTGTTTAAAGAGCATAGATTTGATGACCAAGGTAATCCTATTTTCGCAACCAAAGAAATCGTCACCGAAGATGGTGTTAAAATTGTTCCCGATTATGAAACTATGTATAAACTCTTCTTCCAATCTGTAGAACTGCGAGAAAGGAATCTCGCCTTAGCTTTGTCAGATAATACTAATATCCTGGATTACACCCAGGTTGTTATTGAAGACCCTTATTGGTGGGACGAAGACGATGAGCTTAAGAAAACTATCTACGAGAGCGAATTTAACTTTATCGAATCCAAATACTTAAGCATGAATGTCATGTACAAATTAACGGAAATGCTTTTTGAAATATCTTATATTTTCAATATGCTCATCGATAAAAAAGACGAATTAAATACTGTGACTATTAAACTCCCACGAATGTTCGAAGATAAGGATATAAATCTTTTCGATATAACTGTTCTTTTGTGTGCTCTCATAGCCAAGAAAACAAATATGGCCGGTAATATTATTCATACTCCTAGCAAAACCCTCACAGTTATGGGCTTTAATTTTAACTTAGATTTTCGTATTATTAGGAATGAAATCAGAAACAATAAATATCTCGACCACTCTGAAATTAATAAATATTTGGAAAATCTAACTATTAGTACTCCTGCAGACGTGAATAGAATCTATGCCAATATCCGAGATCTTAACGATTTTCTTGTCGAAAAACTAAGTTCAGTTCAGACAATAGAAGAGTATCATGCTTATCGTAAATTATATGATACTTTGATGGTAACTCAACATATGGAAAACTTGTTTAGAAAAAGTGACGGAGAAGTTGCTGAGACTTTTATCGAATATTTGTGGGATAGAGATCATATGATGGCCCAATTTGTAGAAGAAGTTGAAACTGATTTAATAGGTGAATATGTAGAGCATATTCTTTTCAGGTTAAATCAATTGGTAACAGACCTCAAATATCTCTATATTATCAACGAATCTAATAGCTTGCTATTAAATGCAGCAGTTACATTGATAAGATTCTTTAAATCTTATACCACAGACTTAACATCCTTTAATATTCTTTATCTTCTTGATAGCAGATATTTCAATATGATTAGAGTTATCGGTAAGATCAAATCGATGACCAAAACTTTTGCACAAACAGATACAGGTCTCATTATGAAATATGCAGATAGCGTTAAGGTTGGTGCCGGATTGAGCGAAAAAGATTTCTTAGAATTACTTGATTTTATTCATATGACTTCTAATATTAAACTCTCCGACCAACAATTGTTGGAAGATGGTTTAGATGATATAGAAGTTAGATCACAATTTAAAAATCTTCTTAAATTGAACGATAATATCGGATTATTTGTCACTATGTTTTTAAAAGATATCTTATCCCCATACGAAAGACAAGAATTTCTCTGTACTATTTTGCACAAAGACCCGATGACTTTTTTTGATATAATTAAATCTATGAATGTAGGGTTCACATTAAAAGACTCGACGTTGAAAGTACTTAATGATGATTTACACAGTTTAAGTGTAGAGAATAAATTTAGCGAAGATTTAGATGTTGCCGATAAATATAAATTCAGCGAATCGTTTACATTGAAGGATAAAGACTTTAATATCTATGATAAACTTAGGAGCAGTACATCGGACTTTTTATTCAAAGACGAATCAATCAAAGTTATTGCAGATGAACTTTATCAAATAATTACTAGCGATGAATTTAGAGATATTTTAAGTTTTTATGAAAAACAAGGTTTCAGTGCTACATTCACCAGTAAAGACAAATCATTCAATACACACGATAAACTTAAATCCATTACCGCATATAAAAAGCTGATAGATGATTTTACATTTAGATACAAATCAATTATACATTCATTAAACAAACAGATTATTAACAAAACACAGTTAAATATGCGCGACAAAATCATAATACAAAGAGAAATCTAAAAACATATTAATAATGAAAATATCGAAAGGGTGGAATGTACGAATGAGTAAACCGAAAATTTTAACGCTTAATGATACCCTTAACTCCTATGATAAGGTTATCGGAAATCAAATTGCCAGAAGCGGAAAATCTGTTTTTAAGACGCGTGTTATCGGCGGTTATGGCTATCTTGGACAGAATGAACTGGGTGAAGTTTTGTTCGAAGAGAAACGGTTCGATGATCAAAACATGATCGTCCTTGGCGGAGCTCTCTTCGTTCTGGAGAAAGTATTCAACGTTATTTCTCCGCTTACTGTAGCGTATCTCAACGATATCATGGGTATTGCTACCGACGGTCCGCCGATTACTGAAACATATCCCAAAGGAAATGGTGTATGCCTCTTCGGTGTTGGTATTGGTGGCGCTGGCGATACGATTACTTCAGTGCACGATGTACGTTTTGTTGATCGTGAAATCGACGACATGATTCCGTTCCGTCAAACGGATCAACCGTTGGATGCTGCGGATGTTGACAAGTATTGGTTCCGTCGCACTGAAGGTGACGGTAAAATCTCTTACTTCCTGAAGAGGTTTGAAACAGATCCGGTAATTAAAGTCCTCTGGGCTGATGGCGAAGGTGACGAGGATGGAACCGAAGTTGAACCGGATGTTCATAACACCTCTCGCACAGACCCGATCGAAACATTCGTAGAAATGATTTTGAAGATCTCGAAACTCGATTGTCGCGAATATTTTGAAAATATTGGCGAAATCGAAAAAGCGCGGATTAACTCCATCGGCCTGTTTACAGGTGTAAAAGGTGAACTTGCTGATGGTAGTGAGGACTATAAGCAAGTAAAAATGTTCTCGAAGATCAATATCAACAACGAAATGCTTACCGCCAACAAAGATCTGACGATCGTATACCGTATTTATACTTCCTAATGGTAAATAATGGCATAGATGGTGATTGAAAACTCACCATCTATGCCATTTTTTTATGTTTTTTAGTAATTTTAGCAGCGAAAATTATATATTATAATCGTGAATCAATCAAAAAAAATTAATAATTATAAAGAGGGGAGTGGACATAAGAATCTCCTTTTACCAAGGCTTAGGGGATTCAAAAGTTTATGAAAAATAATATGTTTATTTTTCTCACCAAAAGCGGTTCCATCTTCAACCGCACCAACGGCAAAAATGAAAGGTTATACTTCGATAAGGAGTATAATGCCGTTAATGGAATCCTCATCTTCTCCCGCGAACGAGGAAATTCCAAAGTTACTGTAACAAGGAAAAGCCTGTCCGGTAACTTCGTTTACAAGAAAGAATTATCACAATCTGGAATGTATATCATAACTCCGCTTTTCGTTCAGCCTCTCATTCGCACTACCAAGGATGTGCGAATTTTGTATAACAAAATAAAGAAACTTCTGAGCAAACCTAAAGTCAAGATCATCGATAAAGGGGAATTTGAAGATCCCGTAAAAATTCAATTCATCATTCGGAATGAAAGCGGAGTTCTGGAAACTAGGTTCGTTGTCAAGGTCAATCCTGAGCTGTTTAATGGAGATTACATTGACGAAACCAGCGAATTGATCGATAAGGCAGCTAAACTCGATTTGGATATTCTTGTCAAGAATTTCAATATAACCAATAACAAGGAGGTTATCTTAACAATCAATAAGGATTTCATCGAAACGGCCTTATTGATCGAGAAGCACTATAAATCTAAGAAAACAGAATAAAGAGGTGATAATGTGTATAACGCGATAATGCGGTGTGTCAATGAAGATGCAGGCCATGTTATCATTAATGAGGAATTTTATGCACGGTTCAATATTCAAGAGTTTGAAGAACTTGAAGGTGGAGTAGTAGTCTTTGCTTCTTTGTACCGGGAACTTCCTGGAGCCGACATTTGCACCGAACGATATAAAGTAATCGTCGAAGCACCAAATTTCTTTGAACGTCTCTTGGGAATTACTCTCGAAGACAAAATCCGTAAGGCTGTAAAAAAGATTAAAGGCGGGTGTGTAAATTTCATCAAACGCTCAAATCTCAGTCAAAGGTATTTTGACTTTTCGGTTTTAAGTCCGAAAATGTTTTCGTTCGTTATTTAATTAAGGAGGTGAAACCTTTTTAACACCCGCCTTTATTTTATCATTATAACGAATAAAGTATTTATAATTAAAAATTATAAAATAGAGAGGTATAATAAATATGGATAATTCAAATAATTATAATGCTTGGATATATGACAGAGTTAATAAATAAAGGGTTAATTAATAAAATTTTATTTATTATTTGTGTCATATGTCCAAGTTCAATTGAAAGAAATAATACCGGTTTTTGGCGAGGTGTGTTTTTTTGGAGCAAAAATGTATATTTGTTGATTCACAAGGCTCAGTTTGTTTTAATGACGCTCTTAAAGGAAATATAGTTTGCAAATACCACTCTAGGTTTAAATGTGTTATATGCGGTAAGCAAGCCACATATTTTTGCGGTGATATTTCTGTGGTTAAATGTGAAAAAAGTATTTGTGATAGTATCAAATGCGAGCTACTTCATAATTATATTAGCCACCCGAATAGTAGGATCATAGGCATTTTGGAGAAAGAACTCGGAGTGCAACCTGCTGGTATTTTGATTGGAAAAATGCGATATAAGCAAAGTGGAATTAAAGAGTTAACTAAAGCAGGGTTCATTGTCCCTTCCGATAAAGGAGGTTACATATGGACAACGATTCTTGTGGACACAACGATCGATGAACTAACTAAACGCTTATTCAAGGAATTTGATATAAAAGGGCGAAAAATCATTATACTCGACAGAGTTCTCATGTCATATATACCGAGGGAAGTAATTGAACGATTGATCTATTAATAAAAAAATATAAGGAGTGAATAAAAAATGGCAGTATTACAAACAATAAGCAATTACGGTAAAGCTGTTAATTCTTGTGCGTTTTGTGGAGGACGAGCTAAAAAGACGCTTTACACAAATACGAACATCGCAGTCAACTCTTGTTCAAATCTGCTTTGTGATCTACAGTTTTTGTATCATCATAAGTCTGATTCGCTGTTCCTCATCAATTTTGTCGAATGGTATCTTAAGGTGGAGCCCGCAGCCGTTCTTGTTTCCCACGCTAAATTCGAAGACAGTTCTATAAAAACAAAAGCTGGATATGTATTTTTTAAAGAGAAAGAACTTGTATGGACGGAAATTTTTGTTGGTTTGCCTATGCAAACTATGATAGACAGAATAAAAATTGCAGGTAGTATATTCAACCTTAGGCGTGTCATCGTTTCGACAAACGATATTCTTCCGGAGAAGAGAATAGATAGGGCTTTCTTCAGAAGCCTAAATAAAGTTTTTCATTAATATATAGATAATCGCAAGGGGGTCTTCTTTTTTTTGGTTATAACAACAGATTTATAATTAATAACGGCTAGAGGTGATTAGGATGGGTAGAAAATTATCCCAAAAAGATAAAGAATATTTACTCTCTTTAAAAAGAGAAGATATAACATTTTCTCTACTTCTTTCACTATTTGCATCAAGATCAGTTGTTGAAAATGGAAAATTTAAGATTATTCCTCCCCGTATGAAAACCAGCGATGAATTTGACCTCAATCCCGGAGAATATTTTAATACAACTAAGGTTACAACAAACGCAGGTTTGTTTATTTATAATAAACTTATCGTGGAGGAAAAATTCCAAAAAGTTCTTGGATATATTAACACTCCACTTAATTCTGCCGCGGTGAATAAAATCGAAGATAAGCTTGCTAAAGCTCTCTTGAACGATGAAATTGACGTCCCTTCAATGGTCGATTATCTCAATCGAACCCAATGGCTCGGAATGCAATTTCACTCTGTAATTAGTGGCTCTTTCACTATGGGTACACTGAAACCACATCCCAAAGTTATCAAAAGACGGGATGAACTTATTAAGGAAAATAAAGATAAACTCAAAAAGGGTGATGTTATTACTGCTGTTAAAATCGAAAAAGAACTTCTAGATGTTGCAGCTAAAGAGTTGGAAGGGGACCATGGTCTTGATTTGTATAAATCTGGTGCTCGCGGTTCCTTTGATAACAACTTTAAAAATATCAGTGTTATGAAGGGACCAGTATTTAATCCTTCCACTGGTGAATTTGATATTGTTGAAACTAATCTTATGGAAGGTATTAAGAAAGAAGATCTTCCAGTTTATGCGAATGCGATTATTACAGGTGCATATCCTAAAGCTATCGGAACTGCTGTCTCGGGTTATTTCAGTAAGCAAATCATTGCTGCTCTACAGGCTGTTGTACTTGATAAACCAGGTAGCGATTGTGGTAGTAAAGGATATATGACCGTTCTTCTTACAGATAAAAATATTAATGATTTCTTGTATCGTTATATTATTCAGAATGGTAAACTTGTCCTCCTTGATGAATCCAACATGAATAAATTCGTTGGACAAATTGTCAAAATGCGTTCCCCGTTGTATTGCGTAAGCAAAAAGCTTTGTCGGGTATGTGCAGGGGCAATGTATGATAAACTTAAAATTGACAATATCGGCCTTACAGCAGCACGGGTTTCATCATCCTTGCTCAATCTTTCAATGAAAAAATTCCATAATAGTACGGCTAAAATTACCGAAGTTAAACCTGAAACGTTGATTCTTTGAGGAAGGGAAGGATGAGGAATGTTAATCCAACCAAGTAAGAATTCTATTAAAATGATAATTATAGATAATCTTGATAGCGGAAAACTTATTTTGATTGATAAAGATGTTAACCATATGAGTAGAGATATGGCGTTTGTAGAAGTTGCAAGGCAAACTGGTATTCCTATTTTTGCAACACGTGAACGAGCATTTCATTTAAATAATCTTGCAGGATGTACCGTGGCTTGGTATACTGAGGCAGATATTCTTTCCAAAGGTAAATATGACGGTTTCATGGCTGACATTAGTGTTGAAACCCTAAGGATATATACACTTATGAATTCTCCCATCCAGTCACCGAATTTTAGATTTAGAACAGGTTTACATATTAATGATATTTTCAGCCATGATATCATTACAAGATATACTGATTGTGAACCGGATGACCCTGGTGACTGTGGTTGTCCTACACCAATCACACCGGTTGACGGCTGCCCAACCCCTTATGAACCAGATTGCCCCACACCATCTCCTGGTTCAGGTTGCCCTACACCACAGCATGACTGTAAGGTATATCAATGCTTTAAGCCGCTTTTCGATTCTTAATTTTCAAAATTAGAATAAACAAGACTCCAGTGGATATAAACTCCACTGGAGTTTTTTATATATTATTTTTACCGAATAATTAATAAGAGAGGAGAGTTAAGAGAGAATGGAAAAATTTGAAAGTAACGTTGTGGTAGAAACAGAAGGTCTTACAAAAGTAGATATTCCTAGAAGTATCGAATATACTTTTCATGTGAGGAAAATTCGAGAATATATTAAAAACACTTTTGGAACCGATGTAAAATTATATACAACTTTCTATGAGTGTTTGGACGTAATATCTGATCAGATTAAGAATGGGGAACTGAAGAGAGTTGCAATCATAAGTGATGTGATCAGTATTCCGTTAGATATTTCTCATGAAGAAATTAATAAAGGTATTGATTTAGTTGTATATAGCTTAGAGGGTGCCCAAGAAGGATCTCATGGTGCAGATGTCAATTTTTCAAATACATTAATGTATCATGAAAAGTTTAACGTATTTATTGCAACGTTTGTATATATTATAGGTAATGGTAGGATGGAAGAATATACGTTGTTCTTCGGAGAAAATGCTGCTAATGTTAAAAGTTACATATTACATTCTATGCAAGCACTAAGAGAAAAGAAATTGCGTCATATTCGCTTTATTATGGATACCCGGTCCGGAATGGAGCGTAGAAATGAAATAGTTGATACAGCTATCAGAGATGAAAGAATTTATCTCGACGATGATTTGAAAGAACAAATTTTCATGTTTGTGAATCAATTTTTTGACCACGAAGGAAAAGATTTCTATCAAAAATATAACATCCCGTATCGTCGTGGAATACTTCTCTATGGTAGACCTGGTAATGGGAAAACTACGTTAATACGTTCATTGATTAAATCGATTGCTGGTAAAGTTCCGATTTACTATTGGCAGGTAACCGAATACACAACCAGTGAATCAATCTACTTGATATTCTCAGAAATCAAACAAAGCGCGTTATCTTCTCTTTTGATAATCGAAGACATTGATTCTATGCCCCAAAGCTGCAGATCGACTTTTCTCAATATGCTTGACGGCATTTCTGTAAATGAAGGGGTATTTATTATCGGAACAACAAACTATCCGGATAAAATTGATCCGGGTTTGATGAACCGAGCTGGTCGTTTTGATAGATCTTATGAAATTAAACAACCTTCTGCTGAAATTAGAAGACAATATCTTATCGATAGGAATATTCTCGATATTATAACTGAAGAGCAACTTGAAGAAATCATTTCTAGAACCAAAGGTATGCCCATGGCAACTCTCAATGAAATCTTTATTTCCTGCGCACTTTATAAATATCAAACTGGTTCAGTAGATATATCGAAAGTCATGAAAGAGATTGAAAAGGTTGATGCGAGCCAAAAGAAGGGTGATTTTATGCATCACATTAACAGAGCGGCTCCCATTGGATTTTCTATCTCTCCGGCTGATTACGAAGATTGAAAACTGAATTATATAAGAAAATATACACTAGCAGGTCGTTAATGCCTGCTAGTGTATATTTATTTGCTTAAAAACAAACCATTAAATTATTATTTTTTTTGGAGGTATGTCATATGACCACGGAACATATTTTGCAAACTCTCGACCATAAGAAGGCAGTAGGCGAAAATATGGCACATTTCATTTCTGAATTAACCAAACGTGCCGTCGTTCATGATTTTTCTAAATTCAGTGAAAAAGAAGCGCCGTATTTTGATAGGGTTATTTCGCGTCTTAGAAATACAACCTATGGTTCTCCTGAATATAAAACACTCTTGGAAGAATTGAAACCGGCCCTTGAAAATCATTATGCTTCCAATAGCCATCATCCCGAGCATTATGAGAACGGTGTTCAAGATATGGATCTTTTGGATCTTATCGAGATGGTAGCTGACTGGATGGCCGCAGTTAAAAGGCATGTTGACGGGGATATTTATGCTAGTCTTATTCATAACTCTAAACGATTCAACATTCCACATGCACTTATGTGCGTTATTGAAAATACCGTTCGTAGATTTAATAACGACAATGAATCGGAGAGAATTTTTAAACCAAGGAGTCAGACCGATAATGAATAAATTGGGGTGGTATTGTAATGATTATCAAACATTTTTCTCATATAGATACTGATGGGATAGGAGCAGTAGTAATTTCCCAAAGAACTTTTCCCTCAGTCTCGTATGATCTATGTGATTATGAGAATATCAATAGGCGAGTTTCTGATTTCGTCGGATCGCTTCTACGAGGTTACTTTTCTTATAGCATGGTTGTTATAACTGATATAAGCGTTGATGAAAATACAGCAAAACTCATAGAAAAAGCAGATAAAGAATTACCTAATACGAAATTTATACTTCTCGACCATCATGAGCGTGCAATGTGGCTTAACCAATATACATGGGCATTTGTATCAAAGGAAAAGGAAGTTAAAGGACGCATGGTTAAAACATGTGGCACTTCCTTGTGGTCTGATTATTTATTAGAACAAGGTTTCATAGATAAAGAAGACGAGATAGTAGCATTTTCTGAATTAGTTCGTCAATGGGACACATTTGAATGGATGCGTCTTCATAATGAGAAGGCCAATGAACTTAACCTTCTTTTGTCTATTAAAGGGAAGGAAAGGTTCATTGAAAGATTTACTGAAAATATTGAAACGGAATGGACATCTGAAGAAAAAATTCTTCTTAAAGAAGAAAAGTTCAGAATAAGAAGATATGTAGATGGTAAAAGACGGGAAATGAAAACTTACACAAGCAGATCCGGCTATCGCATTGGTGTTGTTTTTGCCGAACAACATATTTCTACGATCGCATCTCAAATTTGTAAGTATAATAGTGATATTGATATCGCAATGGTTTGCTCTTTAAGTACTGGAAGAGCTTCCATTCGTACAATGAAAGACGATATCAAACTTAATGAAATTGCCGCGACACTTGGCGGTGGAGGAAGGGAAAAACGAGCAGGTTTTCCTTTGGAAAGTATTTTTGATATCAAATTAGATCTAAGTAAAATCTAGTGATGGTCAGATTCCGCGATAATTTTATTTTAGAAAATTTCTAACTTATATTTATATATTATATCCATGATTATAGTAAATAATTACCAAGGAGATGAATTAAATATGGCAAAGACGCTGAGCGAAGCATATTTGAATTTCGTAAGAGATGTTATGAACATCGATCCGATGGAAATTACCGAGGAAATGGTCAAGAAATCATTCGGCGAGTTCACCGATCCCGAAAAAATGAAACTCCTGGGAGTTTCTGCATATGTCAACGAAATTAAAGAGCGTGTGTTGGCTTCGATCGGTGATACGCGTACCGGCACGTCCTGGGAGAACTTCAAGAAAATCTTGCAGGTCGAAGGTTTCAAAGAAGCTCTCAGATACGATTACATTATCGAGAGTGATTATTGTAAGCCCTCTATCGAGGAAGCTATTCTCTACTACCATTCCGCAAAAGGACTTTTGGTGTGGGGAACCTCGTATGGAAATAAGTTCGGTATCAACGATGCCAATCTTTACGGGTTCTTCAAATACACCAAGCCAGTGGAAAAAGTTTTCGTTCCTTCGAAATGGATTGAGGGTGCCGGCTATGAGGATATCGTCCTTACGGACGAACTCAAAGACGCCATCCAAAAAGTGGAGAAGTGTCGATTGAATAGAGGGCCGTGGATCGACATTCTTGAAGGTCTCAATTTCAGTCAAGATGTGCGACAAGGTTTTATCATGACCATCAGGAGCATCGAGAGTCATTTCGAGTTTATGCCGATTTGGCCAAGAGATGCACATGTATGGTTCGTCGACTACGCTGATACGAAAGAAAATCCGAACCTTGTCGGCGCAAGCGATATGATTAGTGTGTCGAAAATCAAAAAATGTCCCAAGGAAGTTCAGGCTATTTTGGCCAAGAACATTGAAAAATGGGAAAAAGAAGGCCTGTGGTAATCACAGGCCTTCTTTATTTTTTTATAAGTTTACGATTATATATTATTTTTTTAAGTAAAAAATAAATCATTTATTTGAGTAAAGGAAGTGATTGGTGTATGAGTTTCGAGATTGAAAGGAAATTTCTTTTGGAAAGGTTCCCTAAGAAGATAATTGAAAAAGGGAATATTCAAAAAGTCTCTGTGGAAAGGATTAAGCAAAGCTATATAGCTATTACTAAAGATGAAGAAGTTAGAATTCGTCATATTACAAATCTTTTTCCGAAAAACGAATCTGCTCCTAAAGATAAATTTGTCCTTACAGTCAAGAAAGATATAGAATCGGGTTATCGTGTAGAAAACGAAATAGAAATCAGTAAAGAAATTTATAATAAATTGCTGAAGTCTAGTGGTTTTAAACCATTAGTCAAAAAGCGCACAACTCTTGAAATGGATGACTATCTTTTGGAAATTGACGAGTATCGTGATTTTAACACTATAGTTGTAGAAGTCGAATTCAGAAATCTTATTGAAATGAAAAATTTTATTGCTCCGGAATGGTTTGGAAAGGAAATTACTGGCAAGAAGAAATATTCAAATAAGACCATGTGGAGAAAAATTCAGAAAAAGAAATAAAAAATGATAAGGAGATGATAAAAAATGAAACTTATATTTTTGGACATAGACGGAGTAATGAATTGTGAAGATCATCCATACCCATCCGATCCAGAAGTACATTTTGGTCTTGAAATGTCTCCAAGAGCAATTAGAACTCTAAGAAATATTCTTGTTGAAAATAATGCGTGGATTATAGTGAGTTCTTCTTGGAGAATAGGTCGTACCGTGGAGGAGCTTAGAAACATATTCAGACACTACAACAACGTTATTGCTGATAGAATAATTGGAAAAACTGATGAGTTGGGTCGACGGGATCTTGAAATCAAGGCTTTCCTCGAAACAATTACTAAAATGGTACTTATAACGGGCTATGTTGTAATCGACGATGACGACTTCGATTTGGGCTTGGTTAAAGAAAATCTTGTAAAGTGTGATAGAAAAACGGGATTGACAGAAAAATACACATGGAAAATAAGGCGCATTTTGAATAAACGAGCGAGAAGTTAGTTTTCTCGCTCGTTTACATTTTTTTAATTTGGTTTTTATATTTCAAGATATGAGTATATATTATTAAACTAATCGTAAATGGAAAAATAAGGGGTTGAAAGATATGGAAAGGATAATCATATCTGTTAGAAATGGAATCGTAAATATTGAAGAAAATATTCATAATTTAAACATTAAAATTATTGATCCTGATAACGAAGAAGAAAAGAAGGAAATAACAGAAGAAGAAATGAGGGATTATGATGCGGTTGTTGAAGTGCGGAGTGGGTTGGCAAGTTTAAAGCATCTCGTAACAGAGGTACAAATAATCATAAAAGATTATGATAAAGGAGTCACGGTATTCTTTAAGTAAATGAGTGAGAGATCTCTCACTCATTTATTTTTTTTATAATCGCAGTCAATTCGGAAGATATGATTATATATTATTAATTTGATAGTAAATAAATTAGGAGGTATCAAAAAAATGAACTGTAAAAATCTTCTCAAAGTCGAGGAAGGGAAAATTTATTATTGGGACGTTAGAAAAATTCTGCACTCCCTTCATAGAGGGACTAAAAAGGTCAAACTCCTTGGTTTCGTTGAACGACCCTATAGAGAATATCCCCTGGCAGAAGTGAAATCTATTGAAACTGGGGAAGTATTTGAATGTGATCCGGCATGGCTTCAGCAAGATCCAGAAATTTTGAAAAAGAAATATCGGGCCACTATGCGTTATTGGAAACGCACTAGGGTAAAACCATCATATATTTATGAACTGTCGGATTTACTAAGGACGGTAAGTATAGGGAAAAGGTCTAAATATGTGCTCGTTCCCGATCCAACACCGGAACAACGAAATCTTGTTAAAGCTATTAATAACGACGGAATTGTTGATTATATCAATGTCTTAAACATAAAGGGCCTGGAAGATAAATGGTCTGTTGAGCAACATTTGGACGCTTTGAAGGAAGAAGTAGACCACATTCCCGAGCCCGACGATTACGAATATGATCTCATTCTTAAAGATTAAAATGTGGGGGGGATTCAACCCCACATTTTTTTTGTTTTTTCGTCACATATGTTTATATATTATCATTATAGTCAATAAATAATAGCAACATTGGAGGGTGAATGGTAATGAATTTCGAAAAGCTTCTTAAAATCGAAAAGTATAAAGTGTATCACTGGGATGTTGGAAATAATCTCAGAGGCGTACATGAAGGAACCAAAACCGTGGTGGTTAAAAATATCCTTACCGGATCTATAAATGGACCAATGGCAAGAGTCGAATCATTGGAAACCGGAGAGGTTTTTGTATGTTCCGTCAAACATCTTCAACCCGATCCGGAGTTTCTGAAGGAAAAATACATATCTCTACTTAAGCGTTGGAAAATATTTGGTTTCAAACCACGTCAATTATATGAGATCCATGATGAATTCCTGCGGTTTCATAGAGAGAAGATATTGAAGTACGTTATCATTGTCGATTCTAAAAGTCTTTTCTGGGTTACCGTTATAGATAGTTGTGGACATGTTTGGACGTGTAACAGATATTTCATCAAAGATCTCGATAGCGATAGAAGGTTTTTCGGTCGTAGAGAAAAAATCCCCAGTGATCTAGCTAATTTTCTCTTTGATTCGGAAAAACCTGTTAACGAAGGTCTTATTTTCTAGGTGGGGTGGGACAAACCACCCCCCTAACTTTTTTTATCTTTTAATCGTTTATATATTATTTCAAGGTCTAGAAATTAAATAATAAAACCTGCTTAACTGTACATTAAGAGATGTGTCAGAGGGAGGAATGGTTAGATGGGTAAAACTGTACAATTGAAGAAAATTAGTTGGGATGAACAATGTGAAATTAGTTTTATTACCGGAAACGGTTTTGAAGTTACGGATTACGCATTCATAAAAAATAAAGAAGAAAAATCATTCAATGGTATTCAATCGCCTAGGTTTGCGACCGATTGGGAAGACGAAGATGCATTCTCGGAAAGATATAGCTGTAGATGTAAGGAACTTAAAGGTCGTGTATACGAAGGCGAGGTATGTAAAATTTGTGGACATAAAGTAATCTTTCGTGACGTGAATATGAAAGTTACCGGTTGGATTAAACTCGGCGATTATGCTATTATTCAACCGTTGTTCTATAGAATGCTTAAAGTCGCCATTGGCGATAAAGCTTTCAGTGAAATCATTGAATACGACAAAGAAATCACCAGAGATGGTGAAATTATTAGCAAGAAAGGAAAAAGTCCATTTAAAGGTATTGGGTTGATCGAGTTTCGTGAAAGATTCGAAGAGATTATGGATTATTTCTACGAAAAGAAGAAGAATAAACAAACGGAACTTTTCGATGAGATTATGAGGGATAAGGACAAAGTTTTTGCATCTTGTATCCCGGTATACTCGTCGGTTCTTCGACCGGTCTCGTTTAGAGGTGAAAACTTCTTCTTTAGTAGCTTTGATAGAAAATATGAAACGATCTTTGCATTAAGTAGACTTCTTCATGATGAGTCTCTCCTGACGACTCGTCAGAGGAAAAAGAAAGAAAAACTCGGAGAAGCTGTAACCTTGTCTGTAATTCAAAAGAAAGTTAATGAACTTTGGCAACTTGTATTCAATCAAGTTAACCAAAAAGATGGGCATATCAGGTATCAGCTTCTTGGTGGTCGAATCAACTTTTCTGCAAGAAACGTTGTTATCCCCGATCCAACTTTGAGAGCAGATGAAATTCGTCTGGGGTATTTAACGTTCCTCGAATTGTACAAATATGAGATAATTGCTCTTCTGGCCAAAATGGAGAGAATTACTCATAACGAAGCATATGAGGAATGGTATAAGGCAACAATAAACTTCGACCCTAAGATCTATGAAGTGATGATGTACATCGTTAAGAAATGGAAACCGGCTATGATCATTAACCGGAATCCAACCATTAACTATGGATCGGTACTCTGTATGAAAGTTATTGACATTAAACGTGCACACGAAGAGGATTATACCATGTCGATTCCGATTCAAGTTCTCACTGTCTTGAACGCGGACTTCGATGGTGACGTTCTCAATATTGTGTCACTGAAAACGAAAGAACTGAAAAAGGCGTTCAGGGCATTTAATCCGAGACTTAATATGTTCATTTCTAGGAACGACGGGTTGTTTAACAATGAATTCAATCTTCTTAAAGACCAATTGATTGGTCTTTACGAGTTCAATAATATTTGAGGATAAGAGTTTTCTCTTATCCTCTTTTTTATCCTATTATTTTGAAGGGAGAAAAAAATGGACTTGACGGAAGCTCTTATAATAGCAGCAAATGCTCATAAAGGACAGGTTGATAAAGGTGGAGAGCAATATATTCTCCATCCAATTAGAGTTATGACAAAATGTGATACTGATGAAGAAAGAATCGTTGCTCTTTTACATGATGTCGTTGAAGATACTAATATAACCATTGATAATCTCAGAGAATATGGTTTTTCTGAGGAAGTTATTAACGCAATTGATTGTCTCACGAGAAGACCTAACGAATCTTACGATGACTTTATTATGAGAGTGAAAACCAACGAATTAGCTACTAAAATAAAAATTTTTGATATTGAAGACAATATGATTACTAAGCGTTTGAAAGAAATTACTGAAAAAGATCTGAAAAGATTAAATAAATATTCCATTGCTCTACAAATGTTGGTGGGCGAAAAAAGACCAGAATAAACATAGGAGGATATAGTACAATGGCATCTGATTTCAGTTATTCAATGGAACAGTCGTTACTCAAGTTGGTGAACGAGGTACATCCTGAATATGAAGTTTGTCTTGAAAAAGGCGAATATCAAAGAATTGAATTTTATGTTCATCGAGAAGAAATAATGAAAGAAATTATGAAAAAATTCAAATTTAAGGATATAGGTAACGTTTATAAATATGCCGATACGCTTCCACAGCCTAGCGAAGTTAACATTTTTGACATGTCGATCAATTTCGATAACTTTCATCGTATTGCAGTATCCAAAAAGATAAATTCAATTCTCTTCTATACAACTAAGAACTTTTCGATCTATTGTGTGTTTTTAGTAGATACAGATTATCTTAGGAAATTTTCTAAAAATATCAAGAAACTTCTTAGGCAAGATTCAACCAAGAACTTATTTAAGGATATCGATTTCAAGTGTAGTGCTGGTGAGTATATCGAAATTACTGATAATGACGATGAGCCCATTAGACCAGTTGCTGCAATTAAGAAAAAAGTAGCGGATGAAAATCTTGTATTTGAGGAAAACTCCCCTCTTAGTGAAGTCATGAATGATATTGAGATCTTTTTCAGGGACGAAACTAAGAGAATTTATGAAAAAATGCAGATTCCATATAAGCGAGGAATCATCCTCTATGGCGACCCTGGTAATGGGAAGAGCGCAACTATTCGTGAAATCATTAGACGCTTGCCCAAAATCACTAAAATTGTTATTACTCGAGTTAGAAATCTTCCGAAGATTTTGTCTTCTTTAGTGAAAGCGTTAGATGGAAAGAAAGCAATCATTATCATCGAAGACTTTGATTCGTTTGTCAATGAACGTAATCGATCCGAATTACTGAATATTCTTGACGGTATTGAAGTTAAATCTGGCATATTCTTCATCGGAACTACTAATTACCCTGATAAAATTGACCCAGCATTTATGAATAGGTCCGGTCGTTTCGACCGTACTTATAAGATCGACAATCCGTCGGAATTAACCCGGAGATATTACTTTGAAAGCCGTAAAATCGGGGACATCCTCGCTGAATACAAAACTTTCAAAAATGATAACATTCCAGACAGCGATGATGGTGTGGTTGAACTTTTCGTGAAATATAGCGAAGGTTTCCCTATGGCATCTCTGAAAGAGCTCATGACGACAGTCCGATATATTTTGGCCGGTAATCAAGAGTTGACTATAGAAGAGGCTCTTGAGAAAGCAAGGGAGATCTTAATCTCTAGTAGAGAAGCACATTTGAAAATGTTTAAGAATCGTTCCGACTCTGCAATGAGGTTTGTCAATAAATATCGTATGTCTTCTCCTGAAGAGACCCACTCCGGCGCGTACGGTTACGATGATGACGACGACGATGAATAAAATGATGATGAGAAGTAGAGAAAACTCTACTTCTCATCATCATTTTTTCAATTAATTTTTACAGGTACAATATGGTAAAAAATAAAAACTATGGGTGGTAAGACATGATGGAAGCTACTGAAGAGAAAATCCTTTCAATTAATACAGAGCCTGGCTACATCGTTATTGGAATTGGCAATATTAATTTGAAATTACCTGCAACCGGTACATTGGAAGATATGCATAATACGGCCAAATTATTTATCGAAGAACTGTTTTCTGTCAATGGTGTGAAGGAAGTTCTGGATAAATATGGTGTTATTATTGAAGAAAAAGTAATTAATTAATTAATAAATAAGGAGCCGATTTATATGCAGCCACAATATGCCTCACTTAAATTCTTTCTTGACGGTTTTAAGCCAGCAATTATATTCAAGAATAATGAGAAAGAATTTGTTAACAGTTTAAGAGAGAAAGGCTTTCCTTTTATCAAGTTGGATAGGGGATTCATGATCTTTTTTCAAACTCGTGATATGATGATCGAGTTTGAAAATAAGATGAGAGAAGGTCGAAAGAAAGGTAGAGCTTTCGATATGAATATGGCAATAGGAGAAGCCTTAGGGCTTCCTCCTAGTGCGGCAGAATTGTTTGCAAAGGGAGAGGGACAAAACTGGCTCGTTATAAACTTTTATGGGTTAGTGTTTAATACCAGAGAGGAATTGGTTGAAGAAAATCTCAGGTGGTTGAAAAAGCGTTATAAAGTACCCAAAGATTATCCTGGCACGATTGAGGTTATTGATAAACGTGAGACGGTTTATACGCTTAGTCTTAAGGATATCAATAACTTCAAAATAATTCCCGGAACTAATTTGTTTGGTAATAAAATGGCCCCAATCTTTCAAGTTACAATTATGCCCAATCTCGTAATGACCACGGTGTACAACGGTGTTGATTCAGAAAAGGCACTTAAAGCATTTAATCGTCATAAGAAAGAAAAACCCCAGTTGGATGTTTGGGTAGCAGATAAATTACATTCTTCATTTAATCTTAACAGCATAAAAGAATTCAAAGATAAATTTAATAATAATTAACTATTTTTAATGAAGGGAAGATGATAAACATGGCAAACATGTATAAAATCTATGCCCTTTACTCCAAGACGAGGAAAGTTTGCTATCTTCATGATCAGAGCCACAATGAGTTCTGGTCCCTGTATCTCAGATTCAAATATCCCAATGACAAGTGGTTTGTGATCGATACGGATTCGATTGTCTATATCGATCTGATGCAAAATAAAGAAGAAAGAGAACGCACAAAATTTATTAATCTTTACGATGACAAAGATTTTTATGCATTCAGGATCAAGAAGCAGATACTGGATGCACGTGATATGATGGCAAAAGAGTTCCTCAAAACAAAAATGGATGTTAAAGCAAACGATCTCTTCCTTGTCTTCAGATCTTCGCGTGGTGAGGCTGTTGTTTTATATAATGGCCCGGATATCGATAGTGCTTTCGATATCTATGAAAGTAGAACCGGATGCGAAGGTGTTGAGTTTTGGAGAGATGGAAAGTTTATGGATACCCTGTATACTAAAGATGACTATTATAGAAAATATCAAGCACAAAAAACTTCATAAATAATAAAAAAATTATATAATTTTTTTATTATTTATGGAACTATTTAGTAACCAGGACGGTCACCGGGTGTTTCGGCGGATGGCCGAGCGAAGCCCTCATGCGGTATTGCGGCACTTCCCGGAGCTGTCTGGGTTAGCGGGGATCGGTCGCTGCCCTGCGACCCGCTTTCCTGACGGCTATTTTTGCTGCGACCTCGTGCGCATAGACGGGCGCGATGGACGGTTTCCGGTGGCCGCCTGGTCGATTAAAACTTTGATCACTAACGTTGAAGCGTTAGTGATTTTTTTAGTGTTTTTTTGTAAATTTAGTTTATAAAAATATATATTATAAACGTGAATATCAATAATAAATAAATTCTTAGGAGGAAAATCTTCATGGGAATTATTAAAATTGAAAAACCTATTTATTATAAAGATCGTTTTAAGGGAGCTTTTATACTCATTGAATATAATGATGAGAATGGAATATTCGTTCTCGAAGAATTGCAAAGCCATCGCAGAGAAAATTTAGATTCTATCTTCTATGGTGGCATTCATGTTAACAAAACGTTCGATACAACTTCGACCCAACGAGAAGAAATTTTCAGATATTTGTATTCAATCGGTGTTAGGGCTATAGCTAGAGTCCCATTCAATCTCGCTATAGAACTATTGTATTATAAAGCCGAAAAAGTCCAAAATCTTATCAGGCGGCTGAAAGAAATTGAAACAGATGATAATATCGTCTCCAAAGCCAATCTCATCGAAGATCCTGATGGTGAATTGAATGACTTATGCTGCGAAGCAATTTTCACTTATCAGGGATTGGCTCATCCTAAAGCTTTACAGACGCTGGAAGAGGCTGGATTTGAAGTGGTCATCATGAAAAAGGATCACTTTGGTATGCGTATTGGAGGCATTATGACAGAGAAAGGTATCGTTCAATTCTTTAAATAAGATAAACAAACCTTACCTGATGGGTAAGGTTTGTTTTTTTCTTTTAACTCACAAAAACAATATTTAAAAGGAGTGATCGAAATGGAGATAGCGGTAGCTCACATGTCACTTGCTCATACATTCGGCAATATGACCGCTTTTATAACGGAATATATTAAAAAATTATTTCCTAAGAACTATTTCAATACGGTGAACATATCCTCGACAGCAGCGTTTAGATATTTCAATATTTTCGATAACACCAATAAAGAATTTATTAAGAGAAGAAAACCAATGCTTATTGTAAGACCTAGAATTGAATCTAATGATGATGCTTTTCTTGCAGGAACCCTCCTTACATCTAGAATAACCGATAATTATATTGACTTGGATTATGGAAACCTGCAACCATTCTTTGAAGATAAAGACAATAATACTCATATTAAATTCTTAATGAATCGTATGAGAATGAATTTTGATTGTACAATTATAGTTGAACAGCAAATGGAACAAATTAATCAATATTTTTATTTGAAAAACGTGATAAGGCATGAGCATCCATTCTATATAAATACATTTCTCGAAAGTAACATCCATAGAAATTTGATCAAAGGTGTGGCATGTGTTGCCGGAATAGATAGAGATGATATTAAATCCATTTTGGACTATTTCAATAAATGCTCTTTATATCCTCTTACCTATAAGATGAAGAATTCTACAGGAAATGATGAGTTTTTCAGATATTATCCTGCTACAGTCGATGCTATGTTCACCGGTCTTTCTATGGATGATGGATCTAAGAGGGGATTTGTTGCCGACTCCTATGCAATTAATTTCACCGTTACCACTGAATTCAATACATCCGGTTTGTATTATTTCTTTACTGAAAGAAAGGATATTATTGAGCAAATTGAATTCGATATTGAGAACGACAATAAGATCATTCCCATTTTCACTATAAATAATCTTTACAATCTAGTCGAACCTCCTGCGGGGTGGGAGCTCTATATTGCACCACTATTTAAGGTTTCGACAAATAGAACTCCCGACACGTTGGATGTTTCACATTTAATCAATGATGGAATTAAGAATTGCATTAAATATTATCTTAAACAAGGTATTTCTATGGATTCACTTATAAAAGTTTTTGTTTTCAAAGATAATGATGTTCTTGATAATGAAACCGACTACAGTTTTGATTACGAAAATCTCATCCTTACTGTAAATAAGACTAACACAGTGTCTACCTATAGGATGTTGATGTATATTAATCTTTTCCTTATCAATGATTTAATTGCCAGGATTCACAAGATCGACGAAGAAAAATAAAAATATACGTGCTAGCGCGTCCATAAGCTAGCACGTATATTTTTATTTTTTAAATTACAGAAAACTAATAGGGTATTTTCCGGAAGGAGATAGCGCTTCATGAATACTTTATCAGGAGACGAACAAAGGATAAATATACCTAACTACATAATATTTGGCTCAGATGAAATGGTCGTAGATTCTGGGTCATTTGATAAATTTATCATCGACAATGGTTTTAATGTACTTGGTAAATATAACTTGGGTGTATATTTGGGTCTTCCCGACGGGTGGACATATAGCAAAATCACTGATTATGAGGATTGTATTTTAGATAATGAAGGTAGACCGAGATTACTCATTGAGCATAAAAGACGTCAGGTAAAGATTTTACCATACTATAGCTATAGAATCATAGTAGATTACACTTATGATAAAGATAGAAAAACAGTGGAACCTACTAATATTATGATGAAAATCATTAGTATAAATTGTGATAACAATACTTGCTTAGAGTCTATTTCCCTTAATGATCTTATCAATTTTAAAGCATATTCGTATAATATTAATGCCAACAGAGGAGCAAATTTCATGAATTCCCTTAAGATACACGCGGAGGGTATAATGAATGTAAAATATCCCAATTGGAAAAATCCATTAAAATATTGGAAATAATAATTAGTTAGATATGTATGAGTGAATACATATCTATTTTTTTTTTATTTTTCCAAATGGAAATTGGAGGTATAAAAACTATGAAAGAAGAAACTCTTAAAATATTGGGCAGTTATGAGATTGCTTTCAATAGAATGGAGAATAGGCATATATTGAACTTTAAAACTGTAATTCCTAGTCAACCAGCAAATGAGAGATTTTTTACTATATTAATAATGAACGATTTTAAAGTGCTTTCCTTAAATAATAAGACTGCCGAAGTGCTATTACCTGAAAGATGGATTCATGTTAAAACTGGTAAACATACTGAGGAATTGGTTGATGCTTTTGGAAGAATTAGGGCTGAAATCAACACAAAAGAAAACAGCATAAAATTTCTTAAAAGGTTTAATTATCAGTTGGAAATTATACGGAAAGATGGTGCTATCCCTAGAGTCATTATGCATTTTACTGATGCTGGTAAAAAGTCAATTGAGACGTCTTTTGAGATTGATATAGCGAAAATTCTTCCATATGATGAAGTACAAACATTGGTATTTAATTGGGACACAATGATGGATAAACTCTACGAAGGATTATGTATGGAGGCAGAAAGAATTTTAACCGAAGAATTTCCTGAGTGGAGAAATGAAATAGCATATTGGTAATAAATAATAAAAGTAGGTTAAAATATATATTATTAGCGTAATAAGATTCGAACCTTGTGGAGGTAAAAAATAATGACTAACAATCTTAGTGATCTCTTCGACGTTGAAAGAGATAGGATTAGGTCAAAGTTTAATAATCCAGGATTCTATATGAATCGTGAATTGAGTTGGATGGAGTTCAATAAAAGGGTTCTCCATCAAACTATGAGAACTGAGGTTCCTCTTTTGGAGAGACTTAAGTTCTTGGGTATCACGGAATCGAACCTGGATGAGTTTATTATGGTTAGATTTTCATCTATCCTTAATAAACTCAGATTGGGGTATACAGAAACGGATATTGCTGGTCTTCTCCCGGAGCAAGAATATGAACTCTTGCTCCGGGAAATTATTTCTTTCAAAGAAATCCAGCAAGAAAGCTTTGAAAAACTGAGAAAGAAACTGCGTAAAAACAATTTCACGATTTGTAAGTTCAAGCATCTCAGTGAAAAGGAAGTTGATTATGTAAGAAAGCTTTTCGAAAGAAACATTTATCCGTTGCTGACCCCGATCACCTTTGACTCAACCAAAGAATTTCCCCTTATTAAATCTAAGCAGCTATGCATAATAGCTTCTCTAGGGGACAAGAAAAATCCAAATCTGAATGTAATGTCCATCATCCCACTCCATGGTCTTGATCGTTTGTACAAGATTGAGACTGACGAGAGCGATGAAGAACGATATATCTTGTTGGAGGATATTATCTTTAATTTTCTCCACAAGGTATTTATCAACAAGAGTATCATCTATAGGGGATGTATGAGAATCATTCGTGAGGCGGATATTGAAATTGAGGGAAGACGGGATATTTATATTGTCGACCGAATGAGGGAAACTCTCATTAAACGGGAGTTTAGTAAACCCATCTTCATGGATATCGACAGTGATGTTCCTAAGGAAACCCTCAAACTTCTGACCAAAATCTTCGACATTGACAAGAGGCAAGTGTTTAAATGTGAAAACATCGTAGACATGTCGTTTCTCTTAAGTAAGCCGATAAGAAATGCGGCTTACGAGTACGACCCGTTCAACCCTCAGTATCCAGAAGATCTGATCGGCGAGCACGATATGTTTACTGCTATCGACAACGGCGATCTCATTCTTCATCACCCTTACGAGTCGTTCACACCGGTTATCAAATTCCTCGAACATGCGGCCGAGGATAATGATGTCTTGGCAATCAAATTGACTCTGTATAGAGTATCTTCTGCGGAGTCCCCGATTGTCGAGGCGTTGTGTAGGGCTGCTGAAAGAGGAAAGCAGGTAAGTGTTCTTCTCGAAATTAAAGCAAGGTTTGATGAGAATAGAAATATGTCGTTGATAGAAAAACTAAAAGTATCCGGCTGTAAATTGATCTATGGTATTGAGGAGTTGAAAACACATTGTAAATTTATATTGGTTGTGAGGAAAGGAAAGAAAAATCTCAAAACGTATTGCCATATCGGTACAGGAAATTACAACGACAAGACTGCGTCAATCTATACCGATATTTCCTACTTCACATCCAGCAGCAAAATAGCGGATGACCTGTTGACGATATTTAATGTCTTGTCAGGTTTCTCCGATCCCAGAGACGAAGTGAGCAAAATTTTCTATGCTCCGTACAATCTGAGATTGAGATTGTATCAGCTTATCGATCGAGAGATCGAGAATGCTCAAAAGGGTAGACAAGCTTTCATTACGTTGAAGCTTAACTCCCTTTCTGATCTGGGTATTATCAAGAAGCTGTATGAGGCCTCTGAGCAGGGTGTCAAGATATCCATTATCTGTAGAGGTATATGCTCGATGAAGAAAATCAATTCGAACATCAGCATCAAGAGTGTTGTTGGTAGATTTCTAGAGCATAGTAGAATTTACTTCTTCTACAATAATGGAAAGTCAGATATTTTCATTTCAAGTGCTGATATGTTGACGCGGAATTTGGACAGACGGGTTGAACTTCTGGTTCCGATTACGGACGAAAATTCCAGAAATAAACTCTTGTCTATTTTGAAAATGTATTTCCGCGACACATTCAACACCTACATTCTCAATAAAGACAATCAGTACGAACTTTTGAAAAGTCCTGTTCCATTCAATGTCCAAGAGTATTTTATGGAGCAGGCTGTCAAGAGTTTCAAATTACGCAGTATGCCGATTATGTCTCTGAAGAGCAAGAGGAAATAACACCTCTTGCTCTTTATTTTTTTGTGAAAAAAGCAGTAAAAACGCTGCAAGGATAGTTCCTTGCAGCGTTTGTTTATTACTCCTCAGACTGTTCCTGCGGAGGATTGATCTGGCTACGATAATTCTCTGGAATTTCGTTGTACTGAATTTTACCCTTTTCCAGCATCCACTTGTAAAGATTAAGCTTTCTTTGATCAATTCCGCTCATATTACAACACCTCGTTTTCTAATAATAAGCTTGTAGCATCGTCAAGAAGCTGGTTCAGACGTTGAATTTCGAGATCTTTTTCTTGTTCCGGAGTCAAAGGAGCATCAACAATCTCAAAGCTGAACTCCTTTGTCTGTGGATTAAAATACATCTCAGGTCGCTTCCCGATTTCAACCTCTGGCCATTCGGGTACTGATGGAACCGAATACCAATTGTCGTTCGGTGGAGTGTTCGTTGTATAAGTTATCGACCTCACCCGGATTTTATCAGGGGCGATTTGTTCACCACTTACGATTGGCATAAATGTATACCTCCCATTTAGATTTTAATAGATGTTTTTTTATAATTTATTTATTAAAATGTAGATGTAGTATTTTTTTACCACACAAGTTCGTATTCGACATCTCTATATTTTATAATAATAGGATTTTGTGATGAAAAAGTTCCTCCTGCTTTTAATAGGGTAAAATAAGGAGAATCGCTATGTCCCACTGCTATATATTGACCATCGGGAGAGAATGATACACCATAGCTAGTACCAGGTAATGTATAATTACTAGCTAGTTCTACATTATCTCCATTTCTTTTTAATAGAGTAAAACAAGGAGAACCCCAATGTCCTACAGCTATATATTGACCATCGGGAGAGAATGATACATCTTCGGCATTACCAGGTAATGTATAAGTACTAGCTAATTCTACATTATCTCCATTTCTTTTTAATAGAGTAAAATAAGGAGAACCAAAATGTCCCACTGCTATATATTGACCATCGGGAGAGAATGATACACCATAGCTAGTACCAGGTAATGTATAAGTACTAGCTAATTCTACATTATCTCCATTTCTTTTTAGTAAAGTAAAATAAGGAAAACCATTATATCCTACAGCTATATATTGACCATCGGGAGAAAATGATACACCCAAGCCATTACTAGGTAATGTATAATTACTAGCTAGTTCTACATTATCTCCATTTCTTTTTAATAGAGTAAAATAAGGAGAACCATGATGTCCTACAGCTATATATTGACCATCGGGAGAGAATGATACACCATAGCCACCGTCAGATAATGTATAAGTACTAGCTAATTCTACATTATCTCCATTTCTTTTTAGTAAAGTAAAATAAGGAGAACCATAATGTGCTACAGCTATATATTTGCCATCGGGAGAGAATGATATACCTTCGGCACCACCAGGTAATGTATAAGTACTAGCTAGTTCTACATTATCTCCATTTCTTTTTAGTAAAGTAAAATAAGGAGAACTATTATGTTCTACAGCTATATATTGACCATCGGGAGAGAATGATACATCCAAGCTAGTAAAAGGTAATGTATAAGTACTAGCTAGTAATACTTTTTCATAATTATTCTTATAAACTAATTCTTTTACATCTCTAAATATCTTATTACCTTTAACCTCTTCTAACTGACCATCAATTTCTTTAATAACATTTACTTTAGTTTTAATTTCGATGGCTTCTTGTACTCCATTTCTTTTTAATAGAGTAAAATAAGGAGGAGAATTAATATATCCTACAGCTATATATTGACCATCGGGAGAGAATGATACATCCATGGCGACACTAGGTAATGTATAAGTACTAGCTAGTTCTACATTATCTCCATTTCTTTTTAGTAAAGTAAAATAAGGAGAACCATAATGTGCTACAGCTATATATCGACCATCGGGAGAGAATGATACACCCAAGCCAGTACTAGGTAATGTATAAGTACTAGCTAGTTCTACATTATCTCCATTTCTTTTTAATAGAGTAAAATGAGGAGAAACATAATGTGCTACAGCTATATATTGACCATCAGGAGAGAATGATGCATCAAAGCTATCACTAGGTAATGTATAAGTACTAGCTAGTTCTACATTATCTCCATTTCTTTTTAGTAAAGTAAAACGAGGAGAACCAGCATGTGCTACAGCTATATATTGACCATCGGGAGAGAATGAGACAGAACGTCCAGTAGCGGATAATGTATAAGTACTAGCTAGTTCTACATTATCTCCATTTCTTTTTAATAGAGTAAAATAAGGAGAACCATTATGTCCCACAGCTATATATTGACCATCGGGAGAGAATGCCGTACCATATCCAACATCAGGTAATGTATATTTAGTAGCTAGTTCTACATTATCTCCATTTCTTTTTAGTAAAGTAAAACCAGGAGAACCGCTATGTCCTATAGCTATATATTGACCATCGGGAGAGAATGAGATAGAGCGTCCAGTATCGGATAATGTATAAGTACTAGCTAATTCTACATTATCTCCATTTCTTTTTAGTAAAGTAAAACGAGGAGAACCAACATGTCCTACAGCTATATATTGACCATCGGGAGAGAATGAAACACTATAGCCATAGTTAGGCAATTTATATGAACTAGCCGGCTCCACATTGTCATCTGTAGCAATAAATTTATTATTTAGAATATTTACTGAAACGCCTTGTCGTAGCAATTCGTGAAAATAAAGCTCTTCCAAATTACTTACCTCCTTTATTAAGATTTTTCCCTAACTCTATATTTTCTCCCTCTACATTCGACAATAGTTGGGAAGGGGTTTGATTTAAATATATCACTAGCCTTTAATAAGGTGAAAAGCGTGTCACGAACCGTGAATAAATTGACCAAAGGGGGAAATGACACATCATATACAATATATGATGAAATATATGATCTTATAAGATTTAGTCCATCATCAGTATAATTGAATTTATTTTTTTTTAGTATTTTTGCTGAAGCATGTCTTTTTATTATTTCATGTAAATATAAATCTTTTATTTTAAATCCCCATATCAATTAATTGTACGCATCTTATATCTTTTACCTCTATATTCAATAAAGATTGGAGGGGTTTTTGAAAAAGTTCCTCCTGCTTTTAGTAAAGTAAAATAAGGAGAACCATTATGTCCTACAGCTATATATTGACCATCAGGAGAGAATGATACACTATAGCCATCACCAGGTAATGTATAAGTACTAGCTAATTCTACATTATCTCCATTTCTTTTTAGTAAAGTAAAATAAGGAGAACCATTATGTGCTACAGCTATATATTGACCATCGGGAGAGAATGGGGCAGAGTATCCAATATTAGGTAATGTATAATTACTAGCTAATTCTACAGTATCCCCATTTCTTTTTAATAGAGTAAAATAAGGAGAACCATAATATCCTACAGCTATATATTGACCATCGGGAGAGAATGATACATTTTCGGTAGCACCAGGTAATGTATAAGTACTAGCTAGTTCTACAGTATCTCCATTTCTTTTTAATAGAGTAAAATAAGGAGAACCATAATGTCCTACAGCTATATATTGACCATCGGGAGAGAATGATACTCTCAAGCCAATATCAGGTAATGTATAATTACTAGCTAGTTCTACATTATCTCCATTTCTTTTTAGTAAAGTAAAATGAGGAGAACCCCAATGTGCTACAGCTATATATTGACCATCGGGAGAGAATAATACACCATGGCCATAACTAGGTAATGTATAAGTACTAGCTAGTTCTACATTATCTCCATTTCTTTTTAATAGAGTAAAATAAGGAGAACCATAATATGCTACAGCTATATATTTACCATCAGGAGAGAATGATACACCTCCAGCATTACCAGTTAATGTATAATTACTAGCTAATTCTACATTATCTCCATTTCTTTTTAGTAAAGTAAAATAAGGAGAATCATAATGTCCTACAGCTATATATTGACCATCGGGAGAAAATGATACACCCGTGGCGATATTGGGTAATGTATAAGTATCAGCTAGTAGTACTTTTTCATAATTATTCTTATAAACTAATTCTTTTACATCTCTAAATATCTTATTACTTTTAACCTCTTTTAACTGACCATCAATTTCTTTAATAACATTTACTTTAGTTTTAATTTCGATGGCTTCTTGTACTCCATTTCTTTTTAATAGAGTAAAATAAGGAGAACTAAAATGTCCTACAGCTATATATTGACCATCGGGAGAGAATGATACACCCGTGCCATTGCCAGGTAATGTATAAGTACTAGCTAATTCTACATTATCTCCATTTCTTTTTAGTAAAGTAAAATAAGGAGAACCATAATATCCTACAGCTATATATTGACCATCGGGAGAGAATGATACACCAAAGCCATAGTTAGATAGTGTATAAGTACTAGCTAATTCTACATTATCTCCATTTCTTTTTAGTAAAGTAAAATAAGGAGAACCATTATGTGCTACAGCTATATATTGACCATCAGGAGAGAATGATACACCTAAGCCATCACTAGGTAATGTATAAGTACTAGCTAGTTCTACAGTATCTCCATTTCTTTTTAATAGAGTAAAATAAGGAGAAGCATAATGCCCTACAGCTATATATTGACCATCGGGAGAGAATGAGACAGAACGTCCAATACCAGGTAATATATAATTACTAGCTAATTCTACATTATCTCCATTTCTTTTTAGTAAAGTAAAACGAGGAGAAAGATCATATCCTACAGCTATATATTGACCATCAGGAGAGAATGATACAGAGTTTCCATTGCCAGGTAATGTATAAGTACTAGCTAATTCTACATTATCTCCATTTCTTTTTAGTAAAGTAAAATTAGGAGAAGCAGTATGTGCTACAGCTATATATTGACCATCGGGAGAGAATGATACACCATAGCCAGTACTAGGTAATATATAATTACTAGCTAGTTTTACATTATCTCCATTTCTTTTTAATAGAGTAAAATAAGGAGAACCACTATGTCCTACAGCTATATATTGACCATCGGGAGAGAATGAGACAGAGCGTCCAGTATTAGGTAAATTATATGAACTAGCCAGCTCCACATTGTCATCTGTAGCAATAAATTCATTATTTAGCACCTCTACAGAATCAATTTTTTTCCCAATTAACCCATGATAAATTAAATCGTTCACTTCTTTCACCCCAATTTTTTATTAATCTATAATTTTACTCACAAACTCAATTACAATTTGAGTTCCCGAGATTTGAGATCTCACAATTTTTTGGTTATGATGAAATAGAATTAATCATATGACATTTAAGGATATTTTTTATCTTATTATGTATCTGTTTTTGTCACGAAATTCTTATTTTTATTAATCTCTATTAACGATGGAAAAATAACTGTAATTAGGATGATATTTTTGAAGTGAATTTCAATGTAAAAAAATAAAGGATAAGGTTAAATACCTTATCCCTTATTTTTATTCTTCTCGCAGGAAATCTCCATCCTCATCATAAATTAAGGTTCTTGTGACTGTTTTTGTCACAGTCATACCGTCTTCTGCATAGAAGGTTATGGTTCTTGTTGTATAATTCGGAGACGACCCACCGCTAAGTTCGGTTTTTCGTGCTAATGTATTATTTGGTCTGTAATATTCAACGATCGTGAAAATTCCATTCTCGTCTTTACCTGACCTAGAAGGAATTTCAATAATCTTCTGTTCCATCAACAGATCAGCATACTCTTTTGATCTGTTTTCAACTTCATCTGCAATAGCCTGGGCTTGAACAGCAATCGCCTGAGATGTTCTCTCAGGAGTCATATACTTATTACTTGCAGTTCCCTCTTCGGCTTCAGTTTTAGATGCAATGCCATAGTTCTCAACGTTTCCGAGACCTACATCTCCCTTTACGAGAGTCACTGCACCCGTCTTACCAGCAACCGACTTCACAGGCGACAAAGCTGCAATTGCCTGGGAAGTTCTTTGTGGTGTCATGTACTTGTTACTTGCAGTTCCGGCTTCGGCTTCAGTTTTAGATGCAATACCATAGTTTTCAACATTACCAAGACCTACATCACTTTTATCAGTTCCATGTGGATTTTTAGCATCAATATGCTCTTGTACACTAAGACCGTTTGAATCTATAATATTGGACGCTTTAGTAATTGGATGAAGCTCAACCCATCCGACACCAGGTACGTATTGTTTCTGTAGTATATTTTTTGCCATTTAAAATACCTCCGTTCTTTATATTTTGTTAATTCTCCTTATAAATACAGATAGAATAAATATTTATTACATTTTTGTTTTCCATTTAAATTTTGGTAAATATAGTTGTCTGTCTATATTATAATAGAAACTTGGCGGTCGGATGGACTTTTTAATCCATCCGACCCCAAAAAGTGTTTTTTCATTTAATTTATAGACTATTCACAAATAGATTAAATTAAATTTCCTGATACCAGAAATCAGCATTTGTAGGTTCAGTACCAGAAACCACAATAGATGCAAGGTTAACAGGTTTACCATCTACTTCATTCCAATTAACATAACCCCAGGAAAGGCTTCCAGCAGTAGCCCCTGCTTTCAGCACTTTATTGTTGTTGCTGGTTCCAGTTGGAGGCACATGGAGATTACCATCGCCAGTCGGATGTACGTACTTATTGGCGCCAGCTTCGATTCCATCGAGTTTTGCTTTATCAGCGGACGACATCAAGCCGTTATTGCTGGTAGTAGCTACCGTTTTGTCTGCTTTTGCATTCCATGCAGCTTTTTCTGCATCAGTTACAAAACGGTGAGTCGAATCTTGAGTGATATCCGAAGCGACATGTTGATGCTCTTTAGGAGCAGCAAACGCATCAATTGCTTGCTTAACTCTCGCAGGGGTCATGTATTTATTATTTGCTGTTCCGGCTTCAGCATCAGCTTGAGAAGCGATACCGTAGTTTTCAACATTATCAAGACCAACGTCACCTTTAACCAGTGTAACTGCACCGGTTTTACCTGCAACAGATTGTACAGGGGAAGTCGGAGTCAAAAGTCCGTTGCCATAAGTGACGGAATACCAGTTGTTATCCGCCGGAGTTGAACGAATCGTCCAGTTTATACCATCGGGAGAAGTCATGACGCGATTCCTACGCCGTACTCTCCAAGGCTCGTAAAGTCCATCGGAACTTTTCCACCCCTTCCAGCGACGGTAACGTAATCGTACTTTACGAGTACTTTAACACTATTATCGTATAAAATTTCCCTTTTGTCACTACGAAGTCAACAAAAAGACCCCGCATTAAGCAGGGTCTAATTACACGTCTCTGCGCCTAATTAGGGTGTGTACGGCTCGCTCGTAATCTGCTCATATTCTTCTGCCGTCATAGCGTCTAATTGTACCACACTGTGCAGATTATGAGGCCCCGCCTATTCGGCGGAGCCTTACGCTTCATAATCAAATCCGGTGATTTGTTTATATTGCTCGGCTTGGCCGCCGATGCGATCTGTATAATGAGTCCTCTCTCGTCATCACGATTTCACTCCCATGAAACATACCGTAAACCCGCTGTAAAGCTATTGGTGCTGATATTGGTAAACAACGCTTTAGGACTTGCTGTGGACGGGTTACCAATCTGTAGTTGAATACGGCCAGTGCTACTATTATAAATGGCGCTGATTTGTATTTCTGCATTAACGGTCGGGTCGACAATGTACAAACCATAGCCGAAGATTAGGTTTGTCGGATATCCGATCGTGATGCTGTTAAACGGGTCTCCTTTATATTCAATGTTCCCGATTGTGAACGTAACGGGTATTTGGAACGACCCCAAAAAGTTTGTCTTGGGCGGCGTGTAATTCGCATAATAGATAATCGACGTAACATTGTTACCGGAGCCGGATCGGTTAAATGTCAGGGTTGTACTACCTACGGAAATCGGCGCATACGTACCGGTTATTCCGAACAGCGTAACCCCAGACTTGATATTGGCAGCATTAAAATTAGCGTCGTCCGTATAGACCCTTACAGTCCCGTCATGGTATCCTGCTTCCGGTGTCACATACAGACGCCCAGTTTGGCCTGTACGCGGTGCGCCATAATCATTTGTTTTGACTGGCATCGTGCCGGTTACCTTCGAGCCGTTAACATACGCCGTCCGGCCAGACAAGATTTGTGCGGCTGTTGCGGTTGCGTCGCTTGTGAATGTTCCAGATACGCCGCCGACCGTCGTACCAGCCTTGATATTGGCCGCCGTCAAGTTGGTGATATTGGCCGTGACTGTGCCGCTGCCATTGTGATAACCTGCCGGGATTGTGTACGACGCCCCCTGCGTGGTCAAGGTTTGACTGACGGCTCCATTGTTGATCATGCTGCCGGTTACCTTCGAGCCGTTAACATACGCCGTCCGGCCAGACAAGATTTGACCAGCCGTGGCTGTCGCGTCGCTAGTGAACGTACCATCAACGCCGCCTACCGTCGCACCGGCTCGGATATTTCCTGCGGACAGATTCACGATGTCGGTCGTGACCGTGCCGGTGCCGTCGTGGTATCCCTCCGGGATCGTGTATTCTTCGCCTTGTGATGTCAGCGTTTGGGAAACCGATCCGTTATTGGGCATCGTGCCGGTGCGCTTTACTCCGCCCTGATAAAACGTCTTACCGGTCAAAACATCCCCAACAGCCGCGTTCGCGTCCTTGGAGATGTCCCGAATTTTGCTTGACAACTGCGCAAACGTGTCGCCTCCTGAAGCAGACTGTCCCATGTCAGTGATGGCGGAAGCGATCTGATTTTTCCCATCACTGACAGATTGAAAAAGTTCATCCATTCCATCCCGGACGTTGGTAGAAGTGAAATTCGGTGAACTAAGCGAAACTTCCGAAGCATCCGGCGCGGGTGCAAGTGCAGCAATCGCCTGCGCTGTTTTAAGCGGCGTCATGTACGCGGTATCGGACGTTCCGGCTTCTGCTTCTTCCTGTGTTGCTATTCCATAGTTTTGGACGTTTCCGAGTCCCACGTCACCTTTAACCAGTGTAACTGCACCGGTTTTACCTGCAACAGATTGTACAGGGGAAGTCGGAGTCAAAAGTTCTTGCCAGTTGCCAACTACGGATGCAGGTTCTGCTCTCAAAATGAATGTTTTGTTGATATCCGATCGTACCGCGATATCACCAACTTCCGCAGTAAGACCCAGCATTTCTCCTTCGCTTCCGACAACGAAAGTATCCGAAATAGCAATTGCAGGAAGGACATTAACATCAAGTTTACCATTGCTATCCAATACAGGCACATTACCAGCAGAAGTACCGATATCTCTGGAAGCTGCTGTACCTGCATCGGAAATCTTACTAAGAGCCAATGTAGGAATATCTGCAGATGTCAGAGCACCCCATGTTGCGGTTCCTGACGAACCGCCATATTTAAGTACCTGGTTAGGCGCACCGCCAGAAGGAATATGTTTATTACCAGCACTAGTTGGATGAACGTATTTGTTGGCTCCTTCCTCAATGCCCGCAAGTTTATTCTTTTCTTCTGTAGTATAATCTTCAGTAGAAAGACCTTTACCTTCTTCTTTATCAACCTTTCCGGCAAGTTGCTCATCAAGACCTTCTACTAATTCCGCTTTTGTTTTTGGGTATAAATTATCCCATTCACTACCATTCTTGTGACGAATCTGAATGTTTTTACTGCTCATTTCTCATCTTACCCCCTTTCTTTTACTGTTTTTCTATTCGCCGTCTCTGTTATTGGAATCAAACCAAAATTCGGTTGTTCCGTCGAGACTAACATTACCTATAATTATTATAATGTTGTCACCGAAATCTGGTGACTCCCCCATATTTTTAAACCAAATCATATTCGGTTTTGGATTCGGAGGTTCTTCTTCAGATACTGGGATTACGCTAGTTGATGAAATATTGGTCATGTTTACAACTTGCCAATCATTAATATCAAATGGACCAGTCGCCCCGGATTTTTTACAAGATAAAATCTCCTTCTTCCCAGTAGAAGGATTTACCCTAATAATTAAATCATCGGCATTATAAATTTTGGTTTCATCATACCAATCTATATCGGAATCTCCGAGAGTTATAGCGATAATTTTATCCAATGTTGTTAGGTTATTTTCGCTGAAGTTTTTTAATTTTCTTAAAGTTGCCATATAAAAATCACCCGCCTTTTTATTCTAAAATAATTAATATACTATGCAGTATATTTTCCAAAACCTTACCAACGTTAGAAGGATTTTCTTCAATGTAAATACCATTTAGTGTTGCATTCATAGGCGTAGAATTAGGACTGTAATTCAATACATTAAAAATATTTGTCGATAGTTTATTTAGAGGTACAGTTTTAGTTACAGAATGAGTTTGATCATTTTCATCAACAAATTCGAATTCGAACCTGATGCTTGGAAGATCTCTTAAGATAAAAGCTTCCCCATTTACAAATTCCATACAATCAATATCCATGGATATTAAAATTTTCGATACAGGTGAATCGCCTAAAGTAAGAGGGTTGTCAAGTATATTAGATTCATATTGTACAGTATTCGGTAGTTCTATGTGATCCAATTCCAACAGACAGAGATCACCATCGATACCAATAATACTATGACTGGATTCTAAAAAATCTATATGAGTTTTAAGACGTGAAATTTTATCATATGATATAATACGACCATCCGGTCTTTTAATCAGCATTTGACCTGTCGGTTTATGAACTAATAGTTCTTCAGGCAATGCTTCTGCCTTTCTGTCTCTACTAAGAGCAGAAACAGCAAACCTATTCATATCAGCCATGACTGTATCCTCCTTTACACAGACATCCAATAATTTATTATAATGTTTTCAAAAAAGAGAACCCCCCATACAAAAGACTTGTATAGGGGATCTCTTATTTCTTTATTATAAATCCTCATCGGGGAAAACTTTAAGACCGGTAGCCATTGGATCACTATCATCAGGATTTAAGACAGCGACGTTACCTTGAAAGATAGACGAATATCTGGTCTTATATATATCAGGAATCTGATATAAATCAGGATTAATTATTTTAATAGCTTTTATAAATTCTTCAAAGAACGCAGATCTTTCAATGGATATAATATCAACGATATCACTGATAATATCTTGCTCAATGTCATCGAGAAGAGGTTTACCTTCCATAAATGCATCTCGAAAATCTTCAATAGTTGTCCAAATAAAATTATCAAATCCGGGATTAGTACTTATATCGAAGGTAAAATATTCTGCACCTCTGTTCTTTTGATAGATATAAAAATTCTTTACACTTTGTACATTTTTCACAAGAATAATCGTCGATGAAATAATCTCAATATTATCTTTAGTTAATTTTCTGCCATTGACGTAGACATCAAACCATTTCAGATCAAACGGTTTATCAATGAGACCGCTCAGATCAATAAGTCCAGTATTGGGTATAGTGTTAGCACTATAAACGACTTCATATTTATACGGTGTGTAGTCCACTACATATTCTTCCCCAATTTCTCTAGTAATACCAGGTAAAACGACGCTGGTTCCACCGTAAGTGAGAGATGGATAGAAATGAATATAGTTATTGGGAAGAAGACGCCCATTCTTAAACACTCTAATATTAGATTTATCGTTTTCTGCTGCAATTATAAGATTGAACGCTTCACCTTTATCTTCTTCATTATTAATTTTATAGTGTTTAATCTGGAAGAACTGCTTGACTCTTACAGTAATATTAACTCCTTCAAGGGATGGATCTAATAGAGTCACATAAAATTTAGTTGGTATCTTTTTGAATGAATTTGTAGGTAATTCTATTTCAAAAACGTCTACATACGATATTTTAAATTTCGATTTATCAATAAATTCTTGTGTTTCAGAATTAACAAAGAAGATATCGCTTGCATAAATTTGAATATTCTTATTGAGATCGACTTCTTTTTTCTCATCAACTTCATCAAATACTATATCCTGATGAAGATCAAAGGTTTCAAATTTCTCAACTTCAATAAGACTTGTGTTGGTAATAAGAGTAATAGGAATATAATAGTATTCATAAAAATCATCGACATAAACCTCATCAGGATAATAGTTATTACCATCAATAAAGAATCGATAATAAATTTCATCGATATTATAATATCTCCGAAGGACAAAAACATACCTAGGCTCATTAAATTCTTTCTTTTCATATTCATATTTAACTTCACTGTAGTTATTCGTCCTATATTTTTCAGCCAGATTTATATCCGAGCAATCAATGTAGAACGAATTGGAAGTATTAACTTGCTTTATAAGATATGAGACCATTCTTGATGGATCTTTTCTAATCCATTCCTTAAGTTTATTTACTTTATACGTCAAATGATTAGGATGGTCTTCAGAATTGATAAAATCTTTAATACCATAGATCAATGACTCAGGATCATAATTTTTGATAATTTCCGGAACGTTAAGTGGGTAATCGTCCGCTGTCAGATTCATAGTTGCCCGGTAGAGAGCAATTTCATCTTTATATTTAGGATAACCTCCGGATACTGGAGTGTCATCGAAATAAAAAACATAGATAGTAAGATCTTCATCATCGTCATTATTTAAAATTTCATACACGTTGGGATAATACATCTTTGTTTCAATATCATGCGCGAATACTTTCTTTCCATCAGGCGTGTTTTTAAAGATAATCATATTTTCAACAGGTATCGGCATATCCATTACAGGTAATGAGAAGAATTTTTGGGTTCCCGGTAAATCAATTTGATCAAGTAAATGCCTAAAACCAAAAATATTGAGATGCACATATCTATTCTGGAAGTCGTTGATATTTTCATCAGTAAATCTAAGCATATCTCCTGATTTTACAGTATTTACTACTACACCCTCGAAGAGAAGATCATTATCATTGATGAAAGTCAGGTACGATTGTTCAGTACCTAAGCTGTTTTCAATATTGAATCTATTCAAGGCAAGATTATCTTTATATTTAAGCAAAACGTATCTATTAGTTGTATAGATACCGTAAGCACAGTTGGGGACAAAAAATACGGTAATGTTGGCATCTTCAGCAAGAAGACTATCAAAAAGATCCTTAGGTATTCCATCTGTACCACTGGTGATGACATTGAAGACTAGATAGGTTTTATCTTCATCACAAAAAATCTTTATATTATCATAGAATTTCCCGTTTATGAACACGAGAAACGTATAAGCAAATAAACTTGGGTTGGCTGCAGTATCATGGATACTAATTTCGCTGTTGTAGAATTGAGATTGTTTAAAAGCGTGTCTTTGTTTTTCGGTAATGAAATTTCTATTCAAGAAACCTACGTAAGAATTGAAACCGGTATCAGTTTTCTTTACCTTTGTCCTTACCAGATCGCTCATCTTAAGATCAAACCGATGCACATCAGCCAGATCTTTCTGTGCATCATAAAGATATTTAAATGCATTTATCTTCAGATCATGGAGAGCTTCTTCCATAGCTTTTACTTCAAAAGTGTCATATGTCATTGCATCTTTATATAATATTTCATCTGGACCAGTATATTGTCCGCTCATATTTTCCGACCTCCTATAAAACATATTTACTATAAAGTTCTACTAAACAGAAGATTAGAAAAAAATAAAGGATATCACCTTATGGCGATATCCTTTATTTTATTATTTTTTAGTATCAATAAGTCTCGAAACAACCACAGCAAGTTCTTCGCGTTTCACGGTATTGCCGAGACCGAAACGGCCGTCGGGATAACCCTCCATGATACCAGCAGCACTTACAACGTCAATAGAAGTTTTTGCCCAGTGATTGTCGGGGACATCCGTGAATTTGGTGGGTTTACCCATGTTAATCACCTTAACCTTTCTACTAGTGATCAAATTGCAGATGACAACTGCCAGTTGTTCACGGGTCACATCTTCACCAATACCGAAGCGCCCGTCAGTGAAACCATTAATAATACTTTCATCCGAAACCAGTTTGATAGCGTTTACTGCCCAATGACCTTTGGGGACGTCAATGAACTTGACACTCGGATCTTTTTCAAAAGGTTTCGTAGGTGCAGATGCAGGAGGTTTACTAAAAGGAATACCAAGATACTCACAAGCAGCACGAACTGCAGCTTCAGCACAGAGATCACGAAATTCCTCACTTTTAAGATAAGCAAGATCTTCAAGGTTTGTCATAAATGCATGTTCAATAAGGATTGCAGGAATACCGTAGGAAGCGGGAACACGACACATGTGGAAGTTTGCCCACGAATTAGGAGAACAAGCTACGGTATTTCTGTCGTTATTGGGAAGAAGTTTGTCAGCCCACTTATCCCAAATTTCAGCTAACTTTTTGGCTTTGGTATCAGCGTGCCAGTAGAAGACCCAGTGACCTTTAGCATTTGCGTTACCGCTGGCATCAGCGTGAATACTGAACAAGAGGTCAACTTTCTCAGATTTAGCTTTATTGGTGCGAGTCGTTAGATTATCTTTAGATTTACCAGCAAGAGCTTCATGTGTTAACACCGGTTCAATACCATTATATTTGCCAAGTTCGGCAGCTTTCTTAGCTACTGCAAGATTGAACCAATGTTCTTCAAATTTTTCACCATTGACAATAACGCCTTTTCCACCTTCCACCTCGAAGGTATCTTCAAGATGTCCGGCATCCCAAGCAACTTTTGCTTTATAATTTGCCAATTTTATCCCTCCCTCTTTTAGTATTATGTGTTAAAAAATTATTTATAAGATGGATGATCGCAATTAGAGCAGAGACCATCCATCTTATATTGTGTTATTCCTATCCAGAATTATTTTTTCTATTGGAAGAAGCTTTGTTAAGTTGTTTGAGAGCACTAGTGCCGCCAACTGCAACAAAACCAGCGACAAGACCTTTGATAGCAGCAATGGTATCCGCTCCTCCGATCAAAAACCCAATGATCGAAGAAATTACGAGTACGATGATCGGAATAAATTCGTCCTTAATCTTGCTCATTTTTACCGCTTTACCGATGAGCAAAGCAATAGGGATCAGAGCAAGATCGGGATTCTCTGCGATCAGCGTAATGAGATCGTTGTACTCATTTGTCAACATCCTTCTCATCCTCCTTTAATGTATTTACATTCCTCAATTTAGTGATGTAGATGTCAAATCTTTTTGTAATAAAGAAAAAGATCATAATAAGAAAAGTTATACTCATAACAATGTTCGATAAAATTAACAGTAACCAGATAAGAAATAATATATTGTCTGAAAAATTGTTTTCCTCGCTAATATTGATAAGAAAAGCAGATAGGGTAGATATACCCAAAGATATGAAATGAATTGCTAATGTGCCCATAAAGACACTAATAAAACCTTTTTTGTATTTCATTATTAGATGATCAATTAAAAACACTAATGCTGCAATTATTAGAGCAAACTCTATGGTGTAGATTAACAACATTAGGGGTAGAAATTCTTCAGGAATAAGTAGGAACATGTATTTCTCCCCCATTTAGAAGATGACTATGCTCTCTTTTCGTAATTGAGCAATGTCGAAAAGTGGTTTCTATCAACCTCGTCTCTAATTTCTTTACTCAATTCAGAATACTGCTTAATGATAATATCTGATTTATGACACATACTATCTACCTTTTGTTTCTCCCTAGCCAGTCCTGGTGAGAATTTAAGTAGAAGTCTAGTGAGAAAACTTTCATTTTGACCTCTCACTATATTTTCCATCATTGTTTGGGTCCCCCTTATGAGGCTTAAGTCCGCCCATAAATTCTAACAATTTAGACATGTACTGAGCACGTTCTTTTTCCATGGATTTTTGAAGTCTATCAGCTTCCTCTAGACTTCTCTTATGGATACTATAAGGAACAAGTTTTCCTCGTATAATTTGAGTTACAAAATAAAGGTTGATCACACCACTTACGATTGCAAAAATTAAGACAAAACCATACTTGTCGATGAGTTCAGCCCAGCCCCCGACAGTTGATGGATCGACCATAACACTCGCGCTCCCCTCCGACATTTTTTTCTCTCTGTACATGTCCATAGGCTTCAATCATTATTACATGTACTTTAATTCCTGCACCTCCCGAGGGTAATCTGGGGGCTACATGGAATAATTATTTATTATAGGGGGACTAAATAATTATTTTTTCATTTTCAACCTCCCCTTTCTTATTAAAAAATAAAATGAAAAATATAGTTATACTTTTTTTTATTACGTAAATGTACAAAAAAGATGTGCATAAGGACGGGCTATAATGACTCTAAGCCCTTGTCCTTATGCACATTTCCTTTATTTAGCGGACAAAGTCGATAAGATCGACATAAATTTTAGCACCATGTTTATCAACAATGTCTTCAAGCACATATTGATTATTGAGGTATGCACCATTTATTACGGAATTAACTGTGTATACAAAGTACGGGAAGAGTTCGAGAGCAAATAAAGCAGATCCGTCGTACATCGTGATGAATGCCTCAAGATAACCTCTAACTGTAAGGTCCTTGAGACCAAGATTCAGATTAGGATCAGTAAGACCTTTAATAAAAGTCCCCAGATCCTCATAGTTTTTGTCATCAAAAGCAGAGTTAACTTCTCTCAGTTGGAAAACATTACCGTTTGGTACACTTTTGAGAGCATAGTTAAGAGTAATATCATTGTCTTCCAATCCAAGAACGTTAAGCATATAGAATTTAGAAGCAAGGAACTGGACTTTGTGTAACCTACTTTTGTCTGCATTGAGTGCATATTTCTTATTAAGGACCCTAGCAAACATGTTAGAATAAATCAAGGCACCATTGGTGATGATAATGTTACGTTTAGAAATTTCCCTATGTCTTTGATGGTAGGTAATGGCTAACAGAGCGGCCTCCATAATAGTATAAAGCTTTTTCGGATCAATATTTACAACCATCGTATCCGGGTTAAGTCTTCCGTAGAGGTCAACGAGGACAAAGGCCACAATTTTACCACTTTGATCTTTAGTTAAGAAAAACGGAAGACATGTCGGGACTCTGGTTTTTGTTGGAGAGTAGATAAGACGAATAGTACCATCTTCAACCGCTTCTAAAACCTTAAGTTTCAGAGGATACTTGAAGTTTTTATTGATAATGATAAATGCTTCTTCAAGATTAATTTTTGTAAGAGGAATACCGTTTTGAATAATATTTAAGACTGCCAAACTAAGGGCATCACCGGAATTGAGATTCCTGTATACAAAGGTTGATTCGGCAGATTTTGTCGCCATCCTTTTAAGCCACCTTTCTCAGATTAATATTAATAGATTGTTAAAGAAGACCGTAGTTATTAATTCTCCCACATGGGTTATAAGATTTTGATATTAAAATTTCTACTAATAAATTTTATTCTCAACTTTATTGTAAGGTTACTTTATGGAGTCGACATAGAGAGTCGGTGGAGAAAATGGATAGATTGAATATAATATTTTTGGATATAGACGGGGTGATAAATGATGCTATCGCCCAACAAGAGAGGATATATTACATTCGAACAACATGCTATGAAATATTTGAAAGAAATAGTACATGAAGCTGATGCTAGGATAGTTATTTCGTCCAATTGGCGCCATTTTGAATGGGCAATAGAGGCAATTAAAGAAGAATTGGGAAAATATGGACTTGTTGATAAATTTATAGGCTGTACGCCTATTTTAGTTCAAGAAATGGATAAAACTATTCGACCTATTGAAATACGCCAATGGTTGGATCAGAATAAAAACATTGTAAAGAATTTTGTCATAATAGACGATAACCAATATATGGGTGAGTTTACATATACAAATCTTGCTTGGTGCGATCATACTAAAAAAATTAACGAAGACGTTAAGAAGAAGTCGTTGAGAATATTGAATGTTATACTATAATTGAGGTGTCAAAAATGGTAAAGAATCCATTCATCAATGAAAGATGTTTAAAAAATAACCCATATGTTAAGAGCTATGGTTGTTACTACTGTAAAAAGACAAATCCGAACCCGTATACTACAGATAATAATAAGGATAAAAGTAGATCAGTTTGAAGAGGATGAGTAGAATGAAATATAGTAAAGATCATACCATCTATGTTAATCAAGATGGTATAGAGGTTCCAAGTGTGACAACTATTTTGAAGATATTAAATAAACCTTTTCTAACTAAATGGGCCAATATTATGGGCTTTAGGGGTATAAATGTAGATAATGTACTCGAAGAAACATCACGAATTGGTACATTAGTTCATGGTATAGTCAGAGCTTTTGTAATGAAATACTATTACATATGGATTGGTGATTATTCAGATAAGCAAACAGTAATTAGGTATTTTGATTCATTTCTTTCATGGTATAAGAAAAATAAAGTAGAACCTATTTTTACTGAGCAAATTTTAGTTTCGGATAGATTTGGTGGCACTTGTGATTTCTATGGACTTATAAATGATAAATATACGATTTTGGATTATAAAACCTCTAAGAGATTTTATGCAACCATGTTCTTACAACTAGCAGCTTATTGTATGATACTTGAATCACAAGGTAAACAAGTTGATCAGGTTGCTATTTTGCTTTTGAAAAATAAAGGAGAAGCAGAGCCTAAATTTATACAAAGAACTGAACTAGAACCATATATAGAAGCGTTTAAAAAACTTTTGGACTTATTTCATACATGGTATGATCTTAATATTAGAGATGGATGGGGGAATATCCTTGAAGGTTGAAATAAAAAATCCTGCATATGTTGGGATAGCTGTAGGAGATTTACATTGTGGAGCTTTTGAAGCTGACATTTGGTTTCATGAAATTGAAAAATCTCTTCTAGAACCGGCTGAAAATATGCCGGTTCTTGATTTTATTATCCTTTGTGGGGATACTCTTAATAATAAAATATCTTTTAACTCAAGTCACGCTAAATATTTGGCATTATTTCTCAATAGATTAGTAAAAATTTGCTCGAAAAAGAATTCTAAACTGAGAATCGTTAAAGGTACAGAATCTCATGATAACAATCAACTGGAAATAATCGAGGCATTACTTACAAATGCCGATTGTGATGTAAAAATTATCCAAAATGTAGAATCTGAGTGGTTATTTGAAGATTATCATGTGTTGTATATACCAGAAGAATATATCGAAGATAAAAATGAATACTATAAAGATTATTTTTCTAAGCAATATGATAGTATTTTCGGTCATGGACTCATTCAAGAAGCATTACATATGGCAGCAACACAAGAAAGTGAAATGACTATGCCTAAAGCACCGGTCTTCAAAGTCGATGAGCTTATCGAAATTTGTAAAGGTCCGATCTTTTTCGGTCATATCCATAAAAAAATAGTGATCAAAAATAGATTTTTCTACACTAATTCTTTTTCAAGATGGGCATTTGGAGAAGAAGAGGATAAAGGATATTATTTATTTTGCTATTCGCCAATCACATCTGAATTTAAAACCGAATTTATTGTAAATAAAACCGCTAGAAAATTTGAAACTATGGAAGTTGATTGCAACCCAGATAATTCAATTGAAGATCAGATAGATTATCTTGTTAAACTAGTAGACAATTTGGCAGATAACAGGGATTATTTACGTTTAGAAGTTAATATACCTGAAAATCATCCAAATCCTTCATTGTTAACATCAATGCTTAACAGTGTATTCAGCAAGTATAAGAAGTTTAAATTGAAAATTAACAACAACGGCAAAGTAGTTAAGAATAAAGAGATGGAAAGAAAAATTAATATACTTCTGGAAAGATATGGGTTCATATTTGATAAGAAAATACCCGTAGAAGAAAAGATTTCGCGTTATATTAAAGAGAAATATCAGAAAAACATTTCGATAGAGAAAATGAGAGAATACCTGTTTGATAGGTATTTATCTGGGGAGTGATAATATTGGCTTGGGGTTATAATAAAAAACAGAAAGTTTATGAGGATAAAAAAATATTCCTTAAGTTTGACATATCTATGCTTAACATGTTTATCGGTTACATATTTACTCCAAAAAGACAAGTGACTAAAAAAGCCTTAAGTAATATGAAAAAGCTATTTGATGTATTGGATGAAAGAGCTTATGAAGGTAATGAAAAGATGGAAGCTAGAATTCATTTTATCAAACGTGCTCTTCATGCAAAACTTATTGAGGGAATGGAGAACGAAAATATCATTATCAACTATTGCCGAAGCGATAGCGATTCCCAGAATAAAGAAATCGATGAAATTATTAACAATCTTGACCATTATCGAAAGATTAATTACAACGAAATTCAATTTATCAATAAAGCGATTCAAGAACGTCTTAAATACTTTTTCATTTTCCATTATAAGGATGAACTTTATGAACTTATCGAGAGAATTGATTCGGGAGATTATGATTCGTTTAAGGAAATTAATGAAGAGCTTTTATCTTTGGTAAGAGATCTCCTGGCGGAGACTCGAAAGACTCAGGTCTTGGATGATGTCGATACGTTAAATCTGGCTGATGAAAACTTTGATTTAACGCTCGAAGATATTGCTATCAGGTTGATTGATCCTTCGAGAATTTTGAAAAGCGGTATCAAAAAATTGAATGCTATACTTGGTGGGGGATACTTCTCCAAACGTCTTTATATGTATCTCGGTCTCCCAGCAGGTTTTAAATCTGGTATCCTTCTGAAGACAGCGAGGGATATTAAGAAATATAATAAAGATGTTCCTTCGAAAAAAGCAGGTAAACGTAAGACAGTACTTATGTTGACTATGGAAAACTCTCTTGAAGAGTCTGTGGAACGTTTATTCAATATGAGTGTATCTTCGGAAAATATTAGGAATTATACGGCTAAAGAAATCGTTAAGTTGATGAAAACTAAAGGTGAGCTTCGTATTGATGACGAAGATGATATTAACATCATAATCAAATATTATCCGAATAGATCGATTAGTACAGCAGATCTTTATACGATTATTGAAGATATCGAAGATGAGGGAGGAGAAGTAATCGCTCTCGTTCTTGATTATATTAAGCGTATCCGTCCAGCGGAGCGCGGTAAGGATGAAAAAGAAGAACTCAAAAATATTACGAACGAACTCAAGAATCTGGCAACAGATAAAGACATTCCGGTTATTACAGCTCACCAACTGAACCGGGAAGCCGCAACTACAATTGACTCGGCTATGACCGCGAATAAAGAGGACCTCGCTAGGTTTGTCGGTCGATCTAATGTCGGTAGTGCCTGGGAAGTTATCGAGAATAGCGACTGGTGTTGTATTATCAACGTTGAAAAGAAACGTGGAACTGATCAATTCTATCTTACATTTAAGCGGGTTAAACTTCGTTATAAAGATCCGAATCCAAATGAACTTGGTTATTTCAACCATCCGTTCGAAATCGGAAATAGAGTTAGACTTATTGATGATATTCATCTTGAAACATCGTTGTCTGAAGAAAGTCTTGCTTCTGACTTTGAAGGAATTGTTGATCTCGTTGCTAAGAAAGGTAAAAGAAATGCAACTGAAAGAGAAGTTGTCGATGACTCTGATGATTTTGACAGTGTATTTGATTTCAGCACAGCTATCAATAAGAAGGCATCATAGGTTCTAATAAAAAAAATAAACGGCTATGGTATAAATCCATAGCCGTTTATTTTTTATTTCACCATACGAAGTATTTTTCTTGTTCTTCGATTTCCCTTTTTACATAAATGCCGAGATTGGGTACTGTAATCCCGCGATAGTCTTTTACTGTAACAATAGTCCCGCTCTTATCTGCGCTCCTTCTCATATAGATTACATATTTTCCGAGTTCGATATGATTGTCTTTAATGATGAAGGAAGGACCTTGTAAATATGATGCTATTTCATGAATGATATTTCCCATGCTTTTTACTGCATTTGTGAGAAATAAATTAATTGCTTCGAAGCTATCTTTTGCCGCAATTGACATCTTTTGGGGTATTTGTGAGACACATCTAGATGCAATATAAGAAGGAACATGCAATACTTCAATTTTGAATGTTTTCATAGACGTTTCTCACCCCTTTCCAGATCTATAATATATAAATCTGGTGAGTGAGATTACTAAGAAAAAAAAAATAAAGGAAGAGGAATTGACCTCTTCCTTTATTTCCTATATACCAACAAATTATTTTCTTTAATTTCTTTATCCTCAAGAATTAGAATCTCATTCAATACAGAGAATATATTATTCGTGAGGATCTTTATATTCCTTCTCGTGAATTGGGTAGCACTAAGCATATTATTAACCTTTAAGATAAGAGACCAGAGTTCGGTCGTACCATAAAGATCAAAAGAGAGATACTTGGGTTGAAATTTATATTTTATTAATTCGGCATCTGTCATTTGATAGTCAACTGTATTTGCTTTTATAACGTCATAATATTTATCGATTATAGACATCGTATTGATGATAAGTTTATTTTGTTCAGATTGTATGAGGGTTTTGAAATGGAGTTTAGCATGAGAAATATCAAGACTCTTACTGTAATCTATAAGGCCTTGCATTGACCCGTAATCCGGTATACCTAAAGGTGGCATAATACCATTCTCCTTTATTAAATATTATCTGTAACGTACATAGTCTGAATATTACTATTTAACACATTTACCAAAAAGGACGCCCCTCTTTTAATGGATGTGTTATGAGGATAATTATCTACCTTATAAAGAAAATCTGCCTTTCTGTATTTTGGAATTCTAATATAATTTCTAGCAGAAACGGATGAGGGTGTTTCTGGTTTAACTTCATTGATGAAAATATTGTTGTTTATAACAACGGTATTTTCTCTCTTGGCCGAGCCATTTGTTAACGGAAGAAGCTTCGGCATCCAGAGAGGAAATGAATCCGCTGTATAGGATGTATCTTCAACCAAGTATGCATATTCGAATGATTCAAGTTTAAGATCTTCCAACGTTTCAATCATAAAATTACCACCTACCTCTATATTCGCAGTATTAAATTAATGTAGCATGTTAAAAAAGGAAATACATTCTTATAAATTATTTTTTCGAGAAAGGGGGAGTACTTGTCCCCGTGGATTATGCTGATTTGAATGAACAACAAAAAGAATTGCTCAATGACTGTACTAAATGGTGGTTAACGCAATACAAGCAGACATATGAGATATCTGGACCAGCTGGTTCAGGTAAAACAAGTATCATTGAACTAATGATTGAAAGAATAGGTCTTGAACCCCATGAGGTTTTATATATGGCCTATGTCGGGAAAGCGGCGATGATGTTAACTCTCCGTGGTAATATAGCCAAAACCATACATGCATCCCTTTATGACATAGTCTATAAAACTCTTTATGATGAAGACGGAAATGAAGTTATTAAGAACAATAGAGTCGTTAAATATAAGGGGTTTGAGAGAAAAAAATTTCTTCCTCCTTATATTAAACTTTTGGTTGTCGATGAAGGTTCTATGATAAATGAGCAGATTAAGAATGACATACTTAGTTTTGGTTTACCTGTGATTGTTTTAGGGGATCTCAATCAGTTACCGCCAGTATTCGGTAAGCCTGCATTTCTTATTAAGCCAGATTTCATTCTCACTGAGGTCATGCGTCAGGCTAAGAATGATCCCATTGTTATTCTTAGTCAGATGGCTATAAAGGGAGAAGAAATACCTATTGGTAAATATGGCGATAGGTGTTTTGTCATTCCTAAGGAAATGATAACAGACCAAATGCTTTCAAAGGCAGACATTATAATCTGTGGGAAAAATTCTACTCGTCAACGAATGACAGAGTATTATAGACAAAACATCATTGGAGTCAAACAGAAAGACACTCTTGTTTTGGGAGAAAAGCTTATTTGCAGACAAAATAATTGGAATCTATCTATTGATAATGGAATTTGTTTAATTAATGGGTTGATTGGATATGTCGACGATATGGACCTAGAAAGTTATAATAGAAGATCTATTAAGATAGATTTTCGACCCGAGTTTAAAACTGAAGAAATATTTGAACAGGTAGAAATAGATTATCGATATCTTTTCACAGACATGGCAGAAGCCGCTAAGAATGAAAATATCATGTCTAAATTCAATAACTATAATAAATTTCAGTTTGGTTATGTAATTACCGCACACTTGGCTCAAGGTTCCCAGTACGATAACGTTTTCGTATATGACGAACGTATTGGTGACCAAGAGTACTATAATAAGTGGCTTTATACATCCATTACTCGTGCAGTTAAGGGTCTGATTTTGGCTAAGCAGCCAGTTTTCAGATCACCCACAAAAAAATCAAATGTATTTGATAAAGTCGCATAGAAAAAAATAGGGCCTTGTCGTTATCGACAAGGCCTGGGACAAAATCGACCATGAGTGGTCGCCGGAGGGCAATTTTAATATTTTTTGAAGATGCGGCGGATACCATCTTTGATATTCACCGCGAAATGGTACGGGTTGGGGTGAATCGGAATGATTTTGTTCGTTGTGCTGCGAACTTTCCTTGCTGCACTCTCAGTGTGCATATGGAGCCGTGCCCGTGTTTCGTAGATTTTTTCTTCCATTTTACCCATTTAAAACACTCCTTTTAGATTATTTATTACACTTCACTTAAATAATATATAAACGTAGGAAGGAGTAATACTAATGCTACCAAAAGTACCTTTTGCACTTGAAAAAATAGGGGAAGCGCTACCTAAAGCTAAACCTAAACCTTATAAAACAAGAGAGCAAAAAATAGCTGAAATAAAAAAGAAATTTAACCTACATCATGGTAAAGGTAAGCGTAAAAAGAAGAGGAGGAAAAAGTAATGGAAGAAGATATTTTTCTTGCAACTGTGGCATATTTTGGGGAAGAAAATATTCTTGGTTTCGTGTTTGACAACTCTGCACGCCATCTTTTTACTAAAAATAATAGATTTTCACTTGCCAAAAATTATATACCAAGTATTCAGCATCTCGTCTTTGAAGTTGAAGATCCTAAAGGAACTAAGGTTAGGGTGGCTAAACATATTGGTCATATCCAAACAATAGTTATTGTAAAAAGTGAAAGTGACTGGGATACCGTTAATAGCCGTTTCATTGGTTTTTAATAAAAGATCCTACGGAATATTCCGTAGGATCTTTTAACCGAAAAAAATTAATAAATATTTCGAATCTATATTATAAGGCCAGAAAGAAAATAAATAATATTCTGTAAAGGAGAGATTAATATCGATTAATTTCACCTAGCGGATCGTAGAAAAATTGCAGTATTTTATTATTTGCGAAACTAATTATTAAGGTCTCAAGAGTAAGTTTAATTAAAACTTACTTTGGAGAAAACAAAAAAATAACCAAATTAAGGAGGAATACTAGATGGGTAAGAAAAACAAAGAATTCGACAAAGAAAGAAACGATCTTTACGAACTGCGTCGTCAACTCCGTGAGAAAGAAAAGCGCATTGTATCTCGTTGCAGCCACCGCAAGAAAAGCGGCAAGCTTGCTCTTCGTGTTCTGTCTGATGGTCGCTTTGAGTGCAAACGTTGCGGCGAAACCTTTTCCATGGAACAAATTCCGGGCCGCGACATCAGCAACGCTCTGCGCGTCGTTCACGACATGATCAACCAAATTCGCTGCCTTACGGACCCGGACAGAGAGCGCGACGTGCGCATCAGCGAAGCTCTTGGTATTCTGAATTTCGATATCAAGGAAGCTGCTGAACTGTATGAACGGATCGTCCGGAAGAACAGCGAAGATCATGGAGACCGGGATGATCGTTTCGAAGGCCGTGAAGAACGCGAGCGCGAGCCGTTCGGCGGTTTCGGTGCACTTTCGTTCAGCTACGAAGGTGGCAAGAAAGAAAAGAAGAAGCATAGCTACTACCTTTAACTAACGTCCAGCATTGATCATTCTGTAGGGGATGTGAGTAAGTACTCGCGTCCCCTACTTTATTTCCCTCGAAATATATTAAATTAATCATCGATTTTTATTGTCATCATAAAACGGAGGGTGATTCCTAATGACCGAAGCTGAAATCTTTGTTCAAGAGCCGGGAACTGTTGAAAACGAAACCGCTCTCATTGAGGCTGAAGGTGCCGATGACAACAACGCGAAGAAAGGTTTGCGGGTCGGCGACTATTGGTTCCATCGCATCAAAGGAACCCTCGATGTAAACGTCATCAGTCATAAGACTGGCATAATCGTTTACAAATTCAGACTCGGTGCTAAGCTGGACGCGAAGGAAATCATCGGTTGTTATCAGGACGTCGTTAGACGCCTTGAATCCGAACTGATCGTAAATTAATATCTGAAAGTGTGTATATGAGGAATGGTCTCAAACTCCCTCAATGGGGGGTTTGCAGACCATTCTATCGTATACACACTTTTACTTTTGAAAATGAAAAAATTATTTTTTCTATGTATCTGTATTCCGCGACGTAGATTTTATATTTTTAAAAATGGCTAAACATATAGATAGAAAAAGGAGGTAGGCTAGTCATGGCAGTTAATATCACAGAAGAAAAACTTTTTGAAGATGATAATATTGTGCACCTAGAGAATGACATTGAAAAAGTTCAAGAAGCATCTCATATGTATATCGGATATTCTGGAGCTAGGGGAGCCTTCCATCTGTCAAAGGAAGGCATTAATAACGCGATTGACGAATGTATCAATCCGAATTCCCCTGGTAATGAAATCTCGATCTTTCTTGATGAAAGTGAGAATGAAATTATCGTTTCGGATAACGGTAGGGGTATTCCGTTCGATAAACTTAAGATAGTATGTACTACTCTTCAGTCTAGTGGTAAGTTTAAACGTGAAGGAGTAGGGACTACCGCTGGGCAGAACGGGGTGGGTATCACTGTCGAAAATGCTTTGTCTGAATCATTTGAGATTATTTCTTATCGTTATGGTAAGAGAGCAAGTATAAAATTCCGTGAAGGTAAGCTTGTTCAAGACGTAAAGATCGAAGATGATGCGAGCGTAAAACACGGAACTACTGTTAAATTTATTCCGAGCAAAAGATTTCTGGGTGAAAATTGTAAAATTGATCCCAATGACGTTATTGCTTGGTTGGAAGACATTATTTGTTTAACTCCTAGTCATATTAGCATTAACTTCAGTGTGTCTCGCAAGGGTAAAGAATCAGTAATGACAAGGAAGTTTAGAAATAAAGATGGTCTCTATACGATGTGTAAGAAGTTTGCGGAGAAGCCAATTTTAGATCCGATCCATATTTTAAGGGATATGAAGCTGACTGAGATAGTTCAAGTCCGGGATGAAAAAACTGGAGAATACAAACCGGAGAATATCCAGCGGTTCATCGGATTAGAATTTGCTCTCACGTATGAATCTTCACATGTAGCAGAGATGAAAGTTAAGTCGTTCTGTAACTTTGTAACGACTACTGACCATGGCGAGCACGTTAATGGTGTTCGTGCTGGTATTATTAATTACTTTGGAAAACAAGCGCGTGAGGCTCTTTCGGAGAAAGAAGCTAAGAAAATTGAGATCACGCCGAACGATATTGTCAATGGTCTGGTTCTCTGTGTGTATCTTGCAACTGACATGACACCGGAGTTTGGCGGTCAGACAAAAGAGAAACTCAACAACCAAGCTTTCTTCAGACCGTTGCGTGAAATGACTTATCGTGGTCTCGACGAGTATTTCAAACGCAATCCGAGAGAGCTGAAAAAGATCGTTGATTATATAAAAGCTAATGCAAAAGCTCGTTATGAATCTACAAAAGTGAGAAACTCGGCAATTCGAGGAGAGTCTAACAATCTCTCTGAACATGGAATCAATCTTTTCTGTCCGGCTAATAACAAGGGTAAAAACGATTACCGCGAATTGTTCATCGTAGAAGGGGAGTCCGCATTCGGTCCGGCAAAACAAGGTCGATATTCGGCAGACTTCCAAGCAGTATTCGGGGTTCGCGGTTATGGTAAAAACGTATTTGGGGTTAGTCCTGATGTGGTCCTGCAGAATAATGAGCTGCGTGATCTGGTGACGATCCTTAGATGTAATATCGGACCAAGATTCGATTTAAGTAAGTTGCATTACAAGAAAATTATTATCATGACAGATAGCGACGCAGACGGTTTCTTTATTTTCTCGCTTTTGTGTGCGTTCTTCGTATACCATCTGCCTAAGGTGGTTGAAGAAGGTTATCTGTATAAAGCCGTTGCGCCGTTGTATGAAACAAATGACAAGAAAAAGAAATATGTAATGAACAAACGTCAGTATATTGAACTCTTCGAGGAAAGAATCGGTGACAACATCGTTCTTATTGATCCTAAGACGAACGTTGTCATGAAAGAAGAGAAATTCAAAGATTTCCTGATGAACAATCGGGATTATCTTGAAGAACTCCAACGTGCTTCGAAGCACTACGGTATCCATCCGCAAATTATGGAATTTGTGGCGGTACACGGGGAAGATGTCAATTTCAAAACTCTTTTGAAGAAGAGATTTCCGGAAATCACTATCGAGGATAATATACTCGAAGGTATTCATGAAGGCCGCTATCAAATTCTGAACCTTGACAAACTTCTTTTCAAGAAGATTCAAACGTTAAAAGATTTGATCTTCGATGTAAATAAGGGTAAAATCTACTACCGTTTGCATGAGAAGACTAAGAACGGTTATATCGACCGTGGTGTTATGACCATCGGGGATATCATGGTTCATTGTCAGAAATTTAGACCGGCAATCACAAAGCGGTTTAAGGGACTTGGTGAACTCAACCATGATCAATTGGGCATGACCACTATGGACCCGAATAATCGGATGCTGATTCAACTAACCATCAATGATCTGAAAGAGGAACTCCGTAAGATGGAGATTTTGCACGGTGGTGCAAAGTCGAGAGATGACCGTGTAGAATTCCTGTCCAACTACAAACTCAATCGAGAGGATCTCGATAATTAATGGGAGAGGGGTCTTTATATGGCAAAGGTAAGAATTTTGCGAAATGGAAGACTTCCTAAATCGGAAAACAAGCTGGACATGGATAAGACTTCATGTCCAGCTTGCTCGGCTCCTTCAATATGGATATGATTATTTCGTGCGCAAAGGATTTTTAAAGCGTAAACTTGTTAAAATAAGCAGATACACGTGCTCTGATTGTGGATGTGAGTACGAAGTTGAAGAATTATTCGTACGTTTTAAAAAGAGGAAAGGATGGTTTTGATCATGGAAAAAGAAAAAGGATTCCAGCTCGATTCCTTTGATCGTAGTAATGTTGAATTTGGAGTAGATCTTGCAAATCCCAATCTTGTTGGTATTTATGAATGTCAAGGCTGTTCTGAGCTTTATACGACTGAGCCAGGCGAACATATGGCGGCTCCAATTTGTCCAAAATCCACATGTCAAGAAACAGATATGATTTTTATTGGGGAGCACACCTAATTTGCATTTATATATTATTTATACAAGAGAAATGATGGAAAAGGAGTAATTAAGCATGAAGAAACAAAAAGTTATCCCTGAGGATAGAAATATAGAGGTCCGAAATATCAGTGATCTCTGCATGGATGTAATGCAAATCTACGGAGCAAACGTAAAATTCATGCGTTACATCCCTGGTGTAGTTGATGGACTTAAACCGGGGGAACGCCGTATCATGTATGCAATGTATTTGCGAAAACTGTTCCCATATGAAAACCATAAAAAATCTAATACTGCTGTAGGTGAAGCAATCCAATATCACCCGCACGGTGATAGTCCGATCTATGATACGATTGTAAGGCTGGCTCAACCTTGGAACAACAATCAGGTATTGATTGACGGTCAAGGTAACTTCGGTACACCGATGGGCGACTCTGCAGCCGCTAGCCGGTATACAGAGGTTAGAATGAGTCAATATGCATATAAATGTTTCTTTGAAGAATTTGATTTGCGTTATAGTGATACGAAGCTTAATTATCTTGGAGACGAAGAAGAACCGGAGTTTCTCCATAGTCGGTATCCGAATGTGCTCATCAATAACACCTTCGGTATTGGTTATGGTGTGGCAACAGGTCTCCCAACATATAACACCAAAGAAGTTCTCGAACTGACAATCAAATTGCTGGAAGATCCCAATTATGAAAATGTCACACTTATTCCAGACAGTCCGACGTATGCCCATATTGTCGATGAAGGACAGTTTAAAGAGCTGTCGGAAACTGGAGTAGGTCAATTTAAGATGCGCGGGGAAATTGAGGTTGACGAAGAAAATAACATAATTATCATCAAATCGGTCCCGCTTCAAGTATCCCCCAATAAAGTCAAGGAAGCCATTATTACACTTCAAGAAGAAGGAAAGATTAGCGGTATTCTTGACTTTAAAGAATCTTCGGCGAAAGAAACCAAAAATCCATCTGGGTTTGAGATGCGTATCGTGCTGAAGAAAGAAGTAGATCCTTATACGATCGTGGATACTCTGTATACGAATAACAGAGTTCGTATGCAGATCACAATCCCAGTTAATTTCAGACTGATCGATGACTATCAAGATAAGAAATTTAATGTAAGATCTGTAATACTCACTTGGCTTGATTATAGACGGGATTTTAAACGTCGTGTGTTCAATCATATGTATATCAAAGCCAAGGAACGTCAGCACATTTTGGATACGTTACTGATGATCTTTACAGGAAAAAATGCAGAGAAAGCACTGTCGGTTATCAAAAGTGCTGAGTCGAAGGCTGAAATTCGTGAATATTTGATGGATGAATTCAAAATCAGCTCCCTGCAAGCTGAGCAAATTGCGGAAATGAAACTTTCTGCATTTACCAAGGATTCCATCAAAAGATATATGGCCGAAAAAGAAGATATCGACAGGAAAGTTGAAGAATATAGAAAGATCATCAAGTCGAATAAAATGATTGATAAAATCATCAAAGCCGAACTTGAAGAAGGAATTCGTCTTTTTGGTGGTGAACGGAAAAGTAAAATCATTACCATTGATGGGACTAGGAAAATTCGTGACACCAGACACATCGTCGTTGTCACTAAAGATAACATGATTAAGAAACTCCCTCATGACGTGACAACGATTGGTCATATCAATCAAGGGGATTATCCGACAGAGATTTTGACGGATGTTAGTAATCTTACAGACATCCTCTTCTTCGATAGTCGGGGAATGATCTCTAAGCTTTCTCTCCATGCTATTCCTAATACCGAACTCAGCTCTGGAGGAGAAAGTATCAGTAAGTATTGCAATTTGACCGGTAGGATTACATCGATTATTAGGAAGCCTACTATGGAGTCTATTGATGCGTTCAAGGCACCAATTTATCTTCTGATGGTAACAAAGAATGGTATCATCAAGAAAACTCTCTTGAAGAGTTACATGAACATCAAAAATGACTTGATGGCCATGATCGTTAAAGAGGGAGACGAACTTCAATCTGTAAAGATGCTTATCGGAACTAAGGACATTCTCGTATATACCAACAAAGGTTTCGGTATCAGATTCTCGTCTGATGCCGTTAAAGAGACGAATAGGATGTCCATCGGTGTGAAGGCGATTGATCTTACCGAGGACGAATTCGTTATTGGTATGGATATCGTCAACGAGAAAGATACAAGCATCTTTGTTCTGACTAATAAGGGTACAGGAAAACGATCCACACTCGAAACGTTCCCTACGATGGAACGTGCAGGTAAATCCCTCAGGATCATCTCACTCGAAGATGGTGAAGAGGCCATTATCATGAGAACGGTTAAAGGTAAAGAAAAGTTCAAAGTATTTCTGAAAAACAGCATCGAAGAAATCGATGTTGAAAAAGTACCTGAACTCCCTCGACTTTCCAAAGGAAGAAAATTGGTTCCTGTTGCAAAGGGTAATGTTATCATTGACATTAAGGAAGTAAAATAAGAAAGATGGCTCTCTTGTGTTGATACCAAGAGAGCCATCTTAAATAATTGGAGGTAAGAATAAATGCTGCAAATTCATAAAGTTATGGCAACAATTAGCCTTTCATCGTTACAGGGTCTGGCTAAAATCGACACTCTTAAAAAGAGAGACTATCGCGTCTTGTTATTTTTGATGTCCCATCTGGACAGTCTTCGTCCAAAGAAAGTTGACAAAAAACAAATCGCCAGAGAGCTTCTTATGGACAAGAAAGAAGTTTCTAAGGCATTAGATAATCTTGTTGATGCAGGAATTCTCTTCTATGGTGATAGTGAACATGTGGAAAAAGGTTACATGTTCAAATTGTGACTTAGGTATGGGAGTAATAATTACTCCCATACCTTTATTTTTTTGATTTCATTTATTGGAAATAAGAACCAACATAAACAGATTAATAACAAATGCGTTTGAGGGGAAGGAGGTGATATGGGTTGGTAAACGAAACGGCTAAAAAAATAGGAAGGAACATCAAGGTTATCGACAATGAAGACAAGCTCAGAAATTTTGCAAATGCTTATCAGGAGTGGAAAGACAAAGGATATTATCCTGTTGAGATTGCTGAAATTATTTCTGCAGCTTTGGACATCGGTAAAACCACCTACTATAAATACCTTAGGCTTGCTCGCCAAAAAGGATTTATCACTGACACTTATGAAGAAAACATGCAGATTTCTATCGAAATGAGACGTAGATGGTTACTTCTTCATGGTGGTAAAATCAAAGGTATCAAATTCTTCTATCCCTCGCGTACTAAGAAAGGAAATGCTGAAAGTGGGACAGCAGAAGAAACCAAGGAATCATGTTCCTGGTTTAAAAGCATATATAAACGTATTTTCAAGTAATCAAAAAAATATGCACATGGGTGTTCATAAAATACCCATGTGCATATTTTTAATGCTTTTTATAGATAACGAGAATTTGTTGACCCGCCCAGCAGTTAGGACATTCATCAATAACTTTTTCAAAGATCTTATTGAACCCATAGAATTTGGGATAGAAAGATTTTTCGGTGAAAGAGAACATATGCTCATCATATTCTTTGATTTTTTCATTATATGGAACAAGGAAAATAGCATACTTGTTAGTATAGGAAAGGATTTGTTTCATCCACGGATACGGATCTTTAAAGTGTTCGAGACAGTTACTGCTATAAATCACGTCATATCTCTTCCTGTGGGTATCTAAACTGCCAGCAATAAATTCAAACTGTGGGAACAATTCTTTCGATTTTTCAATCGCAACGTCCGAAAAATCTAATCCCGCTACAGACGCCTTCTTAAATCTTTCTGCAAATTCTTTAACTCCTACACCGATTCCGCAACCCCAATCAAGTACTGTTACCCGCCGACTATCAAGATAGTCGATTACACTATCGGGAAGATGATTAATCATGAGTTGGATAAATGCCCTTGTTTGAATGAGTCCTCCTCGTTTCTCCCAATCGTTCTCGAAACGATAATCCCAGTATTCCTTAGAGTTAATAGCGCTCATTTTATTTTTTCCTCCCTTAACAGACCATTTTGTATGATCCTTGATTATTAAAAATGTTCCCAGAATCAATAAGTATAAGGGATGCCATATTTACAGCATCCCTTATGATGTTTTTAGTTGTATTTAGTTCTATCCAAACTATAAATAAGTTCACGAATATCCAATTTACCTCTAAAAATTGCTTCAACGAATTTTCTATAGAGCCAAGTAAAAATACGATTCCTATTTTGATTCTGTTCGATATTAAGGTAATAGTTATTATAGAAATCTTCATATTCTTTTATTTGTTGTTCCAGCTCTTTTCTAAGAGCCGGACTAAGATCGGTTCTTTTCATATCCCGCTTCAATCTATCTAAGCCAGAGCGAATACGATTTTGTGTGCTTGGATATGGTCCAAGAAGTCCGAAAATAATTTCAAATTGAAGATCGATAAGATCATAAAACCATGCAATAGGTGCATAATTATAAATTTTATTACCTAAGGATTTTTCCATTCGTTCCATTTTATTCAGTGCGGACGCCAGTTCTTTACCATAACCATGATCTACCGCAAAACTATCCGCATGTTTTTCAACATTGTATCTTGATAAAATTTCCAATGTTAAAAAACTCTTTATAATTCTCGGTAAATTTGTAACTGCCGAGAAAAGGGATTTTCCGAAGATTGAAGTTATTTGGAATAGAATTCTCTCAGCGTTTGTTATTAAAAGGTACAACGGTCTAATATGTTTGGAAGCAAAATTATTAACAAAATCAGAGAAATTAATGTAAAATTTATTTAAATTAATAGCATCCATGATACCTGATGCGATCATTTTACCAATGCTGACCCCAGTCATACTAAGAACATGGAAAATACTATTGTAGAAATTATGACCAATTTCGTGTAAAATAATAGCTAAAATTTCTTTTTCATTTAGATTCGCTATGGTAACAATACCTGTATGTAAAATCACACCAACAAATAGATTTTCATTACTTTTTCTATTCGTTTTTTCATCGGTTTTATAGTTGCTATCGAAAACCATGTAGGTCTTACATACTGTAAACGCATTGGGCACAGTTGCCTCTGTCCAAGTTATCTTAACCTCTTTTACGTTGAAAAAATGCTTGAGAGCCCTTTCTATGGCTCTATTGTGATCAGAATTATTTATTTCAGATATATCTAGGCTGGTTTTATATTCATTTGAATTATTTTTAATAATTTTAATAATTTTACGAAGTTCATCTTCCACGAGCTTAAATTCTTTAAAGTTCCTACCTACAAACTTTTCGAGTAAGATACAATCGTCGGTTGACGAATATGAAAATAAATAGGCGGAGCCACCACCAAGAATAGACATAAGGGAGTCCTCCCTGCTTTTATTTTTTTAGAATAATGTACAACCCATAAAACCGACTATCTAATCAAATCCAAAACAGTTATTTAATAGAATGATTGAGGAGAGTGTTGATAAATATGGCTACCGCGACAAAATCCTCTAATAGTGTGCTCGTCGACGAGCTTTATCCATTGGTTGAAAAAGCTCTGAGCAATCCTACCAATGTAAATAAGATTAAACGAGCGGTAACTGATTATTTAGATAGAAACATGGATAGACTTACCACACCGGGACCAGTTTATAGAACGATTTTTTCCGATTCGGACATGAATAAACTCTATGAGGCTATAGAAGTAGATCCTGCGGAAATTAAACGAATTGTACAGGGATCTCCCACTATCAAGAGCCAATGGAAAATTATGAATAACATATTTAACCCAACTATTGCTATGATCATTCGTTATTTTACAATCAAAAAGAATCAGGAAATGGTCAATGCAACGTTGGTCTATCTTACTTTATCCATGTATCCTTCGTTGCATTTTAAGTATTTTAAACATGAGCCAAATGAGCAGATAATGAATTACACCATCAATAACCTTTCGAATAAATTTAAGATTAAGCAAACCGGCACAGTATATCATGCCCTTGTTGATACCACGCAGGTTTGCTATAGGACAAATACCGATAAACTTATTAGAGGTACAGATAAAGATATCGTCGATTTCATTATGGATGAAAAGACCAGACTTAACAGTCTTCTGAAAAAAATCGCAAATGAATTTTATAGAAATAGTGAGCTAGGAAAGTATATGAACTTAGATAGTGATAACCTAGAAGAAGAAAACTATCATGAGGCAGATAGCAATACTTTTGCTGTGGAAAGATTAACGAATAACGTGGTTCTGAAACTTGTGGTGGAAGGACCAAATATGAGGCTTGTTACAGTTGCGGCAAATTTGTGTAAAGTAAGCGTTTCTGAGCTCAGAAACTATGTTAATACGATGGTTGTCAGCGAGAACAGAGAGGATATTCGAGCAATTGTCGAAAGTATTCTCTTTTTGTATATTTTCGATTCACAAAACACAATTCAAGAAGTCAATAGTAACAAATTCCTTATGTATTGTATGGAGACATATAAGAAATCTAATACCACCGATAAAAATATTATTAGGATAAAGAAAATATTGGATAAATGGCTTGAGAATCTTGGCACCTATAAAAAGACCCAGCGATTTGCAACTATTAACAGTTTTAGGCGGGCTCTTTTCCTGTTTTTCGTTCTTAGTATTCAAACCACATATTAATACAAAAAAAGAAAGGCCGTTAAATGCAACGGTGCCTTCGAGAATGTTGTGTGGAGTTGAATTTTATATATGTACTACACGACAAAACAACCACCAAATAGACGAACACTCTTCAAACAACTGACAAATAGAACAAACGACTTACAACGTGTATACTCCATTTTTGTAATAATTTAAGGCTGCTTAGGGCTTAGATCAAAAAGGCTTTAGTGATTTTTTCCCTAAGAACCTTTTCATCAACCAACGCTTCTTCAAACTCACCGGTCTGCTCATTGACGATCTGAGCTTTCAGGCTAAGAATGGCGTTGGTGTCCGGTGCAACCGAAATGAGAATATACAGGGGTGTTTTGTCAATTGTTAGCACACCTTGAAGTATTTTCAACCCATTGACAATATTGACTACCATAAACTCCATCGACACGCTCTCCTTTATCCAGATAGTTGAAAATTATTTGGAGTATACATTGTTATGATATATAATTATCAATAGTAAAAATACTAATTACAAGATCGGAGTGATTTTAATTGGCTATTACAAAAGAGAAAAGAAGAGAAATGGAAGAATTGATATATAGAGTTTTTGATGCTCTTGATCCAACTAAAACAAATAGTGCTAAGTATAGAGCTATGTTTGAGCCTATGAGCGATGACCAATTCGATAAATTCTTTTCGGAATTCTTCAAAGATGAAAATCAATATTTAGTATTGGACGTTGTTGACTACGAAAGAAATCTTACGATTGAAAATGTTGAAAAAGCCGCAAAAATTCTGGGTGTTCCATTATTCGAACATGTTGCTATGCCCCATGTCGATATGAATAAAGAAAATCCTGTTGTCACTCAATATCCCGTACCTGTAGGTTATGTTCACCTGAAACGGGCACAGCAGATGGTAGTTAAAAAGAATACGACATCAACAGAAATTTCTGCACGTTCTGCTCTCACTGGGCAAGTTGTGGGACGAGATAAAAATGCACGCGATTCTGATGCTGAGAACTTCGGTCTTGTAACCCTCAATGCAGTTAATACCCTGAGAGAATTTATGGGGCCGAGAGCTGACGATATGGTTATGAAGAGTGAAATGTATGCAGCTATTGCTCAAAAAGAATTTGTATCATTGGAAGAATTGACAAATAAACTTGAAAATAAAGTTACACTTAATACTCTTGATGTATATCTTATTGGTATGGGTCTTAAATCTGACCTCGTAACTCAAGGTCTGGTTCTTAAGAAAACAATGAACAAATAAAAAAATAAGGGGATGACGTCTCTAAGTCATCCCGTTATTTTTTATCACTTATTTAAGAAAATAGACTTTTTTCGTAGTAGTAGACCATTCACTACTCGTTTCGTTGATAGATTTACTTATTGGCTCGAACTCGATTTCCTGGACGAAACCACTGTTTACAGTAATTTCAGATCCATCAACATATTCGATTTTAACCGGAATTTCTTCGACGATTGCTCGATCCAAAAGATTTTTTTCTTCATCATCAACAAAAGCAAATCTAACCTTGCTATTCCCATAATGACCATAATGGATAATAGCCCGCCATGTTTTCTGATACAATGAAAATCTCTCCCCTCTATTACGTATCAAATTTATAATATATAAATCGAGTAAGAAGGTTAACTATTCTAATAAATCAGTAATGTAACTTTAAATTTATAATCTGATCTAGTGTCAAAAATCATCGGGTCTATTATTTATTTTCACGGAACATAGAAATAATAAAAAAAGGAGGGGTGCCTCTAAAATGGCAGACAAAGGTCAGGAATTTGAAATTGTTACCGAAGTAGGTGTCTTCGGTGATTTGAATATCGAAGATCCTACAAGAAAAAAAGTAAATAAAAAGAATGAGGATATTGATGAATTGATCATGGAATCAACTCAAAGCAATCTTAAAAATCTTTCTGGACGAAAATAGGACGCCTAAGGAGGTACAGTGAGGTATAAACTCACTGTACTTCATTTTTTTATTCTAAAAGGAGTGGGAGATATGACGTATATAAAGGAGCGGTTGTTTACAGGCTCCATACTCACTGGTCTGCTGCTTTTTATAAATCATATGATGGATTCGTTTAAAATAAGAACCAATAATCTTGTCGATATTATATTTCTGGCCTTCACATATCTTATAATTTTCATAACAGTTGGATTTACTGCAGACATCGCTCGTTTTTTATTTAGAAGATGGTTTTTATATAAAAAGAACTAGTTAATTCTAGCGATCTCTGAAAAAATATAAACCCCAAAACAAATATATATTATCATCAAGTCTAAAATAATAATATTCTATGGTAAGGAGAGATCAACGAATGCAAAAAGTTGGAATTATCGGTGTTGGAAACGCAGGTGGGCAAACTGCGGACCAAGGAAAAAAAGATTTTGGTATTGATGGAGTGGCTCTCAATACCTCAAATGACGACATTTCAACAATCAAGAACATCGATGTGATCTGCATCGGCGACGAGAAAGGTGCCGGTAAAGATCGGACGATCGCAAAGCAATTTCTTCGTGACAACATGAAGAAGTTGCTCAGTATGGATGTCATGCTCCGAGTCATTGAGGAGAACAATGTCATCTTCATTCCCGGATCGACCGGTGGCGGAAGTGGGTCGGCCATTGGACCGGTACTTACTCACATTCTCAGTGGGTATTTTCCGAATAAAAAGTTCATCCCGGTCGGAATTCTCCCACCACTGAAAGAGTCGGTTGCTGCACAACAAAATACGATCGAATACATGAAAGAAATCAAGCAAATCAATCCGACTTTCATGCTGTATGACAACGAGAAGCGGGCGCATAAGACCCGTAGCGAAATGTTCCATGAAGTGAACCGGGAAATCGTTGAGGACATTGCAATTATCCGTGGTGATTACCAATATACCACGCCATACACGAGCATCGACGAAAGAGACTCGTGGAAGATTCTCAATACTCCCGGTCGACTCGTTGTAGCCAAGGTATCTGGGTTCCGCGAAAAGGATATCGATGATAAATCTATCGAAGATCGCCTCATCGATTCCTTGAAAGTGAGCGCTCATGCCGAACTTGACAGAGATATGATCATTCGCAAGTTTGGATTGATCACCAATCTGAGTGAGAAAATCCACAAAGCGTTTGATCCGACTATGCCCAAGTTCAAATCGATTCTTGGCGAGCCGGTTGAAGAGTTTGAGCATATTTACATCAATGGCGTTAACGACGACGTGAATCGCGTTATCGCCATTATGTCGGGTCTCTCTATTCCAGATGATCGGATTGAGAAGATCGCTCAGCGCATTGCTGAAGTAGAAGCTCAACTCACCCGCACCAAGGAAACTTCTCTTCTCGATGACGTTAAAACTGATCTCATCAAGAGTCTTCGTCAAACTGAAACCATCTCCAAACGAATCAGCGAAGACAACCTCGATGATGAGTTCAGTAAATTTATGTAAATTTATAATTGAATAAACAAAATAAGTATAAGCCAAAAAAATTAAATGGGAGGCAAACAAAAGATGGCGATCAAAGAATTCCTCAAAACGTGGAAACCGAAGAAGGTCAAAGAATGGGACAAGGAGCAACGCATGGCCGTCCTCAGGGGCTACCTGGACGACATCGTTAGCTTCTACATCGAGGAAGGTCATCGGAAGAAGAATGCGGAAGTGATTTCCGAACTCTTCGACCGCATGGCATCTCCGAAGTTTGTCAAGACCCTTCAGAAGCTCCTGAAGGATAAAGAAAACCCGCCGCGGGTCGACCTTGCTCTTGCGATGGTCATCAATACTCTCGTGGAATGGCGTTATGACAATCTCGACGCAAAAGTTGTCGATGCCTACCGCGATATTATCGACAAGCTCCTGAAGAAGCGTGTCAAGAAGGTCGCCGAAAAGACCGGCCTGAGCGAAGATCTCATCAAGGAACTGCTCGTTGTTGTAACGCATCCGCAAGTCGTTGTGGACGACCGTTATATCGGGGTTCATGTACGCAACGTTCTTCGCAAGCTCTATGCGATTGCGAAGGAAAACGATATCGGTCTGGACAGCGCAAAGAGTATCCGGAAGCTGTTTAAGCAGCTCTTCGGTGAAGATGCTCTCAACTACGTTGCAATCGCAATTCTCCTTGAGCGCAAAGACACGCACCGGAACTTCAATGAGCGTCAGCTCAATGTATGGAATCGGATGACCGAGTTCGCACTTGACACGCTTGAAGAGTGCAAGAAGGGTGAAATCGAAGATCTTCTGATTGATCGGTATGTCAATATCCGTATCAAGGAAGACAGCAAAGGTAACGATGGGGCCCGTCGCATTCAATTCTCCTCGATCTCGGAAGAGAACTATCCGAAGATCCGGAAGGTTACGAACAAACTTTCGGAGAAAGAAAAGTACGCCAAGTATCTTTGATTACCAGAAACGCGGAGTGTGTTGATCACACTCCGCGTTTATTTTTCTTCTCGAAAAAATAATAAAATAGCATAAGGAGAATGCATATGGAGAAAGAGACCAGAACTTATACTATTACTGGAACCAAAGATCAGCTTGATATACTGGAAAGAGTGTTTGGTCGAATCGAACTCCTTGGCGTCGCTGGGTCATCAAGGAACATAAATATATACGTTGACGGCGATGGTTCCGTTAGAATGAAGTTTCGGAGAGACGACCGAAAGCTTGATGCAAGCGACGTTAAAAAAGAAAATGGTGGTTTTATGATCACCGATCAATATGGGAATGTAAAAGTTGATCTGGGATAAATTTCCGGATCACTTTTTTTCCAAATATTTCTTTATTAAATTATTAACAATTCATTAGATTCCAATCACAATGGAGGTAGAACAAATGTTCAGCATCTACAATGAAACAAAAAATCAGTGGACCATCGAAAAAATCAACGATTCTGGAAATGTTGTCCGTTTCATGAAGCGCAAAGATGCGCCGGAAAGTCGATTCAACAACAAACGTAAAAAGATCACGCGACAAGTAATTTCGATTCTTGCTTATCACTCGATCTTTGAAGATTATGACCAAGTTGTTGAAATCGTTAAAGGTGAAGTGAACAACGACAAGGGTGTGGTTTGTTCCATCCCGACTCGTAACACCAATATCACCTTCAATCGCAAAGCGTTCCGGCCGTTCGTTAGCGAGAGCGCTGAGAATGTCAAGGACATTCTACTCGCATCGGTTCGTCTGCGTGGCCGGAAGATTGTCTCCATGGACAATCATAACACTTTCCTTCTGGAAAGTTTTGTCTATAGCGGTGAATTTTCGTTCATCGTTTCGTTCAACAACCCGTCTTCGAAGTTCACCTTTACGCTTCTGGAAGAAGAAACCCGCGAGCTTACTACATATGAATTCTCCAGCAGCGAAGAAGGAATCGTACTGAACATCACTGGTGGCGAGAAGCTTCCGGATGACGAATCGTATGATTTCATCGCAGTTAAACGTTTCCGCCCGGCTCGTGTTACTCATCTGGTTCTTACCCTGCCGGGTGATCGTGCTAAGCTCGATGAGCTTATCGATCCGAGTAAGCATACGATCGTTGAAGTTACGCCGGAAACGGTCAGAGAAGTTGTTGAAGACGTCAAGTCGCAATTCTTCTCTGCTGTTACGCTCTTCGTGAACTCGTCGTCGTACAAGTACGATGACGCTATCGAAGCATTTGAAGACGTTTACGGTCAAGAAGTCAATTTCCTGCACGAATTCAAACTCGTTTACGGACTCTTCTCTGATCGTCGAATCCTCAAAGTTAAGTACTAATAACGTAATGGTAAGACCAGATGCTCTTCTGCATCTGGTCTTACCTATTTTTTTTCTTTTTATTATATGAGGAACTTTATATTAAACTATATAACGAATAGGAGGAAGTATGGTATGTATGGTCACCGAAGAATTGATTTGTCCTACTTGTGGTATCGCAAAATGAGATAAAGCGACCCCCATTCATGAATCTACTTTTAAAGTTATCAAATGTGATGATTGTGGTCAAATTTTGTTGAAATATAAAAAGAAGTTTAAGCCTGTTCGTCTTGTTAAAATTCCTAAAATTGTAGGAAGGATGTTTAAATATGTCTAATAGACTTTTGGCCCGTCTCAGGGAAAATGACAAACGTGGTCTCTTCAGAAAAACACAAACTTCTATTAGTTATAGAACAGGATTCTCAACCTTTGATTATCGTAATGGATATATGATCCAGGTAAAAGACAACAACGACAGCCTGGTAGAAGAATATCCTTCTGTTGGTATTCTTGGAGGTTCCTTTGTAACCATTATTGGAAAACCCGGTACAGCTAAATCCACATTTGCTATTCAGGCGGCAGCTAATATTGTGCGTCCTTTTCCGAATGGTTTCGTCCAGCATTATGATCTCGAACGAGCTACTACATATACTCGTGTTAGGAACGTTACCGGTTTTTCGACTGTTGAACTCGAAGAAAAATACGTTCTTAAACAAGAGGAAAGCTATATTGAGGATATCCTCGATGCTATTCTTGCTATCTGCAAAGTTAAAGAAGAAGAACGTGAAAATATGATGTATGACACAAAATTAAAAGATGAATTCGGTAATCCCATCATGGCTTTTGTGCCTACGGTTGTCATTATTGACTCCATTCCTGTCATGGCATCCAAGGAAGAAGAAATGGAAGGTATGGCGGGTATGACGTATGCCAACCGTGTAGCAAGAGCACTTTCACAATTTTACAACCGACTAATCCCTGTCATTAAGAGCTATAATATCATCGTCATTGCAATTAACCATCTCAAAACTAAAATCAATATCAATCCGATGCAACGTACACAACCCCAGCTCAATTATCTTGGTATGGATGAATCTATTCCAGGTGGTTTCGCTCCACTTTATTATGCTAACACTCTCGTGAAATTCACATCTAAAGTTGGGGATAAACGTACGATGGATAAAGATGGTTTTAACGGTTTTGATGTTAGAGTAGACTTTCTCAAATCCAGAACCAATATGGCTGGGCAATATTGTGATTTGGTTTACAATCAAATGTGTGGTTTTGACCATATTTATTCGCAATATGCATTTGCTCAAGCCAATGAACTTATCGGCGGCAAGAATCCTAAAAAGTATGTCATTGGCTATGAAGACATTAAATTTGACGACAGAAAACTTCGTGAGAGTTTTATGGCTGACGAAAAACTCAGATTCGCACTATACAATTCAACTATCCCGTTACTTGAAAAGCAACTCTCTAGAGTCGATCCCGATGAAACCTCTAAGGTTGTCGACCTTACGGAAACTCTTATCCGCTTGAGTAGATCTCAAGAGGGTGAAGCATACGATGAAGTTAGTGAATTAGGAGCGGTGGTGTAAACCATCGCTTCTTTATTTTATATATTATAAATAGGTATAGAAAGAAAAAAGAAGGGATGGTTGGAATGGCTCAAGGTAGAAGAGAGGCACCCTCAGAAACTTTAAGTCTTAGAGAGGCATTGGCTGAGAAAGAAAAAGAATTCAGTTTTAAAGACGATATATTCGGAGCAACATTGCTTACCAATCCTGGATATATCAGTTCGGCCAGAAATATTATGTTTACAAGCCATCTTCGTCAGGCTGTGAATCTCGTTAATCCGGATTTCCCGTTTGTGTTCACCAACTATGAAAATATTGTTGGTAAGAATTCTACTGGCTATTATAAAGCCAAATCCGATTTGGAAATCATCGATAAGGTTTCCAAGTATGAAGATGGTGTCAATGATGATCATATTTACTTCTTGTTTGTCTATGACAAAGAGAAGGATATGTACGACATCATTGAAAAACGTGTTGTTGAAGATTTGACCGAGAAATTCGGCTATTCATATAACACCGATGTTATCGATTCGAAAAAAGTTGGCGACGTTGTCAAAAAGGGAGAAGTTCTCTATAAGACAACGTCGTATGATGACAATATGAACTATTGTTATGGTAAGAACGTAAAATTCGTTTATCTGTTGGACAACTATACCATTGAAGATGCTGTTAAGGTATCTCAATCTCTGGCGAATGAAATGTTGTCCAAAGAGATTGAAACCGTAAAGGTTTCGGTAAACGATAATGACATACTTCCGAACATTTATGGCGACTCCGAAACATATAAGTGCTTTCCGGATATCAATGAGTTTGTCGTCGATAGGATCGTTTGTGCAAAAAGAAGAATTCACAATTCTCAATTGCTTTACGATTTGAAAAAATCCAATCTCAGAAAGATCAATTATTCTTCCGATACTCTTTATTTCTGCGAGGGGCGAGTAGTAGATATAAATATCTATTGCAATAAACCTCTCGATAAGATTGAGAGAAATAGCTTCAATTCTCAATTTATCAAATACTTGGAGCTTCAGGAGAACTTCTATCGAAAGATCTATCTCCGTTGTAAGAAAATCATTGAATCAGGTTCTAACTATTCATCAGACATTAACTATTATTACAAACGAGCAAAGAACTATCTTGACGAAAATTATAAGTGGAGAGAAGAAGATAATTCCGTATTCAGTAACATGATCATTGAATTCACGATTGAGAGAAATATCTCTCTCAGTGCTGGTCAAAAAATTACTGGACGACATGGTAATAAAGGTGTTGTATCGGTAATTGTACCAGATGAAGAAATGCCATTCCTCGAAACTGGAGAACGGATCGATGTCATTTTCAATAGCCTTGGGGTTATTAACCGGTTGAATTCCATGCAGCTTTATGAACAGTCGATAACGTTTATTTGTAACCGGGTTCGGGAAAAACTGGCTACATTGAGTTCTTTGGATGAAAAAGAAGATCTTCTCGTGAGAATTGTCCAGCATTTCAATGAACGGCAAGCTGAGAAACTTTCCAAATATATTAAATCTCTCAACAAAAAGTCCAGGGAAACGTTCTTTGATAATATTATCAAAGAGGGAATTTATATCCATGTCCCTCCATTATGGGAAACTGAGCCGTTGTTTGATAGACTTAGGAAGATTTATAAAGAGTTCGATTGGATAAAACCCTATAACGTGTATGTCAATAAATTTGGTCGAACCATAAAAATTCTTAAGCCACTGATTGTAGGCGACATGTATATTCTCAAACTGAAACAAACTTCGAAAAAGGGCCTTAGTGTACGGTCTACTGGAGGTTTATCAAGAAAAGGTCTTCCTGAGAAAACGAATAAAGCTAAAACTCACCAAGAGCTTTATAGTAAAACACCTATCAGAATTGGCGACCAAGAAAATATAAACAGTGCCATCGGTGTAGATACAAATATTATTGCAAAACTTCATCTCTTCTACAGATCATCTGTACTTGGTCGTAGGGATCTTGGTGAAGAACTTATGACCAATCTCAAAGAGATGAAGAAATTCAACGATCGAAATGATTTCATAAACAGGAACGTTGAGATCTTGAACGCATATCTTCTCTTTTTAGGATTGAAAATTGAATTCGAAGAAGATAAGTATGTTGTCAAGATCGATACTGACCTGATCAAGGATTACGAATACGATGGTAGACTGTTCATTTGCACAGAAAGAGAATTCAATGACATTAAGCTAGAAATTGATGTCCGAAAGAAATTTCAAGGCGACATCATTCTCGTCGGTACACCTGAAGAAGTTGAAGAAAAGATTCAGCGGGAAATCGAGCTGGCAAAGAGACGTGAAAAAATGTTGGTAGTTGAAATTGATGTTTAAAGAGGGTATAAAATACCCTCTTTTATTTTTTTTGTCTATTGACTAATTTTTAGTAACATAGAGAACATTTTTTTAATTAGAAATACCTTCAATAAGGAGTGTACGGAATGAAAATTTTATTCCTTAACTCTGCGCCAATTATCAAATATGGTTTGAAGATTGGCTTTGAGAAAAACGGTTGGGAAACTGAAATGTTATTATTCCCTGAAGAAGCTACTATCGAAGGATTTAAGAAAAAATTGGATGAATTTAAACCTGATTACGTTCTCATGGAGGGCGGAATCAACGCCGATAGATGGGTATTTCCTGTAGTTGAAGAGTTTGGTTTGAAAATGATTTATTGGGGTATTGAAGATCCTGTATGGATCGATACTCTTTCTCAAGACTGGGGTAAGAGATCTGTACTTGTTGCAACTCCTTGTATTGAGGCAATCCCAAAATATGAGCAAAATGGGATTAAAGCAATTTGTGTACCTTTTGCTATTGATCCCAGTGTTCATAACAACAAGGGTAGCAATCCTAAGTATAAAGATCTCGACGCTATTTTCATTGGCAATAACTATAATTATTACGATACGAGATATGAAGCTTATCAAATTATTATTCAACCGTTTATTAATCTTGGACGAAACATTGAGATTTACGGAGGGCCTGAATGGGTCAATCCTCAATTTAGGTATCATGTACCTAATGAGGTTTATAAAGGATACATGCCTATGGAAGAAACCCTCCACGCATACTCGAATGTCAAGTTTGTTCTCGGAGTGCATTCCGTAGTAGATTCTACGACTATGCAATCAATGAGAACATTTGAAGTTCTGGGATGCGGTGGATTTTTCCTTACATCCAGAACTAAAGCCATAGAATCCATGTTTGTCAACCATAAGCATCTTGTTGCTTCGTCTAGTGTGGAAGAAACATATGAACTCATTAATTACTATCTCTACAATGAAGATAAGCGGAAAAAGATTGCTTTGGAAGGACAAAAATTGGTTTATGAAAAACATACATATGAACAAAGAGCTAGAGATATTATCAGAGCATTGAATGAAATTTAAACGATAAATACCTAGTGTTTAACACTAGGTATTTATCGTTTTTTTAATGCGTTTATCTATATATTATAAAAGTGAGTGGGATAGGAAGCAGGAATAAGACCCACTCAGTTTTTGTTTATATATTATTCCTGTGTCGTAGGAGGAATAAGTCGTGAAGAATACTTTTGTCATAGCTTTTTCTACGCGCAAAGGTGGAGTACTTAAAACGTCGTTGACGGTAAATGTTGCAGGAGTTCTTTCCCGAAAATATAAAGTCCTCATCGTTGATACTGATGCGCAAGGTGATTGCTTACTCTCGTTCGGAAAAAATCCTGACAATGTTAAAAACACGTTGTTTGAAGTTTTGACTGGGAAAATACCCGCAGAGAAAGCCGTAATTAAACTGACGAAAAACATTGACATTATTCCGGCAAATGATCGTTTGGAAAGTTTGGACTTCAAGGTTATAGGGAATTTCGTAGAATTCCCCAAACCGTTTGATCTAATGCGTGAGTCATTATCCAGTATTGCCAAGAACTATGATTTCGTTCTTGTGGATTCCCCAGCACATTTCGGATTGATGCAGGGAAACATTATCAAATTTGTCGACAAGTTGTTCATACCATTTCAACCAGAGACGTATTCTATGCGTTCGCTGGTTAAGATTTTGTCTGCTATTTCGGAATTCAAGCAGGACCATGGTGCCAAAGCGGAAGTTGGTGGAGTTATTGCTACCATAGTTGACACCAAGACTGTTCTTCACAGTGATATTCTTGCAAAATGTAGACAGTTCTGCCAAGGAGCCGGAATAACTCTGTTTGAAACGGTTATCCCTAAATCTATACGGTTCGCTTCATCTGTAGCGTATGGTGGATTACCCTCTACGTTACATGATCCGGACCATCCAACTTCAAGAAAATACTTTGATTTATATCAAGAAATTTGGGAGGTTTTAAAATATGGCTAAAAAAGATACTTTCCCCAAGGCGACCAACAAATCGACCAAAAAGACGGGAAAGGACGGTCCGACGTTCGACACTGTGGCGAACGGGTCGACCTATGTTGTCACTGAAGGAGCGACATCCTCGCCCGATGAAAGTGACGGGGTCTTGCGCGTCGACATCAAGACAATGGTTGCACAGGAGGAGCTTGCTGAAGATGTCGCAAAACTGAATAGGCTGAGTTTTCCGGTAACCTATGAGGACCCCAGTCAGGACTGGGTCAATAATCTCCTCAATATTGAGGAGATTCCGATCGACGACACGAATGCGCGCAGGTACTTCTATGAAAAGGCACAATCGTTCATGCATAAAGCAGTAGAACAGATTGTTGCCAACAACAAGGATACTGCAAATTTCACTCAAGAGGATTGGCGACAGCTCATCAGTTCACTGATCTGGACGGCCATCTCGGAGGATGAACAGATCGCGCCGCACATGAATGACAAGCTTCGTGAACTGCTGAAAAATGTGGTCCACAAGTTTGTCAGCGAGGACAAATATGTTCTTGAAATCATGGATATGGTTGCGGCCATCCGTCTTGAGTCTGAGAAAGCCGACAAAAATAAGGCTCAAGAAGCGGCAGCTCAAGGGGAGAAAACCAGGGGGACCGATGACGATAAGGTCTTCATGGTATCCCAAGGTAAGGTCGTTTCAATCAGCGACAATGATTCTTCCAATCCCGTTCAAGATGATAACGCCAAACCGGGAGTTTTCGCGTTTCCGAGTTTCGGTGATGTTATTTCGGGATTCGGAAATAAGCTCAGCCAAATTCGGTGAGTTTAAAACAGGCTGGGGGATAAATGTTCCCAGCCTGTTTTTTTTGTTTATATATTATTAATTTGTGAAGTAGAATATGATGTGTAAGAAAACAGACAATTAACGGATAAAGATAGGAGGAATATGTGTGATGATTGACAAAATCAACATAAAATCTGAACTTGTTGCTTATCTTAATAATCTCAGAACTGTAGGAGATTTCGATATAGTTGTAGACAGATTGAAAAATTTGACTAAAATTAGGAGCTTGGTAAATTATTATAGTAATGCAGTTGAAAATTATGACGAAGACGATAAAGAGATAATAGAGCTGATTATTAATATCCTCCAGGAAATTTATAACAATGGCAATATTGAATCGCCGGTTCCTGATGAGGAGTATGACATATTATATGAAGTCCATAGAAGCATTAACGGTAATGAAATCGTTGGTGCATCTGTGGGTGTTAAAGATATACCGACAGGATTTCACAAATATCCTGATCTGAGAGGAACTTTAGATAAAATTCATTTTATCAAGAATAGTGATAAACCTAAAAACAAGAAGGAAGTAAGGAAATCTCTTGAGGAATGGATCAAATCGTGTGAGAATCGTCTTGGGAGAAGTCTCAGAGAAAATGAGCTGGAGGTTTTGATAACCCCTAAATGGGATGGTATTTCTATCGTATTTGAAACGGATGTAACTCATACTGTGGAGAGAGCTTTGAGTCGAGGAGATACAGATTCAAATGAGGCTGTTGACCTGACTAAGATGTTTAAAGGTACAAGCTTTGATTTCATTGAAGAGTTTAAATATTATGAGATTGGTATCAAGACCGAAACAGTCATGAGCCGAGATAATTATGAGAAGTTCTGTAAAGATTTCGGCCATGTTAATAATCCGAGAATTGCGGTAAGTTCAATTTTCAGAACGAAAGATCTTGATAGAAAGTATCTCCCGTATATTACAATCATCCCGTTGCAAGTTCAAAATTATGAAACCAAAGAAATAAAAATACCTAAATCAACTTTGGATGACTATCCTTCAGCAACGGCCAATTTGCGTGATTTGGACGACATCAAAGAGAAAATTGAAAATATACGAGATGAAGTAGAGAAAAGATTCGGTATTGATATAGATGGGGTTGTCATTCGTCTCACCAATCCCATGGTTCAAGAATCCCTTGGTAGGGAAGACGGTAAGATAAATAAATTTGAAGTGGCTTACAAGTTCCCGCCGGAACAGAAGAAAACGGTATTGAAAAATGTCGAATTCTCTGTCGGTGTATTTGGAACTGTGACACCTGTAGCAATTGTGGAACCGGTAAAACTCAATGGCAATACAATTGATAGTCCGTCCCTCGGTTCTATCGACATTTTCGAAAGTCTTGATCTTAGAGAAGGTGACGAGGTTATTATTAAATATAATATCGTCCCATATCTGGAGAAAGATGAAACGTGTCGTAAGGGGTCAGGTAAGAAATTTACAACCCCAACGCACTGTGTATATTGTAATCAACCGTTGGTTAGGGACCCGGTTCTTCGTTGTGTAAATCTTGATTGTGATTGTAGGAAAATTGGAAAGATTGTGAACTATGTAGAAAAAATGAAGATTCCCGAAATTTCAGTGGGAACCATAACTACCCTCTACAAATATAAATTCCTCAATAGCATTGAGGATTTGTATAAGCTTGAAAATCACGAATACATCATATCTCAACTTCCTGGATTTGGTGAAAAGTCAGTACGAAAGATGATTAAAGGAATCAATTCCAGGAAGAAAGTTTATGATTATGAATTGCTCGGCTCAATTGGTATCCCTGGCATCGGTAGGAGAATTTTTAAAAATATTTTGAATATATATTATCTTACCGAACTGCTAGACATAGCTACTAAAAACAACTATGAAAAATTGCTGAAGATCGGAGGGATACAGAAAAAGACAGCGGAAAAAGTCATTCAGGGTATTAGGATCAATATAGATTTGATCAGATTTCTATGTTCCGTTCTTGAAGTAAAACGGGAAGAAGCAAAGGATTATAAAATGATCGTTTGCTTTACGAAAGTAAGAGACAAAGATTTTGAAAATTATCTCAAATCTAAGGATATTGGAGTGACGGAAACTTTTAACAAAAATATCGATTTGTTGATAACTGCACCAAATGTATTAAGTTCAAAAATTGAAAAAGCTAGGAAACACAATATACCGGTAATCACAATCGATGAAGCATATAAAAAATTTGATTATAAAAGGTGATTAACATGAGACGTAAGAAAATCGGCCTTCTTTCGGGAGAATATGATCTTCTGAAAGTTATCAGGGCAAAATTAATTGGGAGAAGAGAAGTTTTATGTCCCATAAGGTGTTCTTCCAAGTGTTGTGTATGAATTCTTCAAAAATATAATAAATCAAAAAACCGGCAAAGATGTCGGAAAAATTGTAATTGAATTAAGGGAAGATGGAAAAAAAATGACAATCTCTGATGTCGTTTCATCTCTCCCCGAAGACGTGCAAATTGGAAATATAATGGAACTTGCTGAGTAAAATCAATAACTAACCTTTGGTTGGTTTAGGTTGGTAAATTATTATCAACCTACTAACATATTAATGAATCTAAATTTCAGGAGGTAAAAAATCATGGGAAACAAAACTAGCTTTACTCCGGTGGAAATTGGTGAAAACGAAAAGGAAATCATGAAGATTGCTGAACGTGCTCAAAAGCTTCTGCTTGAGCAACACGGCGTTGATATTACCCATGCTGTAGGGATTCCGACGATTGCCCGCGCGTTCCTGCTCTGCGCCATCAACTTCGTCAACGAACGGAAAGCTCCGGACACCGATTACATCCTCAATCTGATGGGACTGCTTGATATCGGTGTAAGCCATCGGAGCGGCTCTGAAGACGCAGAAAAAGAAGGCAATTATGTCCCGATTGCTACTCCGGGACCGGAATTCAAACTCATCGTCAAAGACGACAACGAAACCGAAGAATAATTCGGCCGCAAGTCCGATGGTGGTCATTAAGATCACCATCGGACCTTCATTTTAATCAAAAAGATTTCTTTTTGATTAAAATGAATAAATTTTTTGTTTAAAAGAATATGGGAGGGGATTTACAATGAATAATAATCAAATGGATGTATTTTTGATTCTTGCTGAAACTAATGACTATTCTAGGCTGGAATATGTCGGGCTTAGAGTGGGTATAAATGAAGATGATGCCATTAAGGAATTCGTTGACAAGGATAGACTCACGGCTATTCCCATAAGGGAAGTGGCTGGATATATAGTGAAACTTTTCGAAAAAGATGATCCACGGCTCAAAAATCTGTTAACGGCAAATTATACATCAGAGAAGCAGACAAACAATGAAGAAAATGTAGGGGTTTAAAAAATAAATGATTTTTTGGAAAAGAGAGGAGGTGATAAATTATATATTATTTATTAGCTTACATTACAATAGATGATATGGGAAAACTGATGTTGGGAGGTCAAAGTTGGGATGAGAGATTTCATAGCGAATTATGAAAACGAAAATGAAAAACGAATTAACTACGGTCTCATTACCCGCGAATACGATGAGGACCTCATTAAACTAATTGTAAACGCATGTAAATCATTGGAGGTCCTTGAATATATTAAATTTCTCGGTTATACATTCATTGAGGATGAGAAAGAGATTGATCTCAATGAATATATGACTACCCGTAAAAAATCCAGAAAGAAATCCGATACGCGCTACATGTACATGCAAGATAGCAGATACATGGAGCTTCGTCTCAAGTTCAAGCTGGAATGTAAGGGTGAGGAAGCGATCGTAACTAAGAAGCTTCTTATCCCAGTAGCTGACGAAAATGGCTACTATACAATCAAAGGTAAGAAATATCTTTTGCTCTATCAATTGGTAGATTCTTCTACCTATACAACTCGCCAGAATTTGACACTTAAATCTCTGGTTCCAGTAGTTCTTAAACGTGTTAAAGGGGAGTTTGAGGATACCGACGGTAATTTTTATACTGCCCCCACATATTTGCTTATCTTTAGGAAAGAGATAGACCTTTTACTGATTTATTTTGCGAAAATGGGTGTTACCAAAACCCTTAAATTCTTCAGCGTTGATAAAGTGGTTAGATTCGTTGAAGAAGAAGGGGATAAAGAGAATAACATCTATTTCAAGATAAAAAATAAACTATTTTTGGAAGTAAACCGTTATTTCTTTCTAAAGTATCAATATGTGCAATCAATAGTGTCCATGATTCTGCGATTTGTTACAAATCGTTTGAATTATGAGGACCTTGATAATAGAAACTACTGGATTGAATGGATTGGAAGTATGCACGCTACCAATTCATATAACTACATGGAAAAAGGATTAAATACACTGAAATTCATTGAGCGTATGCTTGATGAAACGACGAAAGATATTCTTAAGATCAACGATTCGAATAAAAAATCCATCTATTCCATCCTTCGCTGGATGGTCCAAAATTACAACGAACTTCGTAAAAAGGATAACATGGATTTGACAAATAAACGTTTGAGGTGCAATGAATATATTGTATCTCTGCTGACAAAAGCTTTTAATGAAAGAATGAATCGGGTAATCGCTGCTGGTAGCAGAGTTACTCTGGATAAAGTAAAAGAAATCTTGAAGTTTTCCGGAAATATTTTGATGGATCAACTCCATATATCCGGATTGCTTCGGTATGATGATCGCATTAATGATATGGACTTCTTTGCAAAACTTAGATTTACCTTGAAAGGTCCAAACTCTCTTGGTAATAAAAACGAAAACAATATTCCGATGAAATATAGAGGTATCCACCCATCATATTTGGGAAGATTGGATATCAACGTCTGTGGAACAAGCGACCCAGGTTCATCTGGTATCATCACGCCTTTCTGTAAAACCGAAGGGTTGTATTTTGATGGAGCTCATGAACCTGAGGATGGTATTTTCGATTTCCAGAAAGAGATGTCTAAGAAACACAAAGAGCAGAACAAAGATATTCTTTACGTGGACCCGTTTGAGAAATGTGAAACGATTCAAGAACTCTTTGACCAAGAAAGAAATTTAAGAGAAGTTGTCAGAATGTCGTCGATAAAGAGAACTGAGTATGACAATGGTTATCTCAGGGTCTGGATAAATATCAACGATAATGACGACGATCTATAAAAATAGATTTAAATCAGGGAACCTTTGCGGTTCCCTGATTATTTTTTATACAATTAATAATTAGGAGGCCCATGTATGTCTATTCTTAATTTTATTGAAAAACGTAAAGATGAAAAATTTATCAGGAATGTAATTAAAAATGGTGATTCCCGCGCATTATACGGGATTAAATATCCGTCTTTATCTAAATTTGATAAAGAAGTGGACATATTTGCAGCTTACACCTTCGTTCTTATTGGCAATTATTTCGATGTAAAATCGCGGGAATGTAAAGATATCAAAGATCTTTTAACACGGGTTGTTAATAAAGTCGATATTCCGAAGGATAAATTAACACCAATTAAAATCATACCTCTTGCCTTTTTGAATTGGCTGAATGAAACGGCTATTCCTAAGATAATAGATCACCTTAGATACTATCACCTTAACCCCGATATTTTTTATGGATCATTACAAAGAGCTAGGTTTATAAATAGAATGCTTTACTACTCCATTAAAAATGATAGAAACAAAGATTACATAAGATTTGCGATAATATTCGGCATCGATCAATTTAATAAATTGATTAACGAAGTAATTGAAGATAATAAATTCGAGGTTGGTAAAGGTGCCAATATATTTATAGAACCTGAATCAGCAGGAGTTGTACACTAATCGGTAATCTCGGAATTCTACTTTCCATTTAACTGAAAACAGAAAAATAAAGGGGTGTAGAATTCCCCTTATTTTTTTCAAAGGAGAATAAATTATGCTAGAGAATCTGCAAAAAATATCTCGAATTATAATTCAGCCTGTGGCTAATCTCATATTGAGGATACATGTTAAATTATTAAAAGAAAAAGATGGCAGGGTGGAAAATTTTCACAATGAATTTACGTTTCAAGGAAAAACGTATTTGAAATTAGATTTCCAATCATTTTTGACTCTTGAATTGATTGATAATACCGAATGGGATAAAGATAAAAGTATCATTATTAACGAAAGAAATATAATTCAGATTATTAAAGGTTTTGAAAAAATGCTTGATTCGATATATAACGGCAATATTTTTGCAGTAAATTCCAAAAATGAAATCGTTATTTATTCCGATGAGGCAGAAAAAGCTGTGGTAAGAATTTACAATCTTGGCAATGGTAACAGGATGGTTTTAAAGCCTGCTAAAATATATGACGAAAATGAACTCTCGTATGAAGGGGTCATTCTTTACCTAAATAATAACAACAATTTTGTCGAACTCCCTATTGATGCATTTGAAAGTCTACTTTATGCATTAAAACAGACAAATATCTTTGTCTATTCTCAAGCGTTAATAAACTACTATATCTCTGCAATTAAAGCAGGGGAGTTAGAAAATACCAAGCCGTTAATTAAAGCGAAACCTAAGAAAAGTGTATTTGAAAAAGCATCGAAGGAATTTGTCAAATCAACTGGAGGAATAGTAAAAGAAGCAGATATAATGTCCGATCTAGAGAAAAAAGAATGATCATCGAATAATATAGTTGAGTAAATATTTATATATTATCTTTGTGGAGGTGTTATGAATGACTGAAAAAATCACGACGGTTAGAGTTTTTACAGGCAGAACCAACATAATTGTCGATGATGAATTTCATGAAGTAACAATATACATTCCAGGAATGAAACTTAAGAAAGGAATCGGCTATATCAAGGGTGAGCATGTTTATGTCTATAAGGGAAAGGTCCCTGAAGACTTTAAGCAAGGAGAAAAGCTTGAAGCTGGAATTTGGAAAGACCGTGAGGGTAACTATATCTTTGTCGAGTATGACAAAGAAACTGCCAAGAAGTATCACATTGATAATGTGAATGAACTTAATCTCGATAAAATCTTCAAAGAGATGGAAACTTCGAAAGATAGCTTCATCGACGCTGAGGATATCGAGGTTATTAATAATAATACAGAGCTTTGGTTGCCAACGATTAAGGAAGATGATGATTTCTTGAAGTATCTTGTTAAAAGAATTATCATCGATAAGAAGGTCAATCTCAAAAATTATAAGTCCAAATTTACAAACCAACATGCACTCAATAATCTGAAAAGTGGTCTCGTCAAAAATACCAAGATGACAGTAAAGAATTTTAAAATATGGTGTGAGATTCTTGGTGTTAGATGGGATATGATCATTGAGGATAATGGAACTGATAAAATTAATCCTCTTCCAAATCCCATTCATCTTTCAAGCGAAGAATTCTTGTGATATAAATGGATATTAATCCTATATTAAATAAAAATGAAACAAACAAAACTTTGAAGAAGTTAAACCAACCTTCCGCTGGGCCTGTTGATGGAATTTGATAATTCAAATTCCTCCGGGTCCAGTGTTATATATCTTTGGGGTGGTTGAAATTGGATACAGCAAAAAAGATTATCGGTGAAATATCTAAATTTAAAAGACCGTTCATTTTTGAAGAATTATACAATAAGGTCAGCGATACTATAGACAAAATTAAACTTAAGAGATATTTGGATCGTTTGTGTGAAAATGGCTTGTTGATAAAACATGGATCTTTTTATTCAATAAAAGATCACATAATGTAATATATGCCGTCTTAGCTCAATTGGTAGAGCGTCTGACTTGTAATCAGATGGTTGGGGGTTCAAGTCCCTCAGGCGGCACCATATACCTATCTGGGCCCTTAGCTCAGTTGGTGAGAGCAGTCGGCTCATAACCGATCGGTCGCAGGTTCGAGTCCTGCAGGGCCCACCAACTTAAATTTTAATCGCGCCGGGGTGGCGGAATTGGCAGACGCACGGGACTTAAAATCCCGCGACTTCGGGTCATGGGGGTTCGAGTCCCCTCCTCGGCACCAAACCATTATGAAAAAATATTTATCAATCATTATGGAAAAAAGGAGGAAAAAAATGAAAGTAGAACTCGCCGCTAATGGAGAAATTAATGCAAACAAAAGAAAATATAAAATCCTAGTTACTTGGGAAGTTGAAAATACTGTTGAAATTGAAGCTTCTTCTCTGGAAGAAGCCATTGAAGAAGTTGAAAAAATGGACCACCTTCCGATCGAAGGTGCCACATATGTCGATGAGTCATTCAGAATAGTTAAATATGCCGTAAAAGAAATTAACGAGAAAGACGAATAATCAAATAAAATTCCCTCTGTAACAGATCTACAGAGGGAATTTTATTTTTTTGGGAGAGGATGAAACTATGAAAATTACAAAGCTTATTGCTACCAACATAGCACCGATTTTTACAGCAATGGGAAAAAAGCACATTGAGATAGATTTGTCTAATCAAAAAAATCGCATTATATTGCTGGTTGGACCAAACGGTTCAGGTAAAACTAGTATTCTCAGTCTCTTGAATCCTTATGCATATCCAGGTTCTATGGATATTAGGAGTGGGAAGGATTTTATTCTTGAGGGCGAAAACGGATATAAGGAGATTCATTATCTCCATAATGGTAACGAATACATTATTAAACATTTTTATCAGTTTAAAAACGATAAGGGTATTAAAAGTTTCATTAGTAAGAATGGTAAGGAGCTTAATCCTAATGGAAATGTAAAATCGTTTAATGAAATTGTCGAACTCGAATTGTCAATCGAGTCCGATCTTTTTAGGCTCCTTCGTCTTGGATCTAATGTATCAGGGTTTATAGATATGAAAGCAAGTGATCGTAAGAACTTCATGTCAGATTTGCTTAAAGATATCAATCTTTATCTTAAGCTACATAAAAAAGTTGGAGAAGACGCTCGTGTTCTTAAATCATTGATAAAAACTGTAACTTTTAAGATTGCAAAACTTAAGGTTTTTAATGAAAATGATGAACGTGAAAAAATGAGTAAATTGAATGATAAAATCTCTAAACTTCGTTTACATCGTGACGAAATTGGTAGTGAAAATGGTAAGCTCCAAGGGTTTATTGAATCTTTAATTCCCCAAGGATTGGATTCATTTATTTTAGAGACAAAATCTCTGGAAAGAGAGTATTCCAGTCTCAAAACTCATCTTAATGACCTTGGCGGGAAGATTTCTAGTAATGTATTAGTTATTGAGGGAGACGTCGATTCTAAAATTAAAGAAATAACTATGTTGATAGATAATCACACGAATAGTATCTCTCTCAATAAGAGTAAAATTGATTTCTTCTTCACCCAGTTAAATTCACTTATTACTCAGAAACAAGAAAAAGAAGAAAATTTAAAATATGTGTCTTCCGAATTGCAATATGACCGACTTAGTGATTACTATCTTGAACTCAATAAGAAAAAGGATAAGCTTGGTGAAAAATTTAAAAATTTCAATCCCAAATGTACAAAAGATGATATGCTGAAGGCTCTTTCTCTACTTCAGGAAATAAATGAAGTTGCAACAAATGTCTATGAGTTTAGCTCCAGTTCAATTAATGATGTAGTAGATATGTTTAATAAAGGCCAGGATGTCGATTCTTTTGTACGCAGAGAAGTTAATAAAATCGATAGGCGTATAAATAGTATTCATTCTGAGTTGGAAAGACTCAAAATCAATTTGAATAATGAGGATAAGGTATATGTTTTGTATGTTCCTCATGATACGAATTGTGAATGTCCGTATCGAAAATTCTACGAGGATCACAAGCAGATTCCAGACAAAGAATCTCACTCAAAGAAACTTCGAGCAGAATTGGAATCTTTAGAGGTTGAGAGAGAACGACTTCTTTCATATATCGACATTATGAAGAAAATCGAGTATATTTTTATGGTTATTAAATCTAACAAAAATCTTATCGAAAGAATGCCTGAGGATTTCTTTAATATTAAAAATATTCTCAATTCTATAAAAAATAGAACGATTGTATACGATGAGGATTATATCACTAATTATATATCTGCTTTGGAGGAATATGAAGAATTTAAAGAATTGGACAATAAAATCAAAGAAACTAAAAAAGAACTTCAATTCATCGAAAAAAATAGTTCTTCACTGACATCTCTTCAAAATGAAATTTTTGTATTAGACGAACAAATATCTTCTGTAGAAAAGGACATTGAAAAATTGAAAGAAGAAAGCAACGATTTGAATAAAAAAATAACTTTATTGGAATCCTCATTAGCCGATCTCAATCAATTTAAGAAAATTAAAGAACTTATTTCTGAAACAGAGGAAAAACTTAAGGAAACGATTAAGCTTATTGAGGAAAAGAAAGAAACACATGGTAAAATTCAATATTATCTATCGTTGATTGAAAGAAATAGGGTATCTATACGAGACTTAGATAGAGAAATCTCTGAACTTGAAGCAGAGGTTGCAGACATAGATTATAGGCTGAGAGAGTTCAATGCACTTAATGAGGAGAGAAAAACTCTCGAAGAAAAATACGAAGAAGTTGAAATTATTAGAGAGTCTCTTTCTTCAACTAAAGGTGTACCTCTTTTGTATATTCAGCTATATTTGAAAAGTACTAAAACGTTTGTAAACCAACTTCTAGAGTCGGTTTACCAAGATACATTGGAGATCGATGATTTTGTTATCAACGAAGATGAATTCCGTATTCCATACATTAAGAAAGGAGTTCGTGTACATGATGCAATAAGATGTTCTCAGGGTGAAAGGACTTTTATTTCATTGGCAATTTCATTTGCTTTGATCGTACAATCCCTTCGAGATTATAACATTATGCTTTTGGATGAAATTGATTCTACACTTGATACTAGTTATCGTACTACTTTTATAGGGATACTTGAGACTCTTCTTGATGTCATTAATTGCGAACAAACTTTCCTTATTACTCATAACAACATGTTTGACAATTATCCTGTCGATATTATTATGACGTCGGATGTCTCTATTGACAACTATCGGAATGTCAATATTCTTTTTAAGGCTTCATAATACCTTTCGGATTTTCAAAATTGATGATTATATATTATAGATATGAATCGTCAATATAATTAATAAAATAGGAGGACTTACATTTATGAAAAATCATCGAACCAATAAACGCTGGAATGATGAAGATATCGTGTACTTGTTTACTCTGATGAAAGCGCTCAGGGAACAAGGACATTCCAATTCGTCTTCGTTCAAAATCATTTCGGAGAACTATATCCGAGTTTCTCCGTCTGCACTTCTTGGTGCTTATACTCGCTTCCGTAAAGTTGAACGGTATCGTCTTATTCTCGAAGCCGATACTTCAACTGCCGAAACAGATCTTATGGAAGCTATAGCAATCGCTCAAAAGGCGGATGCTCTTTCCACACAAGAGATCGAAGAACGGGATCGAGTGATTGAACGTTTGAGAGAAGAGATAGATTCTCTCAATTTGTTTATCAAGGTTATCACAGGACAAAATCAGGAATACGCAAAGAATGAAAAAATCTTACGTAATACTATCAGAGAAGAACAGCAGCGTAGACAGGCTGCCGAAATGATGCTCTTGCAAATGGAAGAGAGGATACGCCATTACGCTGCAGAGGTCAGGTCATTGAAAAATGAGCTCCTCGATTTACACGAAAAACGAGCAGAATACGAAGCTATCGTAAGTACATTCCGGCAGCTTCGTAGCATGGTTGATAAAGAGCTCGGAGAGAATCGGGCTCAAAGATTCAAAATGGAAAGAAACGGAAATCTTATTCGTGCATAAGAACAACAATAAAAGAGGATGATGGTAAAATCCATCATCCTCTTTTATTTTTTTATTCGATTGGAGCAGAGTATTCAATTACTTTATAGGTAACTCCCCTACCATCAGTCATACGACGACCGTCTGCACTAAATTTAACAGAACCGACGTCTTTCTTTTTAGGGAGAGGATAGTCGGGAACTTCTTGACCGTCACGGTTTACAGCAATAAATTGCCACGAACCGTCGTCAATACATCTTTTAACACAAATATTTATTCCCTCATTCTCATATTTGAGATAAATATCTGCTTCAGGTGCCCTATAGAAAGATCGAACACCATCATCTCTTTCATTTTCCAGTCGATTCAAGATCATATCATAGATTCTTTCGCGCTGGTAGTCACTATTTCCACGACGGGATTCAATTTCTTCAAGAACTTCATCATCGTCATCATCTTGGCTACGAGGAGCAAATCCCATTCCACCAGCACCTTGAATAAAGTTATTTCTACCAACGTTATTAAATACCCGAGAAAGATATGCTGCGGCAATTTGGTCTCTAGAGATATCGCCTTCTTTATCCCGAGCTTCTTTCTCTGCTTTAAATTTAAGATCTTGAATTGTTTTCTTAATGGCTGCAATTTCTTTAACAATTTGAAGTTTACTTGCTTTACTGGACAGGATTGAGACTATGAGGTCATTGGTATATTTGCTAATACCCCTAACCTTACTAGCTTCCAAAGCATGATATTTTTTCTCCAGAGATTTACCGAATTTATTCACTTCTTCCAAGAGATCATAAAGAATAGTTAACTCTTCATCGAATTTTTTCTCGAAGTCACTTTCCCGTTTCTTATAATTTTTTTTCTGGTCTTTACTAATTTCCTCAGTAAGATCGGTTTCTTCATCATCTCTGAACATGTCATCCGCTTCGAGGAATGTGAATTTTCGTTCTTCTTTTTGCTCTTCTCCTTCATCATCGTCGTCGAAATTTTTACTTAGTGAGAAATCAACTCCATCAAATAAACCTTCTTTTCCTTTCTTTTTCTTCTTTTTCTTTTTATCCTTCTTACCTAATTTCGTCAACAATAGGGGCTCGTTTCTCTCTTCATCTAAGCTAGCCTTTGAATTAGTACCGGGAAGCGGTTTAAGAGACTTGAGACCCTCAATAATATTGACTTTCTCATCAATATCAATATTAATTACAAGCAAACCGTTCTTCTCCATCTTGGTTGCACCTCCAGTTTATCTCTTTATTAAAGTGTTTTCAAGATGCTAAATTAATTAATCTGTAGTTTATATATTATTTTCTCAGAAATAAAGTGAGATTCTTTTATAAAGACGGGTTAACATCAATGTAACTAGTAATTTACGGGGTGTGATAAACTTGAAATTTATACCTCATAGAAATAAAGAAAATACGATGTTGTTAAATGTTATGTATCATAATAAAAAAGTTGGTGGGGATGCAGACTATCTTGATATTATCTATAAAGATCTTGATACGGGAGAAAAATTTGTTGAAACAATTAGAGAGCCTGAAATTGAGATTTATTTTACAAAAGAAAAATATCGTAACTACGATTATAATAAATTATTTATTGAACTCGATCAGACAGAGATGCATAGATGTAAATTTAACAATCTTCCCTTCTATATCGCCCAGCAAGCGGGTGACATGTTTAAAAAATTTATTGAAGATTGTAAAGCTACAGGTAATTGGGGTAAAATTCATGAAATTCATAAATACCCATATGTATTTGGTTCAGATTATGATATCGAAAACTGGGTGAGAATTCAATGGGTTTTACACAACGACAATGATCGACCCAAATATATTACAAAGCAGTTTCTCGATATTGAGGTTGACAGCTATAAGTTTGATGGGTTTCCGAAAGAGGGAGAATGTCCCATTAATGCAGCAACCATTGTAGATAAAGAGAGTAAATCAGTATTCACTTTTCTTTTAAGAAATCCTGAAAACCCATTAATTGCAGATTTTGAAGCAAGAGTGGATGAGTTTATTAAAGAACTCCATGATGACTTTGATGATGTTTATGGAGTGCTGGATTACAATATTTACATGTATGATGATGAATGTGATCTCATAGTTGATATGTTTAAATTGATTAACACTCTTAAACGGGATTTTATGTTGATTTGGAACATGGGCTTCGATATTCCGTACATTATCGAACGCCTGAAGAAACTCGGATTAGATCCCATAAGAGTTATGTGTCATAAAGATTTCAAAGTCAAATATCTTTTCTATAAGAAAGATTATAAAACTTTCTCCATTCCCAATAAGGGAGACTATTTTAGAATTTCTTCATATACAACGTATCTCGACCAAATGATCAATTATGGCGGACTTAGAAAAGGTCAAGGAGAGATCAGATCCTTTTCTCTTAATGCAGTTGCAGAGAAAGAGATTGGTGATTCTAAGCTTGATTACAGCGAAGCTGCCAATATCAAAACATTAGCATGGGTTGATTATTGGCTTTTCGTTAAATATAATATAAAAGACGTTCTTCTTCAAATGGGAATTGAGGATAAAACCGGAGATACTGATAATATTTATCAACGAGCATATGCAAATGCTACTGTATATCACAAAGTATTCAAACAGACGGTGTTCCTTAAGAATCGGGCCTATGTTGAGTTTTATAAACAGGGTCTGATTATTGGGAATAACATCAACGTTGATTACGGTGAGAGTACTAAGAACAAAAAAGCACAAGAATCGGATGAAGGCGATGACGATGAAAAATTCGATGGTGCATTAGTTGCAGACCCCATGCTTAATTCACATACTGGGGTTAAGATTTTTGGAAAAAGAAGCATGTTTATTTACGATAATGCTGTAGATATGGACTTCTCGTCCATGTATCCAAATATAATTATAACATTCAACGTTGCACCTAATACTATGATTGGAAAATTGATCATTGATAGTTCAATTGGGGAAGTTAGTCGTAAGATTCAAAATTCGGATAACAGTGACATTGATGACAAAGGTAAAGAGTTTGTAGACAATTATCTTATTGGAAACTATGGGCTCATGGGAACCAAATGGTTTGGTCTCCCTGGTATTCTTGAATTGGATAAGAAAGTTCGTGAACAGTTTGGAATCAAGAATAGAAAGAAATATAAAGTTCCTGAGTTGTATGGAAATACACATTTTATCGACAAATTAGTTATCGAAATTGGGGATGATGGTAATGGACAACCTTAAAGTAGATAAAAAAATCATTAAGAAAGTAGAAGAATTGAATAAGGTAATGAGACGTATGTGTAAGGTCTATTGCCTTTTTGGAGACGGAATTGCATTACCTTATCAAAATAGCAAAGTTATTGATATAGGATACCATTTTGCTCAATCAGAGACAATACAGGAAATTGTTAGTGCGATGACAAATTCCGGATTTCTTATACTCAATGGTGTAAAAATTTCCGAAGTTTTTAAGGATTATAAGAAATCCGAAATTGAAGAAATTGTAGTAGATAATAATCTGATTAAAATAAAAGTCTCTACGGATAAGAAAGAATTGAACTTTGTTATTGGCGAAATAAGCGATTCGATTATTCCCAATATCTATTTCAAAGTGAAAGAGAAAATTAAACAATTCAAGCAAAAGTCTATTAAAATGAGCGATGAAGCCACTCAGACATTGCTTGACGGTGAGATACTGATTCATCAGTATGAAGATTTTCGGATTAAAATGTCAAAAGAATTATTACCCACATTGAAAAATAGTTCAGATATATGGTTCTTGTTTTCGGAAATAAACGAAGAAATTTTCGAGGCTGTATTGATGGATGAGAATAATTCAATATCCTCTTTTCATCTTTATAGCTGTATAAAGATGCCCACTGATTAGAGAGCATAAGTTATGCTCTCTTTATTTTTTTGCAAAAATCCGACTATAATTTACTCAGTCGAACAGATCTATAAAATAAGTTGTAGTAAAGGTGGTCGGTTATAAAATGGCTAAAACTAATAATAGAAGAACTACAGTCAGAAGAATAGAAAAACCTCTCCAAAGACTCAATTCACTATTCAACGAATATATAGAAAATCTCGGCTCTCCTAATCTCAAGCGAGAAAGGGAACTTGAGAGAATCTCTAATGAGATAGATGATGTTATTTATGATGACATCAAAGAATTTACTAAATATACCGGAGATGATATCTCTGTTTTCCTTGTAAAACTTTTTAATGAGCAGGATAGGGAAAATAGTCTGAGAAACAATCCGAAATCTATGGAGGAAATTTTCTCGGACGAATCCGGTAGCGGTATCTTTAGTTTCTTCTATGAACGTTACAAGAATCAAAATCTTCTTTATGAAGATCTGAATATTATTTGTAATCAGCTTTTTGAACTGAAAGAAGCACTTAATACTACAAGAGACGCTATCGTATCTGCAGACGATCTTTCATCCTATGTTTCTTGCAGCCTGACCTTCAAAAATCAGGAGACTGGTAGTGAAGATAAATTAGGTTTAAGAGATACCGTGGAAAACATTCAAAAGAAATTCCAACTCCTTCAAAAACTCAAAGACCATATTATTCCCAATACTCTCCAATATGGGAAATATTATGTCTATACTATTCCATACTCTAAGCTGTATCAGCAATATACTGAAAAGAAACAACGTTCCGAGCAAAGAATTAAATATACTTTAGAAGCCGTAAGTGATGAATTCGTAAAAAGTTTCAGAGAAGAATCTGATTTGAAAAATGTAAATTTGGCAGATTTGAAGAAGACGTTTAACAATGTTTTAGAAAATATTGAGGTTGTTAATGATGACATTCCTCTTCCTCTTGTTTTGGAGGGAGCAAATGATTTGGATGCTCTCTTCGGAACGGATAGTCCGTTTAGAAAGATGGCAGATAAAATTTCAAAAGATAGCATTAAGAAAAACGAGTCCTCCGCGTCTATGTATGCAGATGGAACCAAAGAACTTAAAGATTCTGAAAAAGATTTTTCCATGTTCAATGATTGCTATATTAAACTCATTGACCCTCGTCGTATGATTCCAATTAAAATCCTTGATCATACAATCGGGTATTATTACGTACATCAAGTTGCAACAGAGGTTTCTAGAACTCCTTTTTCACAAACGATCCGTGCTAACTTTACATTTGGTACACCCAAAGATTTAGAGACAAACTTTCTTTCTAAAATTACCGATAAGATCGTAAAGGCATTTAATAAGAAATTCCTGGAAGAGAATCATAAATTCAAAGAACTCATTTTGAACTCACTGATTTATAATGATATTTATAAAAAAGATCTCAGATTCCAATTCATTCCAGTCGATTACGTCACCGAATTCCATGTGAACAGAAATGAAGAAGGTGAGGGGCAGTCTATAATTATGCCTTCTCTCTTCTATGCTAAACTATACCTTGCGTTGCTCATTTTTAAGATGGTTACTATCATTAGCCGTTCCAATGATACCAGAGTATACTATGTGAGATCCTCCGGAATCGATGCGAACATAGCTAATAAGATACAAGAAATAGCTCGCTCCATCCGCGAAAGACAAATCAATTTCATGGATCTTCTCAACTACAACTCGATGATTTCTAAAATCGGCCATGCAAAAGATATCTTCATGCCTATAGGAAGAAGCGGTGAAAGAGGTATAGATTTCGATATCCTGTCTGGGCAAGATGTCCAGTTGAATACTGAACTCATGGAACTTCTTCGTACTGCATATATTAATTCCACTGGTGTTCCTTCAGTTATTATGGAGTACATCAATCAAGCAGACTATGCAAAAACTCTGGTTATGGCAAATGCAAAATTCCTGAGACGTGTTATCAGCTATCAGATGGATTTCAATAACTGTACCACAGAGCTTTATAAAAAGATTCTTCGTTTCACCAGTAGTACTATCGACGATGATATTATCGAAAGCTTTGAATTTAAACTTATGCCACCCAAATCTCTGAATAACACCAACATGTCGGACATTGTCTCTAATGCCGATGTAGTTATCAATATGCTCATTAAGGCAATGACCGGCGAACAATCCGAACAGACTGAATTTGATAACAAACTCAAAGACATTCTTTATAGGAATCTCGCTAAGGAAGTTCTTCCGATGTTGCCGTGGAATCGTGCAGAAGAAATACTTAGAGATGCTTTTGTTGAAGCGACTAGACTCACAGAAAATAAGAAAAATAGACCCGAATCTGATAATTCCGGTCAGTGAAAAAAAAACATAATAAAGATCCCATACCGTACGGTATGGGATCTTTTAATTTTATTACTGCGTAGGCCAGTCGCTGATTTGAGGTACGGGCATGTTGTTGACGTTGTCGATAGTGTAACCCGAGTTGAAATCCAGGAAATTGCGAAGAATCTTATATTTCGTAATAAGTTGTTTTGCAATGGTGTTGATTTGCGGCGATTCGTACTTAACGCAGCTGAACGGCACGTCAACTTGGACTACCGGGTGTTGACCCGATTCGTAGTTGAAGTGATCCTTCTTGACGTTTTTCGGAATCATGTTCGTCAGCAGGCACGCATACTCGATACCGTCTTCACGGCCGGTCGGGTCAGTTTGTACATAGATTGCTTCGGCAACATGGTTTGCTTGGTTGTAGACAATACCATCTTGACCAATAGCACCATGATAGTGACCGATACCGGTGACCGGGTCCGAAATACCAGAGATCCACATCTCCGTATACTCACGTACCGGCGAACCAGTGAATTCATAGAGACGGATCGTCACCTCGGTCGTTTCGTCCCGAGCCGTCGACGGAACGTCGAACGAGCGGGCGTTGTAACCACCCGTGACTTGTTCGAATTCAAGCGTCGTGTTTTGGATACCGTCGATACCGACGAATCCATATTCAAGCATATGCTTGAAGTTCTTAGTCTTATTCGGGAAGATTTTATTCATGAAAACCGGCATCTTAACAAAAAAGATACGGGCATAACCAGTACGCAGAGGCGAGTATTGCTCAATTACTCCGGCCTTGGTGTTGAGACCGCCAAGGAACAAAGAGTACTGAGTGATTTTGTCACTGGGTTGTTTGATGTTAGTCTGAAGCGTAGTCTCAGCCATTTATTCCATCTCCCTTCTATTTTTTATTTGTATTAGACACGCGGATTAATGTCAATTTCGACAATACCGCGCTTACCAAGCGTACGGAAGACAACACTCAGGTAGCAATGGAGAATGCTACGTTGTTCTTCCCACGGCGACATTTGGAAAGTAACTGACCCTTCACGGATCTTGGTTCCGATGTACGGACCAATCAAGCGTTGAGCGGTTTCAGTAAACCGAATACGGTCTTCGGCTTCAGCAAAGTTGTATGCAAGCGAGCTGACCATATTTTCAATCATACGCTTGAGTTCAAGCAGGACGTGCATATTGTTTTCTTCCGAAAGATCAGACCAGACATTTTGAGACGTCGTTTGAGTACCGCGAACGAACGTATTCTCAGCGATAGCTTGGAAATAGTTCAGACGCAGCAAGTAAAGTTGTTCTTTGACGTCTCCGTCGTCAGCGTCGACTATCGGAGCAAGCGAATTCTTGATGTGGCCCGTAAGCAGGGCGTAGTTTTCACCCGTGAACGGAATATGGTTTCCGTTGGTGATAAAGTGCATCGGAAGGGCATTGGCATAAAAGTACGTGATAGTGACCGGAATAATCTTACCGGTGAACGGATCGCGCGTCTTGTAGTGCTGGAACTCTTTCGAGAACACCCTGTCGCCAACGTTCTTCATGGATTCGCCCCATGCGATAGCATCCGTTACAGAGTTCAGAATGCCAGCATCAATGAACCCATAAGCATCATAACGTTTGGTCATGAGCGTGATGAGTTCACTCTTGACTTCTTCCGGGTAGCCGGCGTCAAAGATGAACTGGCACGGAGTACGACGCTTACTCAGAATTGCGCGGTCATATTCACCGCGGAATGCCTTCTGATAAGCTTCAATGATAGCTTCTTCACGGATAGCGAGGTTTGCTTCTTCATATGCAAAAGAGCCGTCACTACCACCTGCAAGCGGAATACCGGAAACAGTATCCAGAGATACATAATCCGGATCTTCCGTGTCATAAGCAATACCTTGAATGGGTTGACCGTCTTTGTCTTTACCATACAGGAAGTCGAAAGTTTCGAACGTCAATTCCGTTGTCGGATTAATTTCTTCCTTGTACATATCAAAGATTGCCTTGAAGGAATCCACGATAACGGTAATGTTGATCTTGTTGCTACCGTTTTCCGAATCGTTAACAACGTCTTCGAAGAAAAGGGACGTCGTTCCTTGAACGGAATCCGGGCTCAGAGTTCCCTCAAAGACTTCTTTCCGTTTAAGGCTGTTTTCAAGCTCATAAACTTCAAGACGATAGTTCTTGTATTCATTTTCTTTGTCTGCTTGAATAGCCGTAGAAATACGATAACGGAAAGCGTCACCATATACACCACGACCATGCGAATTCAGAATAAACAGAGGATAGGTCATGAAACCATCGGCATCAGGATCGGTATTCGTCATGGCTTCAGCCAGCGGAAGCAGTTCTTCTTTGTCCGTGATGTTGCCAATGTTGGACACTTGGAAACGGATAAGAAGACGTTTAACCGGGGTCGAGCCAGAAATAGTATCGACCTTCACTTTTGCTACAACGACACTATTTGCATAAGATGCGTCGTCAGGCATAACACGCATGCAATATGCGCGAGTCTGACTCGACGAAAGGAACGCGTACGGCATGTAGATCGGCTGACCGTACTTGCTGTAGTCCGGCTTACCAAACTCTTCGATGAATTGAGTGCGGTTAGCCATTTCAAGCAGTACACCGTCTCTACCCTTGCCAGATGTGAATACGAACAGCGACCTAATACCGAGATCCGGTTGAGACGTTTCTTCAACGAATTCGGTATTATCATTGATGATGGTCTGAACACTCGGATGTAAATAATCCGGGATAATTTGTCCAGGTTGCGGCATATCGTCTACCTCCTATACTTATTTTTAATTTAATGTTCTTTGGAGACCCTACATCTTTATGATTTTTTCGATTGGTGACTCAGATTCTTCTTTATTATATTTATTGATATTGAGAGATGTTGTAATCATTGAGTCAATATCTTCAAAGGTAAGTGCTGCAAATGTTGAGTTTCTAGCACAAATCTCACGAATATTTGCAGCTTTATATGCATATTGGGAAACTTTTGGATCTTTACCAACAACTTTAGCGAACGTTTCCTCTGGTTTCTTTTTGTTACGATATATTTCGGAAACAATAATTTCAAGAACGGTAGATGTTACACCGAGTTTAACGTTGTTAATTTCAAGATTTTTCTGCCAAATCTTTACAATTTGATCATATGGGATAGTCGGGGGTACTTTTCCCCTAAATAAAAGATTGATAAAAAGTTCTACGTTAGAAGCATCTTGAGGAAAGCTATTGGCCATAACTTTGTTACCCTTAAAGAATTTGGCAACTCTGTAACGATCCAATACACCGTCGTCTCCGGGAATAAGTTGAAGTTCTTTTGTTTCAGTCTCTGAGGGATAGATGTTGATCATGGATGGAAGATTAAATGTTTCCAATTTTTCTGATCTTCCATTTTCATCAAACATTCTCACATTGAATAAACCAAATACATTGATTGAAGAACCATAGTCTTCTGCTAACTTACCCTCGAAGTAAAATTCTGGAATATATGCCTCCATATAATGACCGACAAAGATAATGTTCTCTCCGTCATTAAGTAAATATTTTTCAATCATAATCTATATCACCCTTTCTATGAATGCAAAAAATAAGGGGGGTAAGAGTAGAAGTGAAATCTACTCTTACCCTATTGTTTTTTTAGGGTATTCGTAAAAGTGTATTGAAAAATGGTCATAACGACCCCTCTTCGATACGCTTGATTAGGGTTGAAATGTCTGCTCCAAGTGTGACGGTTTGCTCTTCTATTTCAGGACGTTGGTGACTGATAGCGAAGGGAAATTGAGTATGTTCACCTTCTACTCCTTTACAATTTTAGAAATTGCTCTTTTATATACATGTTTTCCATCTGTCAGCCGAACATAATCAAAATAAACAGATGCAACAACACCTTTATTCCCGTACACATCCGTTACAAAGTCTCCAATTTGGGGAGTTTCCATCATTTTGCATTCTTCCTCCTTTACCTTAATTTTACCAATCATCGGAGGTGATTTCAACACACTTTATGATTTTTTAGAGTATGAACAAAACAGCTATTTCAACACGTTTTTACGAAGGGCCTTTTTTATTGAATAAACAGATCGAGGACTTTGGAAATAGATGCTTTGAATTTTTCTTTCTTTGCTTCATCTTTGAAGCTGTCTGCAAAGAGTTTACGCACATTTTCTCCAAGACGAGCCAAAAACACACCGTCTTTATTAACAGACACATCTTTCTTATAAGCAATATATTTGATAACTGCAAAAAGGAAGACATTTGCATAAGGATGATACTTCTCGTCCAATTTAAGTTCAAGATTGTCAAAATCCGTAAGATCCGTTTTGATATTCAATTTAATAAGTTGCTTTTTATATTTTTCATATACACGATTTGCCCGAGAAATACTTTTAAGGTCTTCGATGGTATTAATAATCATCATAGTACCTTTGTTCTTGTAGTGCTCATAGATTTCGTTGAGGTTTTCCGCTTCTTCATATGCTTGTTTAACGATTAGCAAACGCTCTCTTTCTTTACCAGTAGCAACTTCCAATCGTTTATTCATTGTTTCTTCAATGTATGTTTCGAAATCACCAAATTGTTCAATAAGCTTGTTAAGCTCTTCCCTGGATTCAGCAATTTCTTTTTCAATCTTCGCCGTTTCCTCATCGATAACCTTTTGAGCATCAATGCTTTCCTTCATGAAAATAAGGAAATCGCGACGGAATTTGAACGATTCCTCCGGATTATTTATATCCAGAACAAGCTCAATAGTTCCGCCATCCTCGGTTTTGAAAAGATCCATAATTTCTTCATCCGAGGCATTTTTAATTTCTTCTATGGTCTTACTTTCAAGAATAGAAGTAAAATGATCGATCTTAGATTCGTCGTCACCGAGAAAATGCAGCTGACGTTCTTTCATTTGTTCATTGAGTTTCTTTACAGAATCGAGCATATTGTTAAGGCCAAAGAGATGCTTAACCCTAGCAATCTCAGCCTCAGTACTTCCGGGCTTAACCGCAACTTTCTCCCCGTTAACTTCAACGATTTGATACTCTTCTTGCTCAGCAGTTTGTTGTTCTTGCAGATTTTCATTCGTTTCATTAACAGCAGCTTCGACGTTTTGTACATTTTGGTTTTCCATCTGGATCTGAACTCCTTTTCTTTAGTTTTTTATATATTAAGATTTATTTAAAAGCTTCATTTTTACCTCGGTCTGGATCTCGTCAAGTACATCATCGTAATCGCTTACAATGATATCCAAATAATCCCTGACAAAATTACCGAGAAGATTTCCTTCAAGAATAAGCTTTCTAATAATAGATGCATCATAATTATCATCGCTAGCAATGTATTTAATAAAGTCAAGGGGTTCAATATCCATGGTTAAGATAAAATTAATAATTTTTGGAAGATTTGAAACAATTAATGCATCATCTTTGTTTTTAATTTTCTTTTTGGTAGCTACAGAGGTTACATCCTTTTTCCTTTGCTCATCTCCAAATTGCTCTACGAAGAATTTCTTATTTTTTGTAATATATTTATGAATGAATTTAGTTACATTTTTTCTATATCGGAGAATCAAGAAGTGATAAAGTGCAATTCCAGTCTCCATACTGTCTTCCAGATTATCAAACATGTCCAGATTGATCCCAAGATCAAATTTTTCATCAATCTGGGAAATAATGAAATTGAAGAAATCCATTGTAGATGAATTTAATTTCTTGAGAGATTCCTCGTCATCAATAACTGTTTCTTTAACAATGCGGTATCTATCAATGACGTTGGAAATATAGTTCACATCGGTTGACAATGGGTTATTTATTTGATATCTTATGTTTTCCTTAATCAGCTCAACAGGAAAATCCGTGATCAAAATATCAGTTTCTGTCTCGGACAGAATCTCATACTCTTCTTCTTGGAAGTCGTTCATGAATATACCGTCCTTTCTATATTTATATATCTATTTGTAATAAAAAAAGTATAATTGTATAGGGCTGATCTTTACCCTATACAATTATACTTTTAGTTATTCAATTCATCAAAAAGATCCATATCTATCATATCCTCATCATACGCATCTTGATCTTCTACGTAGTTTTTAGGTCTAAGCATTGCATCAATCATATTGGATTCTCTTCGTGCACGCATTATTTCCATTGCCATATCATTTTGATAATCTGCCAGTGTTTTTGATCCTACGTTCTTAAATGCCTCTTTTAAATCCTCAGGTAATTCCTCATATATATCTTCATAATCGAGACCTTTATTTCGTTCGTTTTCATCAGGAAGAGATCCTTTAGTGAATCCAAACCTGGAAAGATTATTGCCGTGATAATACACATAAAGGACCATCAAATATGACATTACGTTGTCATCATGGAATCCTTGCCCTGCAACAATTTTTCCACCTTTTGTAACAACAAGACTCAAGATATCGTCTATCAAGAATTGGCCAATGAGTTTGTCTTTTTTCTCTTTGACATGTACATAAAGAAGTTCGAACATTCTTTCGCGTGATTTAGGACCAGTCCAGACACCAAACATACGACGTTTGTTGGCTTCTTTCTTGAGGAATCCTTTATTGTCAAGACGGTCGACGACACTTTCTTCCATCGGGTCTTTTACATTTTCAAAGTAAATATTTCTAGCAATTTCAGTTTGACGCAAGAATTCAATAATAGCACTACCTTTGTTTCGTTCGATGATAACGATAGCCCTAGGAATATATCTTCTGACTAACGTATAGATGAATTTTGTGAATTCAGCCTCACTGATGTATGGCGATTTAAATTCTGCTACGACTTTAAGAGTATAAGGGTCAACTATAGTCAGTGCTGAATTATCCCGCCTGTCACCATAACCACTTGCTACGTCAACACCAACCATATAAATTCTTTCTTTATCCAGCTCTTCATAAATATACAGAGGGAATAGTTTATTAATGAATATTTCATCTTTAATTATACCTTTCATATCAGGCAATGCATCGAGATCTTCAGGATCAAATGGCGAATCCTGAGAACCGCGCATACGTTTCAGCAAAATTTCACGCTTTATCTTCTGTGGGTTATTGTTAAGAATACGACATTGTTCGTTAAACCATTCTTCACCTTCACCCAATTGGATGTAGCTGTATTCGATATAAACGATTTTATTCTCGGAACATTTTTCGATATATTCATTAATGTCATCCAAAGACCAGTCATAGAACTTTTCAGTCCATTTACAGGTCTTAGAGATGATCTCCATAGCGTCTTGACCTGGTTGAGTATCCAAGTCGCCAGGAGTAGATGTAAATATACGACAATATGCAGAGTTATTTCTTTTTGCATTCCGTGCCGCCGTGACAAATGCAGGACCGGCAGCCTCAATAATTGTCTTAATAAACGGAGTGAACTCAACTTCATCGTAATATTGGATGGGTTGCGTATTACCCCGACCAATACCATCCGCTGCTTGTATAGATGTGGCCGAGGGTTTGGTGACGATTCTATTCTTATTCGTGGGATTCATAAGAGACTTGACATTATTACGTTCTTTAACTTCATCTCCATCTTCATCATATGCAATCTTCATTTGCATATAAGAAGGCAAGAGATCTCTTTGAGCTTTGAGACGTGCCAAGTTATTGATAGCGTCCTCAGATCTCTTATTAATGAATGCAATTTCAGAGTTAGTTGTACCAAACAGAAATGCCCAGTCTATAATTGCTATGGCTGATTGTGTTTTACCTTTCTGACGAGGTATGACCACATAATGGTCTATACCAAGAAGGAAGCAGAATGTTTGTGCCAGATTGGCCCGGTGAAGTTGATAAGGTATGCCGTTACCACCTTGGTCCGGAATTCTCACACATTCACGCAGGAAATACCAGGGGTTTACCATACATTCATTAATAATACGAACCATTTGGTCCTCTGTCAAATAGGGAGAGAACGGATCAACCCCTTGGAGTGTTTCATCATAGAGTCGAAGAAAAAACATATTATTTTTAATACCGAGTCTTTTTAAATCAACTGCAACCTGAAGGAACGATAGATTACGTGTTTTTATATCGTAAATAAAAGTTCTTTTCTTACCGGACATGAGAGACCAACTCCCCGACCTTAACCCTCATAGCCCTTAGGGTACTTAATAAAGACCCCGTATTGTTTGGGTTTGATGGGAGTTTCGAGGGCCATTATTCTCATTCGTTCAAGTTGGGCTTTGAAAGATTCGAGAGTATCCTTAGATACAGGAACCTTTTCCTTTTGACCATTTTTAATAAGATCAAGTGCAGCATTAATGACCGAAAGTTTATCATAGATAAGATCCAATACATAGATCTTGTCGTCTTCATTCTCAATACGACCAACTTCAACTGAGAGAATATCAATATCTGCTTGGGTGATTTTCTTTACTTTTCCATTTTTATCAAAGATACTGAGCAGACCCTCTTTTACAATGACGTTAAATTCATTGGTAAGATATTGTTCTCTAACCGCGTCAGTATAGGGATTTTCACTCTCACCCTTACCAAAGAATGTGCTGCGAATATCGTAAACGATATCCCTTACAAAACGACTCGGATTTTTCAGGAGTTCTGTTTGTAAAGTAGTTCTGAGATTACTTCTACGGAATTCAAGTTCTGCAATATTAACAAAAGTCCAATTTACCGTAGCAGTAATGTCTTGATCGACCTGTTCTTCAGTTCGATTTACAAGACGATTTCCTTGGGTTGCAACGAGTTTATCAATGAAGTTGTTAAGGTTCTCACCATAACCCATTTTCTCAACGAACTGGTCGGCAACTCTTTCAGTTTTAAGATTTGTATAACGAAAGTTCTTAGAGCTACAAGCATCCACAAAAACAAGTTGAATAATTTTTTGTGCTTTGGGCCAGCTAATCAGCTTTTTCAAAGCAAGATTAGCGTGCATCATTTTATAGCGGAGAATGCGGTTTACCCTCTGAGGGATAGAGTTGGAATAAACAACATGACCAATCTCATGAAGAAGAACTGCCACAATTTCCGCAGGATTAGCATTAAGGTTCTTATCATAGAGCAAAATAGAATCAATTTCAAGAACCCACTCGTCGGTCTTTTGCCAAAGATCAATAACTACATCTGTACTGGACTTTTTATTGACAATAGCATCAATGATCTTTTCTATTTGATTTTTATTAGGATAAATACTCATACCAAAAAATTCTCTAGTATCATTATTGACGATATTGATTGTGAAGTTGATATCAAAATTCCGCTTAATCACACGTTGGATTCTAAGTATTGCACCATTGACATTATTCTTACTTTTGATATCATAAAAACATTCCTCAAGGAGGATCATATCTTGGCTCTTACTCATTATCTGTCACCCTTCCTTAATTAAAGAATTATAAAAGACGACAACTCCTTATATAAGAGTTGCCGTCTTTTATTTTTATTCATTATCGGACAAAGGAAAATTACAGCTCTTGACGACCGAAATCGTCGTTGTAGATGATGAATTCGCCTTGAACCGGCAGAACTTCCGTCGTCAGGTAACGGGATACACCCATTACGTTCGGCGTCAGCGGCGTGAACGGATTCCGGTAGACGTTTTCGATGTTCAGGCTGTACTTGTAATGCTTGAAGGTGATGACTTCTTTGGACAGCGGATACGCAACGATCCGAATGCCCTTCGACTTCGGCACCTTAAGCGTGGAGACAACATGGACACGGTTCTTGTTAGCGGTCATAACACCGAACTTGTAGTCCAGTTGAATACCGCCAATCTTCGTGTCTTCGTCGATGACCCAACGAACATCATCTTGGATCAGCGTGATGTTGTTCGGGTGGCCATATACCACGAACATGATGTCTTCGGTACGCAGCTTCGTTTTGAGTTGGTCAATTTCACGGTTCAGGAAGTACTTGAGTTCAGAACCGATCCATTGCGAAACCGTAACGAAGATGTTTGCCGGCGGAGTAGCCGAGAACCGGTAGGATTCTACGAAGCCATCCGTGTAACCAAACGGCAGATTCTTCTTGGTTTTCCATTTTGCCAGACTCGAATCCAGGAAGTCCAGGATCGTCGAGTCTTCCAGTTGCGTCAGAACCGTCGAAATATCGGCGATGATTTCCGTCGTGATATCCGTGTTGAACAGAGCCTTGTAGTCCTTGATCTTCTCAATGGTCAGACCCGTGTTCAGACGATAGCCGTCCGGAATTTGCCACGTCAGGTTCTCACGTTCACGGTCCAAGTCAACCGTGTTAACGTTGTTTTGGTTCGACAGATGACCGCCGAAACGAACTTTCTTGATCTTGCCACCTGTCGAAGCGACCGAGACTTTGCCGTCATAGAAGCTGATTTGACCGACAATAACGTCGCTTACCGGGTTGCCTTGCTCGTCTTCCGTGTTGATACGATAGCTGAAGGAACCGATACCGGCACCACCATTGACACCCGTATCCGGAACAATGTTCAGACCTTCGATGGTCTTCAGAACCGGCGTCGGCGTAGCGGCCGGACCCATAACTTCGATTTGAACAGCGTCAATAACGAAGTCCAGACCCAGCGAGTCACGCATTTGCATCGAACCGCCGGATTCCGTCAGCAGGTCGAGGTCTTGGAACGGCAGGCTGCCAACTTCCGGATACCATTTGTTACTGATCGGTTTGCCGCGCATTTCACCGAGCACATTCTTGTAGCTGTCATCGTAGAAGATTTCCGGGATGTAGTACCTGTTGCCGTTCTTATCCTTCAGGAAACGGCGTTCGAAAGAAACCTTCACGATCGGCTTAGCCGGAACTTCCGTCATCACAATGTCCTTCGAGTGACATTGCAGATAGTTCTTCTTCAGAACCGGCAGCGAGATACCAACGATCGGGGCCAGCTGACCAACCGAAGATTCGCGCAGGATTTCCACCCTCGTGTTTTCGAAAAGCTGTTCCAGTTTCTCCGGCATCAGCGACAGATACGGATCGTCTTTAATTGCACTTTCCGTGAGAACGTCACCGATAAGACGATTCTTGTAGTCCTCAGTCAGAGATTCGATTTTGAGGATCTTTGCGATGTCCTCAATCGGGTCCGTTTGCGTAGCATTACGGAAACCCTCAAGTACAGCTTTGATGGATGCTTTGAAATCATGCTCACGGTCTGTTACAAAACTACCAACCACGTTAGTGGTTTGGAATTCGTCGTCCAGGTAATCAAAGGACGCCATAGATTTACACTTCCTTCCTTTATTTTTTTATAATTATGTTTTATCATTGTCAGTCAAAACCCTTATTTTTTTAAGCATCTCAGCATTCAATCTAAAAGCTTCGATGAAACTATTATATTTATAGAGATTATTAACATAACTCTCCTTTGGAAATTGGTATACAATGTAATCAAAAAGTAAACCATCAAGTTTGATCAAATTAATTTTCACTTGGTTAATGATTTTATTAATCAAAACATCTGGTTTATTTGTCGAAGATAATTTTCGTATAACATTTCTATTCAAATTATAGAAAGTTGTAAAATCTGCTAACAGAAGACGTTTATTCGTCTTCTCATCATCGTTTTCATTATTTTCTTCTGAATTTTCACCGGAGCCACCCCCTTCATCGGCTTCAGTTTCGTCTTCTCCAAAATTATCAACTTCGTCCCCTACATCATTATCTCCATCAGATGTCTCCTCAGTGTAGTCAGTTGACCCATCTTCATCGGAACCACCCGATTCGGTCTCACCGTCTTCATCACCGGTTGTTTCTTCGTTATCAGAATCTTCGTCTTCTTGATTGTCTTCGGGATTAAGCTCAGATTCTTCTTCTGTATAGTCGATAGGTTCTTCATCTTGATCGATATCTTCATTGTCTTCGTTTTGATCTTCTTGTCCATCTTGTTCATTTTCAATTTCTTCTTCATTTACTTCTTCACTGTAATCAGTCACATTTTGTTCATCGGTGTTAACTTTGATTACTCTTCTTCTAGGTCTAGTTCTTCCACCTCTCGCTTCCAAAAGAATATCTATAAAATCAGTCATAGATTTTCCTCCATATCCTTAATATTATAACGAATTCGAACAATGTCCCGTTCAAGTTTATTTTTAAGTCTCATCAACTGATACTTTTTCTGACGCTCATTGGCAGCTTTTGCATCTTCAATTTTTTCATTAACAATGGTTAATTCGGCTTCGAGTTCATCCACAATACGCATACGGACCCTTTTATCTAATTTTCTATCACGAGCAATACTTGCGATAAGACCTACTGCTGCAATGGCAGGATGAATAAAAGCAAGAGCCCCCGTCATGGCTGCTTTCCTAATAAGTTTAAAAAGTCTAAGTTTATAACCGCCTTCGATAATACGCTTACGTCGTTCTTCACGATCAAGTTTTACAAGGCTGTTAATAACGGTGTCAGTCATTCTATCAATGCGTTGCGGAACACGTTTCGCAATAGCTGTTATACGTTTTCTATTTAAATTTTTACGACGTATGCCATGGATAATTTTTCTTGTTCCTTTATCGGCAGCAATCGCTGCTTTTCGGATAATTTCCGCTTCAAAGATTTTATCGTCATACATTGCGTCGATATCGTCAAACGAAATATTGATATCAGGTTCAAACGACTCTTTAACCGTTTCCAGCTTTTTCTTAAGATCAATTCTAAGGTTTTTAAGTTTGATCAAGGTAGTATCAATTGCATCCATTCTAAATTTATAAGGAATTGATCCTTCTTTTATACGACCCATCGAATCAGGTCCCACTTTTTGTGCAATTTTTTCCTTACCAGATTCCAACTTACTAATCAGCTTATCACATTCGGCAATTTTCTTTCCAATTTCTTCTTTTGTTTTCGCCTTTTTACATTCTTTTTTAAATTCATAATATACTTTATTGACTTCTTTGTAAAAAGAACTTCCCTTTTTATCTTTCGCAAATGCAGTATATGTCATATAGAAATTAATGGGATCAGTAAGAAGAAGATAAATCAACCATTGGCCCGGAGTAAAATTATATCTCCGTAAATTAAGGGAATGTAGAATTAAACTTTTCTTCTTTTCAGCTGCTTCCAGTACCAATTCGTAAAGATTTGCAATATCGATCATTTTATTAAATGCTTCCAGATTTATCTCTTCATTGTCATTGAAGAAAGCTTTAACGAACTGAATCGCAAAAGATTGTTCCATCAATCTAAAGTCAATTTTATTTTCTTCTTCCTCGTCATCATCTTCACAGTCCTCGATTTCTTCTTCGATATCCTCATCTTCTTCATCCAAATTATCATATTCATCCAATTCATCCGGGAAGAGGTCTTCATAAATACCATCTGCAGCAAAACTTGCTATCAGACCATCGAAACCCTCTTTCATTACTTGAAGCTTCTTCTCAGAAAGCTCACAAAGCTTTCCGATAGCTTCTTTCAATTTTTCAGCATATTGGTTAAGGAATTCTACAACTCCTACTCCTTGTCCGAGAGCAATATCAATCCTCTGAAGCTGAACTTTCATTACAGCTTTAACACTTTCAATCGTAGCATTATTGCAATATTTTTCATTTTCAGCCTCATGGAACATATCAGCAATTTTTACAGGAAGATTGATGAGTTTCTCAATATGGTTTTTGTATTCATCCTTTAAATTATTAGGGATATTAAGAACAACCGATGTATTTTTAATAATAATTGCCGATGGATCATTGCGCAGGAAATCATCTGCACATCTAATTTCTTCTAATCCTTTTGCATAGGGGATTACGATCGACGGAGATTCACCAATATTAAACACAATGATATCCAATTCGTCAGAAACAGAATTTCCTGTCAGGGTTTGTCTGGGAAGATACTGTTTGTAAATTTCATAAATGGTTTCGTTTGCGATGTACTTTTCAGTATCTTTATCGATCAAAATCTGGTCTAAATAATTGAGCGATTCTTTTATACTTTCAAGATGCTCTTTATTATTATAGCCGCCTTTTAATGCATTATTGTAGAAGTGGTTCATTTTTTCTTGGAGATAAACAAGTTTTTCTGTCGGGATTTCGCAGGTTTTAATAACATTTGAAATAAACTTGTGACCGACTGTAGGTTCGGAAAATATAAACTTAGCATTTTCAAGAACCTCATTAAGATTCTTGGATTTTACAATATCCATAAATTCTATGACCTTTAAAGGACTATAATCTTTTTTCAATGTCTCAAATGCTTCTTTAATGGAAACCGCACGATTTCCTGTAGGGACAGATGAAACGCTATGATTGGCGGGTTGGAACATTTTATCTCCCATATACTCATTCTCTTCCTTTCGTGTTATTTTTAAGTATTTGTTGATTTTTCCAAAAAATAAAGATCAGGTATAGTCCTCAAATATCAACATTTAAATAATAAAAATACAAGAAAGTCGGGAGTGAATAAATATGGTAAATAGAGGTGAGGTAGTAGCGTACCTCATTATGGAGGCCGCATCTGATCCTGTTAAGCCTCAAAACGTACAAGTCGTTGATAAAAACGGTCTTTTCTACGTTAATTTTGATACTGTTCTCCAAGTTTTCGACCGTCAAAATAGAAACCGCCGCGAATATCGATCCGCTCCTATGAAAGCCTCTTTGTCGGCTCCTCACATTTCCGAACTTATCGAAAATCGCACATGGTGTGGGGAAGCAGGTCATCCTATGAGCGATGATGTCAAACGAATTCTCACCATTGACCCTAACAACGTTTCTCATAGGATTAATAAATTCTGGTATAAAGGCGACAATGTATTGATGGGTAACATTGATACATTTGACGATAATGGTCCCGGATCTAAATTTACCCGGATGATTCTTCAGGGAATGGAACCGGCGTTTAGTCTTAGAGCCCTTGCTCAGTTGACCAAATTCCAAGACGGTAGTGCGGTAATGCAATCTCGTTGCCATATCGTATGTTACGACTGGGTTATTCTTCCTAGCCATCCTGAGGCTTATCGTGATAAAAGTAAACCAATTCAAAAAATCGTTAAGTCGTTCAATAGTGGCACCAATATTGTATCCGAAGGTACTCTCATACCTGTAAATGAGTCTCAGATCAAAGACTTCATTAAAATGGAATCCAAGAACCTGCGTGCTGTCTCCAATGTATATGAAGTAGCAATGGAGTCCATGGAAGTCTCTAAGGATTTTAAGAACGTTATCGTCCGTGAAGGTAACCGTACTTTCGTAGTTAAAATCGAAGATCGTATCAAACAAGATATTCGTTCGTTCATGAGTAAACTGTAAAAAAAATAATACCTAGTTGCCAGACGGTAACTAGGTATTATTTATATCTCTTTTCCTTTAATAGCTGTTTTTAGTAACAGATAAGTAATATATTGTGCTTAGGAGTGATAAAAATGCTCAACACAAGTGACCTTTTAACGTCTATAAAAATTGATTTAGGAATTTACGGATTGGTGATTCCGTTTGAAAAAGAAGATGAAGCCATCATCAATGTTCTTAGAATAAAAACTCTCCCTGTTTTTAGCACTTATTCTCCGTATATACTTGAAGTGGATATGAATTTGAAGGAAATGAGAGCACTAAAGACCGACTATCAAGAATCTATCTATGAATTACCTGATATTTTTGGCGACAATAAAATTCTTTATATTAGAAAGATTACTCCGCGTAATAAAATGCTCGGAAATGGATACTTTAGTCCCGAATTAACAGCAGACTATTACGCATATAATGATCTCATGTTAACTCAAGCATATGCAAACCTTCAATCTATTTCGACTCCTTCTTTCACATTCAAATTTAGACATCCCAATCTCTTATACTTATATAATTTAACTACCATTGCAGATGAACTTAAGATTGAATTTGCATTACAACATCTAGACAATTTCGCATCTATTTCTAATTCGACTTGGCAATCTTTCTATGAATTAGCCCTTCTTGACGTAAAGATATTTTTATATAATGCAATGAAGCATTATACTGATATTCAAACGGCATACGGTAACTTTAGTTTGAAGATTGATGAATGGTCGAATGCTGAAAGCGAAAGAAAAGATCTCATCGAGAGATGGAAAGATGTATTCCATCTTGACGTGGATCAATTTGTAATTGCATAATAAAATGGAGGATGAAAAAAATGTTTAATCCAATTCAACGTCTTTTGTCTGTACTTGTCGTGTACGCTCACAACATGAAGGTTCTTCATTGGAAAGTGACCGGAACGGATTTTGATCCTACACATTCAGTATTTGACGAGTATGCAAAAAAATTAAATGAATTTGTAGATGAAGTTGCTGAAATTTGTATTCAATTAAATACAAATCCCGTTAGCTATAGTTTTGCATTAGATGTTTTGGAAAAAGATTCGTTATTTAAATATTTTATAGCCGATGCAGATAGAAATTATACTTCTAAGGAAGCATTTGAAGCGGCAAATGTTATGTTTGATACTATCATTGCTGTTTATGAAATGGTCAGTAAAAACCAAGCTATACCTGAAGATATTCGAAATAAACTTCAGGAACATAGTTATTTTGTAAGAAAAGAATTTATGTATAAGAATAAAATGCGGCTAACATAAAAAATAAAGGATGGTATATTAACCATCCCTTTATTTTTTACTAATTTGGACTAATAGTATACACCACCCGCCCGGCGGCCGCTGTGAAGCTCGCGGAGGCGGTGCATCGAAACCTGATCCGCGCGACTGACCAGATCGCCGAGTTCGTGTACGTGGCGCCGGACGATCCGAAATACGCTGTACTGGCCGGTTTTGTCATGGCGTTCAGCGCGATGGGGCTTTGGAGTGGAACGAAAAACATCATCGGGAAGTGAACGGGAAGAAACCCCGCCTGGCCGTGTGGCTGGGCGGGGTTGTTTGACAGTGGTATAATTAATACTTTTTGCGTATAATAAAGTTCAGAAAAAGGAGGCATTTCGCATGTTCTCTAAAACCAAACAATTCATAGGGTTTGTGCACAAGAAAGTTATGGATGATATTGAGAAATTCGAAAAGTTTTCAAAAGAACAGGATGAACGTTTTGATTCTATAAAAAAGCAAATGGAAAATTGGGATAAGAACACTAAATTGATTCGAAGAAAATAGCAATCGCCGAATCGCTGACTGAGCACGTGCCGGCGCCGAAGTGGTTCGTGGATCAATTCGGCAGCGGCGATCTCGGCGGTCTGATCAGCGATCCGCACTTTAGCCTTGAGGGCTGGGCGCGCGCTGGCCTCATCGCGTCGACGGTTGCGAATGCGAACCGCGACCAAAAGCGGCGCCGTCGGCCCTACGAGCCGCAGGACTTTATACCAAATAAGTATTTCCAAAAATATAATATATAATTTATATTCCAAAAATATACCTTTTTAACAAAAAAAATTGCGGATGCACATTTGAGTGCATCCGCTTTGAGGGGGGTTGGGGATGGGTTGGGATAATTACCTTTATGTTTTTAATTTAATTATTTTTTAGTGAAAAAAAAAATAAAAGATAGAAATAAAAAAAAGGTCATGAGACCTTTAATTTTCTTCTTTCCATTTCACAATATACCGCTTCCACCCAATCACCCATAGTAACACCGGGGAAATATACCGTATCATACGGTTCATCCAAAGAATACAACTTTTCTTTTAAGCAGTATTTAATTGCTTCCCATATTTTGATAATTTCTCCGTCCGTGTAGTCCTGTCCTTTTCCAGTAATTCTTGTATAGTATTATAACCTTTGAAAGCCATTTTTTAACCTCCTAATTTTTTTATTAATTATCTTCATTATTATGATATAATAAATAAAAAAATAAAGGATACGGTAAAAATCCTATATCCTTATCATAAAATATTTTTTGTACTATCTCTTTACATTATTCTTACGAAAAGAATTCATATAATGAAACGGTATTGGGCTCAACTATAGGCAATCTAAATTCATTTTCTGCTTCTCTTTCAGATAAAACCCTATTTGTCTTTCGACAATGAACATTTCTTGCATTGGAGAAATCGTCATCAGCGTTCCTCATCTTACTCCTACCAAAGGATGCCATAGAATATTTTTTCTTTTTCATATTTTCAACGATTTTCTCTGTCACATCTTTGGTAATGTTGTTTGCCAAGAAAACAGTGAGGGGTATCTCTACAGAATTTCCAGTTTTATTTTTGTTACGGTCGTTATACCAACACTCAACGACTTCACCCTTCAAATGAAAGGTAACTGAATAGATATCGACATCTATTTGAGCATTTTCATTATTTTTCCCCCGATTGAATGAACCTTTATCATTAAGCACACTTTCTACAATCTTATTGAATAGAGAGAAAAATGCTGGTTCGACTATATTCCCTCTCTTTTTCAGTAAATTTGGGAAGGCTTCCATAAAACCTTCAATGGTGCAATATTCTGCAAAAATTCGTTTATTCACAACTTTAAACACTTCTTCAAAATGTTCACATTCACGAATAGGACCATGTTCACCATCATCAGACAATTTGACGGCAACATAGCTGTTATTCGTCAATTTAATTACAACAAAAGCCTCGTCAACATATTCATCGTCTCTTTCACGAATTTGGCCGAAAAGAAGCTTCGGTTTTTTCATTTCGGTTGCCGATTGTTGTCCAGTCATTTTAATTCCTCCTTAATTATTTATTAATATCAAAAATATAATATATAAATTAAAATACGGGGTTTTGATAAACCCCGTATTTTAATTATTTTTGTTTTAATTCAATAATCTGAGCACATTTCTTTTTAAACGTTTTCATTCTCTTTCTTAACATTCCCTCAGTTTGAGGGAAACCAACATCAACCAAATCAAAATAGAATGTAAATTTATCTTTGGCATATTCCCGCAATCTTCCCTGCATTTGATTTGCTGTAATAGGTGAAGTATATTGCTCAGTATTGATTATAAATCGCAGTCCGGGAATATCTGAGCCTGTACCAAGTGACTTTGGTGTTGTCAAAATTAACTCAGAGTTCAAAGCTTTTTCTTTTTCTTCTGGACTTATTGTCGAATTGTATTTCATCGGGGTTCTCTTATCATAATTCTCCATCAGAAAATCATACAATGTGTCAATTGCATCGTTTTTTGATAAATAAATAACTATTTTACCTTCTTTATCTCCGATAAAATTGAGAACTTCCATTATCTTTTTATAAAATAATTCTTGTCCAATTTGATAGTCGATATATCTATTTCTGTCAAAACCATGTACACCCTTAACAGCGGCCTTAGTGCCCATGTCCGGACGTGTTTTATATCTCACAATAACTGCTATGATATGCTTTCTCTTCTCATCTGCCATTTCTTTACCGAATTTAGGGACGTTCTTAAAACATCTTTCAAAAATTATATTTTCACGGAAATGTGAACGTTCGAAATTAGCAGTAAGATATATTGTTTTCTTTGTATTGGTATGAAGGTCGATGTAATTCATGTTTTCAAAGTTGAAATGTGCCTCATCATAAACCTTCACTCCAATACCCAATTTTACAAAGAATTCACCAACAGCATCCCATCCTTCTTTTTTAGCAAAGCTGTGGATGGTCTGGTGGTTAACAAAAAATACTTTATAAGGAATTTTCTTCATAGAGAGAAGTTTCCTGATAGCATCACTTCCGCTTATATTAAATATGAAAGGTTCTTTTAAATCCGTCATATTTATAATAGATTTTATCCACTGTTTCTTAATATTATCATTGGGAGTTATAATAATCGCTTTCATTTTAAGGAAAGTCAAAGCTGCAATTACGCAATATGTTTTCCCATCACCGGTATCCAAATCAAGAGCCTGTTGGGAATATTTTTTCGCATATCTAAACTCACCTTCACCCAACAGGAATGAAATAGATTTACGCTGTATATCGTTTCTAGGCTCTTTTAAAAGACGAAAAGATGCAGGTTCTACGGGATCATGCTCATAGCTAATCTTACATCTTACGCCGAAAGCTCTTTCAAGATAATTTAAATCTATACCTCTGGGTAAATAAAGTTGTTTCTTCTCAGCATTATAAAAAAATCCGGGGGTGTCCATCTTATAATAGATGGGGTCCCAAATTGATAGCATATTTTCCAGATTTTTATTTTCACCAAGCTCATAGTTAGTGACTATGATAGATGTATGGCGTACAGTTATAGTTTTTTTCATATAATCATAGACACCTCCAAAAAAAAACTAAGAGATATCACTTTATAATAAAGTTTTTATAAAAATAAAAAAAACAAGGATGGTTATCTCTATCCATCCTTGTTTTTAATGATCAGTGTAAAATAGGCCAATTTCTATCGACGATTGTTCTTCTCCATTGAATCTCATTCAACGGTTCCGTGCCGGCCTTTCTATGACGTTCACAATAATCCTCATAAGTTTCTTTTTTAGGAGTCCATTCACTGGGATTGTATCGTTTTACAAATCGTATTCTTTTATTCATTATATAGATCACCTCAACCAGCTTTTTTAGGAATGAAGTTATTCGTGTGGATAAGATGACTCCTGATGATGGTTAATGCGACATAGAGGTCAAAGCTGTCAGAGCAATTGAAAGTGAAGCGATACTTGTTATCTTCATGGGATTCATATACCATATCCTCACTATAACCAGCATCGAAGATCAGATGATTTCTATTTCTGGTGTCGACTATATCATAGAAATCGACAGTGAGGGGTATAACACTATTCACGCTGACTCTCCATCCGAGGAGATTGTTTGCGAGTATGAATTCGACCCCGAAAATATCTTTGAAATCCAAGAAGAATACTGGGAGTCTCAGAGATTTGGCTACATGAGACTCGATTACTTTTATTCTCAAACCGAGTCCGTTGATTGTCAGTCGATCATCGAAGAACAGAAGGCCAATTTTATTTGCAACAAAGTTGATCTGATCCCAGTAATATTGCTTAAACTTATGATCACCCGGATCATTTTGACGTGCCCACTTTCCAAGAGGAATTCCAGTTGCCATTACTTTCTCCATATAATACCTCCAATATGATTATTATTTATTACGTTATTATAATATATACTTAAAATCTTTGAGTTTATGTAAATAAAAAAAATAATGTCTCGGGATAACCCGAGACATTATTCTTAAATTTTTTCTTTGAAGAACGGATCGATGAACGAAGATCCACTCTTTCTGAATGTGATGGGCTTGATCAATTGTCTGCTCAGATCCTGGAACGACAGACTGATCAGAACAGACGGATGGTTTTGAAGAGCAGAGTCTACTGTCAAGATCCTATATTCGTTACCTTCTACATATTTTCGATAATTCGGCGGTTGAAGTATATCTTTCGTACTCCTAATCAACGGTCTAATCAAAATCTCAGCGTGAACAGAGTCTACTGAGAATTTCGATTCGATAAGTAGATCAAGAAACTTTTGAACCATCTCGTCCACAGTAGTACATCCTTCATGATCACTTCTATTAAGAAGGTTCATGATGCTATATAGGGGCTTCGTAAGTTCATTATTTGCAATTTCCATGACAAACAATCTGTCGTCAAAAGACAGATTGCTTAATGGAATCTCGTAATAGTCTCTGGATGATCTGTTATTGTCCAGTAACCTTTTGAGATCTTCAGAGATATACATTTCTCCTCCGTTTTGCTCACGGATCTCGATGACCTCGCCGGTCTTACGGTTTTTCAATTCGAACAACAAGATGTATGAGTTGAACTCACTATCATCGAATTGATCAATTGTCTGAACGTTATCCTTCATAATGATCATGCTATATTGGTTGATATCAACATCCTCATTCTCGGTGTTCAGATAAATTTCATTAACGTTTATCGAGAAGAATTTATAAAATTCTTCGTTGAATTTTATTTCTTCTGATTGTGTAGTTAGCAAGTGTTTTGCTGACAAAATATTTTGTGATAGTGGGTTTGTGACCTGAGTTCCTGCATAACCACCTACAGACTTGAGGTTTTTATTCGTGTAATACAGTTCCCCGTAACATTTCATACAGATTTTCTTTCCTGCACATCTTACAGGCGTACGGAGCAGGATGGTTTTGCCGATAAGATGTTCATCCTCGGCTTTAATCACTTTGTATTCCCTAGTGTGAGGGAAACGATAATAACGTCCAATAAGTTTCTTAAGATGCTCACGAGTTTTCACCTCTATCTTTACAGTATAGAGAGTTCCGCAGTCGAGAGCACCCTCACCCTTTTTCTTCAATTCAATGTCAGACGCAAGAAGCATAACCATTCTGGCAAAGTGTCCTGATTTGCCCATTACGTGCTTATTCATAATGGCAGCCTTACGACCGCCAAGGGAATCCAGATAATAATTGGTTACATTACCCAGTCCACCAACGATGAAGTTCGAGTTAATCGGAATAGGAATCGTGTTGTCATAGAGGTCCGGTTTCAACCCACCATTAATAGAGAACTCGGTAAGCTGCTTTGGCTTTATACCTGTCCCAGCCATCAGAATGGGTTTGAGGAAGTTATCTTCTGTTTTCAAAATTTCAATTTCTTCATTCATGAGTTGATCAAGATAATCCTCAATTTCCTTCGGTTGCATACTTTCATCGATTTTGGTTCTGATTATTTCATTGAATCGTGGATTTCTTTCTGCAACTTGAATGAATGTCTCAACATTAATTGACAAACCAAGAATCATATTGAAATCTGTCGAAATCCTAGACAGATTATGAATCATGTCGTGAATAACTTTATTCAATTTTTTATTGTCGAATTGCTTCCTGAATGGAATTATAATCATATTGTCAATATATGACTTAATGAGATTTGCAGATATCTTTGAGCAGTCTACAATGTAATGAGGGTTGATATGTGAGAACCGTTCCAATCTTACCAACGGTTCCCACATCATTATATTGGTCAAAAAATGTCTAAGTTGAAGTGTGTGAATATACTCGTTTTCTCGATTGAAGAATTTAAAGTAAACTGGATGGGTTCGGAACTCTTTATGTTCAAAACCCTGTTTAACGAAATCATAGATCTTCTCAATGAACTCATTATATGACTTTTTATTCTTTGTGTGATTTTCAATAATCAAAATATTATTTGAAAGGAACTCCATTGTTTTCTTTGCTTCTTCTGTTAAACCAGGTTGCACTATCATCCAATCCCAACCTCCTATTTATTATATCTCTCACTAATTTGTTAACTGGATAGTATTTTTCTACTTATCCACCATCTCCTCTTTAACACCCTTATAATATATAATTGAACAACGATAGATTAATCGGATCATAGAAATTGACATATTGGTTTACTAATTTCTTTTAAATACATATTATAAATACGGTAATAAATAAAAATCATGTATGGAGGTAGAGACTATCAATGGAAGCACTTAAAGGGTTTTTCAACGAAGACGGTTCTTTCAATCAAGAATCTCTGAAAGAGATTATGCCCGAAAAATTCAATGGGACCCCAGAAGAATACGGCTATCTCGTTCTGAGTTCGTTCCGTCTTCCCATGGATTTCATTAGAAAGAATTTTACCAAACTCAATCTCAAAGATCTTCTTACGTTCAATGAAGTAACAGAAGATATCATCATCGAAAATGCTTTCCACATTGCTTCGGAGATCCTTATCGAACAAGTTCGTATGTTCAGTGGTGAGCCTGGTAGTTCTGACGATCTGGTGCGACAATTTTTTATTTGTAATTATAGTAGTAGGGCGTATGATATTGTTTTCGGCGAACTGTTCTCCCTTCTTGACGATGCTGTCAAAAAAATCGGTACAGATAATTTTTCTAACAGTGATCAGGGATGGGAGAATGAGACTACGGAAATTATCAATGAATGTATCACATATTTTAGTCGGGATTTCGTAGCCAAACACATCTCCCCGTATAAATTCAACATCATGAAAATTGCATTCATGCGGGATGATATGTATGACGTAGTCAGGGAAAGAATCGATGAGATTCCATTCGAGAACCTCTGTAACATCATGGTCGCTTTTGAAAAACTCCCTGTTGATGAAAATGGCAGAAAGATCTACGACAGAATTTACACAGAAGATCGTGAGAGAAAAATGAGAAAAATATTTCTCGATCGCATCAACAACGACTTCATGAAAATGAATCTTACATAAACTAAGACATTAAAATCCCTGAATAGGTTTTAGCCTATTCAGGGATTTATTTTTTTTATTTGAAACTATTGGGTACAATTACGCTCGGCATTTGCGTCATTCGTTTCGGAGCAATCGGCTTGTTGAATTGACTCTGTGCACGTTGAGCAACCTTCTTAACAGTCGACGAACGCGATTTTGATGCCTTGCTGACAGTTTGGCGAGCAAGACGCATAGCCTGATTGCCGTACTTCTTAAAGAGCTCAGCTTCCAGGTAGCGTTCCATGCGCCATACCGTCAACAACTTACGGAACATAGGGTCGTTCTTCTGTTTTGCAATCGTGAAGACAGCCACTTTTTGCGCCTGCGACAAACGTGCATTGCGGTCCAGACGCACAATAGATTTTTCAAGCAAGACTTCATCTTGATATGCAGCATTTACTTCATTGTGATCGGAGATAAATTCGTCGAGTTCTTCTGGATTCAGATTCTCCAGAAGAGCAGCCTCCATGATGAGGGCTTCAGATTCAAGACCGAGTTCAACATCGTCATTGTCGGCTACGGGTTGACCGGTAGAGCCGAAAAGAAGCGATTTAGCCATTAGATTCATCCCTTTCCTCATTTTTTTACCTTAATGTTCGTATGAGTTTTTTGAAGAACATGATTTTTAATGTTCTTTTTAACAGTTTACTAAGCAGGAATCTAAATATATATTATAGATCAGACACAATTGAGAAGAAAAAATAAACTTTAAAAAAATAAGGAAGGATGAATTTATGTATTATCGCTTTGAAGTTAAAATATAAAAATAAAATGTATGGGTTATTTGTGGTAATCGATAAGTATCTTGAAAATGAATATAAAAAGAATAGTGTTAAAAAGGAGATATCAATTCTTGATGATTTATTACACTCATTAGACACCACATTACCTCTTCCTTTAAAAGATATTTTCAAAGAAGATACAAAGAGTTGGTTTACGCTATATGGCTACCAAAAGAACATGCAGCATATAGAGAGAATTATTAAATTTATAAATAACAATATTCCTGAATTAAAAATAGTAGAAAAGCAAAGTAAGAAAGTTTCAGATATAAAATATAGAGACGCGTATCAAGTTATTTGTACTATAAGATAGGAGGGCTGGTTATGGGTAACAAACTCGTAGATAGGTACACTTTTCTTAAAGAATGGAGAAAACATCAAAGAAATATTTTGATGCAGATGTATCCCGACTTAGATAAAAAAGAATTGAATAAATTTCTCGACAGTATTATCGATGAAACTTTGGTTAACCCTAAAGTTGAAATCCATAATAACTACATCCACAAGTCGGTTAGTGATGATTTGCTGAGTGTGGTCAATTGGATCGAGCGCACCAACCCCGTTATGGGTGGTTTTGGTGTGTTCTTTAAGGATCAAGGGCAAGCGTTGAATCCGGCGGCTGTGATGTTGGAGAAATTCATGGCTCTCCGGAAAGAGTATAAATCTCAATTGGCCAATCATAAAGAAGGTAGTTACGAATATCAAACTTTCGACAGACTTCAAATGACAGAAAAAGTTAATTCGAATAGTTATTATGGTGCATCTGGTGCAGAGACATCAAACTTTTTCAATCTTTATACTGCAACCAGTGTAACCGCTGCGGGTCAATCTCTTATAAGTACTACACAACAAGCGTTTGAAGCATTCATGTCCAACAACACACCGTTTATCGATTTGGATGACTGTATGAATTTCTTGGAAAATATTCGGAAAGAAGATTATGAGCTGGATGCTTCTTTCCTACCCTTTATCTCAGTAGATAAAATTCTTAATCGACTGAGAGGAATGTTTTATGAATATAGAGAAGAATATGAACCTCTTCTCATTAACTATCTGAATAATCAATCCGACGAATATATCAAGCGAGCATATTTCAAAAACAATCTTTACGAGTTTTCTTATTTGCCGAAAATTCGTACTAAACTCGTTAAGATTGTAGAAAACGTTGAGGAATTCAAGAATCCGAATAAAATTCCCGAATCTATTAAGTTTAATCTTGAAGATCTCTGGGATTTCTATAAAGAGTTTGTATTCTACAATTATCCTTCTTTTGACAGAATTCAACGTTTGAAAAACGTTAGACGTAAGACTGTCATAATTGTTGATACAGACTCGAACTTTTTGAATCTCAATCCTTGGGTCGAGTTCATGTTTAATTTCGTAATTAAACCTCACAATCATCTCGCGTCGAGAGATTATCAACAACTTAGATTTATTGCTATCAACACGATGTGTTATATCTTGACAAATATGATTACCGAAGTTCTTGAGAAATATACGAAGACGGCAAATATTCCCAAAGAATATCGTCCTAAGATTAATATGAAAAACGAATATCTTCTTAGCCGGATTGTTTTGTCGACTAAGAAGAAAAGATATTTTGCAAGCGTCAGACTTCGTGAAGGTAAAGAAATATTCCCTGAGAAAACCGAGATCAAAGGTATGGACTTCATTAAGTCTACAACCAGGGAAGAAACCAAAGAATATTTCACTAAAATTATTGAAGAAAGAATCTTGAAAGCCAATAAGATTAACGTTGGTGAAATTCTGAGAGATCTTGAGAAATTTGAAGAGATTATCATTAACTCTCTGAAAAATGGCGAAAAAAGTTTCCTTATCCCGACATCGGTTAAGGAACTTGAATCATATGCCGATCCTTTGAGAATGCAAGGGGTCAGAGCTGTAATTGCTTGGAACTATTTGTATCCGGTCAATATTATTGAATTACCTGAAAAACCTGACCTCATTAAAGTTAAACTTGCAACTCCGACAGAAATTGAAAAGGTTAAGGCCGTTAGTCCGGAACACTACGGGATCATCGTTGAGAAAATATTAAATAATAAAGAAAAGAAAATTGCAGAAAAAGGTGTGCAAGTGATTGCATTGCCTCGAAACGTTAAAAAGATTCCAGACTGGATTATTCCATTCATTGACTATCGGACAATTGTGACAGACAATCTCAAGAGATTCTATTCAGTATTGGAGTCTCTCGGTATTCAAACTATAAGAAGTAGCAAGAGAGAATATATCAGCAACATTCTGAAAGTTTAGTAATAAAAAAAATAATTGATGATTGGTTTGGTATGTTTACATCGATAAAATTAATTTTTCAATATACATTGTCTTAAATTCCTTTATTTTTCCTATTCAAGAGGAGGAATCCAAGAAAGAGGTTAAATATATGATAAAAAGAATCTTCAGTTTTTTTAAGAAAAAACCCGATATCTGGGAAGTATATATTAAATTTGACAAATATACCGAAGCCACATATATATTCGAAAGTGAATGGGATGCTCTTAATTTTTATCACAGATACGATTACATCCTAAATCATACGTTTTTAATTCAAGAACGAGCATTCATGAAAAATGGGGAACCTGTCAATATCTTCCCGTGGCCGTACAAATTTTGGATAAAGCGTATAATGCAGAGGGATTACAATGAATCGATAGAGAGATTTAAAATTAAGGATGTCAGAAAATAGCATTTTTTATTCTCTATAATAACCGTGAGGAGGATAAAAATGTCTATCGATAAACAAGAACTCATGCGGGAAGAAATTGAAAAAAGATTGGCTGATGAAAATTTGTCCAAAGAAGAACTTGAGACTGACATGGGAGAATATCTTAAAACTCAAGTAAAAATTCATAATGATACCGTAGAAAATATTTCCGAACTGGAAGATAATGAAGCCATGAGGGAAATCAATAAAAGAGTATTAAAAGAGAGCAAAATTATTTCTAGGAATGATATTCAGATGCCTGAATTCATGGCTAGAAATATTAGAAAAAATCAAGCTGCATCAATGTATGGTATAGCGCACGATAATTCATTTGTGGCTGACTCGATTCCAGGCGGAGATATTGTAAATGATGCCGGGAATGTTATTCCATTTATGAATCGCAAGCAACGTAGGGAACTCGAAAAACGACTTAGAAAGATGAATAAAAAGCCCAAGAGGTAAACACTCTTGGGCTTTTTAAAATTCCTTTATTTTAATAATTTTTCTAAAATAAAGAGGTGACATTACATGAAACCTGATAGATTAAAACGTATTATTCAACTGTGTAGACAATATCAAGAAGAACGTATTGCCGCATTGGAAAAAGGAATTGACATGGATAAACACTTCGACAGTATTAAAAAATATATCGCACTTGAAGTAATTGATGCATATAAAAGTGGGGAATTGAAAGAAGATTGTCCTTCAATGGATAACAAGCACCCTTGTTTGTGAGAGATGGGTTGAGAACGTTTTAGATGACGATTGGACAAAGCTCTATCCATATCTACCAAATAGGAAGAATAAGGGAAAATTGTCGCCATAAATAATAATAATATACTATATTTAAAACTTTATAATAATTAAAAAAATATAGGAGGCTAACCAGATGAATCTTCAATCGAATTCAAACAACCGTGAACAAGTCAACATAAACACTACCGCAATTCAATTCAAAAATAGCCAGGGGTCTTCCCCGTCGACAATGGTTATTGGTTACTGGAATTCACTTCTTTCCATTAAACTTCATCCTCCGTTGGATGAATCGAAACGGTCGGAAAATGAATTTTTCGATTATTCGAAAGTCATCTCGACTGCTATTACTCTTGAAAAGTTGCTTGTAATCATCAAACAAATCGAGGAACACATTCTTCCGGCTATTGAAAACAAGAAGAAGATCTTTAAAGGTGTTCCCGTTGGTGGTGACACCCTGGTTGGTGTCGGTGTACAAATTGAGGATGATACTCCAGTTGTATATTTCGCTATTTTCAAAGGTCTGGATGAGAAGACCATGCTTCCTAAGGAGTTTATCAAATATAATTTCCGTACTTCATATACGGTGGATAACTATGATGCAGAAAAAGGTGAATTTGAAATCACTCAAAATATTCAGAGTGAGTTCATTACCTTCTATGAAGTACTCAAGGCTGCTAAAATTGGTTTGTCCAATTCCACCGTTCATGCGGATCGCTTCGTAAACAAATTCTTCCGTGATAAACTCATGGGAAGAATTGAAGATATCGCCACCAAAGTTGGCGTACCTAGCCAACAACGTTATGGTTATGGTCGCAATAGTGGTGGAGGTGGAGTATTTACTAGCCATGTGAATCAATCGCCCTCCCGTGGAGAAAGTAGCTATGAAGCTCCTACTGCTACATTAGCTAACCTCGACGACATTGATAACTATATGTCTTAACAAAAAGGGACTATGATAGCTATTCCTATCATAGTCTCTTTTTTTTGTTAAAATATAAATCGTTAATAAACGTACAAACCTATAATTATACTTAAACGGGGCGAGGTTGGTGTATCCCATGTATAAAGTCTTCATTGGCGGTCCTGTTCGTAATAGAGGGTGGGTCTTCCAAGAGCATTTAGACTCACTCTTCAAACAACAAGGAATCATTCCAAAATATTGCTATGTATTGAATAACAGCACTGACGATACGGAAATGATTCTTAAAAAGAACGGGATTAATTATGTAGTTCATGATATCGAACATCCCAGAAAACAATGGACAAGAGGTCATTATTCTTTCGAAGATCTTGCGACAGTTCGCAATGTATTTCTTGAGGAATTCCTCAAATCTGATTGTGAATACGCATTCTCTATAGATAGTGATATCATACTCGATAGTCCAACTACTATTATTGATCTCATTATGTCTGGAAAAGCTATTATTTCTGCATTAATTAAAAATTCTGATGTTATTTATGCGCACAATATCTTAATTAAAGGTAGACAGCCAAAAAATCTCAGATCTGGAATATTAGAAGTGGATACAACCGGTGCAGTTTACATAATTCGTCGAGATGTTATTGAAGCCGGTGTGCGTTATGGACTTAATGAAACATATGGGGAAGACTATGTATTCTGTGAAGAGGCGCAAAAAGCCGGCTATAAACTATATTGTGACACTAGTATTCAGGCAACCCATGTATTTGCTCCGGGTAAATATCTTTTACCTGAGGTTCAAAAATAACTGAGGGAGTGAATCACCCAATGGGGAAAGAGACCATCACGATAATCTATCCGCCGTCCATGGATTATAACTTTATGCATCAAAGACCTCAGCAACTTATGAAAGCATTTGCCCAAGCAGGGGCCAATGTTATTTATATCAATCCCGCAAATATCTTTCCAAACGTACCGGACATTGTTAGACCATTTAAGGATCTTCCAAACTTCACAATTGTCAAGCAGGGTGTAGATTATAAGCATCTCATTAAGGGTAAAGTTGTTATTTACGCTGCTGTAAATCAAGGAAAATTTATCGACGAAACACCGCACGATCTGTCTGTGTTTGATTCGTGCGATCTCGCTACCGATGAATTTTCTGCTTGGAAAAATGTAGTTCCTATTATGGAGCAAAAAACAGATCTTACCTGTGCAAGCGCTAAGGTGATCTATGATGAACATATTAGACGTGGTGTAAATACAATTCTGGTTCCCAATGGCGCAGACTATGACCATTTCTCACCTGCTGTAAAGAGACTGGAACGTCCTAGAGATATGCCGACGGTAGGAAATAGATTCCTTATCGGCTATTATGGAGCAATTTATACCTGGTTGGATGTAGAGTTGGTAAAAACCATTGCCGACTATTTCCCTGTGGTAATGATCGGCAGGAATAACCTCTACAATATCCCCATCGAGCATAAAAATATTACTTCCTTACCGATGAAGAAATACAATGAGCTTCCGAGGTATCTTTCTTGGTTCGATGTCGCAATTATTCCGTTTAAACTTACCAAAATGATTTCGGGTTGCGACCCGGTTAAATGTTATGAATATCTCAGTGCAGGTAAACCTGTTGTTGCATCTAAGATGCAAGAGCTTGAAAAGTTCCGCGACGTGGTTTACTTCGGAGATGTAAATAATATCATTAATGTAATTTCTCAAGCAATTAGAGAAAATTCGCCGGATAAGGTAGTAACACGTCAAGCTATTGCCAAGAAAAATTCCTGGCTTTCCAGAGCACAATATGCGCTGGATCACTTCAAACGGATGCTTAATGTCGAGTAAAATAGGTGATGTCGGATGTGGGACCCTACAGCCGAAAGATATAAAACCGAAACATTTTTTATGATTTACGAGGAAGTCATTAAAAGTCCATATCCTATATTACTCTATACCATACTCGAAAAATATAAAGATGTTTATTCTGATTACCTTAATCTAGAAGAAATTTCAGACTATAATTTTAAAAACTTGACCCGATTGTGTGTACAAAGATCGGAAGTCAATGTGTTTGAATATTTAGCAAAAAAAGAATTTGACTATGAAGGGACCTTAATAGAACTCAAATCGCGCATTCCAAATTTATATAGTGCTTCAGAACTGCTTAAATTTGGTCAATCACTACCGTTATTAATATCACAACGTTTTACAAAGAAGATCTACATCTATTCGCCCAAATATGATCCAAGAATACATCTAGATATTCAAACAACTGCAGGGACTATGGAAAAAATCTCATATGTTGTTGGAGATTTAGCGGAAGTTGTATCCAAGGTGGATCAACCTATAACTGCCTTTGTCTTAAATGACATTACACAGCTTATGAAAATAGCTCCTACAGATAAATTAAAAAATACAACGGTTCTCTTAGCTTCTTATGGCTACAATTTTAAGCTTGATGAAAATGGGGAGCTCAGTCTTAAAATAGACAGCAAAGAAATGGCCAAAAAATACGGATTCGACTTTGCTCAATTCGTGCCTCTAGACTTGACAGAAGAACATTTTGCATTCGGTTAAAAATGGGAGTAGTAGATAATATTCTACTACTCCCCTAACATTTTATTAGAGATTCATAGTTACAGGGCTAATATTTTTACCGGATGCTGGTAAATATAGCCAGTAATTATGAAGAAAGACCATAAAAATACAGGAGGAGAAAGATCAGATGAGCGAAACTATTGCAACTCCCGAAAATGTTAAGGTATTGAGTAAATGGAATGTAATCGATCGGGATACGTTCAGAAACAGAGTGCGTGCTGTTTTTGAATCTGTGGCAGGAATGCTCAAAAATACTCTGGGTCCCGCCGGTTCTAATACAATTATTGAGAGGTTTGGGGATGTTCACATTACGAAAGACGGTTGGAACATCCTCAAAAAAATTCAGTTTTCTGAAAGCATTGACAACACGATTATGCAACTTCTTGTGAATATTGCGGCACAAGTAGTTATCAAAGTCGGCGATGGTAGTACTTCTTCTATCGTTGCTGCTAACCAACTTCTCAAAACTATCGAATCCGACCCTGTATTGAGCAAAATTCGTCCCAAAGATCTCATTGACTCTCTCACTAAGGTTGCAGAAAGAATTTCTGTGGAAATCCTTAAACGGTCCAAGAAGATCGACATTGAAACTACGGAAGGTCTCAATGAGATTTATAAATTGGCATTCGTTTCCACTAACGGGGACGATAAAATCGCCCGTATGATTCGAGAAATCTATGAGAAAACAAAGAATCCATCCATCGAATATGTTAAATCGAGAACAAATCGTACATTCTTTGAAATCATTGACGGTTATCAAGCTCCGATTTCCTATTTGGATACCATCTATATCAATAACTCTGACGATGGAACATGTGAAATTAATAACCCGTTGATTCTCATGTTTGATCATAGGGTCGATAGGGAAAATCATTTCGAGCATGTTATCCAACATGTGATTCAAGTTGCAATGCAATCTGGACGCAGACTTGTCGTTATCGCTCCTAGATACGATGAAACTTTCTTGAACTACCTTCGTTCGACTGTACAACTTGAGGTTAAAGCATCCCGCACCACTCAGGTTGTCTATGCTCGTGCAACGTTGGTGAATAATCTTCAACACGAATTCTACAACGATTTTTCAATCATGGCCGGATGCCGTATCTTCCGGGAAAATGATATGAGGGAACTTCTTGGACTCAATGAAGAGGATGAGAGTGAAGAAGGGCAAGAAAATAAGAAAGAAAAATTGTTCCCCCTCGACGACTTCGTTGGTGAAGCCAAGAAGATCACGATCGGCCCGTCTGTAACGACGATTAGCGGGTTCGTAAAGAGAAATGAAGAACTTTATAAGGTTGCGTTGACTGATGCAATCACCAAATATAAAAAAGCCGAAGAGACCAATATGGAACTCAATGTGCCCAATCCGGAAGTTTACGATCTCAAGAAACGTGTTTCTAAGCTTGCCGGAAAAATGGGTGTTATTCATGTTGGTGGTAATTCTTCGCTCGAAAAAGGTGCAAATTTTGACCTTGTTGAAGACGCAGTTCGCGCATGTGAATCTGCGTTCAACTATGGTTACAACATTGGTGGTAATTTGATTATTCCGATCATTATCAAAGATCTTATAAAAGAGACCATGGAAGTCGAATATGAAGAAACTATCTACACTCTCTTTAGTAAAGCATTTCGTTCGGTATTTTCTATTGTATTGAAAAATGGTTTTGAAGGAACTTCGTTGAGTGATGAAGAAATTATGCAAATCGTAGATAAGTGTGTTGAAGATCAAAAAGTCTACAACCTTATAACACACCAATATAGCTCGGATGTTATCAATCCTTGCTTTACCGATATCGAAATCACAAAGGCCGCAACTTCTATTGTTGCGCTGATCATGGGCAGTAACCAATTCTTGACCATCAAAAGCGACACAGACATCGAATAAAAAAATAAATATCAATAGGGGATGGAACCACCATCCCCTATTGATATATACAAGGGGGTTTATTATGTTTATCCTCCAAACGCTTAGGGAGTTTGTTGACAATCCGATGGGTAAAGGCAGCAATGCCATTCCCGGTAGACAGTTAATTCAAAATGATTTACGAAATCGCCTGGAGTTGTTGCTTTCAAAACCTGATAAAAAAATCTCTGTGACGATTTATAGCTATGGTCAATCATATTTTTTTCATTTGATTATACCTAGTGAAAATACTAAAAGAAGGAATACATATGACGTAGTCCTTCACTTCATACCATCTGAGGGTGCCACAGAACATAAAAATCTCAATCAATACTATGTAAAATTCTTCTCAAACAGCCCTAGTTTTACGTACACATATGCTTATGCTTTTAACCTCAACGGACTCTTTGTGGAAGAACTTGCTGGTAAATTTGATGAGAGGGTATTCGAAAATCCTCCGGTTACTCGAAATCCTGGTGAAATCGTCAGTTATGAAAAAACCATCTTTTTTGCTTGTCAGCATATTTTGAATAATGCTTCTAAGTATATGGTAAAGTCGGCTATTGAACTCATAGCTAAAAAATTTAACAAGGATGAGTTTCTTAAAAAGATTAGACATACTGAGACTATTGAAAGAGAAATCCAGCGTGAAAATAATAGAATTAAGCGCGAAGAAGAGGAAGAAAAAAGGAAATCCAAGAAAGATACTTCTTCCAAAAACAGATCCTCTAATAAAACAACGGGCATCACAAAGAGAACTGCCACTTCCACATCTAGACAATCCAAGGATGATGATTTAGTAAAATTTATGGACAAAGGAAAAATTAAACCTCGCAAATCATCCATATCGAGAATAAGACCTAAATAAATTATATATTATAATGGTAGGATGTGGAGAAACAAATTTAAAATAGAGGGTGGCGGTTAGGGATAATGAATAAGCAGGATTTTATAAGGGTTGATGAATGGGCTAAAGGAGCGAGTGAAAATGAGATCGTCTATAAGAATCCTAAAGACGAGATTGTTCGTTGTGACGGAAAGCTTCTGATTATTCCGTTTGATGAAATTTTCAAGAAGGGTAACAAAGGTTTTAACGTATTCGTAATCAAGAAAGATTCGTATGTTAAACAGTTGCCCGAAATTGCTTTGTATATTAACTATTTCATCAAGTTTTACGATACGGATAATGAGCTGCTTATGGCTTACCTGATGCTCAAGCATCAAATCGACAACAAGAAAAAACGCATCAAAAGAAAAGTTTTCATCAAAATGCTTTACTCGGTATTGTTTACCGAATCGATGAAAGAGAAAATTAACCGTATGGTTGAGGATAATTATTATATCGACCTTAAGTCCAAAAACAACATCAAGTATGCGGAGACATTGGAATTCACCAATGAGCACGCAAAAATCATGATGAAGATTTCAATGGGAATGAAACTCATGGTTCCGGTGTTGTTCCACTATATCAATAGGAATAACATCATCAAGGACAAAGAGACCCCATTGTTCATCTTCTATGAACATCTGTTCTATATGTGGGACGACAAGGTTGATATCTATCTGAAACTTCGAATAACTGTAGAGTCGAAGATAAAACGGCACTATAGTAATAACAGTGTCATATGGAATCAGCGGGAGATCATGGGTATGGACCCGCTTATCTATATGGACACATTGCTGAAAGAGAACATCATTTCCGAGACGATGGTGAAATATAGATTCCACAAAAACATCATCAGTTTCAACTCCGTTGTCTTGGATAAACAGCTTGGCTTCTTTTCAATAACACCATACAATTATACGATGAGAGAATTGACCACAACGAAGGACTCAGAGGGTTTGAGCGGTATTGATAAGCTTGAAATGAACTCGGCCAAAATCGATGAGTCCTTGGTTATCTTGTCTTCTGTTAATATAAAGAAGACGATCAAAAAGATAAAAAAACGATTCGGTATCGATATCGACAAAGATGAGCTTAGATTCTACGAGCAACATCACAAGATCAACAAATTTCAAGTTCAGCTCGTAGGTTACTTCTATGCGAAGTATTTCGGTGGGTATAGAGATATTAATCTCTTGACACGCTCTCAATATATCAAGCTCATGTTGATACTGAAAAAACGTCTCCAATATCAAGGATTCATCTATCTTCCTATGATCTTATCCGGAAACGTTGAAAAGCTTATCAAACGGACTATTCAGAATCAGAAGTTTCTGGAAAAGGTTCGTAACTCTCCGGTGTATCAATCTATTCTCCAAGAAAAATTCGGTATAGTAGTTGATGAGCTGAATAAAAACAACATTATCATAAATCTACTCTCAATCCTTCTCAACTCTCATTTCACGATAGTGGATTATGATTATCCAGAAAAGCTTGGGAATAAGATTGAAATCAATACGCCGGATATCCTGTCTGATGAATTCTTGAACTTTTTAAATCAGATATAACAGTAAGGAGAAAGACAGATATTCGACTGTCTTTCTCCTTATTTTTTTTATAATAAATAAGAGTGGGGTGATTAAAATTAGCAAGTGGTATGAAGATTCACCTAATTTCGATGTTGAAAAAATGATCGAGTATATTAGAAAAGAAGTGGACGAATTGCTCGATGAATATAATGACTTCATGACCCTATATGAATTATTTGGTGATGAAGATTATAAAGAACTTGCGCTTTTTACAAAACAAACTTTCATGAGGAGGACTAAACACTTAGCATCATTACAGGAATATTTTGAATTGAAAAATAAATGAATAGTAAAAGAAAGATGGTGATATATAATGAATATTGATTCTACTTCAAATAGAATTTTTCCAGAATGGTTTGAAGCAAATAAGATCCTAAATCAGATGGTCGACCAATTTTATGGACCTCATGCTTTTGAACTCCCATATAAACCAAATCGAATTTACATAACCTTGTTTGACATTAGTGCCTTCGATGAATTAACTGATCTAATTTCTGATGAGCACACAAATCAAATAAAAGCCATTATAGAATCATTCTCTGAAAAAGTATTTATTGACGCCAATATCGATATAAAAAAGTTAGAAGAAAGATATTCTTATTCTTTTATAGATGAACAGATAAAGAGGGAACTATACAATTACATCAATCTGCGTCTAAAACAAGCTGAAACTATTTATAAGTATCAATACCGAGACATTTTGAAAGGTTGTCTGGGTATTAACCCTTATTACTTAAACACACCACATAAATTCAAAAATATATCTTTCAAAGCTTTTGATCAAAAAATGAAAAGTGTAACAACAAATCTTGACTCTATTATCGATAAATATGGAAAAGAGATTGGTCAATGGTTGTTTAACGTACTCAGTAATACGATTAAAGTTGTCACAGAAAATAGGGTACAAACCGTCACACATCATCGAATTTATGAACTCGGTAATGAAGAAGATAAGTTCATATATGAACGAATTGCTGAGGAAGCAAGAGATGATGAAACTGTGGTATATGAAATAGGTGTAGTTCATCCGTCAACAGGAAGATACTTCATGCTCGGTTTCAATTATAAAAAGGAGGGGAGAACCTAAATAGTTCTCCCCTCTATTTTTTTTAGTTTATATATTATTAAATCGAAACCTAGATTTATATAAACGGATCAACAAATATGAGATAGGTGGTGATAATAATGAATAACAGAGAATTTAAACTTCGTCTGTATAATAAACTTTCTGAACTTGATGTTTTCTATCCAAAAGGAACTGAGGTTGCAATAAGATGTCCTTTTTGTGGGGACAGTCAGAAAAATGAAAGAAGTGCTCACTTTTATATACGAATAAATCTAATGGATGATGAACCAGTATTGTTCAATTGCTTCAGAGCTGATTGTGGGATGTCGGGAATACTGACCCCCTCGATCCTCAGAACTCTGAAAATTAATGATTTACAACTTAACAGCAATCTCATCTCTTATAACAAAAAAGCTATGAAGTCAGTTAACAAGCAATTCGGTATTAAAGACAACAATTTTGATCTTGAAGTGCCGGATGTTGATGTAAATAATAAATTGAATATTTTAAAGAGAGATTATATTAACAATCGGCTCGGGACAGATTTCTCTTTCGGTGAGTTAACTAAAATGAAAGTTATATTTAATTTTCCCCAGTTTCTTAGACATAATGGGATAGAAAAGTTGACTGTTTCTAAAGAGAAAGCATTATTACTTCATGAAAACTATGTTGGGTTCTTGACAACTAGAAACGAATTTATAAACTTTAGAAATATATTTGACAATAAACTCAGAAGATATGAAAAATATTCGATTTACCAAAATATAGACAACACTAGAAAATTCTATACAATTCCGAACGAAATCGATCTTCTTTCAAATAAAGCCATTTATTTGAATGTGGCGGAAGGTATATTTGACATCCTCGGAATATACAGTCACATATTTAACGGGGAAAAAGAAAATATGATTTATGCCGCAGTAAATGGTGCGGCTTTCACAAATGTTATAAAGTACTTTATTCAGATGGGCGTTGTAGGAAATGTGGTAGTAAATATATTTTCAGATAGTAATGTCAGTCCTAGGATTTATAGAAAAATGATTGATGAACTTAAGGTATGGGTTTCTGAATTCAATGTATTTTATAACGAAATATTTGTAAATGGTAAAGCTGACTATGGAGTTCCTGCTAATAAAATAAAAATAAAGAGGGTGCGGATATGATTATCTTTAATTACAGACTGTTTAATGCTTTGGATAATTTTAAAAAATTTTATACACATTTATTTTCTGACAAAAATAATCGAAGAAAAAGGTTTAGTAACTTTAAAGGAAATGAAGAAATTAAATATCTCTGCTTTACCGGGTAAAATTTATGATAAAATGCGTACATTTGATAGCAATTATCGTCCAGCATTTCATTTTTCTAAAATAGTTTTAGTAGAAAAATCTTGTTTTAGTGCCATATAATGCCGCTGTAAGCGATAAATATAAATATTACAATGGAGTTATCGTTTACATTCGTATTGAAGATGAGTGTATATTAGTTAGAGATTCACGTTATAAGTTTTTTAGACCATTTTATTGGAAAATGAAAGGTCCATGGGTTGATGATTAATATAAACTGGGTAATAAATTAATAAAAGAAATGAGTGAAAAAATAAAGTACAGTCATCATAGTGACTGTACTTTATTTTTTTTTTATTTTTGTGCAATGATTCCATGGAAAATATTAAAGGGGAACAAGTATATAATTAAGTGTAAAATCTGTGAGGTGAGGTTATAATGGCTTTTCTCTTAGATGAGAGAAAGTTTATAAATGACAGTGTCTTCATGATGGAAGATAGACTAAATTCACAATACTCAAGATTTCTAGATAAAACTCCTACGTTTACAACATACTACAATGTTAACAATATCGAAAGCACCGCCGATAGTGGTTTCCAATCAGTAGAAAGGGTTATTGGGGCCGATTCACCTATTCGATACAATAAGGTTACAAATTTCCCTATTTACGGAATAGAGCAAATAATTCTTGATTTACAAGATGAAGATCAAGGTCTTGACAGTGAATATGACGGAGAAGGTATTATTCTCCCTAATACAGTTAAACCCCTCCCTTATGATTTTTTTATCATCGATTATCTTGGTAAACAATATCTTTTCCAAGTAACGACTATTTCATATGACACTATCAAGAGTAACAATTTTTATAGAATTGGTTTTAAGATAAAATATACAGATAATGATAAAAATGAAATCGAAAAACAAGTAACTGATAAATATAATTGTATTTTTACTAACATTGGGACAGCGGAAAAGTGCCTCATCAAAGAAGAAGATGTCTCTCGTCTTATAGAATTGAATAAAGTCTATACTTTAATCGCTGAACGATACAAAATTTTCTTCTATAATAAAAAATATAACGCTTTCTTATTTAATGAAGCTGAAGCAGGTAAACTCACGTATAATTTACTTTATGACAGATATCAATCGGAATTTATTAACAGCAATGAACTCTTTAGAGAGAAGAATAATTATATGACTTGCTATCTAACGGCTGAACGGAAAGACCATAGATTCCTTATTGAATATAATGATAGTATTTATAAAGCATTGGAAATGGGTAAAATAGATTATAACAAAAAATATATGTATCGTATAGATTATATTAATAATCCTACCTCAATTTTCTCAGTCTATCGTGAGCATAGAGCTCGTGATATAGTGCTAGGTAGAGGGGATAATTTCTATGTTCCATATGAATTAATCACGAAAATTGCAAAGAATGAAATCGTGGATGATGATAATATTGTATGGGAACTCATCATTAAATACTTCAACAAAGGAATTGATTCCGTTTATACAATTGATATAGATAAATTACGAGACTATAATACTTATATGGATTATAACTTTGAAACTTTCATACTACTTCCCATCGTATTATTCATTATTAAGAAAAAATATGCTGAATTTATGGGAACTAATTGAATTATCGAAACATTACCATAAAAAGATTTAGGAGAAAGGTGGAATAAAGCAATGCTTATCGGTCTGAAAAAGGCTATTAACGAACATCGGCAGGCTGAGCTCTTTAATGACGTTCTGCTGGAAAATTCTGCAGACCAAATTAAGAGTATGTTTTTGGACGATCCGGATGTTGTAACCATTGGTGCTGAAAACGATCCGGAAATTAAGTCGCTTGTCAATGATCTCCCTGAATATGGGGGCGAAGAAGAAGAGATCGAAGATGAAATCAAGTCTGTTTCTGAAAGTTTGACTGAGACGTCATTGGTAAAAGATAATAACTAATCAAACTAATTTATCTCGTATATTAATTAAACAAATCCTTAATCTTTATGTCTACCTGAAAGGAGGTTGGGGTAATTTGATTGAAGGATTGAAGAAAGCCTTGCGTTCTGAAGAGAATGAAAATTTTCTCTTTGATGCTATTCTTGAAAATGCAAGCGAGGCTTCTGATGAAGTCCGTGATGCATTTCTCGATGATATTGACTATGTTGTAATCGGTGCTGAAAATGATCCTGAAATCAAAGCACTCGTAGAGACTATTCCCGAGTATAGTGGCTCTGAAGTCGAGGAAGCAGAGGTTGAGCAAGAGATTTCTACCCTTGTAGAAAATCTTGCTGCTACAGTAACGAAGCTCTCACCTCAACATATTGAAGAGCTGAAGCGGGAAATTAACAAACTCAAGGCAAAAAATGAACGTCTTCGTGGAGAATTAGAATTCTTCCGTAAACGTGGTAACACTATGCAGTCCATGCGTTGTCAGCGAGAGATTGAAGAAAACGAGCGACGGATCAATCGCATCGAAGAAGACATCCGTAATAACTAATATGAAAGGGTGGAACAAATGAAACCAACGAAACGTATTCATATTCCATATAATGGTCCCATTTATGCCAAACAAGGCGTCTATGGACCTATTGTCACTCCTTACAAGGAAGATCTTGATGTGATCCAACAAATGCTGGTTGCAGGAATCCCTGTGTACGAAGTTGTTGACGGAAGAGAAATTAAACTTACCCTTAGTAACTTCAAGCAAGATTTTACTAAGCAAGAACAAGAAGAAAAAGTTACCGTTGACAAAAACCCCAAAATTCCTGTACCCTCTGATTTTACCAAGGTTGAGGATACTGAAGTTGACAAAAAACCTGAAGAAAGTGAAGAAAATAATAAGGTAGAGGGAAATGAACCTTCCTCGGAAGAAAATAAACAACAAGAAAAAAATAACTCCAATAAGAATAATGCAAATGCACGAAATCAAGAAAAAAAAGATATTAAGCCGGATAAGGTTACTAAGAAATAAGAAAATATCCCATAGGGGGAAGACCCCCTATGGGATATTTCGACGACCAAACTTTAATCAAGCCGGTCTACCAACGGTCTCGCCCTCATAGGGACCGCTTCTCAGAATCCTGTCCGTGAGTGTAATTCTCATACGGCACCTCCCGCGTTATTGGTTTTTATTTCTTATACTCGTGTCTATAATGTATATTTAATAACCAATAAAATACGAAAAAAGATAATAGACTATAAATGCTTTATGCATATAGTCTATTATCTTTTTTTATTTTGGTTCTATCATTTTTCAAATTTAGTAAGCATGTAAAGCGTCTGAATACCTTCGTTGGTCGTTTTACGCATATTCTGTCCGTAGATATTCAAGATGTGATGTTTCCCCATCATTATCTCTTCAGCCTCTCTATTAGCTTCCTGCGAATAAAGACCTTTTACTGTAACCTGGTCCCCATCGTAGTCCCCACCGAGACCATGAAGGAAAAGATTTGACATTGTTATGGTATCGACGAAATATACAGATACTTTATCTTTGGGCATTTTGATATCAACATTGGGATAATTTTTATAGAGTTTAGAACCAACATACATAGGCACCGTATCATGCGTGCTAAGTACTGTAACTTTCGAAGGGAACATTCCGAAATAGTCGAGTACGGGATATCGTGTGATATATACCATTTTATTAGATGTAACATCAACTGCAGCTTGGAACAATACGTCACACCATGTTGCGGGACGATCAACAAGAGGTGATTCTTCTTCAGGTACACCTTGTTTGAAGAAACGTCCTGCAAAACTCATATAGACGCCATCTTTGAACTCAGGATCATCTACAGGAAGCATGATGGGTTCGAATCTGTCCCCATAGCTGAAAATAAATTTGTCGATTTGTTTCTTTATATATTCTTCGTTGAAATAAAGCTCAGGATCTTTTAAATGCACATACTTGATTTCTCCGTTTTTCTTCATCACAGGGTATCTATTACCAAGTCTCTCAATCTCCCGCTGGAAGAACCTTTTCACCCATGCCACAATAAATGGAGTGAACAAGGAACAACATTGGGCCAGAGGAATACCACAATGGTAGAAATCCACCATCATGTCCTCAGGTCTTTCTGCTTTAAATACAGGAGCAGAAATAACTGAGCGAGCACCGTAGTCAATTGATTTACCGAGAAGAGATTTCTTTATAAGACCATGCTTTTTCTCAATTCTAGATTTCAAGAGATCATAAATTTCTACTAAGGTCATTTGAATTTTTGCTCTTACACCATTAAGCTCAAATTCAAAACTGTTTCCGTTTTTGAGAATTGATGCATTGCGAATCAGTTTCGAGTATTTGTCGTTGATCTCATGGTGGGAGATCTTACCCACCTGGGAAGACTGAAGATTAACATCCCGATAAAATGCGGGAATAACGATACATGTGGTCGTAAAAATTGTGTCTTTCTTATATGCGTTCAAAACGTCGATACGCTCATTACGCATCATACTGTTATTTTTCTCAAAATTTAATTCATCCCATACTTTATAGAGAAATTCTAAGCCAGTGTCTCCATTTTCTTCATCTACAACAAGATTACCCTTTTCGACTTTGAAGCGTTTCGTACCGTGAACAATATGCTCAAAGTTTCTATTCATTCTTCTGAGAAGTTTGTAGATGAAAGGTTGAAGGAAATGACCACCGAGGTCAATAAAACCCCAGTTTTCTTGTCTTTCTTTTACAGATACACCGAAAATTTCAGTAGACAACAAACCCTTTGCTGTTGGAATATTACCCTTCTCAAAGAGAATGGGATCAGATACTTCTTTTAAGCGGTTTATAACTATAAATTCTTTAGTTGGAATTAAATCTATCTTCATAAATATCCTCCTCACTACAGATGTTTTTGTTCTCTATAGTGATGTAGAGGGATTTTTTATCGACTTTAATATCGACTGAAAAATACTTTGCAGGATAACCTTTAAAGGTTTTTGCAATATTAGAAAATTCCTTATTAAATTCTCTGAGATTTTTATTACTTTCGAAGTCGATTCTAAATTCAATTGCTCCCGGACTGTCAGAATTAGAACAGCGTATCTTATTAACTCCTTCAAGGGAAATATTTTCCATCAAACGATAGAAATATTTAAATTTTTCGTAGTGCGAATCCAAAACTTTTTCGAATAGTGAATAATCAGCTAACTCATCGTGAGTTAGCTGATTGAAAAGTGTAATTACATCAAGCATGATGCCCTCCCTCCTCCAGAGAAGAAGCCAATGTATCATTCTCCTCCGGATTTTCAATCGAAGCCTGTTGGGAGGGTCTTACTTGTTTGGACATATATTCTTTACCATAGTGTAATAAATGATTCAAGATCTCATAGAACTCGTAATCTTCCATTGCTTTTACTTCAGTATAGGTGAGATAACCTCCAGATAATTTCACAAGCCAGAAATGGTTAACCGGAGTTCTCACAATATTGGTCGAAATAAGCGTATGAGTACTATCTGCGGAAGAATCAACAGAGGTTCTCGCCATTTCTCTTTACCCCTTTCAAAAGCTTTCAGTATCGACAGGAAGGGGTGCTCACCGTCTGGCGATGTAAATTTTGTTGCGCGCAGCTTCAGCTTGCTGTCTAGCAGCCTCTTCTTTGCGCTCTTTTTCCAATTCCTCTCTCTCCTTTTTGAGACGTTCAATCCTCACATCTCGGAGAAGGAGAGCTTCCCTATAGGGAAGCTCATGCTTCACCTGATCAAGACTGATTTGTCCCTTGAAGAGTTCAAGGAATTCGTCGTAAAACTGATAGTACTGTTTTACTCGATTTCTGTATTCATCGCCTGTCGATACCGGTAAAAAAGGACAGATTCAATGTCAATCGGAATGGTTTTTTCGTGATGTGCACAATGCGGACATCTAACATCCATCAGACCGAAATCAAACGAGAGATCACCCATAATAATTTCGGTTTGTTTCGTCAATGCGAGAATGTCAGTATCCCTCAGATTGTAAATGAGTTTGGTGATATCAAGTGCGTCTTCATATCCAAGCCATTCGCCAGGATTTTCCGGGTCAGGAGTAATAAATTGCTTAACTGCCGTACCCAGAACCGCAGCTTGGTTATATTTCTCTTCATTATTTCTGGTAAGTGCTTCAATGGAATTATTGATAAGATCGTATGCGCTTTGGACATGGAGATCCACATAGAAGCCACTAACAGGTAGGAGAATACGTTTAACCGTATTGAGCGGAGAGCTCTCATGAACTTCCTTAGCGGATTGGGCAGTATGAGAACCGTCAACAATGGTCTTAACGAGCTCCATCAGCCTGTCAGACATCTTCTCGGCTCTAATGAGAGAGCGTGGACTGTACGGATGTTCAAAGTTCTTGTCACATTTAGGACATTTGAGAGGATATTTGTCATCATCCGGATATGTTGCAACAAGCACACCGTAAATGAGGGTGTTATAGTCAACAGCAGCAGTATTTTTGAGGAATGCGTCGAAATCCATTTTACCAATGCTACTATCGACAATCTTGCTGTGCAACAAACTCCATCTGGTCCTAGCATCAATGAGAGCATTTTGGCTGCTGCTCATGAGGGAAATAAGCTCATAGGTAGAGAGTCCCTTCATCACAGCAGTATAGCCAGATGCCGTAAGAACGATGGGGGTAGTGTGTACGTGCGAAGTGTAATTGAGAATTTTATCAACCGAATTCTTCTTAGCTTTACGGATTTTCAGGGTTTCAAGTTGTTGTACTTCGACTTCTTTGAGAGTTATGGAGCGAACCTTTTTAAGTTTCTCACGCTCTTCGTCGGTGAAGTTAATAACTTGACCCATTCCAGATTTATCAATAATGACAATAGCTTTATCATACTTCTCTTGATCAAATTCTTCCTCTTCATCGGTTTCATCGTCACTTCTTTTGGGAGTTTGTTTTTCTCCTCTTGCTGCAGCTTCTTCATTGTAACCTGCAGCCAAAGCTTTTTGTCGTTCTTCTTCAATTTGCTTATCCATTTCCCTCATATAGTTGGCAATACTTTCAGCAGTTTCAGGCATAACACCATAAGGGAGAGCATTTGCAAGGGCTCCATGTTGTGCATTTTCTTCTCTATTATTCTCGATGATCAGACCCGAACCCGAAGGGGATTCTGGGGGTTGTGCTTGATCAGCATGAACAACATGGAAACCTTTTTTGGTATCGACTGCCATAATAAACGAATCGTCTTTGGGGAGAACAACAGAACTCCCTTTTTCATCAACGGGTTTAGAATTAACAGATGAATTTTCTGCAGAGCTTTCGTTTTCTTGTTCATTAGGCGAAGAGTTAGAGTTGTTTACTGCTTCATTATTCTCTTCTTGTTGCCTTTGAGCTTCTTGCTCCATAGCCTGTCTTTTAATGTCGCTCAAATTCATTCCATTAGAATTGAGATTTTCGTTGGACATGTGGTTCTACCTCTCTTCTTTTATTTTTTTTCAGGGTATTAAACCGCGGCCGACATTTCTTCGAATTGATATGCGATATTTATATCATTTTGAGTATTTGAAAAACCGATGAGAAGATTTGTTTGATCGTTAGGTAAAACGATTGGGATAGAAACCAAAAGTAAGTCTAATCCTTTATATGTGGTTACAAAAATCATAACTTCACCAAGAGAAATATATGGCATGAGTTGGGAACACTGGCTGTATATTTGCTGTTTTATTATCTCAGCATCAAACCCATCTTGAATACTATAAAGATACTTGCTTATGTTAATACCCAAATTAGGCTGAGAAGGAATATTACCCGGCCTCATAAGGAGCAGATTAATTAATTGCTGGGCGATGCTATCTTTCAGGGAGAGCATTTTGGGTTTATGGAAATTATCCAGACCGAATAGCACTTCCCTCCCTATTCCATTAGCCACACTACATCACCTCGTTTCTTAGATATAGAATTTTATTAATATGTCTCCCTAATGAAAAAATATATAAGCGTTTCCTGTATATAGAGAAAAAAAAAACAAAAAAATATGAGAGGGGTTTATTACCCTCTCATATTTTCTTAAGGAACTTCAGGACTAGATTGCTGTCTCTATATAGAGGCTCTATTCTTTTATATATAGTGAGCCAGTTGTTGATATTTCCATCTTCATCAACATTTATTATTGCATCTTCATCAAATTCAACATCCAGATTCTTTCTCATCATTGCATTAATTTGTCTGAGACGAAATAAGATCATGCCAAATCTTTCTGCTGATGTTTTAAATGTTAGTAGATATAACTTGAAATATGAGCGTGCCTGATTAATGAAGTCAATGGTCGCATCTCGCTCCAACATCATTTTTTCCAAATCAGATACACTGTAACTTCCACCGATATATAAGTTGAGAGCATTTTTAAATTTATCAATATGGTTAAAATTATCCACATAAAATTTATTGAGTTCTTTGAGTTTGTTATGTAATAATTCGTTTCTTTTAGTCTTAGTTTTACCTTCCTTTCCGGGAATACGAAAATCATTATTGTCGATGATAAGAATTGTAATGCATAAGAAGTTATAGATCTTACCGGCTTCTTTTGTTGTAATATTTCTCGTACTCATATTTTTTATTTATCCTCCTATTCGTTATTCAAAATTATTATATATAAATAAAATATATAAATTTCCAATAATAAATAAGGAAGAGAAGTACTTCTCTTCCTTATTTATTATTTTGAATATAAGACCATTTCCACTCTTCAGTTATTTTTTCCACTTTTTCAATTTCGCTAAAGATAAAGGTAGCCATTTTGTATAGATCATACCACCCATTTTGCCCACTAGAAAATAAATTTCCTTCTATGATAGAAGATATTTCAAAATCTACCTGAACACCGATTTCCTTCATCGATTTATTTATTTCTTTTAATTGATCAATAAATTGGTCAAGTTTATTTTTTAGTCCTTTAAATCCTTCTAAGATCAATAAGGAATACTGTTTGAAATCGTCTACGAATTCTGATATATCTCTCATATAATTATCATCTACCAATATGACTCTATCATGATAAATTCTATAACCGTCTTCAAAATCTTCTATAAATTGATGACCTATAATATTTAGATAGTCCATAATTCTAGAATTATATTTATTTAGCAAAGATTCCCACATAGGAATCAATTCGATATACCTTTCATTAATCCTATTCAGTGTAGAAAAATCATTTTCATTTATTAAATCTTTTACCGTTTTAATCAACACATATAACGTATGAGCTTCGGTAGTAGAAAGTCTCATTAACAATCACCACCCAAAGATATATCTATTTGTTATTTTAACAATATATAATCAAAAATACACTATTTAAGCAAAGAAACAATTAGTTAATACTAACGTAAGAACGGAGGATAGCTATGTTTAAATGTAAATTATGTGATGAGAAATATAATTCTTACGAATCACTTATCGATCATATTGGCAACGAGCATGAAGATAAAATTCCCAAAAATTTCACTGTCGCACAATTCGAATATGCCCTAAGAACTGGAAAAACCGAAGGACGATGTGTAATTGACAAACGTCCTACCGAATGGAATGAAAAAACCGGTAAATACCATCGGTTTTGTAAAAATCCTAAATGTAAAGAAACATACCGGAATATTTTTAAGAACCGTATGATTGGTAAATATGGTAAGGTTCATCTTCTCAGCGATCCTGATAAACAACGAGAAATGCTTTCAAAGAGATCTATTTCCGGTGAATATACTTGGTCTGATGGCAAAAAAATTCCCTATACTGGCTCATATGAATTAGATTTTTTGAAATTTCTTGACGTATTTATGGATTTTGACTCCGATGACATAATGTCTCCTTCACCCCATACTTATTATTATGAGTATGAAGGAGAGAAGAAATTCTATATCCCAGATTTCTTCATTCCGTCTCTTGGCCTCGAAATCGAGATCAAAGACGGTGGAGATAATCCAAACAAACATCATAAAATTCAAAATGTTGACAAGAAGAAAGAGCAGCTTAAAGATGCTGTGATCATGAGCCAAAATCAGTTCAGCTATATTAAGTTAACTAATAAAAATTATGATCCGTTCTTCGAATTCCTTTATAGATTAAAACAGCAGTATAGTGAAATGAATGAAAAAACAGATGGATCTGAACCTAAATTCAAACCTATCTTCATTGTTAAAAATACTTTAACCGATCGTAGATCTGCTATTTCTGATGCAGAACCTGTGAACGAGAATATGTTAATTAATCAGGGAAAAAGAGCGGCAAAAGAAATTGTTAATGATTTTATTAGAAATACAAATAATGATTTTGTTATGGGTGTTATAAACGGCGGAGAAATTCTCTCCGAATATCAAAGAAAGCAAAAAGAATTTGTGAATAAGTATAAAAATAATAAAGATGTTCTTAGACGTTTCGAAACAACTCTACGTGGTGAAAGAGCCTATGCTCTCCAACATTCTAAATCACCATATTCTCAAGAACATGTTATTTTTATTGATACAGAATTGATGCCACAAGTTGTCAATCATCAAGAGAATATGGTAGAAGAAAATTATAAAGTCGATGAATCTATTTTCATGGAGAAAACCTTAGAAATGGCATTAGAATATAGGACAATTTTATTAGAAAGAATGGACTCAAAAGAAAAGAGACACCCTGTATTCATACTCCTGACATATACCAACACTAATATGGCTAAACTGATACGATTCTTCACCGGAGATCCTTATAGTCATGCAAGTATTAGTTTCGATAGTAGTATGAGGGATGTTTATAGCTTTGGGCGTAAATATAAAGATGACAAAATGACTTTTATTAACGAAGATATCCGGGATGGTATCTTCAAAGACGTATCAGATCATGCTAATTATTCGCTATATGTTATGTTTGTCAATGACGATAAATACAGATTGATGAAAAAGAGGCTCGAAGAATTTAAGAAAAACGCCAACAAACTCAAATTTAGCTTTATCGGTTTATTTAATATCGCTAGAGGTAAGGAAACCTCAAGGGAAAATGAATATTTTTGTAGTCAATTCGTTGCCGAAATTATTAAAGCCGGAGATCCCAATTTGTTGAAAAAGGATACCAGTTTATATACACCATATGATCTGTCTGAAATCGAAGATGTACATTTCGTAACTAGGGGTAAACTTAAGAACTACAATAAAGATCTTGTAGATAAAAAGGTTAAATACATCGAAAAATCGATTGAGGCACTAAATTCATATGATCAAGCGGTTAGAGAAAATTTCATCAATAGATATTCTGAAATAAAAAAGGAAATGGAGCAGGAAGTTTTGAGAAAGTTCAGGAGCATTCCGGCCCTTCCAGCTAGATTTAAAAATGATCCCAACCCTATGGTTTATTTCGGACTGACCGAGAAAGAAAAAGAACTGAAAGAAATAAACTACTTTATTACCAGACGATATTCATTAAAAGGCGTTAATTTATCTTTAGATGGTCTTATTAAATTCCTTAAAGATAACGACTTGACGGATAAAATCAAGTACTATAGCAGAATTCCTGTCAGTAAATTTTATGTGGACGATAGTGTGGAATTTGATGAAAATTATGATATGATTGCGGTCCTTTTACCATTTAGATACAAGATTGATGATATTCGTAAAATATCTTATTAAAAAAATAAAGGTGTCGAGGTTTGTACCTTACCTCGACACCTTTATTTTTTATACGTGTTCAAAATCATCGAAGTAGAAATATTTTTTACGAAGGTGGTCTATGCGTTTTTTCAATTCCTCAATGGATTTATTGTGAGTTTCAATTAAATATTTCTTTGTTTGCTCATCGAAACCCAGAAATTCTCCTTGTACTATTCCCTGATTGATCTCTTCCAAAATGCCTATAGCATCTTTCAGGGAGTCGATAACATCACCGACGCCACAATGTTCTGCGGCATATTCGTCAGCGATAAGCTCGTTCGGGTCGACTTCTTCGCTTAATAGATGTTGTTCGAGCGTTTGAAGAATCTCCTGATGGCTTACGTTATGGATTTTCTCCATCATTTCTTGAGTCGGTACTGGAACATGATTGTTAACGATATGACCCAATTCATGATAAAGGAAAAACCGTTGCATTTTTTCAGAAAATTGATCAAAGACAGCCGGTACAAAAATCGCTGGTTGCTCGTAGTTATTGATAGACGTATAGCCAGCCATAGGGAACATAGAGAGATATCTCGTAGGAAAGCTCCCCCACCCTATAAGTACCCCCCATTGGAAACAACGTGTTCATTTGTAACAATATAACCATTAGCCAATCGGAAACCAGCACCATAAGTAATCAAATATTCAACGTTATCAATTTCTTTTTTAACATAAATTTTTACTGTCTTTGCATAGTTTTCCTTTTCTCTAATTTGCTCCTTGGTAAGTTTAGCACGCCAGTCGTTTTTTTTCTTTATGACTTTGACAGATACGACTTTTATTGATGCTGCTTCAGCGACGGCCGCGGTACTGAATGACGAAATTACCGCAACGGCCAGAATCAAATAAAGAATTTTAAAGATTTTCATTTATTTCATCCCCTTTAAAATAGTTTTTTATTGTATATCAATGATATAATAAATAAAATCAAGGATTTAATTTACGAGTGAATGAATGTAGAGGCAAATATTTTCTATGAAACAAATAAATAAGTAAGTAAAAACGAGGAGTGACTCTAAATGAAAACATTTATTACTATCGAGAGTAAATTGTCTACGGAAGAAAGAAAAAATCTTCCGGATGAATTGTTCGGTCTTCCTAGGGAAAGAAAGTACCCTCTTACAGATGAAGAGCATGTAAGGAAAGCCATTCAATTCTTTCGTTACGCACCGCCTAGAAAGCGTAACGAGCTTGCTAATAATATTAATAAAAGAGCCGTTAAACTTGGTATGAAACTCAGAATTAGTAAAGATAGTCCCTTTTATAAATACGCAGACAAATCCATTCTGATTGAATCTTATGGTGTTCCGGAAGAGTTGGTTAATCGTTTAATCGAATCTGGCACTGAAGAAATTCAGGAGATTCTGGACAAAATAAATCAAGAATTTGGTCTTTCTTTGTCGGGTATGTTCGACCAACTTTTTGATAAATCTTCAATTGATGCAATTAAGAAAATCGAAATTGATATGCAAAAAATATTTGACCTTGACGGAATCTTTTACAATAAAAGCCTTGAGCAAGTTAAAAGAAAAGTACACTGTATCAATCCATTTAAACTTATCAATAATGCAATGAAAGATTCGTATAAAATGATCTTTAAATTTATTGAGTATAATTCCGATTTCGATACGAAAAATAGTAGGCTTATCTATGATATTATCGAAGACATTAGTTTTAGCTTAGGTGATAGCATTCTTATTAATAACAAAGAAAAATTTGATCAGCAATTTACTAAGTTTAAAGAAATCATTAATAACTATCCCTGTAACTACTACCACGTACGTAGGAAATTGATCGAACTGTATTTTACTTCAGCAATCAATCTTATTGATAATGAAGTACATGATTCTACAAAACCCGAAATGTATACGGTTGCTTCTTTCCTTAGTAAAGTCACCAGTGATATCAATGATGTATTACTTGGGATTAAAGACAAATTGGAAGATTCTGTGATAGTTATTGATCCCAATATTGCTAATTCATATATTAATTCCATAAATGAAAGAGATTTTAAACTTTCTCTTCTTAAAACAAATCTCAAGACGCTCAAAAAAGAACTTGATAATGAAATAGATATTATTAAAATGGCCGCAAACATTGATGGTTCTGATAGTGAATTACAAATGTCTTTCTTCTCGCTTGATGACTTGGTAAACTTTGCGGATGCCGAAATTATTAACACTATCACTTATCTCGATAGTGCAATTAGTGATGAAAATATTAAGATGTATAATAAACATCTTACAACTAAACTTGACGGTTCCGATCTTTTGTTTATGAATAAAACCAATAAGTACCAACGTTTATTTGTGGCCCACGATTACAATAACGAACCAATCTATTTTGGTATTTGTAAAGATAGATTATATCTTTTGACAAAGGATGAAAGAAACGATAAAGATTATTACCTGTTGGTTCTTTATAAGAACGGAGAAAAGCTGAGTAATGATATCAACCTAATTTGCAGAGAGATTGATTTTGATAAATCACACTCATTGAAAGCAATAAAAATTTCTCCGATCAATAAAGAATTACAGGAATTCTTAATGAATCCTGTTACCGAAGGATTCTTTATTGACGAAGATGGAAATATGAAATTTAAATTCAAACCTCGTAAGACTTATATGGATGAATATGCTGAAAATCATAAAATTCTCGTCATGAATAGTAAAGGAAAGAATTACGAAGGTATGAAAAACAATCTTGCATTCCTTTTCGCTCTTATTAATCAAATTGAGCGTGAAGTAATTCATGGTGATACAAGTAAATTTTCCAAAGAATATATTGAAAATGCCAAGAAAGCAAGGATGTTTGCAATCAATGATTTCAAAACCTATATGAAAGAAATTCAGAAAGCTGAACCTAATTTCGATTTTATGAAATACTATGAAGAAAGTGACTATGGTAAATTTGTAGTCAGTGTCAAAAAAGAGGAAATTGTGGGTCTTAAAAAATTACTGCGAACCATACTTTATTCATAATCACAAATCGCTTCAGGAGGTTATTAAAAAAATGCCCGTAATCAAAATTGAAAGAGTTGGCGAGCCTGTAAAACTCTCCGAACTTGACAATTTTGCTCTGTTTAAAAGTGAAAGATTTCCCAATATTGTATTTATGCAAAAAGGTGTTACACACAAAAGGGTTCTTGCACTTGCTGTTTATGACGGTAATAAGTATTATGATGACCTTACCAGAAGGCCTCAATATAAAGCAGAAATTTTTAATGAAGATGATATCGTTCAAGAAGTAAAATTTATATCCGATTCTTTTAGTGAGAAAATTTCTTTCCAAAAGGTAAATGTTAGATCAGAAGTCAATCTCCCTAACATTTATTTCACTATTAATTCTGAGGACGGTGTGCTCAATATCACTCTGTCTGATGGATTCGAAACCCGTGAGGTGCATGATTCTCCGGATGATAGAAATGTGAATAACTGCTTCCCATTGTCGTCTAATAACATCTATTCATTTACAGTAGATTTTGATTTCAGAGAGCAGTTGGGAGAAGAACTTGATAAAACAATTAGAACCCTTCAAAAAATTAAAAATGTGATTCACGGACCCACAGTATAAAACATGCAAAATCCCGTATGTAGGAAAGTGTCCCCTACATACGGGAAAATTATTTTTTACGAGGACCGAACAGATAAAGTAAAAACTTTTAAGGGGTGTTTGACATGAAACGAAATAATATAAATTATTTCGCATATGTTACCTCTCTACTCCTGCTTCTTACCACGATGGTTCTCCTTTACGATAATAATGTCAATTCTGGTTATGCACAAGGTAGCACGGCTGCTGTACAACCTAATATTATTGAAGAAGAAAAAGTTGAAGATATTTCTCTTCAACAACAACCTGTTGATCTTTTCATTCAAGAAGATGTTCCTGCAGAAGATGTGATGCAGGATAACACCGATGTTGATGTTTCTCAATTGGAAGAACAGGAATCCGTTATTATAGAGGAAAATCCGGTGGAAATTATTTCCGCTAAAAAATATATGGTAACGGCGTATTATCTCAATCTTCGGGAAGGTCCTAGTAGCCAAACCAAGATTCTTGATGTGTTGGAAAAGGATACCGTTATTGAAATTAAACCTGAATCTAACGGAACGTGGCTTGAATTGGTAAGGGGCGGCTTTGTCCACTCTAATTACGTAGAACTTGTAGAGGAAGAAGAAGCTCAAGCTCAAGATGAATCGGTTATCGAAACGAATACAAAGAAACCGGAAGTCAAAATTCTTTCTTATGAGCCTACTCACGCAATTAACACAAATGTAATCTACGACGAAATTATTAACCCGATCGAACATGGTGTTAATACTATTTCTAATCTGACCGTAGAACAAATTGAGTTTATTCTCGAAGGAACAAATCTTGCTGGTATTGAAGAAGCTATTATTGAAGCTGAGAAGAACGAAAACGTAAATGCTCTGTTTACCGTTGCGGTTGCTAAACTTGAAAGTGCAAATGGAAACAGCAAACTGGCTAAGAATAAAAATAATCTATTTGGTCTAAATGCTTATGGTTCTGATCCATATAAAAATGCTTCATCTTATGAAAGTATGGAAGAATGTGTTCTAGAATTTGGTGAGATCATAAATGAACGTTATATCGAAAAAGGTCGTACAACCATATCTCAGATAAATAAGAAATATGCATCGGATCAAAATTGGAAAAATAAAGTTTCATCAATAATTAAGAAAGATCTAGATAAGCTCAAAAAGAAAAACTTTTTATAAATATATATTATTTGAGAGTATCAATATAAAAATATATTCTTGGAAACAAGAATATAAATCAAAACTAGGAGGTTAAAAAAGATGGCAAATCAAGAAAGTGCTGTCGCTGCAGTAGATGTTATGGAGAGGGTTGTGGATATCGACCCGATCGGAGCTATCTACAATGTAACCAACAAACAAATCGAAGAATTCGTGGAATCGTACCTGCGTGACGTCAAGGGCATTCGTGGCGTTGAAACGGCTCGCCTCTTTGTGCATAATGAGGGCCATATTGAGAAAGGCGTTGCTCCGGATCTGAACTTCATCTTGTTCATGGATCTGAACTCTGAGGATATCGTCAGCGATATCAATCGGATTCCTCAGCACCTGCGGAAGCTGATGGCTCCGTCTTCGCTCCAGCCTTCTCAAAAGCTGGTTGACGCACTGTTGCCGATCACCAAGGGCCTGAACCTGGATGCGAGCGTGAAAGATAACATTGCGTATGCACACCTTGACCTGATCAAGGTTCTCGCCCTGATGTTTGCCGTGAAACGCGGAATCCACATGGTCCGTGTACTTGATGTCAAACGGGTGGGCAAGAACAACTGCGTGTTCATGGTCGCAAAGATTCAATCTCTGTCCGAGAAAGCGACCGTTATCACTGACAAATATGATCGCCTCACCCAAATGATTCGGGAAGAAAGATATTGATCACACTTCATGGTAAGAAAGATATGTGGGATTAAAACTTCCACATATCTTTCTTATTTTTTTTATACTAGAGAATATGAGGAGGGATTTAATGATTATTTCCATGATTGCTGCAGTTAGTAGAAATATGGTAATAGGCTCTAATGGGATTATTCCATGGAAACTGGGTAGAGATTTGAAATACTTTGGGCTTCTTACTACCCATTGTCCTATAATAATGGGAAGAAAAACACATGAATCTTTGGGACGAGTTCTTCCTAATAGAAAAAATATAGTTCTCACAAAAAATCCCAATGCCTCTATACTTGACGGATCATACAAAGTTTGCTCGATCGAAGAAGCTATTGAAGAAGCAAAGAATTATAAAAACAGTGTTTACCCCGATAAAATCAATGAAGTTTTTGTCATTGGTGGTGGAGAAATATACAATTTGTTTCTTCCATATACAGATAGAATTTATTTGACTGAGGTATATACTGAATGTGAAGGGGATGCTTTCTTTCCAAACTTTGATATAAAAGTTTTTCGTCCTATCATAAGATCTGAACCTTTCTTTGAAGGCTCCATTCAATATACTTTTACACTATTTTCTAAAAATATGGAAACAGATGTCATCAAAAATAGTTTTTGGAGGTACAATTCATTAGGAGAAATAATTAACATATGGAGGGAGATTACCAAATGAGCAAAAGAATTAAAAAAGACGAAGTTACATTTAACATTGAAGAGCATATTGCAGTATTGTCTGAAAATGATAAAAACGATTGGGTTAAAGCGGTCGACAGAATCTCCTGGAATGGTCGACCTGCAACACTTGATATTAGAAAGAGAAATATGTCCAAACCGGAAATCTGGCCGTCTGGAATCAGCTTGACAGACGAAGAAGCGGATAGATTGACAGATATTTTGCTTGATCAAGACTATGGTAGTATCGAAGCTCTTGAAGAAGCCCTTAGACGTAAAAAATCTCGATTTACTGTTCTTGCTGATGCAGTCAATGCATTTGGGGAAGATGTTGACAATAAAATCTTAAAAATCGAAATTAAAGTCGGGAGCTGAAATGGATGGAACTAGCCAAATTTAAGGCTAAAGTTTTGAAGTTCTATCCTGATGCAAAATTCATTCACGATGACTTTAAGTGGACTGCTATCATAACAGACAATGTAGTTCTCACAAATGCCAGAAATAGTCCCGAAATTAATTTAATTTGTGGTGGTATTTATGCCGGTAGAGCTAATGACATAGAAGCAGCTGAAGTAAATGATGATGAATGTTCTTCCCTACCTGATGAAAAACAATGGAATGCGATTCGATATTTGTTAGAGGGTAGGATATTTGATATTGATTCTGAACTTTTTTCTTTTTTAAAGGAAAATCTAGAAGATGATGAGAGGCAAATTTTAAATCATCTCTCAGATTCCTGGAAATTATTTCAAAAATTGAACGGAATCACTATGATAGATACCAGCGTTTATACTTCAGGAATACGTAATTGTCAGCAGATAATCGCCCTTCGAATACTACGCAGAGTATATCCTGAGATATGGGGAAATAGATAGTTAATCTCAATATAAAAAGATATAAATAGGAGGTCAAACCGATGTTTGTGTTTACAAAAGAACCAATTGTTAAGTTTGTCCACAATACTTCGGTAACTATCGACAAAAAATTAGTTTACCTGCGTTTTCCTATCGAGGTTTTTAAGAAAAAGAGCTTTCAAGGTACTCCTAGTACATATGCCATCAGGGTAAGAGCAACTAACTCTGATAACGAAGAACAAAATATATTTAATGGGAAATCGAGTACAGTCTTTAGACTTATAGAGAAAAAAGAATTGGATTTCAATAAAGGTAAAACTTTTACCCACTTAGGAAATATTATTTCTTCGTATATTCAGAATAACTATAACGTTATGGTTAATTTTAAAAGTCAACCTGATATTTTCGTAACGTCGTATTTCTTTCACGAAGTTCCGGTAAAGACCAATGTAGGTTTACAAATAATAACTTTCAAATGTGAAGTTTTTAAAAGATTCTTCGATAAGAATCATATTACTGCTGTTGAAAAATATGTATTTAAACAGCCGGACCATTCTTTTTACGTCGAAGTTAAACCGTCTTCTCCCATCAGAGAAAATCGTGATAAAGATTTTCTTGGGCCGTTTACTAAAGAAGGTAACGACGCTGTATATGAATTTAGTTTTAGACTAGATCCATCAGATGATGGGAAGTTTGACACTTCATATGAAAACGTCTATAAAAATTTGGAACTGATCTTAAAAGATTACGACCCACTATATAAAAAAGAAAAATATAAAAAAGAACGTGCTGAGAAAAAATCCTGGAGAAATAGGATGTTGGTGAACGGTTATACTAAGAATACTAGATTTGGTATTTTTACTGCGATCTTTCCTTTTCTCAATCATGATCTTTCAGGACATACCCATCTTCTTTCTTTCAAAATCCAAAGTCACGGAGAAGATGGATACGGTTTTCAATTCTGTATTTTTGGTATTCACTTCTATTACTATAATAAATGGTTAACTGAAAAAATCAAACGTCTGATTGTTCGTAATAAACCAGAGTGGAAGAAAGACATGAATTGGGAAGAATATTATAAGATTCTTAACAAGTGGGCTAGGAATCATCCTTTTGAATACTTTGTATATTCTGAATGGTGTGCCGAGCTTGGTCTTAGTCGGGCAGACGGTCTATTTTGGCGGCGAGAGTTCAACCATGGATCACGCGCTAATTGGGGCTGGAGACTTAATCCTTGGAGAAATAGATTCTGGAATTTAATTTAAAAAATCATTGTAGGGGAGATTTAAATGCATTTGAGACAAAGAATCTATCCTGAGCAATTTGGTGAATTGAGTGACGAACAAAAAATAAATTTACGAAACTGGTATTATCCTAATAAAGTAAGATTATTGGATCAATACATTTATTTCGACAGAGGAGAACTTTGTAAAACTGCATACTATGGAGATTACTTCTTAGATAACAAACCTTCCGAATTATTCAATCATTTTAACGAGTGTGAAGCCCTTCCACTCCTAACTATTGGTCAAATGATCGAGTTTATTTCTGAATTTTCCTCAACCTTAATTATCACTCGACATGAGGCTAAAGATGGTATTATCTGGAATCCAAAAATCACCCTTATCGGTACAACTGACCAAACATATGAATCATCTAACGTGGAATTGTGTGATGCTCTGTGGGAAATAACCAAACACATATTAGGAGATGATAAACATGTATATGAAAATCACAATCAATGATAGAGTCCATAGTAAATATGGTGGAGGATCTGGAAAGATTAGACGGGAATTTTGGCTCATAAAAAGATTTATCAAGCATGGTATGGTAATAAGTAATAGGTTGGGAAATGCTACCAAGCCTGATGATATTGTGAAAATAGAACTTTTTAGTAAAACAAAAATTACTCCTAGAGCTCCCAAAGATAAAATCATGTTTAAAATCAAGAGGATTGAAAAGCGTAGTATTCCCAATTCAAATCAAATCTCATACGTTTACACAGAATTAATGGAATAATAGATAAAGTGATATCCATAGGATCTCTACTATGGATATCACTTTATTTTTTCTTTCGTAAATGCACATGAACTACTATATAAATATATATTATATCATTGTAATAAATAATAAGGAGATGGTTATAATGAAAGAATTCATCATGGTAATTTCGATCATTCTGTTTATTTGCTCATCTGCTTTTTTGGCATTTTCAATTTGGAATTTGCGTCAAAGTAAAATTTATTTTGAAATGGGTAAAAAGGAATCTGCCAAAGCTAAAAAATTTAATGATGATGCTGTAGAAATTCTTGCTAAATCTAAGGAAAATGTCGATAAGGCTGAACATCTTCGCCGTGAGTCATTGGATTTTCTAAAAAGAGTTGAGAACTCTCTTAATGAAACGGATGAGCGTGTAAAGATCATTGAAAAAGCGATTAAAATTCGTCAGGAACAACAAGGAGTGTCATAATAATATGAGCGGAGTTGATCTTGGAATCATATTCAACTTGTTCAAAATTAAATATGTGAAGTTAGATGAGCTTATCATGAAGTATTGCAAAGAAATTAACCCTAAATCTAGGGTTAATTTTTTTATCAACTTTGAATCAGTACTAAAGAAACTTTCTGCTTCGAATATAGATGAGTATCTTAAGGTGCGAAACTCGGAGAAAATATATGAAATGATTGCTGAAATAATTAATCTTATTAGCCACTATCGCATGTACTTTACTAAGAATAAACTTTATTCAAAGATCTATGTGTATATGGGTTACCCGTTCAATACGAATTACCTCAATCAAGAAATTATTCCGGATTATCGTTCGGAATATAAACATAAATACACCAAGGATAGGAAAAACTTTCACTTGTCTAAAACTATTGAGTATGCAATAGATCACGTCAAAACAATACTAGAGTATGTAGAGGGTGTGTATTTTATAACATCCGATACAGTCGAACCGTCGGTAGTTCCAAAATTAATTATAGAAGAAAATAAAAGCGATTCATTAAACTTCATTCTAACTACTGATAGATATGAATATCAGTATGTAAATAAATTGTGTTACATCCTTCGTCCAAAGCAAAACGATAGTTATTTACTATCTAAAGAAAATGCAATAAGAATGATTAAATTAGAAGAAAAACTGCTTAATGAAATCGAAGTTGGTAGCAACTTCCTTCCCTTCATTCTTTCTCTGACGGGTGATAAATATAGAAACATTGGGAAATTGAAAGGTGTTGGAGTTGGAGGAATTCTCAAGATTTTAAATAAAGCAATTGAGGAAAATCTAATAAGTAAAGATGTTACCAATATAAACCTTCTGGAAAAGATAGTTAGGTCTGATTATATACCTATCTTACGTACAAATTACCTATGTACTGATGTTGATGCTCAATACATGAGACTAAATATTAGAGTAAAACACAACATTTTATCTCAAATAAAGGATAAATTCGACAATGTTTCTCTCAAAAGATTGAACGATCAATTCTTCAGACTTTATCCTATTCACTTGATTGAATTGACCGAGGCAAACAAACTATTAAAAGGACCGAAAAAAGATATATTTTTACAATAAATAACTAGGGAGGTATAAAAAATGCTCGCTCTCTTATTAGATGTAATAGTCACGCTGACATTATGCTATCTCTTATATAAGTTAATCTATTTATCTTTTGAAGAAAGATGTAAATCTACCTACATTGATAATAATATTCGCGGTAGTTCTCATCATCTTCGTGATACTTGAAAGTATCTATGATATTTACCTGAAGTGGTTTGCGGGGGTGTTAATTAAGTGGCGAATATAACTCCTCTTAACCAGAGATTCTATCGCTATACAGTAGAATCCTTTAACGTTCTTTTTGAGGGGGATGATCAACCTGTGGTCATTCCTCCTTCAATGGTCAATTCAGTAATGATCGAGAAAGACTTTGATGTTGATTACTTTCCTATTTTAGCAGTAAAGGTTATGTTGACATCTGATTTATATTTCCGGATCGTAGAAAATAAAGATAGTGTTAAATTTAGATTTAGAATGCAAAAATATATTTACGACCCCAATAGTTCAACTCCTCCATTTAAAAAGGATGTCTTTAATGATATTTTCACTATTTTTTTAGATGAAAATACACCGTTTATCGAAAAACAGATGTACGAAAGAACAAAAAGTATGCTGGGTGAAGGGTCTGCCCCACAGGATGTTGGCGGTAAGGAGTTCACATTATTTTTATTCAAAGAATCTGACCTTACCAATTCAAAAAAAATCATAAATAACGTCATTGGACCAGTTACTATGACTGGGGCCCTGACATACTGCTTGGCTACAGCAGGAATTAAAAATATACTTCTCGCTCCTCTTGACAATAAAAGATCCTACAAAGATGTCTTATTACCTCCATTTACGTTACTTGGTAATTTGGAGTATTTGGAAAATCAATATGGATTTTTTTATGCGGGACTACTTGCTTTTTTTGATTTAGATAGAACCTATATGATTGACTACAGTGGTAAATGTAAAGCTTGGGCTAAAGGAGAATATAAAAAGACTGTTTTTAACGTCAAATATGACACTAACCCAGATAATCTTTCACCCGGTCTATTTAATGACGAAAATCAAAAAACATATTATATCAACATCTTTCCAGGCGGCATAGTTATGAAAAGTCCCTCATTTACTGCAGACCACATCGAAGGTAATAATATTTATTTCGTTGACCCTGTAACTGGTGCGGTAAATATGCATAAAGCTGAAACTTATGAGCGCGGAGAAGGAAGCTATCGCGTGATGGTTGATAAATATAATAATGTATTCATCCGAACCTCACAAAGATTAAGGCGTGAGGAAATGAAAAACATTATTGAAGTAACAATGGGCGACTTTGATATAGATGCAATTACTCCCAACAAAGAATTTGTGTTCACCTTTGAGGACAAATCCATCTCTAGTACTCGTGGAGGTAACTATAGACTGTCGAGATCTGTTTTTACTTTCACAAAACAAGGTGAGGCTTTCGCAATCAGTGCATCGGCTCTCTTCAAAAAAATAAGTTAGATATGAGAGGATTTTACCTCTCATATCTAACTTTTTATTTCTTTTGGTTGTTCTGATTGTTTCCTTCTCCTTGCTGCTGAGATTGTGCTGTATCTTTCCTAGCTTCGTGAATTTGTCTCATTGCGTTCATGTATGCGTTAAAACGTTCCTCAGCGGCAGTCAGAGCCGCTGCAATGACAATTTGCTCACATTGGAGAATATTTTTAACAATTGTCAGATTATTACTAGACATGTCAGAAATAGCATTCCGAACTTTGGTTTCGGCATTATTTGAATTATCTTGTAATTTTACTTCTGTAGGAGAAGGTTTATCATCTTGATCATTTGTAGATTTATTCTGGTTATTATTGTTATTTTGAGCATTCGCGGCAGGTCTTTCAGCCTCAAGCAGAATAGAAAAATCGAGAACGTTGATAAAACCATCGTCAACAAAAGATTCTTTTGTTGCTGTGGCTTCATTGTCGCCGCCCAATCTGTTAATAATAGCATCCATTCTATTATTTAAAGTATTGATTGCATTGGTCAAATTATTAACAATATCAGTTTCATACGTTTTACAGTACGGGTAAAAATTGTTAAGGATTCTTCTCTTAAGATCATCACCAGCGAGTCTTACAGGTTTAACATCAGAGTTTTTACTTTTACCAATCCTGAAATAGTTCTTCGCACCATTAGAAATATTACCTTTCTCATCAAGATAAAAATCAAACAGCTCTTTTTTAACCGTTTCAATATTTTTATATTTTTCTTCAAATTTATTACCATTTACAACATTCGCAACAAAATTGACGCTATTTTTTACCGTATTGACAATAGTCCTAGGGTCCATTTCCCAAAAAGGAATCATCTCAATTTGCAGACCATCGTAGCTCATGGTTTCAAAAACCTGTTTATTCGAATCGAGCCAATTCTCATTCTTCTTTGCAATTGCTCGTGCTTTCTCTTTAAACGTGCCAAGAATACGTTTAAAAAATTCCTTAATTTTTTCAACGATATTTCTAACACTAAATTTTTTGACACCGGTACGAACTGCATTCTGGTTCTGATTATTGTTTCCCTCTGCCGCTTCAAGCAGATACACATATGATTCAACTACACCTGTGAATTGCTTATAAATTTGCATATACCCTTCAATAAGAGCTTCGGAAAGACTACTATTGAGTTCCAGACTATGATTGAGAGCATCAATCGTATAATCCATATATTACCCTCCATTTTCCCACTTATTTTTCTACGGATTTTACCGGATCACTCTTAGTAAAAACAGCTTTACGAACCACACCCTCATATTGTTTCAGAGCCTCTTTAAGTGCGTCAACCTTTTGAACCAGTGCAATTGTTACAATAGATCCAATTTCTTTAGCTTGATAGAATTTAAAGTTATAGAAGACATTGAGCTTTTCATAGTTTTCCGTAGTTCCCTCTGCCGCAATAGTTTCCGATTTATTTACACCGGATTTACTTTCATTAAAATCAATTTTATGTGCCTGTACAGTGGTCAGATTTCCAGATCTAGAGTATTTAACACCGCGTTCAAAGAACGTTTTCATACTATTGATCAAAAGGACAATTCTGTCTTGTTCTTTAACTGTATCATTCAGAACCTTCTTAAGATCCGAATAACCATTTAATACTTTATTGAGATATGCTTTATCGACTTTAATCTCAATAGGATCTGTGGTTCCGCTACGATATTTCTTTTTCAATTCCGAAACATAATCTTCTTTGGTGACAGGACCACCTGCACCAATAACTTCGCCCCTAATTTTATTCAAAGTGTGATCACTAATGAATTCTTCTCTTTCTTTTGCAATATCTTCTTTACTCATCTTATCAATAGAGCTAAGTTCGTTATTAAAATGCTGAACAATAGCAGATACTCTATCCGTTCGAGGGATACTCGCCTCGAAGTCGTAGTTATACCCTTTAATTGTAAAATCGGGATTAGCTTCTTCGATTTTTTTCTTATATTTTTTGATGAAATTTTCGAAATTTCCAATAAATGCTCTAATCACCATGAAAATTTTCTTGAGGAGGCCGACAAATTTTTTAACTAAATTGATGAAAAATCCTGCTGCCTTTACCAATGTATCCCCAAGACCCTCTTCTAAAATCTCAATATTATCATCAATAATTCCATAGTACATTGCTTCGATTTGCTCCCTGGTAATTTCCATAAAGGATTCTTCCAAAGGAATCAAAGCTTCCAGCATCGAGCTAGTTGCATTAAAATCATCGTCTTCATAAGAAATCCTAGAAACCTCGACTGGTTTCCTTCCAAAAATAGGTTCATTAATGATCATCTTAATACACTCCCTCTAACGAATTATTAATATTCTGTTTAAACAGAAAAAAGTACACTAGATGACAATTTAAGTCATCTAGTGTACTTTGGGTTCAGGTATTACAGCCACTTAGCGGCCGATTCCAGAATGGATTGAGAAGTCGAATGTTGTTGAGCCGATGCATTTTCTTCTTCCTCATTGTCAAAACCGTAGCTTTCTTTAGCCGGTTTGAATCGGAGGAAAGATTTGAGAACCGACTCATACTTCGACGCCACTTCACGATACATGTCAACCGTGACCGAGGTCAGCGATTGTTGCAGACCCAGTGCGTAGTGAGCTACGCGATACTTGGTCGTAGCATACGTGGTCAGCTTAGCCTTCTCAGCTTCGCTGAGTTCTTTGTTGGATTGAATCTTGGAACGAGCTTTGTCGATAGCTCCCAAGACTTGCTTGAAGTCAGCATCCATACGTTTTTGTCTTTCTTCAATTTCTTTAACGCTGCTTGCATTCTTTTGGATAAAGTTGATCATCCGGTCTTTGTCAATACCCTTGATTTCAACCGGCTCATCTTTGCCGCCACGATAAATAAGACGAATTTCCTTGAGAACTTCGGTGAAGTTTTCATCACCCAGGCTCTTGCGGAGATCGGTCTTCAGTTTATCTTGGTCCAGCGTAGCCGCATTCTTACGGATAGAACCTTCTTGACCTTCACCATCGGTGTTAATACCGATTACTTCTTTCTGAGCGTCGCTGATTTCAAACTTGATTTGTTCAGCGAGGAAGCCGTCGATAATACGACGTTTTGCGTCGACAGCTTTATCACCGGCATCTACATTGTACTGATAGCCAGTATAAGTAAAGCCTTCGTCGCTCTTGCTGCGAATAATTTCACCAAATTCCTTGATGAATTTTTCGCCACTCAGGAACACGCGCTTCAGGAAAGTTTTGACCTTGTTGAACCACTCACGAAGCTTTGCCCAAAGCTTCATGAAAACTTCTTTCAGTTTGTCCCAGGTGTTCTTTACGAAATTTTCAACCAAGGGTTCCAATTGAGCCCCTTCCATAACAACGGACTCGGTAATCATGACGTCGGAAATATACAGACTTCCGGACAGACGGTACATTTCTTCAGCAGATTCGGTAACAATTTGCTGCAGACCGGCCGGAGTTTCATCGATGAAGCCGGTTTTAATGGTATTGAGAGATTCAAGGACCGCCTCATCAGCAGACGGTCTTTGACGACTACCAAAGATAATCGACATTTTCCTTTTCCTCCTTTATTTAATCCGACATACTGTCGTTAATTTTATAATGTGATATTATTTCTTGTCCGGCTTATAGCGGAATGCGGCCATTACAACCGAACGATAGGTACGGTCACGTTCCATCACAGCTTCGCGCCATGCACGGAAATACGTGAGAGAAATATCTTGTGCACCAGAAAGCATGGAAGCCAGCGCCCGAACACCTTCAAGACGCAGTCCACGATTTTCAGCGGAGAGGACAACGTCCTTTCTTTCGCCATCCGTGTCCTTCACGTTTGCTACTTCGGTGCCATTTTCTCCGGCCTTTGCACTCATCAGGTTCTTCCTGAGAGCTTCAACGTCACGGAGAACTTCAGCAAAGTCCTTATTGACAACCTTTTGAAGTTCTTCGATATTCTTCTTGAGAGACGACGTGTTTTTGAGGCCGGAAATAACATCGTCAATATTAACCGGGATTTCTTTGCGATCCTCAGGGCTCTCTGCACCATTGCGGAAAAATGCATAGAGCTCACGACGATATTCGTCCGGAGTGAGGAACGGTTTGTTAAACATTTGACCGCGTCTACCATTGAGATACTCTTCACGAGTTTCTTTGGTCGATCTGACGGCCCCACGAAGATCCTCGATGAGGTTCTCGTTGGTTGCAGTCGAGAATACCAGATCGTACAGCTTCTTCACTTCACGGCTATCCTTATAGGAGGTGAAGTGATTGGTTTCAAGGTTCGTATATTCGAACATCTTGAATTTGAATCCGTTAAGGTTGAGCTTCTTCAGATCATCCTCATACTTTTCGATGAAAGTTTTGGAGCTACGGAAGTACTTGTCGAAATAACGTACAGCCGTGAGGATGAACGATTTGAGCTTTGCCCAAAGATTTTGGAAGAATTGTTTAACCTTCTCCCATGCATCCTTGAAGCTAGCTTCGAGAACTGCTTCACGTTCTTCAACGAACGTTTCCAGTTCATGTTCCGAAGCAGATTCTTTAAGCGAGTCATATTCGCTCTTGAAATCAATAACTTCGGTATCAATAGCATGGAGGCTTTGAATGATCCTAAGTTGATCGTCGTAGGATTCCTGAAGTGCGATCAGATCACCATTGTCTTCAACATCGTACCCTTCGATAACCGGTACGTCGAAACCTTCATCCCAATTTTGGGACTTTTGTTTGCCGAAAATAGCACTCACAGTTTTCACCTTTCTTTCCTTAATTTTTTATAAATATGTTTAGTGCTAGCAGTTCAATTATACGATTTTTTCCCGTTTTTATAAATTAAAGAAGTTGAAAACCTGTTGTATCTGTCGAAGCAGCTTGGGTTTTAACCTCATTGATAGTCCATTTAGTATTTTCTTTCTTGATTTCTTTAACTGTAGATTGTTCGGATGTAGCCCTATTAACTTTTACTTTATCTGACAGTTGTTGGAGCTTTTTAATTGTCTCATCTTGTTTCTTAAGTACTTGGTTCTTTTTGGCTGCAGGCAAAGTGCTAGCTTGTACATTTGTTTTGTTAATCTCCAGAAGAGCAGCTTGTTGCTCCAGGAAATCAGACAGTCTCATGCGAGAATAGTAGTACAAGAAAATGAGTTCACGAATAATCGGAACGATTGCGAGTGCTCCTGCAACAACAAGAATAGGTGTTGTAATGGTGGTCGCAGTAACCGATCCGACAAGATTTTCACGTCCAGATTGGATAACAGCATTATTTACCTTACTGAATTCACCAGACTTAAATACTGCATTGAATTTCTCAAGGTTCTTAATCGCTAAGCTACCAGAGCGGTCTTTGGATTTAAGAATGACAAATTCGACCCTATCTGGACGCTTAACAAAATCTACATACGAAGAAATAATGATAGAAACTGCTTCTACAACTGCAAAAACAAGGGTGTTGTACTGCAAAATGATGAAATCTTTTTCAAATACAAATCCTTTTTCGAAGATTTCTCGTCCGGCAATAATATTACTAATTGCCTGTTCAACAGTATCGAGTTCGGGAATTTTAGTTCCACCTTTAGCCGCAAGAGACTTGAGGAGTTCAATGGTCTCCATCAAGGATTTGTAACCAGAGTATCTGGTAATATTACCAGCGCTGTTAGGGATATCTTCGAAATCAACATGAGCCTTTTCGATCGCAGATTTATAAAGGTTGGTTACCATCGCATTATTGACTTTTACCGACTCCTGCTCTGTCAATGTAGTAATTTCATTGCGTTCAGAGAGGGTTGTCGCATTCTCCAAGAGAATCTTAATTGCTTCATTTGTATAGAACATCGGTTTCTCACCCATCCTTTCCATCAAACTATATTAGACCTATTAAGAATTTTGAGAACTTCTTTAAGATCTGCTTTATTGGTGTTTTCCTTTTCAAGAGCAGAGAACGTAATGGATTGATAAGATGTCTGTCCATCGAACATAAAGTGTGCAATTTGAGTCGAATTGTCAACTACAACAAACGAAAGGAGGAAGTATTCTTTCATGATTTTATCTACAAACGCCGGATTCATGAGGTCAAATCCGTACTCGGATTTGATGTATTCAACTTCATCCATGGAGATAACAATCGTTGTATTCGGGAGAAGCTGATTCGGCATAAAAGTAAGCCGTTTCATCTTAGCAAGAGCACGACGGCGTTTCAGAGTAATCCACCACGGAGAAGCTCCGGCACTACGATTAAAAACATCATCTTTGATTTCCTTAATATTAAAGAGGAAGTCTTTGAAGAAGTTAATTTCACCAGTAGTCCACCGGATGAAATTAAAAATTTTATTGTTGTTGCGACAAGCACCAACAACATTCGTGATCATTTCATCAGAAGGAACCGGGTGCATGGTGGTTTTAATGCCAATAATAAAATCAAAGAATCCCTGATTCTTCTTTTCACCGTCGAACACATTTACCCGAATATGGAGAGTTGTCGGTACAAGCTCATTCGCTTTACGAACATCGTTGTCTTTCAAAATATTACTGGGTACATACGTAATATCTTTATCCTTAATAGACGGAGACGAAGGTTTATTTTTTTCTCTCTCCATTGCGAGCTTATCTTCTGCCAGTTTACGACTGAATTCATTTTGTCTTTCCATTTCGCTAATCTTACGTCTTTCAATATCCAATTTCTCATTATCAAGGGCGTACTTATAAGGATCAACATCTCGCAATCGAGCCCTGCTAAGTTCAGCCCTAGCGTTTACAATATCATCAGCAGAAGGAGCTTCTGTTACAGGTTGCATAGATTGATTAAAATAGTCATTAAGGTTTTGATTCGGGAATTTATAAACATCTTGTTTGGGTTTAAACATTTCGTTCAAAATTTCCGTTCTAACATATCTGCCAAGATCATCAAGCTGCTCTTTATTGGAAATGACAACATTCCCGGTAGAACCCTCACAGATGACACCAGCAAGATACATACTTTCATTCTCATCAGTCATAATACCAGTGCTAAAGTTTTCAAAGATTTCACCAAGCGAGTGCATGGTGTCAAATGTATCAGTTTTAACACCGGTATTTTGATGGAACTTTCTAAGATATCCAATGATGTCTTTTTCCTTTTCAAGGTTGAGAGACGGGTCCATCGTCAAAGAAATTTGAACGAACGATGCAAATTGCCGCTCCAGAGCCTTAGAGATCATTTGCAAAGTATCAATATCCATAGAACGAGAAACGATGACGGGAAATTGAAGAGTCCCCTCAAGGCTCCTCTTTGAAATAGACGAATATTTCTTCTTCGAGAAGAAATCCTCGACCGATCCGATCGTGCGGAGATCACGAACGGTATCGAGTACATCCCTAAAGATGCCCATAGCTATCCCTTTCCTTTCTATATAATTTTTTACTAGTATGTTTCGAAAAGAAAAAAAATAGATGATAAAGAGTCGAAAAAAATATACGAATAGACAAAAAAAGAAACCACCTTAATAATTAAGGTGGTTTAGATCATGGGTATGGTATAGTTACACAACGGAAGGAATTGGCTATTAGGCAAATATGGAATAAATTGCCTGATCAGCTTGCTGTGTTGGCGTAAGCTTATTCCATTCCTCCCGTCGTTTTTGCACTTTTTCCTTATATTTGTGTCGATTGATTGTTTGGTCAATTGATTTAACTGCTGCTGTCACTAAAATAATCACACGCATCATAGTTATCAATCCCCTTTTATAATTTTTTTTACTTGGACTAATCTACGAATATTGTTTTTTTATGCAGGGGGATAACTATTCTACTTGTAATTATAGATGACAGTTTTCTAGTATATACTAAAGTTACACGCATATAATATATATTTATTAATTTTCTTACTTTTTTGATATTGAAACAGTTATATAAGCTATAATTAAAAGATATAAAGAGGAGGGTGGCTCAATTGCGGCTTGAGGTTAAGATTATAAATGACCCTCATGGTGTAAACGTACGTCAACTTCCATCTTCATCCTCAGCTAGAATTAGTTGGCTGGGACCAAATACAACTGTTACTGTCGTTAAAAAAGAAGGCAATTGGTATCAATTGAACACGGGAGGGTGGATAACGGCATCTACTCAATATGTAAAGGTTGTCAAGGATCTTGAGAATAATCCTGTTCAACCCACTCCCAAGGCATCTCCGGCACCTACAAATAATAAACCTGACACACCACCAACGCCCGTCGACCCTGCAGCAGACAAATTACTTAAACAGCTTAAAAAAGAAAAGGATTCTAATGGTATAGTCTTTAAAGATTTCGATGGTCCGTCTAACGATCCTATAACAGAGACGACAGATTTAGAACTATTATCATCCACAACATCTTCATCAGGTTATGCAGTCTATGAGGGTGTTGTACCTTGGGATGAATTATACATTGCACAAAATATGGATATAATTAGAAGAAATCTTGGTATAATTCACGACAAAACTCACTTCAGTGATGCTAGACACGAGCTATATGTCAAATTCAATAGATTTAAGAAACCTTTTCCTGAAATCTATGCCGGAAAGACATTCTCCCATGTATTCTTCACCCGTCCTGACTTAAATCTTCTCAAGGACGGTGAGATTGACAATGCATTGGGAGCTTCCGGTTCTATCTGGGAAGCCAAACTAAATGATCATTTTAGCAATGACCCGACATTCTATTATTTATTTAACAACGAAAGAAGAATGCTTTTATCCTTAACGAAACATTACACTTGGAAACACGACTTCAATGTTTATCTTTCCAATAGCGCAGAATCGTTTGAAGTTCCTGATGAATTTATTGAAACCATTGAACATGGTGAAACACTTACTGGCTATAAGGTTCAATATGGTAAGCACAATATCAAATCTAATACAGCAGGATCTTTCTCTGTTTCATATACTGATGATAAGGATGCCAATATTTATAAAATGCATAAAGCATGGATTGAATATATTTCGAAAGTATTCCGTGGTGAAGCTATACCGAAGAAAGAATACATTAAAAAGAAAATTTTGGACTACACCTGTAGTGTTTATTATTTTATTCTTGGTCCGGATAATGAAACCATACTCTTCTGGACGAAATATTTCGGAGTATTTCCGACTAATACCCCTTCGAGCGCATACAGTTGGGCTAGTGGTGCAAACGTCCGTCTTCCTAAATTTACTATCAACTATGCATATGCATTTAAGGAGGATTTGAACCCACTTTCCCTAGCCGAATTTAATATGAATAGTAGAATGGATCTAAATTATGTTAGAACTTATGAAGCCGATGTTCTTTCTACTGGTAAAACACTTGCTGGACCACCTTTTATCGAAACATTTAGGGGTGATCCGGGTTTCATCAATTCTCACGGTAGTAATAAAGTAGCCAATGGGACAGATCAATATATTTATAAGCTTAGATTCCGCAAGGAGTTCAAGGAGGGTCGATGAATGGCTACACGTGACTATAGTAGCGTAAACTCTATTCGGGAGTTTGCTCTTACTGAACTTGCTCCCAAATATTTTGAGGTTAACGATATTAACCAACTTAATACCGGTTTATTTGCATATGTCACCGACCTTATTGCAAATACCACAGAAGACACGATGAACTCTCTTTCGATGTATATTAGAGAAATCTTTCCTAATATTGCAGAACTTCCTGAAACCCTTTACAACAACGCAGCTCGCCTTCAAATTGATCAACTTATGGCGACAGCGGCATCTATGGATGTAATTCTCTTCATTAGTGAGAAGGATATCTTAAGTAAAGGAACCCCTAGAACTGGTGGTCGTATCGAGTTTATCCTTGATTCAAATATGATTATTGATATAGAAGGCGTACAATTTATGCTCGACTATGACATTATTATTAACGCTAAATCCTATCGGGGAGACTACATTTTTAGTGCTGCTTATAACATGAATTTCAATAACTCACTCAGTCAAATTAAAAATCCCTACGTTAAGACTCGTAGGGTTAAGATTCAAAATGAAAAATATTTGGGTCTTATCGTTACGGTTCATCAAGTGAATCGTTTCGAACAACTTGAGACACTTATTAGTAACGATAGGATTAATCTTCCTACTTTATCGTTCGAATACAATGACCAACTTGCTAATTTCGAAGTTTTCTATAGACCTCCTGGAGCTACAGAATATACTCAACTCATCAAGAGACTCTTTAATTCTACACCGTTGAAAGAACCTTTCTGTTTTTACAAACTAAAAGATGACCAGACGGTTGAGATTACTTTCACATTAAAAGAACAATATTTTCAACCTCAATTCAACTCAGAAATCCTTATTCGTTATTATACAACCAAAGGAGACAAAGGAAATTTCCCTCTCTATACGGGCAATAACTTTGTCGTCATACCTCAATCTGAGGTCTATGAATACAATAATAACCTTATCGTAATGGGTATTGCCCAAACAGAAAGTAGAGGCGGTCGTGGAAGACTTTCTCTCGAAGAACTTCGTAGTCTTATAGTTGAGAGAATTTCGACCATGGGTGCTTATACAACCGAAAACGATTTACAACTATTCTTTGACAATAATAAAAGTATCCTTGATTCGAACGTTCTGTTCGTAAAGCGTAGAGATGATGCATTGGAAAGACTCTTCTCTGCATTCTCTCTATTCAAAGATAAGAACGGAGACATTTATCCTACAAATACACTCGATCTCGAAATCGATGACAATGACTTTGACGATCAATTCGACGTTTCGGGAAGATTCCTCTTCAGACCTGGCCATCTCTTCAGATATAAGGGAAACAGTGCGGACATCGTAGAAAATATTCGTGGTAAGACACTTTCAGACGATCTGAGTGATATCCCAGAAGAATTTATCTTCACTAATCCATATTTGATTGTGGTTACAAAGAGTCCTGGTATCGTTGGTTACTATTTGAATTCTGTAAAATCGGGACACGTTCTCGATTATAGCTATGTTAATAATGATTCCCCCATTCAATTTATTGCAAACAACTTATCTGTTAGTCGTAATGCTTTGATCGGAGAAGATTTTTATACCCTGAGAATAACCCTTATGCCTACAACAGACGAGGAGCTTAACGTTGTAGATGATAGTGGTCATCCGACAGGAAATCTTATCGTAAAAGGAACCATACAAGATGAATCATCTGAACTTTGCATGTTTGATTTCTCTCTAGTATCCGCAGATACTGAAAACAATTTCTACACATTTGAAGCAAAATTATCAACCGATGATTATATGACTATGGCTGAAAAATTCAGAGTTAAAAATGTCTTTGACTTGGACGATAAGTCAATTCAAGATAAAGTGATCCCAATGTATAGCGCTATTATTAATCTTCATGCATTTTACAAATTTCCGGATACTAAGATCAATCATAAATATGATTATATTTCTGAACTTTACCCGTATACACTCACGAATACGTATTCGACTATTGATGATAGAGTGAATTTTATCACCCCAATCAATAGTATGCGAAGCCAAATTAAATACATTGAGAGGGCACAGAATCCTACTCCTGATCCAGATCTCCCTCCATACTATATGAGGATATCGTTCGTTCCTTTTGTTAAAGCATCCACTATGAAGATTAAAGAACAATATGAGAACTTAATCAATCTAATTTATAAACAATACAACTTCCTTCAATCTATCTTTGATCTGATTAAAAATAATTTCGGTATAGACATGAAATTCTATAAGACATATGGTCGTTCCAAAAACTTCACCGTTGGTGAAAATAATGCCCGTCTCGATAAGGTTAATATTAGTATTAAATTTAGCGTATATCCTGTTATTGGTACAGTCGAGGCAGATCTCATTAGGGACCTGAAAATCTTTATTAAGAACTTTATTGAAAATATCAATAATTCTGGATATAACTCAATCTATGTATCTAACCTCATTAGAGAAATTGAAAACAACTTCAGTGAGGTTGAATATTTGAAATTTGTAAGAATAAACAACTACAATTCGTCCGTACAAGTAATTAGAAACAGGGGTATTAACATTGAATCGATGACAAAGGAAGAATTAAGACAATATGTGCCTGAATATTTAACCATTGGGTTGGACGATATTATCATTGATATCATCAACGAGGAATAAGGAAAAACATTATACTAAAAATATAGGGGTGTTCCCGGAAGGAGTTTGGAAGTTATGTTTAATAGACAAGTCACTAGACACTCGGTGGGAAAAAAACAACCTACACAGCTTGATATGGTATCTGAGGCTGTGGTTACTGCTAAGTTTCTCGAAAATGTTACACTCGAAAGAAAAAATCGTGAAATTGAACGGGCTATTGAAGCTGCTGAAAAGCGGAAAGAAGAACAGAAAGTCCTTTCATCGGTGGTTGAAAATTCTTTACTTGAATCTCGTCTTGTAATTGTAATTAACGACCTCAATAAAAAAGGTCGAGACATTATTTTCAAGGATATTCTCTTTGAATTCTTCTATAAATCTCTCCTTCTTGACGAACCGTTCAAGAGAGAGCAAGAAGAAAATCTTCGGTATGTAATAGAATCTTTCGTTGATAAAAATGGCGGTTATGAGTATCTTAAATCCGCATATCAACGGACAAAATCTCCTATTTTGAAAGCAATTATGGAGTGCTGCGAATCCATTGCCGGTAAAGTTTGCACTCGTAAGATGTGCGAATGTAAAGATAAGAAGATCGGAATTGAAGATATCAACTTTGAACTCAACGACGAAGAAAAAGAGGAACTCAAGTATAGAAAAGCCAATCTTAGTATTGACGACCTTGCAGATCTTGTTAAAGATAAGGTCTTGACGGTCGTCAAAGATGAAAAAGAACGTAAGATTAAAGAAGAAGAACTTCAAAAAGAACTCGAAGCACAAGCTGAAATGGACGGAACGACTGTTGAAGAAGCATATCGCGCATACGTTCTTCCCGCCCGTAAAGGCTATGAGGAATCGACTCTGTTTGATTCTATCTTCCGGAATACCTATAAGATTGCCCTCGAATCCATTATGGCTCAAAATTCTGGATATCTCCATCAAGATAATTACGATGCCAATATGGATACCGATATGATCGTCAACCATGAAGTTGATGATATAAAAGGTAATGAATGGCATCCTTACAAAATGTCTGACGTGAAACGTGGGGAATATTCGGTTGAAACCGAAAGGAATGAATATGAAAACGATAGTGAAGATCCGCTTGATGACGATTCGTACAAGCTCGACATGGATCTCATTCTTGCGGAATCGATTACAAAATACACTCTGATGGAAGTAGCATTTACGATTATGCTCGAAGATTACAACTATCAAAAAATTCAAAAAATTTCTCAAAAACTTTTGAACTAAATAAAAAAATGAACGATAAGGAGTTAAATCTCCTTATCGTTCATTATATCTTTTTGTCTGAATAGTAATATCATTTTCCCTTACAATGATACGGAAAAGAAGATCCACATCTATATTCTCGTTGTTTATATAAGAAGTAAGAAATCTTCTTACTTCGGATTCAATCTCTTCCGGTTTGCGTTTTTTATCAACTTTTATGGTCAATTCGCAATTTGTCTTCTTTGTGATAGTGTAAACATCCTTCAAATCGTAAGCCACCTTAGAGAGGATGTTGAAGCTATCAATCTTTTCTTTGCGTACCATGCGAAGTTGACTCTTTATTTTTTCCTTCACATTTTCGTTGTCGAGACCAAGTTGTTGTGTAGTCATATAAATACACCCCTCTCTGTGTGGTCTGGTTTTATTTATGTTTATTAAATGTACTGCGAATAATAATTATTTACAAATATAACTTTTTTCCACAATTTTATCTGCGAGTTCCTGATAAATTTTCCAACTTTCAATTTTCTTTTTATTATATTTACAATCATACATCTTCATACTTTCTATTTTAACTTCAATGCGAGGCTTGAATGAATAAAATTTTCTAACCACACCTTCACAAATTAAAGAGTCTGTCAATAAAAGAGACTTTTGAATCATATCTGAATATGTTTTACCAGCATTATCCCAGTCAGGTGTTGATATCGCTCTAATTTGTCTGAGTTCAGCATAAATTTTTTCCTCTTTAGTCATTCCTGATGGCATAGGCATATAAAGATCCAGTAATAATTTACATGGTGTTGTTATAATATCAAATTTATGCCCTTCATTTTCGATGAATTCTTTAAATAGCTGATGATTTGAACTTGCATTTCTCACATAAAAAGTTTTAGTCTTTGGCGAGAGTCTGGCTCGGGGAGTAGCTTTGGGTATGAAATAGAATACAAAGTTTAATATATCCCATTCGGTCTGTAAAAGTTTTCTCAAACCTTCACGAATTTTCTTAAGATCTTTGTCTGATACCCTAAGTTCGTCAAGTATGTATCGAAATCTATCAAAATAATCATTAGGAATACTTCCATATTTTTCACGATACTCCCTTAATTCCTTTTTATTCATAATATCATCCTTTCTATAAAAAAAATAAAAGGGTGCATCACACCCTTTTATTGAAGCTTGTAAAAGAAATCAAGTCTTCTTCTAATTGCTTGGATGGTATCCCTCGCCAAGTTAAACGGAATGTCAATAACAGAGTTAGTTAAAGTGTATAAGAGTGCTTCTAATTGGATGCGGAATTGAGGCCTGGTGATATCGACACCGCATGTAACCGCAAGGAAGTCGATCAGACCAGCATTTTGGAAAAATGCAAAGGGTTTAGAGTTAGGAGTAATCATGAGATTAGCGTAAAGGTCCCTGATCCCTAAAGATACACGTATTTCTGTTGGAAGCCCGTCAATAGTCCAGGAACCTTGTCCACCTTTCTCAATTACGATATTATCAACAATACCCATTTCACACGTAAACCATCCCTTCGCAAAAGCGCGAATTAGGAACGGGGAAGCATAGCTGTTGGCAGATGCCTGTCTAGGTAGTGCCAATGCTATAAGATGCATCAAAGGAACAATGCAATTTAAATAAACGCTTTCTTTATGGCCATAAGGCGAAACTAAATTTATTGTTATGTTATACGATTTGTTATAAATAGAATCTGTCCAAATTTGCGGGAAGAGTAAGTTTGCACCACTGATAACATTAGATGTCATACCTAATAAACGAGAGAAAAAGTTTTCATTCTTACCCGAAAGATGTTGACTAAGCTCTTCGATACCACCAGCAAACTTTTGTAATGCTTCAGCATTATTGTTGATAGCAGCAGCATCAAAGAGAAAAGCAAGCTCTTTAACAATACCTTCAGCACTATCGAAAAATCCCTCAATTTTAGATTGAGACGTATTGTTACTAGTACTTTCATTAAAAGAAAGGGTCGGATCTGCAAAAAATTGAACGTACTGATAATCCCCAAAAAGACCTTTATAGAGGTCAGTCTTCAATTCTTTCAAATTAAAGAATCCAGATTGTTCCTTCGTGTCAGGATTGCTATACGATGATTGGAATTTATAGTTACTCCAATCATAGAACTTATATTTTACAGTTGATCCTGGAGCTGTTTCATCCCCTAGACCCATATAAATAGCACAAAATCTACAAAGAAGATTGACGTATCTCATATAGGATGCATAGTCTGTAATAAAAGTAAAATATCTAAAGTCACCGTCATTATTCAAAATGGCGTCAAGAATGTCTTTGTTCTCACTATCCTTACCTGCTATATATTGAACAAAAGCCGAGCGTTGATCTGCATCCATATCAGGCAAATAGTTAGGTTTACCTGGCATAAAGTACACAATTGGAGCCTCAGAAAAGACCGTTTCATAGAATTTTCTTCCTAATTGAAATTGACCATCGGTAACTCTAAAGTCAGTCTGGCTTATGAATTGATGAGGTCCGCCAAAAATACGGGTAGAGGCATCAATTTCATTCTTACCACGTTTGGCATTCGTTGAATTATATAGCATTTCCACAATTCGTTTATCTAAACCCTGACTCATTACCGTACTCAAAGATGTTTCTCTGACAGGCTCTGTCTCCTTTGGAACTGGAGTTTTTGTGTCTGTAGGAGTTACGGTTTTTTGTTGGTCATTATTTTTAACAACCTTTACATATTGACTACTACCTGTTATCCAACCACGACCATCTGCGAGCTTATACCAACCGGTTGTATTATCTTTTTCAATTACTCGAACAATCTGTCCTTGCATAACATATTTTCCTGTTACTTTAAAAGAAGTACTCGGACCCGTCCTTATATTGACGCTATGGACTATACATTGAACGTCTAAGTCCACTGTAGCCATTATTGTCACCCTCCCTGAGGAAAAAATACATAGAGATAAGAGATTTTCTCTCTTATCTCTATGTTTTTATTATTTATATCTACCACCCGCTGCAATAGATTTAGCCTTGATATATTCTGACCTAGTTCTACCATCTCTGAGTTGATCCATAGCACCAAGAATAGGATTAGCGTTATACATCGTATTTGCTGCATTCAAAAAGATATTCCTATTTCCTTGACTGTCAACTTCAACTCTTGTTTCCTCTTCATTTGACGCTTTATTACTATCGGACGAAGACGTATAAATGTTAATAACTGGTTCTTTTTCGCTGAGCTCATCAATACCTTTAGAAGTTGCACCAGTGTTAGCAGCAATTTCCTTGAGGACCTTAATGGCTTCAGCAATAAGTTCGGTATTTCCATCCGCACCTTCAATCCTAATAGATCTAGTTTGCATAGACCTAAAGGAATCAACAAATTCACTACCTGCAAGAGTTGGGATTTTTGCCCTAATTGCTTTAAGCCGTTCTTCGCTAACGTTACCCAGAATCCTGTTTGCAAGCTCTGTTGTGTCTTGGGTTTCACTGGGTCCACCTTGTCCACCAACGTTGGGATTCCAGCTTTGAAGGGTCGTATATGCACTGTCGAGTCGATTTTTATAGGTTTTAATATGATTACCCCAGTAACTCTTTTCCCTAAGTTCATTGAAGAAATGTGGGAACTCCGGTTGATTTCCGGAAGGAGGTGTGTATTTATTCAAGAATGTAGTAATATGAGCTGGGCCTGTATTACCGATATCTGCAAGCAATACCATAGATCTAGGATCTGTAAGTTTACCGCTCTGGAATATTGGTTTAAGATTTGTGTTTAATACATCTCTTTCGAGTATTCTACGTTGAACCGCTTCAACTTGGTATGGATAACGATTTACGATGGATTTATACTCTGCAATGAGGTGATCCGGCCACCAGTTATTAGTCCAGAGTGACTGATCGTTTATAAATTTAGCGAATCCCGCATTAGGAATGGCGTTGTGAACCTCTTGAAGCATAGAACGAGCTCGTTCACCATTCCATTGCATTAGGCCAAGAGACATGCCTCGCGGGGTCCTACTACCTGCTGATACATCCTTGGTGACTGCGTCAATTTTACCGCCTTCACCTTTTATGATAAGTTCAACAGCTTTATCGACGATTGCTTGTTGCCATTGTGGTGAAATATTTTTAACGGAAAGAGGAGTAAAATTCAGCCCAGTTTCAGTTACCCAGTCTGCTATATCAGAATCATTTTCACCAAACAGGCTAAACTCTTTTGCTTGACCTTTGAATATATTTTCTGCATATAACGAGAAGTTTTCTGTCATCTTACTGAAAATATCGAGAATAGAAAGTTCTGCGAATTGATTTTTCAGTTCTTTTGCACTATCTACATTAAATCCGGTATCAAGTGCTGCAGATTTAAGATTGTTTAATGTCGACAACGGTGATTTATTAGCATAAGAAATAAGATATTTAGTAGGATCAACATCAGTTCCATAATTTCCTTGACGAACCTCATAGTGTAAGTGACTTCCGGTACTTCTACCCGTAGTACCTTCAGTTCCAATCACTTCACCAGGCTGAACTCTTCTACCTACTGTTACACGAATCGAATTAAGGTGTCCATAAACGTGTGTATATCCATAATCATCTCTAATTGCAACTGTTTTACCTAAGCCATTATACCCTGTTCCTGATCTTCCTTCATCAGCATAGATTACTGTACCACCAACGAATGCACCAATAGGGCTATCAAATCCTCTTACAAGGTCAATCCCTCGGTGCATCGTTCCTGGGGTCTTATCGATAGGATCTATACGAGGACCATACTGACTTGTTATATTCCAACCGGAGAATAATTTTTTACTTACATCCAGCGCTGAAGGAGTGGTTAGATCCATATTTTGTACATCCGCAGGACCTCCAACTCCTCCACCTGAAGGAGCATTGCCATAATTATACGTATAATAATTATTTGTTACAATGACATTTCCTTTATCAGTTCCGCCACCAATTCCCCAAAAATTATTCCATCCAGTTTTGATAGTCTGTACTGCTTTATTTGATACATTCCGAATATTCTTCAATGCAGTATTGGTAGCATCAACTATTTTACGCTCAGCAGTTTTATTTTGCTTTTCGTTCCACGCAGACAAACTATAACCAGCTTCTTCTGCGTCTTTTTCAAATTTAAATTGTGCTTCCTTGAGGTTTTCATATGCTTCATCGTCGGCGATAGCATCATAAATCTTCATTGCTATCATTTTAATAACGTTGACTTTACCCTGAGTAAGTTCAACAACAACAGCATTTAATAATTCTAATATAAACACAAAACTTACGCCTAAGATGGTTTTCATGATAGATGCAACGAGTCTCATCTTCGGAGTTACATCTTTTTCATAAACATTGAATAGGTACGCAGCATCTCCCTTATTAATTAGGGCTGTAGCAAAGTTCCAAATGCCAAATCCAATTTCTAAGAGTCCGGCGGTGGAAACGGATGCTGAAACTTTGGCGGCACCCTTAGCCATACCACTAAGCATTTTACTAATGAACGTAGGATTCTTAGCAAATTTATACAATTCCTTCATGATACTTTCGACTATTTTCTTACCGTTGTTACCAATCTTTTCTTTGATAACTTTGTAGTCAAATAATTTCTCGAAGAATGCCTTAAGATTATCCATAACCCTTTGTCCATTTTCTTTGACTATATCAACGGTTCTAATAGCAACTTGACCCATTTGTGTGGAAGCAACTTTATTCGACACTTTTTCTGCAAAATTAGTTACCGAGGATGTCAGTGCCTTTCCAATTTTACTATTTCCTACTACATCTACGACTTTCTTACCTACGTTGAAAGCTCCCTTAACTGCCACAATAGATGCTTTAGCAGGTACGTGCTTAAGAACTTTTTGAGCACCGTACTTAAGGGCATTATCCATAGCACGTTCGCCAGATTGGTTTCCTTCACCATCGTTACCGTTTCCAAAGAAACCACGAAGCCAATCCCATATCTTCTTAGCGAACGGTAGTGCCATAAGAAGTGCAGCGGTAATAATACCTTTACGTCCAAAGATGTCTAACCAGCTATTTTTGTGTTCTTCCGAGGAATTTGCAATTCTTTCAAGAAGGCTAACTTGACGTTCTGTTGCATTACGCATGAATTCTTTCTCTTCGATCTGTGCGAGAATGTTTTTCTGATATTCTGCTGTTTTACGTGTAACATTAGCAAGCTTTGCTTTACGTTCTTCTTTAGCTTCAGCAATCATTTTTTCTCGATCGTTTTCACGATCAATATTAATCATTGTTTTAGTAATAGAATCAGCCAGATTTTGTACATTGGGCGTCGGAATTTCTTCTCCTTGAGCAGTCGTAGCAGTAGCTGCACCTCTTCTAGACACACCACTACCAGCCTCGACATCTTCTTTTACAATTTGCACAGGAACGGGGAATATCTTTTCGAAAGATTCCCTTACTTTATCACCACAGAGATAAACCGGCATACATTTCTCCACATCAGCAATAGTTACACGGATGGGTTCCATCCTATCTCTTGCCGACGGTTTTTCTTCTGAACCAATTCTGCCAATATAATCAAGATATCCGCCTTTGACAACTACTTCTTTGGGACCAAGGTTTGCTAATTTACCGATTGCAGTAGCAATGAATCTTATAGGACTAACAGCTATTTGCAATATAGATTTACCAACATCAATTACTTTTTCAGAAATTGTCTTAATTGCCCCTAAGGTAACGTCAACTGCTGTACTTACAGTCTTCGTAGTAAATTTAATAATTGCTTCAGTTGTTCCAGTGAGAAGTTTTCCGATATTAGTTGCCATACTTACGGAGAAATTAGCTAATGCTCCGATGAATTTACCTGTGCCTCTACCGAGTTCTTCAAATAAACTTCCTACACCTTTACCGAATCCAATAAGAGCGCCAGAAACCATCTTAGCAGCTCCTTGGATCAATGAACCAACACCGGAAATGACTTTACCGATAGCGGGACCGACAGCCTTAACTGCCTCAACAGTGGCCTCCATAGCCCCCAACATTAATTTTCCTATAATAGCAGGAACTCTTACTAATTGAAGCGCTGTTTCTTTAATAACACTACCCACATGCTTTGTGAAATCCCATATAACCTTACCAATTTTAACAGGAATGTCGATAATTGCTTTACCCACTTTTAAGACTGCGTCGCCGAAGGCTCTAATTTTACCTACTACAAAATCAATTCCTTGCATAATTTTATTCCGTATAGCATCAAAGGGGCGGAAAAACGCTCTACGTATTTTACCCCAAAAACCTACACGATCACGATTAGCGCTACCCGTAAGATCTTCATCTTCGATACCTTGAGACTGCTGAAGTATTTTTCTAATTTTATATACGTTACTACCTACACCATCAAGTTGTCCTTTGACTTCTTGGGCAATAATTTTGACGTTGGTTGCAATATCTGCGAGAAGCATTGTTTTACCCTTCCGGAGCTTCTTAGCTTCATCGGCAGGGATAACAGCTTCACCTTTATGAAGGTTTGCACGATAATTATCATGAGGTACATTATCTAATCCATCTTCGTGTGATCCATCTACATCATCGTCGTCACTAGTGCCCATAAATTTAGAAAGCTTATTGCCCAGAGTAAACTTCCCAGCCACATTTTTACCGAATTTTCTACCTGCGTTCAACAGACCTTCAATTGTTTTAAGAGTTTTATTGGTTTCTTTAACTTCGGGGATAAGTTCTTTCTCAATCACGCCTTTAGGTGATTCTTCTCTAATTGCGTCGGTTATTTTATCTGCAGCGTCATCAACAGTTCCTCCTGTATCACTTTCTCCCGCTTCCTGAGCAGGACCAAGTTGTATCGCATCTTGTCCGGCCTGTTGTTTATTAACTAAGCCGAATTTAGCCATAATGAATTTTTGTAATCTATCACCGGAGATTTTACTATTCATAATATCGATCATCGTTTGACGATCTTCGGGACTCATACTTGCAATGGTAATATCTTTTCCGAACAACGAACTCAGAGAGAACCCCGTGAGCTTTTCGAATGTTTCATCATCTAAGGAAGAAAGTTTTCTTCCCTTCTTAACAGTTCTTCTAGCGTTAGCAAGTCCATCATAAATTCTCGAAATATCTTGTCCTTCCGGAGTAAAGTTATCATAATCATACTTAAGACCAAGCTGACGATAAACCTTAAGTTTCTCTCTTTCGAGTTTTAATTTTTCTCGTTCATTCTTAAAATATTCTTTTTGTGCTGCTTTTTCTTCATCTGATACTGCTGGATTTTTTAAATAATCTGCACCAAATTGGCTCGTTTGTGCACGTTCACGAGTCTCTTTATCGAAATGATTTCTGAACATGCGCTGAAGAATACCAGGACCAATTACATTACCTTCAGCATCTTTATGACTAAATAATCCGAGTTTTTCTCCTCGTTCAAATCTCTCATGTCTAGCACGACGGCTAAACATTTCATCTCGTTCGTCATCAAGGAACTTTTTTAATCCTTGTTTTTTATGTCGTTCAGTGAGCCCTTCTCCTATTGCACTGAGTGCTTTAAATGGAGACGAAAGAATTGCGCCAAAGATTTTTCCAATACCGCCAAGAATTCTAGAGAAGAATCTCTTCAGCGGGTCCATGACATTTTCTTTCATAAATTGCCCGAACGGTTTTCCTACATGATTCTCGAACACTTCTCCAATTTTACTCTTGAAAGATTCCCATCCATCTTTGAAAAACTTAGTTAAGCGTTCCGTCATGTTTTGGAATTCTTTTCTAATTGGGGCCAATGCTTCTCTAAATGGATTTGCAATTCTTTCAGTAAACCATTCCTTTATGTTAATACTGATTTCTTTGAATTGAAGTTTAAGGGGCTCCATCACTTCGAGTTTAAACCAATTTTGGAATTTACCCAGAAGACCACCTTTACGCTTACCGGTCTTTTCATCCCAGTCTCCGAACAGAGCAGTCTTCCATCTTTCAGAACTGAGTGCAATACCAGCCGCAGCACCAAGAATGGCTCCACCAATAGGACCACCAGGGACCAGCATAGCACCAAGAAGGCCCATATGGCTAGTGACCATTCCTAATGCCGTACCACTAATTGCTCCTGCACCAACATTTCCGAGAATCTTTTTAGCTTGCGGATTTGAGCCAAATGCCTTATGAAGAATACCACCAGAACGTTTTCCATCAGCATCTTTCGGACCAAACAGGAAGTTCTGGAATGCTTCAGAACGATAAGCAAGTGCTCCCGCAATACCCAACATTGCTCCGCCGATAGGTCCACCAGGCAAAAGGAACGACGGAAGAAGTCCAAATCCGAGGATAGACTTCAATGCACCGAGCCCAGCACCACCGAGGATAGCAAGTCTATTTTTCTTTAAGAAGTCTTGAGTAGATTTGCTAATAATTCCGCCAATACGTTCTCCATCTTTATCCATTTTACCAAATACCCAATCTTTAAACTTATCAGATTGGGAAAGATACGCGGTGGCAGAACCGATAATAGCTGCACCGAAAGGACCGCCAATCATGGCACCGAGCAATCCACCACCGGCCAACAGTCCTATACCGCCACCTACGATACCACCAGCAATTGTCTTGGGTGCTCTTTCCTTAATTTTCTTAATCATGGCCTGAACCGTTTCGTTAGGGTTCATGCCACGAACAGATTTAGGACCAAAGATAGCTTCGCTGAAATTATGAAAACCTTGTTTTAAAGTTTCAAAGACGCCACTAAGAATGCCTTTTTCAGAATCTTCTTTACCTTCTCCCTTTTTACCGAAGAGGTATGTTTTAACGCTATCTCTGAACGATTTAAACATAGATCGAACTTCCCCAAATACACTTTTCTCAGTGTTATCGGGGAAACGTCTTCCCGCTCTATCTGTATATGCTCTACCTGTGAAATAATATTTTACACCCGACCACATATCGGCAAAACTATTGGCCACATCGGAAAACATACCACCCTCACGTTTTCCGTCAGGGCCAGTTTGCTTACCAAAGAAGAAGTCGGCTACTCTATTGAAACCCTTTCTAAAGTTTTTCATAAACTCGCTATCTTTTATCTTTGTGAAAATACCATCTTTACCAAACAGACGATCATGAATAGGGCTAATTACCTTTTCATCAGTCCATTTGAGAAATTTACCAAACGTCTCTCTCATTTTCGCCATCACAGCGCTCATGAAAGAGGGTTCTTCAGTATCACCAGTTTTACCAAAAATTAAAGTATATAAAGTTTGATCAATTTTATCTACAACGCCCTTGAGCAATTCTGCGGGTTTTTGCAAAATATCATTAATTTTCTCTCTGATACTAGTGATATTATCTTGTGCTTTAGGACTCAACATACCTTTTAAGAATCCAAGAACTTTATTACCTTGCTCGGGTGTTTTTGTTGCATTTAAATAATCAGCTCTACTTTGAATCATGCGTCTGATTTCATCGTCAGACTTATCGGAAAGATCGTAGAAATTAGATAAAGGGTATTGTCCGGATGCAATATATTTTCGACGATCATTATCTGAGAAAGTACGAACGGTATCAGCATTTCTTCTATCTTCAATAATTGAAAACGATGTTTCTTCTGTATCCATACTTTTAAGAATTTTTTCCTGAGGGTTATAATCAGCCGTTTGCTTACCCGATCGACCAAGACCACCACCGGCAACAAATACTCTAATGCCAGTAGCAAGAATTCTCTTGATATCACGCAGATAATCGAGACTAGTGAATCCAAGTCGATCTGCGGGATTGAGAATCCCAGAGCCTTTCTTGACGATATAATTACCTTCTACGTCTCTTTTCTCTTTATCAAGATGAGTATCGAATCCCAATTGATTGAAAAGAGTATTCGTGTTATAAACATACGGTCTTTCTTCAGCATCGATCATGAAATCTTGCAGCCGTCTTCTGGCATCAACGAGTTGAGCACCAAACATTCTCATTTGGCTAGTTCTACTCATTGAGAGAACCATTTGACGGAACAAGCGTTGCATTTCAGTATTTCCTTCGAAATCATAGACGTTTCTTAATTCATCAGTAGGAATTCCGTATCTATCGGTCTTTTTATTGGGATTAACCAAAGTATTTTTATCGGCGAGGTTAATAAAGAATTTATCAATACCTTTTAAGAAAGCTTCTCTATCTTTTTTACTTTCCAACGGGAAAGTTTCAGCCATTTGTTTAAGTTCTTCGATAGAATCGTAGAATGCGTTAAGAATAATACCCTCTCTATTTGAATCAAACTCTTTCTTCATTGAAGAAACAGATTTCCATACACCGCGTTCAAAATCGAACGCAACCTCTTCCTTACCTGTCAATGCAGAGAGAATTTTACGTAAATAACCGGGAATAACTTCAGTTATGCTTTTATGGACCAATCCATCGAAAGGAACAGGTCCTTTATTGTACTTGGAGAGATCAACGCTAGTTTTACTTTTAACATCAAACCCAAAGATTTCCCCAAGCATTCTCAAAAATTCATTATCTGATCCGAGAGTTTCCCTATTGATTCTCATAAACAAAGCAGGGAAGAAGTTAGAAAATGATTTATCTAAATTAGATAACGAATCTTGTAAAAATTTAGGAATGAGAGTTGTGACTATTTTAGTAGAAATAAAACTCAATGGAGATGCTGCAAGATATTTAAGAGTCATCTTATCTTCAAACATCGATTTCAGAGGAGAAAGGAATGGGTTCTCTGAAAGCTGTTTCTTAAAGTTAGCTTTAACCATGTTAATATAGCCTCTAAAATTGAGGCCACCATGGACAAGCAATACATCCCGAGTAGGATCTTCAGGTCTATTAGACGTGTTGACAAGTTGAGCAGTAGTTGATTTCTTAAGCTCTTCCACTGTTTGAGTAAGTAAATTGATGCTTTCTTCGTAATATTTCAACGATGCACCAATATATTTACTCATAGATTCATTGTGGAAATTTACAAGGAGCGCAATGTTATCATTTATCGTTTGGAGTCCACTCAACGTGCGACCGTGTTGAGCATGACTCATCATCATTTCATTTTGTGCAATTTTAACATTCAAATCAGACGTCATTTTGGCAGTTTCATAAATAGCCTGTGTTTGTCTTTCAACTGCCTTAACCATAGGATTATTTTTAGTAATTGGGGGTGTTACATTTTTAACCGTTACCTTAACGTCAGGAACAACAACATCTGATTTTCCACTGTCTGTAGAGCTCGATTTTTCGTCAAAATTAAAATCTTCTACACCGAAATCAACATCAAAATCGAAATCTCCACCGAAGTCATCTTGACCATCTACTTCATTAATGCGGTCCATGTTATATATTTTACCGCTTTTGATGTCGTCAATCGCATTTTGTATTGCTGTCCTCAGAATTCCTATCTGAGTGCTAGCATCGAAAACGCCCTTAATTTTCCTCCCAGTAGGGCGCAGTTCTCTAATATCTTTAACTAACTCCTTGCCATATTCGACGTTAGTTGTAGTAAATTCATGAATGCTGGGAGCAAGATGTGAAATTAATTCGGCACTTGTAAAACCCAATGATTTAGCAACATTTTTAAACCACGACAGACCAGCCGGGCTTTTCTTCTCAAATCGGCCGGTCTGGGAATTGCGACGTCTTAAATCAGCCATACAGATCCTCCTTTCCGATAACTTATTGTATTGTTTTCTTGCGAAACTTTAAAAGAAATAGAAAAAAATAAAGCCTAGAACATTTTTTTGTTCTAGGCTTCGAGTAGTACATCATTGATAAATTCGAGTATATTAGTAGAAAGATGAAGTGTACAACATAATGCAGCGACAATATTTTCTCTGTTTTCAGAGGGATTGAAATTATTTTCTATATTCTTTATAGCGCTTGCAAGTATAAACATTTTGTATGGTAAATCCTCTTCATCTTCGACTTGGAAGAATTGATAATGTTTAATTTTCATCGATATATTTAACTCATTTAGTTCCTCCAATATCATCTTAGCATCGTGTCTGATAGATTCAACTATTGATGATATGAATTCTAGTTTAGAATTATTCATGAGTTGTTCAAATGTGATATGTAAAAAAGGGCACATTCCTCGCATTAATGCATAGCGGTCGGACATGGTTAGTTTCGTCATAAAGACCACCGCCTTTATTTTATCTATTATTATTTAGTTTAGAAAAAAATAAGCCTGGTATAGGCACCAGGCTTTAGTCCTTCGTGAATTTTTTAATAACTTTATCTATTTCATTTATAATCGTCGCAAACTTCCTATTGTTTCTCATAACGCTAAAGTTATCGCTATCGATATCCCCAAATTCCGAGGGTTTATCCGTCGTATACGGATTAACAACCTCTATTTTTACATATTTGCAAGAGGATCTAATTGCAGCGAGCCTGGCCTCAATTTCATTTTCTTCATTTACAGCCATTTCAACTTCTTTATTTACAAATTCGGAGAACTTTTGATAGATATTCTTCAGATGATTAAGGACTCCTACAAATTCTTCTAAGAGTTCTTTAGAGACCTTAATCTTTATCTTTTCACCGTCAATAATCTTTTCACTTGCAGCCTCAATAAATTTCCGCACCTTTTTCTGAAGATGAGAATATTTTTCATATCCTTGCTGACGCATGTATTGGATTTCTGCAATTTGTTGACTCGTGAAATTTTTCAACGGCTCTTGTTCAGGATCAAAGTACATGCCTATTCTGTATCCAAAATTATCCTTAATTTCTTCAAGAAGATTACCCATGACATCAGTGAACAGATCTTGGTTTTTTACGCTAATTTTAATCTTCGGCATTGTTTTAATTCTCCTTTGTGATATTTTATATGCATCTATAATATATAAACGAAAAAAATGAAGACAGTTGTCAGATGTAACTGTCTTCATTTTCATTTTTCTTGGGAGGGGTTATTTTTAGCAGGCTCAACTAACGAAATAAAATAAAGTTTTCCTTTAATCCTTGCAAAGACACATTTATATCCATTATCTTCTGTAACTAATAAGACCGCTCTCTTACCATGGAGATCTTTGATATCATATACTGGATCTTCAGGTAAAGTAAACGGACTATCAAATGGCATAGCAAAATGCTCTTTTATTCTCTTTGCAGGTGGAACTTCAAAAGATGAATTTTTATTTTCGGACATGAAAATCCTCTCCCAGAAAAAAATAAATGAAATGGAGAAGAGATGAACTCTTCCCCATTTCTGTTTGTGATGATATTACTTCAGATGCGTTTTCAGCCAACGCGGAGCTTTCGACTTCTTCTCCAGCTGCTTGTGTTTTTGCTTCTTGACCTTGATGGTCTTCGCCGGCTCACCATTCTTGCTGATCGTCTTGTGCTCGGTAACAGTTTCACCGATTTCACGAAGCGTCAGAGAGCCAACGAAATCTTGACGCGGAATGAAGTCGAATTTCTTTCCGGCCTCGATGTACTTGTAGATGATTTCAGAAGCAAGTTCATAGAGGCCGTCAACGCTACGGATTTCGTAAGATTCGTCCATGATCCGCTTTGCTTCTTCCTTATCAACACCGAAGTCGATCAGGATTTGGCGGATCGCATTGCGGTAAAGTTGTACCGGCTTGATTTCCTTCTTCTCCGGTTTACCATTCTTGATGGTAACCGAATCGATCGTGTAATTGACGTCGTTTACCAGCGCTTTCGCAAGACGGTCAAAATCGGAACGGCTCCAGGATTTGACCGGGCGCGGGCTGCCGCCTTTGTTGCTGACGGAAACTTTACTCTTGATTTCATCAAAGACTTCTTGGAAAGATTTTTGTGCCATTGGCTTTTCCTCCTAATCTTTTTTTTACATATTAGTTTCCGGCGTAATAAATTATTATTAGAGAATTTTGATCACCAAAGTTCCATTTTCACGCCGTTCTCTGTACACGTTATCTTCCCTATTTTTTTGGATCTCTTTGATAGCCTTTTTGATACTTTTTTCTGTGCCTTTGTTGTTTTTTCCTACTTGACCTTCATCATCGTCATTAGAAGAGACAAGTGGGATTTTTTCGAACTTGTTCTTCTTCTTTTTCTTCTTGTCTTTCTTCTTATGCTTCTTCTTTTTCTTTTTATCCTCTCCCTTCTTTTCATCAAGTTGACCTTTCTTTACGGATTTTTTATGATCCGCAAGAACTTCATCGATGTAAAATTCATCGACGTTGTAATTATCGAATTTACCCATTGTGTAACCTCCCATACCATGATCAGACTACCTAAATAATATATAAATAATTTAAGTTTAGAAAATTTTTATTTTACAAATATTGGGCAATCAATAAACCAATCACCACACCAATTAACGACGAAATTGCGGAAACTCCTAGAAGTCCTTTAAGATGTCTAAAAAATACTATCTTTTTTACAGAGATTTCCTCATTTTTGGAAATTTCCATGACCGGTTCCCTGTTCTGAATCTTTTTTACTCTTTCAGTGATATTCGTAGTTACATCAAGAACGTCTTCTATTGTCAAAATCTGTCCTTTTTCAGTCAATGCTTTGATATAAAATTTCTTTTTAGATGAAGTGTCTGGCTCACCTTCGACAATAATATCTTCAGGTTTACAAACGAATGTCCTTTCAGGTATGAAATTACCAAATACATCAATAGCGACAAGCATTATTTTTCCAACACATTGGAAATGTACAACAGAAAGTTGCTGTCTATATTGCGGCTCATTGTTACGACCATTAACACCTGGTTCATCGTACCGCATATAGACAAGAACAACATGACCTTCTCTAATAACAGCACGGGTGTCTTTACCCATTGTGAGAATCGCCATCTGGTTTGCCTCCTTTTACTTTAATATTAAATCTATTAATATCTTTCTTAATTCGGAAAGTTTCATCTCATGAGGTCTATTCGGACATTTCCCCACTCTTTGTAATAAAGATATAATGATATCTTTCTCCATTTCCGATTGTATTAACTTAGATTTCTTCTTTTTCACACTATCCAAAATGTATTTTCTTCCACTCACAGTAATTTCAGTAGGGATATTTTGATTAACAGAGTTAATTTTAACTATTGGTCGATAAGTATCTCCAACCTTCCATAGCCGTAAAGTCGGTTTAATTGTTCGTTTTATCATATAGCCACCTCGTAATCATACCTTTTAACATTTTGAGGTTTATCTATAATAATGAAATCTTTATCATCAAATTCGTAGAAGTTTTTAATGTCTGGATTTAAAATAAGTTTTGGTGCCTCTTGTATAGGTTCTATGATTTGCTGTTTCGCCAAATCAATATGACGATCATAGACGTGAGCGTCTGCAATATTAAATGTAATTGTACCCATAGGAATATTGACTATCTTAGAAATCATCATTTGTAAAACCTGATATTGGAAAACATTAAATGGATTCCCAACGCATATATCATTTGATCTAATATTAACTGTAAGATTTAATTTTCCACCCCAAAAATTCCATTGAGTACTCCAGACACAAGGGGTTAACTTCATTTCATCCAAATATTCAGGAACCCATAATGTCGTTAGATTTCTTCTAGAGCCGGGAGATCTCAATAATGACTGGATCAAATGATCTACTTGATCAAGATAGATAAAATACTCTCCGTCTTCTCTAACGATCACCTGATCTGAATTTGGATCGAGGTGATCTTGATTAATATCTTTTAATTTCCAACGTCTAATTTTTCTAGAAAGAACGTAGCCATATGCTGGACCAATAGTTCCAGCCCAGTCACCATTTTTGTATTCCCATTTATCCCATATACTAGTATCACTTTTATTCAATTTTCTAAGTTCTTCCAACCTATTAGACTTTTTCTGCCAAATCCATCGTATTTCCCGAATAGCACTCATTGGATAAAATTTTTTTGTGGTGGGATAAAGAAGTTCATCATTATCAAATTTCCATTGAACGTCAATGACAGATTTAGCTATTGCCGGAGACCCATCTTCCCAAATTGCCCGCACGTCCTCTTGCCGTTGCCATTTACCATGTTGAATGATCTTTTCGACAAGATTATTAAAGTAAATATCGACAATACCCATATTATTTCCTCCCAGACCTTTATATTTAGCTGATTGTTAAATTACTTATAATAATATAGATTTTAAATAAGTAGTATCTTTCATTTATTAATCTATAAATTATTTCATTGAATGCAAGATTGATAAAAAAATAAACTGGAGGAATTTTAAAAATGAATGTAAAGAAACAGCTCGCAAAGAAAGCAGGCATTGTTTTCAACATTGTCAAAAATTTATTTCTCTTCATCTTCATGATTATCGCTATCCCTGTGTTGATACCGGTGTGGGTGTTCCAACTCTTAATCAGATCCATGGGGGTAGTGAAAACCGACGAAGAAGCGAAAGAAATCGTTGAAAAAGTTGTTAAATTTTATTCATCTGAGCTGTTTTCTAAACTTAAAATCAAACCAATCGAAATTCAAATTATAGACAGACATCCTAGTGATCTGAGCAACGACCCTTTTCTCAATTTACACAGATTCAATAAAAATGTATCCCTTACAATGGGAATGCGTGTAGATGTAACGAAATTCAATACATTTTCGTCTGATTTTCAGGAGCAATCTTTAATAAGATTATATTATGGTGTGATGAGACAGATGTCCGAAAATAGTAAATTCCTTATTACTTTTAAAGCTTTTTTAACATTGGCACATGAAATTTATCATATCTATCAAAAAGAAACCAATAAGGAAGTATTTAACGACTATATTAGCTCATCCACCAATTACACCAATTATAAAAATCAGACTGTTGAAGTGGAGGCAAGAAGATTTGCTCGTAGATACACCTGGAAAAACATTTTCAAAATCCTTAAAATGATTTAAATAAAGACCTGTACCATTTTGGTACAGGTCTTTATTTTTTTTATTTTGTAGGTTCCCAAGGTTTTCCTGTATAAATTTCCTGCAAATGTCGTTTCAATTCAACCAAAACTTTATTACCAAACATAGTCAGGAGAATAGATGGTGTCATACGTGCCAATACTGCACCAGGAGCAACGAATGAAGATACTTCCTCATTGGGTCTATATTCCGAGAACGGTTCATACCCTTCAGGAATAATTTCCCCGTTAATACTCTTCAATGCAGTAAAGAATGCAAGTTTGTCACCAATACCCATTACGTCACGGTATTTGATATAAATTTCAATGAGAACACCTTCTCCAACTTCATTACCTTTAACTTTACCATCTTTAGTTTCTATCTTACCTGTAGGTTCGTTGAGAAGAACTCCCATTTTGTATACAGAATTAGATTTATCATATTTATTGATAATATTTTTCTTTCTATCAATGCGCTTATAATAATTGCTGACAATTTTTCTCAGAGATGGAGAAAGCTCATCAAGCTCTACGGTAGAGTACACTTTAACGTCTTCAATTACACCAGTATATTTAGATTTGATGGGTGTTTTACCAAGAGACTTGATTTCCTCTTTAACATTTTCACCTACAGTTTCAAGGAATTTATTAAGGCTATCATCTTCGAAAGAGATCTCAAATCTAATGAGATCGTCTCCGACAGTAATATTATCTCCGGGTTTGACCAAAAAGTCCACGTTTGCATTCTTACCCAGAGTAATAGTTTTACACATTACTATCTCGGAAGCCATATCCTCAGTAAGTTTCTTTGTGATAAACGTAGAATCTTCATATGTCGAGTAACTAGACATGCATGCTATTTTCTGCAAGGAACCAATATTAAATCTGGTTCCATCGATTTTAGATCGAGTGAAGAATTTTTCATCAGATGCAATAATGTCATTTTTCTTAAATTTGTCTCCAACTTTAAGATTACAAATAAGTTTATTCGAAAGATAGAAGCCACCCGCACCGTTCTTTACGATGCGAGGACTGATATCGATCGATTGATAAGAACTAATACCAGCTTTTGTCTTCTTCGAACCAGCTTTTTTATCTTCAGAATAATATCCTATAATAATTAATCCCGCCTCTTCATTTACTTCAACAACTTCACCATCTGCTTTCGCAACAACAGTAAAATCGTTGGAAAGATGATACGGGATAATTTGTTCAGCACCATTGGAAATAAGTACTGGAGATGCTTTTTCTACAGGAATAATGTGTTTTGATTGTTTTGTAGCCATAGCTGTACGGTTAGAGTCGTCGCGGGTTACGCCAAGAGGAGAGAGGAGTTCCGCAGGAGAGAATAGATTTGCATCTTTAAGATGATCGAGATTTTCTCCTGCAATCTCAATATAGCCCCGCGGACTCTTGATACTAGGTTCAAGCGTCAATTGTCTAACCACGCCTACGTTAGCGTCAGGTGAAGTAGACATTGCGATAATTCCAAGCATAGATCTATCATAAGAACGTTTATCCTGTGTGTACGCTTGTTCCAGGTTAAGGCCACTGGGTCCCTTAGGAGTGATAGCACGAGATTTTTCAAGTTCAACAATGGGATTCAACGTGCTGTAATCTTCGACCGTTTGAGCCATCAAAATCTGTTTTATTACAACATCTCTTGGTACTGACATTTTAACAGGATTATTATTATTTGCGGTCAGTCTATACTGAATATAAGCTGTTGCAATTGCCTTATAGAGATATGCATTAACAAGCTCATTAGATCTTATGCGATAAAGACTCATATTGTTTTCTTTAAGATATGAGTTGTCGGCAAGCAATGAGTTTGCATATAAAACAACATTGACGAAATCAGTGGGAAGATTGAGATCTTCCAGAACTTCCTTGGTAATCGGATCGATCATCAATTCATAGAAGTTATCGAATGCATTACCTATAATTCTGGTCCCAAACATAGTATCGAAAATGTCGAGGTAAACTTCTTTACTATCAAAATCTGCATATGAGAATCCCTTTGTAGGAATATCTGCAAATGCATTCATAAGAAGGGAATTTTCAAACGGATACTTTTCATAAACCAGAAAACCATCCGAAAATTGGACTACACCTTGGTTATCGGTGAGGTCACGAGGACGTTTATCTGTGAAATAGTGTTTAATTTCTGCTTTACGCAGGATAGTTGAAAGACCTTCAAGATAACCGAGAAGAAGAATAACCGGAACCTGCTTAGCCATTATAGTAGCACGAGAATAAACAAATTTCTTACCGCTTGTTTCCCCTTCATAAACGTCCCTGATAGGTTTACCTGCTTCGATAGAAAGGATAAAATCAATGATATCCATATCACCGATTAATTGCGTATCAAGGTTAACGATAATCGGTGTTTTATTATCAATGAAACCTATGCACAACTCATTGTCATTAATTTTAATCTTTTTCTCTTCAAGAATTTTTCGAACTTCATCCTGATTGAACAGAAATTCCGTTTTTTTGATTCTAATGCTGGTATAATCTTTAGCCAATTCGTCATATTCAATGGTCGTGAGATATTTACTATTTGCTTTAAGGTTATTGCCATTTTTAACTACAATGTTAGCTGAAGTTTTTGTCTTGGAAATAGCCTTTTTAAACTTCTCCAATTTAGAAGATGTCTTTTGTCCGTATCTACGAATGAAGATCTTATTATAGTTAGATACGATCTGAACCTCATCAGGTCCGGTTTTAGTGATAGGTTTCATAAGAAGCTGCTTGATAATCAGCTTTTTGTTGCCATTAATATACATGAATTTATCGTCAATGAATTTAGGCATGTCAAATTTTAATGTATGTCGAACACGGTTAGCATCTTCAAGCTGAACCGTATATGTGTCTCTATAGTTAAGCTCATCTGATGTATCTTCCACTTTAATATCTCTAATATAGATAGGAATAGATTTATCATTTAACGACAAGAGAATATTAAGCATATCCTGCCTAAAAAGTTTTTCATTATAAGATTTTTCAAAATTAGGGTATCTGATTTTAGTAACATTTTTATTTGTCGTTTTTACTTTATCTTCAACAGAATAGCTCTCAAGAGTAGCAGATCTATCGAGCATTTTTTGCAGATCTTCGAGAGTTTGATTTTCTAATTTGAGCTCTTTTTGTTTCTCCCTGAGTACTTCATCTCGTTTGGTAGATGCGATATTTTTACCTACACGATTTTGAGTGATAATTTCATTCAAATCTTTGAGAATTTTCTGGTCGCCTAAAAGTTCATTGGTTAAACGCTCTTCAAGTTCTTTCCCTTCAAGACTTCCGAGCTCTTTATTTTCTTCGGTCATTTCATCGAGGCGATCTCTTACTTTTTCTTCAAATTCACTATCCGATTCTTCATCATCGCCAGTAAATCTGTAATGTTGAGAAAAGTTTTTGATAACTTCATCAAAGACTTCATCTTTTTGGAGCTCTTTATCAATCGTATTTTCATCAGGGAGGGTGATTTTACCAGTTAATTTCGAGATTTCATTGCGGAAAAGAGAATAAGACATTTTATCCGCAAGGGAAGGATTCAATCTAAGGGAGATATCGTTCGAATAGAAGATAATATTCATATCTCCAAGCTCTTTGAATTTATTAAAGTTTTTCGTCATTGCAAAATATAACAAGAAGATTGGATTGTCAAAAAATTTACGCCCTTTAATTTCTTTCTTTATATTTTTAACCCAGGAATTGACATCAATAAGAATGATTTTTTTACTGTATTGATTGAATCTCTGATCGTTAAAAATATTTTTAAGAAAATCAATATATTGCTCTGATTTAATACGATATGGAACAACTTTCTTTGCGGCAATTTTAAAGAAAATCTCATGGATCATAATAAGATCAAAAAAGAAGTTTCTACCACCGATAGAGACAAAGCTATTTTGACAAATAATGTTACCAGCTTTAGCTTGGACTTTTTCATATAGATCAAAGCGTTCTTTGGTTTTATTTTCCCTAAAATAACGACCAAAGAATCTGCCCTCATAGATATTATCCATGAAATATATATGGAAACGATTATTATGGGAAATTCTATTACTATTAATCAGTGCAATAGAGGACTCAATATCATTATTGATAATAAATGCCATACTTCCCTTACTCGGCATTTTAGGATCTACCGGAAAAATTACTCTTTGTCTATAAACTCTAAGATGTGGTGTAGAATCCACAAAAATCATTCCGATCACCTCACAAATATGGTATACTTACCACATTGTTGGTGATCGGAAATATTAAAAGTAAAGCCAAAATATTGATTTTCAATTCATAGATTCACATCAATTTTTTTATTTCATCGAATTCTTCTTCGGTGAGATTATGCTTATGCCTTGTTATCATTTTAACTTTACGACATACAACCCCAGCCATTCCAGAATGTTCAATTTCTTCATCATCAATTGATTTAACAATCAGACCATTTAATTTGCAAGCATCCTCTATTTTTCCATCTACAGTTTTAACTAAATACATATCTATACCAAATTTTTCCTCAATAGTATCCCTAAAATAATTTTCTTCTCCGTTTGAAATAATGAATAAATACCGAAGAAGGTTAAATAAATTAGCAACGGGTTCCCCCTCAAGTTCAAAAATTGTAATCAATAGTTCGGTCTCATCTTTATCTTTTTTAAATAATTCCACGTTAAAAGTAAGGGCTTCGATCATTTTCGTCATAGTATTGGAAAAATTAGGGAATTCCCTCCCAATGATCTCAGGCATCCCTTTAATAAAAATATAAAACGATGGTTTTGTGGGACTGAACGAAGAAGCCAATATGTCCACCCCCTTATTTTTAACCCTTTGTTTATATAATTATACCGAATCATTCATTTTAAAAATGATTATATAAATTACATTTATTTAATTTATCATCTAAACGGAGTATGATAAAAATGAAAGAACTGGCAAAAATTATCTGTGGTTTTCCGGGAGTAGGTAAATCCACTCTGACTAAGAACCAGAAATCTTTGGGACTTAAAATTATGGATTCTGATAGCAGTAAATTTAGTTGGATTTCTCCGGGAGTTCGAAATCCTGAGTTCCCAGCAAACTATATTAATCACATCTCCTCAAATTTACATAATGCCGACATCATTCTAGTATCAACGCATAAAGAAGTTCTGGATTCTCTTTTCAAAGAAGGTTTTCAACCATATCTCGTCTACCCGCTAATCGAACTCAAAGATGAATATCTTGAAAGATTTCGTGTAAGGGGTAGTGATGAAAAGTTCATCAAACTTCTAAATGAAAATTGGGATGTTTTTATCAGAGGATTAATGAGTGACGGGAGATTTATTAATCATATAATTCTTGGACCTGGAGAATACTTGTCAGATATCATTAACAAAATTCGTATAGGAATATAAAATTGTTTAATTATATATACGTTTTCTCGAAGAATTATTAAATGTACCTAGTCCAAATAAATTAAAATTATTTTCTGAGTCTATAGTATATAGGGAAAAGATGATCAAAAAAAGGTTTGTTATTGGTGCTGCTGTCAGGTATAAAGATGTGTGTAGATATGCAATTTATGAAAAAGAAGAAAATAAAGAAGAATTCGTTAGTAAACTACATAAATTATTTGATCATAATTTATTAAGAGAAGGAATATATCGTTCTCCTGTTATATTAAATATCAACCACATTATACCTACATTGGAAAATATAATGGATAATTCGCTATATGAACAAATATTCTCAAGAGATAATCTAATTAAAGAAATTATAGACTATGAAAATTTCTGCTAAAAACACAAATAAAAAACGGTCAATCTCAAATCTATCAAAACCCCATTTCTTCTAGTGGGATTTTAATAGATCTAAGATTGACCGTTTTATTTTTATTTTAATTAATTTTAATAATAAAATTCCCTCAACTTGGGATCGTTGTCCCAAGTATTTCTTGGGAAAACGACAAAAGTTTTGATACTATAGGGCAAAGTCGACGGCTGTTGTCACCTATAGCCTCCTGGGGTCCTTTGTCTGCCCCATTATTTTTATGTTATAAATCAGACAATAAAAAATATTTCATTTTTTAATATGGTCGTAAATCACGATTATATATTATATTTGCAGCACAAAGTGAAAGGATGAAAAAAAATGACACAAAATAAAAGTATATGGGTAGTATCAATAACTGATCATGTAGCTATCAGTAGTTTTGGAACTATTGATAGGATTCCTATAAAGACGAGAGACAGTGAACATCGCGCTGCAATAAGCACATTCGTCTTTTCTGAGTTCAATGAATCCTTGATCCTTGACTGTCTTCGTTCGTATTTTGAGGCACAAAATATCGATGAGGAGGTATATGATGACGATGTTTTTGAAGTACTTAAGGAAAGTGATGATTTGAAGTTATATCTTTTCAATTTAGAATTGACAAATGATGATGAGGAAGAAGGAATTTTGGACATCTATATCCAAATTGAAAGAAAGACTTTAATGTAAGAAAAATACAATTCATTATAATAACTGAAAAAATCGTATTTTAAGCATATAAAATTATACATTATTTTCGTGTATAAACAAAATAATTACCTAATGCTTCAGGTATTGCGGAGGTGTAAAAATGTTAAAAGTGACTCAAACCTGATATCCACTAATGTACAATGTTGGTGGCAGTTCACGTCGTTTAAACATCAATGTCGTAGCAACTGAGAAATTTTGTATGTTCCGCCGACTAAAAAAATGTCGATTACGGAACACGTGAAAAAAATTACATTAGGAGGATATCAGCATGAAAGGTATTAAAGAACCGTTGGTGCCACCGTTTGTTGCTTGATTAAGCAAGATTGTAGAGTTGTATAAAACTCTACATATTATATATAATAAATAAAAACGGAGGTTGATCTCCATGATCATCAACTGTATAGGCATCTGTGTGACTAAAGAAATTGAACCCATTAAGGGTTTGGTAACGGAAAAACGAAAGGGTAAAACTTTCGTGGGCGTTCCTTACCAAGGAGCGTTCCCTCTTGAAACAATTAAAGAAGTGCTGATTGAAAAAGGTGTACCTGCTGAGAGCATCGGGAGAACATACATGTTCACGGCAGACATTTAACATCTAGATTCAACATTAATAATTATCAAATATAGAAAAATAAAGAACGGTTTGAGTCTCGTCCTCCTCAAACCGTTCTTCTTCTTTTTATTTTTTTTAGAAAAATCCTTTGGGATTCTTATTGTTTTTTCTCTTCCTCCCGGTGTTTATTATATAATAGTTATATAAATAATATTTTATTAGTATTATTATTAATATTATTATTAATATTATTATTAGTAATATTATTAATATTATTATTATTAATATTATTATTAATATTATTATTAATAT
>Ga0310828_1000047_pt1 | contig 235039 bp, 235 predicted proteins | sample WT_ome_3_FD_202242 | JGI IMG/M metagenome (GOLD analysis project Ga0310828, IMG submission 202242) | Sorghum-adapted microbial communities enriched on wild type (WT) sorghum from Joint BioEnergy Institute, Emeryville, California, United... ... | reverse complement strand
CTGAACTGTAGAGGTATTGCCTGTATTCCAAAGGCGTCATACAGTTTAGTCTCTTCTGATATCGATGGTTATTGTAATAATCTATGTATTCTATAATTGCTGCTTCTAGTTCTTCATATGAGTTGAACTTATTGAGATAATACATTTCGGATTTCATCATTCCCCAGAATGATTCCATCGGGCCATTGTCAATACACCTAGATACCCTTGACATGCTTTGTGTCATTCCTGCATCGTCCAGTTTCTTTTTGAATTGCTTGCTCGTGTATTGGAAACCACGGTCACTATGAAAGATGGGTTGGGCATCCGGATATGCCTGATGTGCTATATCAAAAGTTCTAAAAACAAGTTCATTGTTGTTGGAATGTCCAACCACAAAAGAAACAATACTTTTATCTGACAAGTCAAGGATGGCACTAAGATAAGCCTTGCTTTGATGACCATACTTCATTTCAGTCACATCAGTAAGCCACTTCGTACCAAATTCATTAGATTCAAACTCTCTGTTTAAAACATTTTCCGCTGTAATTTCGGGCGTTGATTTGATGTAATTCTTTCGCTTCCTGCGGCATACCGATTTTAGATTTAAGATCTGCATGAGTCTGTATATCCGTTTATGGTTCACATGAAGATGATGTTCTCGGTTTAGTTTGATAGTCATCTGGCGGTATCCAAGGATTCCATTCCTTTCTTCGTAGGCGTCCTTAATCATCGGAAGCAGTGCCTTGTTAAATTTCTCATTATCGCTTTCTTTCCTGTTTAGCCATTTATAATACGAAGATCGTTGGATCCCCATGATTTCACAAAGTTGACTGATAGGATATGATTTTGTCTCATTAAGATCCCGTATAGCGAGATATACCGTTTCATATCTCACTTGGCTTAGAACCGCCTCCTTTCGATCTCGTCCAGCTTTTTTAGTAAATCGATCTCCATCTGCTTTCTTCTATTCTCAGCCTCGAGTAGCTTGTTCTGTGCTCTTAGCTTCTCCACTTCAGACATCTCATCGTTTGATTTTCTTTTCCCGCGTCTATCCTGAAGTGCACCCACACCATATTTTAAGTATTTATTTGTCCAGGAATAAACTTGCTGATAGGATACCTGAAATTTCTGTGCTGCTTCGGCATACTTGTTTTGATGTTCAATGCAGAATTTAACTATTTCAACTCGTTCATTGTAAGTAGTCGCTCGTCCTTTAGTCATGATTGGCGTTCCTCCTATTCCAGAAGTTTTCAACTTCTCATGACCATTATACTTCAGAATCCAATCTCGGAGTTGGCGGGTTGATTTAATACCATATCTTTTACATATTTCCATGTGAGATCCACCACCAGCCAGATAATCTTCGACAGCTGTTTTCTTTAATTCTGCGGAATAGGAAGTATTCTGGGATGTATTAAGCAGTCCGTTTGGACCTAACGATTGATAAGTTTGTAGCCATTGTTTTACAGACTGAAAGGAAACATCTAGCAGAGTGGCTAAATGATTAAGTGAAGCTTCCCCACGAAGATATTTCTCAATAGCTGCTATCTTTTCTGGTCCTGATATTTTTGCTTTGCGGGACATAAAAATGCTCCTCCTTGTAATAAACAGTTTTATTATTTTAACTGTCTACCACAAGGGGAGCATATCACGTAGTGGTTTTGGAGGTTTTTCTCTGATGTTTCGGGATTGGATTACCAGAATTTATAACCTGGCGATCCAGGAGGCGCATGTTGAAGCATTTCAAAGATTGGAATGCTATAGGCAATTACAATTAACACGGCTGAAATCGCGATCCAAAGCTTCCAATTTTCAAATATAGCAGGAGTTTTCTCCGCTCCTTCTCCAACCTCCCCAATTGGATATTCCTCAACACCTTTGGGGGCAAAAAAGGCTAAACGGATCATAACGTAGAGGAAGATCAGAATTGCGATAAACAATAATGCCCCGCCAATCGCCATCGCCGTCTGATAAGGAATCCACCCCGCAGCTACCGGATGATCGAAATATGTGGTATAATCCGTTCTTCTTGGAGCGCCGAACAATCCGGATGCATGCATCGCCCCAGACATGAAGGTCATTCCCACTGCCCAGAGAATCGTCTGGATTATTCCCAAGCGATTAAGCTCTTTTGTGCGTTGTCTGCCAGACAGGTGCGGCACCAACCAATAGGCAACACCGAAGAAGGTAAGCGCCACTGATGTAGCTACACTTAGATGAAAGTGGCCTGTCACCCATAAAGTATTGTGTACCACTTGGTTCAACTGGAAGCTGGCATTAATGATTCCGCCTGCTCCAGCAGGTATAAAGAAGAGCATCCCCATCATCGGCGCAAAGAAACGCGCGTCTCCCCAAGGCAGATTTTTCAACCAGCTCAGCCTTCCGCCTGCCCCTTGGGCTCTGCTGGAGATTTCAAATGTGGCAAAAATGGAAAATGCGGTCATAAGCGATGGAACAACCACCGCAAAGGTGAGGATGACCTGAAAGAATTTCCAGCCAGGCGATACTCCCGATTCGAGCAATTGATGATGGAATCCTACCGGAATGGACAGGATAAAGAGCAGGATAAAGGCCAATCTGGCTAAGGCATCACTAAAGATTTTCCCTCCGATGATTTTGGGGATAACCACATACCAGCAGATATAGGTCGGCATGAGCCAGAAGTATACAAGCGGATGCCCAAAATACCAGAATAAGGTTCTGCTTAACAGGACATTAATCGTTTCCACCCAGCCGAATGACCAAGGTATAAATTGAAACAAGACGGTTATGGCCACTCCCAGGGTGGCTACAAACCAGAGCAGCATGGTAACCACAGCCATAAAGCTGAACAAAGGCGAGATCTTTCCTTTATTCTCTTTCCGCCATTTCCAGTACTGTGCAGCAATGGCTAATCCGCTGCACCAGCTTCCCACTACAATCAAGGCCAAGGCGATATAGAACCAAGGAGAAGCTTGCAGCGGAGCATAAAAGGTATATAGTACCGTTGCCTGATTTAACAAGATCATGATGGTACCCAGAACTGTACCTAGTGTCATGAGTACGAATCCGATCCATCCATACCGCAGCACGCTCGCGGATAACTCTCCCGTTGTTCTTCCCACGCCGGAAATCAGAAAACCGATGATGAAAAATGTGGTAAATACAAGTCCGAGTAAGACGCCGTGCGCAGTTAGCACCTGGTAATACCCGATGCCATTAGGGAGATGAAGAACTCCTTTTTTTACCAGAACCTGAAGCAAACCAGCAATTGCCCCAAAAAATAATGCAATAAATGAAACCCATAAATGAGCCAAGCTTAATCGTCTCATTCTGCCACCTCAATTCTCGTACCCATCAGATGGTGTCCGACGCCGCAATATTCATTGCACAACATCAGATATTCTCCGGGATCGTTAAATGTATACGTCATTCGGCTGATATATCCGGGAGTAACCATCATGTTGACATTGGTATTGGCAATTTCCAATCCGTGAATCACGTCGGCACTGGTCACAATAAAATGCACCTTTGCTCCGGCCGGAATTTGAATGTCGGCAGGTTGAAAAGCAAATGCCTGTGCAACCATGACCAGTTCATATTCGTTCTCCCCGATCTGCTTTAAACCAGGCTGATCAAACGGAGCCGTTTCACGTACATATTGCGGATCGATCGTTTCCGTATCGCTGGGGGGATGTTGACCCATGGCAAAAGCTCCTATGCCCAAAACCAGCAAAAATAAAGCTAAAGTGGCCCCTCCTACGATGAGCCAAATTTTTTCATACTTGTATAAATGCATATCCCTCACCTACCCTGGGCGAAATGTTTATAAATCCGAAAAGAGCTCAGCCTACATTCTGCTTACATAGAGTCCGTAGATTCCAAGCCATGAAAGCAGAATAAACCCGGCTAAAATTAATACAAATGTAAATGTACCGATGAGATGTTCGTTCTTTGTCTCGATGGCTTGGTTTACTTTGTTCTTTTTTTGAGGCTTTGTTTCAGGGATGATCTCCATATCTCCTTCCCCCTTTCACTCAGATTTGCCTCTAATTATAGGCATATCCGTGAACGGGAACTGTGACATTGATCACACTTTAAGAGAAGAAATATGACAAATTTTTGCAAAAAAACACCCTTCTCAATCATTTGAGCGGGTGTAATCAAATTCTTTGATGATCTATAACCGGCAGATCTCTTTGGGACATCCTTCGCAGTGACAAATTTTCTTCAGTTCCGGCAGATTGGTGATCACCAGATATCCTTTCTCCATATCTATAATCTGCCTTTTCTTCAACTGGCTAAGCAGCCGGTTTACCGTCTCTCTAGTCGTGCCGATCATATTGGCAATTTCCGTATTTGTAAACTTTTCTGTCAAGTAAATCTTTGAAGCCTCATACTTGCCGTAACTGTTCGCCATGCGGATTAAGATGGATGCTAAAGCCCCTTCCTTTCCATAAAGCAAGATATCCCGCATTTTATATTGAGTGCAGGTGTGCATGTCTGCCAGCCACTTCAATACCTCCAGGGAGAGATCATGATCCTGCCACAGCAACAATTCAAGTTCTTGCTTGCGGATGATCCCAAGATGACAATCTTCATGGGCGACAGCCGTAAATCCGAACTGCGTTTGCGCGGAAAATGAGTATTCGCCGATCATGTCTCCCGGACGATAGTAGAACAGCGTGTAGTCCTTCCCGTCTTCAGTAGATTTAATCAGCTTTACCGAACCATCCACGATGTAATATAAATGATCTGCTTTTTCGCCTTCCCGAAAGATCGGCCTCTCCCTCGGAACCGAATAAAACGACATAAGCCCAAACAATTTTTTGATGCTCTCCCCGGAGAAATGCGATGTATTGGAGGGGCAGGCAGTATTCCGATTCATCTGCGTGCAGTATTTCATTTTGGCATCCAGCATCAAGACACCTTCTTCCGTACATTCTTCTTACTTCTATCATACGCCACGAGCAGAGCCTCCGCATAGCAGGTCTTTGTCAATTCGGTTACAATTGAGAGAGAAGCCGCTTCAACTTGGCCAATCCTCTGCGTTTCCAGGTAATAGCCGTTGAAGGCGAGACCCCTTCGCGGCGCGCCAATTCATCGATGGTTCGATCAAACAGAAAGCAGTGTACTATCGCTTTCCGCTCCTTCTCTGTCAGTTTTGCCAATGCCATTTTGATCGTTAGCCGCAACGAATGATCAGGCATAAAATCCGCGAGACGCTCTTCCCAACTGATCTCCGCATCTGCCAATGTGGAAGGCAACACATGCCTTTTCTTATAGGTGATCTCTTTTCTCATTGCATTTAGCAGTCTTCCCTTTACGAGACGCTTTGCATATGCGCCGAAGGCTCCTTTGTTTGGATCATAATAAAGGCAGGCTTCATATAATGCGATTTGCGCAATTTGATAGCTCTCCTCCAGATCGCCGCCTACGGCATAACGTTTCGATAAGCTTTTGAGCAAAGGTTGATAGGAACGCAATATCTCTGCAAAAGTATGAATGGTTTTCATCTTTCCCCTCTTTCCAGAGGGACCGGTCCCTGGCCATATTAGCGCTTAGAACCAATATAAAGAACAATGATCAACCATTCACATGTCCTCTCTAACCTCTCTCAGCTTCTTTCCATACCGAAAAGGACTCAAATCACGGGCCCTAACCTTTCTTACCTCGCTTAATCGCTTAAAGAAATTAAACTTTTTTCGTACATAAAAAACCTAATTTACAGGCAGCTTTAGCCTGTTAAATCATGATCTGATTCAGAGTTTGATCCTCAATCGGGATTATCTCTTCAGGGCAACAGTTATGGTAACCGTATCGATATCCGAGTCGGCCCATATCTCTCCGTCATGCAGTTTAACAATGCTCTTCGCAATCGCTAGCCCCAACCCCGATCCGCCGGTTCTTGAGGATCGGGAAGTATCTATGCGGTAGAAGCGGTCAAACATACGCGCAAGATCCTCTTTTGCGATGGGATCGCTGTTGTTTCGAAATTGTATCAAAACATACTCCTCTTCACAGAACATGTTGACGCGGATCAGACCGGGGCGAAAACTATACTTGATCGCATTGTTCAGCAAGTTTTCAAAGACGCGAACCATTTGATTTGCATCAATTTCAAGCATCACCCGCTCCTGCGGGAGCTCTTTCCTCAACACCAATCGATTTTCTTCACAAATGGGCACATACTCTTCCAGCAGTTGTTCCAGCATCTCATTGATACAGATCCTCTCTTTCTTCAACTTGATGCCGTCACTGCTTAACAAGGTATATTCAAAGAGATCGTCCAGAAGGCTCTTAAGCTTTTCCGATTTCTCATATGCGATGTTCAGATATTCCTCATATTCCGACTCGCTTTCATATCTTTTGTCTTGCAGCACTTTTAAATAGCCCATGATCATGGTGAGGGGGGTCCGCAAGTCATGCGAGACATTGGTAATCAGCTCGTTTTTTGTCTTTTCCGCTTTTCTCTCCCTCTCTATCTGACTCTCCAATTCCTCGGCCATATGATTGATATTGGCCGCCAATGATCCCAACTCATCCCTGCTCTTTTCCTTGACTCGATAGCGGAGATTCCCCTTTGCAATTTCTATCAAGCCGTTGGCCAACTCTTCGATCATCTTCATCTTTCGTTTGGTAAGCAAATAGAAAAGCAAGAAAAAAACGATTAAGCCGTTCATGTATGGAATGGGGCCACGATAGGTTTCAAAGTACGTCTCCACATACCCTTCCGGGATGCCCGATACCACCAGCAATCTCGACTGATGATCAATGGTAACCGGCCTTATGGTTGAATATTCTTTACGCTGGTCATACTCTCCCATTCGCGCCCATTTCCAGGAGATTACCACATATTCCAGCAACTTTTGATAATCCACCTTGCTTTCATAAACATTGGCGGACTTTAATCCGACATTCCCCTCTTGATCTAGGACCATGACCTTATACGCCTGCTGATCCAGAAAAGCTTGGAGTGATGATCCTGACAATTCCCCTTGAGTCAAAACTTCAGCAATCTGATCGGCCTCCCACTCGATCTCTGCAATGCCAATATTGTAATTCATGTAGTTTCTTTGGCTTTTTTCCATCGTGATATTCTCCAGAATGAAAAAAGAGATGATGGTAGTAAAGACGGCCGCCAAAATACAGATGAGAAAGAGAACGATCACCTGAAGGCGAAGACTGGCTTGTATGCGTTTGATGAGTAATCGAAACAGATTGCGCAGAGGATTGAGGATTCTAAATCTTGGCCATTTAATTTTCAATTTTATATCCCACTCCCCAGACCGTCTTAATATATCTTGGCTTACTCGGATTCTCCTCAATCTTCTCCCTCAACTTGCGGATATGGACCATTACGGTGTTGTCAGATTGAAAGAAAAGATCATTCCATACTTTTTCGTAAATCTGTTCAATGCTGAACACCCGCCCAGGATGCTTGGCCAATAATTCCAAGATCGCAAACTCTCTTGGCGTAAGTTTCACCTCTTCCCCTCTTACGAAAACCTGATATGTATCTGCTCTGATCAACAACTCGTCTATCTCGATTTCATTTGCTTTCCGCTCAACCTGCTGATTCAGCTTAAAATATCTTCTAAGTTGTGATTTTACTCTTGCCACCAATTCAAGAGGATTAAATGGTTTGGTCATATAATCGTCTGCGCCAATGCTTAATCCTGTAATCTTATCGATATCCTGGTTTTTTGCGGACAGCATAATGATCGGCATCATCTTTTCATTGCGAATCCTGATGCATGCCTCGATGCCATCCACCTTTGGCATCATCACATCAAGAATGATCAGATCTATCTCATGCTGAGTAAGAATCTTTAACGCATCTTCCCCATTCTCGGCCTGAAAAATGGAATATCCTTCGTTCTTTAAGTAAATCTCAATTAAGTCTCGTATCTCTTTTTCATCGTCAACAATAAGGATTCTCTCTTTACCCAATTGCCAACCCCTTCTTTCGTGAAGAAATTACTGATTTTAAGCAGAATATCTGCAAGAATGACCGCGACGATTACATCAAGGATCACGTGTTGTTTAATGAATAAGGTGGAGAGGATAATCAGAATACCTATCACATGAATGACCAGTTTTACCATCCGTTGCGTCGAATAGGTATGGATGCTCTTCATGATGAGATAGGTTGTAAAGACATGGAGGCTTGGAAAACAGTTAAACGGCTGATCAATCTGATAAACTAAGGATACCATATGGTTGAACAGGTCGTCTGCTTCAATCTCAGGCCGCGGAACTGTGGTTTGGTAAAAAAAATAGACCAGGTTGGCGATCAGGAGTCCAAGATCATAGAGAATTAACGTTCGGTAATAGGCAGTGCGGTCGATTTTAATCAGATAAAATAAGGCTAAGATAATGTAGAAGAACCAGAATAAATAGGGAAGGACAAAAAACTTGACGAAGGGCAGGTGACGATCCAGATCGGTAACCAGACTATAAGCTGTACCTTCATGGTGATTAAGCAGAACATAAAGAATGCTGATCAGCGGAATCGTAAGCATGGCCAGCAGGGGCAAAAACATCGACTTAAATCTTTTCATAACCTCTTCCTCCTTTGATAGAACCATTCTAGGAGGAAGTTCTTAAAATAAATGGCGGGATTATCTTAACAAATTCTTAAATTGTGACCAAACAGATAAATAGACCAGTAACCGCAAAGCAGTCATTGGTCTATTTTCATGCGCTTCTTTACCTCAAATCTTGTAGAGATAGTATTCCTTGCTCTCCTTTACCCAGTCTGGCGTCTGATGCAGAAGCTGGTAATGCAATTCGACCAACTGGGCCTCTCTTAAGATACGGCGTAGATCCGCATATGTGTGATAGACTAGGATCTGATGGTTTCCGCGCAGATGCAAGACCATCGATCTCTCTCCCTCTATCCGCTCAATCGCCTGTTTTACGATCCAACCATGTGCCTGTTGTTTACCTATGGGTTTGCGAACATAGACGGGGATTAAGGTCCAATGGGGGGCAAGCGGCAACGGAACCATCTGTTTTTTGGCAATGGCTTGTCCGTAGCATTGACGAAGCGTAATCAGGTCTTTACCCAGAAATCGGGTCAATTGTTGCAGATAGCCTCTAACCGTTACTTTCTCGATTTCCCGCTCACCGTGATTTCCATAAGTCACCAGTACATCTCCTAATCCCTCTTCATTATGGGGAAGAAAGGCAACACCTTGATGAAAAAAATCGATAACGTTCAATCTTTTCACCCTCCTTTACCTTTCCGTTTTCTTCCATAACACAAGAACATATGTCCTTGATCTATTATACGTTGGTCATTCATCCTATATGTATGCGCTTTAATCGTAAGCACAAAATATGGATAGGATAGGAAATACGGTTGACCAAAAAATGTATATTCCTGTAGACTTATTTCAAAAACACTTTGGAGGGTTCATTTTTGCGCAAAAGTCTTTATTACGCATTAATCATCATTACCTTTCTGATTGGATTAGCCACGCACTACCTTGCAGAAAACGTATTTCTTCTCTTTGGCACAAGTATTCTTGCGCTTCTCTTCCTGGCCAGCCTTCTTGGCAAAGCAACGGAATCGGTAGCCCACTATGCCGGTGAGCGAATCGGCGGGTTTCTCAATGCTACCTTTGGCAACGCCGCCGAGTTGATCATTGCGATCTTCCTGATCAAGGAAGGATTATTCGATATGGTTAAAGCATCTATCACAGGTTCCATTATTGGAAATCTGTTGCTTGTTCTGGGGCTATCGATCTTTTTCGGCGGATTAAAACACAAGATGCAATTTTTTAATGCACGGCTCGCGGGACATAATGCAACATTAATGATTCTTGCCATTATTGCGCTCTTTGTTCCTGCCATGTTTATGGGCGCTTTTCATGATCATCATGAGAATACGTTAAGCGTGATTATTGCTGCCGCCTTGATCATTGTCTATCTTCTTTGGCTCATCTTCTCCATGATTACGCATAAGGAATTTCTTGCTGACGAGGCGGTCGAGCATGGGGAACCGATGTGGGGCAAATGGGTCTCTGTATTGATGCTGGTGATTGCTACAGTTGGTGTTGCGATTGTAAGCGAATGGATTGTCGAAAGCGTTGAAGATGTTGCCCATCACTTGGGATGGTCAGAACTCTTTGTCGGAGCCTTTGTAATTGCCATTGTGGGCAATGCCGCCGAACACTCCGCTGCTGTACTTCTGGCAATGAAAAATCGCATGGGTGCTGCTGTTGAAATTGCCATCGGCTCCAGCTTGCAGATTGCGCTCTTTGTTGCACCTGTGTTGATCTTTGTCAGCATGATTTTTGGCAATACCATGAATATTATTTTCTCCCCGCTTGAGCTCGTGGCTATCGGAGTATCGATCTTCATTGCGTCGTCCATTTCAAAAGATGGAGAGACCAATTGGTTTGAAGGAGTACTCCTGCTTACGGTCTATATTATTTTGGGCGCTGCTTTTTACTTTGCATAAGAGCAATATCAGAAAACCCAGTCTTTCTTGCATAGCTTCATCGCTTTAAAAAATTAAACTTTCCGAGTCGATTAAAAATTACGTTCTTCTCTTCGCCCTAAAGACATAAACTAGTAGAAAACAGGGACAAGGGGGAAACGATTTGGAAGAGAAGATTGCCCGCTATTACGAGTTGAAGCTGATCCAAAAACAGGTAGAGGAAGAATTGGAGAGACTGCGCAGTGAGGTGCTTGCCAATTTTGCGATTCCAACCAGCGAAGAGATTGGTCCTTTTAAATTGACTATCAGACATCAAGAGCGCAGGGAATACGACGATCATCTTCTTTATCAGTCATTGCAGGATAAGGAGGTCTGGCGTCTCTTGTCCAAAGCAGACCCGGCTAAGATCTCAGGACTTCTGAAGCTAAATATATTAAGCGAAGAGCAGCTTAGCGGTACATATAAAATTAAGCAGGTTCCCTATATCCAGGTGCAAAAACAATAAGGCCAACGCCTTGCAATAGCTGCACAGGGCGGGCCCAACCCTTTCTTACATTGCTTCATCGCTTTAAAAAAGTTAAACTTTCCGAGCCTATAAATATACGGCTATCCTTTTGGGTTCAAAAAACTATAAAAGATAGCCGTTTTGCATGTCCTACAGTTTCCCAACTGCAATTGCTTCAATCTCAATTAAAAGGTGTTCGTTAATCAGCCGCCGTACTTCGACCGCAGAACTGGCGGGTGGGTTAGCCGTATTGACGTACAGATCGCGAATGTCGCGAACGACTTGTATTTGTGAAATGTCGGTGAGGAAAAACGTAAGTTTCACGACATCTTCAAAACTTGCATCTGCCGCTTCCAGTGCTGTTTTGATGTTTTCGAAGACCTGCTTTGTTTGTGCAGCCAAATCTCCTATCCCAACCACCTGCCCATCCCGGTTCAAAGCAACTTGTCCTGAGATATAGATCATACGTCCGTTTCTGGCTTCTACAACGTGCGTGTAACCGTACGGAACCGGCAATCTGTCTGGATTAATAAATCTGATTTGCTTATTTGAGGTCATCAGGAACTCTCCTTTGTGATCGAATATCTAAATATATCTTTTCGATAGGTTCATCCAAATCCCTTCCTGTCCATGCATCTTATTTCTGTCGGGCCTATCCTTAATATTTCAATGTATCTAGGATAAATGTACAGACCATCAATTATATACGTCATATACTATAACAAACTATAAAGGAGGTGTTATAGATTGAGTCATTGCCCACGCTGTAGAACGCAAACAGTATATGATCCGCCTGTAAGAGTATACAGGGACTTCTACCAACCACAAATTGTGCGAATCATCCACCCGATCGAAATCATAAACCGTCAACACTGCGTTCCCGTCCCTCAGCATATCTATACGTACACAACCAGAACTGAATATAGCCGCCCACGGAAACATCACCGGTGTTGGGGTGCCGGGCTGCGGCCAACGGGTCGATTTTGGTAGGTTAACTAAGTATGGAAACTGATCCGTGCAAGTCTGCCAGCCAGCACAATAGACGAGATTGTTGGAAAGACCGGACGAATATGAGTTCCTTCTCCTCCGAAGATTACTCGGACTTCTTCAGACGGTTATCGTCCCTTTGTGAGAAAAAGTGCGCCCTTATTGCTGATATCGATGCAGAAAAAAAAGCACCTCCACCATACTTATTTTCAAGTCATATCCTTCAGCATGGTGCATAGCTATCCAAAATATTCTGAGATCGCCTTTGCCAAAATTCTTAACCAAGTGGGATATGTCAGGTCTGCCAGGCAGAAGTTTGGTATTCACGATTCCACTTGGTTAAGAGCTTGTGTAGAAACCTTCCACATGCCCACTCCTTCTTTCTTCGCTTGATATTCGAATTCCAGATACTCTTTTGCTATATGCGTATACTTACTTAGACTTTGAAATAAGGTCTACCTTCAGAAGTCCTTTTTGTATAAGAAATACCGATAAGTCTTGATTATTTAGATATACAAAACCTGTGCCAAATCCGTTTTTATCAAAAGGTTCTACCAATTCTACTTTTACTTTCCTGTTTTGATGAAGCGAAAAAGCACCCGAATTGGGTGCTTTTTCGTTATCCTACACTTATTCAGTCTGCTTTAATTTTTCAAAAGCATCATATAGATGAGTAAGCTCCATCTCGAGTTGAGATAGGATTGCTTTACCTGTTTCTTTATGAATGAGACCTAAGCGCACAGCAAAATCGATTTCCCGCGATAGTCCAAACATCTGCGTATCCAATACCTCTTCATATAAGGGACATTGCGGCATCGTGAGATTCTCCAACTGCACGCGTATCAGTTGGTGAATCTTTGCTGCGTCGGATCTTAATAATTCAAGAGCCTGTTGATTTTCTACTGCCATATTGGCTGTCACTGCAATCCCCTCCGAGCCAATTATCATGGGATTCGTGGTGATCCACATTATTGCTTCTATAATATCATAAAGAAATTGGATTTACTAGAAGAACCCCTTGTTAAACTGTACTCTTTTAATCCCGAAAATATTTCCGCTTTATTTGGCTGTATTCCTCATTATTCCCTTGTTGCAATTCACGCAAGAATAGATTGATTTTCTCTCTGATTAAGAGCAGATCTTTGCGCAGCAAGATCACATATTGCTTTTCCCCCAATTCCAGGTAAGGTTCGGTCTGGATCGATTCTATTTTGCCAAGATCGCCCGATTCAATGGCTGAGATGATTCCATCCAGCCCGCCATCAGGTTGCAACTGTGCGGACATCTGGTTCCAAGGTAGCTCAACCAGAATAATCTTAATCCCCAGCCTTTCCCCAAGAAATTGGATAAACTCAATATCAAAGCCGCGTAATTGATCCTTTTCAATAAATTCAAAAGGGGGGAGTCCGGCATCGACGCCCAGGCGCAAGATATGTTCCGAATGAAAGGGAATCCACGCTTCAACAGATGCCTCTTCTTGGTTGATTGCGGCAAAATCAGAGACTAGCCAACCGTCCTCTGGGTCATGGCGCAGGGTATACTGCCAGAACCGGTGCGGTTCATAGGCTTCAATGATCTCCCCATCCTTTCCCGCCCATTTGCTGTCCGCATAATCTTCACGAACCCTTACATGAACTGTATACTCCCCTGCAGAAGGGTCCTCAATCTCGATGCTGGCAGGATTAAAAAGAAGCTGGATAAAATCGCCGTCGAAATGTGCCCCTGACGTTCTCTCGGCAAGCATCTCACCCATCAACGACTTAAGCTCAGGGGTTGCTTTGGTGATAAAAGCGGGGTTGCCGCTCTTTGCAGCTCTGACCCAACCTTCATTATACTGCACAAGCGTTTCTCCGAGCTGTTTCATCAGCTCATAATTTTGCAAGCTGATGTCCACTTCCACTTCACGCTGTCCCGGTTTTACGGGGACAGGCTTGCTCGCAATTTCACCCCATGGCAGGGTGTAGACTACCTGCACCTGGTGTTCTGCATAGGGCAACGGCGCGATTAAAGCGGATGAATTTTGTTTGCCCCAATATTTGCTGTCTATAAACAGGTCTCCGCCCTCGATATTGCTTTTCACATAAAATGCGGAAACCGGACTGGATGGCAAGAGATGAACTTCGTTTTCACTCCATAGATATTGAAAGTCTATGCTTCTCCTCTCTTCAAACTCCCCCCATGGAGTCGAGTAGGATAATCGCATCACCTGATCGATCGGCAAGATGGGGCCGATTCTGTTATCCGTTGCTGTATAGATCTGATTCCCGATTGAGAGTTGAAATGGGTCGGATAAAGGATTTTCGATTACCATATAGATACTTGGAATGCTTACTTTATAGGAGAAGCGGTACGGCAAACGAGTCAGATGAAACCAAGGGATGTGCTGTTCAGGTTCATGATGATAAATCGATTCGGATTGCTCAAGAAGTGTATGATAAATGATTCTCTTCCAGTCTTCATGTTGATTAAGCGTTTCGATCAATTGTTCTGCCTCTTCCCGTTCTAGCTCCCTGCCATCCCACAAACTCCATTTCTGAACCAGATCAGCGTTGGCTGTCTCGATGCCGGATACCCATTCTGTCGCAGCAAGGATGGGAGAGGAGAGTTGCTTAAGATATATAATGGCCATCCAGAAGGACAGCAAAAATAAGGCAAGCAGTAGAATCATCCTTTTTACAGACAATAGAAAAGCCCTCCTTCCCTATTTAAATCTATGGGGAAAACGGAGGACTCATGCCATATATGAACCGATTTGTTGTTGATATGGATTCACTGATCTGCTCAGCCATTCAGCCAGATGATCGCGATGAATGCAGATAATGCCAAGCTTGCCTGCCAGTTCAAGTGCTGAAGGGGTAAACCCGCGGTTGGTGATAATCATGATGTTGGGCAATTCTGCCAGGGTACGGAGAGTATGCACTTCATGGATCACGTGGGTCGTTACATCTTGATTTTCGGAAAGGGGTTTTAGAATCGCTCCATACTTTACTCCCATACGTTCAAGCCTTAGATCGATGCCTGCTTTCTCTTCTTTGGGAAGGCTTACTTTGTAGCCGATCATTTCCATTAAATAGACCAGCTCTTTGCGGAATTCCGACAACTGATCGGCATTCAGGTCAAAATGAGAAAGCGTGATCGCTTTTTCCGGTGGGGATTGGCACAACCATTCTTCCATCTGGCGAAAACGGATCTGCTGTTTTGCCTCTTCCTGCAAGAAGGAGAGGACTGCAGCCAATTCTTCCTTCAATTCTTTCGGCCATTTAGGAAAAATCTCATGCAACGCCGCTTTGTCAAAATCATGTTCAATCAAATAAAGCAAAGTGTCACGATTCCAATATTCCTTTTGATTTGAAGTGCTCTCTATGCTCATCTCTTCTTCCGCATAGATCCTAAGCAATAATTCGAGCGAGGGGGTATTCTCGCAAAAAGAGAGCAGGCTCGCTCGCAAATTATCCGCGCGTCTGCGCAAGATATGATAATTGACCGCCATTCGCAAATATGCTTCAGATAAATGAATCCCCTTGCAGGAGAGCCATTCCTGAAACTCTGCAAATATCTTTTCGCCCTCCTCACTCTCGGAGATCATCTGCTCAGCATGAATTTTTCCATCATAGGACTGCCGGAAATTGGATTGGAGCAGTGTTTTTGTCCGTAGGGCAAAGCGCTGCAGCCATTCATCGGCTCTCATTAAATCCTGTTGATGTTGTTTGCGATATTTCTCCAGCTGAGCTACTCGCCAAAGACCGATGATCGTGGAGAGCCGAGTTTTGATCGCTCTTGGCATAAACTCTTTGATGGTAGAAAGGAGAAACAAACTGATCCCAACTGAAAAGAGAAGAGCGGTTCTCTCCATCATGGCAAAGACCATTACAAGAAGTGAGGTCAAAAGACCAATTTTCGCCATACCTTGTTCACCTTGCTCTTCCTACAACTGATCTGTTTCAGCCATCTTAATAAAGCGGATCTCATCTTCAATCAGACCACAGGTTGCGCATTGCACTCTCCGCTCCGGTCCATTATAAGGCAGGTGAAAGGGATCTAGTTGTTCCAATAGAGTCAGTTCCCCCGTATTCACATCAATTTTGATCGGTTTTGCATGCTGTTCGATCAAATTAAAGCGGCTTCTTGCTGCGCACGCTGGACAACGATAATGGATCATACCATCCCTCCTGTGATTAGCGATTGATATACCATGGGAATATAAAAATAAATTCATCAATTCCTTCTGCTATGCTTTTAGCAATTTTCTCCTGATACCCCGGCTGAATGAGCAGTGCGCGTTCGTCGGGATTGCTTATAAATCCAACCTCTACTATGGACGAGATGGAACGAGTCTGATTCAAGATGAACAGATCTTTGCGCATCACAGGTTCTCTCTTCTTACCTGTAACCAGATTCAATTTATGCTGCAGGATATGTGCCAGCAGGAAACTTTGTCCGTTTTTCTGGTACAAAACCAAAGTGCCTGTTCCGGCCTTGGAACCGGAATTCACATGCAAACTAATCACCAATTGCGGATAAAAGTAGTTGGCAATATCTCCCCGTTGAACAAGATCGCGCTGATGCCTGCTGCCGATATCCCGCGGACTTGAATCGCTTAGCGCCTCATCTTTATCCCTGGTTAAAATCACATGATAGCCTCGTTTATTTAATTCTTGCTGAAGTTTAATGCCGACTGCTAGATTTACATTTTTCTCTAAAACCTGATCCGATGCAGCTCCTCCATCGATCCCGCCATGTCCCGGATCGATGAGAATATGTATCCGCGGCGTAAGATCCATGCCATCTGCGTTTGCGGCGAGAGGAAGAGCGATGCTGAGCGACAACATAAAAAAAATTAGGAGAAACCGTCTGGTCCTTCGTCTCATGTCCATCTCCTGTTGTCAAAATTTAATGGATTCCTTTTATGCTCCATTCTGCCCATCCCATTACATTTCATACATACGCCTTATATTTTTGTCAGAAATCGGTTTTTCAGGATCTTTGGAAAGAAAGTTAGACTCTAGGTTAGGGCGCTAGTACAAATCTCTTACGACATCTTTTCATATAGATATAGAAACGTAGGAAAAGGGGTGAAGGCATGTCTTCTCATCGGCGTCGAAAACGATTGATAGTGGTAAAAATTAAAGAAGGCCAGAAAGTCTTAGTCATCTGCAAACGCCATCGATAGATTGAAAATATTATTTCTATCCTTAATTGATCAATATCCTTTTGGTTACCTTGGTCGGAGGTAAGCGAAACAGGTTATCCAAAAAATGAAAAAACAAACCTCTGAAGCCTCATTCCGTGCACGAGAGGTTTGTTTTTTATTGCGATGTGAAGTTTACGCTTATTTGCTCAGTAAATAGCTTATGATCAACTTGCCCGTATTGACCAGAGCTTCCTCATGAGTACGTTCCTGTGCATGCGAAGCATGTACGCCTGGTCCGATTAATGCATGCTTAATATCAAAACCTGCGTGTAAGGCCGCGCTTGCATCTGAACCATAATGAGGATATATGTCGATATGATAATTGAGGTTGTTCTCTTTTGCCAAATTGACCAGTTTTTGACGAAACTCCTTATGATATGGACCGGTAGCATCGAGTGCGCAAATCGATACCGAGTATTCGTCCGTCGTCAGATCGGCCCCGATAGCCCCCATATCAACCGCCAGATATTCCACTGTTTTTGCTGGGATACTGGAATTTCCGCCATATCCGATCTCTTCGTTGTTGCTGATAAGAAAATGCGTGGTATAAGGCAATGTGATCCCTTTTTCCTTAATCTTCTTCATCACGCCAAAGAGAATCGCTACACTCGCCTTATCATCCAAGTGGCGAGACTTGATAAATCCGCTCTCTGTCACGACTGCGCGCGGATCAAACGAGACAAAGTCGCCTACCTCAATTCCTAACGCCCGTACATCATCGGCGCTTTTTACCTTCTCATCAATACGCACAACCATATTTTCCGCACTGCGCTCTATGGTGCCCATATCCTTATAAACATGGACGCTTGGCTTATTGGTCAGAATCGTTCCAGTATAGACTTTGCCCGAAGCTGTCTCAATCTGACAGTATTCCCCTTCTACTGAGTTCCAGCGAAATCCCCCGATATTGTGCAGCTTTAAGAATCCGTCTGAGGTAATGCTTCTTACCATGGCCCCTAATGTGTCGACATGTGCGGTAAGCAGACGATGCTGCTCATCATTGGTTCCTGCGATAGTGGCAAGGATCTGGCCTTTATTTGTATGAACATAGGGAATCTCCAATTCCTCCAACCAACTCGCCACTTTCTTCATCACCTTTTCCGTATTTCCAGACGGACTTGGCGTATTGAGCAACTCCAATAAGCATTTTACGGTGTATTCCGCATTAAATTGAATCAACATGCCCACTCCCCCTTTATAATTCGATTATCGTAATTGAGACGCAAACCAGGTGTTCACTTGCTCGACACCCAAGATCCAACCGAGTACCGCCAGAGAAACAATAAGGATTGCAGCAACAAGGCGAATGCCGTACTCCTTGCCAAATTGCGGGAGACCCACCATCGCTGCCGCCATAAATCCGCCGATCAGACCGCCTAGATGCGCAAAAAGATCAATAGAGGCCATACTAAAACTCATGGCAAGATTAATGCCAAGTATGATGAGGATATCTCTGCCGATCGTCTGGAAAAATAGATCACGCCTGCGCACGCCAAAATAAAGAAGTGCTCCAAAACAGCCGTAAATCGCACCCGAGGCACCCGCCGAAATCACGTTTGGATGATTAAAGGCGAAGCTGGCGATCGAGCCCATCAACCCTGCAATTAGGTAAAGGAGCCCATACCGATAGGATCCATACATCCGTTCTACAGCACTGCCCAGGTAGTATAAAGCCAAACTATTAAATGCCAAATGAAGAAAGCCAATATGTAAAAAAATCGATGTAAACAGCCGCCACCATTCGCCTTCCACAAGAGCTTGAACCGAAGTGGACTGATGGCCTGTCAAAAGATGCGGCCACCAATGACGATCTACGATAGCCGGACTATATTTGGCGCCATATTGATACAACGTTTCCTCATTTGTACTTCCGCCGTTCACTGTAAGAATAACGAACATAATCAAGTTAACAGCCAGAAAGATGTAGGTCAAAATCGGTTTTGCCCGAAAGAAAAAATTGCGAAAATCATCTTTCTTCTTCTCTTCCAACAGCAATAGTTCCTGCATCAACTCTCGAGACGAGCCGGGATCTTGTAAAAGGAGATGAATCAGTTCTTCATTGCTGAGATCAAATTGCCCGTTCTCCATGATGGGATTGAGGGGCAAACCATGCTCCATATCGATGCAAATCGTCTGCAGGAAGGTAGTTTTGCCAATCCGCACTTTGCCAAATTGCTCAGAACGGTTTAAGATATCCGCCATAGGAGTTGAAGGAAAAAAGTAGAGATTTAGGCCGTCGATTTTGTTCGCTCCGAACTTTTTGCGAAATAGCTCAGCAGTAGCGGCTATCTCTTTGACACTGCGCTCTACGACGGAACTCCATACAAAGTCTACAAGCGCCATACGGATATACTTTAACTCTTTGCCATTTTTTTGTATCAAGTGAACAATAAGATTTTCAGGTTCTTTTCCTTCGCTTGCATCATATGATGATTCGTTTGGAGATTGAGACTCCTGGAGATGAATCATCTTGTATCCTTTTTCTTGAATCAAATAATAGGCGATTGCCCATATATATGATTTTGCTAACTCTTTTTCCAAAAGGAATCCTCCAAAGTTCATGATTACTCACAGATACGTCTATCTTACCAAAATCCGCAACGATTTCGTATAGTTTACCCAAATAAATTTTAGCTTCTCATTTCTTTACATGGAAGATGGGCAACATTGGTCAATAAGATTTTACCCAGTGGGATTTGGATTGAAACGCTACTTAAAACCTGCTTGCGGATGTGAAGAGCGGAAGAAAAAAGCAAAATAAAATGGGGATTCCTTAGTGTCTAGGAATTTTTTATGCAAAAGAATTTATGGGAACAGATGGGCCCCGCCCGGCGCAGCAAAATCCGGAGGGGCCCTGTAAAGTAATCAGGCATATCCATTTGTTTTCCCCATAGATTTAGAATGAAAGAGGATTTGGGGGAGAGAGATGATACGCGATTATCTGGACGAATTATTGATCATGGTAGGCATTTCTTTTATACTGGCCATCATAGAGACCATCTTATATTTGCTTAAATTGGACAAAGAGAAGAAAGATCTGTATATGCGCTGGTTTAATATATTTGGCATCGCCATCATTCTCACCATTGTCTTTCAGGAAGTATACAGCTTCTTCCTTGAGCTTAAGCGCTTTCTCTCGCGGCTGTAGAGGTTAACTAGGCCTGCTTTCTTTTGGCTGCCATCACCTCATGAAACTCTTGCTTTACTTTCGCCAGAAACTCAGGATTGGTCAACAGCTTGTAACCCGTCAGCGCTAAAGCCTTGGCCCCCAATATCATTCCTTCCCTCCCCATCTCGCTTAGAGCGGCGTCCCGGAATTCAGGAGTGTGGCAGGCATACGGCTCATTACAGATCTTTACATAGGGATGAATAGCCGGAACTACTCGACTTACATTCCCCATGTCGGTCGATCCCCCTGCGCTTTTTTCATGAATTTGCGTGGGATCAACGCCCAACTCAACCAAAGTTTGCGTAAACAGGTTGGAAAGGTGGTCATTAGTCACCAATTCATCATAGGAGAACTCATAATTGGAAATGGAAAGCTTCGCTCCCGTTGCAAGCGCTGCTCCCTCGGCACAGGCATTTACCTTCTTCACCACCTCATTTACGCGTTCTCTGCTCTCGGCACGGACATAGAATTGAGCTACCGCATAGTCGGGGATAATATTGGCGGCCTCCCCTCCTTTTGCGATAATTCCATGAATCCGCACATCAGGAGTTAACTGCTGTCTTAAAGCGTTAATGCTGTTAAAGGTCTGGATCACCGCATCCAACGCGTTGATGCCCTGATGCGGGGATGCCGCTGCATGGGCAGCCTTCCCGAAAAATTCATATTGAATCGCATCCATCGCCAATGAGGAACCGCTTTTTTCATACTGTGAAAGAGGATGAACCATCATGGCTGCATCCAGATGGTTAAAAATCCCTTGCTCAGCCATCGTCACCTTTCCGCCGCGCGTCTCCTCCGCCGGGGTTCCATAAACATATACCTTGCCTCCCGTTTCATGGAGTACCCGACTTAATCCGATGGCTGCTGCAATCGACATGGTGCCTATGAGGTTATGACCGCAGGCATGTCCCAACTCAGGCAATGCATCATATTCAGCTAAGTATGCAATTGAAGGACCAGGTTTTCCGCTGTCATAGACCGCTTCAAATGCAGTCGGCAAACCTGCTGTTCCCAATTCTACTGAAAAGCCGTGTTTCTTCAGTTCCCCCGCCAATAGCGCAGAGGCTTTAAACTCCTCATGCCCCAGCTCTGGATTCTCACCGATCTCAATACTGATCTGATTAAATACTTCGCGATGTTCTTCAATTTTCTGAATAATCAACTCTTTCACGATCGATTTCTCCTCTCTTCCCAATCAAATGATATTCCGCATATTTATTCATATATACATTTACATCTTACCACTATCTTCACATTTATCAAGCCATAAATATATAGACACCCTACAGAAAGTTATTAAGCATTCTTTAGATATTGCATGATCTTGCGACATTTCACAAAATCATTTGTTTGAAAATTTAAATTAATAATTATGTATTGATATTCAATTTTATTCATGCTATCTTTGTAAACATCGTATATATATTCTTCTGATCCAATAATTATGAGGGGGATTAAAAGCATGAAAAAGTTAGGACTATTGTTTGTAGTGTCAGTTTTATTACTCAGCGTGGTTGCCTGTGGAAAGAGCGAGGATAAAGAAGGAGCAAATACAAATGAAAATACAAAAGAGAAGCTGATTTTGGCCACCTCACCCGATTACCCTCCTTATGAGTCTATCGATACTTCCAGCGGCGAAGAGAAAATAATCGGTTTTGATATTGATCTTGCCAATCTTATCGCCGCAGAGTTAGGTTTTGAAATTGAAATCAAAAGCATGGACTTTAATGGTCTATTGGCTGCCTTACAATCAGGACAAGCGGACTTCGTAATGGCAGGAATGACTCCTAATAAAGAACGCCGCAAAAGCGTTGATTTCTCTAAAGTTTATTATGGCGAGCACGAAGGCAGCAATACCATTCTAACTTTTAAATCCAGCAATCTAAAGACAGTGGAAGATCTAAAGGGAAAGAAAGTGGCGGCACAATTGGGCACAGCCCAAGAGGCTGCAGCCAAAGAGATGGAAGGGATCGAGCTGATCTCGCTCAATAAAATTCCCGAAATGGTACAAGAATTAATGTCAGGCCGGATTGATGCAGTAATCATCGAAGAAGCTGCAGCCAAAGAATATGTGAAGAATTATCCCGAGTTGGGATATACACCTTTCTCTTCAGAGGGATTAAATGGAGTAGCGGTCGCATTCCCGAAAGGTTCGAAATGGGTAGAGAAATTTAATCAGGCGATTGATACATTAACAGCAAACGGGAAGATCGCTGAACTGGCCGATAAATGGATGAAAGATGAAGAGAAAAAGTAATTGAATATTTACGTTGGCCCGCGGTGTAAATGCGGGTCTTCTCTTGAAAGGATGTGAGAAAATGAATTTGGATTTCGGAGCGATTCTGCCTTCGGTCCCATACATCTTAAAAGGCGTTTGGGTCACCCTGCAATTCACCTTATTAAGCGCCTTCTTTGGCTTTATCTGGGGAATCATTCTCTCGCTGATTAAGATCTCTAAAATCAGGATTTTGAAGTGGTTTGCCGTCGCTTATACTTCGGTCTTCCGCGGTACACCGATGATCTTACAGCTTAGTTTAATCTATTTTGCTACACCGCAATTGATCGGATATAAGATTTCCGCCCTTGAGGCAGGGGTAATTGCCTTTACGCTCAATTCCGGCGCCTATATCTCCGAGACGATCCGCGCAGGAATTCTCGCTGTAGATAAGGGTCAGTTTGAAGCGGCCATCGCCTTGGGCGTCCCTTACAAACGCGCAATGTGGGATATTATCCTGCCGCAGGCGGTCAAGAATATCTTGCCTGCGCTGGTGAATGAATGCATCGCCCTGCTGAAAGAGTCGGCGCTGGTATCCACGATCAGCGCCAGTGATTTGATGCGGCGGGGAACCATCGTTGCAGCGGAGAAATTCCGGTATTTTGAGCCGCTGATCGTCGTAGGAATTATTTATTATATATTGGTCATGATCCTAACCTGGATTGCAAGAACGCTGGAAAGGAGGTTGCGCCGCAGTGATTAAGACAGAAGGACTCAGCAAATCATTTGGAAAGTTGGAGGTACTAAAGGGGATCTCAACCGAGATCGGCAAAGGTGAAGTCGTGGCGGTGATTGGCCCCTCCGGCTCAGGAAAGTCAACCTTTTTGCGCTGCCTGAACCTGCTTGAGCAGCCCACATCAGGAAAAATCTGGATCGGAGATGTGGAGATTACTGCCCCACGGACCAATATTACGCAAATCCGGCAGAACATCGGCATGGTCTTCCAGCACTTCCACCTCTTCCCGCATTTAAAGGTTATCGATAACCTTACCTATGCGCCGATAAAGGTAAAGAAAATAAGTAAAGAGGCCGCCCATCAGAAAGCGATGGAGTTGCTCGCCCGCGTCGGTCTCTCTGACAAAGCGGACAGCTATCCGTCCAAGCTTTCCGGCGGGCAAAAGCAGCGTGTAGCCATTGCGCGTGCCTTGGCGATGGAACCGGAAATCATGCTCTTCGATGAGCCGACTTCCGCCCTTGACCCTGAGATGGTAAAAGAGGTGCTGGATGTAATTCAGTCGCTGGCGCATACAGGCATTACAATGGCTATTGTGACCCATGAAATGAATTTTGCCCGTAAGGTGGCCGACCGTATCCTTTTCTTAGATGAAGGCAGATTGCTGGAAGACCGTCCTCCCGAAGAATTCTTCTCACATCCTGAAAGTGAACGTGCAAAGCGCTTCTTGGAGAAGATGCTATAGATGGTGAATAGGAGATAGATGAAGAAAGAGTTCATTCTCATGCAAAGAACTCTTTCTTTTTTATTTTTCTTTTACTTTTTCATCTAAATGCATCCTTTGTTAAACATTCAGCCCTGCGTTTTGTTTATCTTCAATCCATAATTATTTAAGTCAGATGTACACTTTTTACACCTTGATATCCCTCTTCGTCCAGTGCAGAAAGCTAAAGACATAACCGATAAGGAAAATTATAATCATCGAAAGCACTTCCAATATGCTGCTATTCGCGCTAAGAATATTAAAAATGGTCTGATGGGGAATGACAAAAAACATGATTTTACCAGAAGAGAGATAAGCCAGCCCGAAGTAGAGGCCGATCAGAAAGAGAAAACCGAAGACAACACTATGGATGATGGCAGCGATCATGCTGCAAAGAGCTAAAGCGGCCAATTGAATGATCAAATAGACTCCATAAAACTTGAATGCATATAAGTAAGCTTCCAGTTCAGAATGAAGAGAGGGATCCTGATATAATGTCACGGCATGAGCTTCGGGAAAAAAGATCTTACCGGCTATGATGCTAAAGATGAAAGTAATCAGCAGAAACAAAGCCACTAAAAGAGCCTGAATTACCCACTTGGACAGCAAAAATTTCCATCGTTCATATGGACGTGTAAGAACCATGCGATACGCTCCTGAGGCATATTCCCCAATCAAACTTTCGAGAAACAGAATTGGAAAGATGGCCATAGTGAGAACTATCGACGTTTCTTTCAGGCAGAACCACATGAAATTTAAGCTGTTTAACGTTTCTTTCTCCCAACGGGTATAGAAAATCGTTTGCTCTCCAAACGTCTTTAGGAATATGGTGATGATGAACATCAAGCAAATATAAGCCAGCAATAAATAGACCGTGATCTTCCGATGCCAGACTCTCTCCCATTCACTGAGCAATAATCTACCCATCTCTATCTCTCCATTTCGTTGTATTTCCAACATGATTTAGTGGCAGTAATCCTTTCTGGCGAAATGAAAAAATGATAATACTCCAAACAACAGCAAGTGTACAGCTAAAACAAGCGAAAAGAACATAAACATAGATGGATGGGCTAACATAAGATGGATGCCTTGGTACTCAACGCGGGTGATGGTGAGATTCATCAGAAATAGAGCGAGCAAATCTGGTGAGTTTACATGAGCTTGTATGCTCCCCATGATATTGTCAAAGATTATTGAGACGAGCAGATACCCTATACCCAACCCCATGGCAACGGTAACTCTCGGACTGATGATTGCAATCCACAGGAAAACAAAACTTAACACGGTTAAAGTAACAAAAGCCAAGAGATAGAATTGAATGGTGTAAAAAAATACTTCACTTACTGAAAAAATCTCCTGATGATAAAATAAGTAAATAGCATCAACCTTTGACAGAGCCAACCAGCCAATGATCTGACTGGATAGATAAAAGAGCAGCAATCCAGCCAAAAGCAGCAGCAAGATTGCACCCAGCTTCGCGAAAAAAACCTCGGCTTTTGAATACAGGCGAATCAATATAAGTCTTAGTTCTCCGCCGCGATACTCCTCTGTGACCGATAACACAATCAGGACTAACAAAAAAAGATTAACGAAAAGAGGCAACATCTCATGCAGAGCATTGACCGGAAAGGTATAAACGGAACTATACTCTGGGCTGGTGATCCGGACTTCATGATTACGTTTTAGATTATATTGGAGAGCTCCAAATGCAGATAGCGGGATCGCTAAGTATAAGAGCCAGATCAACTTCCGGCTAAGCAATCGCTCACATTCACTGATCAACAATCGGATCAAAGATGATTCACCTCGTTACAGCGATTAAAAAATCTTCCATATTCTGATACTGGCTGTCCATTACATCTTTCAATTCTCCTGACCATGCAATACTGCCTTTATGGATCACAACCAGATGGTCACACATTTTCTGCAATTCATCCAGAAGGTGACTTGAGATCAGAAAGGTGATTTTATGTTCTCTGCTTAATCCGAGAATCAATTCCCTCAGTTCACGCATCCCAATTGGGTCCAATCCGTTGGCTGGTTCGTCCAAAATGATGATCTCGGGATCCCCAAGCAGTGCCTGTGCAATTCCGAGACGCTGCTTCATGCCGAGAGAGTAGGTCTTCACTTTGTCATCAGCGCGATCGGTCAAATCGACGATCCTCAGCACTTCATCCACCTTTTCCTTCTGTTGATGGGAATCCAAGTGGGCATGCAGTCTCGCTAAATTCAGCAAGTTTTTTCGACCGCTCATATACGAGAAAAAGATCGGCGTTTCCACAATTGCCCCTAACTTCTGCAACGCATTCTTTCGATCCTTATGTACATCATGTTGATCAATGCGGACCGTTCCGGCTGTGGGCTTCATCAGGCCCGTAATGATCCGTATCGTTGTCGTTTTTCCGGCTCCGTTTGCCCCTATAAATCCGCAAATGCTCCCTTTTTTCACGTTGAAAGAAACCTGATTAAGAATTTTCCGTTTCCCCATTATTTTTGTGACATTGCTCACTTCCAATAAATGATCTTGCATCTCATACACCTCTCAATCCTATTCATATATGTGGCGAAAAAAAGAAACACCTTTACTGAAATTCGGGTTCCAGCAAAGGTGCCACAAAACCATATTTAATCTTTTAAGCGTTCTTCAATCAATTGGGCTAGCTCTTCCCAATACGCGTCGAAATCATTATTAAAGAAATAATGGATTCCTCCGCTTTCGATATGAGTAACACTTTCTGCTTGCTTAAGCAATTCAACGCGTTCATGAATGTCGATATCTAAACCCATTTCCTGAGCATCAGACCAGACTGCGTGATATTCTTCGTGGTGAAAGTTTTCTACCGCCTTTGAAAGATCTGCTTGGTAAAAAGGGGTATTCACTCTCTTATTAATATGGAGTATGATTCGGCGCATGCCCCTCTCACCTCTCTTAAAGAAGATACTGGCATAAGGAACTGGTACAAGAGTTTCCTTACTTTCTAAATGAACCACTTTCTATAATCTATGTCAAGAGGGTAATTCTGTTTAGATTTTTGCAGGTGTTTTAAGACCCAAAATCGTTAAGCCCTTCTTCAATACTTCTCCGGATATCTTGGTCAGGAGCAACTTCGTTCCTCGTTCTTCCTGATTCTCCACCAGAATGCGCTCATGATGGTAAAAGCGGTTAAATTCCTTCGCCAATTCCAAGAGATACCTGGCCAATATCGAAGGTTCATTTTTCTCGATGGCGCGGATCAGCACGCCAGGAAAATCACTTAAACGTTTTACCAATTGCCAAGCTTCATCGCCGGCGATATAATTTCCGTTAGCGATGGAGGGAGCCACCTCTTCTCCCGCTTTCTCCAAAACACTCTGTGTACGCGCATAGGTATATTGTACATAGGGACCTGTCTCGCCGTCAAAGTTGAGTGCTTCCTCCAAAGAGAAATTCACCTCATGAATGCGACTATTCTTTAAGTCGCCAAAGATAATCGCGCCAATTCCAACCGCCTCTGCAACCGCCTCCTTATCCGGCAGATTGGGGTTCTTCTCTTCAATAATTGCGCGAGCCCGTTCGATCGCCTCCTCCAGTACTTCTTCCAAGAAGACGACACGACCCCTTCTGGTAGACATTTTCTTTCCCTCGAACTTCATTAAACCAAAGGCCACGTGCTCACACTGGTCTGCCCATGCGCGGCCCATTTTCTTGAGAACTGCATATACTTGCCGGAAATGTAACGATTGTTCAGCTCCTACCACATAGAGAAGCTTATCTCCTTTCAGTTGGTCATGACGATAGATTGCCGTCGCCAGATCACGAGTCGCATAGATCGTCGTGCCATCTGATTTAAGAATGATGCAGGGCGGCATATTTTCGTCATCAAGGCGGACCACTTGAGCTCCTTCGCTCTCTTCAAGCAATCCCTTTTCTCTTAATTCCGTCACAACGGCATCCATCTTATCGTTATAAAAGCTTTCACCCATATAATAATCGAAATCGACGCCCAGCTTCTCGTACATCCGCTTAAACTCTCTCATGCTTTCATTGATAAAATACTGCCAGAGCTCACGTGCCTCTTGATCTCCATCCTCCAATTTCTTGAACCATTCCCTTGCTTCGTCTTCCAATTCCGGATGCGTTTCCGCCTCTTCATGGAATTTCACATAGAGATTCAATAATTCCCGGATCGGGTTTTTCTCAATCTGTTCCTGATCTCCCCAGCGTTTATAGGCTACAATCTGTTTGCCGAATTGCGTACCCCAGTCACCCAGATGATTGACGCGAATCGCTTCATAACCCGCCATTTGATAAAGATGATAGAGTGCATTCCCAATCATGGTGGAGCGCAAATGGCCAATGCCGAATGGCTTTGCGATATTCGGGGATGACATATCGATAATCACACGTTTTCCATTGCCTACATTGCTTTGGCCATAATTCTCTTTGGACGCTTCTGCAAGTATCTCTTCTGCCATCCGCGCATGGTCAAAGAAGAAATTGAGATAGCCGCCGGTAGCTACCGCTTTTACTTGGTTGCCGCTCACTTTCTCGGCAAGCTCCTGGGCGATTAACGGCGGTGCTTTGCGCAGCGTCTTGGCCAAAGTAAAACAAGGAAAGGCCAAATCGCCCAATTCCGGATTTGGTGGAACTTCAAGCATCTGCATCAGTTGTTCTTCCGGCAAATCAACATGTTTCTTTAGCAGACCAGTCACTTTTTCCGCCAACATCGAAAAAACCTCCATTTTTAAAATGAGATATGCCAAGTGAGACAGGGAAATAAAAAATCCCGCCTCACAGTAAGAGACGAGATGGGAATCCCGTGGTACCACTCCACTTGTTCCTGTTTTCGCAAGTTGAAGCGCAGCTTCAAAGATTACTTAACAAGAACCACTTAACAAGATAACGGCTTGAACCGTCTCTTCCTACTCGATTTCAGAAGAGATTCTCATGGGTGCGCTTCATTATCCCATCCGTACCGGCTTCCACCCTCCCGGCTCGCTGTGCCTTCCGCAGATAACTACTCTCCCAATCATTGAATTGCATGGATTCGAATGATGATGCCATTATAAAGTAGGATCAGGAAAAAATCAACTCCTCAGTCCCTCTCCCCTGGTCAATGCGCCAGATACTCTACGTGAAACTTCTGATGCGAGAAACGCCCCGAGTACGCTTAAAGCAAGGTCCTTGATCAGGAAGGGTCCCATGGTGACCGTGAGCGCCCATAATGATACTTCCTGTCCTAAATGTAACGCAAGAATCACCCACATATACAGAATCCCAATGATGTAAATCGGAAATACGGAAATCATCGAACCGATGATAAACCGCGGCAGCGACTTTTTCTTCTCGACCATCCATCCGCTTACATATGCGCCGGCGATAAAACCGGGGATAAAACCAAAGGTAGCATTTAAGAGATGACCAACTCCACCCGTCCCGTCTTGGAAAATCGGCAGTCCGACCAATCCCAGGATCATATAGACCAGCATCACGATTGCACCTAGCCGTTTCCCGATCAGAGCTCCTGTCAGCACAGAGATAAAAGGCATAAAACTAATAGGTACAGACGCTCCTAATATGGAAATTTCAGGCATAATCCTGCCCACATAGACACCGATTACAGCAATAGCCACAAATAAGCCTACAAGAGTGATTTCTGTTGTTTTAAATTTCAAATTCTTCTCCTCCATATTCTGATCTATTAGGAGAAGGATACTGTCTAACTCTTGTTTTGTCAACCTAAAAATATCGATTAATGGTTTACTATATGAATCGATTTGTTCTCATTCCTTTTTAATTCATAAGTTTACAACAAGATTGGAAAACTTATACCGTAACAGCTCGAAGGGGGAAGTTCGATGAAGTGGTTGAAGTGGATGCTATTGATTCTCCTTATTATTTTTGTCATTGGCGGAATATGGATCTATGTTGCGGAACCAAGATATGCCTATGTCCCTCCTACATTTAAGATCTTAAATAGCGAAAAGACGGATTATGCAGAAAAGACCGGTTATGATCTATGGGGGGATTCAATTGGCTTATCTGAGAAGAAATGGGATCGCGATTCTCTTACACCGCAACATGGCGCAGTAAAAATCGATGATCAATTGCTTCAATTGGGTCGAAAAGCATTTTATGAAGAGACCTTTGGAAATGAAGTTTTTTTGACCGATATTATGGGCATTGTTGACGGCGCCTTAACCATTCCGCAGATTTCTAAGGCAATCCTAAAGCTAAAAGGGAAAGGTACGACCAATCTTAAAGTGGAACTGGCAAAAGATGTAGAGATTGGCAACAGAAAATATAAAAAAGGGGATCTTATCGATACTGGACTGGATGTGCCAAAGGGCGCCTTAGTGCCATTGGGAATGCCCATCAGGTTTTCAGAAGGAAGAATTAAAGTGGGGATTTCCTGCGCAGCCTGCCATGCAACGGTTGATCCCGCCACAAAAAGAGTGATTGAGGGTGCTCCAAATTCAGATTTAAACGCAGGCCTGCTGATGGCTCTTGCAACCAATTCGGCCGCATATTTTACCCACACAGATCGGGAAGCGCTTAAGGAATATCTAAAAGAAGAGCGGGAGTCAAATCAAGAACTGAATTTACCTGATCCAGAAAAACTTGAGAAAGCGGTTGATGCTGTTTTCGCCAATTGGCCCAGAGGTAATTTTGATTCTACCATCGATTTTGTCTCCAATCCCGCGCAAATCCCGGATTCCTTTACCTTGGGCGATCACCCCTATGGTTGGAGCGGATTTGCCATGGCAGGTCCGTTTAAGGGTTTAAGCGCATTCAGCAATAATGTCCATGCACAAAATTCCGATTCCTTGGGACAGGCCGATGCAAGTCCGGTTCTGTTTGGAATATCCAAGGAGAAATACCTAGGAATCATCCTTCAAAATGCAGCCAATCCAAAATATAGATATCAGCCCGAAAAAGGTGAAATGCCATCGGCCTTCTTTGCGAAATTAGATCCTACTCCTGGAGTGCCCGGTGTAAACGAAATGGTGAAATCTCCTTCCTATCCAAAGGTGAATTTGGTCGCTCCCGACGGCCTCATGATCAATTCCAAAGGGTATCGATTTGGCGAACAGGTGAATGGCATGGCTGCATGGCAAAATACGCTTAAGCCTCCTAAAGGCCTAATAAAAGCGGATAAAACTACCGTTGATTTGGGACGCCAGATTTTTCAAAGGGCCGGTTGTATCTCATGTCACAGCGGCAATCACTTTACCAATCATCGTGTTATCGCAGCAGAGGTGATCAAAACAGAGCCGTCTCGTGCTAAAGCATTAAAGAAGACGGAAAAGATTTTTGGCGATACGCTTACTTACCCGTTTACTGTAAAAGTGCCTTTCTCAGATGAAACCAGCCCGATACGAGTCCCCATAGAGCATCTGGATGATCGTCAAATACAGCTTGCCTATGGGCATGGCAAAACGGAAGGCGGGTACAAAGTACCCAGCTTGATCGGACTATATTGGACAGCCCCCTATTTGCATGATGGAGGTGTTTCGGTCGGAGACGATATCCGGCAAGATCTTGGCATTAGTGGAACTTTGTTAAAAGGGAAGAATCCCGATCCTTACAATAGCCTGAAAGCCCTTGTAGATAAGGAATTACGCGCGAAAGTGATTCAGGCAAACAAATCCTCCCCCCAACTTCGTCAAGTCCACGTTGAGGGTGGCGGTCATGAATATTGGGTAGATCCGACCACAGGCTTCACCAAAGAGGAGCAAGAAGCGCTTATCTCCTATTTACTCTCCATCGAATAAAGCGAGCTTCCTAGGTACCTCTTACGGTCACCCTAATTTGAATTAACACGGAAATACAGCCGCTCATGTTGTTATTTTATTGGCATGAGTGGTTATGATAAATCATAGCTAAAACAATATGTAAAAGGAGAATTATGCCATGAAGGCTGTCACATATCAGGGAGTAAAAGATGTAAAGGTTAAAGAAGTTAAAGATCCGACAATCGAAAAAAGCGATGACATTATCGTAAGAATTACTTCAACGGCAATCTGCGGATCAGATCTACATTTGATTCATGGCATGGTTCCGAATATGCCGGAGGATTATATTATTGGGCATGAACCCATGGGAATTGTGGAAGAGGTTGGACCTGATGTTACCAAGGTGAAGAAAGGGGATCGCGTAATAGTTCCTTTTACGATGGCCTGCGGAAAATGCTTTTACTGCCAAAACCAATTAGAAAGCCAGTGCGACAACTCCAATCCCCATGGGGAGGCTGGAGGTTATCTGGGTTATTCTGAAACCTTCGGCGGCTACGCAGGAGGACAAGCCGAACTATTAAGAGTTCCGTTTGCCAACTTCACTCCCTTTGTTGTGCCGGAGGATTCTGAACTGGAAGATGAAAAATTGCTGTTCCTTTCTGATATCCTGCCCACTGCCTATTGGGGTGTGACCAATGCCGGAGTAAAACCGGGAGATACAGTTGTTGTACTTGGCTGCGGTCCAGTCGGCTTATTAACTCAAAAAATGGCTTGGCTTAAAGGCGCAGAACGGGTCATTGCCGTAGACTACATCGGGTATCGTCTCGACCATGCAAAACGGACAAACAAGGTAGAGGTATTTAATTTTGAAGAATATGAACATATGGGGAGTTATATCAAAGAGATTACAGGAGGCGGCGCTGATGTGGTGATTGATTGTGTGGGCATGGATGGCAAGATGACCTTCTTGGAATTGGTGGAGACCGCACTCATGTTACAGGGTGGGGCCATGGGAGCAATCACGATAGCTACTCAGGCGGTTCGCAAAGGCGGGACGATTCAGTTGATAGGCGTATACGGAATGCGTTATAATGCGTTTCCGCTCGGCGATTTATTCAGCAGAAATATAACGTTAAAGATGGGACAAACTCCTGCCATTCACCTCATTCCCGAGTTATACCGGCTAATCAAAGAGAAAAAGATCGATCCAACCGATATTATCACACATCGGCTGAGATTGTCCGATGCCGAGCATGGGTATGAAGTCTTTGATACCAAATCGGACGGGTGCATCAAAGTGGTTTTAAAGCCGTAGTTTCAACATTAGCGAGAATTGAAGCCTATCCATACTACCTGTATATCCTCTTCGAGAGCAAAATCCACCGCATATCAGTGTGGATTTTTGTTATGTCACATTTTTGTACAAATACAAAAACATTTACTTTTGCTTAAACTGTTTAGTAAAAACTACAAAACTATGCGCTTCCAAAACTGTTTCTGTAGACCCATACGGGTTTCATCTGGTAATATACTTCAGGGTAGAATAGTATGGAGGTAAATGATGGAAGAACGCATAAACGGAGAAAAAGGTATATGGATCAGCATTATCGCCTATATTGGCTTATCGATTCTTAAAATCATCGCAGGCTACTCCGCCCATTCGGACGCACTATTGGCCGATGGCTTGAACAATTCTACGGATATTCTAGCCTCTATCGCAGTCCTGATCGGTCTTAAGATCTCTAAGAAACCGGCCGACCATGATCATGCCTACGGTCATTCGCGTGCAGAAATGGTAGCCGCTTTGATTGCCTCGTTTATTATGTTTACGGTAGGAGTTCAGGTATTTATCCAAGCGGTTCGAACTTTATTCTCATCCGGGTATAAAGAGCCGGACCTCTTCGCGGCATGGATTGCTTCCTTCGGTGCTCTTGTAATGTTTATGGTCTATCTATACAATCGTAACCTGGGAAAAAAATTAAACAGCCAGGCCATCATGGCTGCCGCAAAAGATAATCTCTCTGATGCAGGCGTAAGTATTGGCACTGCGGCAGGAATCATTGCCACGCAGTTTGGACTGCCTTGGCTTGACCCTGTGGTTGCGCTGATCATTGGCGGATTGATTTTATGGACTGCATGGGAGATCTTTCGTGAGGCAAGTCATACTTTAACCGATGGTTTTGACAGCGCCAAGCTGACTCCGTATATCCGTACCATTGAACAGATATCCGGGGTCGAAAAAGTGGAAGAGATTAGAGCTCGTTCGCATGGAAATGAAATCTTTCTGGATGTGACGATTAAAGTAAAATCCCATCTCAATGTGGTTGAAAGTCACCAAATCAGCGATGAAATCGAACAAGAGATGCGCCGTATCCACCAGGTTTCTAATGTGGTGGTTCATGTGGAACCCGATCTTGATTAATCATGCTCGTGATCATCCTCATCGATAAACTGCATGATTGCCGTTTCCGGATCGCCGAGCCAATAACGCATATACTCAACATTTCCTGTTTCAACGTCCTTGATCTTCTGTCCATTCTCATCAAGCAATCTCTTTATCTCTTTATAGGTATCAACTTGCCAATCCCCCTCCTTCTTACTCTCTACTAAGATATAATCGTAGAAGTAATCGTGATAAAGTGGAGTATTCACCCCTGCCTCAATTACTCCACCTCGTTTTATCTGCTCATTTATTCTAATCAGGTAGGGTTGCAATATTAAAAAGAGCAGCAGGATATTAAAAATCACAATAATCCCGACAAAGTAAGCCATTCTATCTTTGATCATGCAGCTTCCCTCCATTGGACGCTTTTTACCTATAGATACGAACAAGCCTTACGGAATAGAACCTCATCTCTGTTAAGAGCCCGTTCAAAAGTGTGGCTAAGGGCATATAAGAGACAAAATTGAGAAATAGGCAAAAAATAGGCGGAGTTGGATAGTCTTATAAGTTGTCCCTTTCATAGCCTGTATAGAAGAGAGCAGCGTTTATGTAAAGGAGGGACATAAAATGCCACCCAACAATCAGTCTCCTTTATCAGGTATATTCAACTTGTTCAAGGGATTTGGAAGCGATAAAACTCCGTCACTTCCGGGAAGAAGCGGAGGATATCCAGGGTTTGGCGGAAATCCCGGAAGAGCAGGCGGTTTTCCTGGATTAGGCGGCAGGCCTAACACAGGTTCAGGCGGTGGTTTCTTTCCTGGCTTCGGAGGAGGTTCTTCCAGGGGCGGAGGAATGTTTAACCTTGGAGATATTATGCGCAACCTGAGCAAGATGGATATTTCAAAATTGATGGATGGAATTAATAATTTTCGGAATATGATGGCCAATGCACAAAAAGTGGCTCAGACCTTAAACCAACTGGGCATCACAGTCGGCAATGTGCAAAAGATCATGAAGCAAATTGATATAAATGGCTTGATGAATCTGCTGCAAGGTGGAGGTGCTGACAGTTCAACTGAATCTACTCCGCAGCAGGACTCCCCAACGGACCAGAACAGCGGTGCTTCAAGTAGTTCTTCCTCCCCAAAAAAGAAGAAAAAGAGCACGAGCACGAAGAAAACCGGGGGAACAAAGAGGAAAAGCGCGAAGGGAAAGAGCACAAAAAAACCGTAAAACGTAAACAGCGCACCCAATCATAAAGCAGAGTAGCACGATTTGAAAAGAAAAATAAAACAATTTGAAAACACCCATTATGTAATGCAGGGTGTTTTTGGTTTTTAACTGACTCTTGGTTTCCTGACCGGGCCGACTGCAAGAATGTTAGCCAGTTTGAATATACGCGGAGCTCGTCGTGTATAACAAAAAGCTTTTACTCTCCCGTTTTCAATGGATATGACCTTTACCAAACGCTTGGTAATCGAGTTTTTAGAATCCATATAGATCATCTCCACAGGATCGCCAATAACGAGATATCGGTATAAATCATTCAGCATGAGATCACCCGAACTAGAACGTTTGTTCTTATTATATACGAACAAAATGAGAACACGCAAGAGCCAATATAAAAAGAGACTATGTATTCAGCAGTGTTACCTTTTTATGATGGAATGATATATATTTCCATCCGTACCTACAATAGCTACATGACACCACTTGAAATATAGAAAAAAACTGGTCAGCCAATAAAATAATATGATATATTTTTATAAATATTACAAAATATCCATTTTTTTTGTTTATAAACGTTGCCAGCAACTAGATAAGGAGTAAATTAAATTTTTTCACTCGATATGTTTATATTTATAACCCAATTGATCGGATTCTGATGCGCCTATCTGTATGATATTCCCATAGTCATCTTTCTTATAAGAATATGTAATATCGGGTTCATCCTTAAAGATAACATCTGCGGTATATAACGATACTTTCTTAATCGATGTATCTATCTTCATAATGTCTTCCTTTTTATATCCTCTCTCAATTAAATGGTTATATGTTTCATTTTTCAGTGAGTATAATGTAAATTTAACATAAGCAATAAAACAAATGGGAAGCAGTATGATTAATACAGAGAATAAACTTGTAAAAATTGCAATCTTTTTCATATAATCACCTTCCTTCAATAATATTTTAATAGCTAAACATATATCTCTTACCTATTGCAAGTATATGTGAACCAGATAATTAATTTAATTATATTCTCTATTAGATTACCATACTTTTTCTTACTTAGGCATTTTTTACACAAAAAAACGAACATAAAAAACAATCCCCTGAAGCTAGGGGATTGTTCTCCATGATTATCAATATCCTCCCCAGAAACCTGCACGAAGGATGATTACAAGCAGAACGTAGATGACAATTGCAAAGGCAGCAAAGTTCATGCCCGAATAAATTGCACCAGAATAGCTCATCATATCACCTCCAAAGAAAGTATTGCATATGGGGGGCAGTTATAATCTATGCATTTGTGATGAGCGATGAACTGGTGCTTGTATCCAATTTTAAGCCTATTTTTTCAAGCTTTATGATTTCAATACATCGTGATCGACATATCGTTCGCCGTTTAACTCGCTGATCACATTGATGGCCACTTTAGCACCATCACCGGCTGTAATGATGGTATGAACGCTAACTCCAGCCACGGTACCTGCTGCCCAAATACCATCAATATTGGTCTTCCCGTCAGCAGACACATCTATGATCGTCTTGATACGCGGTTCTACGCCAGGTTTGGTATGTAAGCCGATCTTTTCCGCCAGATCGGTCAACAAACCCGTTGCCAGAATCACATGTTTTGCTTCATACGATTTCTCTTCCGTCTCAATTCGAAAACCATTATCTATTTTAGCGATATTGGTTGCTGTACCTTCCACCAATTCCGCTCCAAATTTCTGCGCCTGTTTCTTTCCTATCTCAACCAATTCAGGCCCGGTAATCTCCATTACGCCAAAATGATTCTCAATCCATGCGCGTTTCGTAATACTTTTATCACTATCGATGACTAATGTTTTCTTCCCGGCTTTTGCCGTAAAAATGGCTGCACTTGAACCTGCTGGACCTGCTCCTATAATCGCGACATCATACATATGATCTCCTCCTTTAACATATATCTTATCCATTTTGAGCAGATTAAAATATTCAGTTACATATTAAAGTAACTAAATATTAGAAAGTATTATCTCATTTTTTTGCTGTCTAATCAAGACCCTGCTTAAAAGGTGAAGCGATCGCTGATGAACTCTATATTTTCAGAAGTTAGAACCTGCTGGTCATGGAAGGTAGGCTCTTATATAATATGGAAAATAGATTCATCTGGAGAAATGGAGGAGAAAAAGCGATGGATACTCGCCCTGTCGCTCTGGTAACTGGCTCATCCAGCGGCTTTGGCTTTCTTACTGCCATCGAATTAATAAAAGCCGGTTATTACGTGATTGCTTCGATGAGGAACCTGCATAAAGCCGATCCGTTGCTTGCAGAAGTGAAAAAGTTGGACAAACAGGATCATGTGGAGATTATCCAAATGGATGTTACAGATTCAGATGCTATTCAAAGGATGAGAAGGAGAATCGAAGAAATTGGCCGGATCGATCTGCTTGTCAATAATGCCGGATTTGCGCTTGGCGGCTTTGCAGAAGAGGTAAGCAACGCTGAATTGCGGAAACAGTTCGATACCAATTTTTTCGGCTTGGTTGAAGTGACACAGAACATCATCCCATTGATGCGCGAAAGGGGCAGCGGAAGGATTATTAATATAAGCAGCACCAGCGGTCTAATCGGCTTTCCCGCGCTCTCTTCATATGTTGCTTCGAAATATGCTCTGGAAGGGTATTCCGAGTCCTTGCGATTGGAATTAAAACCGTTCAACATCGATGTAATCTTGATCGAACCAGGATCATTTAAAACCAACATCTGGACATTAGGAAGAGTAAATGCGGAGCAGTCTCTCTCTGCCAATTCTCCCTACCTCTCTTTACGGGAACGGATCGAACAACTTCTGCTGAGCGGACAAGATCGATTCGGCGAACCCATCGATGTGGCTAAACTGATCGTAAAAGTAGCTACAGTGAAACGGCCCAGATTACGATATCCGATTGGCAAAGGAGTAAAAATGCAGATTCTGTTAAAAAGGTTGCTCTCTTGGAAAAGTTGGGAGAAGCAGATACTCAGAATGATTGTACGCAAAAATTCATAAACTTATCACATAATAAGCGGTGACCAGCTTCAGATTACCATCGAAATTCGTCTATAATAGAAAGTAAAAGGTAAAGGAGGTTAGAGATGACAGGCGTTTTAATCGGAGGATTTATTGTTATTCTTGTAGTGATTGCGATTACGATCGTCGTTACTCTAAAGGCATATTCGGTCACATACAGCGAAACGATTGATCAAGTACCTGTTAAAATAAATAAAGCTGAAGGTGCTGACAAAAAGTGATCAGCACCTTCTAGTTGACACGATAAATTGCCAGTATATACGGGGGATCATTATTCAAATTGAGATAATCCACCCGCAGTACTTTATATCTTTCACTCTCCAAACCCTTTGCCCATGAGAGAAGAAGATCCGATTCTACTTTCCCTTCTTCATGCCCCGGATATAAGACAACAAGCAGTAAGCCGCCTTTTTGCAGAAGTTCAAGACTCACCTTTAAAGCGGCTAGCGTCGTTTCCGCCTTCGTCGTTACCTGTTTGTCCCCTCCGGGCAGATAGCCCAGGTTGAAGATGATTGCTTTAGCTTCTTCACTGATATGCTCTTTCATCTTGGCATGCGAGTCCAGGATCGTAATCACCCGCTCCCTTACTCCTGCTCTTTCCAAGCGCTCACTTGTATTCCTGATCGCCCTCTCCTGAATGTCAAAGGCATAGATTCTACCGTTTTCTCCAACTCTTTGCGCAAGAAAAAGCGTATCATGCCCATTGCCGCATGTAGCATCAATGGCCATATCTCCCTCTGTAAGAATCTCTCCCAGCAATTGATGGGCATATTCCGTCATCTTCGGAAGTCTTATCACTTTCTCCATCTCATCTCCATTAGCCTCTCCGCATATTTTCTGTTTTTTCTCCGCAGCCATTCATTTTCCTTCTCCAATTGGGCCAATTTTTCATTCTGCTCATTTTGGATCATTTCCAACAGATTCATTAGGACTCTTCTGCCCAACCGCAATTGCTGCAAAAGATCTTCCAACTCTTCGATTTTCTTTTCCAACTGGTGTTGAACCTGTTCCTTCGAGAACATACGGGCTCCCTCCATCTCATTTATATACTTAGCTTATGAAGGGAGAAGTATCCTCTAGAAGTAAGAAGTGAAAGCGAGAAAAAGGGATAAGCCGATTAGGACTTATCCCAAGAATGATTGAACAGTTTTTGGAAACCAATCATCCATGAAGAGGACGATCTTATGCAAACTCTTTAAGCAGTTCTTCAAAGTTCTCTTTGCCCAATTCCAAGCTTTGATTAACAATAGGTTCTTCTTTAAAGCCTGGAACGAGATCCTGATACGATTTCGCTTCTTTATTCTGATATAAAATGCCCGTAATCATGCCTTGATGTTCCATCAGCGTGCTCATGGCTTGAACGCGGTTATGCGGATCATATCCTTCAATCGCATCCACGCTGACCAGGTTCTGTTTAAAGAATTCATAGGTATTTACCTTATTGTACGTAACACAAGGGCTAAAGACGTTAATTAAGGAGAAGCCCTTATGTTTGATCCCTTCTTCAATCATTGTGGTCAGACCCTTGAGATCGCCCGAGAACGCCTGCGCTACAAAAGTTGCACCAGCGGCAAGCGCCATCTCAAGAGGAGCAAGCGGGGATTCGATTGAACCTTTTGGCGTACTTTTGGTTTGGAATCCTACTTGGCTGCGTGGAGAGGTCTGCCCTTTGGTCAAACCGTAGATTTGGTTATCCATCACAATATAGGTAATATCGATATTTCTGCGGATCGCATGAATGGTATGATTTAATCCAATGGCAAAACCATCACCGTCACCGCCGGCAGCGATTACCGTCAAATCGCGATTGGCCATTTTAAGACCCTGTGCAATGGGCAAAGCACGGCCATGAATTCCATGAAATCCGTAAGCATTTATATAACCGGATATACGCCCGGAACAACCAATTCCGGACACAACCGCAACCTGCTCAGGTTCCAGGCCGAGATTGGCTACTGCTCTTTGCATGGCAGCGAGCACAGAAAAGTCTCCACATCCGGGACACCAGTTCGGAGTAACGTTGTTGCGAAAGTCTTTAAATGTAGCCAATTAGATCAACCCCTTCACTTGATTATAAATTTCGGAAGGTAAGAACGGATTTCCATCATATTTTAAGATACTCTTAATTTTTTCGCTTTGTCCCACATGGAGTTTGATTTGATTGGCCAGTTGACCTGTTGCATTGTTTTCAACTACGATCACGGTTTTTGCTTTATCCATGTAAGGCTTTAAATGGTCAGTAGGGAATGGGGCGATTAAACGGATATGCGCATGATTTACTTTGATTCCGTCTTTCTCGAGTCGCCCAATCGCTTCCGCGATCGTACCTCTCGTGGAATTAAATCCTACCAACAATACGTCAGCCTCATCATGCTTGCCTTCAAACAGGACAGGATTTGGGTACTTATCTACCAGGCCTTTTAATTTCTTCAGGCGCTTTTCCATCATCAATTTACGGTTCCCGGCCGCTTCAAGCGGACGACCTGTTTCGCCATGCTCTACCCCTGTTACGTGGTGAATGCCATTTTTCTGACCGGGTATCGGACGAGGAGAGATTCCATCTTCCGTAAATTCATAGCGTTTGAACAAGGTATTTTCAGGCAGAGCCGGCAACTCCTGACCGCCTAAGAATTTACCGCGGCGGATTTGAACGCGATCATAATCAAGCGGCTCTACGGTCTGTTTACCCAGCGAGAGCGCCAAATCGCTCAGAATGATCACGGGAACTTGGTACTCTTCCGCAATATTAAAAGCTTCAACCGTATCATAGAAACATTCTTCCACGGTAGAAGGCGCTATGACCACCTTGGGAATTTCACCGTGCGTACCGTAGACCATCGCATTTAGGTCACTTTGCTCTTGCTTTGTGGGCAGACCTGTGCTGGGTCCTCCGCGTTGCGTATCTACAATTACCACAGGCGTCTCAGTCATTCCGGAGAGACCGATAGCTTCCATCATGAGCGACAGCCCCGGTCCGGCAGAAGCCGTTAACGAACGCGCTCCGCCATAGCCGGCCCCGATCGCCATGGTTACCGCTGCGATTTCATCCTCTGTCTGGATCACAGTTCCGCCATAGCGTGGCAATACCTTAATCAGATATTCCATAATCTCAGATGCAGGTGTAATCGGATAGGCTGGCATGAAGCGGCAACCTGCTGCGATTGCACCCAGCGCAATGGCATCATTTCCGATCATGAACATGCGTTTCTTGCCGTCTGCAGGCTCCAGCTTAAATTCCGGAAATGCTCCACCCGCTTCTTTCATATATTGAACACCGCGTTGAATGGCTTCCATATTTTTCTCTACCACTGCCGGTCCTTTTCTGCCCCAGAGCTCTTCTACCACCTCTTTAAATGGTTCCATGGGCAGATCGAGAACAGCCAAAGTAGCCCCAACAGCCACCATATTCTTCATCAAGGTGCTTCCCAATTCTTCAGATATTCCAGTAAAAGGAACAGCAAAGAGCCGCGCTTGTACACCCTCCGGAAGTGTAGGGTTAAACTTGGCATCCGCCAATATGATGCCTTTTTCATGAAGCTCCTTTGCATTCACGTCAATGGTTTCTTGGTCAAAGGCAACAAGGATATCCAAATCATCAGAAATGGAACGTAACGGCTTTGTACTTACGCGAATTTTATTATTGGTATGTCCACCTTTGATTCGGGAGGAGAAGTGACGATATCCATAAAGATAATAACCTAAGCGGTTAAGCGCAGTCGCAAAAATATCGCCCGGTTTCTCAATTCCTTCTCCTTGTTGTCCACCAACTTTCCATGAAAGTTGATTGATCATCTGATCTCCACTCCTTCAAAATACCATTCATAAAAACTGGCGTATTATTTAAAACTTCCATGGCAAGTGTAACACTTTTCACGATGCGCGAAAAGCAATCTGAAAAAAACAGAATACTTACCCGGGAGTAAATCAAGATATGAACGAAATATGTCGATTCTCCAAACATTAAATATTGTAAGACTTATATTTAAAAAAAGCAACTTTCTTAGGACCAAATTCGTTTCATAAATTGAATCCAATTTTCACTTAAGAACCCTTTTACCACCTCATCCGGATAGTGCCTGAGTAATAGATTTACCCAGTTTTCGGTTTGGCTGCTATCCTCCAGTCCGACAATCGTCCGGCTGATTCCGTCAAAATCGGAGCCGAAACCGAGATTACGGGCTCCTCCCAAGCTGCAAACATGCTCTACATGGCGCAGTAAATCATCTAAGGTTACCCTCTCATTTGCCGAAGTAAAGTAAGGGACATAGGTAAGGCCAATCATGCCATCCGCTTGCAGGATTGCCTTTATTTGATCATCATCTAAATTGCGCCGATGATTCAGATACTTTTTCGTATTTGAGTGGGAGGCAAAAAAGGGTTGTTTGGAGAGCTCAGCTACATCCCAGAACCCACGCACGGACAGATGTGAAACATCAATGGCGATCCGCAGGCGGTTTAATTCTTCTACAAATTTCTTGCCGAAATTGGATAGACCTGCACCTCTCTCTTCACCCACCCCGTCTGCGACTTGATTGGCCGGATTATGCGTAAGACCAACCCAACGCACACCGAGTTGATGTAATACTTCCAGTTTCGTCAAATCTCCCTCAATCGATTCAGCGCCTTCCAAAGTAAGCAATAGTCCAAGCCGATCTCCGCTCTGCCATCTCTCCAAATCTTCAAGTCCACGAATAAAAATGGTCTCTTCTGAAACTACCTCTGTATTAAAGATATGAATCATTTCTAATGCTGTCTCAAAAGGACGTTTCAACATAGGATCTTCTGAAACATAGACAGCACATGCCTGAAGAGCAACTTTTCCCCTCGCCAGCTTCTTTTTTGTAACCTGAAGCCATTCCACGTCTTTGTAGAAGGCTCCCTGAATCGGCTCCTTTTGAAGGTACTTGCGAGTCCACATTTTCCATAGAACATCACAATGGGCATCTATGATCTTCACCGTTCTTCTCCACCCCTGTCGCAGTTTGATGCGTTAAAGTAAATATATCATAATCAAGTTACAGAATCACAAAAAGTTAAAAAGCCTGTTCAACACGTTTGTTAAACAGGCCCTTCAGGTTTGATTATTCGATTATCGTGGTTCAACGATTAATTTGATGGCCGTGCGTTCTTCCCCTTCGATCATTATATCGGTAAAGGCAGGTATGCAAATCAGATCCATACCACTGGGTGCGACAAATCCCCGCGCTATCGCTACAGCTTTTACTGCCTGATTTAAGGCACCGGCACCAATGGCCTGGATTTCAGCAGCACCCCTTTCACGGAGAACACCAGCTAAAGCCCCTGCAACTGAATTAGGATTAGATTTTGCTGAAACTTTTAATACTTCCATAATCTTGACCCTCCTCGAAAGATGAAATCCATCCACTTCCACCATATTCGGCAAGGTCAAGAGAAATTCCTGCTGTAGGATAAAGAAGATTCAAAAAATTTCTCTAGTCAGGCTCTGATCTCTTCACGCCCGCTGTCCAGAAAGATCCTCTTTATTCCCGTGGCTTTGCCAGTCTCCTTATGAACGTCTATGACTACCGCATTTAACTGTCGGGATTCCCCTTTCGCCACTTCAAAACGGACAGGCAGTTGGGTAAGGAATTTTTTGATCACCGCTTCACGATCCGTGCCAAGTACCCCATCGCTGGGTCCAGTCATCCCCACATCGGTGATATAAGCGGTTCCGTTGGGTAATATCCGCTCATCAGCAGTTTGCACATGGGTATGCGTGCCTACGATCGCTGTCACTCTTCCGTCCAGATACCAGCCCATGGCGATCTTTTCTGAAGTGGCCTCAGCATGAAAGTCAACCAGGATAATCTTGGTTCGTTTTCTCATCTCCTCTAAAATCCGATCTGCGGTTCTAAAAGGACAATCTAATGGCGGAAGAAAAGTTCTGCCCATTAAATTAATGATGCCAACCTCTATATCATTATAACGAATATAGGTGTAGCCTTGCCCCGGAGTTCCTTCCGGGTAATTGGCCGGTCTTACAATCTTGGTCTCATTCTGAATAATTTCAAATAATTCCTTATTATCCCATGTATGATTGCCCATCGTGATACCACTCACGCCTTGTTCAAAAAGAAAACGAACCGATTTTTGGTTTAACCCTTTCCCTCCTGAAGCATTTTCGCCATTTACGATGATCATGTTAGGCTGAATCTCCTGCTTAAGTCGGGGTAACCACGCTTGTAATGTCTCTCTTCCCGGTCGTCCGACAATATCGCCAATAAATAATAGACGCAATGTAAATCCTCCCACTAAAAAATAAAGCGGCGAAATCGCCGCTTTTATTTCGCATATTCAACCGCTCTTGTTTCACGAATAACCGTAACCTTAATATGCCCTGGGTAATCCAGTTCATTCTCAATCCGTTTCGTTATATCCCGCGCCAAACGGTATGCTTCCAGATCATCAATGACATCCGGTTTAACCATGATGCGGATCTCGCGGCCAGCTTGAATGGCATACGATTTCTCAACACCCTCGAAGGATTCGGAAATCTCCTCCAATTTCTCAAGACGCTTAATATAGGTCTCCAATGTTTCACGGCGCGCTCCTGGTCGCGCTGCCGAGAGTGCGTCCGCTGCACCGACAAGCATGGCGATTACAGAGGTAGGTTCGCAGTCACCATGATGGGAAGCAATGCTGTTGATCACTACTTCATGTTCCTTATACTTTTTGGCCAGTTCCACGCCAATCTCTACATGGGACCCTTCAACCTCATGATCGATCGCCTTGCCAATATCATGCAGCAACCCCGCACGTTTGGCCAAAGAGATATCCTCGCCAAGCTCCGCAGCCATCAGGCCGCACAGGTAAGCCACTTCAATCGAATGCGCAAGCACATTCTGTCCGTAACTGGTGCGGAAATGCAATCGACCCAAAATCTTGATCAGATCGGGATGCAATCCATAAACACCCGTTTCGAACGTAGATTGCTCCCCGTATTCGCGAATGCGTTCGTCCACTTCACGGCGGGCCTTATCCACCATCTCTTCAATGCGTGCAGGATGGATGCGGCCATCAGCCACCAATTTCTCAAGTGCGGTCTTGGCAATCTCTCTGCGTACCGGATCAAAACCTGACAAGATGACAGCTTCCGGCGTATCGTCAATAATTAAATCAATACCTGTTAACGTCTCAAATGTGCGTATGTTTCTCCCCTCACGCCCAATGATCCGTCCTTTCATCTCATCGTTTGGCAGGGTTACAACTGAGACGGTGGTCTCAGTCACATGATCTGCCGCACAACGTTGAACTGCTGTTGCAATAATCTCTCTTGCTTTTTTATCCGCCTCATCCTTAGCTTGTTGTTCAATCTCTTTAATCATGATTGCAGCATCATGGCGAACCTCTTCTTCAACGCCTTTTAAGATAATCTCTTTCGCCTCTTCCGAGGTGAGGCCAGAGATTCGCTCCAACTCTGCCTGCTGGCTTTGTACCAGTTGTTGTATTCTCTCCTGCTGCTCATCAATCAGCTTCTCTTTACGAGCCAAAGCTTCTTCTTTTCGTTCCAATGCATCCAACTTGCGATCAAGTGACTCTTCTTTTTGCAAAACGCGTTTCTCCAGACGTTGGATTTCATTACGGCGTTCCTTTAATTCTCTCTCTGTCTCAAGTCGGAAGCGATGGATCTCATCCTTCGCCTCAAGAATCATCTCTTTCTTCGACGCTTCAGACTCTTTCTTCGCATTCTCTATGATAAGCTGCGCTGCAGCCTCTGCGCTCGAAATCTTTTTCTCGGCAATTGATTTACGAATATAATATCCTATTCCGAAACCAACTACTAAAGCGATAACGACCAATAATATCGTCAATAGATGTTCCATAAAATTTTTTCATCTCACCTCCATGGATGGAGCCTTTTTAAAAAAGCAAACTGAAAGTTCTTGCATAGATTCCACATTTCATTTTCGATTCGGCATTTCGGCATAAACGAGGGGAAAATTGTTGCACCAGTTCAAATCTTGTATATAATTTCAAAACAGTAAAAAGTAATGAAGAATATACAGTCCAATTGTATTATTCGTTACATTTAATGTCAAGCAAGCTGCGAAAACTCCTCTTCTAATATTGGTAATATTTCCAATATTAACTCAATATCATATCCTTTATTGGCAAGATAACGTCCTATCTTATCCCGTACTTGATGCCATGGTTTATCTATGGATTGCTTCATCTTCTTCCGGCCAAATTCTAAGGCTTGTTTCTTTTCCTTCTTCTTATCCAGCTTGGACAATACCTGTTCGATGATCTCAGTTTTTATTCCTTTTTCCTTAAGTTCAGCACGCAGGGCATATCTCCCTTTAGGCCTTAAGAGCATCCGCTCTTCGACCCATTTTTCCGCAAAGGAGAGGTCGTCGATATACCCCTGTTCTTCAAGGCGCCGGATGATCTCTGGAATCTGCTCACTCTCGATGGCTTTGTTGACCAGATAACGCTTTACTTCCAATGCGGAGCGCGGGCGAAAAGAGATGTAATGCAATGCCAGATTTATCCCTTTATGCAGATTTGTTTCGTATTCCAATTGATGTTGAAACTCTGCATCTAGTACCCGCCCTGCAAGCAGGCGGTAGCGAACCAGAATATCTTCATGAACGATCAATTCTTCATCATTCGATAAGATCAGTTTATACGTTGTAGGCGTTAATTGCACGACCTTTAAAATGATCAATTGTTCCATTGCTCTATCCCTCTTCACAGATCCATAGACAAAAAAAGTATAATGCAAGAGCCCAACCTCTTTTACATCGTTTCATTGCTTGAAAGAAGTTAAACTCTCCTAGTCTCTAAAAAAGCTCCTGTCGTCTGCAGGAGCTCCAATCTTCTCTATTCTGTTTAATCGAGATCAAAATCAAGCTCATCCTCATCAAGATCGCCACCGGGTACGATCTCTACTTCACCGGTTGACTTGGGCATGATGTTATAATGCGCACGCACGAGTTGTTCAATTTGCATGGCGATTTCGGCATTCTCTTTCAAAAAGTTCTTCACATTCTCCCGGCCTTGTCCCAGCCGTTGTTCATTGAATGAATACCATGCACCGCTCTTTTTCACAATATCCAGTTCAGTCGCCATATCAATCAGGCTGCCCTCTTTTGAAATTCCTTCTCCGAACATAATGTCAACATCAGCAGATTTAAAAGGAGGAGCCACTTTATTTTTAACAACCTTGATCTTGGTTCGGCTTCCCACCACTTCTTCCCCTTGTTTGATCTGTTCGGCGCGACGTACATCCAAACGAATGCTGGCATAAAATTTGAGCGCTCTACCGCCAGGGGTGGTTTCCGGATTACCGAAGGTAATTCCCACCTTTTCGCGCAATTGGTTAATGAAGATGGCGATTGTCTTGGTTTTGTTGATATATCCCGACAGCTTTCTTAATGCCTGGGACATAAGGCGGGCTTGCAGGCCTACATGGGAATCTCCCATTTCGCCTTCAATTTCAGCTTTGGGTACAAGTGCCGCTACGGAATCGATCACAACAATATCGATTGCACCACTACTTACCAAAGCATCGCAAATTTGCAACCCTTGTTCGCCTGTGTCAGGCTGAGAGATGAGCAATTCATTGATGTTGACGCCCAACTTTTCCGCATAGACGGGATCAAGGGCATGTTCTGCATCAATAAAAGCAGCAGTACCGCCGTGGCGTTGTACCTCTGCAATCGCATGCAATGCAACGGTTGTTTTACCCGAGGATTCCGGCCCAAATATCTCAATGATTCTTCCGCGCGGGAACCCGCCAACGCCGAGTGCTACATCCAAAGCAATATTCCCGCTCGTCACCACGGAGACTTGTGTGGATTGTGCCGCTTCCCCCAGTTTCATGATCGAGCCTTTACCAAATTGTTTTTCGATTTTACTTAATGCTTTTTCGAGTGCCGCTTGGCGATCAGACATACTCATCTCCCCTTCGATTTTTAACTACTCCTATCATACCTGTTTACAAGCAGGTAGACAAGAGAAAAATCGAACATTTATTCTACTTTTTTATCTGTCCCAGCATAGAACTACCGATTGCGAGGTTTTGCGGGCTCAACGTTCACTCTTGCCCCTTGGAGACGGCTTTGTCGCAATGCTTCGTACATAAATGGTGCAACATCTTCAGGCACTTCTACAAAAGTAAAGCGGTCGAAGATATCGATCTTGCCGATCGCAGAGCTTGAGATACCAACTAACCCTGCAATTTCATCAGCCAGCCCTTTCGGAGAAAGGTTTACATTTTTACCCACATTGATAAAGAAACGTACCATTCCTTTTGCCGCGCCAGTCTCGCCAAAATTATAAATCTCTTCTTCCTCTTCCTTGATTTGATCATGCAAGGCGAACTGCGTAGCCGCATAAGCGATTTGCTCCAGCGAATAGCTCTCTTTCAACTGGTCAATAATTTCCTTAATCAATGGATGGATTTGATTCTCCTCCATAATCTCAATAACCTGTTGTTTGTATTGTTCAGCACGGCGAACATTGGCCTCTTCAATCGAAGGAAGATTGCGTGCAATCAGATTTGTTTTGATCTCTTTTTCAATTACGCGCAATTGCTTCATTTCACGGGGAGTGACCAGCGTTAAGGCCAATCCTTTCCTGCCCGCTCGGCCTGTACGACCGATACGATGAACATAAGATTCGGGATCCTGAGGAATATCATAGTTGATGACATGGGATACATTGCTTACGTCGATCCCGCGTGCGGCAACGTCTGTGGCAATCAGGAGCTCTATGCGATTATTGCGGAAGTCGCTCATCACCTTATCCCGCTGAGATTGACTTAAATCTCCATGCAAGCCATCCGCAAGATATCCTCTTGCCTGCAGGGACTCGGTTAGTTCGTCTACCCCTTTTTTGGTCCGGCAAAAAATAATCCCTAGCTCTACCTCTTCGCCATCCAAGATTCTGCATAGGCTATCCAACTTATTCCGTTCAAAAACTTTGTAATATACCTGTTCAATAAGCGGTGCAGTAACCTCCTCACGATTGATCCGTACCGTTTGCGGCTTGTTCATATACCGGTTTGCCAATGCACGGATTTCCGGGGGCATTGTGGCTGAGAAAAGCAGCGTTTGCCGTTCTTTTGGAACTGAGCGCAGAATCGATTCGATATCATCAATAAATCCCATATCCAGCATCTCATCCGCTTCGTCCAACACAACTGTTGACACTTCATGGAGCTGCAGAGTCTTGCGGTCAAGATGATCCAGAATGCGCCCCGGAGTTCCAATCACCACTTGAACCCCTTGTTTTAAAGCGCGAATCTGATGTCCGATCGATTGCCCCCCGTAGATCGGCAATGTCTTGATTCGTTTATACTTGGCAATCTTACGGAGCTCTCCGGAAACCTGAATAGCCAGTTCACGTGTAGGCGTCAGCACCAATGCTTGCACCGCCGGTTTAGAGGTTACGCGCTCGATGAGAGGGATGCCGAAAGCAGCCGTCTTACCGGTACCCGTTTGAGCCTGTCCGATCACATCCACCCCCTCGAGAATCTTTGGGATACAGGCCGATTGGATGGGAGACGGCTCTTCAAACCCCATCTCATGGATTGCTTTTAAAATGCTTTTATCTATTGCAAATTGCGAGAAATTCATAGTTGATTCACCTTTCTTTAAGTCTCTTCCATAATTGAAATAGAGCGGTTTTGGCTGAACGCAATTGAATCTGTTTACGGGTCCCCGCAAACCGGCATTCGATTGCTTCCGCATGATCCTTGGATGCAATGCCAACATAGACTAAGCCAACCGGTTTCCCTTCCACCTCATCCGGACCAGCTACTCCTGTAACCGAGATGCCATAATCTGCGCCTAAACTCGCGCGAATCCCGCTGGCCAGCTCCTTTGCCACTTCTGCACTAACGGCGCCGACTGACGAAAGCAGCCCTTCGTCTATCTGAAGAAGTTGAAGTTTAGCCTGATTGGTGTAACAGACAACGCCTCCGCTAAAAACGGATGAGGCGCCCGGCAACGAGGTGATCATCTGGCTGATTAACCCTCCGGTGCAACTCTCCGCAGCGGCAAAGGTTTGTCCACGCTCGGAAAGAGTATGTAAAAGAACGCCTTCTAATGTGGTATGTTCTCCTTCTCCATATATAAATTGCCCTACACGACGCTCAATTTCCGCAAGTACAGGCTTTAACTTTTTTTCACCCTCTTCCGCGCTAGCGGTAAGTGTCGTTATTCTTAAAGTTACCTCTGGCTCTTTCGCATAAGGGGCTATGGTAGGATCATTCTGCCCCTCGATCAGATCCGAAAGCTCTGTAACCAAAGCCGATTCCCCAATGCCAAAAAAGCGAAGCACTTTGGAATATAACATGGACGGTGTTTTTCGCATCGATCGCAAGTACGGAAGAGCATACTCCTCAAACATGGGCTTCATTTCGGAAGGAGGGCCAGGTAATAGTATATAGATTTTTTCTCCGGAATGAAAGACCATTCCTGGTGCTAAACCATGATCATTCGGTAGAATGTGTGCACCCTCAAGCACAAGCGCTTGGCGAAGATTATTGGAGGTCATGGGTTGGTTGCGACGGGCAAAGAAGTTGACAATTCTCTCTTTTGCTGCGGGATCTATAATCAATTGCACATTTAGCAATTCTGCCACGGTCTCTTTGGTCAAGTCATCTTGGGTAGGACCAAGGCCACCCGTTAATATGATCATATCCGATCTTGCTTCTGCTAGTTTTAACACGGAGAGCAAACGTTGGCGGTTATCGCCAACCACTGTATGAAAATAGACGCCAATTCCTTCATCGGCTAGCTTTTGTGAAAGGTATTGCGCATTCGTATTCGCAATTTGACCCAACAGAAGCTCCGTTCCTACAGCAATAATCTCAGACCTCATACACAACCTCCAGATTAGAGTGATGAAAGATATTGCTCCGGTCATAAAGAAAACTCGGCGACTGCCGAGCTCTTAGCGATGGAGAGCCGTAGTTGCACTGATGTAGATCAGAAAGTTTATACTTCCTTATCTACCAAAGAAAACTTGGCTAACGCCAAGCCTTCAAACGCAGGCGAATGCCTAGTCGCCATTCATTTGTTAACGCGTAGAACATGCTGGTTCTTAATAAAATAGTCGATCCCGGAAATCACCGTTACGATGACGGCTGCCCATATTGCAATCTGGTCAAACGGCAAACCAATATAGGTAAAAGGAAAGTTGTTTACCATGAGCGGAACAATCGCTACGATTTGCAGGATTGTTTTTAGTTTACCCCATGCGCTGGCCGCAATTACAAGCCCGTCTGAAGCAGCGATCATGCGCAAGCCGGATACGGCAAACTCCCGGCTAATAATCAGAATCGCTACCCAAGCTGCAACGCGGTCCATCTCAACCAGGGAGATCAGCGCAGCAGATACCAGCAACTTGTCGGCGAGCGGATCCAACAATTTCCCCAGATTGGTGACCAAATTATTCTTGCGGGCGATATATCCGTCAAGACCATCGGTAATTGCCGCAATAATAAATATAATGGCAGCCACAATCTCGTTGTAGGTAATTTGATAGGTGCCGATCTTTAATACACCAATCCACTTTGTAAGCAAAAAAAACATAAAAACGGGAACGAGAAAGATCCTGGCTAATGTAATTTGATTTGGAAGATTCAAACGTTAACCGCCTCCCCAGCCAAGTCAAAATCAAATGAATGGGTTACGCGAACGGGAATGATTTGCCCCAATTCGCCTTCATAATTGGAAACATAGATCTCACCGTCGATTTCCGGCGCATCATATGCCGTTCTACCTATAAATATATGATTTCGTCCATCATATTTTTCGATCAGTACAGGGATTTCTCTTCCGACCAGGCGGCTATTTCTCTCTTGGTTGATCAAACGTTGTACTTCCATCAATTGATTGGCGCGTCTTTCTTTTGTCTCTTCATCCACCTGCTCTTTAATCCTCGCTGCGGGCGTTCCCTCTTCCTGAGAATAGGTGAAGACGCCTAGCCGATCAAATTTAATCTCTTTGATAAACTCCACCAGACGGTTGAAATCATCTTCTGTTTCTCCCGGAAAGCCGACAATGATCGAGGTGCGGATCGCCACGTCCGGCAAGCGATCACGGATCTTGCCAATGAGCTGGCGAATGTCGGTCTGGCGGCCGGGACGTCTCATGCGCCGCAGGATCGAGTCCTCGCTATGTTGAAGCGGCATATCGATATAAGGCACCACTTTACTGCTTTTGACCATCGCGTCAAGCAGTTCATCGTTAAACGCCCCTGGATAGATGTAATGCAGGCGAATCCACTCAATGCCTTCCACCGATTCTAAAGCATATAACAACTTGGGCAAACTGGGTTTACCATAAAGATCCATTCCGTAGTTGGTAAGATCCTGGGCAATCAGGCAGATCTCCTTAACTCCCGCTTTACCGTGTTCGGCAACCTCTCGCACGATCGATTCAATTGTACGTGAACGCAGATTGCCTCTTAATGAAGGGATAATGCAAAAGGTACAATCATTATCGCATCCTTCTGCAATTTTTACAAAAACGGTAGGTGCACGGCGATTGCTCTTGCGCCTTGTCACATTCTCATAGGAGAAAATAGGATTGCCTATATAGATCGGTTTTTTTCCGGCTAGGGATTCTTCAATAATTTGCGTGATCTTATCAAAATCACCCGTTCCGACCAGTCCGTCGATTTCCGGCATCTCCTGGATTAAGACCTCTTTATACCGCTGCGTTAAACAACCGGCAACCAGTAAAGATTTTAATTGACCATGCTTCTTTAAATTGGCTACCTCGAGAATGGTATCGATCGACTCTTCCTTGGCTGCATCGATAAAACCGCAAGTATTCACAATGACGACGGTAGCTTCTTCAGGCCGTTCTACCAGTTGGTAGCCGCGTTTATCAATCAAGTCAGACATGATTTCAGAGTCAACCAAATTCTTTTCACACCCGAGAGTAATGATCGCTACTTTTTCTGACATAAATTCCTCCAGCAGTAATTTTCCTAAAAAACAATATAAACATTTTTTTACTACCTGTCAAAGAAATAAAGACTCCTCCCATTCTTTTTTCATTCATCCTCTATTTTACTTGATTGTATTCGCATACGCATAGCCTTTCTTTTTACGCGTAATCAATTAAAGAAAGCCGGTTATGCCCTAAGCCAAAGCCTGCGTCAAAGACGTAGTTGCGGCATGCAAAAAGACTCGCTTGTAAAAACGAGTCTTTGATCAACATCTTATTCAGTTAACGGAACTAAGGTGACATCGATTCTCGAACTATCCTGCATTTCGGTGGTATCAATGAGCTCTCCATTAATCCATACATCCATAAATTTGGTTGCGCCCAAACGGATATGTACGTTCGATAGCCCGGACAAATCCCACGATTTTTCATCCCCCAATTCGAGGATGCCGGAATCGATCACTTCCCCATTTCTCATTTTTTCAATCTGGAACCAGCAGCGTCCTCTTTCAGCTTTCATTTTCAAATCCATCTGTTTTACATTGGCAATTTGATAATAAAAGGTCTTACCCTCGGTTTTTAGATGGGTAAGAGTCGGTTTAGGCGGTTCAGGAGGCGTCTCTTCTTCCATAGGCGGATCAGAGGAAGAATTCCCTTCCTCGGAGGGTTGCTTCGATGGGATATGATCCACTACATCTACTGGTTTATCCTGAACATTCTGCTGATCGGCGGGCGGATAATTTTTGACCACGAACATATAGACGATCGAAATGATCAAGGCAACAAAGGCAACCAGTATGATCCGGGTTAGCCACTGCCCCAACAGTGAAGGTCCGGCAATCCTTCTTCGCCGTCTCCGCGGAATTGGCTCTACGAATTCACGGTAGGTGGAAGGCAACTCATTTTCATACTGAGCGAGCAATCGTTCTGTATCCAGATGCAAATTCTCGGCTATATTTCGAATAAAGGCCCTTGTATAGAATGGACCCGGAAGCAAATCATACCTCCCTGCCTCAATGGCTTCTATATAGCGCTTCTGTATCTTGGTAATCTCCTGCAAATCATCTAATGTGATCTTCCGTTCTTCTCTGGCTGCTTTAAGGAATTTCCCCAGCTCAGACATATCTTCACCGCCTTTTTAAACTAAGCCTAAACGACCTTGAATTTAGCTGATATCGAATGAATTGAAGCCAGTAGTGATCAGATCATAACGAATCTCTTCGTCCGGAGTGTTGCGTATTTCAATAATATAGTCAAAGTCATCCCATTGATATTCCGTCTCACGGACGAAAATATCCGGATGCTCAATGATCTTGGTATAATTCATGCGCATCAGATCGCGCACCAGCGTTTGATGGGCCTCATTTGCCCGTAAACAAGTAACAATACCATCTATGATGTAGATATAATCCGCACTTAATTCATTCTCTGCCAGACTGGTGCGAGCCGTTTGCCGCAATATGGTAGAGGAGATTAGGTTCCATCGCTTATTGGCGTTAACACTGGCTGCGATAATCGATTCGGTCTTGCCTACGCGCGGCATTCCCCTAACTCCGATCAATTGATGACCATCTCGTTTACAGATTTCACCTAAAAAATCGACAAGAAGCCCCAAATCTTCACGGCAGAAGCGGAAGGTCTTACGGTCAGAGCAATCTCTGCTTATATAGCGGCCATGTCGGATGGCCATTCGGTCAATGAGCGTAGGTTCGCGCAATGCGGTAACCGTGATATTGCTAATCTGTTTTAATAGTTTTTCCATCAGGACGATTTTTTGATCATCATCGCACTGCAGCAAAAAGGCTCTCCGTTGATTCTCCACCCCGTTTATGGTAATGATATTGATGGAGAGCATTCCCAAGGTGGAAGAGATATCCCCCATCAGGCCGGGGCGATTCTGATGGATCTGATATTCCAGATACCATTCTTTCTTCTCATTCATTATATATTACCTCTGAAAAAATAGATCATGATTCTATCTACTTATTCTACACTTTATTGACAAATTCCTGCATATTTTTATACTATTTCTACTTCCCCGTGAAGTTGAACAGAAAAAACCCTTCTTGCTTTTACAAGAAGGGTGGATAGACCGATTAATGCTTCACCATTTTTACCATCAGGCTAGCCAATGTCTTCTGCTCCTCAGGAGAACCTACCTTCCATAGCTCTTGCAAAACGCGTTGCTCTCGATTTTTTGGATCGACTTCTTCTGCGAGATAATTGCCAATTTGATAGGCGACGTCTTCAATCGTATCCTGGCTCATACCAACAGTTTCAGCCTGCTGGACTCTTTCATGCAAAAACGATTTCCATTGTTCAAAATTGTCGATGACGGACACGTTAATCCCTCCTTCGTTTGTTTAAAAAAGTCCATCTAAAGATAATATGAGCGGTTCTTGACAAGAATATACTTCAACATTATGAAAGGCTACGACCATCCTCCGTTGACGTGAATAATCTGGCCCGTAATGTAAGAGCTCTCTTCTCCGGTCAGGTACTGGACGAGAGAGGCAATCTCTTCCGGCCTGCCAAGGCGCCCTGCCGGAATCTGCTCTTTTAACAAGTTGATTTCCTCTTCAAGCAAATGATCGAGCACCATTTTTGTCTCTATGGCTCCCGGAGCAATTGCATTAACGGTAACTCCCGAAGGTGCCAGTTCTTTCGCCAGTGATTTGGTGAAGGCGTTTAGCGCCCCTTTGGCAGCCGCATAAGCAACTTCGCAAGAGGCTCCCACTTCTCCCCAGATGGATGAGATCAGCAATATCCTGCCCCATCTCTGGGCGACCATGTGGGGAAGAATCGCTTTGATGATGCGAAAAGCACTTTTCATATGCACATTAAACAATTCATCCCACTCTTGATCCGTGGTATCTACCAACATTTTATATAAGGAATGTCCGCTGGCATGCACAAATATATCTATATTTGCCAATTGCAGTCCATTTGCAGGAGGCAATTGCGAATCGATGAAACGAAAATCATCCATCCATAAATCGGCAATCGCCCCCAGTTCCTCGACCTCTTCTTTAATTTTTTTTAGCTTCTCTTCATTCCTCCCCTGCAGAATGAAATGCCCTCCTGATTTTGCCATATATAATGCGATTGCCCTGCCGATTCCGCCGGTAGCACCCGTGATCAAAATCCGTTTCCCTTTCATCCCCAAAACTCCTCACTTTGCTTCCACTTATTATTAGGATATATGGAAAGCCCGGCAATAACAAGTAGATGGGAATCTGGCTGCCGATTGGGTAAGCATAGGAGTCCTTCTCTTTACATGTCGGAATCGGTATATAATTCCGGGGAATTTTTTAATTCCTCCCGATCAATTTCATCGATTCTTCCGCAATCGGGATGAAGGCAGATCACTCCGGTTAACTGGCGATCTTCAAAAAACATGCCGTGATGATGGCCGCAGTATGGACAGGTCCACATAAGAATCGTTCTCCTTTCCTCATAGATCGACTTGTGATGCGGAGAATCTCATCATATTCTTAGTATGGTTTAAATGCAGAAAATCAGTATAATGGGAACTAAAAGAGGAGGGGAAGATCATGGCAAGCCGATCAAACCTATTTGTGATGCAGGTAGAGCGTTATAAAGAAGGCTATCCCAATACCATCTTCATCATGGTGCCCGAACAGCTTGCGACTGAATTTGAAATCCTACATAAAAAATTGGAAACTTCCGTACTGAACAACACCCATTACCTTCCGAAATGGGGAAGGATAACCAGACTACTGCAAGTCAAAGGAAGTAAAGAGATTGAAGCTTATTCAGATGATATCCAGCCCATCTCTTGTGCCGATTGGGCAAATATCCTTCTCAACCAGCTACATCAACATATGGGGGATGAAGAGAGCCAACTCCCGCGGGATATTGAGGATGAACTGATCTTCTTTATCGGGGAGCTTACTCTCTTGAGAGATGGAACGATTTAAAAATCAAGCATGCCAAAAAAAAGGAGTTCTCTTCCAATCTGTTGAGGTGTTGGCCAACAACCCTATTCAAAATCGGGAGAGAAACTCCTTATTTACTTTCGGAAAACCTTTGAGGACGACCGATTTTTTGTGATTGAAGAAATCACCTTTTACCGGAATCGAACGGTTCCCCGACTGCTTTTGGCGCCTGGGATGACTTGGAGAAAATAATTAGCGCAATTAATGTTACCACATATGGGAAGATCTTTAGCAGGATCGGCGGGATCACAGCAAGAGACGGGATCACTTGCGATACATTGGCAATTGTGCTGGCAAAGCCGAAAAACAAAGTGGCTGCTAATACGCCAAATGGCCGCCATTGTCCGAAGATTAATGAAGCAAGTGCCAAGAACCCTAATCCGGCAACAGTGCCGGAAAACTCTCCTGCATAGGTAACAATGATCACCGCTCCGCCAAGGGCAGAAAATCCTCCCGAAATCATGACGCCGATATACCGCATATACCTTACATTGATCCCGGCTGCTTCTGCAGCGTGCGGATTTTCTCCGCAGGCTCTTAAACGGAGTCCGAATGAAGTTTTATAAAGTATAAATGCACTTACAAATAGTATCAACAAGATACACCAGGTGGTGGGATAAGTCTTTTTAAAGATCAAATTTCCGATTATGGGAATGTCTGTTAAATAAGGGATATCAAAAGGTTGAAAACCTTTCGTAATTCTGACGTTACCGCTTCCGGTAATATTCCTTGCCATAAAGACCGTAATGGCCCCTGCAATCATGTTGATCGCCGTACCGCTAATGATCTGGTTTGCGTTTAAATTAATGCTGGCAAACGCATGCAGGAGCGAGAATATTACTCCGCAAATAAAGGCAACGAGCAGACCAATCCACAATACCGAAGGATTATTTGTCCATATCTCTTGTAATTTGTAAATGGTAAAAGCTCCAGTAAATGAACCAATCACCATAAGTCCTTCTAAACCAATGTTAACTACGCCGCTTCGTTCACTAAACAAGCCGCCTAACGCCGTTATGAGAAGGGGAATGGTAAAGACGACAGCATATGGGAATATCTGTTCAATAACCGACCACATGTTACGATTGCACCTTCTTTCCGCCTGCTGGATCTTTAGATTTCTCTGAAAGCGGCTTTTTGAAGCGTCTTAGCAGGCGCTCAATAAGAATACTGGTTGCTGCAAAGTAGATCACAATGGCGATAATGGAATCTGAGATTTCGGGAGGAATATCGGTCATTGCGCTCATAAAGCCCCTGCCCGAATATAATAATCCAAAGAAGACCGCGGATAACATGACACCTATTGGCGTATTTGCGCCAAGCAGGGCCACCGCAATGCCATCATAGCCTTGGGAGGGTAATATACCGATCTGAATGCTTGAAGCATTCCCCGCATACTGCACCACCCCGGCTAGTCCCGCAAGTCCGCCCGAAATCAGCATGGACAAGATGATGCCGCGGTTAACGGCAATACCTGCATACTCGGCCGCATGGCGATTATATCCGACTGCTTTTAATTCGTATCCAAGAGTCGTTTTATTAATGATAAATCCTACAATGAAGACAAAGACTAACGCAATAATAAGGCCTAGGTTGATGTAAGATCCGCCAAAGATGTCGGACAAGAGCTTCCACTTCAGAGTAGCCGTTTCCGGAAGCCTTCGCGATTCCGTCTCGAGAAATTCTCCTTTAAAATAAGCAGGTACTACATAATAAATGGTCCAATAGGCGATCCAGTTCATCATAATGGTTGAAACGACTTCGTGCACATTAAATTTTGCCTTGAGGATCCCAGGAATTAGCGCCCAGAGCGCACCTCCAAGCATACCCACAAGCACCATAACCAGTAACAGCAAAGGTCTTGCCATATCAAAACTTAATCCTACTGCAGTCGCACAAAAGCCCCCAATCAGCATTTGTCCGGCAGCGCCAATATTAAATAACCCCGTGCGAAAGGCAAATGCAACCGATAAGCCTGTTAATATCAAAGGAGTTGCAGTTGCTAGTGTATTTCCAATCCTTTCCGGGTTTTTTAACCCTCCTTCCAGTAGATAAGAAAAGCCTTCCAGAGGATTATGCCCGGTGATTGCCATTAACAAGGCACCAGCCAATAACCCAAAGAGGACTGCAAGGAGGGATATTAAGAAGTTTTTCATTTGCCTTCCTCCATCCTTTTCACACCGGCCATCATCAGTCCGATCTTATTTTCGGTTGCTTCAGAAGAATCAAGCACACCCACCAATTCACCATTATTGACAACCGCAATGCGGTCCGCCAGATTCATGATCTCATCAAGTTCAAGCGATATGAGGAGAACAGCTTTCCCTTTGTCTCTGTGCTCAACCAATCGCCTGTGGATATATTCAATTGAACCAACATCAAGCCCCCTTGTGGGTTGTACCGCAATAAGCAAGGAAGGATCCAGTTCAATTTCACGTCCGATGATCAGTTTCTGCTGATTACCACCTGACAATGATCTCGCGATGGAGATTGCTCCTTGTCCTGACCGGACATCAAAGCTTTCAATAATTTTGGACGCATAGTTGCGAATCGCTGCTCTGTTCAATAAACCTCTGCTTGAAAACGGTTTGCGATTATACACCTCTAGGATCACATTCTCTTCCAGCGAGTAGTCTAACACCAAACCGCGTTTTTGGCGATCCTCCGGAATATGACCGATTCCATTTTCAATCCGTTTGCGGATCGACAAATGATTAATCTTTTCTCCCTTAAAATAAATATCTCCAGATTCTATCCCGCGAAGACCCGTGATTGCTTCCACCAGTTCAGTTTGTCCATTTCCTTCGACACCGGCAATGCCCACAATTTCTCCGGCTCTGACCTCAAGCGAGAAATTCTTTAGCCCCATATGTTTTCTGTTGCTTTTTACCGAGACATTATCTAACCTCAGAATCACTTCTCCGGGTCTGCTTTCATACTTATTGACCTTGAAGGAGACTTGTCTGCCCACCATCATTTCTGCCATAGTCTCTTCGCTCGTCGTTGCCACATCCACCGTTCCGATCAATTTGCCGCGGCGAATTACGGTGCACCGGTCTGCAACTGCTTTTATCTCTTTTAATTTATGGGTGATGAGAATAATCGATTTTCCTTCCGAGATTAGATTTTTCATGATTTTCATTAATTCTTCGATTTCTTGTGGTGTCAAAACGGCGGTGGGTTCGTCAAAAATTAATACGTCAGCATTCCGGTAGAGCATCTTAAGAATTTCTACCCTTTGCTGCATTCCTACGGAAATATCCTGGATTTTTGCATAGGGGTCAACATTTAAACCATAATGTTTGGATAATTCCTCAATTCTCTTCGCCGCTTTTTTCACATCCAAGATTCCCATCTTCCGGGGTTCGGAGCCTAGAATAATATTTTCCGTAACGGTGAAGATATCCACCAATTTGAAGTGTTGGTGAACCATGCCAATCCCTAGGTCGTTTGCAACATTGGGATTGGAAATCTTTGTCTCTTTCCCGTTAATTTTAATCAATCCTCGATCAGGCTGGTACATCCCGAAGAGAATGCTCATCAAGGTGGATTTCCCAGCTCCGTTTTCTCCAAGCAAAGCATGGATCTCACCTTTTCTTAGAGTAAGGGTAATATTATCATTGGCTACAACTCCGGGGAATTCTTTTCGAATATTAATCATCTCAACTACATTTTCCATATAACTTTTTTTCCCCTTTCAAGAGAATATCATATTGAAAATGTACAAAAAAAGACGGTAATGCCGTCTCTTTTTGTACATTCGATTTTTCTAAATCAATTAATCTTTAGGCTCCTGGGTTAAAAGTTATGAAAATGTCTTACTTAATTAGAGATCCTTGCTCTGCAGATACCGTAATTTCTCCGGACTTCAGCTTTTCGAAGATTTCAGCTACTTTGCTGGTTGTCTCTTCGCTTAAATTTGGATTTTTCTCCGGAATACCTACACCATCGTTTTTCGCATCAAAGGTTAAAGTCTGTCCACCCGGGAATTTTCCGTCATACTCCGCTTTAACCATATCATACGCGGCACGGTCGATTTTCTTCATTGCAGAAGTAAGAATTACCGATTTTTCACCTTCATAAACGCCTTCTTCATATTGGTCAACGTCTACGCCGACAATCCAAACTTGTTCGCCAGCAAGTGCTCTCGACTTAGCCTCATTAATGGCGCCAACGCCAACACCGCCAGCAGCACAGAAGATTACGTCAACTCCGCGGTCGAACATCTGGGCGGCGATTTGTTGGCCTGCAGCAGAGTTATCAAAGCTTCCTTGGTATACTACATTTTCTGCCTTGATGGTAATATTGGTGCCTAAATTCTCATTGGCGTATTTAATACCTTGTTGGAATCCCCAATTAAACTTCTGAACCGCAGGAATTTCCATTCCGCCAATGAAGCCAGCTTCCGCCTCCTTCAGTTGCAGCGCGGTGGCTACACCCGCAAGGAAACCGGATTCATGTTCTGCAAAGAAAATAGATACCGTATTCTCTTTAACTACCGGATTAAAGTCACCGGAGTGAGGATTGCCATCAATGATCACAAATTTTGCATCTGGATATTTGTCTTGAGCAGTAAAGATGGCAGTTTCAAATTTAAAACCAGGCGTTACGATAAATTTGTAACCGGCATCATACAGGTTACCGATTTCCTTCAAATAATCAGCCTCTGTAGTACCTGCAGGTTTTAGATACTTGCTGGAAAGACCGAGGTCTTTCGCTGCAGCTTGTATACCTTCCCAAGTACCTTGGTTAAAGGACTTGTCATCAATGGTTCCTGCATCGGTAACCATTCCAACTTTAAATTTTGCTTCACTTCCTTCGTTGCCGCTCTTGCCGCACGCTGACAAAAACAAGGCGGTAACGAGCATTAGGGCCACTAAGATAGAACCCATTTTTTTCATCATATTACCCCCGCTTAATCTTTTTTTATGGATTGAATGCCGAAGATTCAATCGCTCAAGAGGTATATTATCATTTTTTTATGTGCTAAGGAAGAGCGAATGAAGAAATTCATAACTTTTTGTCAATAGTAGGTCTTATGAAATATTGGAATTTTCTTGTTTAGTAACTAAAACCTCTCTCGGCTTGCTTCCTTCATAAGGTCCAACCACCCCATTCTGTTCCATCATGTCAATCAATCTGGCCGCACGGGCATATCCAATGCGAAGTCTGCGCTGGAGAAGGGATACCGAGGCCGTCTGCGTCTCTATCACCAACTGTACGGCCCGGTCATATAAATCATCCTCCATATGGTATTCATTCTCTTCAGGCATCTCTTCCGGAATCATCTCTTCATCATAATTTGCCTCTTGTTGTGATTTAATCGCATTGACCACGGCTTCAACCTCGCGATCATCAACAAAACAGCCTTGAATCCGCGTTACTTTGGAAGATCCCATCGGAAGATAAAGCATGTCCCCTTTGCCCAAAAGCTTCTCCGCTCCGGCCATATCCAGAATGGTACGGGAATCGATCTGGGATGAGACGCCAAAAGCGATTCGCGAAGGGATATTTGCTTTGATCACGCCTGTGATCACGTCAACGGATGGGCGCTGTGTAGCCAGAATTAAATGGATTCCACAAGCACGCGCTTTTTGCGCCAGGCGTGTGATTGAATCTTCCACATCGCTCGATGCCACCATCATCAAATCGGCCAATTCATCCACGATCACTACAATATAAGGAAGTGGATGCTTCCCCTCGCTGCCATTGGCGAGAAGAATTTGATTATATCGCTCAATATCTCTTGCCCCTACCTGAGCAAACAGCTCATACCGCTTCTCCATTTCGGCAACCACTTTACGCAACGCAAGTGAAGCTTTGCGCGGATCTGTCACCACCGGCGTTAAAAGGTGAGGAATTCCGTTATAAACATTGAGCTCTACCATTTTGGGGTCGATCATCATCAGCTTCACTTCGTAAGGTTTGGCTTTAAAAAGAATGCTGGTGATGATGGAATTGATGCATACGCTCTTGCCGCTTCCCGTTGCCCCTGCCACAAGCAAATGAGGCATCTTGGCAAGGTCTCCCACAATGGGTTGACCGGAAATATCCCGTCCCAACGCAACCGCCAGCTTAGATGTGTTCTCGTGAAATTCTGCGCTCTCCAGCACTTCGCGCAGCGTAACAATCGAGACTTCCGGATTGGGCACCTCAATGCCTATGGCAGATTTGCCCGGTATCGGAGCTTCCATGCGAATATCTTTGGCCGCCAGCGCTAAAGCGAGATCATCGGTTAAGCTGACGATTCGGCTAACCTTTACGCCAGTATCCGGTTGAATTTCATAACGCGTTACTGCCGGCCCGCGGTGAACATCGATGACGCGTGCGTGCACGCCAAAGCTTTTCAGCGTTTGTTCCAGCTTATGTATGTTGCTTTCGATATCCCGCTTGCTGCGGGAACTTCCTTTTTTCGGCTTATTTAACAGGTTGTACGAGGGCATTTTATAAGGCACCGCTTCCGCTACATGCAGCCCCTTCGGCAAATCCTCTTCTGACGGCAGATTTCCGTGCTCCAATTCACCCTCGGTATGCAGATTCATTGCTCCATAAGCTTTATCCTTAAAATCATAAATGGTTGGAGCATAAGGTTCGGGATCATCATGATTACCCTCGAATGAAGGCGCCATGCTGATTTGATCCTCATGAACATCTCCATCATGTTCATCCTCAAAGGATGGGGATTTCTGATTTTGACGATTAAACCGCTCTTTCATCCGTGTGAAAAATTGCTTTGCAAAGTAGCTTATGCTTCTGCTGATATAGTGCGATCCCCGCCGTAACGAATGATACCCTTTCTCAAGCGTAAAGCCTGTAAGAAACATAATCGACATGAGCAGAAGCAGAGAGGTAACCAGAAAAGCGCCCTTCCACCCAAATAAGTAATAGAGAATCATAAAGAAGAATGCGCCAACCAGTCCGCCGCCAATCGGTTCTTTTATGCCATTGCTTTCCGCGATAATCTTTTTATAGGTTTGTTCCAATATATTTACTCGAAATTCCCCTTCATCGTTCAAATTGGTAAATAATTCTATATGACTAAAAATAAGTATGGAGAACAGGAGCAAAATCAAGCCGAGCATTTTGATGGTTCGTAGCCTCGGCCAACGCCTTTTGACCATAATGTAGATGCCATAACCAATAAAGATCGGAGGAATTAAAAAATCCCAATTGCCTGCTACAAACCGAAGCATATAGCGGAGCGATCTCCCCACGGCACCCCATGTCTCGGAAAGAGCTACAATCGAAAGAATAATGATGACCAAGCCGTAGAGCTCAAAGCGAGCATCCTCAACCCAACTATTTCTCCTCTTTTTGCGAGCCATTTCCAAACATCCTCCACCTTAAAGCAATGATCAGAGCAAACGTATTTTCGCTCATTATATCATAAAGGAAAGGGTGAAGATAGGAATTGACTAGTCAAAAATAGGTTCTACTGCAATTTTTGTCCCAGGGAAGTATTTCGGATTCATGTAATCATGCGGATTCGGACTGATTAACCGGACAATCTGCGCTTCCGTTTCCGAGATTTGCTCAACGATCATGGTCATGTGAGCCACATGGACCTCTTTATATGCTTTTTTTTCCATTTGGTTATATCCCTGCCAGACAAGCTCATCCGGCAAAATGGTATAATGGATCATTGAACCATCCCCTTCAGGATTCCTTCTTGCTTCTTTCGTTCTCCTTCAATGCGGCGGTTTAACTCTTTCATCGCATCCCCCAGTCCGCCTATTGCATCGATAATCCCGTACTTAACAGCATCGGCCCCAATCACGTTGGTGCCGATATCTCGTGTCAATTCACCGGTTTTAAACATCAACTCCTTTAATTTCTCCTCTTTTACATTTGAATGGCGGATAATGAAGCTGATCACGCGGTCCTGCATCTTATCCAGGTACTCAAAAGTTTGCGGTACACCAATGACCAGCCCGGTCAAGCGAATGGGATGGATCGTCATGGTGGCAGTTTCTGCGATAAAGCTGTAATCGGCAGCAACTGCAATCGGCACGCCAATGCTGTGCCCTCCCCCCAGGACGATCGCAACGGTTGGTTTTGAGAGGGATGCGATCATTTCGGCAATCGCAAGACCAGCTTCTACATCCCCGCCAACCGTATTTAAGATCACCAGTACGCCTTCCACCTTTGGGTTTTGTTCTGCTGCTACCAACTGCGGGATAATATGTTCATATTTGGTCGTCTTATTCTGGGGAGGAAGCTGAATATGCCCTTCAATCTGCCCAATTATGGTCAGACAGTAGATATTGGATTCAAGTGTTGGCGCATTGGTTTGCCCAAGCTGACGGATCATCTCGGTCGTCGCTGCCTTTGCAGAGGCAGGGTTTTTATTCGGATCTTCTGCCGGAGTTTCCGGTTCAACCTTCGGTTCGGTTGGATCCGTTTGATTATGGGATATCGCCATTTAATTCTCGTCCTCCTTACACCATTTACTCAGTAGTATTAGGAGGTAAAGGGAGAACCATTCATTAGTCGTAAAGTAAAAAACTTACAAAAGAAAATCCCCGGTAAAAGAAAAACGGGGAAAAATAATGATAAAAGATAAAAACTCGGCGGTTGCCGAGTCATCTCTCATTAATATACGCCGATACCTGCACGAAGGATAATTACCAGCAAAACGTAAATTACGATCGCAAATGCAAGAAAACCCATTCCACCATATCCTGGAGTTCCACAATAACTCATCATGCCACCTCCTTATGCAGTCTTTTGTGGCCTTTAGCCACATTACATTTTTAATTTATGCACAGGCGGTGAACCATGCTCTAGGCCTTGTACCCAATTTTCCGCGGGACTTTATCTTCTCGCCCGCAGGCGTTGAAAGTAAGAAACGGATTTATGGATTACGGCGAATGCCAACCGGGCGTATCAGAGAAACAATGATTATACAGTTAATTCCTGAATGATATATAGATTAAGTTCTTTGCTTAAATCGACATATTTTCTTTCCTTAATGTGGTTACGATCTGCATCAAACAAGAGTTCAATAACAGGCCTACCCACCGGGTTATTTTTGATCTCCTTGACCAGTCCCACGCTGCCGTCATTTAATTCCACCATACATCCGACGGAGAATACCGCAACCACCTCTACAAAATGACTGACAATTTCCGGATCAAACAGATAACCGCCCGAGCCAAAAATATATTCAATAGCCTCATGCTTTTGATAACGCTTGCGATAATTGCGATCATTAATCAATGATATATAAACATCAACCAGAGAGATGATGCGCGCGTATATGTTGATTCGATCATTTGTAAGATTGTAGGGATAACCGCTTCCGTCATAGCGTTCATGATGCTGTAAAGCGACGGAAGCAATATCTTCGTCAAAGTTTTCGATGAGCATCATATAACCGAAGATCGTATGTTCCTTAACAAGATCGTATTCTTCCTGCTTAAGCCTGTCTGACTTGATAAGCAGGCGTTTATCAATCCGCCATTTTCCCACATCGTATAACAAAGCGCTGATACCCAATTTGGTAAGTTGAAATGCATCCAGCTTCATGCGAATGCCGATGGCAATTGAAACGATAAAAACCTGAATCGCTTGATGAAAACTGGAATCACCTATGGCTCTTATCATCAGCAGATATTCTAATACGCTCTCCTTGGAAAGCAGATGATGGATGATTTTGTTCAATTGCTCAAAGTTTCGTCCATCCTTGCCATTTTTTATGATATATTTGGTGTACCGATGCATAAGATTAAACAGTTCTTCTTTAATTACGGAATAGGTCGAATCTTCAGATTCTGATTTTTTCTCTATAGTGGCTTTGATCCTTGTAATATAATATGTATCCTGATCATCCCTCTGCAGATGTGGATCGAACGTGATCTCTACTTCCTTGATGCCATGATTGTTTAACAATTGAATCTGCCTTGATTTAACGTGGTTCCTTCTCTAACCAACAATCGGTAATCTGGGCTGTAAACGTCTTTTGCTACCGTCATTCCCTCTTTAACATTTCGCATTTTGACAAGCGCCATAACCTTACCTCCTTCCTCCCGAAATTCATGATCTATTTGCAGCTTTCTCAGTATCGCAAAAATTGATATGATGAAAATGATCTATTCATTTTTATGAAGCAATCAGAGATTAAAGAGGACAAATTCCACCCTTTACTTCAAAAATAATTATAGTATCCTAAGGAATAAAGTCAACCTAGTTCAGAGATGGTCCAGGAGAAAAGGCATATTGAAGAAGATCCAAAAAAAGCGCATTTCAACAAAAAATGATTCATAAGAACTATGAAAAAAGACCTATTAACGTAACTGAAAAAAGACTCCGGATAACAAAGGAGGATACCCATGAGTCTCATCTCTTCAATATTGGAATATAATCGAGCATTTGTAGAAGAAAAGCGATATGAAGAATATCGGACTACCAAGTTTCCGGATAAAAAAATGGTGGTCGTTACATGCATGGATACTCGTCTTGTAGAACTGCTTCCACAAGCGATGAACCTAAAAAATGGCGATGCCAAAATCATAAAAAGCGCAGGCGCGATCGTATCGCATCCCTTTGGCAGCATTATGCGCAGCATCTTGGTTGCTGTCTATTCTTTAGGGGCCGAAGAAGTATGCGTAGTTGGACATCATGATTGCGGCATGACCGGCTTAAATCCGGAGATCATTCTGCAGAAAGCAAAAGAACGAAATATTAGCCAAGATACGATTAACACGATCTACCGCTCGGGAATCGACTTGAACAGGTGGCTTTCGGGGTTTACCGATGTGCATGAAAGCGTACGAAGCAGCGTGGATATTATTAACCTGCATCCATTAATGCCTAAAGAAGTGGCCGTACACGGATTAATCATAGACCCGCATACAGGAAAATTGGAATTGATTATCGATGGATATGAAGAGAATAAGCTGTCTGGCTAAAATATCTGATGCAGGCCTATTAAAATGAGGATAATTCCGGAGAGAAAACTGGCCTTATCCCCCAGTTTCTCTGCGGCATAATGCCTGCCGATGTAACCGCATATCAAAATCAAAAGATAGCTTAGAATACCGACAAATAGAGAGGCGATCCATACATTTAATCTGGTAATACCTGCATCAAAGCCTCCCGCAATCGCATTCATGGAGAGAGCAAATCCCAGTATCACCGCTTCTTTGAGACTGATGGTCTTGGATTGATCCAAATCGGCCTGCTCCGGTGAACGCAAGATCTGCTTCACAAGATTATGCGTATCGCTCTTTTTACTTGCCCTTCTTTCTAATAAGGGTTGACTTAGTACCCAGATTCCTACGGAGATGATCACAATGGTTCCAATAAGGTGCGCAGTAAGAGGCGATATCCATGTTGCAGCCCATCCGCCGAAAAGCCCGCCGATCAATGTTGCCAAAGAAGAGGTGAAGGCAATGATCAGATTTGCAGCTCCCGATATTTCGATTTTCCGGATGCCGTATGCAATTCCCACTCCTGCATTATCGAGATTAGAGGCTAAGCTGATTCCTAAAATCATCCAAAAAGAGTAAAAATCCATCTAAATCCCCCTTATATCCATGACTGTAAAAACAGAGTATGCGTATAAGGGGGTATAGGTGCTTTTATTCTGATTCCAAAATGGTCCGAATCTGATTGATCAGGAGGTTAATCGCAACGTCATTATAGCCTCCTTCAGGAATAATCAGATCGGCATATCGTTTGCTCGGTTCAATAAACTGCAGATGCATCGGACGAACAACGGTTAAATACTGTTGAATCACAGATTCAATCGCCCTTCCCCGCTCTCGAATATCTCTCTCCATCCTTCGTAAAATCCGCACATCTGCATCTGTATCAACATAAACCTTAATGTCCATGAGCTCTCGCAGACGCTCGTCTTCCAAGATTAAGATACCTTCCAGGATAATGACATCCTTTGGCTCAACGCGGATGGTTTCAGTTGAGCGCGTATACAGCGTATAATCGTAGACAGGTTTTTCGATAGATTGATATGCAAGCAGCCGTTTCAAATGATCAATCAGCAGATCATGATCAAAAGCGTTTGGATGGTCATAATTGGTTTTCAGTCTCTCTTCAAAGGTTAAGTGTGCTTGATCTTTATAGTAGGCATCCTGTTCAATCATTACTACGGCATCTGAGAACTGTTGATAAATTCTCCGGGTAACAGTAGTTTTGCCAGAACCGCTTCCTCCTGCAACTCCAATGATGATAGGTTTTTGCATATTACTCTCCCTTTGTCTTTATACTGATCGCTATGCCGTCGCCAATTGGATAAAACGTAGTCAGCAATTCAGGATGTTGAAAAAGCCGCTGATTAAATTGGTGAATTTTCTCACCAATCCATGCCTGTCTGGATTCTGCGGGTCTGTTGTAGACAAGGCCATGAAAAAGAATATTATCCGTGATTAATAATCCTTCATCAGCCAGCTGAGGCAAATAGATTTCAAGATAGCGTTCATATTTCGCCTTTGCCGCATCAATAAATATGAGATCAAAGGCCGCTTTCCGAAATTCTTCAGGAAGTCCAAGCTCAGCATCCCGGTGGAGGATCTCAACCCGGTCAGCAAGTCCCGCCTCCTCAATATTGGCACGGGCCCTCATCACCTTACTTTCATCAATTTCCAGACTGACCACCCTTGCCTCAGCACTGGAACGGGCAAGCCAGATGGCCGAATATCCGATGGCAGTGCCAATCTCCAGAATATGTTTCGCCTTTTTAATGCGGACCAACTGGCTGATCAATTGAATACTTGCTAGATCGATAATGGGAATATTCTCTGCTCTTGCCTCTTCTTCAAGGCGCATCAGCAATTGATCCCGTTGCCATTGATATTGTGCCAGGTACTTAGCTGCTTCTAAGTTAACATATGTTCCTTCCATTACCAGCTACCTCTGCTTTTTGCGTCGTTTTTCTTATGTTCCTCATAGGTTTTACTAAATAGGTGACCATTTGATCCATCTTTTTTGGTTACAAAGAAGAAGTAATCATTTTGATCGGGATATATCACCGCTTGTAAGGATGCTTTGCCCGGATTTGCAATGGGTCCGGGTGGAAGCCCTTCATGTTTGTAGGTGTTGTATGGGCTTTCTACTTCGAGATCCGCATAGGTAATCACATCGCGATGCTTGTCCAATACATATTGCACAGTAGCGCAGGATTGGAGCAGCCAATCATTGTTCATGCGATTATAAAAGACGCCTGCGATAATCGGACGCTCATCATCCAGTACAGCTTCCCGCTCAACGATGGAGGCTAAAATAACGGCTTGATCTAAGGTCATATTTCGCTTCTTAAGCTCGCTTCTCCATTCGTCGCTTATGACAGAATCAAATTGCTTAAGCATGCGATCAATAATCTCATGCTCCGTTGCCCCTTTTTTCATTTCGTATGTTTCGGGAAAGAGATAGCCTTCGAGTCGATATTTACGGTCTTGATTAGCGGGTATCTCTTTGAGGAACTCATAATCAAAATGACCCTCATTCACCTCTTTGAGAAACGCCTCTTTATTTACATATCCTTTATCGGCCAGTAAATTTGCGATTTGTGGAACGGTTAACCCCTCGGGTATGGTAAAGGTGAAGGTTTCCATATATACTTCGCCCTTAGCAAACTTCTCTAAAATTTCATCAATCTCCATGCCTGGCTTAAGCCGATAATCTCCAGCCTGCAAGTTTGTACCTGTTCCCTTTAAACGCGCATAATAATAAAATATCTTTGCATTGCGGATAAGCCCGTGCTCTTCCAAAATTTCACCGATCTGTTTAGCGCTCGCCCCCTTCGGAATGGTAATATCCACCTCTTCCGCGCTCGCCTCTACCGGCTTTAGATTTTGCATAACATACAAATAAATGCCGCCGACCGTCCCGCCAAATAAAAGGAGAACTACCAAAACGGTAACCAGAATGACTTTCAGCTTTCCTTTCACGTTCGAATCTTCATCTTCCAGCACGTCACCGTCGTCATATTCCTGGGTCTCCTCGATGCGGTCAAACCTTTCTCCAGAACGATCTTGCACTGCTTCTTCATCAAGCTTGCGCTCGGGCTCCTGATTTTTATGATCCAACGATCAATCCCTCCTGCTTTTCTCTATCATAAATAGCTAACTTTTCTTCATCTATCCAAATCAAAGGGGCGATACATCTTCATGTCGCCCCCGGTTCTTACTTTTCGTCCTCATCGCTTAAAGCAAAGGTATTAAAGGCTTCCTCGACCAAATCCCATTCATCATCGTTATCAATGGTATAGAGAGTAAATCCGTCTTCTCCCTCTTCTTCATATCGGAAAGCAAGTACCTCTTGTTCCTCATCGTCCGTCTCTTCTGCCGGTACGATCAGCATATATTTTTTGCCTGTCTCATCTACCTCGAACTTGTAAAGCACTTCATACTGTTCCTCATTCCCGTCCTCATCAGGAATGACTACATACTCAATCTCTTCATGATCATGCTCGTGGCTCATCACAATTCCTCCCTGTCGCATCCAAATAATTTTGCAAAATGAGCATCGCTGCCATTTTATCTACCACATGTTTACGTTTCTTACGGCTTACATCTGCAGAAATCAGCGTTCTCTCAGCCGCGATTGACGTAAGCCGTTCGTCCCAATATTGAACAGGGATAGATAATTGCTCTTCAATTTTCTTGCCAAAACTCTGAACCTGTTCTCCCCACTCCCCAATGGTGCCATTCATGTTCTTGGGCAAGCCAATGATGATCTTTTCCACTTGGTAGGTTGAAACAAGCTCCCGTAAGCGTTCAAAATCCTGTTTTCCTTGCCGGCGAATCACTTCTACTCCCTGAGCTGTCCAGCCTAGTTGATCGCTAACGGCAACACCAATGGTTTTGGTGCCAACATCTAAACCCATTATGCGCAAACCTTGGGTCCCCTTTTCCCTAGTGTAATCCATAATCGTTTTTTCAAATCGTAGTACAAGCAATTACCAATCATTAACGGGGCAAGTGATGTTTGAGATAAAACCGAACCAGTTCTTCAATAATTTCATCTCTTTCAATCTTGCGAATCAGATTGCGGGCATTATTATGTCTTGGAATATAGGCAGGTTCACCAGACAAAAGATAGCCCACCAATTGATTAATGGGATGATATCCTTTTTCCTCAAGAGCAGAGTAAACCAGTGTGAGAACATCGCTTGGTGAAACGGACATCTCTTCGCTCTTCACATTAAATTTTCTCGTGCGATCTAAATGGCTCATGTGTATACCCCCTTGGAAAAACACCCCATCATATCCATCATATCGATTTAGCCAATCAATGTAAAGACTGCTTTCAGCGCTTCATCCAATTTTTGTGGGTCCTTCCCTCCGGCTTGAGCCATATCAGGACGGCCGCCACCGCCGCCACCGCAGCGCATGGCCACCTCTTTAACGAGATTGCCTGCATGGTAACCTTTCTCGATCAGTTCCTTGGAGACGCTGGCTACAATATTTACTTTATCGCCATTGACTGCTCCGAGCACAATAATGGCAGAACGCAATTTTGTTTTGAGTTCATCTGTAAGATTGCGCAGTTGGTTCATATCCGTTGCGTTTACACGGGCAGAGAGAACCTTGATGCCATTAATTTCCACTGCTTGATTTATAAGATTGTCTGCTTCAATATGGCTTAAACGCGCCTTTAAGGATTCATTTTCACGCGATAAATCTTTGATCTGTTGATGAAGGGCTTCAATTTTTTTCGGCACGTCCGTCAGATTGGCCTTCAGGTCATCCGCAGCTTCTTTAAATATATTTAACAGTTGGTTCAAATACTGATAAGCCGCTTTTCCGGTTACCGCTTCAATTCTGCGTATGCCTGCGCCGATTCCGGATTCGCTGACAATCTTAAATAAACCGATCTCCGATGTATTCTTTACATGGCATCCACCGCAAAGCTCAAGGCTATACTCGCCTACTTTCACCACGCGGACGATCTCACCATACTTTTCTCCAAAGAGAGCCATTGCGCCCATCTGCTTAGCCTCTTGTAAGGGCTTTATCATGATCTCCACATCCAGGCCGTTCCAAATTTTTTCATTCACAATCTGCTCGATCTGCTCTATTTCTTCTTTGGAAAGGCTGCCAAAATGGGAGAAATCAAAACGAAGTCGGTCTGGCGCTACAAGCGAACCCGCCTGGTTTACATGTCTGCCCAGCACATCTTTTAAAGCTTGATGAAGCAGATGTGTGGCAGTATGATTTTTCACAATCTCCTTGCGGGCAGTCTGATCAATTACTGCTTTTACGGCCGCATCGGTGCGCAAGGTTCCCTCTTCAATCAGAACTGTATGAAGATGTTGGCCATTGGGTGCTTTTTGAACATCTTTTACGCGGAGCAAGAAATCCTCTCCCTCTATCATCCCCCGATCGGCAATCTGTCCGCCGCTCTCCGCATAAAAGGGGGTAAGGTCGAGAATAACTTGACATTCCTGGCCGCTTTCCAGAGACTGGACAAGCTGATCCTTATAAACAATCGCGAGGATCTTGGCGTCAACCGAACTCTGCTCATATCCGACAAATTGGCTTGCAACTTTTATGTCACGCAACACTCCGCCTTGAACTTGCATCGAATCGGCATCTTCACGCGCTGCCCTTGCTCTTTCCCGCTGCTCTTCCATCGCCCGTTCAAAGCCTTCACGGTCTACGCTTAAACCATGTTCAAGGGCATAATCTTCGGTAAGGTCGAACGGGAATCCATAGGTATCATATAATTTGAACGCTTCCTGCCCGCTAATTTGCTTACTTCCTTCTGCTTTCGTGCTTTGCACCAAGCTCTCCAATATTTGCAGTCCATCGCTTAAAGTCTCCAAAAAACGTTCTTCCTCTGACTTGATCACCTTCTGGATAAAAGGAACTTTTTCGAGCAGCTCCGGATAATAGTCCTTCATCGTTTCTGCTACTACAGGGGTCAGCTCATACAAGAAGGGTCGCGTAATCCCCAGCTTACGCCCGTATCGTACGGCGCGGCGCAAGAGCCTGCGCAGCACATAACCGCGACCTTCATTAGAGGGTAACGCCCCATCGCCAATAGCAAAGGAAACGGCCCGGATATGATCGGCGATCACCTTAAAACTGACATCGATCTCTGCATTTTCGCCGTATTTGATGCCGCAAATCGCTTCCGTCGCATGGATCGTCGGCAAGAAAAGGTCGGTATCAAAATTGGTCTTTCCATTTTGCAAAATAGAAGCCATACGCTCAAGACCCATTCCCGTATCGATGTTTTTATTCGGTAAAGGCGTATAGGTGCCATCAGGGTTATGGTTATACTGAGAAAAGACGAGATTCCATACTTCCAGATAACGCTCATTCTCTCCGCCGGGATATAGTTCCGGATCATTGGGATCATCGCCATACTCTGGTCCGCGGTCATAGAAGATTTCACTATTGGGTCCGGAGGGTCCTTCGCCGATATCCCAGAAATTTCCCTCCAGCTTTACGATGCGCTCAAGGGGTAAACCAATCTCCTTGTGCCAGATCTCAAAGGCCTCATCATCCTCCGGATGAATGGTGACAGAGAGCCTTTCCGGATCAAAACCGATCCATTTTTTATCCGTAAGAAACTCCCATGCCCAATGAATCGCTTCTCTTTTAAAATAATCGCCGATGGAAAAGTTGCCCAGCATTTCAAATAATGTATGGTGACGGGCTGTTTTTCCTACATTTTCGATATCATTGGTACGGATTGACTTTTGCGAGTTGGTGATGCGGGGATTCTCAGGGACCTCACGACCATCAAAGTATTTCTTGAGCGTCGCAACGCCTGAGTTGATCCATAGCAGAGACGGGTCATCAACCGGTATAAGCGAAGCGCTTGGAACAATTTGATGTCCTTTGCTCGCAAAGAAATCCAAAAATTTTCTTCTGATTTCACTTGCTTTCATATATATGACCTCCAGCATAAAAAGTTGATTTTGACATCAAAAAACTCTCATCCCATACAGGGACGAGAGGAATCGCGGTACCACCCTGCTTACACCGTCATCGCGCATACGGTGTCAGCTTTGACAGATAACGGTCTGTTGCCGGCAGTTTTTACCCTGCACTCCGGATTAGCCTTCGATCATCCTTCATTGAGATGTTCTTGCAGCCTGGGAACATCCTCTCTTGCAATGGACTATGATCTACTCCGATCCTTCATAGCATTCTCTGATCTGATTATGTATGGCGTTATTATAGCGATTCGCGTTCCGCTTGTCAATTCGCTTTAGCGTAATGATTTACCAAGTGGATCATAATTACTTTCAACATGACCAAAAAGGGCACCGCAAGAATAAGACCTGTAATTCCTGCAAGTTCTCCGCCAATCAGGATCGCTATGATGATGGCAAGCGGATGAAGATGCGTTGAACGGCCAACAATAATCGGCGAAAGAAAATTGCCCTCAATCGTTTGAACAATGATATTTACAAGCGCAACATAGAGCGCCAGTTTCCATGAAACGGTGATGGCAATGATCATGGCCGGAATGGTTCCCAGTAAAGGTCCAATATAAGGAACGATATTGAAGATCATGGAAATAAAGCTAAAAACCAACGGATAAGGAAAGCGGATGATCAAATAACCAATATAGACAAGGATCCCGACAAAGAGTGAGACAATCAATTGCCCGCTTACATAATTGCCTAATGAATCATTAATTTCCCGCAATAACAGATCGATCTTTCTCCGTTGTTTCTTTGGAAAAAAATGCATCATTCGCTCATGGAAGCCTTCATAATCTTTAAGCATATAAAAAACAATAAAAGGAACGAGCATCACCACAGTGGTTAACCGCATAAATTGGCCGATGTTCTTTACCGTCTCAATCGTCCAGCGGGAGATCAAATGGTCAATTTGCGCAAATCCGTGTTCAATCCCTTCTCGAATGCCATCTGGCCAAGCAGATTGATGATGCTCAAAATGCTCCAACCACCGGTCAAAGGTTTGCATGATTTCCGGCAAATGCTCCGAAAAATCCCGGAACTGTTCAATCAGCGCAGGAGTACCGATATAGATGATAAGTCCTGTGCCCAGAAAAAAGAAAAGGTAGATCAGGACGACGGCAAAGGTTCTCTTCAAGCCGATTTTCACCAACCAATTGACGACCGGATGAAGCAAATAGGAGATAATCAGCGAGATGAGAAACGGGATGCCAACCTCTTTTATAAAAATAAATACTCCATGGTAAATGGGACGGATCAAGATGAGCAAATAGAGAATAAGCAGAAAAATGAGGAAGAGCAAAGAATAGAAAAGAATCTTTTTACTGAAAAACCGCTCCATTTTCGATCACCGAGTTTATTTTACCCCTATCCACAGTGAAAATTACGCAAGAGAGATGAAATAACCCACCCGGCTTATGACCACCCCAAAAAGTGAAGTATAGCTTTGCAGCTTATTCCGATTACTTTTTGGGGACCCCGAGTTTTCGCTGCGCCGGGCGGGGCCCCAACCTTTCTTACGTTGCTTTATCGATTTACAGAAATTAAACTTTCTATGAAAAAAGCCCCAGTTGGTTAACTGGAGCCCATTCCATCACTTATGACCAGCCCATGTTGCGGATGATCCGACGTCCTTTGCGCATAACCTGATTTAGTTGTAACCTGCTGAACAAGTTATTGCTTTGTTTCATAAACTGTTTCCACATTTTCGCTCCACGTCCCCGACGACTGGCGAGAGTTCCAAGCGCAGCTAATATTCCTCCGAATAACAAAATACCAAAAATCCCGCGCATCAACCTCACTCCCTTAGCTAAGAGTATTGAGACGTACCTCATCCTCTGTAAAGAGATCATCCAGAGAGCTTAGACTGCCATCCTCTTCCACTTCAAAGAGCTGCAGCCGATCTCCTTGCACGTTCAACTCAATCAAGCAGCGCCAGCAGTAATATTGATGTGTTCCGATTTTGCCAATATCTTTTCCTTTACAATTGGGACAGACCACAACCATATGCAATTCCCTACCTATCCTTCAATCTGATCCGTTAACTGCATCTCCATCTCTTGGGGAACGACAAGACAGTCGTTACCTAAAGTAAGTTCTGCAGGAACAGGCATCACTTTGCGCCCCTCCACTACATCACTTAAAAAACCGTCGGTTAATTCATACCCTATAATTCTGCCCACTTCTTCCTGAAAGTAAACATCTTCCACATGGCCCAATTCTAATCCGTTTGTCGTGATCACAGGTTTGCCTTTCAGCTTTTGATTCCCGTTTAGGATGGAGTGGAAAGCAGATGAAGAATCAAGGTCGGAAAAAAGGTCATCTGTACCCACTGTTAACGCATCTTCCCCGATGGACAAAATCTTCTCAATCGGAATATACCGCTTACTGCGCCAGAGCCCTTTCGATTCGAGTTGAATCCCGCGCAATCTGCCCTCGTCATCAAACAGAAGATCTTGCACCCTACCCAAATTATGACCGGTGTTGACATTAATAACAGCTAAACCAATCACAGCTTGAGCTTTACGCAGAAGGATCCCTCCTTCCTACTCTTTAGTATGAAGGATTGCCTGGGGAATCATGCTGGGGAACTTAGGGAAGATTTTTGGTCAATTTTTTTACAATCTCGGTTGTTTTGATTGCTGCGCTTCGTATCTCTTCTGCCGTATTCCCTGCTCCAAAGCTAAACCTGACCGCTGAACGAAGAACGGAGGGATCCACATTCATCGCTTGCAATACATGCGAAGGCTCCAATGAACCCGATGCACAAGCAGAGCCGCTCGATGCGGCAATTCCAGCCAAATCAAGATTCATAAGCAACGATTCCGTATCCGCTCCAGGGAAACTTACGTTGAGAATATGAGGCAAAGCATCCGCTTCATGTCCGTTTACGACAAATGAGATATTCGCCTCTTTAAAAATGGAAAGCATCATTGCGCGAAAATCGCGGTATAATCTTTTTTTCTCGCCAATATGATTACTGGAGAGTTTTACCGCTTCCGCAAAACCTACGATGCCTGCAACATTCTCCGTTCCGGCTCTGCGCTTACGTTCTTGGGCACCGCCATAAAGCAAAGGCTTCATTTTTACATTGCGAGAGACATATAGGGCGCCAACCCCTTTGGGACCATTCAATTTGTGAGCGGAGAAGCTCATCATATCGATGGGTAATTGCGCAAGATTCAACTCGATTGAACCAAGTGCTTGTACACCGTCCGAATGGAAATAGATGTGACGTTCTTTTAACATCTCACCGATCGAATAGATATCTTGCACCGTTCCTACTTCATTATTGGCATAGATCAGGCTAACCAAGATGGTGTCGGGACGAATCGCTTCTTCTAAGGATTGCAGGGAAATCTTCCCTTGCCGGTCGACCGGCAGATAGGTCACATCAAATCCAATCTCTTCCAAAAAGGCGCAGGTATGCAGGATCGCATGATGCTCAATCTGTGAGGTGATAATATGCCGTCCGCGCTCCCGATTGGCCATGGCTACACCGATCAGCGCCATATTGTCACTTTCCGTGCCCCCGCTCGTAAAGATCAATTGGCTTGGTTCAATATGAATGGCTTCTGCGATCGTTTTGCGCGCCCGATCAATGGCTGTTTTAGCCCGGCGCCCCCATTGATGAGTACTTGAGGGATTGCCAAAATTCTCGAATAAATATGGTTGCATCGCTTCCGCAACTTGGGGATGCATGGGTGTGGTAGCTGCATGATCCAAATAAATCATCTTTTAAAACCTCTTCGATTATTTTTTTCACCTAGATATAGAACATATAGTGATCTTTATCGTTCGGATCCCGATAATCGATCATCTCTTTTAAGGTTACGGTCTCCAGCACTTCTGCGATGGCATCCCGGATTCTTTTCCAGAGATAAAGTTTTGCAGGCTCTTCCTCATCATCAAAATCACAAGGAGAAATAGGCCCCTCGAGCAAATATAAGATTTCCCCTACCGTAATTGTTTCGGGATCTCTTGTCAATTGATACCCCCCATAGGCCCCGCGAATGCTTACAATTAAACCTCCGTTGCGCAAGGGCGAAACCAACTGCTCCAAATAGTTCTCAGAGAGTTGATGACGTTCTGCAATTTTCTTTAATGATACTGGCCTGCCGCCGTAACAGCGCGCCAGTTCCATCATAATCGTTAGACCATATCTTCCTCTGGTAGAAATCTTCATATGAACTCCTTTTTTAACTCCTTCTCCTATATTTTTCTTATGCATTATATAAAGTCGTGCTTCATGAAATGAACAGAATGATGTGAAGAATTTGCTGGGCAGACTGACAAAGGATTATCTCTCCTTCTTTTTGGAACGGATTAAATCCAGATAGGCCTTAATCGTTTTTTCATAGCCTCGATTGACAGGATGGTAAAACCGTTCTTCCACACCTTCTGGAAGGTAACGTTGATCCACATATGCTCCCGGATAGTCATGCGGATAGAGATAATCTGTGCCATGCCCCAGATGTTTTGCACCTTTGTAAGATGAATCCTTCAAATGTAGAGGTACTTCACCATGACCGTGCTGACGGACATACTCTAGCGCACGGTTAATGGCAACATAAGATGCATTGCTCTTAGGGGCGGAAGCGAGATAGGTGGCAGCTTGCGCAAGAGCCAATCTGCACTCGGGCAAACCGATAAAATCGACAGCATGAAACGCAGCGACGGCAACCTGTATCGCTTGCGGATCGGCATTGCCAATATCTTCGCTCGCATGGATCACTAGGCGGCGGGCAATAAATTTTGGATCCTCCCCCGCATCCAGCATGCGGGCAAGCCAATAGACAGCCGCATCAGGGTCTGATCCCCGAATGGATTTGATAAAAGCAGAGATCGTATCATAATGATTATCCCCATTTTTATCGTATCGTACTGCTCTTCGTTGGATCGATTCTGATGCAACCTCAAGCGTGATAAGAATATTGCCTTCTGCATCCGGTTCTGTAGTAATCGCCGCCAACTCGAGCGCATTAAGCAAGCGTCTTGCATCGCCATCGGAGAAGCGTATCAGGTGCTCCAGCGCTTCATCAGTCAGCTTGATCGGCAGCTTTCCCAATCCCCGTTCAGAATCTTCTATGGCGATTCGCGCAATCTTTCGTAACTCCTCGGCGGTTAAAGGATATAACTGAAAAATTTGCGACCGTGACAATAGCGCCGCATTCACCTCAAAAAAAGGATTTTCCGTTTTATAGGTACGGTATTAAGAAAAAGTAATTAATTAAATAAAAGTATATAGGAAAACCCTTGATAAATCAAAAAGAAACCCTATTGTTACTTTCTCGCAAAAAGATAAAATACGAGAAAAAGTATAAAATTATAAAATATATGCACGATTAAAAATTTTGTTGTTTTTAAGAAAAAGTTGTTGATGACGGTCGAAAACTGAGCTTATAATGTCGATGTACCCAAGTTCTTGAAATTTGAATTCCTGTAATTATGGAATATAATTCACTAAGTCCTTTTAACAGAGGGCATATTTTCGTATGCGAAGAGTTGTATTGTATGATAACTCGCAGAGTTATCCACAATCAACTCTGAACTAGAGAGATAATTTTTACTTATATAATAACCTCCTTATATATAAATGAGGTGAAAATGATGCATCCTAATAAGAACTTCTTATTTAAGGTTAAAGAAGCAAAAGTGACAGACCAAAACAACAAAGTAAGAAGCTATGTAACTATTGTGCTTGAAGACCAAAGAAATAACTTCTTTATTACACACCCTGTAACGGACTTTATAAGAACTAGATATGCCACTACAAAGGATAATTCTAACACACAAAAAGCTCCAGCGGAATTTATAAAAAGATTTTTGAATTGGTTACTCATTGAGAACTATGAAACATACCAACTTAAATCCTTTGAGGATTTACAGATTAAGCACGGAGTTGATTATTTAAATTACCTTGCAAATGAAAGAAATAATAAGCGAAATACAATAAAAACCGCTGACCGCTATCTAACTGAATTTTACCATTTCCTATACACAAAAAAAATATTGCCTGAGAGTATGAAACCTATTGTACGAAGCACTCCTTTCGGTGATACAGTCATCTCCCCTTTTCTTAATGAGGGTGTTGAAATGCCTAACAGAGGTATCGACCCTGAGAAGATTACCGACTTCCAAGACAGAGGACTTATAAGGTTGTTGATTGAAACAGCAGCAGAGGTAGCTCCAGAGATTGCATTTGGAATATATCTTCAAGTCTTTGGTGGGTTAAGACGTGCGGAAGTAGTCAATTTAAATCGAGCAGCCATTCAAGCAAAAGGCGCATATGGAATAAAAGGGTTAACTGCTGTTGTTGATGACAGACCCGAACTGTTTGAACGGCTAAGAGACTTAAGCAAGGAAAGGGTTAAGAATCCAAGAAAGCAACCAATCTATATAGACGGAATGCTTCCATTTCTATACAGAAATCATATTGAGTTGTTAGAGAGAGGTAAAAGTAATAATCCCCATAATCCATTATTCCTTGACGAAGATGGTAATGCAATGAGCGGTGCTGTTTATGAACGCCGATTTAAGAAAGTAAAGAAAGCATTTCTAAAAAAACTTGAAAGTGTAAATCATCCTGAGTTTTCTGTTTTGACGAAGTTAACCTGGGGGACACATATCGGACGAGGTATCTATACGAACTTAATGGCTTCAGTAGTAAAATCCCCGATGGAGTTAGCCATTTTACGGGGAGATAAAACATTAACTGCAGCCCTTAGTTATATGTCCAAGATTCGTATTCACAATGAAGTTAACCAAGGATTAGAGGATTTAATCCAATTGGATAAAGTGAACCAATTACAAGAAGACTACAAACTTAAGTACAGTAATCCTAATTCAGATTCAACTAATGTTGAGCGTCAGTCCATTATACAAAGTATTAAGTTAAATATATAGGGTGAGATTAAAATGAAGAATGAATTATTAAGTAAATATCAAGTAAAACAATCCCAGGGTTGGGGTACCGATAAATTAAATCGACTAATAGAAACAAATCAATTACAGACAATTGAGACACCAAATGGGGTCAAAATAACAAAGCAATCACTTGAAGCTTATCTTGAATATGAACAAAATATACACACTAATTATGTAACTGCAAGCACTGCGTTAGGTGAATTGGGATACACTGGAAAAAGCATTTATACTCCAAAGACAAAAAAAGTCTTATTTGATTTGCGAGACCAAGGCTTTCTTGATGTGTTGGAACTTGATTATCCTATCGCCAATACATCTGTATGGGTATCTAAAAAATCTTTAAGCAGTTTTTTAAAGTCATTAGAGACTGATTATGTTGAATGGTCTAAGGTATTAGAGGAATTTGGATGGAGTCGTAATGACCTCTACTATAAGATTGAGCAACACAATTTGCCAACGGTTTCCGTAGTTAGAACTCGGTATATCCTAAACGAATCGCTTAATCAATTTAGAGGCGAATTTTACACCACTAAAGAAGCATCGGAGATTTTAGGACTCCCCTACCTTGTCTTTAAGCATTTTGGTATTCACAACATTTTTAACGATGTACAAGGAACAAAAGTATATCGGATACCAAAGTCCGAGGTGGAGCGAGTTAAAGCCGAAATTAAGCGGTTAAGAGACGAATACTATACTTACGAAGAAACAATAGAATTCCTCAAAATAAAGGACTTAAATAAGGTCGCTAACAAACAAATCGTTTCCATTGATTGCCCACCAATCGCCAAAGGCTTTGCTAAGGACTGTAGAAAGCTCTACTTGAAGGAGAGCGTTCACGAATACGCTCAAAACCGAATGGGAGCCATCATTAGACAGATGGACGGTATAACCCCAGCCAATCCGATTGATTTCTTTAAACAAGGGGCAACCACCATAGACTGTTGTGATTATCAAAAAGAAACCAAGGAACTGTTTGTAAAATTTATTATAAGTAAAATGTCAAAATCTAATGCAAGTAAAGAAACACTTGAAAAGCAAGCCACTGAATATCTTAGCTTGTTAAAAGTTATTCTTGAGTTTCCGACTGACAAAGAAGTATATCTCTTCTCCAATGTTGAAGCTAATCAATTATTAGATACTGAAACACGTCAACATCAAAAGGAAACCTTATATTACTTCTTAAAATATTTGACTGAAAAGCGTATTTGTAAGTTCAATATTAGAGCTATTCGAAAGCCTGAACGGATGAATGTTCCAAAAGAAAAAGAGGTTTATGATTTCGAGCAGTTTTTACTTTTATACAGCTACGCAACATTTCTTGATATTCACGTTCAAAAGGCTATTGAAAGTAATAAATACGCCTCCACTTGGCTTTATGTGCTTATGCATTTATCGAACGCTTGGAGGAATTCGGACGTTATTAAAACCCCTCCTGTGTTCCCTGAAGCTATACAAGTATACGATTTGTCGTGGTTTAAAAGTAACAGCTTAAATTTAGTTCAGGGGCAAACTATTGTCAACCAATTGCGTAATTTTGAGTTAGTCATTAGCAAAACGGGAATGAGGCGTCATTTCTTTTGCAATAAAGACTTAGTAATTCCAATTGCAACAGCAATGGTAATTTGCGAATTCCATCGCCGTAAACTTAATACTCCTTATCTAATCAATTTCCTTACCAAAAGAGAACGCATTCCTGAAACCTATTTTACTAATTTTTTCAAAGAAGATAAGAGATTAAGCGAAAATTTAAAGTTTAGTAGTTTAAAGATGAATCGAACACTTATGACACACTTGTTTTACTCTATTCAAGAAAGAAACGGCAAAGGGAATTCCGCTTTCGAACTTGTCCAGGCATTGCGAAACCACGTTACTGACATTACCAAAGTATATATTTTAAGTAAACATAAAGACGCAGATACAGCAACCATTGCCAGACACTTATTTGACCGTGGTGAGTTTGGTTATATTTATGACCGATTGGTAGATGTGTTAATGGACTCAGAAGACACTAAACACTCCCTCACTGAAAGGACGAATGCAATTGTCAGTCTCAGAAAGAAATTTAGCCCAATTCAAGTTGAGGCTATGGCTGGTTTCTTGGATACTATTGAAGCCGAAAAGAGATCCATTATCACGAAAATCAAACAATTAAGCAAAGAAGAAGCATTTGAGTATATTCGCAAGATTTATCTACAAGAAATGCCATCAAAAATGGAACATATTCAATGTTTTAACTATCCTGAGTGTCATAAGCTGTCTGCAGATAAAAACACCTGTCATACTTGCGCTTTCGCAATCCCAAATATGTATGCACTCACAGCGTTAGCAAATGACATTCGTAACCGTATAAAAAAATATATGGAAGCGACAAAACCTGGTGTAAAAAAGAGAGAGTATATCAATCTTGAACGTGCATTAGACCTGTTGAATCAAGCCTTAGAAGAGTTTGGTGAAGACTTTGTATGGACGTTCATCGAAGGTGGCGAAGAAGCTTTAGAAAATCAATTAGCAAAAATAGACGAGGTGTAATAAATGATAGAGAATATAGAAAAACAATATAACGAACCAAGTGAAAATAATGAAATAGATGATTTCTCCGAGGGCAGGTATAAAGGGGAAGAGAGTATTGCTTATGCGAAATTGATAATGGACAAACTTCGTAACCATAATGTAATTGTTGAAGGTGAGTTTGAACACGATGAATGGATTTGTTATCGAAAACCTAAAAGTAAGCATAAGCAAACTATCGATTTCTTAATGAATTCACCTAAATTGCCATTAGCAAAACCCCTATCCCCTACTTTAAAGAATATGGTTAAGTGTTGGAGTACGGAGCTTCTATTAAAGATAACCCCTACTTCATTATCGAGAAACTTGATAAACCTGAAAAGACTTATCGGGTTCACAAAGGAGTTTAGTGAAGAACAGATTGGGAAACTAAATGAATGGCTTGAAAGCCCCGAATTAGAATTATCGGACCTTCAAAAATCACATATTGTCCGAACAGCTTTAAACTTCCTTGATTACTGCTCTCTTCCTAATCGAGAAGAGTATATCAGCGAATTGCAGCTCATTCAAAAAAAGTATCGACGTAAAGGTGATGTAAGAGATTTACCTAAATATCCTGATGTACTGGATTTTGCACTCATACTTGAACACTTTTCAAAAGTTTGGAACTATGAGGAAAAGATTTTGTATTACCCTATCCTTCTTTGGTGGAAAATCACGAATATCATTCCGATGAGACCTTCAGAATTTTGCGATTTAAAGCGAAACTGTATCACTGCCAACAAAGGGCGATATTTCATCACTGTTCCAAGAGAAAAACAAAAAGGTTCGGCAAAACACGTTGAAGTTACAGATACTCTTGAAATTAACAAGTCCATATACAACTTAATTACTGAGTACATTGAGCTGACGGATAAATATGGAGAAACCCAGACACTCATTTCTTATCCAGCCCACCTGTCCAAATCTGAAAAGAAAAATAAAAACACAGTATTTGAGTTTTTTAACTATGACAATCTGTATAGACTACTGGAAAAGTTTTATGAAGAAATCGTTGAAAAAAGATATGGAAGATACGACCTTGAGCGAATATCGCTAAACGATACAAGACATTTTGCTTTTTGTTCTATGATGTTGCAAGGTTTTAACGCCCTGACCATTGCCAGAATGGGCGGTCATCAGAAGATTGAGTCACAGTATCATTATCAGCAACATATTGACTACTTTGTTCAATCACAAGTCTATCACTTGACTAAAATTCATAGAGGAAGACTTTTACAAGAAATTAGTGAAGAAGCCTCTACCATAGAGTTAGAGAATGCGAGAATTGAGGCTTTAAGAAAAAAAGAAGAGTTTGACTACCTTGAAGAAGTTGAAATTGGGTATTGTAGAGATCCTAAAATGAATTGCGAGGCAGATTTATGTCAATTCTGCAGCAAGTGGTGGATTTCAATGGAGGACTTACACAAATATGAAGCTGAATTAAGGAATTTGTCCGAACTGAAGGCTCAACGAATTCAAGAAAGGCTATTGTTAATGGAACGTCTAAGGAAAGATATGCTATACGATATTGAGAGCGGTACTTATAATCCTGAAGAGCAAGAATTGTTATACAGAGAAAGTAAGCTTTGTTTAGGCGAGATGGAAGATAAGGCAAAAGTCGATGCATATTTAAGCTTAATTAGTTAGCGGAGTTGATTTGAAATGGCTAAAAAACAATTAAAATATACTGACCCTAATCAAAAAATGGGTAGACCAAAAAAATACAAGGACAATCCAGAAGTGCCTGAACACTTACGGAAACTGGTCTATCTATACAAGAAAGAAAACCCGTTATCAAAAAAACTTACCATATCGGAAATGGTTAGATACAACGAAAGAAAGCACCAGGAAGACCCTGAAAGCTTCCCTTTATACCCAAGAGACGTTTGGAGTGATTACGGTAGAGAATTTATTGATGCGGCGAACTCCCCTATTCCGTATTCATACAAACCTAATTCAAATACTGCTTTCGTGGTTCCGAATGTTGCAGAGATAGTAGAAAAATTCTACGATGACAAAGAAAAAATGCTTACTCTTTTACTATCTTTGGAAAAACAGCTTCACGACAGCTTATTGAGAGAGCAAGAAGCCTACTCGAAAATTGCTGGATTAGAGCAAGAAATTGTACAATATAAAGAGAAGTTAAAGCAAAAAGACGAAGTAATCGGGTTATATGAGCGTTTTTCCTTGGAAATGGCTCATCATAGTTATGTTGGCGCTTTTCAAGAGAAATACGGTTTGAAAAACCAGATCTCTGTTAATGCAAATGCCCGAAATAAGTATGCAATGCGCAATTTGGATAACTTGGAGTCTTTGTTCCCTTATAACAATAATCAAGAGGAATCCAAACAAGATAGCGAAACCCTTGCTCCCAAAGAAACGAAACTTTTAAAGAGCTGGAGAGAAAAACGGAATCAACAAAATAACTAAAACAAGGTGGAACTATGGATTTATTTGATTTCAACACTAATGAGACAAATAAACATAAGCCCCTTGCCGAAAGAATGCGCCCAAGGAACTTGAATGAGTTCTTTGGGCAAAAACATTTGCTCGGTGAGGGTAAGGTTTTGCGTAGAGCCATTGAAACGGATAGACTGACCTCAATGATATTACAAGGTCCGCCTTCAAGTGGAAAAACCAGCTTGGCGTTTATCATTAGTCAAATGACGAATGCCCATTTTGTTAAACTTAATGCTGTATCCCTTGGCATAGCTGAGTTAAGAACAGCTGTCGAGACAGCTAAAGAAGACTATAAGCTTTATCAAAAGAGAACCATACTCTTCATTGATGAAATCCACGCTCTGAAGAGTAATGTACAAATGTCTCTCCTTCCCGTGGTAGAGGACGGTACTATTACTCTTATCGGTGCAACGACTGAAAGTGTAATGCACGATATTATCCCTCCTCTTGTCTCCAGGTGCAGGGTGTATACCCTCTCCCCTCTTTCCAAGGAGGAATTGAAGGAAATCATTCACATTGCACTTACCGATACAGAAAGAGGTTTAGGGGAAGAGAATTTGAACATTGATGATGATGCTTTGGAGTATCTTGTTGATGTATGCAATGGGGATATCAGAAATGCTTTAAGTGCTTTGGAGACAGCTGCTTACTCCTTATGGGATACGAAAACCATAACGCTAGACAAGGTTAAGGAAGCCTATGAACTAAGATTAAACAATACTTCAACCACAGATTTTTATAACCTTACCTCTGCCTTAATCAAGTCAATGCGCGGTGGGCAAACAGATGCAGCTATTTATTGGTTGGCACGGCTCCTCTATGCTGGTGTGGATCCACTCTATATAGCAAGGCGAATTGTCGTTCATTCTGCAGAAGACGTTGGGATGGCTAATCCCCACGCTTTACAAGTAGCCATAGCTGCTAAAGAGGCGGTTCAATTCATCGGTATGCCAGAAGCTCGAATTCCGCTTGCAGAGGCGGTCATATACATTTCTGAGTCACCCAAATCAAATAGTGCGTATAAAGCGATTAATAAGGCTCTGGATGTCGTTAAGACCACAAAGGCATTTGATGTACCCCCTGACATAAAAGACGGTTCCAAGACCTATTTAAACCCGATAGACCATCCGAACAGTCGTATGGAGTATTTGCCACCTGAATTAAAGGGTACTATTTTTTATAAGCCACAAGACTCTGGCGTAGAGTCTAAAATATACACACGTTATAACGGGCAGAAATAGCCCTACAATCGCTTAAAAATCTATAATGGCATTTATATCTCCCCAATAGCAAAACACGCTCAGTGGGCAAACGAACAAGCCACGGATATCCTCCGTGGCTTGTTCGTTAGTCATCAGTTCCTTATTGTTCAGTTCTTTCCTCTCCATTCACTTCAGTTTCCCCTTCAGTTCTTTCTTCTTCAATTATTTCAGTTTTTTGCTCTTCGGTTCTTTCCTTTAACAGTTTCTTTTGTGTCGTAAGCGTTTCAGCAACATATTTCTCAAATTCTTTTGGATATTTACCAATACCTGTGGTCAAAATGATTTGGAACTTGGATGCCCCTTCCTCCACATTTATTATCTGCGAAAGACACTTATCTAAATTTTCTTTGTCTATCCCCAAGTTTTCTGGGGTATCAATAAGTAAAAATCTTGGGAATGGCATATCTTCGTTTTCAATAGACATTTTGAGTAAGGTTAAGAAATAAATAAATCTTTTTGCCACGTTCGAACTAGCTTGTCTGTAAACCCCACCGTTTATCACAGGCATATAATTTTCGTCTAACTCAGCTGTCTGCACATCCTCGTCAGCCTCTTTTAATAATTGAGTGTAAACCTCACCAAAAGCCGAAACTTGCTTCTCCAATAAGACTTTTACCCCAATTTCCATTCTTTTTAACCTTTGCATTAGGTCTGCATATTGTTCTTTTGCATCTTGGAGGTTATTGTCTAACTCGGCATACTTCTCATAAAGAGTCTTTTTCTGCTCAACGTCTTGGATAGATTGTTTAACCTCTAATATTTTCTCATTTACTGCATTAAGCTCACTGTCGTTGGCATTTAACTTAATGTCTTTTTCAATTTGACGTAACTGAGAAATTATCTTTTCCTTTTCCACTTCTAAGCGTGCGAGCTGATCTTCAACAAGCAACAGTTCTTCTTTGCAGGATTCTATGGCTGTCTCGATTGTTTCCACTGACTTTTGCTTCGATTTTAGAATATCTAGGTATTCTTCTGAATCATAAAAGAACTTCTCATATTGGCTTTCATCAATCGGCAAGCCACAAATACAATGGTTTTCTTTCCTACTAACGTCCCTTAAACAGCAAGGACAAGTGTTAGGAGAAAACAGATTGAGTTCTTGATGAGCCAATATTATTTTCTTAATTTGGGTGACTTCCAGTATGATATCCTCTTTTAGTTGCAACAAGTCTTTTAGTTCAAGAGCAGTATTTCTTTTATTCAACTTTAACTCTGAATAACGAGTTTCCACGTGAATTAACTCATTTCTAAGTTGCAGTACGTGGTTATTTAGCTGTATAGAGTCATAACGCTTCTCTTTAAGACTTTCTCTATAAAAGTTCAACTTGTTCAGTTGTTGATTATATTCACGCAACTGATTTATTAGCTCTTCAGGATCCAGCTTGTTAACTTGATACCCCATCTTAAGAGCCATATCTATATAACTGTCTAAGGTTGCTTTGTGGGTTTCTTTCTCCCGTTCAATTTTGTTTATTTCACCCATCAACGCATAATATTCCGAAAACTGGTGTCCAATCAACAACTCGAAGATCACTTTTCTTACTGTAGTTGAGTCCGACACAAAGTTATTATCATTTCGGTGTTCCTTGAAAATTTTGGTTGGGCTTGTATCCTGGTCGTAATGGATTAAACGGAATAAGTCAGAAAAGTTGATTTTAAACTTGTTTATTCCTTGATATATTTCACATACTTCAATGCCCAATTTGGTTAGAATCCAGTCAGAAAAAGTCTCATCTTCTTTATTCGTTCTATATATTGGGTAAGACTCTTCTGTACCGTCTTCCCCCTTAATAAATATTGTGTTTTGTTGAGTATGAAAGTATCTGGTTAGTTGATATAATTTACCATTTAGAATAATTTCTAACAAAACATAGTTATTGCTGTCTTTAAACACCTCGTTATGAATATCGCTTTTTTTCTTAAAATCAAACTGTCTTACGTACATTCCAAGACCATAACAAATAAAAGCGCTGAACGTAGTCTTTCCAGCCCCGTTACTTGCCTGAATGATTTGCAATCCCATTTCAAATTCAGGAGAAGAGTATTGGTATTTATCGCCCCAATATATGACCTTTTTTATCGCTAAGCTTCCCATACTCTCACCCCTTTACTTGAAAACAAGTTGTCCAATAGTGTCTTCACTGCCCAAGTCTTAAGGTAAGGAAACTCATTTTTTATCCTTAAAGAGTTTTCCATTTCTATTTTAAAAATTGGTGAATCCAAGAATTTCTTAGGGATATTCTCTTTGTTTATCCATATATCAATTGAACTTCTTCTTTCGTTCTTTTTTAACCCAATGATTTGATTATGTTCCAAAGCAAAAAAGATAGAGGTCAAAAGCTTTAACCTCAATCTGCTTTTTATATAGGTATCTCGCAATATTTCGGTTTCTTCCTTAGAAGGCTGTCTTTCCCATTGGTTGTACTTTAGAACAATGTCCAATAATCCATTATTGGACACAAAAGGTACGATGTAGGCGAGTTTAGTATAATCAGTAAATTTCTTCTTTTCACTCGTACAACCCAACGTATTGAGGAAGACCAATACATTATAGGTAATGAAATAGTAGTCTTCCTCTTTGTTAAACATCAGCCGTTTCTTCACATTAAGTTTTTGTTGTTTATCACTCATAAGGTTCACCCTAATCAAAAGCAAGGAAGCAGTTATCAAATAAATCTAATATTGCATTCCTTAAAGTATCTCTATTCTTAAACGGGTACGAATAGTCCTTGGATTTGTCAGCCAAGTGCTGCTCGGCACAAGTCACCAGTTCGTCAATAATGAAGTCAATTGTTTCGGGAGGCAAATCTTGCCCTGCATACTCATCAGCCAATTCAAATAGTTTTTCTTCACAAGCTTCAAAAATTCTGTACAGATATGAGCCACGGTCTTTGTTATCTACCTTTTTTAATTCTTTCTTTACAGCACCAATTTTTCTTGCAAATAACCCTAACTTTTTTGGGGGATAGGTCGAACAAACTGATTCTATTTTTGCATTCAGATTTCTTTTGTCTTCTGGCGGTTCCATATTCTCCCATTCTTCGTAAACGGGGTCATTTCTCTTGTACACATCATTTGCAATTTCGAGAAAAATGGTTTTTACGTCAGAGTGACTTACTAATCTAGCTAAATGGTCAGGCAGATTTTGTCTTTTCTCAAACTCTTGTTCCAGTGCTGCAAGAATGTAGCTCTCTTTTCCCTCGACCCTTAAAGTATATAGTTTGGAGTTTCTAATGTCTTGTAGCAGAATTTGCTCCAGCTCCAAGTCATCCTCTTTCTCAAACTTCCAATCAATCCTGCCAAGAAAATCAATCCACAATTCATCTTTTAGGGAATCAATAGAGGCTGTGTAACCTGTTAGTGCCTTCCCGTCATATTGCTGTTTGTATTCATCAATAAGCACCTTTTTGACGGTATCGAATAAGTTAGGGTACCCAAAATTCCTGTCCATTAAGAGTTTAATTATAGGTTTGTCAGGAAGTGTAATCCCCAAACTTCTTGTGTAATCTGTATTTTTTTCTTTTGCAATTTTGATATTTGTATAAAAACCAAAAACAAGGCTTTTACTCATTTTTTGATTTAACCAACAATCTAAGAAGCTGACCAAGCTGTTACGTACTTCACCTGACATAAAGGAAAATGAACGTTCTGGATCATAATTCTTGTCGCCTTCAGCGTATTCTCTCACTTTATCATTTTCAACAGTTTTAAAGAATACATCCTCGTAATACTCCGTGGCTGCATATACAAAGACTTGCTCTTTTCTGTTCATTTCATCCAAGAGCAGCTTAATAGCTCTCAATTTTTGAAGACGAAAGCCTTTCCCCTTGTCTCCACTTTCTCGATTAATTGTCAATTGAGCCATATTCTTACACCTACTTAGATAAGCCTAACAAAGATTAATTCGACAAACTTTGATTAATTACCTGCAAGAAAACTGTTTTTTCAGATAATCGAATCCTTATTCCAAATTTAAAACTGTATATGAAAACATACATATATGTATGAAACCAATTCATAGTAAAATGGAATTATATATTTGGGAAATCTTTGATACAAAATTACATCATTTCAAATCAAATAGGAGCAGATTTTATGAGCGAGACTTTACAATACATAGCCAAAAGAGTTAGGTATTTTAGAACCCAACAAAATCTTTCTCTTGAAGAACTGGCGAATAAAAGCGGTGTAACGAAGAATTATATCTGGCAGATTGAGCAAGCAACAGCCAATGTTAGCATAAATAAATTAGAAGCCATTTGTACTGCCTTAAACATTGACTTATTCGAAGTGTTGCCAAGTAGCCATTTATCTGATGATTCAGCCGTTCTCTTATCAAATAAAATTAACTCCCTGCCCGAAGAGAACAAGGAGTTGGTTTCTAAGATTTTGCGTCTTTCTTCAACCCTTAAAAGTAAAAGAGATTTACATTTGGTTATTGACTTGTTGCAGGCGATGCATCAGAAATAGGTCATCACTATACTCACCAATTTTTTTTGCCATCGAAACCATTAGTGCTAGGCGCTTATTATAAAGGTTGCTACCTAAGTAAGCATACATATGAGTGAAGCGGTTAAAGAAATAATCAACTACAAAGCTTACCTCAGGCTGATTCCCGTACTTTTCTAAATAAGATTCCATCGTAATGGCTGCTATATGCTTATATAACTCGGAGTTAATAGGTGCTTCTCTATCCAAAAGTGTATTAGCGTAGATTTGATTAATTATTTCAGACTCTAAAACAAATACTAAGTAAAACAACTGGTCTGATTTCTCACCGTATTGCTCCCTAATGAAATCGTATTTAAATAAGGCTTCTTTGTCTTGGATTGCTCTGCCTACATTAATGACAGTAATAACATTATCCCCTGCCTTTAGTCGAGTACGTGGCGAGCTGAACATATTGGAAAGGATATTTACTTTTTCTTTGTGACTCATCCATAAAGTATGCTCCATAAATTTTTCTTTTACCAGAGGGCTATCTATTAACTGCAACAAAGTACTTACACGGTTTTCAAAATAGTTCAAATACTCTACAACCGTATAATTTTCTTTATCGACTGTCTGAAACGGAATTACTTTTTCACTTAAATCGTTTTCAGTAATTATTTGCTGAATGAGACTAAAATCACGGTCAAAAATTAATTTGTCCTTGACAGATTTCATATACATTACCCTCCATATATATTTTATACAAATATATTTGTACAACTATATTTTGATACTAGCATAAACTTCCATTTTGGTCTACAGGGATTAATACAATTTTGGTGTAATCATTATTTTTTTATATATCGAAACACATACTTAGCATCCCTGTATACCCTACCAACAAGTGCGAACCTGATAACTACTGGCATAGGAGAAAAAATAATCGGCTACCTCATCCTTCGTGGGGAAGCTTTTTTATTTCCCTACCTCATACATAATCATCACCACTTTTTGCAACAATACACTCAAACATAAATTTGATTATTGCAACACCCCTGTTGTATCATATTTTCAAAATAATAATCAAATACAGATTTGACTGTTTTGGTTTTATGGTGTATTATTCAAATACATATTTGATTATTGAGGTGAGCAAATGAGTAAGAAATACGATGATACTTGTGAAATATTTTGTTTTGACGAAGAAAAGGTTAATCGATTAAAACCCTCGGTTAATACGGATAAAATCAGTCAGATGGGCAAAATGTTTAAGGTCTTGGCAGACGACACACGCATTAAAATTGCTTACGCTTTATGCCAAGAAGATGAACTATGTGTTTGTGATGTAGCAAACATAGTCGGTTCTACAATGGCAACAGCTTCCCATCACCTACGATTACTTCGAGATATGGGATTAGCGAAATATCGTAAAGAAGGTAAGTTAGTTTTTTATTCGCTTGAAGACGAACACATAAAGCAATTAATTATGGTGGCACTAACCCACTTAGAGGAGGAAAAAAATAATGGTTAAGGCAGGAGCAAACGCAGATATCAGTAAAAAAAGCGTTTATCGAGTCCAAGGATTAACTTGTGCCGATTGTGCTATGCAATTTGAACGAAATGTTAAGGACTTAAAAAGTGTTCAAGATGCACAAGTCAATTTTGGAGCCTCTAAGATTACCGTTTACGGGGATGCAACCATTGAAGACCTAGAAAAGGCGGGAGCATTTGACGGTATTAAAGTTTATCCAGAAAAGCAACAAGCAGTAGTGGCAAAGGAGCCTTTCTGGAAGAAAAAGACAACAATAAGAACTGCAATTTCAAGCGTATTTTTATTGATTGGGTACATTTTAAGTAACCAACTTGGAGAAGAAAACACAATTACCGTTTTGGCTTTCGCCTCCTCCATTCTAATTGGTGGTTACGCCTTATTTATAAAAGGACTTCGCAACTTGGTGCGTCTTCGCTTCGATATGAACACCTTAATGACTGTTGCCATACTCGGAGCTGCTGCTATAGGGGAATGGGGTGAGGGAGCCGTTGTTGTATTCCTGTTCGCAATTAGTGAAGCACTAGAAAGTTATTCAATGGAGAAAGCCCGTCAATCTATTCGCTCTCTGATGGATATTGCTCCAAAGGAAGCTACAATTAGGCGTGGAAACCAAGAAATGCAGGTTCCAGTCGAGGAGATCCAAATTGGCGATGTTATGCTTATCAAGCCAGGTCAAAAGATTGCAATGGACGGAACGGTAGTCAATGGAAACTCTTCTGTAAACCAAGCAACAATAACAGGTGAATCCATTCCTGTTTCAAAAACAGTTGGTGATGAAGTTTTCGCTGGAACCATTAACGAAGAAGGTTTCTTGGAAGTAGAGGTCACTAAAACAGTAGAAGATACGACTATTGCCAAAATTATTCACTTAGTCGAGGAAGCACAAGCAGAACGTGCGCCTTCACAAGCGTTTGTAGATAAATTTGCCAAATATTATACTCCAACAATAATGTTGTTGGCTTTGGGTGTCATTTTGGTTCCTCCACTCTTCTTTAATGGAGATTGGAACAAGTGGATATATGAAGGTCTTGCCATATTGGTTGTAGGTTGCCCCTGCGCATTAGTGGTGTCAACTCCCGTTGCCATTGTGACAGCTATCGGTAACGCCGCAAGAAATGGTGTGTTAATTAAAGGTGGCGTTCACTTGGAAGAGACAGGTGCGTTAAAGGTAATTGCTTTTGATAAGACGGGAACATTAACCAAAGGTCTTCCTGAAGTCACTGATTTCGTATCTCTAACAAACCGTGATGAGAAGGAGCTATTGGCGATTGCAGCAGCCATTGAAAAGTGGTCACAACACCCACTCGCCTCTTCCATAATCCGTAAGGCAGAGGAAGAAGAGATTAATCTTGAGGAATGGAAAGCAACAGACTTCTCCTCTATTACGGGTAAGGGTGCAAAAGCAACGGTAATAAACACTTTGTACTACATTGGAAGCCCTAAACTGTTTGAAGAGTTATTACAAGGTGGATTATCTAAGGATATTTCTACCCAGATTCTTCTCCTTCAACAACAAGGTAAAACCGTTATGCTTCTGGGAACGGAACAAGAAGTTCTTGCCTTGATTGCTGTTGCAGACCAAGTTCGTGAAAGCAGTTTAGAGGTGGTAAAAGAATTGCACCAAATTGGTGTTAATAAGACGGTTATGCTTACGGGTGACAACCGTGCGACAGCAGAAGCAATTGGCAAGCAAATTGGAATTAGTGAAGTCAAAGCCGAATTATTGCCACAAGATAAACTGGAATCCATTAAGAAGCTTCAAAAGGATTATGGTAAAGTCGCAATGATTGGAGATGGGGTAAATGATGCTCCTGCGCTTGCAACCGCAACAGTTGGTATAGCGATGGGGGGAGCTGGCACCGATACAGCATTAGAAACAGCTGATATTGCGTTAATGGCTGACGACCTAACCAAACTCCCCTTCACCATTAAACTAAGCAGAAAAGCCCTGCGAATTATTAAGCAAAATATCACCTTCTCTTTGGTAGTTAAGCTGATTGCATTGCTTCTTGTCATACCAGGGTGGCTAACATTGTGGATTGCGATATTTGCGGATATGGGCGCAACACTGCTCGTTACTTTGAACGGATTGAGATTGTTGAAGGTCAAATAAAAAAGTGAATCGGTTCTTTCGAGAACCGATTCTATACACGAAAATTTGTCTAAATATTTAGAAAAGTAGGATTGTTATGGAGTTAAATAAGTTTGAATTATGCTAATGAACGACCGTGCAAGAAGACTAATATCCATTGGAGTCCTTATGTAATGCTTGTTAGAGAGAATGCCTTTATATCTAAACAAGTTGGTAATCACGTTTATTTGGATGCCACAGAAATATGTAGAAGACATTTGCTTTTCAGTGAAAAAATACTACATTTCAAGAAACTGCTCCATTTCGTCTTTAGGTAGTTCTGAAGGGGTAATTCCTTTGGCTTTGCAATAGTCGTGTAATGCACGAACTTTAACTCTTGGCTCCTTCGGGTTTCGTGGAATAGCAAACACACCGTCGGGAAATGCATCATCAAAGTCTTCAATATCTTTGCGTATCATATCTTCACTCACCTTTTTAATAGTATACCCTTTGTCAGTTGGTGGATAGTGTGCTACTGAGAAATTGTTCCGAATCTCACGGCATTGTTGGAGGGAGAAATGTGCCTCGTCTCCAATAATACCCAAGGAGAAGCAACCAGAGATAATTTGGTAATCTTTCACCTCACGTAAATCTTGTTCATTTCTTAACGGACTACCATTCCAACCTATTATTTTGAGAAAAAGTCTTAAGCCTCCACTTTTTCCTCAAAACTACTTTTCCTCAGACCGAAATACAAGCCTATATCGTTTATTTTACGAGAATTTAGACTTTTCCTCAACAAAATATGTACCTATAACGATAAGTCGCACCGATTAAGATGATCGTTCCATCTTCCACATAAGGCAATAAGGCATCCTGCTGCGATTTATTAAAACGGTGAATCTCATCAATAAATAAGGTCGTTCGTTGACGATACATATTGAGTCTCTCTTTTGCCCCTTGCACCACGGTGCGGATGTCATTTACTCCTGAAGTGACTGCATTCAGGTCGGTAAAAAAGCTGCGGGTTGAGCCCGCAATCACCCGTGCCAGCGTAGTTTTTCCCGTTCCCGGAGGCCCATATAAAATCAAGGACTGAACCCGGTCAGCTTCAATCGCCCTGCGCAACAACTTTCCCGGACCCAAAATATGCTCTTGGCCGATATATTCATTCAGATTACGCGGCCTTATGCGTGCAGCCAGAGGCGCATTGGCCTGACGGAACTCTTCTCCGGCTTGTGAGAAAAGATCAAACTCCACACTCCTACACCTACTCACTTTAACTTTGATTTAGAGATAATTACTGCAATCCTCATTCTATTTCTATTTATTCCTAGTGTCAAGGTCGGAATAATCAAATCATTTTCCCCCTTTACATCGGAAATCGCACCATGTATTATATAAACATAAGATACATATTAGTATAGAAAGTTAAATAACAACCTCAATTGCCTGAGAAAAATGAAGAAAATTTTCAAAAAGGAGCGGATCAATAATGAAAGATCTTCAAGAAAAAGTGGTCATGATCACGGGTGCTTCACGAGGTCTTGGCAGAGCGTTGGCTTTGGCCTTCGCCAAGGAAGGAGCAAAACTTGCAATCTCAGCGCGGGGTAGTGAGGCATTAATGAAAGTAAAAGAGGAGACAGAAGCGCTTGGCGCGGAAACCCTTGCGGTGATTGGAGATATGTCGGACGCTCGTGATGTTGAACGTTTTGTTGCTCTGGCAGAAAGCAGGTTTGGGAAAATTGATGTGCTGATCAATAATGCTTCGATTCTGGGACCTAGCCCCATGCCTTATCTATTAGATTATCCGGAAGAGGACTTTGCTGAGGTTCTCCGCGTCAATACCATCGGGCCATTCCTGGTCACAAGGAGAGTCATTGCAGGAATGCTGCAAAGAAGAAGCGGATCGATCATCAATGTAACTTCTGAAGCTGGCCATGTGGGCTATGCGGGATGGGGGGCCTATGGGATTTCCAAATTTGCTCTGGAAGGCTTAACTGAAACGTGGGCAGACGAAGTAATGGATACAGGCGTTCGTGTCAATATGGTTGATCCTGGGGAAATGGATACTGAGATGCACGCATTGGCAGTTCCTGACTGTGAGTATGAACTGGCAGATCCCAGTGATGTGGTTGACATATTCCTCTACCTCGCTTCCGATCAATCGCAAGCGGTTCATGGTCAGCGCCTGTCGGCACAAAAATTCCGCGCGGGAGGAAATGATGATGTTGATCTCTGAGGTAAAATTTGAGTTGCCCCAATCGCTCAACGCGACCATTCCGCCAGAACGAAGGGGGATTCGTCGAGATCATGTGCGATTGATGGTACTGAATCGATTGAACGGAGAGACAGAACATACGCAGTTTTATAAGCTAGAGAAGTATTTGCATAAAGGGGATCTACTTGTCCTAAATTGCAGTCGCACCCTTCCGGCAGTCCTCACAGCTGATTGGCATCGAAATGGCCAGCTATTGAAAACGGACGTTGAAATAAGGCTAGCCAGACGCTTGAATGACTCCGTCTGGGAGAGCCTGGTTGTTGCTGATGAGATCGTGACCGGCGATCACTTCAACTTCTCCAAGCAATTGCAGGCAACGGTATTGGAAACCGATCACAAGCCTTTTGTTTCTTTGCGATTTTCGTTATCCGGGCCGCTTCTCTATGATCAAATTTACGCTTTGGGAGAGCCTGTCCGGTATGAGTATATCGAACATCCTTGGGGCCTCGATTACTACCAAACCGTCTTCGCCACCGCCCCCGGGTCTGTGGAAATGCCTTCTGCCGGTCGGGCATTTAGCTGGGAATTGATTTTCAAATTACAGAGAAAAGGAATAGGCATCGCCTTTGTGCAGCTGCATACCGGGCTCAGCTACCTTTTGGATGATTGGCAGCACGATCCCAGTCTTCATTATGAGGAATACCATATTCCCGGTGAGACGATCGAGGCAATCAAGCGAACAAAGGAATCGGGTGGAAGAGTGATTGCTGTAGGAACAACTGTCGTGCGCTCGCTGGAGACAGCCTACCGTTCAACCGATGCCATCTTTGCGTCAGGTTGGACCAATTTGAAAATCACTCATGGTTATCCGCTCAGGATAGTGGATGGTTTGATCACCGGGTTCCACGAACCGGAGGCAAGTCATTTGGAGCTGCTCTCAGCCTTTATTGAACCGCAGTTATTGCATCAAGCATATCTGGAGGCAATTGAACGGCAATATCTCTGGCATGAGTTTGGCGATATGAATCTGATTCTGTAAAAAGGAGTAATGGGTACTCATGCGCTTTCATCATGTTGGAGTAGAGGTGAATCATTTAGAGCGATCGATCAGCTTTTATCAAGAGGTTCTGGGGTTTCAGTTAAGCGAGCGAATCCGTTTGGCAGGCGAAGAGATTGCTTTTCTTACAAGGGGCAATTCGAGGCTGGAATTGATTAAAGCCGAGAATAGGAGCCCGATTTCAACAAATCTCCATACTGCCTTTGAGGTAGAAGAGCTTCTAAGCTGGGCCAATCGTTTAAGAGAGTTGAATGTCCGTATCGTTGAGGGACCGCTCTTGCTGGAGAACGGTTGGAAGAATCTTTTCTTCTATGGCCCGGACAGAGAGCTCATCGAATTGGTGGAGCTTGGAGCGATAAGGAGCGGACAGCCTTGATCGCTCCAAGCTCCCCCTATTTTCCGTAACCCACAATATCATTTACAACCACGCCTGCTAAGATCATTCCTACTGTAGGCGGGACAAAGGCATTGCTTGCGGGGGGCATGCGAACTTTAGAGATGGGACTGTTTGGATCTTTTACGATGGCTTGCAGAACATCCTGTCTCTGCTTCACGGGCTCCTCGGTTGAATAGACCACTTTTAGTCCCCGATAAATTCCGGCCTCTTTTAATTTGCGCCTCATCACCTTCGCGATCGGATCGTACGAAGTTTTCGAAATATCGGCTACCTTAAAGCGGGTGGGATCCATCTTATTGGCCGCACCCATACTTGAAATAATTGGAATTCCACGTCTTTTACATTCTATGGCCACATGGATTTTGTATGAAATCGTATCCATCGCATCGATCAAATAGTCGATATGATGGGCAAAAAGCTGTTCATAGGTTTCCTCCGTGTAAAACATCTTCAGGGGAACCACTTCACATTCCGGATTAATTTGCGCAATACGCTCTTGCATTAATTCTACCTTATCTCGTCCAATGGTGGTCAATAATGCATGGATTTGACGATTGCAATTGGTAATGTCTACAGCATCCTTGTCAAGGAGGATCAGCTTACCCACCCCTGAACGCGCCAAGGCTTCTGCGCAGAATGAACCTACCCCCCCAATTCCCAGAACAGCCACACAACTGTTGCGCAGTTTATCTAAACCCTCCTTGCCGATGGCAAGTTCAGTTCGAGAAAATTGATGTAACATTCGGGACATCCTTTCAAGATCGATAATCATTATAATCTATGGTTTATATTGTTCGGAAAACAGGTGCAATATAAGCCGTACTTCAGGAATTGCTTTACCCAACTTTTTGGCAATTTCCTCATCCGGCACGCCTAAACGGTTTAAATCCAGCACAGCCTGTACTTCGGGATCCAATTGAGGCAATGGGGGCTGCTCCGTCGTGTTTTTTAAAATGTATCGATCCAACTGGTGTTGGATATCTCGCAAACGCTTATCGATCTGGCTTGCCAGATCCAATTGGTCAGCTATGTCATTGTAAGATTTTTTCAAATAATTATGTCTCTTCTGGGCATTTTCATCGATGCGTTTTACTTCATCCGATATCTTGGTTGAGAGAAGAGACGAGGTCTGCTCCATTCTATGTATCGCTTTTTCAAATATGTTGTAAACCTGATTCTCCCATTCTTCCTGCCTGCGCCTTCGCGCCCTTTCAATGAGTATGATCAGGAGAAGTATAATAAAGTTGAGAATGATTAGTCCAATCCATATTCCATCCCAAGCGCTCATCTGCTCCCCCCTCACCTTCGTATTGCCTATGAGAAAGCATACCATCTTCAAGTGATCTTCTCAATAGGAGGAAAGAAATACCCATCCGTTCCCTTATATTCTTTTAAGCAAAAAAAATTACAATTTCATATAGACCTAAAAAAACAGCCCAATATATAGGCTGTAAAAAGATCCGCATTATAAATAAGTCCCAATATGCCGTGATCCCTTGTTTTGAACCTGCTCTCCAGCAGGTGGGTGCTCGCAATTCCCGGGATCGCTTTCCACTCTAAGGAGGCTTAGCGTCAACCGAGAATAATATTAAGCTCCCTTATTCGATGTGTTGGTTACAAAACGAACGGTTACACGCACATCCCAGGACTTATTTCTTAACGCCTTTATTTTACCACAGATCGCTATGATCTACAAGAAACGTAATAAGGATTAATTTGACAATTCATCAACTACAAGTTCCGCCGTTACGATATATCGTTCCGGAGATGGCCCGAAATATTGCAAAGGATAGCAGGTGACAAGTGTCAAAGTGGGTGTATCGCTGAAAATAAGGATTGTCTGGTCATCTTTATTTACAATCTTGGTTTCAGTGATTTCATATATATATTCGCCTGCCGCAGTTTCAATTTGAATCTTGTCCCCCGCCTTCACCTGTCCAAGTTTCATAAGACCACTTTCGCGATGGCCGGCAAGAACTACGTTGCCAACCTCTCCAGGCAAAGCGCTTCCTTTGTAATGCCCGATTCCCTTGGCCAATTGCCGATTTCCCGTACCTTCAATAATTGCCCATTTTTTCTTGATGCGTGGAATCGACATTTTTCCGATTACGTTGAACTCCTCTTCCGCTTCGGCCATATGTGTCGAATTAAAATGAGAATCATCGCTATCATGATGATGGTGTAAAGCTAAAGCCCCTATGACAAGATTCTCTAGGGCCAGATCCTCTTCAGCAGTTGCGGGTTTCCTTGCCAACACCCAATTCGAGACGAGACGCTCGCGTTCCCTTTTCTCGGAGACGATTTGCAAGGCAGAATATATGATCAAGGCGAGCGAGAGGATTGAGATGGCCCCAACCACCCCCATCAACATATGCAACTTTCTCAACATCCTCACCTCATCATGATTTTCCCCATTTTTTCTTGAACATCCCCCAAAGAACCAGAAGTGAGGCAAAAAAGGCGATTATGCCCATGAACAACATATTGTACCAAGGGCTTGAAGTATCTGGCAAGTCTATTCCAGGCGGCTCCGCAGAAGTCGGCCGGTCGCCAACAGGAGTATCTTCCGGATGTTCCGGTTGAGCATCGGTAGCCGGCGGCAGTGCAGGTTCTGCCGGTTGGTCGGTTTCTATCGGGTTTGGTATTGCTGGTTGGTCTGGTGTTGGAGGTACTTCAGGAGCTTTGGTTCTCTCCGGAACATCCTTCACGGGTAGCTGCACAGGCGGTTCATGCTCCTCTCCTTGCACCTGAGCCGTGAAGTCAAAGGCCACCTCAATCGAACTTCCCTGCAGTTCATTACCGGCTTCAACCGGCATCTTCACGATAAACGTATACTCTTTCGATCCGTCTACGGCTAATTCTCCTAAAGAAAGCCTATTTAGGCTGTTCAGATATGTATCTGCAATGACCGTTTCCCCGTCTTTTATTTTCAATAAAAGCAGATCAAAGAGAGCATCAGAGCCCGCTTTTTTTCTCGCGCTTAACGTATAGGCAAAATTTACGTCTCCTGTATTCTTTACCAACAGCATTGCCTCTTCTTCATCGCCGGGTGCCATATGATTTACGCTCATGAAACCGCTGGCCGGGGAGGTTTCTATCTTTAAGTTAACCATATCTGCTGAGGCCATATAGGTAATTGTGAGAAATGGCATTACGCCAAAGATTAGAATGCCGACAGGAAAGATAAACTTTATCAGATGTTTAAAGCGCATGCCAACAACCCCTTATGATGGTATTCATGCTGGATTTCCACAAATTCATTCTATACCGCCGTATGAATGGAGAATATCGGGGACTGGGTGGATTGCTGAAAACTGAAAGAATGATTTTTTCTCATACTGACGCCATAGCCCATCTCCATCTGGTGATCGATCGTGCAAAACAAAAGCCCTGTTTTCTCAATGCCGACCTTTTCATGAAGAGAACCACCAAAACCACGATAAAGGCGGGATTGGAGGTTCCGTTTCTCATCTCATTTTCGCGAATGGTCATTATTACTCATCTTTCGGGTTAGTGAACACATCCCTGGCGATAATCTCTGCATCTGTAGCTGGCAGATCCGATTCTCCATTTTGGCTAAATGGTCCAGGATTATTCGGATTTAAAACGTAGGACATCATATTTTTGGGCGTAATTGTCTCACCATTAATCTCAAAAACCGTCCATAACGTTCCTTTTTGGGATGGGACGCTAAACGAAGCGATTTGATGATTGCCTTTAAAAACGGTCACCGTTGCTGCCGAATTGGCCAGCGCATTGCTGTTGTTGCTGTTTCTGTTGGTATAATCATGCACGGAGTAGCGGTATACACCCTGAAACTGATTGGTGATGGTAACCGTTTCTGGACCATAACCGTTTGTGTCATCTCTGTCCAAATGAGCGCGAAGAACTCTGTTGAAAAAACCATTTGGATTGTAGTAGCTCCTGTTATCATAATAAACATGGAAACGATCTGAGCCATTATTCCCTTTTGGACCCGTTAAATGCGCATCCAGATCTGCCGGACTGCGGCCCCAGTTCAACACAATTCGCCAGTCCCCTTCCCCTAATAGAGGCGACACGGATGCATTTTGATCGGGTGTATCAACTCCTGAAACCGTAACGATGTTAAAGTAGGAAGTGATATACAGTCCATGAGAGTCGATAATTTCACCGGTATAACTTCCTGCGGGAAGAGAGATGCTGTACGCTCCATTCGCACCGGTCGTTGTGGAACCGATAACATCGCCAGATTGGGTATTATGCCCGCTTCTAAATTTTATGGTTAAGCCGCTGACCCCCGTACCATCCAATGCGTGGGTGATCAATCCGCTTGCAGTGCCTGCAAGAACCATGCGATCCAAATAAAAATCGTGATGGGTCAACGGATCAAGAATTGCAATATTTTCTACGGTTTTTGACTGAAAACCAGCCGCCGATATCGACGCATTATATGTTCCCGCAGGGATCTCCAGCAGATATACGCCATCTTCATTGGTGGTTGTAAAGTAACCATTCCCGAAATCCACCAGAGCACCTGCAATGGCATCATGAGTTATGCTTTCAAAAACAGACCCTGTTATACTCTTGTTTGCAGAGGGTTGGTCCGGATTATTTCTTTGCTGCTCAGCCGTGAAGATAAAATCAAACACCCAGGTTACGCCCTGCAAATCATTATCGGCACTCTTATCCATACGGACGAGAAAATCGATCATGCGCGGATCGTCCGCGGCAGCGATGACAAATTTCTCACTTGCATTAAATGCTTTCCCGCCATCACCTCCGCTCGCGCCGTCGAGCAAACCTCGCAGAGAACCGTCATATAAGAGAAGATCTCTGGTCCGGTCGGTAATCACCACATTTATCTTATCCATAAATTGTTGGTATCGAGGATCATGCTGATCCAAACCTGCCACCCCGCCTGGGGTTGGCTCCAAGTTAATCTCAGCATGAACGCCCGTAATGATGACATCCAAGCTGCCTGAATTGGAAATGGCCATTTCGCGGGGTACCTCATCGCCGGGCGCCCATCCGCCCAACGCCTCACCCCCAAATTGTAATCCTGTCTCTATATTGTAGGGATAAGAATGGCCAGGATGAGAGTCAGCGGTATAATACATCGGTTCAGGATTTACATCTACTTGAACCGTTCCTGCTTGAAAACGATTGGCATTGGACAATGTGCCGCTGAAGAGCGCAAAAGTGCCTGCTCCTACCGCCAATACAAATATGAGCATGCCAGATAATACGGTAAACGCCCATTTTTTCTTTAACATCAATTCCCCTCCCAAATTCAATATGCCTTCACACTTTTCCGGTCATGCGTGGCGGCATGTTGAAGGTGATGTCTGCCTAGTTCCAGCTATCAGGCTCACCATCATTATTGGCGTCATTATTACGCACCTGGACAGCTTGCACATTTATATCGGCTGTACCGGTTGCTCCTTGATATTCGTTACCGGCTTCCAAGGGGAAACTGTAACTGATCTCAAAGGTTTCCGTACCCCCGGCAGGGATTACCACCGTAGCGCCGTCGTAGGAAAAGGACAAAGGGTAATCTCCTTCAAAAAGGGCTCCGCTGGTTGTAACGCCGCTAATTTTCACAAAAGCATCCAAACTTCCTGTATTCCTGATTGTTAGTGTAGCATTTTCCGAATCACCGGGAGCCAGGTTATCAAAGTAAAGAGACTGGCTGAAAGCTGCTCCGCCAGTCACATCCTCAATGGTCAGAGTTCCTGCTGTAAATGTGTTGCCTTCATTTGATGCCGTGGAGGTAAACAGCGCAAAGGTTCCTCCTCCGATCAGCATTGCTCCTAGTGCTGTCGTGGCTAAAGCCATGCCCAATTTTCTCTTGATCTCCATTCTTACAATCCCTCTCTTTTTTTAAATTCCCTATAAAGGGTATATGAATCTTTCATAAAATCACGTCCAATCGGAGGCGCATGGACCGATTAGCCGAATTATATGAAAGAATTCAAACAAGTGATCTTCCCTGCTCTTGCAACTTATAAAATGGGTTGTTGCGTTGCAGTATCCTGTATTTCTTCCTTCTCTTCTTTCTTCTCTTCCATACTTGAGAAAATTCGCCATATATTGATCAATTGGGAGACTACGAGAATCACTCCGGGTATAATCATCATCAGTATGATCCCCGGCTTTGTCTTGGAGAATGAGAGAATATAACCCAAATAGGGGATCGAGATATTCTGGTACTTCGCAACCACATGGGTAGAAGGGACTGGCGCGATATCAGGCGAGTCGTTGTTATCCCCTTTGGTAATGAATGAGATCTCCCCATTTGCTTCTCTAACCTCAACAATTCTATGAGTGATCAGCATATCCGGGTTATCCGGTGACTGATAGGTGATTACATCACCAACGTGTAAACTATTCAAATCTGCGACTGGTTTTACGGCGATCAATGACCCGGTTTGGATCTTCGGTTCCATTGATCCGGAAAGCACTGTAAGGATTTCATAGCCGAACAGATTTGGCCTGCCTCCGTTAATTTTTGAAGAGATCGTAAATATCAGCATAAGAATAAGCACAAGGAGTAGAACGTTTGTGATCATTCCACTGATCCATTTGCCGAAAAGATTCATTTTTGCGTCCTCCAAAATTTATTGAAACAGTTCATTCTTGGGGCTTGAGTCGAATGGTGGTGACTGGCCTTACGCCAGAATGAGAAGATGCTTCTGCCTCACTCACGTGCGGTAATTGTTGCTCTGTTCTCTCAGGTTGTACCGTAAGGTGATCTTCCTCAGCAGGGACCTCTTGTTCCGGTGTTTCAATCTCAACGGGCAACTCCGGAATCTGTACAGGTTCAGAAAATAGGATTGGATCTGCATGTAACGGATCCGTTATATCGCTTTTGAACGGATCTGAACCATCCGGATTCAACTCTTCTTGCGAGTCATCGGGTTGTTGATGGCCATCCTTTGTATCAGGATCTGGTATTGTTTCTGGTGCCGGTTCGACCGAAGGTGTCTCCGTTTTGTCTGACCCCGTTTCCTGTAATTCTTCCATTAAATGCTCCACTTGGGATTCCATTTGACTCACTTGATCATCCAATTGGCGTACGAGTAGTTCCAACTGGCTTACGATCATGGTAGCTTCTCTTGCCGCTTGCTCGGCCTGCAGCAATGCCGGCTCTATATAAAGCAGTACCCGTTCTGCTTCTTCCAAGGCACGATTTTTATAGCTGCTCAGTTGGCTTACGATGGCCCATGCCTCCTCTTCATATTGATGTGCCGATATGACATATGATTGAAGTTCCAAAGATTGATTGGATTTTACCTCCAATTCATGATGGATCGTTTCCAACAGGCCTGCCAGAGATTTTTCGACTTCGAATGGACGTTCTCCCGAATCGATCGGCAGTTGGTATACCAGATCTGTAACACTAGGTTCAATATGAGGGACTACATATACGTCTTCAGTCACGCATGGCTCTTCCGGACTTTCTTCCAACATCTCTGTGGCTTTTTTCAATTGGTCAGAGGCTTTCTTTGCTGCTTCCTCGGCACGTTCAGCAAGCTCTTGAACCATCTGCGGAAATACAAAAGCAGCTTTAAAAGCTGAGTGGTCTTGAGGGAGTCCAACCGCTGTTTGATTGGCAATCAATCCATATGTAGGGGTTGGCATTTGTGCAACTCCTACGGTTGCCATCGACAAAATGCCCGTCATTCCGGCGATCAGTCGGCGTCTCTTTTTAAGCATCTTCTTCCTTCTTGCTGAACGCGTAACCCGCACAACCGCATCCTCCTTCTACATCGTGCCTTATTCCCTTACACCCGTTGCCATCCCTATCATATTGAAATTATATTAAAATGAATATCAGGTTTCAGGCTGAAGTTTGCACTACTGAAGTCTGATTTTTTCTCATCCTTAATAATGAAGCGATTATCCAACTAAGGGGTTGCCAAATCAGCCTTATATAAAAAGCTCCCCTCATCACCCATTGGGTGTTTCGGAGAGCCTTTATCTATATGAAAAATGCTTTCTTTATACGGTATTATTCGTCAGTAGGGATATAAATGTTTTCTTATGATAAGCGATCTTTTTATGATTGGCTTCTTTTGCTTTAACGCGGGTAATATCTTTATTGCAATAAGGGCATATCCATAATCCCGTTGGACAACTGCTATAGGAACGTTTGGCGCAACCGCTGCATTTCTTCTCGTATATGATCTTCACCTCCCATCTCTACCATCACCATAGCAACATTTCTTCATTTGATAAATCAGTAGAGAGAGTGAATCGATCTCCATCAGTGGGATGATTTTTAGATGATACTGGTCAATTCTTGCTTCTCATTCTTTTCTGCAGGTATTGAAAGTTCATGGATAAAGATCTCCACAATATGGGAATCGTAAGCAGTTCCTGCATTTTCGATCAATTCTTCAATCGCTTCCCTGGGCGTAAATACCCTTCGGTAAGATCTAGGAGCGGTCATCGCAACATAACTTTCTAAAATATGGAGCAGTCGCGACATCTTTGGTATTTGTTCCGAACGCAGTCCTTCCGGATAACCCGATCCATCTATTTTTTCGTGGTGATAGGTAATCGCTTCGATTACGCGTTTATAAAATGGCGAATGTGGCAGCAACTCCTGTGCAATCAGACAATGCTCTTGAATGTCCATATATTCATAAATCGTAATTTTTTCCTTTTTCATAAAGAGATAATCCGGAATTTTGATCCTGCTGATATAAAGGAGGTAAGCAATTAATTGGATTTCCCAGTCCTCCAATCTTTCCTGGGGGTAATATTTCATCATCCTCTTCAACAGTGTTGCCATTTTTTCCATCTCTTCACTTGAGGTTTGCGTTTTCCGCTCTACGATTGGAACTAATACCTGCAAAAGCTTAAATGTATTTTCCACTTGTTCTTTTTGGAACTGCAAGACATCATTTACTCTGCGCAATTCGATTCTTCTGATGATCATTCCCGTTCCTACGAAAGTAATGGTAATAAGCAAAAGGATTCCAACGTCAATCCAGATATGAAATCGGGTATAGCTCCTTGAATAAAGCCATTTCAGGCAAACCAGGCTAAACTCCATACAGATGGCAATACTGAGATAGATAGAGAGTTTCTTACCCGTCCCTTTCACTAAGCCCGTCATTTGATTCATTCAGAGACCTCCGTTAACGATTTGCAATCGGCAGAATACCTTCCTTAAGAGCAAATAATACTGCCTGTGACCGATTGGGTTGACCTGTCTTTCGCAAAATGCTGCTGATGTGAGTTTTTACCGTTGCCTCTGATATGCAAAGCCGTTCTGCTATTTGCTGATTGCTCAGGTTATCAATCACCAGTTGAAAGATCTCATGTTCTCGCTCCGTAAGTTGAATCCGCGCCTCCTCTTTGTTTCGTTTGCGATCTAATTTGGGCTGGAAACAGGCATAGCCATGCATCACCATATCCACCGCGTTCAATATGGCTTGCGGATGTGTATCCTTCTTTATATATCCATCAATGCCGGCTTGCAGAGCACGATAGACATCATCGCTTTCATCATAAGCCGTAAAGATTACGATCTTCAGTTCCGAAAAGATGTCTTTCAGCTCAGGGCATATCTCAATAATCGAAACACCCGGCATCTTCAGATCGGAAATAATGAGATCCGGTTCAAGTCTTTTGGCTGAATCCATTAGCTCATCTCCGCTTGATACCTCACCTATAATCTTATACGTTTTTGCCATTTCCAGGACAATCTTTAGTCCTTCGCGAATGATAAGATGATCATCTGCCAACAGTACTTTAACCTGTTCCATAGACACCTCTCCTTTCTCTAGGAATTACAGCAATGATTTCAGTACCCTTCCCTGCCCCAGCACCAATCGAGATAAACCCCCCTACACTCTTAACGCGCTCCTTCATTCCAACAATTCCCATTCTTCCTTTCTGCTGCCCAAGTTGGTTCTTGGCCATTCCCAATCCGTCATCTGTTATACGGATAGTCCATTGTATTTGCGTAACGTCAATATATATGTTCAGCATGGTTGCTTCTGCATGTTTAACTGCGTTGGTAGCAGCCTCTTCAATAAAATGATAAACCACCTCTTCAAGCTCCCCCTCTTCTTCAATCACGTAGCCGTTCACATGAAGCTTTGCGGTGATTTGGCTTGTCTTCTCAATCGATTCAACCAGCAACTTTATGGCATCTAAGATCGGCACTTCCCTTTTGCGGCTATATAAATAATCGATGTAGGCTCTTACCTCCCGGTGTGTTTCCCTAAGCCTCTCTTCAAGCTGATCAAAGCTAAGCTGAAGATCATCTGAGGTATCAACCGCAAGCTCCCTCCGCAAACGGAAAAGATGAGCTGAGAGGAAAAACAATTTTTGCGCCAAACCGTCATGCATATCTTGGGCGATTTTTCTGCGCACCGTTAATTCGATCGATTTTGCAAAATCTTGGAATCTCTCAATCTCTCTGTTTCGATGTACGAGCAGGGAGGAGAAATATTTCAAATAGAATAGATATGAAGGATGAAAATCTTTATGAGCTTCGAACTGCAGCAATATGGCGCCCAGAGTTTTGCCCTTATCGTTGACGGGATAATAGAGAAAGTGTTCTTCCGTCCCGATATATCCTTTAAGCGTGATTTTTTTCATTCTGGCATGATCAGATGCGATATTTTCCAACAGGGCAAACCGATAATACCTCCTCTTCCAATCGGTGATGGGAGAGGTTTCATCATACCAGCAGACGATCGCAGCACTGCCTGTGCATCGTTTCAGTTGCCTCTCCATGATGTTGAAGATTTTTGTCAACTGGTCCTGCTTCAATATCTGTTTGCTCGCAAATAAAAATTGAGCCATCTTTTTGGCGGACCAAACATGCGCGATCAGAAGTAGTTTTACGGCAAGATATAGACCACCATAAAGGATGAGTTGAGTTACGATGTGGATCATCCTTCCTTCTCCATCTCCAGTTCCAGCAATTGTTTACATAGGGTAATTCTACATTCTTCCAAAAGTATAGACAACGTGTTAATTTCGTCGAATAATAAGAATTGCGCGACAATTTTTACGTAATAAATGCCATAAATGATAGAATATTTAGATTGATAACACTTAGCAAGTAAGTATTTCATCGCTTTTGTAAAAATTTGCAATTCTACTTTCCGGGAATATTGCAACGATTATTTATTTTCTGTAAATCTATTCTATTTCACTGCTAGATTTAAGGATATCGGCGATCAGGTTGATTACAGAGCGCTTTGCGGATGATTTTTCTCTCCTCCTCATTGCGTAGATTCTCTACAACTTTGGGGCGAAATGAATTGCTTATGCGGCAAAACAGAAAGAGTCAGGTTGACCCTGACTCTGTGTCGATTATTTTTTCTCTTTTATGGCGATGCCCAGCTCATCTAGCTGATTTCTCTCTACCAATCCCGGAGCATCCATCATTAAATCCGTCGCACTTGCAGTTTTAGGGAAGGCGATCACCTCACGGAGATTGGTCTTGCCAGCCAGAATCGCTACAATGCGATCCAAGCCAAAGGCGATGCCGCCATGAGGGGGAGTGCCGTACTCAAATGCATCAAGTAAGAATCCAAACTTCTCATGCGCTTCTTCCGGCGAGAATCCCAAGCATTGGAACATCTTTTCCTGGATTTCGCGGCGATGAATCCGCATGCTCCCTCCAGCTACCTCATAGCCATTCATAACCATATCATAGGCGAGCGCCCGTATTTTTAGCGGATCGCTCTCAAAGAGAGGAATATCTTCATCTCTTGGACGGGTAAAAGGATGGTGGCAAGCTACAAAACGACCGGCTTCCTCATCATACTCAACCAGCGGAAAGTCGGTTACCCATAGAAGTTTATAGATGCCATCCTCGATCAGTCCCAGTTCCCTGCCCAGGCGATTGCGCAAAGCTCCCAGTGAATCGGCCACGATCTTTGCCTGGTCTGCCACAAATAGGAATAGGTCTCCGGTTTCGCCGCCTAGCTTCTCTGATAGTGACTTTAATTGTTCTTCGCTGAAAAATTTAGCAATTGGGCCCTTGATTCCGTCGGATTCCACCTTAAGCCATGCTAATCCTTTGGCTCCGTATGTTTTTACATACTCTTCAAGAAGGCTGATCTCTTTACGGCTATATTTCTCTGCAGCTCCTTTTGCATTGATCGCCTTAACCTGCCCACCCGCCGCTACAGTATTGCGGAATACGGCAAAATCAACATCCTTGACAAGCTCTGAGACATTAACCAGTTCTAAGCCAAAGCGAAGATCGGGTTTGTCGGAACCAAAACGATCCATGGCCTCTTGATAGGTCAAACGCAAGAATGGGCGTTCCACCGTTACCCCGGTCACTTCCTTTATAATTCCCACCATCAACTCTTCCATCATCTCCTGAAAAGTTGCAAGAGGCAAGAAGGACATCTCAATATCTACCTGTGTAAACTCGGGTTGACGATCGGCTCTCAAGTCCTCATCTCTAAAACAGCGCGCAATCTGAAAATATCGTTCAAATCCGGCTACCATCAAAAGTTGTTTAAACAATTGCGGGGACTGGGGAAGAGCATAAAACTCCCCGGGATGGATTCGGCTAGGCACAAGATAGTCACGCGCTCCTTCTGGGGTACTCTTGGTTAGGATCGGCGTTTCTACTTCAATAAAACCATGATTGCTCAAATAGGAGCGGAACATCTGCGCGATTTTGTGCCGGATCATAAATGTTCTCTGCATCGTTGGACGACGTAAGTCAATGTAGCGATATTTTAGGCGCACCTTCTCATCCACTTCCTGATCATCGGAAACACTGAATGGGGGAGTTTTCGCCGCATTGATAATTTCTATCTCAGATGCAAGAATTTCTATTTCACCGGTTGGCATATTGGGATTAATATTTGCTTCGCCACGCGATACCACTTTCCCACGTACCGCAATCACATATTCACTTCGACAACGATCAGCCAGATGAAGCGCCTCTTGTGAAACCTCCGGGCTAAACACAATTTGCACCAAGCCGCTGCGATCCCTTAAGTCAATGAAAATCAGGCCGCCCAAATCACGGCGCCGATTGACCCAACCGGTTACCACTACTGTCTCACCTAGATGTTTGCTTCGCAGTTCGCCACAATGATGTGTACGTTCTAATCCCATCTTCTTCACATCTCCCAGTTCTTTTTCGTTAATTCTTTACAGTTTTCAATCAGGTGATCGATCATCACTTCTTGCTGCTCTCCATTGTCCAGATTTTTAACCTGAACGATCCCCTGATTCAACTCCTCATCTCCCAGTATCAGAGCATAGCGAGCGCCCAGCCGGTCTGCAGCCTTTAACTGAGCCTTCATCTTTCGTTCCATATAATCGGTTTCGGCTCTAAATCCCGCGGCGCGAAGCATTTGCAAGATCTTTACACGCATGCGCGCAGGAGCTTCTCCGAGTGCGATGACATAAAAATCAATCCCCTTGGGATAGGGTAGTTCGATTCCTTTACCCTTTAGAGCAAGCATCAGGCGTTCTAATCCGAGACCAAAGCCGATCCCCGGCTGATCCGGTCCGCCGATCTCCTTGACCAAGCCATTATATCGTCCGCCGCCGCATACCGTACTTTTAGCGCCAATGGATTCGTCCATAATCTCAAAGGATGTGCGCGTATAGTAATCTAAACCGCGAACCAACCGCGGATTGACCAGATATGGAATGCCCAGCTCATCCAGATAAGATTTTACTTGTTCAAAATGCGAATCGCATTCTCCACAAAGATATTCGGTAATCGTGGGCGCATGTTGGACAATCTCCCTGCAGCGATCCACCTTGCAATCGAGAATGCGCAGCGGATTCCGTTCAAGGCGCGATTTACAATCCTTACACAGCTCTTCCTTGTGCGGAGTAAGATATTGGATCAGCTTTTCCCGGTGTAACGGCCGGCATGTCGGGCATCCCACGCTATTGATTTCCAAAGATAAACCTGAAAGTTCAAGCTCTTTAAAGAAGCTCCAGGCGAGGGAAATCACTTCTGCGTCTATGGCTGGATCATGGGAACCGATCGCTTCTACCCCAAATTGATGGAACTGCCGTTGTCTTCCCGCTTGCGGCCGCTCATAGCGAAACATGGGACTAACATAATAGAGCTTCACGGGTTGATTGGGATCGCCATACATCTTGTTTTCCACATAAGAGCGCACGACAGGGGCAGTCCCTTCCGGTTTCAGCGTTAATGAGTCGCCGCCGCGACTTTGAAAGGTATACATCTCTTTCTCCACGATATCTGTGGTTTCACCCACACCGCGATTAAACAGTTCTGTCTGTTCGAACATCGGCGTCCGAATCTCTTCGTAATTAAATTTTTCACATAACCTGTGAATGAGACTCTCCACATACCGCCATAACCGGGTATCTTCCGGCAATAGATCGGCTGTTCCTCTAGGTACCTGAAACGGCATAATCAAACCTCCTCGTCGATCTCACCATTTTTCATAAATCACCTGTTTAGCTGCAGCAATATTTTTCGTTCCAAGAACTCAATCTTTTCGTATGGCTTTGCGCGGATCAAATTAAAAAATCTCCCGCCACTGACAATTGTCAGGGACGAGAGATTCGATATCACCCGTGGTGCCACCCAGATTGGAGCCAAGCTCCCACTTATTACAGGTAACGTCTGCATACGCCTGCCGTCTACTCAATCGCTCAACACTTTTTTTCGACAGAGGTTCTCGGGGATGTCTTTCATTAAGCCGCTTCCCGGAAATGCTTTCAGCCTAGGCACTTCCTCTCTGAACGGTGCTGATCGCTTAACTACTTTTTCCCGTCATAAAATCGGTATAAAATATTTTTTCTCATCATAAACACTTTAGAACGGTTTGTCAACAGCAATTTAATAGACCATCCAAGCGTTAGGGATAAAACGGCCTCTGGGGTCGCCATTGGTAGATCGAGTCAGGATCTCTCCCTTATAGATCATCATGGCAGAAGTTCCCCCGTCCATTGCCATCGCATTGATGCATCCAAATTCCTCCATCAGATTGGCCATATCCGTCATGCTTGCGCCAAGGGAATGGCCCGGATGACGGCCGTCGATCACGGCAAGAATAATGGTTCCATCCGCTGTTTGGCCAACAGCCGTACGAGGGGCAATTCCCCAACTGGTAGCCTCCTTATCTTTAAAAAGATTTTTGCCGTTCACGATCAGTTGGGGCTTAAATGAGACGGCATCGCGCACCCCCATTTTGATAAGCTCTTTCGCCGTATATTTTCCTGTGATCAACTTTCCGTCGAAAGTGATTCCCAGAGCAGTGTCTCCCGACTTGGGATCATATTCATCCTGTATGATCTTTCCGTCTATAATAACCAAACCAAGTGCTTTCGGCGCAAGTCCCTTGTAATTCGGATCATAAAATCCGCTTGCATTTACGCCGCCAATTGCATTGGTGCGTTCAGAGAATTCCACCAGCCATTCCCCTCTCGGCAAGCCCTTGCTCGTTTTTTTCCCGACCGTCTGAACCAGATGAACGCGGTTTGGATCGGATACCTTCATCACATGACCCTTAAAGTAATGGGTCATGCTATATTTTTTCTCTACCGGTATCACCTCTACCAATTCCTTCTCTTTCTTGTTGCCCAGATTGACAAACGAGAATGTTGGAATAGAGTTTTCATATTGAGGGTTCTCAATTTCCGCTTTTAATCTTTTTAAAGCATCCTCTCCAACCAATGTATATTTTGCCCATTGCGGATGTTGCGTAGTTAAAAGAGAGCCTGCTAACCATAAGCGCGCATCATAGGTAGCGTCAAATCCGACAATGAGAAGAAGGCTTAAAATAAAAGTGGTCAGTAAGAAGCGACGCAGCTTTTTACGCTTTCTTCTTCGTTTCACTCTTTCTGTTCTTGTCTCCATAATGCTCTTCCACTCCCAAGTTTTAAATAGAGATTCCTCCTCATCATATATTAACGTATAAACCATCTATTAAGTTGCTGAAAACATCTGGTATAAAGAAAAAAGACCTGCATGTGCAGGCCATCTCGCTTTCGATATGATTTTAATATAAGGATGAGAACATACCCTGAAAAATGGCATCCTTAAAGATTAATAACAATACTCCAATTGCCACAAAAGTAAGAATGACTCCGTAAAAGGGATCTATACCTGAACCTCTGAACGAATAGATCAAAAAGGTTATGGCCGTCAAAAGGCTGATCGTAGCAAGTAATGAGACAAAAAAATCAATTAAGGTACCATTGGCGTTAAGAATCGTAATGAAAAACTGAATGAAGTTAAATGCGACAGGGAGTGCCATCAAAGCCCCAAAACGAGCTGTTACATCGGGAAAATCAGCGTTACTTCCCATCAGCCTCGCTACCAAAAATAAGATTCCGAGCAATATGACCAAAAAAATGGCTGTACTAATAAGCGGAAATATAAATGCACTGAAAAACATTTTAATCTGATTTCCAAAAGTTTGATATTGACTTGACACCAGGACTGTATGCAGGTAGGTGCTGAAGCTGGTGATCAGGACATAAATACCGAGAACGATGAAACCATTGATAAAATGTTTTCCGTCTGCTGTAAGACCTTTATTTACCGGTGATTGCAAAGCTGAAAAGAAATAATGCCAGAATGATTTAGCAGAGAATCTCAAATCAGTCACTCCTCGAAGATATTCAGTCTATATGCAACAGCCATTACAATCACATATTACTCCTTACATCACGGTCAATCAAGAGTTTAAAATCCTAAAGCAACCCGGTCCTCCCCATATTCTTCATCCAGGATCTGAAGTTTTCTTTCGATATATTCTTGATAATGTTCATTATATACCTTAGGTTCTTTCGGATTGGCATATCTCGTAATCTTCCTTGTGCGTGGAGAGATAATCTTGCTCGCGGCACCGCAGCCAAGACCTAGAATCGTCTGCTTCTCTTCCATAATCATGATATTATAAATGCTTTCTCTTCCGGGAAGCGCATAACCCACATTCTCTTGATTTCCGAGGATATTTTTTTGGCGGTAGAGATAGTATGGATGATATCCTTCCTCCGCTGTCCATCTCTCCGTAACCTTAATCATCTCCGTTACCTCTTCACGGCCGGCTACCTGATACTTTTCACGATTTTTGGTCATGGTGGAAGCTGTTTTAAAAGATAACGTATGAACGGTTAAGGATTCAGGACGCAAGTCTTTAATCATGCGCAGCGAATGAAGATACTGCTCCATGCCCTCACCAGGCAAACCGATAATCAGATCCATGTTAATATTGTTCATCCCCATATCCCTCGCAAGGTGATACTTCTCCAGCACTTCATCGACAGTATGATGCCGGCCAATCGCCTGCAAAGTCTCCTGAGTAAAGCTCTGGGGATTGATGCTGATGCGATCTACCTTCCATCTTTTCATCACTTCAATCTTCTCCGGCGTTATGGTATCCGGACGACCCGCTTCAACGGTGAGTTCCCTGCTCATCCCTCTTTGAGGAAACGATTGCGCAATCGTATGAAAAATCGTATCCATCTCTTCAGCAGTGATGCTGGTCGGTGTACCTCCGCCGAAATAGATGCTGGTAATTCCGATATTTTGCTTACAGAGCCATTCCCCAATTTGTTTGATCTCCTCATGTAACCCGGTTAAGAACGCATCTACGGAACCTTGTTTACCTTGTATGGAATAAGCAGGGAAAGTGCAATAAGCGCATTTGGTAGGGCAAAAAGGAATCCCAATATAAATGCTCATTTCACGTTCAAGATCATATAGGTCGGGCACGACCTCCAACTGTTTCTTTACGATCCTCTCCATAATCTCTATTTTTCCATCAGATATGAAGTAATTGCTGCGCAATTCTTCACGAATCGACTCATAACCCATACCTTCCATGCGGAGGTTATGTACCAATTTTACGGGGCGGACTCCGGTTAAGGTTCCCCATGGCTGTTCCACTCCCGTATAGGCCGTAAGCACCTTTAATAGAGCTATATTTACCGCGCGCTTGCTTTCATTTTGGTCACGTATGACAAACTCTTGATACACATTCCCTTGCCCATCCCATAGTTGGGCGTTAACCTCAATCTCTTCCCCCTTCACGTCCAAATGAAACCGAATGGAGAGCGTCTCTTTTTCTTGCTCTTCTGCCAACTCTTGAAAATAAACGTAAGGCTCATCGAAAAAAAGCTTCACAATATGCTCAATCTCATAATGATATTTCTGATCGATCGGATCAATCCGGATTTTCACGACCTCACCTCCATAACCATACGGACTACATTGTATCTTATCCGCCCCAAGCTGAAAAGAGCAGATGATTACCCCCTCGTCAACTTGCGCGTGAGATTTTTAACCGGGTGATCCACGCCAAACCGGAGTGCAGGAGAGTTCCGTTCATGGCCGCTTCCTTCTATGCACTCCCTTAGCTCAAAATAAAACTCCTTCTGGGCACTCTCTTTGAACTGAAGCTCATTTCCTTGTTCATACACCATCTCATTCCTCCTGACACTGCAAGTATCCCCATTTTGAGATACTCTTATTGTGAAGCAGGAGATATCGTTTTTATCCGGTATATATAAAGAAAAGAGAATTTAGGATAAAAGACCTAGTTCTGGCGAGAAACTTTTTTATGCTTAGCTCGTCCAAAAATATAAAGCCATTTGATGTTAGAAAGGATGTCAATTTTGCAGTCTACAACCAGAAAACGGAAAATGTTGTTGTACTTATTCGCCGTCTTGCTCGCTGTTGCCATATTGCAATTAACTTCTTTCGCGGAGATTGCCAAGATTAACGGTTCGGTCGTTAATGTACGTTCGGGTCCAGGGTTAGAATATGAAGTGATACAGAAAATCAGCAAAAATGATCGGTACCCCATTCTCGATCAACAGGAAGAGTGGGTGAAAATTGATCTTGGCAATAACCAAACAGGTTGGGTCGCAGACTGGCTCATCGATATTGAAGTAGATCAGAACCAAATTAAAGGCAAGAAATTGAGATCCCTGGTTAATATTCTTAATGTACGGGCAGAGCCTAGCACCAATTCGGATATCATAGGTAAAATCTCGACAAATTCCACATACGAAATCCTCGGAAGCCATGAAGATTGGATTCAAATTCAATTCACTCAAGAAAAAGCAGGATGGGTCTTCAGCCAATATGCTGAAGTGGTTCAGGAAGAGAGAGCAGATGTGCCAACCGGGGCTTCCGTTAAGATTATTACACAAGGGACCAATCTGCGCTCCGGTCCTTCCATCGATGAAAAGGTGCTTCTTAAAGCTGAAGAAGGAGATACCTTTCCCATTCTTGAAAAAGCAGGTGATTGGTATAAAATTCAATTAAAGGATGGAAATATAGCATATGTCGCCGGTTGGGTGGTTTCCACCATTGGTCTTACGGATGATCATCCGCCTGTTACCTCAAATGTGCTGAAGGGAAAAGTGATTGTGGTAGATGCAGGCCATGGCGGCAAGGACCAGGGCTCTGAGGGCATAGGCCTAAAAACGAAGGAGAAAGTGGTTAATCTTCAAGTAGCAAATCTGCTTGCCAAGAAATTGGAATCGGCAGGCGCAAAGGTTGTAATGACGCGCAAAGATGACTCCACCCTAACCTTACAGAAGCGAGTAGATATATCGATCAACAATAATGCGGACGCTTTTGTCAGCATCCATCATAATACATTTAAAAGCAGCAGCATGAATGGCACCATTACCTTTTATTATTCCGAGAAGAAGGATAAAAATTTGGCAAACTATATCCAAGCGGAATTAACCAGTCGTAACGGTTTGAAAGATCTTGGCACCCGATACGGCAATTACTTTGTTTTAAGAGAAAACCCGCAGCCTGCAGTACTGGTTGAGCTTGGCTTTTTGTCCAACCGCAATGAAGAACAGGTGATCCGGACAAAGGATTTTCAGGAGAATTCTGCTGAAGGGATCTATATGGGGATTGTGAAGTATTTTCAGAGTAAGAAGAAATAGTCATTACTCCTCATCCGCAAGGCAAAAAAACCTTAGCTCAATTAGTCCAGAGCTAAGGTTACTTTTTTTCTCATCGGTTTTTGCGAAAATCACTATCGAGGAGAATGGTAACGGGGCCATCATTGACCAATTCCACTTCCATGGAGGCGCCAAATATCCCTGTAGCTACTTCAATTCCTTTCTCTCTTAAGAGGCGATTAAACTCGTCATATAGAGCAGTAGCGCTTTCCGGACGGGCAGCATCGATAAAGCTTGGTCTGCGGCCTTTCCGTGCATCTCCATATAATGTGAACTGCGATACGGAGAGAATTGAACCGCCTACATCCGCTAACGAGAGGTTCATTTTCTCTTCCTCATCCTCAAAGATGCGTAAGTGTATGATTTTATCGACCATCCAGAGCAGATCCTCGAGCGAATCATCATGGGTAAAGCCTACAAGCAGGACCAAACCCTCGCCAATTTCTCCTGTTACCTCACCAGCCACCGTAACTTTTCCTCGTTTTGCCTTCTGTACGACTACTCGCAATCCATCCACCACCTAATGCAAGATCCTTCTGACGGCATATATGTCTTTTACCTGCTTAATACGGTCCACAACACGTTGCAGGTGTTCCAGATTTTTTATGGAGATTGTCATCAAGATGCTGGCCATCTTATTTTTGTCTGTTCGTCCTGTGACTTGCGAAAGATTGGTCTTTGTTTCATTTACTGCTTGCAAGACCTCATTTAATAGTCCGCGGCGATCTAGTCCTGTCACTTCCAAATCAACATGATAAAGCTGACCTTGCTGCGCCTCCCATTCCACTTCGATGAGCCGCTCCTGATCCTCTGTAGAAATATTTGGACAATCATCGCGATGCACCGAAATGCCGCGACCGCGCGTAATATATCCAACAATCTCATCACCCGGTACCGGATTGCAACAACGGCTAAAGCGCACGAGCAGATTATCGATGCCTTTTACACGCACCCCTTGATCTGGACCTCGCTTCGTTTGAGCCGGTTTGATTTCGGGAATGTAACTCTCTCCCTTTTGATCCTCACGCTCTTTGCGGTACATCTCCAAAAGACGGGTAACAATCTGCGCCGCGGTAATTCCGCCGTAGCCTACGGCAGAGTACATATCTTCCTCATCCTGAAAATTGAACCGGGAGCTTACCTCTTTGATATATTCTTCTTTGATTAGATCTTTGATCGCCACGTTATGCTTGCGAATCTCCTGTTCAATCGCTTCCCTGCCCTTTTGGATCGTCTCTTCGCGGCGCTCTTTCTTAAACCAGGCGCGAATTTTATTTCGGGCATGTGAAGATTTGGCAATCTTTAGCCAGTCCTGGCTGGGGCCATAACTGTGCTTGGAGGTAAGGACTTCAACAATATCGCCGGTATGCAGCGCATGATCCAGAGGCACGATTCTTCCGTTCACTTTGGCACCCACACAGCGGTTACCAATCTCGGTATGAATGCGGTACGCAAAATCAAGCGGAACGGAGCCCGCAGGAAGTTCTATCACATCACCTTTAGGCGTAAAGACGAAGACCAAGTCCGAAAATAGATCCATTTTAAGAGATTCCATGAATTCCTGGGCATTGCGGGATTCCTTCTGATACTCCAGCAATTCACGGAACCATCTTAACTTCTGATCTGTGCTTTGCTCATTTTCCGTAACTTTCTTTCCTTGCTTGTATGCCCAGTGGGCGGCGATTCCATATTCCGCTGTAGAGTGCATTTCATACGTACGAATCTGAACCTCTAAAGGCTCACCTTGAGGACCGATCACAGTGGTATGCAGCGATTGATACATGTTTGCTTTTGGCATCGCAATATAATCCTTAAAGCGCCCGGGCATAGGCTTCCACAGCGTATGAACGATGCCAAGCACTGCATAGCAATCGCGGACATTCTCAACAAGGACGCGGATGGCAAGGAGATCATAGATTTCGTTAAATTCTTTCTTCTGCAAGAACATCTTGCGGTAGATGCTGTAAATATGCTTTGGCCGGCCAGAGACTTCGCCTTTAATCCCCAGTTCATCGAGGCGTTTTTTAATCTCAGCCACAATCTGTTCAATATATGACTCCCGTTCAGTCCGCTTTTTCTTCATGAGATGTACGATGCGGTAATACTGTTGCGGGTTTATATATCGCAGGGCAGTATCCTCAAGTTCCCACTTGATGGTCGAGATCCCAAGCCGATGCGCAATCGGCGCAAATATCTCCAATGTTTCATTGGCAACTCTTCTTTGATCCTCTTCTGAGCGAAACTTCAATGTGCGCATATTGTGCAGCCGATCGGCCAGCTTGATCAAGATCACACGCACATCCCTTGCCATTGCGAGAAGCATCTTGCGGTGATTTTCCGCTTGCTGCTCCTCTTTGGACATATATTTAATACGTCTCAGTTTTGTCAATCCATCGACCAAGTTGGCTACCTCTTCGCCAAACTCTTCTTTGATCTGTTCAATGGTTACAGGGGTATCTTCCACCACATCATGAAGCAAAGCAGCCGCAAGTACAACTGCATCCATATGCAGATCGACCAAGATTTCCGCAACTGCCACCGGATGAGTAATGTAAGGCTCGCCGGATTTGCGAAATTGTCCTTCATGATACTTCTCTGCAAAGCGATAGGCCTTTTGTACAAAGTTTAATTCTTCCTCGTTCATATATCTATCTGCTTTGTCGAGCAGTTGTTCAATCCCCATAATTTCGTCACCTGTTTTTAATACAAAGTATTTCTATCTATTATCGTTAAATGCGCTGAAAAAGTAAAGGGATGGATTCCATATCCAGCCCTAAATTCTACAAAATTCTTTCTTCTTCGACAATATCTTTTCCAACCGTAGAATTAATATTGCACAAGCGAGAAGATATCATAACCTGCAATCGTTTTACGGCCTTCCAGATAGGAGAGCTCAATTAAAAATGCGCAGCCAGCAACGATCCCGCCAAGCTTCTCCACCAATTCAATCGTCGATTTGATCGTTCCCCCGGTTGCCAACAGATCGTCGCAAATTAAGACTCTCTGCCCGGGTTGGATTGCATCCTTATGCATCGCCAAAACATCTTTACCATATTCCTTACTATAGCTTGCCTCAACGGTCTCTCCTGGAAGCTTGCCGGATTTGCGAATGGGAACAAAGCCTACCCCAAGCGCGTAGGCCATTGGTGCTCCTACCACAAACCCGCGGGCCTCTGGACCTGCGATCAGGTCAATCGCTTTACTTTTGGCATATTCGTTCATGGTATCGATCGCTGCTTTGTATGCCTTGCCATCTTTAAGAAGTGTGGTAATATCCTTAAAACGAATGCCTTCTTGCGGAAAATCGGGAATCACACGAATCATTTCTTTAAAATTCATCGCACAGTTGCCTCCTTTAGTTCATTCCAATCCTCTCTGGAGTGCGTCAACCATTTTGATAAATCGTGAATTGATGAAAACACCAGTTCAGTCTCGACTTCAATCCGTTCCTTTTCTCGTCGATAGGTTATGGAATGTTCAAAGCTTTGCTTTTTGGGATTGTTTATTAAGGAATAATACCCTTCCTCTTCTTTGATGAATTGAAGTTCTTTAAAAACTTGGACCATAAACATCAGTTCTTCTTTAGAGAATCCCTTCCGTCTACCAATTTCCCATATTTTCATATCAAATGCAACAGTTTTATGTGTATAAAAATAGGAGTACAACCATTTAAATGCCTCTCGGTCCGGAATCTTTCTCAACCTCTGCTCGTTGATTTCCGTTCCAAAAAGAGACCAAATGCGTTCTACCTTATGTAATTCTTGAATTGCCCGCAGGGAACGAAAGGTGAACGGCAGGTCGTACAGAACAATTTGTGAAATCTGGGAATCGCACTTTTTATTAACCGCACTCAATATCAGACCATTCTGTGAAATCGCATAGAGAGAGATCGGGGTCCCTTTGACGAACTCCTCCAAATCCCGCTGATTTTCAGGACGAAAGTAGAGGATGGCCGTATATTCATTCAATGGGAGACGGACCAGATGTTCAAGGCGATTGCGTATCCCTCTGTGATCAAAGATTTGCAGTTGATGAATGGCAAAATCTTTTACCAGCAGTTGCGGTTTGCGTACGCCATTCCATTCATTGATAGAAATCTCGCCGATCACATCCAGCTTTGCATAAGGGCTTACCCATTCTTCCAGTTGGCCCAAGCGAAATCCTATCGCCTCTAATATGTGGTCATTCTGTTTAAAGGTCCACTTTAGATGTTCTCCATCTCTCCCCACTTTTCGCATTGAAGAGATTTCAACATCCTTGATGCAAATGACCGGTTCCGGGTTAGATGCCCCGAATGGCGCCAGGCGCGAGATCTGTTCAAGAAGAGAAAGCGTAACATCTTCCAGCCTGCACTCGATGTCCACTTCAGTCTTGGGATAAAGCTGCTCTTCGGTTAACTTCTTTTTAGCGAGTGTATTGATCTTCACTCTGAAAGGTTCGATCTCCTCAAGAGATATGCTTAAACCTGCCGCCAATCTATGCCCTCCATACTTCACCAACATCTCCTGGCACTCCGTAAGATTGGCAAAAAGATCAAATCCTTCTATGCTTCGGGCAGATCCCTTGGCTGTTCCTTTCTCTTTATCGATGGAAAGAACAATGGTTGGACGATAGTATTTCTCCACCAGACGGGAAGCTACAATTCCGATTACTCCTTCATTCCATTCCTCGCCAGCCACGACAAGCACGTGGCCCAATCCTTGCTCCAACCAAGCTGCTGCTTGCAATTCTGCCTCCTCATAGATCTGTTTTACAAGCTCTTGTCGTTCCTGATTAAGCCTATTCAATTGTTTAGCCAATTGGACAGCTTCTTCCCGATTATCCGTAGTGAGCAGCCGCACCCCAAGGTCAGCCCGCTCAAGCCGCCCGCCTGCATTAATGCGCGGGCCGACTGCAAAACCGATATGAAAGGAGGTTAAGACTTCATCCTCGATGCCGCTTTCCTTTAACAATGCTCTAATGCCAACATGGTTGGAATGCGTCAAAGCACGAAGGCCGCGAAAGGCAATCAGCCGATTTTCATCGATTAAAGGTACGACATCGGCAATGGTGCCAATTGCTGCAATGCCCAACCATTCCTCGGGAACCTCACCCAGCAGTGCCTGCGCCAATTTTAGAGCAACACCAGCTCCACATAGATAAGGGAAAGGATAATCACAGTCTTGCTGCTTAGGGTTGATGACCGCCAGGGCACGAGGAATCTCTTCCGGTGGTTCATGATGGTCGGTGATGATGACGTCGATGCCCAGTTCTTTTGCTCTTTCTACTTCAGCATATGCGGTAATGCCTGTATCTACGGTGACGATTAAGGAGATGCCTGCTTCTGCAGCCTTCTCAACCGCCTCAATATTTAGACCATATCCTTCGTTAAACCGGTCGGGGATGTAATAGTTGAATCGCGCCCCCAGTCGAGATAGCAGATGATGGAGAATAGTGGTGCTTGAAACCCCATCCGCATCATAATCGCCATAGACCAGAATCTGTTCATCTGCGGCGATGGCTGATTTAATTCTTTCTACAGCCTCTTTCATACCTTTCATCAAAAAGGGATCATGAAAGGTATTGCTCTCGATATTTAAAAATCTGTCCATCTCATCTGCAGTTCTTACTCCTCTTAGCCAGCAGAGACGTACTACAAGAGGATGAAGTTTGGTCTTTTTTGCCAAGAAGGCGATCTCTTCTTCGTCGATCTTCTTAAATTCCCAACGCGTTCTAGACCTTAACATTCTCCTCTCCTCCCATATTTCTCCAGAAATGCGAAGATGCTTGAGGCACAAAATAACCCACCCGGCTGAAGCTATCGCTGCGCCGGGCGGGGCCCCCGTCCGTTCCCCTAGGTTCTTTTGCAAAAAATTATAATTCTTCAAGGAGAACCGCAGGGCAATCAACCCGCGGTTCCCCGGTTAACCTCGATATTAATCATTCTGTAAGGCTGGCCTTACTTTTTTCTTCTTAAAATCCTGTTCCTTCCAGACGAGCCACAACTGGCTGGCGATGAAGATCGACGAATAAACTCCGAAAACAAGTCCGACCGTCAGCGCGAGCGAGAAGATCCGGATCCCTTCCCCGCCGAAAATCATCAGCGCAGTTGATGCGATCAACACCGTTAAGACGGTATTAATTGACCGCACCAAAGTCTGGCGAATGCTCGCATTGACCAGTTCCTCCAGGTCTTCAATCGTCTTCATCTTCATTCTCTTCATATTCTCACGGATGCGGTCAAATGTAACAATGGTGTCGTTGATCGAGTAACCGACAATGGTAAGCAGCGCCACAATAAAAGTGGTATCAATCTCAATCTGAAATAGAGAAAAGAAGCCTACCATCATAACAACATCATGAAGCAGTGCGGCCACTGCAGCAATGGCAAAACGATATTCAAAGCGAATCGTAATATAAATGATGATCCCAATCGAAGCGATCAAAACGGAATAGACCGCTTTCTTCGCAAGCTCTTTGCCAATCTCGGAGCTGATCGAAGATTCGCTTAGCGTAGTTCCTTCGCCATATTTGGCTTGATATGCTTGGCTTAGCTCTGCAAACTGCTCTTTGGTAATGGTGCCTTTATACCGCAATACCGCAGTTGTGGATGCTCCTTCACCCGCCGAACGAACGGAATCGGGAGTAAGGCCAATCTCTTTAGAGATGTTGATCACCTCTTCATCAACAAACGGCTTTCCAATCAGCACATCAACACGGGTACCGCTGCTGAAATCAACGCCAAGATTGAAGCCCCGGATTACGACTGACAAAATGCCGATCAAAAGCAGCACCCCAGAGATGACGAAGTATAATTTTCTGCGCTTTACAAAGTCCCATTTATAGTAAAACGGATTATAGCTCACTGATTTCACTCTCCTTTACACCGTAGTAAAACGGCTTGTTTAGCCAATTGCTGCGCACAATCAAGTTAAGCAGCAATCTGGACAATCCGACCGCAGTAATCATACTGATCACGATACCTAAGATCAGGATTACGGCAAATCCTTTGATTGCACTGGTACCGAAGATAAAGAGAACGGCGCCCGCAATCACTGTGGTCAGATTGGCATCAAATATCGTCCAAAAGCTGCGGCGGGAACCCGCACGGAATGAAGAGAGAAGCGTCTTGCCGCTGCGAATCTCATCTTTGATCCGCTCATAAGTGATGATATTGGCATCCACAGCCATGCCGACGCCCAGAATAAAGGCTGCGATCCCTGGCAAGGTTAATGTCGCACCAATCAAGACCATAAATAAAAGGGTTAGATAAATATAGGTTACCAAGGTGATGACTGCAATCACTCCGGGTAAACGATAAACAAGGATCATAAAGAGAAAGATGATCGCTGTCGCGATATAGCCGGCAAAGATCGCCTTCTTCATAGCCAATTGACCCAGGCTGGCACCCACGCTGTTGGAAGAAAGCTCATTGAGCGTGACGGGAAGCGCTCCTGCGTTTAGCAATCCGGCTAACTCCTTCGCCTCTTCTACTGTTCCTTGGGAGATGGTCGCCTCCCCGTTTGTGATTACGGACCTCACTACAGGATTGGTAATCATATTTTCATCAAGATAGATGGCGATCGGTCTATTAAAATATTGCCGAGTCAGCTCCTCAAATTTTTTGGCATCATTAAGCTTTATGGTTACCAATGGTCTGCCCATTTCATCAAAGACCACTTTTGCGCTGCCCTCTTTAAGATCCGCGCCTTTCAGCAAAATCTCTCCCGCCTCATTGCGGAAAGTTAAATTGGCTTCGGTGGCGAGCATTCTTCTTGCCGCAGTTTGATCGGTCACACCCGCCAATTGGACGCGAATTCGATCTTGGCCTTCAATGTCAATTTTGGGTTCTGCCACCCCGAGTGCCGAAATTCTCCGGTCAAGCACCTGACTGGTCTGCGTAAGGAGGTCTTTCGTTACCTTCTGGCCGTTTTCCGGGACCACCTGATACAGAATCTCAAAGCCACCTTTCAGGTCTAATCCAAGAGTGATTCGTTTTAATATATATTGAGTGGTTGTACCCATCAAAACCCCCATCAGAATCACGATTAAGAAAAAGATAAGTACTCTGTTCCATTTGACCATATACTAGTCCTCCTTATAATTACTCCTGGCACGTCCTAATTATAGGCAGTCAATATTTCTGCGTCAAACAAATATTTGCACACTATACCCCTTTATAAGCATTGATGGTAATCCAGTTCATATAAGCCGTAATCTTCAAACTCAAGATTTCGTTGACCAAACGGTGCAGAGGGGGCAGCTCCTTCTTGTATCGGTTTTGAAAGTATTGCCAGATCTCTTCTTTACTAACCTTATCGTATCCATATAATGCAAATTCTTCCGCCTTGCTTTGACAGAGCGCAAAGATCGCTTCCATCCTTTCCCCGTCAATAAGGTGTTCGAATACCTCTTCCTTGCGCTTTGCCTGCCTCTCCGTTTCAGAATTGCCCAACTTCATGATCAGCTCGTCCAAATTCATATCATTCATATTTTTCCCTCCAAAAGAAAAAGTCATCGCTTCCTGACTTGTCCAATATACATAAAGATATACGGACAAGTCGGTTAGGGGGATTATCCTTTCTATGAGTCGTCAAACTTTTTTACGAGGAGCTTTCATCCTGCTCATTGCAGGTTTAATAAGCCGAATGATCGGCTTCATACCGAGATTAATGTTGCCGCGCATCATCGGCACAGAAGGAATCGGATTATACCAGATGGCCTTCCCGCTGATGACATTCTTTTTAACCTTTGTCCGCTTCGGCTTGCACGTATCCATCTCTAAAATCGTAGCAGAAGCAACCGCCTCCAACAATCATCACAAAATAAGAAAAACCCTGATCCTTGCGGGCGGCATTGTCATTTTCTCCAGTTTGCTTTTTACACCCGTAATTATCGCGAGTTCCTTCTTTCTTGCGAGACATTTCTATACGGACGACCGCGTCCTTTATCCATTGCTCGCCATGACGCCGATTATACCGATTATCGCTCTTTCTACCATTATACGCGGGTATTTTCAGGGGAAGCAGAATATGTTGCCTACGGCAGTCTCATCCGTTTTGGAGACGATCATACGAATGATTGCCGTTCTGATTCTCGCCACGCTCCTGCTCCCTTATGGCCTTGGCGTTGCTGCTGCAGGTGTGATGATCGGCGTAGGGCTGGGTGAAATGGCCAGCCTTCTCTATCTTTTCACGCATTTCCGAAAGGCGCGTAAACATTTAACGGGTAAAAGAATGACCAAAGCGCTGAGTACGCATATCGACTCCTTTAAAAAGATCTTTGCGGAGATATGGAATATCTCGCTTCCCGTTACAGCTTCAGGATTAATCGGTACGGTCTCCTATACCATTGAACCGATCGTGGTTGCGCGCAGCCTTGCCCTTGCCGGCATTGGCTCACAGATGGCTACCTCTCTCTATGGCGAATTGGGCGGACTAGCCATCTTCCTCATCGCATTTCCAACCACATTTACTTATTCGTTATCGGTTTCGCTGGTTCCTGCCATATCCGAAGCCTATGCACAAAAAAACGAGTCCCTCATCAGACATAGACTCCATCAGACATTGCGTTTTACGATTATGATTGGTATTCCATTTTCGGTGATCTTTTACTTGTTTCCCCGACAAATCTGCGATTTGCTGTTCAGCGCGCCTCAGGTGGGGGAACTGCTCCAGATCTTAGCGCCATTCAGCCTCTTTCTCTATTTTCAGTCTTCACTGGCTGCCACCTTGCAGGGACTCGATATGGCCAAAGCGGCTTTTTACAATTCGCTCTTCGGTGCTGTGGTAAAGACCGGACTGATCTTCCTCCTCGGATCACGGCCAGAGTTAGGGATCAAAGGAGTGGCCATGGCGATCAACGCAGGGATGATGCTGGTCACCCTGCTTCACTATATGAGTGTTTCTGTGCGAATGAAGCTTAAAATGAAATGGGCAAACTATGCTAGAATCATCTTGTCCGCGCTGGTGATGGGAGTTATTGCCTCTCTTCTTTATACCCGCTTGGAGCAGACGCTCGTGATGCCAATCTCCCTGTTCATTACATTGCTGATCTCATCGTTTGTTTATCTGATCTCGCTCGTTCTTTTTCGGGCGGTAACCAGGGAAGATTTCCGCCGTCTGCCCTGGATAGGAAAGCGCTTCTAACTCATTGATCCTTCAGATCGACAAAGATATTGCCCATTTCATCAATGCTGGCAAAGAAGACCTTTTGAAAGTCAGTCGTGCCAAACTTTTTCAGCCTTTGTTTTAACCACAGGCGTGTTTTTCCCACTTTTTCAAGATTATGATCAATCACCTGGCCATCTATGATGACCGGAGTAGGGATACCGTTTATGATCGGTTTTATGCCCAGATCTTCGCGCGTAATCGCGCTCTTTTCCAACTTCTTTACGATGCTTAATTTTCCTGAGGGTTCAAGAACCGCAAACTCAACATCGGCTATGTTGCCAACATTCTTTTCACGAAGCTGCATCATCAAATCATCTAAGTTATAGCGATGTCTGGCCATTTCTCGATCGTTTATTCTTCCGTGCTCAATAATCACTGTAGGGCTTCCATCAAAAATATCGCGGATCTTCTTGCTCTTAAGCGATAAAAAAGAGATAAAAATCTGTGTGGCCACCAATATGAAAATGGGTAAAATTCCGTTCAATAAAGGCATCTTCGGATCTTCGATGGAAAAGACAGCGATCTCAGCAATCATGATCGATACCACGAAGTCAAAAACGGAAAGCTTGCCGATTTCCCGTTTACCCATAATCCTTAAGACGAATAAAATCACAAAATAAAGGAATAGGGTTCTAAGCAACATGATGGTTAACTCTGATTGCATCACCTTGCCACACTCCCTTAGGCTTCTCTTACCTTATAGTCTTGTGGAAGGAAGAACCGACTATTCCTTTTGCGCTTATGCACTTTATCCCAAGAGCGGAAGTAAATAACGAATATAGATGTAAATTGCGGCGATGGTCAAAGCGACTAAAGTTAGCGGGGCGCCCACTTTAAGAAATTTCAAATAGGAAATGTTATAACCTTCCCGCATTGCGATTCCTGCTACAATCACGTTAGCCGAGGCGCCAATCAAGGTCCCGTTTCCGCCGAGATCGGCACCAAGTGCAAGTGACCACCATAACACATCAAGAGCAGGGGCGTTCTGAGCCAAACCCATGCCATGACCGATATCCTGAATTAAAGGGATCATGGTAGCCACAAACGGAATGTTATCAATCGTTGCAGAAGCTATGCCGGATACCCAAAGGATTAACATGGATAATGCGGGTATACTATCAACGGTTCCTCCGGTTAAATCAAGCATCCATTCGGCAATGCTGGATATGATCCCCGTATCGACAAGGCCTCCAACCAAGGTAAATAATCCCGCAAAGAAGAAGATCGTCGTCCATTCCACCGAGTGGAATACCTCTTCGAGATCGTGTTCCTTTACGCCAAAAAGCATTAACAATGAGGCCCCGCCAATCGCGATCACCGAAGCATCCACCTCAATGACGGAATGAAGGGTAAAACCCAGAATGGTAAGAAATAAAATCACTAATGATTTCCATAATAATCCCCGGTCTATAATAGACGCATTGGCATCCAACTTCATCACTTCTTGCTGCTTCTCTTTATCGACACGCAGTTGTTTGCGGTAGATCAAAAATAAAAGCAACATCGTTGCAACAAAAATGATGAGAACGACGGGAGCCAAATTTATGAGAAAATCATTAAACGTAAGGTGTTTGCTGCTCTGCCCGATCATGATATTCGGAGGATCCCCAATCAGGGTAGCTGTCCCGCCAATATTTGAGGCAAGGACTTCAGAGATTAAGAATGGAATCGGATTGACGCCGAGCAGTCTAGTGATGGAGATCGTTACAGGAACAATAAGAAGAACGGTAGTTACATTATCCAGAAAGGCGGAAAGAGACGCAGTAAGAAAAGATAGAAGAATGAGGATTGCGATCGGATTGCCTTTCGCCAATTGCGCGGAACGGATTGCAAGATATTGGAATACCCCGGTCTTATTCGTAATGCCAACCAGAATCATCATGCCGATGAGAAGCGTGATCGTATTCCATTCAATATGATCTTTAAATGCCGCTTCGGTGGAGACAATCCCCAAACCAACCATCAATACTGCACCAATTAAGGCGACAACAGCGCGGTTAAATTTTTCTGTGATAATTAAGCCATAAGTAGCCAGGAAAATGACTAAAGCTGCAAATATATCAAATTGGGATACCCCATGTAAGCTATCTTCCATATAACCACCCTCCTCTGCGGAAAACCTTTTCTATAGAATCAGCATTTACTTATTCAATATAGCATCTGAATTGCAGAAAGCATCATAAATTTCCTCATCTCCTCATAGGTTGTAGTAATCGGCTTGTCAGCAGCAAGGCTATACTCCTTTGCGGACAAGTATGAAGATACCGGAGGGATCAGAGGATGAAACCGAATCTTTCTTCGCTTATACTTGCTGGCTTGCTTCTTATGCTAATAATCGTATTTGTGGGAGCGCTGGCCACAACCTTACTCTTTCAGTTTACCAACATCTCCGAGAGACAGATGCCCATCTTTACCTATACGGTCAATGCCATCAGCCTGATCGTGGGCGGTTTTATCGCTGGACGGAAAGCGGGCGAGAGAGGCTGGTTCTATGGCGGCCTGACAGGAATTTTTTATGGTATAATCCTGCTGCTGATTGCGTTTCTTGCATTTGATCTTTCCTTTTCGCTCAAGAGCCTTGCCTCATTAGTCTCTTGTTTTGCCATATCGGCCATTGGCGGCATATTCGGGGTAAATGCCGCACGATAATGATTTGAGGACCTCTAAAAAGAGGTCCTCCAGCTTTGCAACGAAAAATCTTGGCTGGCGCAAGCCTGTAGGTGCAGGCAATTGCCCAGTTGCACTTGAGTAGATAAAGATAGCGTATACGATCTTTACCTATCAAAAATTAATCCTTGATGACTGCATTTACAGCTTGTCTATCAAAGGTAAGCTTTACGTTTTCGCTTACCTTTACGACAACTGTCGTATCGTCCAAATCATGAATCGTTCCGTGAAGACCGCCAATGGTAACTACCTTATCTCCTTTTTGCAGAGAATTGATCATTTGTTGGCGTTGTTTTTGTCTCTTCTGATTGGGACGAATAAGCAGGAAATAGAAGAGGACAAACATTAAGATAATCATAATAATGGTTGAATATCCCGAGTAGGCGCTACCGATATCGTTGTTAGCCCCACCATCTGCCAGGAAAAACTTAGTCATGACGTAAAACTCCTTTCGAAATAGATTATTATTTATTGAAAGTTAGGATGATCCTAAAAAGCCCGGTTGCGATTTGCACCATAATATTGCTCAAAGAATTGATCGCGAAAATCAAGCAGGCGATCTTCCAGAATCGCTTCTCTTACCTTTTTCATCAATTGAGTCAAAAAGTAGAGATTATGATAAGTAGTTAACCGTATGCCAAACACCTCATTGGCCTTAATAAGGTGTCGTATGTATGCACGACTGTAATTGCGGCAGGTATAGCAGTCGCATTCCGGATCAAGCGGTCCGAAGTCGCGTTCATATTGCGCGTTGCGGATCACCACACGCCCTGAACTGGTCATGGTTGTTCCATTGCGCGCGATGCGCGTGGGCAATACGCAATCAAACATATCGATTCCTCGGATTGCGCCTTCGATCAATGCATCTGGAGATCCTACGCCCATCAGATAGCGCGGTTTGGTGCTGGGCAGAAGCGGAACTGTCCACTCCAGCGCCTCGTACATCAGCTCTTTAGGTTCACCTACACTTAATCCTCCCACAGCATAGCCCGGAAAGTCAAGACTTATTAGTTGACGCGCACTCAGCTCGCGCAGATCTTTGTATACCCCGCCTTGCACAATCCCAAACAGCGCCTGTTTATCCGGTTTCTGGTGTGCTTTCAGGCATCTTTCGGCCCAGCGGGTGGTACGTTCCAGGGAGTTTTTCACGTAACTATGATCCGCGGGATAGGGCGGACATTCATCAAAAGCCATAATGATATCAGCGCCAAGCGCATTTTCAATCTGGATCGCCTTCTCGGGGCTTAAAAAGAGCGCCTCACCGCTTAAATGAGAACGAAAATGGACACCCTCTTCTTCAATTTTGCGCATGCTGCTCAGACTAAACACCTGAAAACCGCCGCTGTCCGTTAGGATGGCCCCATCCCAATTCATAAAGGAATGCAGACCGCCTGCCTCCTCTACAATCTCCTCACCGGGGCGAATCCATAGATGATAGGTGTTGCTTAAAATGATCCCTGCTCCGATCTCTTTAAGTTCCTCCGGGCTCATCGTCTTGACGGTAGCAAGCGTTCCCACAGGCATAAATACCGGGGTCTCAATCACACCGTGAGGGGTATGGAGCCTGCCAAGTCTTGCACCAGATTGTTTGCATGTTTTAATAAGTTCATAACGTATGGCTGTCACAATAAAACCTCCGTATTTACTCAGATGAGCAACATCGCGTCACCAAAGCTGAAAAACCTGTATTTTTCTTTAATCGCTTCCTGATACGCCCGCAGGATTAACTCTCTGCCGGCAAAGGCGCTGACCAACATGATCAGCGAAGATTTGGGAAGGTGAAAGTTGGTGATCAGACCGTCAATCGCCTGGAATTGAAAGCCGGGATAGATAAAAATGTCCGTCCAACCTTGATCTGCCCGCAATTGGCCATTATATTTCCTTGCTACGCTTTCCAATGTACGGCAAACGGTTGTCCCAACCGCGATGGTCCTGCCGCCCTTCTTCTTGCATTCTTCAATCAATGCGGCATTTTCCGCTGAAATCTCATAAAATTCGGCATGCATTCGATGCTCTTCCACCTGATTGACCGAAACGGGGCGAAATGTTCCCAAACCTACATGAAGCGTAATATAAGCGAGCTTTATACCTCTTTCTTCCATCTCCTTGAGCAATTCGCTGGTGAAATGGAGTCCCGCCGTGGGAGCGGCTGCCGATCCTTCATGTCTGGCAAAAACCGTCTGATATCGATCCTGATCTTTTAATTTTTCACGGATATAAGGAGGTAAAGGCATCTCCCCCAATTGTGCCAAAATCTCCTGGAAGATTCCCTGGTAGAAAAAGCGCAATAACCTTCCGCCCGCTTCCGTCTCTCCTTCGCAAAGGGCGGTGAGCGTACCTTCGCCAAAATGAATCCGTGTGCCTGTTCTTACTCGTTTTCCAGGCCGGACCAAAGCCTCCCAGAGATCTTTTTCTCCTTCCCTGCGTTTCAGCAGCAATACCTCAATCTTTGCTCCCGTATCCTCTTTATGCCCATATAATCGTGCCGGTATCACCTTTGTGTCATTTAATACGATACAATCACCGGGTTCCAGATAAGAGAGTATATCGACAAATCTCTTATGAACGATCTGTTCTTCTTTACGTTTCACTACCATCAGGCGTGAAGCGGTACGCTCTTTCAGCGGCGTTTGCGCGATTAGTTCTTCGGGTAAGTTAAAGTCAAACAAATCGACTTCCATGCGATTCATCCTATTCTATCGATAGCAGATTTACTTGTTCACTATAGTAGTGTTTCAATATTTGTTTATAGTCATACCCCTGCTCAGCGAGCCCCCTTGCGCCCCACTGGGATAATCCGATCCCGTGTCCATATCCTTGACCGATAAAGCGGAAGCTGGGATAGGTGGTGATTACGCGGAGACCCGTTTTGCCGTATACAACATAGGAATCCCTGGCTTGTCCGGTCAAACTGGTGACGCGATTCCCCGCGCTTACGACCGAGATCGGCTCCTTTGATTTGGGATATTCGCGAATAGTTCCGCCTGAGCCCAATAGAGTATAACTGCCCATCTCTTCCACTTCAAAAAGCGTGCTTTTTAATCCGCCCAACACCGTGCGAAAACTGTCCGGCGAGCTGACGGTGATCGGCACATGATTCGCCGTCATTGCGGTGACGCGACCGGATGGGCCTCTCTCTACCACTTTCAACGATTCAATGGGAGCCGTATGCGGCAAGAGATTGGACGAACCTGCGCGAGAATTGAGAAGGTTCATCAACGTCAGTCCGTCAATCGGACCTTCAACCCAGTTATACGCATTGTTCTCGTTTACGGTTTCAAGAATCACCACTTTTTCCCCTCGCTTGAATTTGTCCAAGCTTTTGAAGCTGGTGCCAGGACCGGTGCGAAAATTGACCGTGCTGCCATTGATCTCCCCAATCGGCAGCCCGACCGGATTTTTATTTGCGGTCAGTACCACATAATCGGAATGCACATAGCCATAAGTTCCATTTTCCCGTTCAACTCTGTACCATTTGGCTGCCCTCTCCTGTGCAACGTTGTCGGGGCTCTGCACTGATGTGAGATAAGGAATGTCTTTACCCCATGCTTCCTTTCCTACCGCCGTAATTCCTCCGGCGTTGGAGGAGTACAAGGCTTCAACCACGCTTCCTTGATAGACAAGCACCTGTCCGCGGGTGGCAAGAACGGCTTGACGAACATCTTCTGCCTCATTCTGAACTCCGTAATAGGCTTGGTCGTAGGTTGTATCCGTCACGTCTGCAATCCCGTAACGATTGCCTTTGGAAAGCACAAACGAACGCGCGATTACGGCTTGAGCTTTCAAAGCCTCCATCGGCCAACCGGTTGCCATCTCTGTCCCCACAACGGAGAAAAGGTATTCTTCCAGAGGCAGTTCATTGATTACCGCCAGCTTCCCGCGGTTAAAGGCAAGTTCCATTACACCCCTATACTGGCGATTCTCCTTTTCGGCTATGCCAATGGTAGCACTCCCGCCTTCTGACAAAGGACGCAGGAGAATCGTTTCGTTCACAGGCATCAGATATTGAGGCAAAAGTTGCCGCTGCGCATCCAAAAGATTCTGACGCAGGAGGATATTGCTGTTGTTGAGGATGGAAAGGTTTAAAGCCGGAAACGTCAAACTTACTTCTTGCAATAATGAGGTCAGCTCTGCCTCTGTCGCCTCATTGCCAATCACCACTTGATAGGCTGCAAGATTCGTATCGCCAATTGCATGGGCAAGATAAGCATCAAAACCTGCATCAAGCAAGGTATTTACCAGTTTGTTCGCTTCCGTCCCATCCTGATAGCTTCCGGATGTTAACGCATATGGACCCAATATCTCTTTCCCGACGCCATATTGGGATTTTAGCTGGTTGAGCTTTAGCCAGGCTTGATCATAGGTCGATTCATCACCGGTAACAATGCGATAGAACGTTTTACCTTTGCGTGTATAGGTGATGATCTGTGAAGGAAATCCGTTAAGCCGATTGACGATCGATAGCGCCTGATTCAGGTCGCTTGTCTCCTCAACCAGGATGCGGTATTGATTCAGGCGAAAGCTTGCCGCTTGTTTCGGGTTTACCTTGAGATATGAAAGGTTCTTGCTTTTTGAGATCACTTCGAATCCCGATTCTCCTGTAAAGGTAACAGCAGGTAAACTTAAATTGTATGTTCCTCCTGTCTCAATGAAAAGAGCGACGCGAATATTTTTTCCCGGTTGCTCTCCAGCAAAGGCAAGAGGAGTATGTATGGAGATGAACAGCGCAAATACTAGGAATAATAGAAGGATTCTCTTTCTCATTCTTGCTATCTCACCTCTCACTTCTCGTGTGGATAGGGCTTGCCAAAATGTTGATAGGCACTTTCAGTTGCAATTCGCCCACGCGGGGTGCGGCTGATAAAACCGATCTGCATAAGATAGGGTTCATATACCTCTTCAATGGTGTGACTCTCTTCACCGATGGAAGATGCCAAGGTATCCAATCCTACCGGCCCGCCTTTATACAGTTCCATGATGGCGAAGAGATATTTGCGATCAATATGATCAAGTCCCCTTCTGTCTACCTGCAGCCTTTCCAATGCCGTTGCGGCCAGCTCTGCTGTGATTCTTCCATCGCCTTTCACTTGCGCATAATCACGGACGCGTTTCAAAAGGCGGTTGGCAATGCGGGGGGTTCCGCGCGAGCGCATCGCAATCTCGTGAGCGCCTTCACCATCAATGGGGACATGTAAAATCTCGGCAGCGCGGGTGATGATTTGCGTTAACTCATCCACCTCATAATACTCCAGCCTCTGCACCACTCCAAAACGGTCGCGCAAGGGTGAAGAGAGCAGGCCTGCCCGCGTTGTCGCGCCGATTAATGTAAAAGGCGGAAGATCCAAGCGAATCGAACGCGCACTCGGCCCTTTGCCGATCATAATATCTAAACAAAAATCTTCCATACACGAATAAAGAACCTCTTCCACAGAGGAGTGCAAGCGGTGGATCTCATCGATAAAGAGTACATCGCCTTCTTGCAAGTTGGTAATAATGGCAGCCAAATCACCCGCACGTTCAATGGCAGGGCCAGAGGTGATGCGAAGTCTCACCCCTAATTCATTGGCGATAATCTGTGAAAGGGTAGTCTTCCCCAAGCCGGGCGGACCATATAAGAGAACATGATCCAGCGACTCTTTGCGCATCTTGGCAGCCTCTATAAATACTTTAAGATTTTCTTTCACCTGTTTTTGACCAATATATTCGGAGAGAAAGCGCGGACGAAGCGACAAATCCTCCACTCCATCTTCCGGCATCATCTCCGCGGTTATGATTCTCTCCTCCATCCATCTCACCCCACAAGGAAAAATTAAAATCTCTGTAACATCGCTAATACTTGCCGGATTAGCTGTTCTGCAGGCAGATCAGGATTCTCTTTATGGATTTCCTGCAATAGGGGAAGTGCCTCTCTTTCTTGAAATCCCAGCACAAGCAAGGCTTCCAGAGCTTCGTGAAGATTTTGCGCCTCTCCTGGCTGATGTTGATGAGGTCCAGCGGAAGAATTGAAGAGTCCGGGATCACGTGAAAAGCCTTCTGTTTTCAGTTTATCTTTCAGATCAATAATGACCCGTTTTGCCGTCTTCTCGCCGATTCCGGGGAATCGTTTCAAAAACTTGACATCTTCCTGGGCGATGGCTAACGCAATCTGTTGCGGGGTTGAGTTGGCAATGATCGCGCTTGCCCCCTTCGGTCCAATACCGGAAACCTCCAATAAAAAACGAAACATCCTGCGCTCTTCACGTGTCTGAAACCCGTACAGAACTTGCAGATCTTCCCTTACATGATGATGAAGGTAAAGCATGATCTGTCGATCTTCATCTACTCTTATGGCGCTTGGATTGCCGCAAAAAATCCGATAACCGATCCCCCCCGCCTCAACAACTACATGATCAATATCCGTATAGGTTAATGTTCCTTTTATGTAATCGTACATCTTCTATCCTCTCACCTGCCATCTCTCAGTTCTGAAATGCGCATGTGTAATTGCTACGCCCAAGGCATCCGCCACATCGTCCGGCTTGGGCTCAGCTTTTAAGGAAAGTAAAACCCTAACCATCATCTGAATCTGCTTTTTCTCAGCCTTGCCGTATCCAACGACCGCTTGTTTCACCTGCAGCGGCGTGTACTCATATACTTTGATCTTGGCTTGCTCTGCCGCAAGCAAGATCACTCCGCGTGCCTGTCCGACCGTAAAAGCTGTCGTCGTATTGGTATTAAAGAACAGTTTTTCGACCGCCATCACTTCGGGCTTATATTGTTCAATAATCTGTTTCATCCCCAGATAGATTTGCTGAAGCCGTTCGGGCACTCCAAGCTCTTTGGGTGTCTGTATGGAGCCATACTGCACCGGCTGGATGTCCCCGTTTCTGTCATCGATCACACCATATCCGACAATCGCGATTCCCGGATCAATCCCCAAGATCCTCATTGATTCCTCCATCCGTATTTTCTCATGGGCGTCAGCCTCATTTTTCCTTATTCCTGTATTGTATCAGAAAAGAAGGATGAACGGTATATAAAGGGATTTTGAATTAATCGCAAAAAAGAAAAAGCCCATTTTCGGGCTTATCTAAACTTTATCTGATCTCTCTTTCCTCTTCGTCATGGCTCATTACTGCATACTCGCCATAAGTGGAGAGGATGCTGTTGAATTCGGCAAGCGAGGAAAAATGGATTCCTTGCTGCAATTGATTGATCTCCTCGGCTGGCAATGAGGTTTCCAATCTTTCAAGATCGATTTGGAAAAAAGTTTGAATCACATTATTCTCTTTCGGGTCCCCTTCATATAAGGTTAACATTCCGTTGCGATCAACACCGATCACGCCTTTCTCTTTCAACACGGGCGAAAGATCGTCTACTTTTCTTTCAAAGATATATTTTCCTTGTTCTTCCTTAATAAATGTTAAATTCTTGGCCAGTTCATGAAATTGGTCCATCTCTTTGGTTGAAAAAGTTCTTCTCTCCTCTACCATGGGGCCAAGAAGATACCGATTCTGAATAACCATTTCCAATTTTTGCGCAGCTAGCACCGCTGCGGCTTCCTGGTTATGATCAGCTTGATCTGATCGGTCACTTGCATACCATCTAACCCCCACTGTAAGCGCGAGAACGATGAACGATGCCAATATCAGGGCAGGTCGTCGATTGCGTAATTTTTGACGTAACCGTTTTACCCAACCAGCCATTTGCTTATCCCTTCTTTCCGGAAATATTCCAAACCAAGGTTTTCCTCTATTTTTTCCAGAAAGAAGCGATTTATGCGAGCTTATGATTTGGATATTGCTTCCGACAGGTGATTTGACATTTTTGATCTTTCCATCTGCTGTTGCTTGGCGGCGAGTCCCGGAAGTGTGAGCAGATAAAATAGAGAAACGGCTAGCAAGCAGCAGCCCACACCATAAAAGAGCATATCTACATTTACCCACTTGGGGAAGGTGATCGCAATCGCTCCCAGAGTAACGGATTGGGCAAGCATCATTAAAGGATTAATCCACCCCTGTACTCTTCCCATCATCTTCGGATCAACGATCTGCGGCATCCAGCCGCCAATGGCAATGTTAATTGGACCCAGGAGCAATCCGATAAAAAGAGCTACAACATAAAAGAGAAATTTATTAGGAACGATTCCTCCCAGGACTACCAGGACGCCAGTTAGAAATACTCCGCCGATAATCATCATATATAATTTCATCTTCTTGGCTATGATTGAGCCGATGACACTGCCCATCATTAAACCGATGCCAAACGTGATCGAAAGGAATACAATACTGCTCTCGTAATGGATCGGATCAAGCTTGTATTTCATCACATACATCAGCATGACCGAAAAACCGCCATTGACGATGCCGAAGATAAAAAAACCGATGATTAAGAAGGAGAGCAGGCGATATCTTAAGATATAGATGAGTCCGGCGTTGAAATCTTTAAATACATTTCTCAAGTTAAGCTCTCTAAATCTGGTTTTGCCATTGGGAAGACGCACCTCTTCGCTAATCTCGCATCTGCGGATCATCCACCCTGAAAGGAGGAAGGCGACCGCATCCATGATCACCGCTCCCTGCAATCCAACATAACGATAGAACAAGAGACCGAATGCCGTGCTGAATAACATAAAGATGCTCATCACCATCTGATTTAGTCCGGCTGCCGTTGTATAATCCTCTTTGGTTAAAACCCCTTGTACCAAAGCAGCTTCGGCCGGCGCGAAGAAATTAGCCACAGCGCTGCGCAGAAAGAGGATCGCGAAAATAAGAGGCATCCAGCCCAGCATGACGGCGCCAAGAAAGCAAAAAGATAATCCCGCACTTATCCAATCGCTATTGGCGGCTATCTTTTGCCGGTCCATTCGATCCGCCATCACACCAACGATAAAAAAGACAAATAATGTGGGCAAGGAATACATCATCTCTGTTAACGATGTATAGAAAGGTTGTTCGCCAAAACGATCCAACAGATAAAACGCAAAGGCGGTCATCCCAACCTGTCTTCCAAATTGTGAAGTAACGGTCGCAAAAAACAATCTGCGATAGTTTCCATTTTTGAAAATGCCAAGTAAATTTTTCTTTGTCATTGGTTCCTCCCTGTTTCCTGTCGTGTGATGTTTAGAGCATAACATCAACGGTTAGAAAATCCATCCGTCTCAGGGAGGAAAGATCATTTCACTTGAGAAGGATTTTCTTGGTTATTTGCACTATTGCCATATCTGACGGACATAGCGAATCCGTGCAATGAGATAGTAGATAAAATATGAGCAAAAAGTAATAAAAACAACAAGATAAAAGGCAAACCAGAAATTTGTTCCGGGACTAATGCTATTGACCACTAAATTGTCATAATCGATCATTGCCACATAGCTGTGGATGAGCGCAAAGAGAAATGGAATGAAGAATAGGAACAGCAACTCAATATTAAGAACTTTGCTAACTTCCTTCTTATTAAAGCCCATCCTGCGCAATGCCGTAAATTGACGGCGATCCTCATCCAGTTGGGTAAAGAGTTTAAAGTAAATGGTGCTGCCGCAAGCGAGGATAAATAAGATGCTGATAAAGAAACCGGCAAACAACATAATCGAGAATAGCTGTTGAGCTCCCAGAGCTGAAGAGATGGTATCAGATTGATAGACCTTCCCTTCGTCAAGTCCATAATTTAACAGTTCTTCTTTTATTCCATTTATCATTGGATAGCTGTCCTTCCATTCCGCAATCATAAAGCCGTATGATCGCCATCGTTCGGCAGACGAAGCTTCCCCATTGAGCGATTCAAACTCTTGATCGGGCACTACCAACAGGGTATATGGGTCAATGTTGGAAAAATTGATCACGCGGGTAGTTTTATTTTGACCTTGTATAGTATAGCTTCTCTTTGTTCCATTTACCTCCAGCTTTAGTTGCTGGGAAGGCGCAAATTCTCCCATAAATACCGGATGCGGCACATAAAGCTTTGCTTCCCCATCTTCAGGCGATTCCTCCGGTTTTAGATATTGGGCAATACTCGGATGTGCCAATCGTACGACTTCAACCAATTTTTTAAATTCCGAATCTGCGATTACCCAAGTATCAAAATCCCGTCCATCTTTAAAAAACTTGCCTATTAGCAGAGGAGTTTCAACATGGTAATCGATGTGAAGATTCCATTCCTTCATTTCTTTTTCAACCCATCCAGATAAAGGCAGGTCCGATCCTTCATTGGCAATTACTTGTAAGCTAAACGGATTTTCACGGAGGGCATTCACATTTAAAACCTTCATCGAGCTGTATACTGCCCCCATTGCGGTTAGAACGATCGCGGTTAAAACTGTAATTAAGGTAAGCATTCTCGTCTGGTCCTTGATGCGGTAGGCCATTCTTGAAACGATCAATAAAGATCTCCCTTTTAAGGGCCGTCTGCGCAGCCTTTGCAAGACAAAAACAATTAATTGGCGATAGACAAGATAGGTGCCGATGATGGTGAAAGAAATAATGGGAATGACATTTAAGATAAACGCTTCACTCATATAAATAGCCATCGCGTAGGCACTTCCAATCAGTGCGACTCCCAGTACCGCAAGCATCACAGAGCTTCGCGGCGGTTTCTGCGTTTCTCTGCCGCCAATCAATAAGCTCTTGGGCGTATAGCGCGATACCCGCAAGGAGACGATAATTCCATCCAATAAAAAAACAAGACCAAACAAGAGGAGGGTTGAGATGATCGACTTGCCTGATACTATAAAAGGAATTGCGACCGATAAATCAAGCAGATTGCTCATGGCAAGCAGAAAAAGCTTTCCGAATAGCAAACCTAACCCCATTCCAATGAGGATTGCAGCTCCTCCAAGCAAAATGCTCTCATAAAACAGCAATCGAGCTACTTGACTCCGCTGCATACCCAGGATTAAAAAGAGACCAAACTCTTTTTTACGTGATCTGATCAGTGCTGCATGAAAAAAGAGGATGAAAAAGATCGCAAAGAAGATCGTAATCCATCTGCAGATTTGCAGCAGCAATTTCGCAGTTTCATGCATATAACCATGACTAACGGCAGGATTATTCACAAATAGGGCAAACATAAAAAAGACCATGACGGACGCAGAACTCGACAATAGGTAGCCAAAGTAGCGACGGAGATTCCCCAAACTGTTCTTAAGCGCCAACTTACGCCAATTCATGCCGATTCCCCTCCAATGTGGCTAATGTATCGAGAATTTTCTGGAAGAATGGCTGTCTCTCCGTCACGCGGTCTAGTTGTGTATATACTTGTCCATCTTTTATAAATATGACGCGCCTGCAATAGCTAGCAGCAAACGGATCATGCGTAACCATTAAAATTGTTGTCTCGCGTTCTTCATTTAATTTTTGGAACAATTCCAGCAGTGATCTTGCGGAGGCAGAATCAAGATTGCCCGTTGGTTCATCGGCAAGCAGAAGCTGCGGGTGATGCACCACTGCCCGTGCAACAGCCGTCCTCTGCTGTTGACCGCCTGATAACTCATAGGGATAGCGATTCATCTTATCGGATAATCCGAAATAGGCAAGGACTTCCGCTACCCGTTGTTTGACCGGACTTCCCTTATGGCCATCCAGCGCTAATGGCAGCCCTACATTTTCGGCTACCGTGAGTGTATCCAGCAGATTATAATCCTGGAAGACAAATCCCAACTGGCGTCGTCGGAAAATCGCCAGTTCGTTTGGGCTTAGCTGGGCCAGATTCTGTTGATTCAAAATTAATTCGCCGCCCGTAGGTATATCAATACCTGCAATCATATTGAGGAGAGTGGTCTTCCCGCTTCCTGAAGGACCCATCACCCCAACAAACTCTCCCTTCCCCACCTCAAATGAGATTCCACGCAACGCTTGGTAGATAGCTCCATTCCCTTTCCCGCCATATACTTTGGTTACGTTTTTTACTTTTAAGATAGACATTTCATATCCTCCCTTACATTATTATCTCTCTCTTCTCCACGGAACTGATTATGCCATATGGCGGAAGGATTTACCTTTGCAGCACCTTACAATTTAATCGGTTAAGGTGACAATTTTGTCACCTTGCTACCTGATGATATTCGGGTCGATCGATCACTAAAGTGACCGTAGTTCCCTCTCCCTCTTTAGACTCCAATAAAATCCGATGCCCTAGCCGTGCGGCTACTTCCTTCACTAAATAGAGTCCCATTCCGGTTGCCCGCGAGTAGTTTCTTCCATTGACTCCAGTGTAGAACGGTTCGAAAACGTGACGGAGATCCTTGGCAGGTATGCCGATTCCTTGATCTATAAAATCTATCTTTATCTCTTTTTCACAATTCTCGATACGAATGAGAAAAGGGGTCGCAGCCTCCCTTTTCCCCCGATTCTCCGCTTTTACCCCGTACTGCAATGCATTTCGAATGATCTGTTCAATCATAAATCTAAGCCACTTTCGATCTGAGTAAACATAAATCTGATCGCCAGCCGCTTCGATTTTCGGATAAAGAGCATAATGAATCCACTCGTGTTTATGTTGGTTTATCTCTTGCCGCACAAGATAAAGAAGCTCGATGCTCTCCATTTCCGCATCAAAGGAGAATGCATTAAGCCTGGCTGTATAAAGCATCATGTTGACCGCATGGGTTAACCTTGCACGTTCCTCTCCTAAACTCCCAGCGATCTCCACCAGTTTCTCTTGCACTTGTTGTTCCGTATCCATCATCCTTAATTCATCTTCCAAAAGCTGAATTACGGTTAAAGGAGTCTTCATCTGATGTGCAAATCTTGTTACAAAAAGCTCATAAAATTCTCTTTTCTCTTCAATATCATTTAACTCTTGCATATAAAGGCCATGATATTTGTGCAGAAGTTGCAAAAAAAGATGCTGTTCGTTGCTCCCTGCCTGGGTAAAAGTACTGGCCGAAGCCAGTTTTCCCGAACTCTTCAAACGAGCATTTGCTTCCTTATAAAAAGCGGTTCTAGCGCGATACTCTATGACGATGGCAGCCAACAAAGCGAGCAATCCAAACAGGCATGCGTAGATGATAATCGATATGGGGAAGGTCAGTTTTGCCATACGAGCATATAAATAAAGAGTTAATAGCCCTAAAATCGTACCTAGACAAAAAAAGAGGACAGTTACCCATCTGTCCAAGCAATAACGAATAAAATTCATCATTGATTCCCTCCGACATCTTCACTAATTTCAAGGCGATAACCTTGCCCACGAACCGTATGAATGCAATCCGCAAGTCCGATCATCGTCAGCTTCTTACGCACCCTGGCAACATTGACCGTTAGGGTATTATCATCTACAAATTGTGTATCATCCCAAAGAGCCGTAAGCAAGCGGTCGCGTTCAACCACCTTTCCCTTTGCCTCCATCAATAGCGTAAGCAGTAGTCTTTCCGTAACTGTCAGCGTCACCCTGCGTTCTTCATAACTGGCAACATTTCTTTCAATATCCAAAGAAAGCCCTTGATAGGTAATCTCATTCTTTTCCGTCCCGTCCGCATATTCACCGTATGTCCGGCGAAGAATCGCTTTAACTTTGGCAATCAGCACCTCGGGATGAAATGGTTTGGTCATGTAATCATCCCCGCCATTCTCCAAAGCCATTACCATATCCATATCTCCGGATCGCGCAGATATAAAGAGAATTGGCACTTTGGAATGGAGACGAATCTTTCTGCACCAATAAAAGCCATCGTAATAAGGCAGGTTGATATCAAGAATAACCAATAGGGGATTTATTTGCATAATCTCTTGATCAATCTGTTCCAAATCAGTTATTTGGTATGCATCATATCCAAATCTCTTTAATTGACCTTCTATCAGGTCGGCCAATTTTTGATCATCCTCTACGATCACAATTTTGGCATTAGACGGATTTTTTTTCATATTCCCTCACCAGCTTCGGCAACCGAAATAGATAATAAATTCCTACCAACAAGAAGGATAAACCTAATCCATAGAAGGGCACCTCCACAGAAACAAATTTGGGAAATGCGACCGCAATGATGGCTAAAGTGATAAACTGTCCTAACATGATAATGGGATTCATCCATGCCTGCACCCTTCCCATCAATTTTTTATCCACGATTTGCGGCAGCCATCCTCCCGCCGCAATATTGGAGGGCGCCACTGCAATTGCGGCAAAGAAGACCAAGATAAAGAAGGTCCATGTATGGTCCACAAAGGGTGCAAAGAGAGTCAGCAAGCCGCTTAAAAGCAAGGAGACAATCAGGATCTGATGCAATTTCACCCTTCGAGCAAGAATCGTTCCCAGCAAGCCCCCGATCAGAACACCTGCGCCAAAAAAGATACTCATCAATACCGAGTTCTCTTTATATGCATCGGGAGCCAGTTTGTATTTGATCAAGTAGATGGGCATCAGGCTAAAGCCTGAATTAATGATTCCAAACAAGAAATATCCGATCATAAGGGCAAGCAGCAATTGATTTTTAAGAATATAAATCAGCCCTGTTTTAAAATCCCTGAATATATTCGTGATATGTAGGTGGCTCCATTTTGACTTGCCGTTTGGCAGCCTCGTCTCTTTTTTGATTTTACAGGAGCGTATCAGAAGACCGGATAATAAAAAGCTGAAAGCGTCGATCAGAATCGCTCCTTCAATTTGCAGATGGACATAAGCAAGCGTCCCTAAGGAAGTTCCAAAGACAAGGAAAAAACTCATCAACAATTGATTTAACCCTGCAGCAACGGCATATTCTTCTTTCTGAAGAACACCTTGAATCAATGCTGTTTCAGCAGGTACAAAAAATTTGGAGACAGCACTTCGAGTAAATAATAACAAAAATATAAGCGGTAACCACCCAATCCATACAGAGAGTAAGAAGAGAAGGCTGATTCCCGCATTGATCCAATCACAGTTGACGGCGATCCGCTGCCGATCGAAACGGTCTGCCAAAACTCCCACAATAAAAAAAACGAATAACGTGGGCAAGGAGTACATCATCTCCGCGATCGTGGCGTAATATGGCTCTTTGCCAAAGCGATCCAAGAGATAGAAGGTGAAGGCAACTATGCCAATCACGCTTCCCAATTGCGATAAAAAAGCTGCGAAAAATAACCTTCTGTAATTTGTATTGTGAAAAACCCCGAGTATCCTTTCTCTCTCCAATATGTCTCCACCTTACTGTCGTGTAATCATCATAAGATGTAATCGGGTTCATGCTGTTTATCATTTAACGATAAGTGGCGTGTGTAAAATTGAGAATTTCCTGCTCATCTTATTTAACTAAAGTTACAGCAGAGTTTGCAACTTATTTTCATTTTCCATGCAGATTATTTGCTTAAGTCTATATTTATGTTTGAATTATTCTCTCATCTGGAGTACATTAAAACTATATACAGAACATTAGGAGGGAAATTGTTATGCCTATGGTAACCGGCCTGGAAGGCGTAGTTGTAGCAGAAACAAATATTGGCCTTGTAGATGGGGAAAAAGGGCATCTGGTCTATCGCGGTCATTGGGCAAAAGAACTGGCCATTACAAAAACGTATGAAGAGGTTGCTTATTTATTGTGGTATGGAAAATTGCCGGACCAATCGGAGCTGGAACAATTTAAGAAGCAACTGGTTAAAGAGCGCGAACTGCCTGAATACATAAAAAAGATGATTGAACTTACACCCGAGAATGTTGACATGATGAGCGTCGTGCGCACCATGGTCTCTGCAATTGGCAATGATTCATTCGGATGGCCGCCTACGCTGGATGAGGTGATCTCCATCACTGCCAAAATACCGACCATTATTGCATATCGCTACCGCTTGATCAATGGTCAGAAGCCGCTTGATCCGCGAAGCGATCTCAATCATACCGCCAACTATCTCTATATGTTAACGGGTACTGAGCCTAGCACCGCACATATTCGTGCGTTAGATGCCTATCTGATTCTTACGATGGAGCATGGCATGAATGCATCCACATTTACTGCGCGAGTGGTCGGTTCCACCCGATCTGATCTTGCTTCTTCAATCTCTGCCGCTGTAGGCGCTTTAAAAGGTCCCCTCCATGGAGGAGCTCCTTCTGAGGTCTCCGATATGCTGGAACAGATTGGCACGAAAGAGAATGCAGAACCCTGGATCCGCTCGCAATTAGAGAAAGGTGAACTGTTGATGGGCTTTGGCCATCGCGTCTATAAAACATATGATCCTCGCGCTGAGGCGCTAAGCGTGGTTGCAGAAGAGCTTTCGAAAGAGGATCCCTATTTTGAATTGGCCCGTTATGTAGAGAAAAAATGCCTTGAATTGCTGGCAGAGTACAAGCCTGGCAGAAAGATTTATACCAATGTTGAATATTATGCAGCGGCGGTTTTAAAAGGAATCAATCTACCGCCTCAACTGTTTACACCTACTTTTGTCGTTAGCCGTGTCGTCGGTTGGTCGGCCCATCTGATCGAACAGGCTGAAGTAAACCGCATTTTCCGTCCGCAATCCACCTATGTGGGTGAACTGCCTGCCGAGTAATATAAAGAATGCCCTACAACTGTTCAGAATGAACATTTTGTAGGGCTTTTATTTTACTGCCAAGAACAGATCTGTTTATCTTAAGCGGCGCAATACTCCCGCTGATTCCTCTATCTGAACCGCGTCATCCTTACCCCAGAGCGGCCATCTCTTCTTCATCGATTTCAAAGTTTGCGTAAACATTCTGGACATCGTCAGAGTCCTCCAACATATCCATCAGCTTAAGCATCTTCACAGCATCTTCGCCCGTAACCTTTACGGTGGTAGAAGGAATCATGGTTACCTCGGAGGAGGATACAGATACCCCTGCATTTTTAAGCGCATCTCGTACCGATTCGAGCTCTTCAGGGTTGGTATATACAGTGAAGGAATCTGCTTCAACTTCAATATCCTCTGCCCCTGCTTCAAGAGCCAGCATCATGAACTCGTCCTCATCTCCCTCATATTCTTCGCGGTTGACCATAACCACTCCTTTTCGCGTGAAAAGGAAGGAGACGCATCCGCTTTCGCCCATATTCCCTCCATTTTTGGAGAAAGCATGTCTTACTGTTGCAGCGGTACGGTTACGGTTGTCGGTAAGAACATCAACCATAACTGCGACTCCACCAGGACCATATCCTTCATAAGTGATCTCTTCATAGGTTACTCCGTCAATGTCCCCTGTTGCTTTTTTGATCGTACGCTCGATATTTTCATTGGGCATGTTGGCATCTTTTGCTTTTTGTATGGCAATGCGGAGCGGCGTATTCGTATTGACGTCACCTCCGCCATTTCTGGCTGCCGCATAGATCTCTTTCGATATTTTGGTGAATATCTTTGCTCTTAGCGCATCTTGACGTCCTTTGCGGTGCTGTATATTTTTCCACTTGGAATGTCCCGCCATGGTGGATCTCCCCTCTTTCAAAAATTCCACTCAACAGTTTAGCATAGGAGACGTGACGCGTCAAAACAGGTACGGTGCCATCGTTATATCTCTGGCATCAGTTGACGTTTATGCTCGGAGATGCGATGGAGATAATCAATCCGTTCTTTCACCTTAGGTTCTGCGTTTCCGGTGACAATATAGCGATCCAGTTGTTCATAGGTGAAGCCCATCTCATCCTCATCGGTCTGATTTACCCACAGGTCTGCCGATGGCGGTTTTTCAATAATCGACCGAGGAATATTTAGATGTTCTGCCAGTATGCGAATCTGCGTCTTTAGCAAGGAGGCGACAGGGTTAAAGTCGGCTAGTCCGTCACCGCCTTTCGTCATATAGCCCACGTAGATCTCGCTTGCATTACATGTATCGGCGACCAGATACTGATTTTGATTCGCGATCGCATAAAGCGTTGTCATGCGCAGACGGGCCTTGGTGTTCCCTTTCGATTTGTCATCCAGAGGGAACACCCGTTCAATCTCCTCCACGGCCCGATCATAAGCTCCGGCCAGATTAACGGTGACCAGGCGAAGTCCTAGCGCCTCAGGTAGCTTGTGGGCATCAAGGGCATGAATCTCTTGTGAATAACAGGGCATCCAGACTCCGATCACATGTTCAGCCCCCAATGCCCTTACACAGAGCGCAGCGCTTACAGCGCTATCAATTCCGCCTGAGATGCCTACAACAGCGCCTTTTAAACCATTGCCAAAAACTTGTTGGCGAATAAACTCCAAGCGCTTCTGCAAATCTGCTTCAATATTCCTCCTGTAGTTGTCTATATACTCCACGAACTTGTCCATCTCTGACTCTCCCCTCTATTTGACCCTTTTTATGTATTGTAGCATAAAGATTAAAGCTGTTCACATCGTTATATGAACAGCTTCACCCATGGTTAAGACTGACGCAACTCCTCATCCCATTCCTCTGCCCAATCATCCATATGAAAGAAAGGGACGGGAAGCTTAAATCTGCGTACACCGTTCACATTTACGATGCGCGGCGGGATCGGAAACCGGTTGGTATGAAAAATGCTATAGGGATAACCGGGCCATGACCAGGAAGAGTAACTGTAATCAAAGGTGACTGGAACAGGTGGGGAATAACCAAAGTAATTATACCCATCATACTGCTGAGTGTTGAAAGATGGCGGATATGGTTGATATGGAACATTTACTTGCGGCTTTTCATAGGCTCCCTGCGGCTGGCCGGAATATGGTTCAAGGCTTCGCTCAACATCTTCTGAGTGCTCCTCTTCATACCACCATTTAGGCATCGGGGGAAGCGGATCAATCTTCATACTTGCCGCCTGCATATCATTTTCCTTTTGCTCTGCACTTTCTTTAGCAACCCGCACACCTTGACTTGGTATTCTAATTTTGCTGCCGATCACAAGAGGCGTGGAATCATCCAGACCGGGGTTTGACCTTTTTAATTTATCTAAATCAACCCCATACTCTGATGCAATCTTCATCAATGTATCATCGGGCTGTACAATGTAGATTTTCAATTACGACTACCTCCCTATAATAGTTCATAATAGTTTATGCACCTATAGGCAAGTTGACAATAAATATTCAAGGCAATCATATGATCTGGCAATCTTCGTCATGTTTACGTGTGCGAATCTAGACAACTTTCAAATCTTACAGCCGTTCATAAAATAGTATAGGCATCCACCCATATAGGGGTGTATCAACGGGAGCCACGCCGATCAGACGAATCGCTATAAAAGGAGAGATGAGAACGAAATGATAAGTAAAACGAGAATCATCGCGCTGCTTATCCTTTTAACCGTCAGTATCATGTTAAGCGGCGCATGCGGAAAAAAGGGGGACGAGATGAAAGTCACATTATATGAAGTGACGCACTCTATCTTTTATACACCGCAATATGTAGCGCTCAGCAAGGGATTTTTTGAGGATGAAGGATTATCGATCGAGCTTGTGAACGGTGAAGGCGGAGATAAGACCATGACCGCTCTCTTAAGCGGCAGCGCAGATATTGTTTTGGTCGGAGCCGAAACAGCCATCTACGTGAATGCACAAAATCCGGCCGATCCCGCTGTTGGTTTTGCGCTGCTCTCGCAAACAGATGGCAGCTTTCTCGTTTCACGAACTCCGGTCGAAAACTTTACATGGGATATGCTCAAGGGCAAGGTACTGCTTGGGCAGCGAAAGGGCGGAATGCCTGAGATGGTAAGCGAATTTGTGCAAAAAAAGAACGGCATCGAGCCCTTTAAGGATGTTGAGATCATTCAGAATGTGGCTTTTGCCAATTTAGGTCCCGCTTTCTTATCCGGAACAGGAGATTTTGTACAGTTATTCGAACCAGTCGCCTCTCAACTGGAAGTTGAAGGCAAGGGCTATGTAGTAGCCTCCTTCGGAAAGGATAGCGGCAAATTGCCTTATACCATCTATATCACCAAAAAGAGTACGATCGATAATAATAAAGAGATGATTCAAAAGTTCACAAATGCCATCTTTAAAGCGCAAAAATGGGTAATGGCAGCAAGCGATGAGGAGATCCTTGAAGCGCTCCGTTCACATTTTCCCGGGGTAAGCGATGAAACGATCCTCAAAGTGATAGACCGTTACCGTTCACAGGAATCATGGGCAACTTCCCCTGTCATTGAGAAAGAGATCTACCAGAACCTTGAAGCTGTGATGGAGAGTGCCGGGGAACTGAAAACAAAGGTGCCTTATGAGGAGGTGATTAATACGGAATTTGCGAAAAAAGCCGTGGGCGAATAAAAAATTAAAAAAAGTGGCATACAGATATGCTGTGCCACTTTTTTCCTTTTCGCTTCGACCGTTTATTTCCCAGCTCCATGGAGCGCAAATTGCGAAATCTACTTATTGCTGACAACATTCCCTTGTACCAGATTGCTATAGCCCTTAAACCGGATATTGATCGACTTGGCATGATCCGGATCGGGAGAATCCATAACCTGAAAATGAATATGCGGCTCGCTCGAATTGCCTGAGTTTCCGCATAAACCGAGGAAGTCTCCCCGCTTTACTACATCGCCTTCATTTACAGCGATAGAGCCCTTTTGGAAATGCGCAAGCAAGCTATATTCTCCATTGCCGTGATCAATCACCACATAATTCCCGGTTGCGCGAAATGGATTCATCGATCCGGGAACATTCTCTTCAACCTCATTCTCGACTTTAACTACCGTTCCATCGGCAGGAGCAATCACTTCCTGACCATATGCGTAATAGCTTTCGTTAAGCGTCTTATCTCCTGAATACGATTGTCCGTCCTTAACGATGATAAAGTCGAAAGCGTAGCGCTGCTCCTCAATGGGATAATGGTAGTTCACAATCTCATTGGTTCCACCCCATAAGATAAACCATTCTCCTTTAAAGGGAAAACTAAACTCTGTCTTGGTTAAGACCGAGTCGGTCTCAGGATATGTGGTAACCGGATAGATCCAAAGGCCTGATATCAATTGATTTTCATCAAATACGACAGAAACGGATTTGGTTCTCTCCGTGTCTAACCAAATATATTTGGTTCCGCCGTTATATGGCATCTTTGCTTCTAATTTATATTCTTTAACCTCACTATTAAAGGGGACACCCAATTCCTCCAAATCCTCAAGTGATATTGAAGCTTTAAATTCTTCCGTTGTATGCGAATAGAGGTATTCATAATCATTTTGCAGAAAATGTTCGATAAAATCTTCGGGTGTAATTGGCTCCCCTTCTTCAACTTTTTGATCATCGCCTGTATTTGGATCAACAATCACCGTATCAGGGTTCTTTTTGTCATCTTTTGACTTTTCACCGCTTTGGTCACAGGCGGTTAAAAGTCCAATCAATAAAAGTAGGCAAAATAAACTTCCCCACTTAAGTCGCACTTTCCTTTCCCCTTTCAGACAAAATGAAAAACCTCTTTCTAATTTCTCATGCATACCATTTTATCACAGAATCTCGTGCAAAAGAAACAAAAATTATTCTTTATTTTTCCAAATTCTATGAATATTTCCTATTCTGCATGGTTATTTGCGGTCCCGTTCTTCCACTAAAGAGGAAAAAATGAATCGTTTTTCTGTTCAAAATGAAAAAGCGCCTCCCATGAAGAGAAACGCTTGTGATGGTTACCTTCTGTTTTCGTTCTCATTATGTCTGCTTTCATTCTCTCTCTTTGGCATCTGCTCTTTTTTTCCTGAAGTTTTATGTTGCTCTCTCTCATCTCGATCCTTGCCTTTTTTATCTCTATCCCTGTTATTTTCATCCCTTTTTCGATCTTTTCCATCTCTATCATTAGAACTTTTTTTACCGTCGCTCGGATTATTCCTCTGACCCTCGCTTTTTTTATATGGCTTATCTTTATTCGATTCCTTATCTTGACGTTGTTCTGGGCGAACAGATCTATGCTTATGTTGATCCTTATTCATTTTCTCATCGTTTTCTTTCCGATCAACTGCTTTATTACGATTTTCTTTCTTTTTCAGAAAATTATTGCGATCTTCATACTTTATTTCAATGTTTTCATTTTCTTTTCGTTTTATGGTCTCCCCCTCTTTAAACCTATCCTTAGGATCCTTGCCCTTATTCTTCTCGCTCTTTTTCTCATTCTGTTTCTTCTTCGGGTGATCTTTATTCTTCTCGTCCTTTTCCTTGTTCTGGGCATTGTTCTTAGCATCCGTAAGTCCGGGAGGAATGATATTATATTGTTTCGCCAATTCTTCAGCCGATGAAGAGGTGATGACCTGATCATCCAGAATGATTCCTTCCTCTTCGATCGTTTTAACTACTTGATATTTGTACACGGGCAGATTTTTCTCATGCGCCTGCTCAAGTATCTCACGACTGGCTGAAGTAACGACAAAGGATCTGTCCCGCAGCTTCTCAGCCATTTGCTCTTCCACTTTGGCCCGCAAATCTTCTTGCTTTGCTGCTTGATCCCAATCTACCACAGTGATAATCAGGGGTTGGTTTTTTTCCTGAAGGTATCCTTTTTCTTCGGCACGCGACGCAATCTGCTCTATTGCCACGGATAGCTGGCTGCCAAGCAGATTCAGATCCTTAAGAAGCAGATTGGCATCTTCATTTAGGGCGACTACTTGAATCACCTCATCGGATTGGTTCATATACAATTCCAGGCTGGGATTGATCTCAAGCGCCACGATATATGCTGCTTCCGGAGATGACGGGTAGATCAGAACAGAGGTCAGAATAGCCAATAGAATAGCCGCAACCAGTCCCCAACGCCGCAAACCTTTAAGTCTGATCCAAGGATTAACCTTGCGCTTCTTTTGCTCTGTTACAAGCAGCGCATGGTCGATCACAACCTCATCTCCAATCAAGGGTACATGTCGGGTAGGCGGAAGACGGTAAAAAAGTCCGTCACTGCCCAGCACAATGATTCCCTTATCTGAGATGCTCATTACGATCCCTTTACTCGCTTGCATGTTCATCCCCTCCTTTCTTGATATATGAACGTAGTCGCTCCAAATCAGGGTGTAGAAGACAAATGGTGACTGCTAATATATACTTACGGTGCTTTTCAATCGTTTTGGCGGGAACTCCCGAGGCCCTCGACAGATCAGCAATAGGGAGACGTTTTTTCCTCTGCATGGCGGCTATCAACTCAGGTGTTTCAACCATGACAGAGGCAATTTTAAAACAGTTCTCCCGAGAATCTTGATGTTTTGGGGAAAGTTCCGGAAGATCCTCAAAAGAAAGCCCATACTGATCCAACTCAGATTGATAAATTAATATCTCTTGAATCAGTTCGCTCTGTTCAATATGTAATGCATACCGCTTTTCTGCTTCATCGCATTCATAGGGGGTCTCTTCGGCCAAATCCTGATCTTCTCCCACAACAAGCGGTTCCTGCAAGGAGAGATGTTGGTGTCTTTTTTCCCTGCGAAAAAAATCGATAATTTCTCGCGAGATAATGAGATAGCTGTACGAAATGAAATTCTTGCCAAATCTATGATTAAAATGATCGATCGCTTTATTTAATGCAGTTAAACCGATACTGCTCTCTTCATCGCTCCAGGTAAGGTAACGCTTGGTCACGCGTGAGGCAACGTTAAGGACAAAGGTTTTGAAATGACGTATGATCCGCTCCCGACTTAGTCGATCACCTTGTTGAGCCTGATCGATTAAGTCTTTTAATTGCTGCTCGTCCATACTCATCCCCCTTTCCTCTCCTCTAACTATTTTAATCGGGGATTCTCCATATCGTAACAGGTAAAGAGTACCTTATCCAAGATATACGTTGGAGGTCCTAATTTTCGGAGGGCTCACCAACCTGCCCACCGCGGAATAGACTATTGGGTGAGGTGAATCCAGATGACGCAAGAGGCAAAAATTGAATTTAAGCATGTAGATATGACATATCTATCTCCCGAGAGGATTGTCCATGCGTTAAGGGATATCTCCTTTTCGGTAAAAGCGGGTGAATTTGTGAGCATTTTAGGGCCCTCAGGCTGTGGGAAGAGCTCGATTCTCTCCTTGATCGCCGGCCTTATTACGCCCACATCGGGATCAATTTATGTCGATGGAAAACCGATTCAAGGCTCCTCACTAAAGATCGGCTACATGTTACAACAAGATTATTTATTGGAATGGAGAACTATTCGCAAAAATATTTTGCTCGGTTTAGAGATTCAACAAAAACTGACCAGAGAAAGCGAAGAATTCGCCTTGCAATTGCTTGATGAGATCGGCCTTTCTGCTTTTGCCAACCATTATCCGAGCGAATTAAGCGGTGGCATGCGTCAAAGAGTTGCTTTGGTTCGCACGCTGGCAACCAATCCGGAAATCTTGCTGCTCGACGAACCATTCTCGGCATTGGACTTTACGACGCGCCTAAAACTGGAAGATCTGGTATTTGAGACTCTGCACCATTATGGCAAGACGGCATTGCTGGTCACACATGATATTTCAGAAGCGATCTCTATGTCTGACCGCATTATTGTGATGGGGAAAAATCCCGGGCATTTGATAGAGACCATTGAACTCCCTCCCAGCCTTAGAGCTGCTTCCCCGCTCATGAGCAGAGAGATTCCCGGTTTTCAATATTATTTTCACTTGGTCTGGAAGGTGATGAATCCGGATGATGAGTAAGCTCTTTATGGTTCAAGGCATCACTCCCGAACATAGCCGCTACTTAAAAAAAAGAAAGAGGCGGAGCATTCTCATCCTTATCTGCCAAATCTTCATTGCTTTTTTCTTTTTCGTCGGTTGGGAGATTGCAGCAAAGAAAGGTTGGATTGACCCGCTTTTATTCAGCAAGCCCTCATCCATCCTTGCCCTTGCTGCCGAGCTTTGGCAACAGGGAGAACTTTTGCATCATATCCTCACTACTGTGATGGAGACGTTGGTTGGATTTACTCTGGGAACTATCGTAGGTACGGCCATAGCGATTATCATTTGGGCATCCCCATTTCTCTCCAGAGTGCTTGACCCCTATATGGTGATTTTAAACGGGATGCCAAAGGTTGCGCTTGGTCCGCTTTTTATCGTTTCATTTGGTGGAGGTTATGCAGCGATTATTGCGATGGCCCTGGCCATCTCAGTGATCATCACGACCATCGTGATTCATGCCAGTTTTAAAGAGGTGGATACCAATTATATTAAATTGGCATTAACGTTCGGAGCAAAAAAATGGCAGGTCTTTTATAAGATCATCTTCCCTGCTTCCTTCCCTACCATCATTTCCACTTTAAAAGTAAATGTTGGATTAGCATGGATCGGAGTGATTGTAGGAGAGTTTCTCGTTTCGAAGCAGGGGTTGGGTTATCTGATCATTTATGGCTTTCAGGTTTTTAACTTTACCATGGTGATGATGAGTCTGCTTATCATTGCCATATTGGCAACCATTATGTATGAGGGTGTACGCTGGCTCGAAAAAGCGATCATCGGTAATCGAAAATAACTTGGATCACAAGTTTTTAAGGCTCTCTCCCCATATCCGCTTAACATCGCCCACAAAAGATTGAGTGCCCATCAGGAGCAGAATCCCATGTTGATCCAAACCAGCCTTTGCTTTTTCAATGGCAAGGGCAGGATTTGCTATATGTTCTCCGCATGGCGTGTAACGATCCAGCAGTTCTTTATAATTATAATTAAAATCAAGATAAGGATTGGTTGTCTCCGTAGTGATCAGACGATCAGCCTTATCGGCCCAAACCGCGACCACTCCCTCAATATCCTTATCTTTGGGAATTCCCAGCACCACATGCAGGCGGGAATAGGGGAGGGTTTCTAATAATCTTCGAACTTCCAAGGCAGAGCTGCGATGAATCCCTCCGTCAAGCAAAACCACGGGCTGATGGCCAATGACCTCACATCGCCCGGGCCACCTAAGATTGGGAAGAATATCCTCCCAGTCAATTTGGCCTGCCATGCCATTTGTCCAATCATTGACTACCGCAAAAGCAAGCGCGAGATTCTCGGCTTGAAATTGTCCCAACAAGGGAATGGTCAATCCGGACAGTACTTTCGATCCGATGCGAAGCGCCGTACGGGTCCCTTGTAACGTTGTATCGATATGGACAGCTTCAAAATGTTCACCGTATTTTTGCGCAGCAAAACTTTTAAACTCATTTTCCCATTGTTCCTCGATCAGTTTCCATACATCCGGCCGTTGTTTTCCTATATAGATTCGCTCTACACCTTGACGGATAATCCCTAATTTATGCCATACTATCTCCTTAAGCGTTGGCCCCAGCTTGTCCAGATGCTCTTCCATCAGCGGTGTAATCACGGCTGCCTGATGCGGAAGGTTGTTGGTGTCATCAAAACGCCCTCCTCTCCCGGCTTCGATCACACCCACGTCCACGCGTTGTTCCCTGAAATGGAGCAAAGCGACCGCTTGGCTGATAGCGATTGGACTTATATATTCGCCCGCTTCTTCATTCACGTTGATTTCATCGACAACCTCTTTTACCTTCTCTGTCCACCGTGCAAATTCAGCATCAGAAATGGCTCGGCCATTTACTCGAATCCGTTCGGTAAATTCCAAAAGATGAGGACTGGAGAAATGTCCGACGCGATAACCCATCTGTTCAAGGAGAAAAGAGATCATCCGCGTGACAGATCCTTTCCCTTTGCTGCCTGTCACCAAAATCATCGGAATGCCTTCTTCAGGATGTCCCAGCCCATCCAGAATCATCTTGCTATAAGCCGGATTTCTGGTCTTATCATCATAATCTTTCCGCATATGCGGAAGTGCTTTCATATAGGAAGAATAAATAAAATCCTCTGCGTTCATCACGGGTTCCCCTATTCGACTGTTTATGAGAGTTCAAAGAACCCCCTTGTTCAGGTAAACCTGCCTTAAACAAGGGGGTCCTTCAATCTAATCAATAAAATCGAAGACCAGGTCTCCGATTCTGACCGTATCTCCATCCTTTGCACCTTGATCCCGCAATGCCTGATCAACGCCCATCTTTCTTAGAATGAAGGCAAAGCGTTCCGCGGCATCATCATGGGAGAAGTCGGTGCGGTTCACCATTTTCTCCAGCTTATCGCTTTCAACGACAAACATTTCATTCTCCCGGCGAATCGTAAATTCTTGCGCAGGAGCTTCTGCTTTGTAGATTCTGCGTTCCTCAGCCTCGATTTCATCCTCCAAAGGTGTCTCCGGAATTGTCTCTAACATATCGGCAACGGTATAGATCAACTGTTGGATCCCTTCACGTGTAGCCGCAGAAATCGGCAGAACTATAACATCTTCGCCCACCTTCTCTTTAAACAACCGAAGGTTCTCCTCGGCTTGAGGCAGATCCATCTTATTGGCCACCACGATTTGCGGTCGAAGCGAGAGTTTTTCGTTGTATTGGCGTAATTCATGGTTAATGGTTAGATAATCCTGATATGGATCTCGCCCTTCACTGCCGGACATATCAATCACGTGCAGAATGAGACGCGTCCGTTCCACATGCCGCAAGAATTGGTGACCCAATCCTACTCCCTCATGTGCTCCTTCGATCAGACCCGGCAGATCTGCCATGACAAAACTGCGGAAATCTCCCACATCTACCACGCCCAAGTTTGGCGATAAGGTTGTAAAATGGTAAGAGGCAATTTTGGGTTTGGCGGCTGATACAACAGAGATCAATGTCGATTTTCCTACGCTTGGATATCCAACCAGCCCCACATCGGCCAACAATTTTAGTTCAAGCCGGATATATCGTTCTTGACCCGGTTCGCCCTTTTCGGCAATATGGGGAGCAGGATTCTTTGCTGTGGCAAAGCGAACATTTCCTCTTCCTCCCTTCCCCCCTTTTGCAATGACCGCTCTCTGTCCATGAGTGACCAAATCGGCGATCAGTTCGCCCGTATCGTCATCATAGACAACCGTGCCTGGGGGCACTTTAACAATCAGGTCTTCGGCATTAGCGCCGTGTTGATTTTTAGGGCGCCCGTTCTCTCCTTTAGGAGCCTTGTAATGCTTCTTGTAGCGAAAATCTACAAGTGTGCGCAAGCCTTCCTCCACGATAAAGACTACATCGCCGCCCTTGCCGCCATCCCCTCCGGCAGGTCCTCCCAAGGGAACATATAATTCACGCCTGAAGGCGATCATTCCGTTGCCGCCATCGCCGCCTTTGACATATACTTTTGCCTCATCTACAAACATGTTCTCACCCCCATGATCAAATCAACAACCCACTCATTCTCCCGCTTCACTTTTTCGATTGGTTTAACCCCTTGCACTTCCAAGTTGGTTTTGATTTTTCCCCAACTCTCCTCCATCAATTCCCAGCGAAGGTGGCCCACAAAATCGAGCGTAATGCAAACCTGATCCTTAATTTTTCCCATTGTAAGAAGCAAACTTGGCGATTCGGCGGATTCAGGTGACAAAAACTCTCCAAAACAATTGAGAAAGTTACGGATCAGCCCTATCATCTCATCGGTTATTCCATACTCATGCAGTTGAATTACTTCGGGAATGACTACTTCAAACTGAATCTCGGGATACCGGACCGGGTATGTAAGCAAATCCAAGGAAAAAACGGAATTGCCAAGACGCGCAATGTGATTTTCATTTTGCAATTGATCAACCAGTTGATTTAGATATGCCCGTATTTCTTCATAATTTTGCATGGAATGCTGGCCTAGCAATACCTGAATATGATTAAGCCAATCATGTCGCCTGAGATTCACCATTTTCAGTATTTGATCCGCATTGATTAATATGGGATTATCCAATTCGACCTTCCCCTTTATGAAAAAATAAGATCAATGCCCAAATTTCCCTAGTTGAATGACCATTTTATTATAACCCTCATAAGGTATATAGCCTAGTAAAATTTTTTATGGGGAGGAAAGTTTATGTCAGATGAACGAATGGAAACTGAAGAGATAAAACAGTACCAAGTCCCCTACCAGCAACCCGGCACAACATATCCATATCCGGGAATGCAATATCCCGGTGCCCATTATCCCGCAATCCCTTGGACAGGATCACACTATGGCTATCCTGGCACATGGGGGCATGGCAAATGCAGCGATGGTCATCATCCAGGATGGATAGGACATCATGGCTGGCATCACGATCACGGGCATTGGGGACATCACGGCTGGCATCATGATCACGGACATTGGGGGCATTGGGGACATCATCATTGGCCGTGGTGGTACCACCAGCCTTATTGGGGCACAACACCAACACAACCGGGGTGGAAACGCGAAGATGAATAATAAAGAGAAAATTCAAGCGACTGAATTGGAACCTTACAGCTCAGGAAACTATGATTCCCAGTATGAGGTGGAATCTACACAGTTTTTTAACCCATTTTTCCCGATTGGAGTCTATCCGTTTTCTCCATTTGGTTTTAACCCATATGGACCGAGACCGCCGTTCTGGGGACCTAGGCCGCCATTCTGGGGACCCAGGCCACCATTCTGGGGTGGACCTTTTTGGCCGGGATTTCACGGTCCTAGGCCGCGCCCGCCATTTACATGGTGGTAGCATACCAAAAAACCCCGACTCTCATTAAAGTCGGGGTATATTCTTTTTTGCTTACGCTTCGACTGGATATACGCTTACTTGTTTCTTATCGCGTCCACGGCGTTCAAATTTAACAATGCCATCGATTTTCGCATACAGAGTATCGTCCCCGCCAATTCCCACATTGTTGCCAGGGTGGATCTTGGTTCCGCGTTGACGATAAAGGATATTACCGGCCAGCACGAACTGCCCGTCAGCACGTTTTGCGCCAAGGCGCTTCGCTATGCTGTCACGACCATTTTTCGTACTACCTACCCCTTTTTTCTGAGCAAAAAACTGGAGATTTAATTTTAACATGAAAGGCACCTCCTTATCCAACTTCCTTTATGCGTATATATTTCCCGTAACTCTCAACGATTGTATCCAGCGAGATCAGCATAGAAGATAACAATAACTGTACCTTCTCATACACCTCTTGGTTCTCAATGCTGGGAACCTTGAAGTGCAAAAATCCCGATTCTCCAACTTCTTCTACCGTATCCACCTTAAGCAATTGCTCAATCGCGTTGGCAATGCCAAAGGTAATGGCAGATACTGCAGCACATACCAAGTCTTCGCCGGGATCGGCGTAACCGGCATGGCCTTCAATGATGATTTCATCAATCGTATGGTTTAACCCTCTACGCACCAAAACTTGAATCATCGGATCGATTAGCCGTTGATTTTCTCGATGGTCACCTTGGTGTAGGGTTGACGATGACCTTGTTTACGGCGATAGTTTTTCTTTGCTTTGTACTTATATACAATAATCTTCTTTGCGCGAGCTTGACGTTCTACCTTGGCTGTTACGGTAGCTCCGGATAAATATGGAGTACCTGCAATAACAGAACCATCTTTGGAGAGAAGAACCACCTTATCAAAGGTTACCGTTCCACCTGCTTCTACAGGTAATTTCTCAACATAAAGTACATCGCCTTCTTGAACTCGATATTGCTTTCCGCCAGTTTCGATAATCGCGTACATTCTTTTGCACCTCCCAGATACTTAGACTCGCCGAAAGAGGTGAGCGGTTACGCTGCTTGTTACCTTCTTCGTGCGGTTGAAGCATGCGGTGCACGCTCAACAAAGTCTAATTTAACACAGTTTCAGCACGTATGTCAATCTTTCTCGACTTCTGAAGCGGCAATCAAGTGCTTACCCGTCATTGGGTGAATCATCCTTCCGTTAATCCCATAAGGGGGTACGAACCGTACGTCTTTCATCTTTTGGGCGGCAAATATGCCTCTTAAAACAAGTTGCCGCATTCTTATGGCTTACATGATATAATACTTTGGAAGAAAACCAATCACTTCTTACTCGTCATCCCCTTTCGATCCATGCGGGACAAGCGGTGGTAAGAAGAGAAAAATGAAAGGTGATGGAAATGGATTGCATTTTCTGCAAAATCGTGAAAGGTGAACTGCCTTCCAAGAAGGTGTACGAGGATGAGCACGCGCTGGCGTTTCACGACATCAACCCGATCGCCCCGGTACATGTGCTGGTCATCCCGAAAAAGCATATACTCTCCGTGCTTGACATCAAAGAAGAAGAGAAGAATCTGATCGGCCATCTGCATCTCGTCTTGCAAAAAGTGGCCAAGGAATTGGGCGTCGACCAATCCGGGTTCCGTGTGGTCACCAACACCGGCCCGCATGGCCAGCAAACGGTATTCCACCTTCATTACCACTTGATCGGCGGCCGCCAGCTCCAGTGGACGATGTAAATGAAAAAGGTGATCAGAACCCCCAATGCAGGATGCATTTGGGGGTTCTGTCGCGGTGATCAAATATTTTTTTCCTCCCATGTATTTGTTTGATGGTTATGTTCCCTGCATACCTGATCGATATACAGCAAAAATGAATTAAGCTCTATATTCCATCTATGAACGATATATACGTAAAAGCGAGAGAAAATTTTAAACAGAGTAAAACCGATAAGAACTCCAATCATATTCAGCAAGATGTCATTTACATCTACGATTCGATACGTAAAGGCCGGGCTTATGATAAGCAAAAATTGGATTATCTCTATGGTTGTTCCAAATAGTACACTAAAAGTTAAAAGCTTTTTCATATGGTTCATTTTGGTTAAAAATGGGATTCCAAATCCAAACGGAATTGACAATAATATATTTAAAAGAACTTGTTCACTAAGCAAGTCGAGCTTGAATGGAATCAGATTCACATAATCGTATATAGACTGAGGCGGCTGATCATCATAAAAAAATATAGGGAATATGGTGTATTTGGTTACATACAAGAGGTAAACAAAAAATATGGAAAAAAAGAATAAATAAATATTCCCTTTGTTCTTTTTGTATTTTAAATAAGTACAAAGAAGTATAAGTATTATTATTCCTACTATTATGGTAAGGCTACCAAAGTTTAGTCTCATCATGCTAACCCCTTAATTAGAAATTAAATCCTCTCGAAATTAACCATTCCACATTGATTCTTCTTTAAGTTACATGATCACTGTAGGTGTACATCTTTCTCGATTTCTGCAAAGGTAATTAAGGGACGTTTGCGTTCAAACATTTCGTATAAAATCCGCTGTTCCGGGTAGTAAATGACCTTTTTTTGGCCAGAAGTTTCCCTAACCTTAAAGAGGTGATAACGATGGCGATACATTTTCTCTGTTCCATTCTTGAGTGGTTCGCCGCTTCTTACGTGGAGATAGCGCGTAGGCAGCAAGGGCCTCTTTTTTGCCGCATAGCGGGAAAAAAGAAACGAGAAGAGACGATACGGCACTCTCCGCCTCTCAACAAAAATCATCATAAGCAAATAGGGGAGAATCAACCAGAGCTCCGGCCCAAGCGATATTCTCCAGAACGAAAGAAGGAACAGGAGGAGAATCAGAATGACCCCCAGATAAAGGGAGAGGAGAATCGCTTTCTTAAAGGGAAGCCAGAATGAAAGCAAAACTTGGAGAACTCGTCCGCCATCTAAGGGATAAATGGGCAAAAGGTTAAAGAAGGCAATGGAAAGATTGCCGATCATAAAGAAATGGGCATAATCCCATGTGATTAAATGGAAGCCATAGAGGAGCAGCGCAAATAAAACCATCACGCCGTTGCTGATCGGGCCTGCCAAAGCGATCCAGAATTCCTCCCAGCCATTCTCCCTGCCGGGCGGGTTCATTTTTACCACTCCGCCAAATGGAAGAATGGTTAGCTCCGTGATGCTCCACCGATAGCGATATGCTGCTAGAACATGCCCCAATTCATGTACAAAAACAATCAGAAACAGGGTAACCAACTGCGCAAATTGGCCTGTCACTACTGCCGTTGCAAACAGAACCCAGGTGAGTAGATGAATGCGAATGGGAAACGGGAAAGGAGATTTAATCAAAAGTGATCACGTCCAAAGGATCTAGATATTGGCTTTTATCTTTGATCTGGAGAAAAAGGGATTGTTCATCCACCAATCCGATTTTGGTTTCCGGATAGACCCAATCATTTTTTCGTACGTAAATCTCACCCAAGAAACCGTAGATGCTCTCCTTGCCATCCGCATGCTGGATCATCACGGTGTTGCCTGTCCCTTTATTTTTGCCGACGAACCGCACCCAACCGGTTCCAATCGGATGCACTTCACTCTTAATTCCGGTTTCAATGATCACGCCAGTATGTGTAGAGGCAAAAGCGGCCACCACAGTTCCCTCCAGAGGGGGAGAAAATACAGGATGCGACTCTTCCTTTTTTAACGTAAATGTAGGGATAAGCGCAGGAAATTGCCCCAATCTCTCTTTCATCCAATAAGCGGTTCCAGCAAAGTTATAATCGCGCTCCAGCACTTCATGCGCAAATTTTTGAATCGGGGAGACCCATTCCTGACTCAATCGAAATAAACCGGAAACAACCAGGAGGAGAAGCAGACTGATCATCACCTGCCAACGGAAATTAATGCTGCTGCCTCTCGTTGTGAAAAGGTTCTGTTTCCCATTGTATAGTTGATCTGATCTCGCATCTGTCTCATTTATAACATGAATTCCTCTAGTGAGCAGCTTTTTTCTCCGCCTCTTTATTCCCTGCTTGTCATATTTCATACAAATACCCCCTCGTACAGGCACTACTACATTTTATGACCTGTCCACAGGGGGTATGCGTTAAAAACTCAGTTTTTTGCTCCTCATCCCTATATTGAGCACGATGGCCACCGCCAACATATTGGTTAAAAGCGAACTGCCGCCATAACTGATAAATGGCAAAGTAATCCCGGTAATCGGCATGATTCCGATTGACATGCCCACATTCTCAAAAATCTGAAAGACAAACATGCCAATAATCCCAGAGATCACATAGCAGCCGAAGGGATCTTCAGCATCCATGGCAATCCGTATCATGCGGTAGATGAGCAGGAAGAACAAAAAGAGCAGGATGGCAGAGCCGATAAATCCGAATGTCTCGCCAATGACCGAGAAGATAAAATCGGATTGTGAAACAGGAATCCAGTTGCTCTTCGAGAGTGTTTCGGAAGAGAGACCTTTGCCTTGCAAGGTGCCAGAACCGATCGCGATCAGAGACCTCGTCAGTTGATACGAAGAACCTTGGATATCTTTCTCAGGGCTTAAGAACTCCGTGATGCGTTCCCATTGATACTCCTTTATAATCTTGAAAAAAAGCTCATTTTGAAAGAAGTAGAGAAAAGTCAATATTCCTGTTCCGAATGCGGCAGCCCCGCCCAGATAAAGAAAGTGCCGCAGGCGAATTCCCGTGATGACCATCATGCTGAGAAAAATTCCCACTAGTACGACCGCATTTCCCAAATCGGATTGTTTCACAATTAGCACAAACGGAATTGCGAACAAGAGAAAGAAAGGCCAGAGTTGATAAAAGGCACGAAGTTCTACTTGCTTCTCTTTCTGTTTTGCAGACCAGTGGGCTACAATTAAAATGACAAATAATTTCATAAACTCAGCCGGTTGGATCAGAATGGGACCTAACTGAAACCAACTTAACGTATTGGCGTGGAGCGTTCCCCACAAAATTAACGACAAAATGGAGAGATTGCCAATCAAATAAAAGAGCGGGGAAAGCTGCCTGATCCATCTGTAATCGATCAATAGCGTGATAAGAATGACGACCAATCCAGCGCCATAAAAGAGCATTTGACGATTAGCAAAAAAGGGTCTACCTGATCCCGAGATTCCCAAATAGCTAAAAATGGCCAACCCCACCAGAATGATGAGGATCGACCAATCTAAATTGCGGATATATCGCCGTAGCTGGTTCATGGTAACACTCCATTATTTCCTATTTAGTCCTCACACAATGTTGATCAAAAAACGAAATACCAATCGGTTTACAGGCCGAAGAGCTTTTTCACCTTGCTCAGCACTCCGCTTTTTTCTTCCATGTTCATAAGGGGAACCGTCTCACCCAAGATACGCCGGGCTATATTGCGGTAAGCGATCGATGCGCGGGAGTTGGGTTCCATCGCGGAAGGAACTCCTTGATTGGTAGCGCGAATCACGTCTTCATCATCAGGTACGATTCCGAGCAGATCAATTCCTAAAATGCCAACAATTTCATCAATCGGCACCTGTTCCAATTTTTTCGTCATATGGTGACGAATGCGGTTAATCACCAGCTTTGGCGATTTCAGCTCATGCTGTTCCAAGAGTCCAATAATCCGGTCAGCGTCTCGGATCGAAGAGATTTCCGGCGTGGTGATTACTATGGCTTTATCGGCGCCCGCAATCGCGTTCATAAAGCCTTGCTCAATGCCGGCAGGGCAGTCAATGATGACATAGTCATACATCTGTTTGAGCTGATGAATAATCCTTTCCATCTGCTGCGGAGTGACCGCTGACTTATCCTTGGTCTGTGCCGCGGGAAGAAGCACAAGCCGATCCTCCAGACGCTTATCCTTGATTAATGCTTGCTCCAGCCTGCATTTCTCTTCTGCCACATCTACCAGATCAAAGATGACCCGGTTTTCCAAGCCCATAACCACATCCAGATTTCGCAATCCAATATCGGTATCTACTAAGCAGACCCTTTTTCCTTGAATGGCTAATGCAGTTCCTATATTCGCCGAAGAGGTTGTTTTGCCAACTCCGCCTTTTCCCGATGTAATCACAATTGCTTCGCCCATAACCTATCCCCCTTACAAATATAAGCAGAATTCTTTCTCTTCCATTTTCTTTCAGCGGCCCTGTTCAATCATCTGTTTCTATAGCGCCGCCCATCGTCTCCATTCTTTATCTCGACAAGTCTGGCCGTATATATTTTAGTGATTGGATGGGGTTTATTTCAATCCTACCCTCACGAAGATAGGCAAACTCCATCTGGTTCTTCTTGCTGGCATCATTCAGATCGCTTTGAAATATCACATCGGCAATCCGAAGTTGAGTCGGTTCCATGAGAGAGGCGGCAATAATTTTATTGCGGTCTCCTGCATATCCGGCATGCGCCGTTCCTTTTAAAGCCCCCATTACAAAAATACTTCCTTCGGAGATGACAAACCCACCTGGGTTTACATCCCCCAGGAGCAATATATCTTGATCGCTCTCCAACACTTGTCCGGAGCGAACCATCCCGACAACCACCCGCGTCTGTTCCGAATGAATCAGCTTTTTTGCTTCATCCACCGTCATAAGCTCAGAGTGGATTTGCTTTACCAGCAGATTTCCGGAATCATGAATCATTTGCGTGATCTGATCTTTCTGTTCCTTGGATAAGTAACGAAACCCCAGATGAATGTAAACATGCATGAGAGGACCTTGGAGGAACTGGAAATGGCTCCCCTTCAATTTCTGATCCAATTCAGCCAATAAATCTTCATACGAACAGTCGGCATCCATATAAAACTGCAGACCCTCTTTATTCCCCTTAATAATTATGTTCTGTTTCGTTGTCTGCATGACCATGTTAAACCTCCAGGTTCAAATCCATTCGCGACTTGAACAGAAGTGAATATTCTCTCTTACATATTCTATATGAATGGCAGGATTTCCTGCATCTAATTCGATTACCCCTCATCTGCGGCAGAAGGAGTGTTTTCGTTTTGAACTGAAGCCGGTACCTCCTCAGGTTGCTTCGGTTGATCCAACCCGAAAAAGGCATCCACCAAATCACGGGCGATCGGACCAGCCGAGTCTGATCCCCCAATCCCCCCTGGGACAACTACGACAAAGGCCATCTGCGGATCATCGTAGGGAGCATAACCGACCATCAAACCATTCTTATTGCCTCCTCCGCGCTGCACCGTACCCGTTTTTGCCGCCACGCGGAAAGGGGTTCCTGCAAATGTTGAGTAGGCTGTACCCCCGGGTTGTGTAACCTCCAACATCCCTTCCTGAACGATCTTCAGAATTTCAGGGTCGATCTCTACTTTGTTCAGCACTTCGGGCTCATTGGTCATCAACAGCTTACCCGGTCCATCCATATTGGCAATCGGTTCGCGAATCTCCTTTACGACAAAGGGCCGCATCCGATACCCCCCATTGGCAATGGCGCTCACATATTGGACAATCTGAATAGGCGTAAAATTGTCGTATTGGCCAATCATCGCGTCGGCCAGGCGGCCGAGTTCCGTGCTGTTGGCCGGCCAACCTATGCTCTCGCCGGGAAGGTCGATGCCCGTCTTTACACCCAAACCAAATTGATGGTCATAATAGCGAAGTAAATCAAAGTTCTCGATATAACTGGTTTTTTTAGCCGGATAGCCGGAACGTTTGGCAAGGCGCATCGCAATCTCATACATGTAGGTATTGACAGACTCTTTTATCGCCTTGCGCGCATCCACCCAACCGTGGCCTCCCGCTTTAAAATCCCCTTTGTACAGATTTCCAACTTTATATCTTCCCGTGGAGAGAATTTTCTCGTTGGGCGTAACTATCCCTTCTTGAAGGCCAATCATCACAGAGAGCATCTTGATCGTTGAACCGGGAGCAAAGGCTCCTGCAATCGCCTGATTGCGCTCTTTTCCCGCCACCTCTTCGCTATACCGCTTATTAAAGTCCGGGCTGGTCCAGACATTCAAGTCGTACGAAGGATAGTTGGCAAGCGCTTTAATCTCTCCCGTCTTGGGGTCCATCACTACTGCGATCGCCGAGTTTACATTGGGGAGAGGGTCTTTCGGACGGGTTTGCAGATATTTGACCCCTTCTTCCAAAATCTCTTCCACCCTCTTCTGATATCTCCAGTCAATTGTCAAGACGAGGTTATTTCCCGGCTTCTGCGAGAGAACCTCCTCGGTCTGCATCGTCTTCGACTGATTGTTGATGGTGACCTCTTTTATCCCCTCTTTGCCGCGCAGTTGATCCTCATAATAGAGTTCGACACCCGTAATCCCCACTTTATCATTGGGGCTATATCCCTTTGCAAGATAATCATCCACCTTCTCGCGGGGAATCGCCCGGGTGTAGCCTAGAATATGCGTGGCAAAGTTCCCTTTCTTATATTGGCGCAATGAATCGACAAATACATCGACTCCGGGCAGTTCCGGGCGATGCTCCTCGATATAGAACATCACTTCCTTCGGTACATCGGTGGCAATCTCCCGCGGTTGATAGCGCGGCAAATTGATGCCAGACTCGGTTAATACCCATTCATCCGGATTAAACCGCCAATTCTCCTCCTCTGCGGACTGATTTGTGGCCGTTATCCCCTCTTTCCTCTTATACACATAACCTACATCCATTTTCTCCAGAATTTTGACGCGCGTATATTGTTTATCAACGGGCAACAGCAGTTTTTCCAGTTGCTCGGCAATGGCAATCAGTTGATCTTTTTTGAGATTATTGTTATCTGTAAAGGTGATGGAGTAGACGGGGATATTATTGACCAGCACCTCTCCGTTGCGGTCATAAATCCATCCCCTCGTCGCTTTGGTATAGAGGGACTTTACGCTCAGTTGGGAGGCAGCCCGGACATATTTCTCCCCTTCCACCAATTGAAGAAAAGCAAGGCGAAGCACTAGAGTGACAAAGAGCAAGAAGATCAGAAAGAAGATCAGATTAAACCTCCGGGTAAAAGCCCGCTTCTCTCTCTCTTTTTCTTCGTCCATCTTAATTCCTCCCTTCTTTCTCTTCCTTTTCTTTCATAATCTCAAGCAATAATTTGTGGAAAACGGGATATAACAAAAATACCAATAGAATATTTAATAGACTGCTGGGGATGATTTGGCGAAAAAAAACATAGGACCAATCCAACGATGTGAACTGAAACATGCGGAAGAAGCCAAATTGTATGGTATCCAACAGCAGACTTCCCATCCCTACGGAAGTAAGGATCAACCAAAGGTTGCGGTGAAGAAGCTGTGTCATCAATCCCATCCCGTTGCCAATCAATCCGTATGTAAAGAGAAGCAACCCCCACACGCTGCCATTCACCAGGTCATACAAAGCCCCGAAGATCAGGCCATAAAAGAGGCCTTCCTTCCCTCCCAAATAAAGGGAGATGAAGATAATCGCAATGAGCGTGAGGTGAGGAGTTATGCTGTAATCACTCCGCCACATGTTGGGGATAAGAATCTGCACCAATGTTCCCTCCAGGAGAAATAAGAGCATGCAGATGGCAAACAACCAAACCCGTTTCACGGAGTTCCCTCCCCGGCTCTTTCCGTTTCATCGAGGCGGTCGAGAACAAATACTTCATTTAGACGAAAAAGATCAGCCGAAGGTTTGATGTAGGCCATTTGCGTTAAGCCATCTTCTCCCACACGCACTTCCGTAATCTCGCCAATCATGATGCCTTTCGGAAATATTCCGCCAAGACCAGATGTTACCACCTTTTTCCCCACCTCAATCTTGGTTTCCAACGGCACCTTCTTCATGATGAGCTCTTTTCTCTCTGCATCGTACGCTTCAACGATTCCGTAAGTCTCCTCATTCTCAAGCACTAGCGCAGAAATATGGTTGCCGCGCTCAATATCCGTTAAGAGCCGAACATTGGATGAGAAGTAGGAAACGGAATCTACAAGGCCGATCAATCCGCTCGCCGTACTTACTGCCATATCCGGACGAATTCCATCCCTCTCTCCTTTATCGATGGTGACGATGTTATACCAACTGTCCTGCTGCCGGGCAATCACCTCGGCTACGATCAATTTATAGTTATTCAGCGTAGATTTGGCATTTAACATCTCCCGCAAACGCTCGTTCTCTTTTTTTAGCAGATCATTATTGGCCTGGATTTGAGCCAATTGATTCAGCGCAGCTTTTAGCGACTTATTCTCGTCATAAAGATCAAAGAGTTTGGATAGATCCGCGAAAAAGCCTGCAACGGCATTGGCAGGCTTATAGATGATTTGCTGAAGAAGGGATGTCGTATCTTTGACCAAGCGTTCCGGCCATGAAAGATTTCCCCTCACTCCGGCAGTGAGCCCGGCAACGGTGACCAGGGCAATAATGCTAACGAGAATAATAATTAAGCGACGGTTCACAAAATTCATCTGCCTACCCCCACATTATGAAGGCGGTCCCTCATTTTCTCCCAATTTTTTTGCTATAATCTTGATTTTTCTTAAATAGATGTATATTTTCCAATGCTTTTCCGGTACCGATCGCCACACAATCAAGAGGATTTTCGGCCACAAACACGGGCATGCCGGTCTCCTTGCTCAATAGCCGGTCCAGATCTCTCAGTAAGGCGCCGCCTCCTGTCAGTACAATTCCACGGTCCATAATGTCCGCTGCCAATTCAGGCGGACTCTTCTCCAAAGTATTTTTTACCGCTTCCACAATGCTGCTCACCGTGTCGGAGAGCGCTGCCGAGATTTCCCTTGCAGATATTTTTAGGGTTTTGGGCAATCCGGTGACAAGATCGCGCCCGCGGATTTCCATGTACTCTTCAGCCTCAGGAGGTATTGCTGCTCCGATCTCCATTTTTAAAGTTTCTGCCGTTCTTTCGCCAATAAGCAAACTATACTCTTTTTTAATATATTGAATGATTGCGTCGTCCATCTCATCACCAGCCACGCGTACAGACTTGCTGGTTACAATGCCGCCCAACGAGATAATGGCTACTTCGGTCGTACCGCCGCCAATATCGACGACCATGCTTCCCGTAGGCTCCCAAACGGGAAGGTCGGCTCCGATTGCCGCTGCAAAAGGCTCCTCTATGGTCATCGCCTCTTTTGCCCCTGCTTGACGCGTAGCATCTTCTACCGCACGCTTCTCTACGGCTGTAATCCCGGAAGGAATACAGACGATCACATTCGGCCTTCTGGAGAATAACCCCTTGCTTTGCGCTTTGCGGATGAAATAGCGCATCATGGTTGAGGTTGTCTCAAAGTCGGCAATCACGCCGTCCTTCATCGGCCGCATAGCAACAATGCTTCCAGGTGTACGGCCCAACATGTTTTTCGCTTCAATTCCAACTGCCTCAATCGATTTTGTATTGGTGTTGATGGCGACCACAGACGGTTCGCGCACCACGATGCCCCTTCCTTTTACATAGACTAATGTATTTGCAGTCCCTAAATCGATGCCCATATCTTTGATTCCAAATACCATGATGTAAGCTCCCTTCAAGATGCATTATTGATCCGTTTTTAGACGTACCCTCTCTCTTTTAAGCTGATATAGCTACCATCGCCAATGATCAGATGGTCGAGGACCTCGATCCCCAAAAGATTGCCGCTCTCAACCATACGCTGAGTAATATCCAAATCCTCTTTGCTAGGGGTTGGATCACCACTTGGATGATTATGCAGCAGCAGAACGCTGGCGCTGCTGCGACGAATCGCTTCGCGAAAGACTTCACGGGGATGAACGAGAGAGGAATTTAATGTACCGACGAAAATAGTCTCCTGACCTATAATCTGATTCTTTGTATTTAAGAACAGCGAAACAAAATGTTCCTGATGCAGATAACGCAAGCTGTCCATCATATAATCGGCGGCATCTTTGGGTGACCGGATGGTGATGCGATCGAGAAGATTTCCCCTTGACAGCCTTCGTCCCAGTTCAAGGCCGGCTTTTATCTGAATCGCCTTGGCTTCTCCAATTCCGCTTATCGATTTTAACTCTTCCAATTCCATTTCCAATAGGCTTCGTAAAGATCCTGCCTTTTGCAAGATCTTATCGGCAAGACGCAGCGCCGATTCGCCTCGAGTTCCTGTTCTTAACAAAATTGCAATCAGCTCTGTATTAGATAAATATTCGGCTCCGTATGCCTTCATCCTTTCACGCGGCCTCTCCTCTTCGGGGACATCGCGGATCATCAGACGAACCTCATCCATCTAATCTCCTCCCAGTCTTCATCGTAACTTGACCATCGCCAAGCCTATGGTCAAACGGGTATTTCTGATTGACCCAAAGAAGCTTTCTGGGTGTATACAGAGATGCTGTTGCTCTTAAAAATTTACTTCCGTTTCAGTACGTCAATGCCAAATTGTCGCAACGTTTTTGCCAGTAATCCTAGCGGCAAACCTACCACAGTAAAATAATCGCCTACGATTCCTTCCACCAGGGTAGCGCCAATTCCTTGTATGGCATAGGCCCCCGCCTTATCTAAAGGCTCTCCTGTTGCTATGTAGTCTCGTATTTCCTCAGGGGCAAGAGGGCGCATGATCACATTCGTCTCTTGATAGGCAACTACCGATTTTCCACTCGCTACATCAACGACAGCAATTCCGGAAAAGACACGGTGTTCATTTCCTTGCAATCTTTGCAACATGGAGAAGGCATCATCTTCATCCTTTGGCTTACCCAAGATGATCTCTCCCAAAACTACAATGGTGTCTGAACCGATCACCAAGCCTTCATCAAATTGGCTTGCAACCGAGAGGGCTTTTCGGAGCGCTAAAATCTTTACCACTTCCGCAGGCGGAGTGGTCGCAGGCACACTCTCATCCGCATGGCTGGGATGAATATGAAAGGTTAAGCCCAAGCCTTCAAGCAGTTCCTTACGTCTTGGGGATGATGATGCTAAGATAATCTTAGGTTCGGTTCCGATTTTCATTTTGGCACCTGCAACTTTGAACAATTTTCTACATGTTATGGTTTTACCAATCCAACCATAAAATGCATGATGATTGAGATTAGTTTATCCAATCGTATTCATTATATCGGATTTTCAAGATGCAACAATAGATTTTCGACACATATCCATAATTTTCTTCTTCTGTTTCCAAATATTTGCTCACTACTAGGATAACCGGCAGCAAAATTCACCTGCATTCTTGTAAGACGACATAAAAAATCCCCAGCTTACATGCCGGGGTTATGAGATCCTTTACAGTAATCGCCGACTTTCATCCCACGGTTTTAATCGTGGGATGAAAGTCGACTTTGCCCGAACATCTCTGTATGGGATGGGCAGGGCAAACCTGATTTGGTATAATCAGGACAGGTGTTCGCTCTTTGAAAACAGCATAGATATGGGGTTGCTCAAACAAAGTCTTTTTGAGCGTAAAATCTATGGAGTCGTCAAGAAAAAGACGTAAAAACAATGTTGAGTAAAATACACCTGTGGCAGATGGTAACAGTCTGTCAGCCTAAGATGCTATATGCACTGTCTTAGGACGGGCTGATGAGACAGCCCTGAACTTGGGGGAACTACGGATAGCAGAAATGCACTTCCGACTACCACCCAAGAATCCCACTGATACCGATGGTGTCAGCTTGCCCCTTTAGGGGTGGGAGTCTCAATGCAGTTGCCATTCGTTTTCGTAGTCGATCACGATGCCATGCGGATCTACTTTTATGCGGGCCGTATAGCCACTTTTTATCGACGTATAGATGTAAAAAACAATACAAAAAAACGCTGCAAAAAATCCCGCATAATCAGTGGGGTTCAGTGACAAACCCCTATGCGGGAAAAGTGATTTATGATGATGTTCCTATATGGTATATTGCAATGCTGAGCAACTCAAAGCGAGATTATCTAAGCAAGTTTTCTCCCGCAATCCCCGGCTTGGTCATCTCTTTGCTGTTTAAGATGATATCCAATTCCTCAGCAGTTAAGATTCCTCTCTCGATACAGATCTCCCGCACCGAACGTCCGGTTTCGATGGCCTCTTTGGCAACCATGGAAGCCGTCTCATATCCGACATGGGGATTGATGGCGGTAATTACGCCTACGCTCTTCTCTACCATCTCCCTGCAACGATCCACATTGGCTGTAATTCCCTTTACAAGATACTCAGTAAAGACGCGAATGCCGTTTTGCAGAATCGATTGCGATTGCAGAAGATTAAAGACAAGCACGGGTTCCATTACATTCAGCTCCAATTGTCCGGCTTCCGAAGCGAGCGAGATCGTATGGTCGTTGCCGATTACCTGAAATGCGATCTGATTAATCACTTCAGCCATTACAGGGTTTACCTTGCCGGGCATAATGGAAGATCCAGGTTGACGCTTAGGCAGGTTAATCTCCCCTAACCCTGTGCGCGGGCCCGAAGCCATTAAACGAATATCATTGGCGATTTTAGACAGATTGATGGCTAAGATTTTAAGAGCAGAGGATACCTCTGTATAGCCATCGGTATTCTGTGTTGCATCTACAAGATTCTCTGCATTTTTAAGGGGGAAGCCTGTCTCTTCCGCAAGAATCTCTACCACTCTGCGGATATAATCCAAACGGGCATTTAACCCAGTACCCACCGCTGTAGCTCCCATATTCACCTCATAGAGATGAACCAGACTTTGGGTAATCCGGTTCAAGTCGCGGGCGAGAACGCGGGCATAGGCCCCAAATTCTTGTCCCAAACGAATGGGCACCGCATCCTGCAAATGAGTTCTCCCCATCTTAATCACATCATCGAACTCAATTTCCTTTTCCTTTAGCGCTTCAATCAGTCCTGCTAGAGCTTCCTTCAGACCCTCCCCCAATCGCAAAACAGCGATATGGATCGCAGTAGGAAAAGCATCGTTGGTGGATTGCGACATATTGACATGCGTATTGGGACTGATCAGCAAATAATTCCCTTTTTCTCCGCCCATTAACTCGATCGCCCTGTTGGCGATCACCTCATTGGCATTCATATTAAAGGATGTTCCGGCTCCGCCCTGTATAGGGTCCACAATAAATTGATCATGAAGCTTCCCTGCAATGATCTCTTCAGCAGCTTGCGCGATATACTTGGAAATCTCTCCCTTTAACAACCCAACCTCCGCGTTGGCTAAAGCAGCAGCCTTTTTCACGTATCCAAAGGCGCGGATCAATTCAGGGTGTGGCGGATAGCCAGTGATCGGGAAGTTTTCAACGGCTCGCAAGGTTTGAATTCCATAATAAGCTTCTGCAGGAACTTCTTTCGTTCCAAGCAAATCTCTTTCCACTCTGAATGCTGTCATGGTAAGCAATTTCCCCCAACAACTGTGAAGTATTCATAATAGATTTCTCTGAGTTCATTATCCCACCAAAGTGGAAAATGCGCAATTGTTATTCGCGTACCGTTACATCAATCCCTGCGCTGATCAGAAACTGGCGGTAACCCTCAAAAAATCCCAGCAGCCCTTCCTGCGATTCGACCAGTTTACTCTGATCCCCTTGATTGATAAATGCCACCATGGCATTTACCGCCTGATCGATCCCGCTTCTCATCTGGCCTGCCCACCGCTTCTGTTCATCAAAAAGAAATTGCTCAACCTCTTTCCCTTCCTGCAAAAATAATTGATGCGTCTCTTTAAATTTATTCCATTTATCGGGAGTTATATTCACCTTGCCAATCACGCCATCGCCTGTCCATGCCGATGTCTTCTCTAGTAAATAAGTCCCATGCGTCAAGAATTTATTCAGCGTTTCCATCTGCTCGGCACTTGCATGGGCAATGCGGATATCTCCCCCCGGTACGGTGTAGCTTTTCAAATAAATCTCCGTTCCCTTATCCTTCATGAAATTGGACAAATCTACCGCATCCTCTTTTTTATAGCCGATTCCAAGAAAAACCCGATGCACGTCATCATTAAAAAGCAGTACAGGCAAATCCTTTTGTTTCAATTGGCCAACTGCCTCCTTACCTGCTTTTTCCTCTGTAAAAACTCCCGCTTGAATCGCGTAGAAGGTCCGATCTGCTATGGTCAAGCTGCCTGAACTTGCCTGTCCTCCTCTGGCAGGATCTAACTCGACCTGATCTGCAGGAATTACCTCAGTTCCGTTCAGGTGATCTTCCGTTAACTGATTTGCAGCGGTCTCTTTAATTCCTCCATCGGGCGCTAATAAAATCATGAGCATCAGGTATCCAAATAATATGCCCAGGCCAATCGCGGCAATGACGGAGAGCACTAGCTTAATCCATTGACCTTTTTTCGCTGCCAGTTTGGCAAACGCCTCTGGCCCTGACTGCTTTAATAGCGGTTGATTTCTTATCTCTTGCTTCTCTTCATAGATCGGTCCGATATCCAGATACTCTTCTTCTCTATCCTGCTCTTTTTTTTGCGGAAGGGCATCTTCCCATCTTTCCTCCTCGGGGTAATATTCTGGTTGATAGAGCGTGGGATAGATTCCCGGGAAGTATGGATATTGATGAATCTCCTGCTTCTCTCCAACCGTAAGGCTTTCGTCGTTACTTTCCGCTTGCTGCGCCGCTTTCTCCGGTTCAAATAGCTTCTGATAGATGGTGGAGCGGAAAAGCTCCTTCTCTCTCTCCTCTTCATTCTTTACCAACGGAATCGGAAAGAGGCGAATATTCCCCCCGTTCCCTTTGCTTCTCTCTGCTTCAATCCGTTTCAGAGCCTCTGCTCGTGAATGGGGAGAGAAGGTCAGCTTTTTTCTATGATCTCCTTGCTCATCTTTGGCCCGTATCTCAATTCTCAACTTATTCATCTATTATTCCTCCCATTCCATTCTTACTTCATCTATATGAAATTGAGAGATTTATAGAACCAATTATTTCATAAACAGGTTACTCTTTTTGTTTCTCTTTCTATTGAAAAAAGATGACAAATAAGAGGGAGAGATGGTGTATAATAGCGAAAAATAGGTCAAAAGTAACAGAACATTGATTCGAATATGAGGGGGAAATAGATTGCGGATTCTACATAATGAAAAAGGCGGTTTGTTTGTCTATGCACTCTTTTTGGTCTTTCTTCTCTCATTGTTAACTCTTCCGTTACTGCAGATTTCCTCGTCAAGAGATTTAACAGACATCAGGGATAAAAATCGCAAGATCGCCACCGATCTTGCTGTTAGCGCGATGGAAGAGTATCTTGCCTATTTACAAGCTTGCCTCAATTGCACCAATCCCAATTATTTTAGGGAAGGATTCCTGCCCAATGGCATTAAATCATCTACCGATTCTGGACGTATCAACAAAATTACTCTGCCCGACGGAACACCCGTTACGCTCTCTATCTCTTATCAGCATGCGGGAGGGCAATTCTATCAAATCGTAACGAGAGTTGTGGCAGGCGATTCCGATCTTAACAATGAGGCAAATGAATCCTTAGCGGCCATGAAAGAGATCGCCTATCGAATTGATGCCACCTTACATCAGGCAAAGCTGATCGATCCCGAAAATAGGACGACAGCCCCGCGCAATCAAATTGTTTTGAGTCAAATTGATTCCAACACCCGGAATAGACTGCCGAACCATATTACTGTGGTGGAGCATGATGAGATTAGAGCCGCAATCAGCAATTATCTTGCCGATCTGTCTCAAGAAGTTTCTGACAGGGCAGCAGCATATCAAAGTATCGCAATCCCCTGTACTAATTGTTCTATCGATAAGATCAACAAAATGATCAATAACGGAAGCAGCCCTGTAATCATTAAAGTAGATCATCTTACCCTGAATAACGGGGGAACCTATCAATTCGGCAGTTCTAACAAGCAGGTGGTTTTGCTCTTTGACTCTCTCACTCTTTCAAATAACGTTAACATAACCATGTATGGCAATTTGGTGGTGGGGAACTTCATCGCAAATAATAATTTCAATTTTTACTCCGGCCTCCCAAACACCAATTTCTGGGTTACCGGCACGGCTACATTTAACAATTCTACCTACATTAATACCAACGAAACCTTTTATGCCGGAACTCTGATCTCCAATAACAATACGACGCTTTATTCCAAAAATATCATTATCAAAAACTCAGTAAGCTTAAACAATACTACCAAAATAAATGCTCAGATCGATATGGTGATCGGAAATATGACGGTGAATAATAATGCGGAGATTGAATGTGAATCCGGTGACTTATTTGTGCGGGATAACCTGGATGCCAATAATAAACTGGACTTGCAGATTGGCGGGAGCCTTGCTATTGGCGGCAAGCTGACGCTTAATAATAAAGTAACGATCGAGACTGGCGGGCAGTCTACCTCACTTCATTTAGAGGGAAATAACAACGGGGGATCATGGATTGATTGGAATCCCGTCCGCAATTAATGTAAACCGCTCAAATAACAGTTATAAAGGTAGTGACAAGATGAAAGATGATCAAGGTCTTACTTTAATAGAAGTGATAGCCACAGTCGCAATTCTGAGTATCGTTATCGTTCTTTTCCTCAATCTATCCGGTTATACCCGACTGGCAGAGCAGAAAAGCGACCGGATGAACGAGGCTCAACAATTGATTGAAAATATGATGAACGAGATTCGGGATGAGTTCAAACGAAATACAACTCAAACTCTGGATTCGTTGACGACACTATTAAATTCCAAGATAGGCCAATACAGAGCTTTATATCCGCAATACTCTTTTTACGGGCAGCATCAGCGTGCGGCAAACCAGATCACGCTGCCAAGAACATGCAACAGCCCGTCTACTTCGATTTCATCCCTATTCTATATTAGACCAAACAGCTATATCCTTTCCATTACGGCATGTTGGGGTAATTGAGATGAAAAAGATCATTACAAATGAAAAGGGTGTTACTCTGGTCGAATTAATCGCCGCATTGGTGATTGCAACAATCGTTATTGGCGTTCTTTCGATCACCTTTATGTCCGTCAATCACCAATGGAACCGCAGCACCCAGAAATATCACGATGATGCCCAAGCGAGAAGGGCCATGAATCTCCTTGCCGATGCTTTGACCGATGCCACACAAGTATATGTAAAGAAAAATGAGTTTCGCTTTAAAACGGGAAATGGAGATCTCAAGGCGGTTAAATATGAAGCAGGGAAGCTGATTCTCTATGATTATACGGCTGCCGCACTGGAACAGGAGAATGGAACCTATCAAAACGGAATTGAACTTGCCGCCAATGTGGCTTCTCCGCCGGTGTTTAATGATCAGCCCGACTTCTCCGGGATGATCCCGGGCGGTTCCCTTTTTCGTCTACAGGTTTATTTCAGGTATACCGAATATAGCGTAAACGGCAGCACCAAAGATAAGCTAAAACCTTATACAATTACGATTAAACTATTTAAAGAGGAATGATGAGAGTGATTCAACCACGCAAACGAATTGGCGATATTCTCGTAGAATCCGGTTTGATTAGCAAAGCCCAATTGGAACAGGCTTTACAGGAACAGAAGGGAACCGGAATGAAGTTGGGCGATCTGCTGATTGCCCGCGGCTATATAACCGAACAACAGAAGATCGAAGTATTGGAATTTCAGTTGGGAATCCCGCATGTACAGTTACATCGCCAGAAGATTGACGAGAAAGTGATCCAGATGGTTCCCGAAGCGATTGTGAAGAAACATACCCTCCTCCCCCTTCGCATCGAAAACGGGAAACTGATTGTAGCCATGTCTGACCCGCTCGATTACTATGCGATCGATGATTTGCGCCTGCTTACCAACTTCCAAATCGAGCCTGTAATTGCGACCAACGAAGAACTAAACCGCGCGATCAACCGCTACTACAGCCTGCGGGACACCGTAGATGACGTGATGCGCGATTTGCCGCAGGAGATGGCAGAGAGCGATATTCAGGACGAAAATGCGCCGGTTGTTCGGCTGGTAAACCAGATTCTCATGTCGGCTGTTCAATTAGGGGCGAGCGATATTCATATCGATCCGGGCGAAAATACGGTAAAGATCCGCTTCCGCATCGATGGCATCCTACGGACTGAACGGGAGTTCCCGTATCATATTCATCCTGTGCTCACGGCACGTCTTAAGATCATGGGCAATCTGAATATTGCTGAGAAAAGATTGCCTCAGGACGGACGCTGTGAATTCGAAGTGAATCATAGGAAGATCGATATTCGCATCTCGACGCTTCCGACCATCCATGGCGAAAAGACGGTCCTTCGTATCCTTGACGTGCAGCATGCCAAAAAGAGCATTGAACAACTGGGCTTCTCGGACGCTAACCGGGAACGGTTTGTGCGCGCCATCTCTGCCGCATACGGCATGGTGCTGATCACAGGACCTACAGGCAGCGGAAAAACAACGACGCTCTATTCCGCCCTGAGCCGTCTTAACTCCGAAGAGGTAAATATCATAACGGTGGAAGATCCTGTGGAATATCAGTTGGAAGGAATTAATCAGGTACAAGTAAACGCTGTTACCGGCCTTACCTTCGCCAGCGGTCTCCGCTCCATATTGCGACAAGATCCCAATATCGTGATGGTAGGTGAGATTCGCGATCTGGAAACGGCGGAGATTGCCACCCGTGCAGCTCTGACGGGGCATCTCGTTCTAAGCACATTGCACACCAACGATGCGGCAAGCGCCATTACAAGATTGATCGACATGGGAATTGAACCTTTTCTGGTCGCTTCCTCCGTCTTGGCTGTCGTGGCACAGCGCTTGGTGCGTAGAATCTGCCCGGAATGTGCGAGAGAGGTCACGTTGACGGCCGAAGAACAGCATATGCTCCAACGATTCAATCTCTCTGTTGACCATCTGTTTAAGGGAGCCGGCTGCGGCAATTGCGGCAATACCGGTTACCGCGGCCGTATCGCGATTCACGAAGTGCTGACCTTGGATACCCGCCTTAGGGAGATGGTAACCGAAAGAAGAAGCGACGCCGAGTACCGCAAATATGCCCAATCGCAAGGATTTATCCCTATGATCCAAGACGGGTTATCCAAGGCCGCCCAAGGTTTCACCACGCTTTCCGAAGTGCTTAGAGTAACCATGTAAACACGGGAGAAAAGGAGGAGACAGATGCCAACGTTTCAATATGTAGCGATTAATCCGGCAGGCAAGAAAGTGAAAGGCAGCATTGAGGCGCGCGACCAAAAACAGGCCTTTCAAAATCTAAAAGAGAGAGGCCTGCAGGCGCTTTCTATTTCCCACAAAAAAGAATCGCTATTGACAAAAGGGCTTTCATTTATGGAACAAAAAGTAAAGCCGGAGAACTTTGTGATATTTTGCAGACAATTTGCCATTCTGATCAAAGCGGGGATCGGAGCAGCAGAGGCAATTCAGATCTTGTCACAGCAGACCGAAGATAAGGTTCTGGCCAAAACTCTGCAGTCGGTTCACAGCGATCTGCGGGCGGGCATGTCCATCTCCGCTGCCTTCAACCAGTATCCGAAGGTCTTCTCTGCCATTGTGGTCAACATGGTCCGCGCCGGTGAAGCAAGCGGAAGTCTGGATGATGTATTGGAGAAGCTGGCTATCTTTATTGAAAGAGAGCATAAAACAAAGGGAAAGATCAAATCGGCGCTCGCCTACCCGGTCACTGTGGCGATCATCTCATTTATCGCCACCTTTATCCTGATGTGGAAGGTGGTGCCGCATTTTGTCTCTACCTTTACCAGTTTAGGGATACAATTGCCCATCACCACGCGGACGGTGATGGGCATCAGCGATATGGTGGTGAAGTATTGGTATATCGTCCTCCTGCTTCCCATGCTCATTTACGTTTTGTTTCGTTCTTACACCAAGACCGCCAAAGGTAGATATCTGTTCGACTATCTTAAGTTAAAAACCCCCGTCTTTGGCAAATTGCTGCAAAAATCGGCAATGGCCCGCTTTAGCAGGACCTTCAGCACTTTATTTGCTGCGGGCGTGCCGATCCTGCAGACAATCGATATCGTGGCTCATGTTGTAAACAATGCTGTGATATCGAACACTTTGGAACAGGGAAAAGAGAACCTTAGACGCGGAGAATCACTTGGCTCCTTACTAAAAACAAACTGGGTTTTCCCGCCCATGGTGGTGCACATGATTACGGTTGGCGAACAGACCGGGTCCTTGGATATCGTGATGAACAAAGTGGCTGATTTCTATGAAGAGGATGTGGAACAGATGACTGACCGCTTAAAATCGCTGCTTGAACCGATGATGATTTTAATATTAACCGCTATTATCGGGACTATAGTCCTTGCCATACTCCAACCTACCTTCTCACTTTACGGCAATTTGCAATAATCGATGGGAAAATATAGATAATAAATTTTTTGTAGTAAAATTGTCGCAATTTCAACGATAAAAAGGTCGTTTTGAGTCAAATTTTCTCTTGTCATTTTACGTTTATCATGGTACTATATGCCTAGAAAAATTAATTCATCTGTAAAAAACAGGATGCTATGAACTGTATTCCGTATCTGGGCACTTGGAATACAAGGAGCAAGTAGTGCAACCGACCTATCTAGTAAATTTAGATGGGTCTTTTTTGCTATATTTCATACATAAATAATGAGAGGGGAAATGGAATGAAACAGATCTTCACCAAACCGCTGAAGAACCAACGCGGGGTAACCTTAATCGAGCTGCTCGCCGTCATCATCATCCTGGGCATTATCGCGGCGATCGCGGTACCGGCAGTCATCAGCAACTTTAGTGACGCCAAGAAAAACTCCGACGCGCAGACGGAAAAGATTATTAAAGAAGCCGTGCAACGGTATTTGTTGGACAATGAGGTTACTTTTGATGCAAACAACAGAGCAACCATAAAAATTAAAGACGATTTGGTTTCCAAAGGTTATCTACAAGATATACCTAAATGGAGCGACAAAAAAGATATTGTAAGCATCGATATTATAAAGGGCGCAAACGGCAGAATTACTTTTGACAAATTTAATCCAGAAAAACCAAGCGAACTTAATACAAAAAATCCATAAGTTTAATTTAACAATAGTACCCTTGACAACCCCCTGCGGTGGTTGTCAATTTTTTTAAGAAGCGGAAGGGAGATTACCATGGAGTTCTTTATCCTCCTCTATATCGCCATACTGGGGCTCTTCATCGGAAGTTTTCTCAATGTGGTGGGGCTTAGAATTCCCCAAGGGGAATCGATCATCTCTCCCCCCTCCCATTGTTTCTCCTGCCGGCATCGCCTGGGGATGCTCGACCTGATTCCGGTTTTCAGTTATCTCTTTCTTAAAGGGAGATGCCGTTATTGCGGTGCAGCAGTCTCTCCGCTCTATGCCTTTGGCGAACTGGGCACCGCACTCTTATTTGTGCTCCTCTATTCTCACTTTGGCCTTACATGGGAGTTAGTGATCGGTCTCGTCTATATCTCGGTACTGATTGCTATTACGATCAGCGATCTTCAGTATAAAGTTATTCCCAATAAAGTGATCTACCCCAGTATGGCGATCTTTGCGCTCTTCCGCCTCTGGCATCATCCGCTTCCGCTGGTTGACTATCTCATTGGCTTCCTGCTGGGAGGCGGGCTCTTCTATCTGATCGCCCTCCTCAGCCGCGGAGGCATGGGAGGCGGAGATATTAAGTTGATGGCCATGATCGGCATCGTCTCAGGGTGGAAGTTAACCCTCCTGACCATCATGATCGCCTCATTCATTGGAACCATTATCGGCGGATGGTTGATTGCGCTGGGCAAAATAAAGCGCAAGGAACCGATTCCCTTTGGCCCTTTTATCGCTCTGGCCGCCGCGGTCGCATATCTCTGGGGAGAACAGATCATCGCTTGGTATCTAACCTTGATGTGAGGAAGGAAAGAGTAAATGATGCCCAAAATTAGAGCAACAAAAAGACTGAAAAGAAGACTAGGCATTGAAATCCATGATCAGTTCTTCAAAATGGTGGAGATTGAGCAGAAGAACGGAATCACTCGCCTGTACAACTATCTGATTGAAGCGATCCCTGAGGGTTGGATTGAATCCGGAGTGATCAAAGCCGAACATGATTTGCTCAAGAAGCTATCCTATCTATTTTCCAAAAATAAAATCAAAGCAAAGGATGTTCATCTCGCCATCACCAGTCAGAATCTCGTCTTACGGCCTTTGCAGTTCCCATATATGGAAGAGAAAATGCTGCGAAAAGCGATTGATGCCGAGATCCATAATAATATACAACTTCCGTTCAGCCATTTTGTCTATGATTTTGCAGTGATTCCCAAAGAGGAAGAGTCCATAGAGAGAACAGAGAACGGCATCGATGTGATGGTTGTCATCGCCCCGCGAAGCTTGGTCGAATCATATGTTAAGCTTTTTGAAAAACTGGGACTAAGAGTGAAGAGTGTCGATTTATCTCCGCTTGCCATATTCCGCCTTTTGGAGCATGAAAGAAAGGCGAACCAGGATCAGACCTTCATGATGGTTCATCTCTATGGGAGAGAAGCAGAGATCAGCATCTTTCACAAGCGTATCCTGCGACTCTCGCGGATGTTCCCCCTTGAATACCGTTTCTATTCTCCATTGGGAGCAGATGAACCGCAAGAGGCGTTAGATATCGAAAGCTACACCAATGATCTGATACGTGAAATCGAGCGGATTCTTAACTTCTACTTCTACACGCTGAATAACCGCGATCAGCAAATAACAGAGATCCTGGTCGTCAGCGATCGGCCTTCCGCGCCAAGAATCGCTGAGATCCTTCAAGCCTATTTCCAAGTTCCTGCCGTGATTCAAGCCTGCAATGATATAAAGGTTGCGGGAAGACTCCCTGTAAGTAAAGTGCGGGAAGACTCCCCCGCCCTGATCGTGCCTCTAGGTCTTGCCATAAAGGAAGTGAAGAGTTAATGGAAATCAATCTGCTGCCAAGAAAAACCTACATCGAACGCCGGTTTGGCTTTCTTTTGCTTATGCTCTTCCTGATCCACTTAGCGTTGGCGCTCTTTTTATGGGGGCACTATCTGCAGAAAGAAAACGAGCGGCAAACTACACAGCATAATGTAGAGCGATTAAAAGAGAGCATCAAAATCTTGATGGCAAATAATGAATGGAACGAAGGTGTCGTACTCGAACGCCAAAAACGAATGGCTTATGAGTCGTATAAAGCTGAAGCCGAGCAATTAAGACGGCTGGAATGGGATTGGAGCTCAATCCTCACGGCATTGCTGCAATCTCAACCCGCCCCCTTCCAACTTCTCGATCTGAACATCAAAGATCAAGAGATGAACGGCGTGATTGCGCTCTTTGACTTAAACGGTGCGGCAACATTTATGGATCGTTTAAAGCAGGTTACGCAAATAACGGATGTGCAAGTAAACCTGATTGATCAAACAGAGGAATATCAGGAATATGTAACCGATCCGGATCATACCTATTTTGCCCAATTTACAGCCCAGTTGAGCGATGCGGAGGATTAAGCAAGATGATGGAAAATAAAGTGCTGCGCTCCAAATCATACCTGACCTTACTCTTACTTCTCATTCTTGGTGCGGCTCTCATATCGGGGCTCTACTATCTTTTCGCCCATTCCCTAAACGAAAAGATAACAGAGCTAAAGGAAGAGGAAGCATCATTACGTGCAGACCAGGAAAAGCTGGCCGAGCATCAACGCAGGCTGGATCCATTGGATGACCCCATCTCCAGTGAAGTTATGAAGTATGCAAGAATGCTTCCTTTACAGAATGAACTCTCATCATTCCTGAAAGAATTGGATCTCATCGTCAAAGCAACAGGCGTAAGATTGGAAAGGGTGGAAATCGGCGATCAAATCTCCGCTTCTGCCAATCTGCCGCCTTCTGACGAAATGATGAATCTGCATACGGCAATCTTTGGAGAATCATCCGTCCCTGCAGTGAACCAAACCGAAGCAACGAATGGAGAAACTGAGTCTGACAGCGAACAAGAAGAGGAGCTCCCATTGAAGGAAGTCTCCTTACGATTAGATGTGCAGGCAAATGAACAACAACTGGTCCAGCTTCTCGCTCAGATCAGAAACCTGGATCGTATTGTTTCTGTTGTCCAACTCGATTATTCCTATGATAAAAGGACGAAGAAACGGATAGCATCGCTCCTGCTCGAAACTTTTTACTATGAAGAAGAGATAGACGTAGTTCAAACCCCTTGACCACTCTGGTCCAGGGGTTATATTCCGTCTATATATTCCCTACTTGATTGGAAAGATAACTTCTGGCTTCTTCATAATCAACCACTCCCCGCTGCATCAGATCCTGAATGGCCGACTCCATGGTTTGCATGCCCAGGGCGCGGCTTGTCTGCATCACACTTCTGATCTGATGCACCTTTTCGGATCGGATCAGATTGGCTACGGCAGGCGTGTTGATCAAGATCTCTGCAGCGCATACTCTGCCCTTGCCTTCCTTGCGCCGCAACAGACGCTGCGCAATTACCGCCGCCAGGCTGGAACCCAACTGTACGCGAACTTGCGCTTGTTGATGGGCAGGAAAGGCATCGATGATGCGATCGATTGCCTGAGGAGCATCGGAAGTATGTAAGGTGGCAAACACAAGATGGCCTGTTTCCGCAGCCGTGATCGCTGTCGAAATCGTCTCTAAATCCCGCATCTCGCCAACGAGAATGACATCGGGATCTTGGCGCAGCGCGGCGCGAAGACCGCTGGCAAAACTTCTCGTATCACGTCCGACTTCCCGTTGGTCGACCACACTCTTTTGATGCGTATGCATAAATTCGATTGGATCTTCTAATGTTACAATGTGCTTTCTCTGGGTACGGTTGATGTAATCGAGCATAGAAGCTAAGGTGGTTGATTTTCCGCTTCCTGTGGGTCCGGTTACCAGAATCAGTCCTTGAGGTTTTTGCGCCAATATCTCCAAGATGGGAGGTAGATTCAAATCGGAAAGATGCGGAATCTCGTTAGGGATGGCGCGGATGGCAAAGCTTACCTCATTTTTTCTGCGGTAAACATGAAAGCGAAAACGGGATAATCCCTCTATTCCATATGAAAAGTCAACCTCGCCATATTCCGCAAAATGTTGAAGCTGAGATTCTGTCAGAATCGTCTGCGCATAGCTCTCCGTCTTACCCGCTGTCAATTCCTCCTCTCCCAATCTCCTTAAACTTCCGTCAATTCTGAGCATCGGAGGAACTCCGACGGAAAGATGCAGATCGGATGCGCCAAAAGCGACCATGGTTCGCAAAAGCTGTTCAAACTCGACGATTGCTTCCATTTATTCACCTCGCCTATCATCACATTGTTTAGCTTCATTCTACTTCAGGCAAAATGGAAAGTCACCTTCTTTTCCTGAATATGTTAATATTAACTTACTTTTATAGTAAGGAGATGGGAGAAATGAGAGATTTGGAAATTGAGATCAGAAATGCGGTCAAAAGCGATTGGGAAAATATGTGGGAACTTCTCCAATTGAGAGGTGGCACCGACAGCAAAGAGCTGGCGGAAAGCCGATTTATTTCGATGCTACAAAAGGATGAGCATTTTATCCCCATTGCTATTGTTGAAGGCAAAGCAGTTGGCTATGGATGGGTTCAAGATTACGGTTGCCATCTTCGCTCTGGTAAAAAGCTATGCCGGTTTCATGATCTCTTTGTTCTGCAAGAGTATAGAAAAAAAGGAATTGCTTCTGCATTGTTTGCAGAGATTCAGTCCTGGGCAAAAGAAAAAGGGGCTACTTGGCTGCAATGGAATGCTAATCCTACCTCAACCCATTTTTATAAAAAACTTGGTTTTACACCGATTCCAGAAGAAGAAGAGGGCTTCCCCTTTTTCGAAATCGAATTCAAAGAAAACTTGGCTAGCGCCAAGCCTTCAGGCGAAGGCGATTGACTAGTTGCACTTGTGTAGATAAAGAAAGTTTATACTTTCGTTTCTACTAAATAAGGATGGCGGCCGCCATCCTTATCCTGTGAACTAAAAACTGCACACTTCTAACGGTCAATGCAGATCTAAGCTATTTGATCCAAATATTGTTTTAAGCGTTGAGCAACTTTCCAGATATCTCCTGCCCCCAGAGTTATTACAAGATCCCCTTCTTTCACATTATCTTGCAAGTAATGGAAGATCTCCTCATGAGTCGGATAGTAACGAATATTGTTGTTGCTCTCCTGCCGAATTCGTTCCGCCAGCGTCTCCGCATTGATGCCTGCGATCTTTTTCTCCCCTCTGGGAGAATAGATCTCCGTAATCAATACCTCATTCGCCTCTCTGAAAGAATGCGCAAATTGTTCAAGCAGAAAATAGGCGCGGGAGATGCGGTGGGGCTGAAAGACCGCAATAATTCTTCTTCCTGTCGCTTTTGCCGCATTTAAGGTGGCCTGTATCTCCGTGGGATGAACTGCATAATCGTCTACGATCAGAACATCCCTTACTTCCCCGATCACCTGAAAGCGTCGCTTTGTGCCGCTAAATTGGGCGATTTCCCGGGCAATCGCTTCAAAGGAGATGCCTGTCTCCATGCAGACAATGATCGCAGCCAACGCATTGTATATATTATGCCGGCCCGGAATGGACAATGAGATTTTGCCCAGTCGTTCACCCTTATGCTCAACCTGAAAAGAGGCCTTGCGATTCCCGACCTCCACCTCTACCGCACGGTATTCTGCTTGCGGATTCTCTATACCATAGGTGATCATTCTGCCGTCGAGCGCTGGCAACATCTCATACAGATCGGGATCATCCGCACACAAAACCGCTTTTCCATTAGGCTTGATCTGTTTGATAAATTGCATGTAGGCAGCCTTTAATTTGGCAAAATCTCCATCATAATTCTCCAGATGGTCGGGTTCAATATTGGTAACCACTCCGATATAAGGGAAATATTTCAGAAAGGTCTGATCGCTTTCATCTGCTTCCGCTACAACATATTCCCCTTGGCCAAAGCGCGCATTGCACCCCAAATCTACGGACTCGCCGCCTATGATAAAAGTTGGATCCAGACCTGCCCGTTCCAAGATAAAGGATACCATTGAAGTTGTGGTTGTCTTCCCGTGCGAACCCGCAATCGCGATCCCTTTTCGTTCATTCAGCAATTTTGCCAGCAGATCTGAGCGGTGAATCATCGGAATCTGATTCTCGTAGGCAGCCTGAAGTTCAACGTTATCTTTGGGTATATCCGAAGAGTAGACGATTAATCCCGCCCCTTTTACATTCTCTTTCTGATGGCCAATATATACCGTCGCTCCCCGTTGCGCCAATTCTTCTGTCAATTCCTTCTGCACCAAATCCGAGCCGGTAACTTTGATCCCCATATCGATGAGAACGCGTGCTAATGCATTCATGCCAGAGCCGCCAATCCCGATAAAGTGTACCTGTTCTGCAAGTTGCATTACATTTCACCAACCCTTGACCATAGTGTAGGCAGATCAGCACGAATGCTCTCAATCAGATAGAGAGAGCCTGCAACTAAAACGAGATCTTCTGCCTTCGCTAAAGATAATGCTTTTTTAACCGCGTCAATCGGCTCCTCTTCTATGTATATGGATACCTGTGGATTTTTGCTCATAATTTTTTCTGCCAGTTTGGTCGGCTGCGCAGCACGCGGGGTTTTCGCCCTGGTCACCACCACCTGATCGGCTAATGGCAACAGATGATCCAGCATCTCATCCATTAACTTGTCCTGCATGATGGAGAGGATTAAAACGCAATTTTTGTACTGGAACAAGCGAGGCACAGATTCTGCAATTACCTTTGTGCCATGAGGATTGTGCGCCCCATCCATCACCACGAGCGGCTCCCGCGAAACTACTTCAAGCCGGCCGGGATTGATTGCCTTTAACATCCCCTCTCTAAGCGGTTCTTCATCAATCAAGAAGGCAAAATATTGCCGCAGCAATTCAAGGGCCATCATACTTGTAGCCGCATTTTTAAACTGGTGAACCCCTTTTAAGCCGAGATGAATCTCTTCATAACGGCGGAATGGCCCCACAAAAGTGAAACTTTGATCCTCTTGGTTCATCTTCTCGTTTTCGATGGCAAAATCTCTGCCCAGGCGATAAACTTTTGTCCGTTTTTCCCGTGCGATCTCTTCAATTACTTTAAAGGCGCCCTCATCTTCAACGGCAGTGATGACTGGCACACCGGATTTAATGATTCCCGCTTTGTCCCAGGCAATCTTCTCAATGGTGTCGCCCAGGATATGGATATGATCCAAGCCGACATTGGTGATCATGGAAAGGATCGGATGAACCACATTGGTGGAATCAAATCTCCCACCCAGACCTGTCTCCCAGATTACGATGTCGGGATAGCTATAATTGGCAAAGTAGAGTATCGCAGCCATAGTCAGGATCTCAAATTCAGTCGGGCTGCCTAACGGAGTCTCCGCCAATTCTTCTGCCAAGGGCTTCAAACGGTTGCAGATATCTACAAGCGAAGCCTCATCAATCTCCTTTCCATTAAGAGAAATACGGCTTAAATAGGTGGTGACATGAGGGGAGATATATGTCCCCACCTCATAACCACAACTTTGCAAGACCGTTGACAGGAAAGCTACATTTGATCCTTTGCCGTTGGTCCCGGCAATATGAACGAACTTTAATCTGCGTTCTGGATGTTTCAAGCGCTCCAGCATCCAGATCATCCGGTCATTTCCGGGTTTAAAACCAAAGGTTTTTAAACTTCTTATCCACTGAACCGCCTCTTTTGCTGTTTGCATGGCAATTCCTCTTTCTGATTCATATTTTCGTTAGCCCTTCAACTCCTGCAAACGTGCCAACACCTTATCCCGCTTTTCCAGATAATCCTTCTCTTTGGCACGCTCCTCGGCCACCACATGTTCAGGCGCTTTCTCTACAAAGCTTGCATTGGCCAGCTTTTTCTGTACACGTTCTACTTCAAATTGTAATTTTTCCAGCTCTTTTTGCAAGCGTTCAATCTCTTGCTCGATATCGATCAGACCTGCAAGCGGCAGGTAGAGCTCTGCTCCTGTGATAACCGCAGAAACCGCTTTGTCCGGCTTCGGCAGGTTTAAGCCGAGGGTTAGCTTCTCGGGATTGCAGAAACGATCAATGAAGGTACGGTTGCGCTCCAAGATGGCCAGATACTGCTCATTGTCAGCCTGAATCTGGATCTCAATCTTCTTGCTGTTCGGCACATTCATCTCAGCGCGAATGTTGCGGATGGAACGGATCAGTTCCATCATCATATTCATCTCTTGAACTGCTTCAGGGAAATGATGTTCATCGCGAACCTTCGGCCATTCTGCAATGACGATGCTTTTGCCCTTATGCGGTATGTGTTGCCAAATTTCCTCTGTAATATACGGCATGAAGGGATGTAGCAGACGTAAAATCTGATCCAGAACATAGACCAATACCGATTGCGTAGTCCGTTTTGCTTCTGCATCATCGCCATAGAGTGAGGGTTTGGCCAGTTCAATATACCAGTCGCAATAATTGTCCCAGATAAAATCATTCAGCGTACGTCCGGCTTCGCCAAATTCAAAGGCATCCAGCAAACGGGTCACATCTGCGACCGTTTCATTGAGACGATGGAGAATCCATTGATCTACCGTGCTTAACGGACGGTTTAAATCGATATCTTCATATTTAAATCCTTGCAGATTCATCAACGCAAAGCGGGAAGCGTTCCAGATCTTATTGGCAAAGTTGCGTGCGGCTTCCGCGCGTTCCCAACGGAACCGGCTGTCTTGTCCCGGTGTGATGCCGGTGGACAGCATAAAACGCATTGCATCGGCCCCGTACTGTTCGATGACATCGAGCGGATCGACGCCATTTCCCAATGACTTCGACATCTTGCGCCCTTCCGCATCGCGGATAATCCCTGTAATCAGTACATATTTAAATGGGTTCTGGCCCGTAAATTCCAGGGCGGTAAAGATCATGCGCGCCACCCAGAAGTAAATGATGTCATAACCCGTCACAAGCACGTCGGTCGGATAGAAATATTTCAAATCCTCGGTCTCGTCTGGCCAGCCCATGGTGGAAAAAGGCCACAGCGCGGAGCTAAACCAGGTATCGAGCACATCTTCATCCTGATGAATATGTGTGCTTCCGCACTTTGGACAAGCCTGCAAATCTTCGCGGGAAACGCTCATCTCTCCGCAATCATCGCAATACCAAGCGGGAATGCGGTGCCCCCACCAGAGTTGACGGGATATACACCAATCGCGAATATTTTCGATCCAATGCAGATAAGTCTTCTTAAAGCGTTCAGGAACAAATTGAACGGCTACATGCGAATCTTCATTCTGATGCTGATCATCCGCGTACGCTTGTTGAATCGCTCGTTCAGCGAGCGGCTTCATCTTCACAAACCACTGCGTAGAGAGATATGGCTCCACGACCGCATCGCTTCGTTCGCTATGACCCACCGAGTGAACGTGATCTTCGATTTTGAAGCAGACTCCCATCTCCTGCAAATCTTCAACGATCTGCTTGCGACACTCAAAGCGGTCCAAGCCTTGGTACTTACCTGCATTTTCATTCATTTTTGCCGATTCATCCATGACGATAATCTGATCAAGATTATGACGCAGGCCCATCTCAAAGTCATTGGGGTCATGAGCTGGCGTCACTTTCACCGCGCCGCTGCCGAATTCCCGATCTACATACTCATCGGCAATAATTGGAATCTCACGTCCCACGATAGGCAGGATCACCGTTTTGCCAATCAGGTGCTGATATCGTTCATCTTCAGGGTGAACGGCAACGGCCGTATCGCCAAGCATCGTCTCCGGACGCGTCGTTGCCACTTCAATATAACCTGAACCGTCCTTTAGTGGATAGCGGAAATGATAGAGCTTACCCTGCACCTCTTTATGGATCACTTCAATATCGGAAAGGGCGGTTCTTGTTGCCGGGTCCCAGTTGATGATATATTTCCCGCGGTAGATTAATCCTTTCTCATACAGGCGGACAAATACTTCGCGCACAGCACGGGACAAGCCTTCATCCATGGTGAAGCGTTCGCGCGTGTAATCCACCGATATGCCCATCTTCTCCCATTGTTCGCGGATGATGGCGGCATATTTCTCCTTCCACTCCCAAACTTTCTCTACAAACTTCTCTCTGCCCAGGTCATAACGCGTAATTCCTTCTTTGCGCAGCATGCCCTCCACCCGTGCTTGGGTGGCGATTCCCGCATGGTCCATTCCGGGAAGCCAGAGCGCAGCGTAGCCCTGCATCCGCTTATAACGGATCAAAATATCCTGCAGCGTATTGTTAAGTGCATGTCCGATATGAAGATTCCCCGTCACATTCGGCGGCGGAATCACAATGGTAAACGGCTTTTTATTCGGATCGCGCTCCGGCGTAAATAACCCCTGCTCAACCCACCATCTGTACCATTTCTGTTCGGCCTCCTTCGGCTGATAGGTTTTCGATATTTCAGTTGTTGCTTGCGACAGTTCCATACCCTTTTCCTCCTTCATAAAAATGTTGCAAAACCATAACTAAACAAATAAAAAAGCCTTTCATCCCGTAAAGGACGAAGGCTTAGTTCGCGGTACCACCTTTATTCATCAGATGATGGACAAACCAAAGAGTGAGGTTTGATCTGATGCGCTCAACTCCTGATAACGGCAGGATTCCGGTTGAATCTACTCCATTTCAATCCAACAACTCCAGGGCGACTTCAGCACATTTCCTTAAGGGAACTTTCACCAGTTGTTCCCCTCTCTGCTAAGGCAAGAGGCGCTTACTCCTCCCTTTCTTCGTTGACTTTATCTCATTAATTTTACTTATAAATATATGTAATTTCTTTGCAAAAGTCAAATATCATTCTTCACGTATGTTAGAATAAACTGTACCCCTCTCTATCTCCTACTTCTTTTCAAAAATAACGACGACCATTCTGACAAAAAACTCTTTCAACACCGGCAGTAGGGAGAGCAATTCCTTATACACATTAACCAAAGTCCGTTCGGAAAAGAAACAGTGTATTCTCGGAATCGATTGTTTTTCTTCATTTTGCATATTCTCTCCATAAATCTCGCACAATATGGGTCGCTGCAATTCCTCCTATGAACAAACAGCTTTATTAACTATTCTACCATCTTTGTCCCGTAAAAGTTATGAACCGACTCCTGAATCAACCCATATATATAAACTAAATAACCCGCAAAAGATGTAAGCCAGCTCGCCTACATTTTTACGGGCCTGTTGGGAGTGTTAGCTGATGGGAAGATTTATTCAAGAATGGTTGGCGCGTGCAAAACGTTTTATTCGCGAATGGATGTTTCCCATTCTGCTCGTCTATTTTATCCGCACCATCTTTTTTCCTACCTTTATCGATGTCTTTATTCTCTTTATCATGTTTCTTCTCTATATGGGCGCTCTCTTCGACTGGTATTGAAGAAGAGTCTAAAAATGCGTTAAAAGGTTCTGCTCATCGATCATCTTCTCAAAACGGCGCGTAAGCGTTAATTCCGTCCACTTTCCTTTCAACTGCTGGGTATAGTAGCGCTCCAAAAATTGCACCAATAGAGCAGGAAATTGTAACGAAATATTTAAGATTTCAATCTCATCATTGGATAATGGATTTTCGTTGATATACCGATTTAGCCAATCCTCTACCATCGCCCCGCTTCCCATGCGTGCAGCCAAGAAACGGATCAGATAGGAAAGATCGCGGGCCGGGAAATCGAGATTGGCCCGGTCAAAATTGATAAAGGAGAGTTGATCGCCCAGGATGATATGATCGGGATTTAAGCGGCCGTGGCAGAAAGCGAGGCGGATCTCCTCCTGCTCTTGCGCCGACCGTAACCATTCCTCCAGTCTTCCCGCCGCCTGAATCGACATCTCCATCAACTGGTCAATGTTCGCCATAAAAACCACATCGATCGGCGAAGGATAGAGACGCTTGGAAACTATATCTCTAAATTCGTGCAAGCGATCGATACGCTGGTTCCAAGACTCCTGCAAACGGACTCCTTCTTTATGGAGAAGTTCCATCTGATCGGTATGCTTGCCGATGCTAAGTTTATGCATCCTCCCCAATTGAGCGAAGGCATCGGGAATCCATTCCAGCTCCTCGATCAAATCTTTGCCTGATCTCCCTTCCACCCATGGAGTAAGATAGACAAATCCATCCTCAAAGGGGATATAAGGTCGCCCGCCTCTTGCCAATACAAAGGGAGTAACGGCATTTAATCCGGAGCGTTTCAAATATGAGAGGGTTTGAAAGATAAAGTTGAGATGATCGGAACTGGTATCTACTTTCTTTATGGCAAATGTTCCACGATCAGTCTCCACTCTCCATACCGATTTAACGAGGGTAATGGAATGAGGGTATAGCTGATACTCATGGAAAATGGGCTGTAAGTTCTCCATTCTATCGATCCCCTTACTTTGCTTTTCGAACAGGGATTTTTAGCACTTTTCCTCCGATATTGCTGCCGTAGCTTAACCGATTGAACGAGAGGATTTCATCCTGGCTTACCGAATAACGGTTGGCAATCTCTTCAAGCGATTCACCGGGCTGAACAAGACAGATTTTTATCTGCGTTTTGCTCTCTTCCTTATTCTTTAGAAACTGGCTAAGAAAACGAGCAGAGTTATTTTGGACTGAATCTCCATGTTCACTATGGGCATCCGGGCTTGAAAAATCCTCTATTTCTTGCGACCGCGACGCGGGCTTCTGCGAGATCGATACCTTTACCTCGGGCTCCCTTTCTTCTTCCACGTAAGCAAAAGTCTCTTCTTCCTCCTGGGATAAATCTGCGTCAGCCAATTCCTCATTTTCTTCATCGCGTTTTTCCAGTATTTTCGCTTCATTTTCAACCTCTAATTCAGACCGGTCGTCTTGTTCTTCCGTGAGATCCCGCGGCTCTTCGGTCTCTCCAAGCGGAGAAGACGGGTGATCTTCCCGTTCACTTACAGGATAGGCTTCAATCAGCAATTCCGTTCTTTGCTCTTCTTCCTCGTCAGCAATATCAAAGGCTTGGCCCTTCTCTTCTTTTTCTTCATCCAGATCGACTGCCTGATATTCATATTGATCTACTCTGTCCCAATGGGCATTCTTCTCTACCTCGTTTACCATGCCCACCTCATTTCGCAGGCCAATTAAATCAACGGATGTGATCACGAGCAGATGATAGGGCTCAACCAGCTCATAATCAAGCGAGGTAATCTCCATCACGATTCCTTCTTCATCCACACGGTCGGCGGGAATCGAGATGTCCACCGGAATGCGATAATGAATGGTTCTTACTTGTTTTTTATTATAGTGGGCGCTTTTGTCCAACAGATAGGGTTGATTTACGTCATCAACTCTCTTTGTCTCATATTCTCCTGTAAAAATCAGAAAACCACGGATGCGGTATGAGGCGTATTCAGCAACCATCTCGATCTCCGGGATCACTTCCACATTGCGGATCGTCGAGATATCCTCACTGCGCTCTTCTAAAGGAATCCGTTCTTTGAGTTCAAACGTAAGACGGTCTTCATTTATTTTATCCAAACCAAATTTCCCTCCTTAAACCCTGCAAGGTCAAATATTCTCTCTATACTATATGGCGGGGCGGGCAGGTTTAGACCAAAGACGAAGAGGGAAGAGAGCAGAAAAAAACGCACTCCAAACGAGTGCGCTTTCCACCAATCCATCTCAATGACCTTCAAACTTTTTCTTTCTTCTGGCGGATGGGAGGCAAAATCTTATCCATGCGGATGGTACGTTTAATCTCCCATGTGCTTTCATCATCAGGATCAAATTTCTCCAGATAATCGATCACTTCTTTGGTAATGGGGGTTGGTGTAGATGCACCTGCGGTTACGGCTACCTTCTTTTTGCCTTTGAACCATTCCGGTTTAAGCTCGGTCACATCTGCAACCCGATAGGCTTTAACACCCGCTATCTCTTCGGATACTTGCGCGAGGCGGTTGGAATTATTGCTGCGCGGGTCCCCCACCACAATGGTAATATCGGCCTCTTTTGCCTGCTCGGCTACCGCCTCTTGTCGAACCTGTGTAGCCAGGCAGATCTCATTGTGAATTTCTACCTGTGGAAACTTTTCCAACACAAGGTTCATCAAATGCTTTGTATCCCACTGGCTCATCGTGGTCTGGTTGGTCACAATCAATTTGGTATTGGGGGGGAATTGAAGTTTCTCTAGATCCTCTTCATTTTCGATCAGATGTACATGTCCGGGCGCAATCCCCATCGCCCCTTCCGGTTCCGGATGACCGTGTTTGCCAATGTAAATCACCTCGTAGCCATCGGCTACCTTTTCACGGATCAGATTATGGGTCCGCGTAACATCTGGACAAGTGGCATCGACCACAGTTAACCCCTTTTCTGCTGCCCTCTTTCGCACGGCAGGAGAGATCCCGTGTGCGGTAAAAATCACCGTTCCTTTATCCACCTGTTCGATGATGGAGAGCCGGTCAGGCCCGTCGAGCGTGATGATCCCCTCTTTTTCAAATGCGGTTACGACGTTGCTGTTGTGGACCAGCATTCCCAGTATATAGATCGGTCTTGGCAAATTGAGATCCTGTGCCGCTTGTTGCGCCAATACCATCGCATCGACCACACCATAACAATATCCGCGCGGCGAAATCTTGATCACTTCCATGGCTTTCACCCACTTTCTATAGTAAAGGCCTTCCTGAATATTCTTCTCATTATTATATCCTTTGCTGGTGAACAACTCTATAGCTATGCGGTTAATGCCTGTAAAGCTTTGCGATTGGCTGCGATCGTCTCTTCGATATCTTGGTCGGTATGTGCAGTTGAAACAAACATCCCCTCATAAGCAGATGGTGCCAAATAGATTCCGAGAGCGAGCATATGGTTAAAATACTGATTAAAACGCGCGATGTTTTGACGCTTTGCTGCTTCGTAGTTGGTCACTTTCTCCTCCGTAAAGAAGAGGCCAAGCATCGATCCTACCCGATTGATGGAAACAGGAATGCCCAACTCCTTTGCATTGGCTAAAAATCCTTCTTCAAGGCGAGCCGACTTGCGCTCCAACTTCTCATAAACTCCCGGTTTGCCTAGCTCTTGCAGCGTTGTTAATCCGGCAGCCATCGCAAGCGGATTTCCGGAAAGCGTCCCCGCTTGATAGACAGGTCCTACGGGCGCTACGTGCTCCATAATCTCCCTGCGGCCGCCATAGGCGCCAACCGGCAAGCCTCCGCCAATAATCTTGCCCAATGTGGTCAAGTCCGGGGTAATCCCATAAAGCCCTTGCGCACAATGATAATCGACGCGAAAACCCGTCATCACTTCGTCAAAGATTAACAAAGCGCCATACTGTTGCGTGATTTCACGCAAGCCTTCCAAAAAGCCGGGGTTTGGCGGGACGACGCCCATATTGCCCGCTACGGGTTCAACAATCACCGCTGCGATCTCATGGCCAAATTGTGCAAATGCCTCCTTAACTGCATCCATATCATTATAGGGAAGCGCGATTGTGTTAACCGCCAATTTCTTAGGCACGCCCGGGCTGTCAGGAAATCCTAACGTCGCAACGCCTGAACCCGCTTTGATCAGGAAGCTGTCCGCATGCCCATGGTAGCATCCTTCAAATTTTACGATCATCTCACGGCCGGTATAGCCTCTCGCAAGACGCAATGCGCTCATTGTCGCTTCCGTGCCGGAGTTGACCATCCGCACCATCTCGATAGAAGGAACAATCTCGGTTACGAGGCGAGCCATCTCTGTCTCAATTTCTGTTGGGGCACCAAAGCTGGTTCCCTTCTCAGCCATTCTCTTTACCGCTTCAACCACCGATGGATGGGCATGTCCCAAAATTAAGGGTCCCCATGAGCCCACATAATCGATATATTGATTTCCGTCTACATCCCATATATGTGAACCTTCTCCCCGTTCAATAAAGAGAGGATTTCCACCTACGGATTTAAATGCGCGAACCGGACTATTTACACCGCCGGGCATAAACTTTTTGGCCTCATGATAATATTGTATCGACTTTTCATTGCGTCTCATCAGAAGTCCACCTCAAATCATATTCTCCACACCCATTGTAACATTTTTGCGTGTTCAAGAGAAAAGGAGATTTTGTAGCAGGAAAATAAAACAGCCAGCAGCTAAGCTGCTGACTGTTTTTACAGTTAATCCAACACATACACTTTTACATTTTGATATCCAAATTTCCATGCATGTTGAGAAGTACCGGGCACAAAGATGTCGATCCGATTTCCTTTAATAGCGCCGCCAATATCTGTTGCCTTTACGATCATCCCGCCGGCTGGCAAACCATTAAACTGATAGCCCGTAATATACAGGGTTTTCCCAAGCGGGATCACTTTAGGATCGACTGCCACTGTACCCACTTTCAAGCGATTGCCGAAATAATCAAGACCTGCATAGCCGCCGTTCTCTTTTGGATCTGCAGAATATGCGCTTGCTTTTGCAGTAATCACTTTGGAATAAGTATGTTTTTCACCCGTAACGGTAACGACTATGTTTTTTTCATCATTTGCCGCAGCCAATGGAGCAATGCTCTGTACGCTGACGGATTCTTTCAAGCTCTTGAGGGGTAATTCAACAATTTGCCCCGGCTGCAAGTTAAGCGGGTTGGCATTTCGGTTGGCGGCTAAAATCGAATCCAGGGAAATTTTGTACGACTGCGAAAGCTTCCAAAAAGTATCGCCTGGTTTAATGGTGTACTTCTCGGCTGAGGCTGCTGGTAAAGCGGTGGATATGGAGATTACCCCTGCTGCAATTCCTAGTAGGGATTTCTTCCACAATGTCCTATTCATAACTCTCTCCTTATTTTTATATTGCCTACGAGGTTAGTTGTCGGATTCGGACTTAAGGATAAGACCTACGCGCGATCGGCGCGATTCACCCCGAATGGAGCGCTCATTTGCACTCCATGATAAATCATCCCCCGCACCTTCCCAATTTACCATACCTTGGCATTGGAAAGGTTTCGGCTGTTTATTATGCTACCATGCAACTCCAGCTCTTTAAACCCCTAAAATATTGGTAAGTAAATATCTTCCAGAAAACCTTGACAAATAATCCTACCCTAATACAACCCGATCATCCGCAAATTTTTCGCCTCTCTTCTGCTCAAAGGCATCGATCAGGTCACGAACGCTCATTTTCCTCTTCTCTTCTTGAGAAAGATTGAGAATGATCTCGCCCTCATGCATCATGATCAGTCGATTGCCAAGATGAAGAGCTTGTTCCATATTATGGGTAATCATCAATGTGGTTAAATGATATTGTTCAATCATCTTTTTGGTTAAGTTAATAATCAGACTCGCTCGCTTGGGATCAAGCGCGGCCGTATGTTCATCCAGCAATAAGATTTTCGGCTCGGTGAAGGTAGCCATCAAAAGGCTTAATGCTTGCCTTTCTCCTCCGGAAAGCGTGCCAACCTTATGCGTTAACCGATCTTCCAATCCCAATTCCAGTTCTTTCAATGCTTCACGAAAACGCGCGCGATTTCCTTTTAAGGAACTGATCAGCCCCCTTCTTTTTCCTCTGCGGTCCGCGATCGCCATATTCTCCTCAATCGACAAGTTAGGAGAGGTACCAGCCATCGGATCTTGGAAAACCCTGCCGATATATCGGGCGCGCTGATACTCTTTTTGTAAGGTTACATCGACGCCATCGATGTAGATCTTGCCCGTATCTGCCGTATAAACACCTGCGATCATGTTCATCAATGTTGATTTCCCGGCCCCATTTGAGCCGATCACTACAACAAAATCGCCGTGTTCCAGCTCAAGATGGATATGGGTCAGCGCTCTCTTCTCATTTACGGTGCCTTTATTAAAGACCTTGCTTACACCTTCGATGCGTAACATTATCTCTTCCCTCCTTGCCGCAGAACCGCCCGGTTCCTTTTGCCTACGTTCTTCAAATATTGGGGAAGGGTAAGAGCCACGATCACGATCACAGCAGTAATCAATTTAATATCTGTCGGTTTTAGTTGCGCATAAAGCGCTGCGGCGATAACCAAGCGATAGATTACCGCACCGCCAATCACCGCAAGAGTTGCCAGTCTGATGCTGCGGCTGCCAAAGAGAACTTCACCGATAATCACCGAAGCCAGACCAATCACAATCATGCCCACACCCATCTGCACGTCGGCAAAACCTTGAAACTGCGCCATCAATCCGCCGGATAGTCCGACCAACCCATTCGATAGAATCAAGCCGATAAAGATGGTCTGATCCGTATTCACGCCGAAGCTGGCGATCATGCGCGGATTATCTCCTGTGGCTCTAACTGCCATGCCCAGATCGGTGCGAAAGAACCAATCGGTAATCAGCTTGATGGCGAACACCATCATGAGAAAGGCAACAACAAGAGTGAGATGTTGGATCATTTTCAAGGTTTCATCAGACAAATCCGCAGGCAGGAAAGGAAGTTTTTGCGAAACCTCTTTTAGAAAGCTTACAATTGTATCTTGCCGCAGTAACGGCAGGTTTGCTTTCCCCATCACGCGCAAATTGATGGAGTATAATGCCGTCATGGTTAGAATTCCGGATAGCAACCCGTTAATCTTAAGCTTGGTGTGCAGAAAAGCAGTAATGCTCCCTGCCAGCGCACCGGTAAGGAGTGCCAGCACTGTAGCCACCCATGGATCAATTCCATTGATGATTGCAGTGGCAGCAACCGCACCGCCCAGCGTAAAGCTGCCATCGACGGTAAGATCAGGGAAATTGAGAATGCGAAATGTAAGAAAAACCCCTATGGCCATAATGCCAAAGATGAGTCCTTGTTCAATTGAGCCGAGAATTAAGTCCATAGGGGGTCACCTCTCCTTTTACTTTTATTATTAATATTTTTCGTCGGCTTTGTCTAATAATTCTTGTGGAATGGTGATGCCAATCTTTTTGGCTTCCGTCTCATTAATATAGAGCTTTAAGTCCTTTTGCGTCTCAATCGGCATATCGGCAGGCTTCGCTTCTCCTTTCAGCACCTTAATCGCCATCTCTCCCGTCTGATAGCCCAGTTTGTAATAGTCGAGTCCGTAGGTGATTAGGCCGCCATTTTTCACTGAGTCTCCTTCACCAACAACCATGGGGAGCTTGTTGCTTTCTGCGACAGCAACTACCGTATCCAAGGCCGATACCACGGTGTTGTCTGTGGGAATATAGAAGGCATCAATCTTGCCTACAAGGCTTTCGGCAGCCTGCTTCACTTCAGAGCTGTTGGTTACGCCTGCAAGTTCTAACGTTAATCCTAGCTCTTTGGCCGCCTCCTTGGCAATGTTAACCTGCACTTCTGAATTGGTCTCGCCGGTATTATAGAGCAGACCTACCCTCGTACCCGTCGTCAGTTGGGAAACTAAAGCCAATTGCTCTTTTACAGGATTCATGTCGGTGGTTCCAGTCACATTGCCGCCCGGCTTCTCATTGGAGTCTACTAGGCCTGCAGAAACCGGATCTGTCACAGCGGTGATCAGTATCGGAATATCCGTAGTTGCTTGCGCCGAAGCCTGCGCGGAAGGAGTAGCGATCGCAAAGATCAGATCCTTCTTTTCACTCGCAAATTTTTGAGAGATGGTTAGCGCGGTATCAGGGCTTCCCTCTGCATTGAGCATATCAAATTTCACATTTTTGCCTTCTTCGAAGCCATTCTCTTTTAAGGCGTCAATAAAGCCTTGGCGTGCGGCATCGAGCGAAGCATGTGTCACATACTGATTAACGCCAATCTCATATACCTTATCTTGGCTATTTTCCGTATTGTTGCTCTCAGAAGTTTGATTCTCTGAGTTAGGTTCCTCTGAACCTTGACTATCTTTACTTTGATTGCTTGTTCCGCATGCCGCGAGCGCAAAAAGCAGCACGAATGAACATAATACGATAAATCCTTTCTTCATTCTTCCTTTTCTCATATAAATCCCCCTTTTTCTCACTTTAACGCATATAAGCGTTTAAGTGTGAAATTTAAGTTTAACTATACCAAAGCTTTTACTTCCTGACAATACAAAAATAGTATGAGTTGAAGGAAAGTAGAACAGAAGAGCTTCTCTTCCGTAAAAAGAAGAGAAGCTCTGTTCCAGATCAGTGAGAAAGGTAATGATCTTCTTAATCCTTGCTTACCGCATCTGCATCTTGGAAATATTCCTCCAAGGTGATGCCTCGGCTTTTAATCTCCTTCGCCACATCAATACCCACATAACGGATATGCCATGGCTCATAGTTATACCCTGTAATTTCCTCTTTTCCTTTTGGATAGCGGATGATAAAGCCAAATTCAGCGGCATGTTCGGCCAGCCATTTTCCTTCCTCTGTGTCGGCAAAACTTTCCTCAAGCGCAGAATTGTATTCTTTGTTATAGACATCGATCGATAACCCTGTCTGATGTTCACTATGACCCGGCTCAGCGCTGTATTGAGACGTGGCTTCCAATCCTTTCTTTTCCACATTTCGATTAAAGATCGCTTTTTGTGTGTTGTAAGAGCGGTAACCAGAGACGCCGATCAGTTCAATGCCCTCTTCTTTAGCCTTGGCAAATAGCGCCTCCAAATCTTTGGCCGCATCTTTTCGCAGCAATTTTTTCTCGCTTTGCCCTTGAAAGGAGAAAGGAATTTGAGGTGAAACAAGATCCTGGGGGATATAATCGCTCGGTAATGCACGTTCTTTATTAACCAATACCACAAGATCACCGGGATTTGTGACGGTTGGAACGCCGTTTATATCCGCAATCGTATCGGCGAGGGAATATTTCACTTTTATCCGTACCTCTTTGCTCTCCCCGCCGATCGATACCTTTACGCTGGATTGCTTCCCGGTGATCGCATCCCGCAAGACATGAATCGTTCCTCGGTCATCTATGGAAATGATGCTAGCATCTGAAACAGCGAACTGCGCCCCGTCCACGTTCAGATCATATTCTGCGCCTGGCGAGAGAATCAGTTCCTGAGGCAATTGATAAAAACTATCTGGAATAACGATCTCCTTCTCTTCCGGGGTATCCGTGGGGCCGGTCTCTTCCGCTGCATGATCTTGCTCCGGCTGACGTTGGGGCTCATCACCTGCGGATGTACAGGCGCTTAGAATTATAAAAGCCAGCAATAGCGTAAATACAAGTCCTCTCCTCATGATGTCAGTCCTCCTGGATGTCGCTTCTTTATCATCGATTCTCTCTCTACTCAAATTATGATTTATAACATCAAAATAAACAAGCCCTCTTCCAAGAAGAGAGCCTATTTCGACAGATGACTATTCCGTTTCCCTCAGCCAGCGCGCCACATCCTTGGCATAGTAGGTAAGAATCAGGTCACTCCCTGCGCGCTTCATGCCAAGCAGCATCTCTAAGACCACTTTTTTCTCGTCGATCCAACCGTTGATCGCTGCAGCTTTGATCATGGCATATTCGCCGCTTACATTATAGGCAACGACAGGCAAGGTAAATTCTTCCTTAATCGTCTTGATCACATCCATGTAGGCAAGCGCAGGCTTCACCATGAGAAAATCTGCGCCCTGTTCCACATCGGCGTAAGCCTCACGAATCGCTTCCCGGATATTGGCCGGGTCCATCTGATACGTCTTGCGGTCGCCAAATTGCGGGGTCGAATGCGCCGCTTCGCGGAATGGTCCATAAAATGCCGATGCATATTTGACCGCATAGGACATGATCGGGATATGTGTAAAGCCAGCTTCATCAAGGCCTGAACGAATCGCAGCCACAAAGCCATCCATCATGTTAGACGGGGCAATGATGTCCGCGCCGGCTTTCGCTTGTGATATGGCCGTCTTCACCAACAATTCCAGCGATGCATCGTTATCGATCTCTCCATCTTCAACGACGCCGCAATGACCATGATCGGTAAACTGACATAGGCAGTTATCGGCTAATACGACCATCTCAGGATAATTCCGTTTAATTTGGCGGATCGCCTTCTGCACGATGCCTTCATCGTTATAGGCTTCGGAACCATAGGCATCTTTATGATCCGGGACGCCAAACAGAATTACCGCAGGAATGCCTAATTTAACCACTTCTTCCATCTCTTCATCTAAACGGTCAAGAGAAAAATGATAGACGCCCGGCATCGACCTGATCTCTTCTTTCTTATCGCTTCCCTCTACTACAAAGATGGGATAGATAAGATCATCTACCGAGAGTTTTGTTTCGCGCACCATACGGCGTAAAGATTCGGTTCTGCGCAATCGGCGCAGACGGGCAAAAGCGCTCATGGCGGGTCCCCCTTTGAAAATAAGAGATGATTTATGCGAACTACAGTTCCAATAAAAGATCGATCAAACCCTCAACCGTGTATCGCTCGGCAACCCCATCCACCTTCAGTCCCAGATCTTTTGCTGCCTCTGCTGTAACAGGACCGATACAAGCGATCTTTACATTATCCAGCAGAGAAGTTCGATTCTGATCTCCGATCAGTTGAGAAAAACTCTTTACGGCGGACGGGCTCATAAAGGTAATCACATCGATCTCTTTCTTTTCCAGCAATGAGAGGATTTCTGCCGAGCGGCTATGATCGCTTCTTGTTTCATAGACAACGGACTCTGTTACCTCCGCTCCCAGACGCCGTAACTCAGACGGCAAGGTCTCACGAGCAATATCTGCACGGGGCAAGAGCACCTTCATACCTGCTTTGAAGTCAGCCTGAATGGCTTCGATCACACCTTCATTCGTAAATTGCTGCGGAATAAGATCTACGTGCAAACCCGATTTCTCAATCGCCTCTGCGGTCTTGCTTCCGACGGCTGCGATTTTGCACGATGACAAATGGGAAAGGTTCATCCCCAACTCTTGCAGCCGCTTCACGAAAAAATGGTAGCCGTTCTTACTGGTAAAGATGATCCAGTCGTACCCCTCAATATTCTGCAAAGCGCGATCAAGCTGTTCCGTATCGTTAGGCCGGTTCACCTGTATCAAAGGAATGGCAGTGGCCTTCCCGCCCAATTCCTCAATGCGTGAAACCAGCTCTTTTGCTTGATGCTCCGCACGCGTGACCAAAATTTGCTTGCCTGCTAAAGATTTAATGGCGATCACCTTCAGCTAACTCTTTTTTTACATTGGCCAGGATCTCTCCGGCTCCTTTCGCAATCAAGCGTTCCGCCAATTCTTCCCCTAACGCTTTTGGATGGGTTCCCGTGACGAAGTCCTTTACCACTCTGCTTCCATCCGGCGTTGCCACCAGTCCCGTTAAACGAATCCGACTTCCATCTACCTCTGCATATGCAGCGATCGGAACCTGACATCCGCCTTCCAGACGATGTAAAAAAGCGCGTTCAGCCATGGTAACCAGAGCTGTCTCGTGATGATGCAACTGTCTGATCAATTCGAGCATCTCTGTATCATCCGCGCGGCATTCAATGGCAAGCGCGCCCTGTCCCACCGCCGGAAGACAGATATCTTCCGTAAGATATTGGTTCACTCTACTGCTCCATCCCATCCGAATCAAGCCAGCCGCCGCTAAAATGATCGCATCATAATTCCCGGAATCCAGCTTGCGCAAGCGGGTATCGATATTTCCCCGCAGTGTTTCAATTTGCAGATCCGGACGATAATGGAGAAGCTGTGCTTGACGGCGCAGGCTGCTTGTACCTATGATGGCTCCTTCCGGCAGTTCTTCGATGGATGCGCCATTCTTGCTGATCAGCACATCGCGGGCATCCTCTCGTCTGGGAATCGCCCCAATCGTAAGACCCTCGGGCAGAATGGCCGGCATATCTTTCATGCTGTGGACAGCAAAATCAGCCTCACCATCCAGTAAGGCCTGCTCGATCTCCTTAACAAAAAGCCCCTTTCCGCCAACCTTAGAAAGGGTAACATCGAGAATGCGATCTCCCTTGGTCACAAACTCCTTAATCACAAAGTCAGTATCGGGCCTGATCTGCTTTAGCTGAGCTATGACCCATCTCGTCTGCGTTAAGGCCAATTCACTTCTTCTTGAAGCTACAACAATCGGTTTCAACTAGATGATCTCCTCTCATAGAGAAACCCAAAAGCTATGATCTGATGCAGATACCTTTGGGTTAAAGAACGATTTATATGAAGTTAACTGCCTACTTCCAAATAGGACATGTCTGCAAAAGAGCCTTCTTTCTCGGCTTGTTCTTCCATGAGGAATTCCTGTAAACCGAAGATCTTGCTGATCAGTTCCAATGCTTTGGCAGATTCCTCTGTACCGGACATCTCTTTTAATTGCAGAATCGGTTCTTTCAACAATTGATTTACGATGCTTTTGGTATGCTTGCGCAGTACTTTTTTTTCACGTTCATCCAAATCGGGAATCTTCCGTTCGATGCTCCTCATGGTCTCTTCCTGGATCAGGAGAGCTTTCTTGCGCAGCGCCGAAACGACAGGAATCATTTCCAGAGTGGCAAACCATTCTTTAAATTGATTTACCTCTTGAATCAAGAGGGTACGAATCTTGATCGCTTCTTTCCTGCGCTGTTCCAAATTCGACTGAATGATGCCCTCCAAGTCATCAATATCATACAGCAGTACAGAATCCAACTGGGCAAGTTCGGGATCGAGATCGCGCGGAACGGCAATATCGATCATCAGCATCACAGAGCCCGGACGATCTTTCATCGCCTGTTCCACCATCGCTTTGGAAATCACAAGCTCGGCCGCACCGGTAGAACTGATTACAATATCGGCGCGTTTAAGACAATCGGCGAGCTGCTCCATCGTGTAGGCAGAACCGTTAAATTCCATCGCTAGCTGCTCTGCGCGTTCCAAGGTGCGGCTTGCCACCATCAACTCGTCTACGCCCAGTTCTTCCAGATGTTTGGCTGTCAATCGGCTCATTTTCCCTGCGCCCACAATCAAAACGCGCTTGCTTGCAAACCGTTCAATCTCTTTTTTGGCCAATTGGACAGCAGCGTAACTGACGGAAACCGCATTTTGTCCGATAGACGTCTGGGTGTGTACGCGTTTGGCAAAAGTGACTGCTTGTCTAAAAAGGGTATTAAAAATTTTTCCGGAGGTGCCGATCTCTCCAGCTTTCTGCCAAGCATCGCGCATCTGCCCCAAGATTTGAGTCTCACCCAAAATCATCGAGTCTAATCCGCAAGTTACTTCAAAGAGATGATGGATCGCTTCCTCTTCTCTTTTGATATATAGATAATCTTTAAATTCATCCTGTTTCATTTGAAACCAGTCTGAAATAAAGATCTTGGTAAAATCCTCGCCGCTATGCATCTGATCCACAACTGCATAAAGCTCAGTCCGATTGCAGGTAGAGAGGATCACACATTCCAAAATCCCTTTCATACCTTGGTACTGACGTAAAGCTTTAGCCAATTCCTGTTCGCTGAAGGTAAATCTCTCGCGGATCTCTACAGGTGCAGTTTTATAGTTTAATCCGACTACGAGGATGTGCATGGCTTATACACCTCCTAAGCTACCCGCTTACCATTGTATAACAAAAAGAGTTCACTTTCCTCTGGGAAAATGTGAACACTTTCGCAATCATTTATCTCATTTTTTCCAATCGTACTCTATATTATCCTTTAGAATACAGTTTTACAATAAACATCCGCACCGATCACGCGGTTCTCCACTCCGCGAATCAGTTCAACGGTGATCATCTTCTTCTCGACTGTACCATTATCCCGATATACAGTCGGATAGTTCTTCACATCCTCGCCGGTTTCAAAAGCCTTGGCGATACATTCATATAAAGGCGTATTCTTGCGGAGAGGAGTGCCGATTAGCATCTCGGATTTCTCTTTCAGATAGATTTCCATCCCGATATTGGCGGCATAGATCACATAGTTGGTGTCAACGACCAGACGACCCACCTCTCTCGGGGTTCCTTCTTCAAAGATTGGCCGTAACAAGATCATCGGATCCATGGAAAAGACGTGAGCCAGCTGCTCCAGTTTTTTGATGGAAATATTGTTTTTGCCGCTCTCAATCCTGGCAATAAAAGGTTGCTTTACTCCCATCTCATTGGCGAGCTCAAGCTGGGTAAAGCCCTTGATCTTTCGGATGCGTTTTACATTATACGCTACTCTCTTGCCGATTGAATCCCCTTTTCCAGCCGGTTGAAAAAGCGGATCCTCTTTAAGGAGTTGTTTTACGTATATCGTTAGTTCATTCAAAGTGACTACCTCCTATTGTCGATTCCCTCATCAGTCTGAATTGGTCTGCTTAAGAATAAGTTAATTGTAGAATCGTAATTCATTATAACAAAAATCTAGTAAATCCAAATAGTAAAATGTATCATTCTCCACTATAATGAGAATAAATTCATAGATTTGCAGGGGATCGTATGACAAAAAGACTAATGGCTGATATAATTTTACTTTTGGTTGCATTCATCTGGGGAACTACTTTTGTCGTTGTGCAAAAAGCAATCGATCAATTACCTCCCTATTCCTTCTTGTTTGTGCGCTTTGGTGTCGCCTTTCTCTTCCTGCTCTTGTTTATATTTATGCGTAGATTATTTGGAAAACCGGAACAGAGAAACTCGCCTTTTATAGCCAAGAAATCATTGGGATCTGGCGCGATCTTAGCCATCTGGCTGTTTGCAGGATATGCTTTTCAAACAACGGGTTTGCTCTATACTTCCTCTTCCAAAGCAGGCTTTATCACTGGATTATCGGTGGTGCTCGTACCGTTCTTCTCCTTTTTCCTGCTAAAATTACGGCCAAAATTCCCCGCCGTGATCGGGGTAATTCTGGCGTTAATCGGTTTATATCTCTTGGCATTTGGGGATAAGCCAGCAGTAAACGCTGGAAATATTATAGGGGATGCCGTATGGCTAAACAAGGGGGATCTACTGGTATTTTTCTGCGCCATCGGCTTTGCCCTGCAAATTGTATTTACGGGCAAATATGCGGGTAAGCATGATGCGATGGCACTTACCTTAGTTCAATTAGGGAGCGTATCACTCCTCAATTTTATCTTTGCGCTATTATTTGAAGATGTAAGACTGAGTTTCTCGGCAGACATTTTATTGAGTCCATACATGATCTTTGCTTTATTTATCACTTCGATTTTGGGAACGGCGCTGGCATTTTTGGCACAGACCTATTTTCAACGTTACACAACACCTACGCGCGTCGGCTTAATCTTTGCCATGGAACCGATTTTTGCCGCTTTTACAGGGGTTTTGGTTGCCGGGGATGTTCTCACTTTACCGATCATTGTTGGCTGCGGTTTAATTTTTTCCGGCATGCTCCTCGCAGAACTGCCGAGCGAACTTTTGTTTAAATTCCTGCGCACCAAGAAAAACGAAACTGGACAATAAAGAATTCGGAAGAGTAATATAACTTTATAAGAATGATAAAGCGAGGGGAGTGTTGTAATGAAAAGATTGGTAAAGTCGCGAACCAATCGCATGGTCGATGGAGTTTTAGGAGGGATAGGGGAATATTTACAGGTTGATCCCGTTTTGGTACGGATCATCTTCCTCCTCTTTGCCTTTCTCACTGCCGTCGGACCTGCGATCATCATCTATATCATCGCTATGTTTATTATACCGAGTAGCGATAAAAGTACTGATTCGTACAAATCAAATGAGGAGAAAGCTCCTTTCTCGCAGGAATGGAGCAGCCCTGCGAGGAATCATTCCGCTTCTCCGGAAAAAAACGGCAGTTTGCTTTTCGGTTTCATCTTGATTATTCTGGGCATCCTCTTTCTTTTAAACAATTTTCTGGATCATAACGTTTTCTATTATATCCGACGATTCGGGGAGTACTTCTGGCCTTTGCTCATCGTGGGAATTGGCCTGTGGCTCCTGTTTAGAGGGAGGAGATAGCGTTGAACAGAAATTCAGTGATCAGCGGAGTGGTTTTGGTTATCATAGGAATTTTTTTCTTCCTGCAGAAGCTCGATATTCCATATATGGATCAAGTCTCCTGGTGGCCGTTGATTTTAATCGGAATCGGTTTGGTCTTTATCTTCTCTTCCATAGCCAATCGCAAAACGAAGCATTCCATCTTTCCCGGCGTGATCATGTTGGGAATAGGAATCCACTTTTTGGGTCAAGATCTGTATAGAGACTGGCCCGACCATTGGGCGGTCTATACCTTTATCGTGGCCATTGCCTTCTTTGCTCAATATTTCAATACGAGAGATCATAGTTGGGTACCGGGGTTGGTGCTGTTGGCTGTTTCACTTTTCAGCACCGTGCTCCAGCCATACTGGGAGGTCATACCCTGGACGACTCTGTGGCCTCTGATCTTGATTATAGTCGGGTTGCTCCTCTTGTTTCGCTCCTGGCGCAAGTAATACGATATCCCCTTCTCATTGAAAAGAAGGGGATACGCTTTCTAACCTGTTTTTGTCCTACATATATCTCTTCAAGTGTACAAACCTATTTCAAAAAAATGAACGAGCTTACATACGTTAATTGTAACCTGTATGATATGCCATCCGCTGTACAATCGTATTGATGGAAAGCTAATTAGTCTTTCCCGAAAAATATTATATTGCAGGGTGGAATAGTAATGTTAATAAAATACAATTTAATAGCGTTTTATATTAGTCGGATTATATCTTCTGTTGGAGATTGGGTATATATGATTGCACTATCTCTAGCACTGTCTCACGGAAACGAATTAAAGTTAACTTTACTTTGGATCATTCGTACTTTTACACCGATATTACTAAGAATAATATTAGGCTCTATATCTGATCGAATAGGACCCAAAAAATCAGCAGTAATATCCAATTTTATGCGGTCTATCCTTGTAGCTTTACTACCGACTGTATTGGATTCTTGGTTTTTGTTTATTTTTGTCTTTCTCATTAGTGGGATCAGTCCCTTGTTCAATGCTTCTCTCAACCCTATGATCACTTCGATTACCGATCCGAAAAATCGATTACAAGTAAATTCAATATTATCAGTTATTCAGTCTTCTGCATTGATCTTAGGACCACTTTTGGGAGGGGTTTTATACCAGATCGACGAGTCTCTCGCATTTGAAGCACAAGCTATTGCACTTATTCTTTCAACCATTTTAATCATGTTTATTAAGTTTCCCCTCATAAAATCTGATATTAGCAAATCAAGAAAAAAGATTAGTCTTATTTTAGAAGATATTAAATATTCATTTTCTTATATATTTAACAATAGCTTATTAAAGGGAATTACTTTTTGTTCTTCATTATTCTTACTTGGCGGAACAGCTATTGATGCTTATGAAGTGTTATTTGTAACAAAAGCCCTCAATCTTGGAGAAACTGGATATGCTACTATTGTCACCATAAGCGGGGTTGGATTTATTATTGGAGGATTAATAAATTCAATCATTTCAAAGTACTTTCGCCCCTATCCTTATTATTGCTGCGGCTTAATCATTGCCATCGTTGCCAATATATTATTCTCTTTATCAACCAATCTTTATACGGCCAGTGCCAGCTTGCTTATTCTCGGTTTAGGAGTAACTATGTTCAATACATCTTCTGCAACAATCATGCAAAATACAGTACCTGTAGATTATCAAGGAAGAGTTATTGGCTTTCAATTTCTTTTCCCTGATACGGCCTCTACTCTATCTGTTCTGATAGCGGGAGTATTCCTCCCCTTTTATCCAATAAGATATATTATGATCGGCGCAGCTCTTGTAACAGTATTAGCAATAATTCCGCTAATATCTCTAATTAGAGCTCCAAAACCATCTGTTGAGAATAAAACTGCTGATTTGTAATAAATATTTGTAGTGACTTTAATCAAAGGCGAGAGAATTGCATTATTGCAATTCTCTCGCCTTGGCTGTTCTTATAATAATGGTTCAACATAACTTTACAAACTTGGTGATAGGTATTTTTCTATTTCACTCCATAACTCATCTTTCCCTTGTTTGGTCTCGGCTGAATAGTGATAAAGCGGGGTCTCTTTCTGAAGATTTAATGTCTCCCGTATGATCTTCAAATGTTTCTGCCACTGTCCTTTAGAGATTTTATCGGCTTTCGTGGCTACCACTATGGCAGGAAGCTTGGAATGAACAAGCCATTCATACATCGCCACATCATCACGGCTAGGCGGGTGGCGCATATCGACCAGTTGGATAATGGCGCGGAGATTCTCCCGCTTGCTTAGATACTCTTCGATCATCTTCCCCCATTTTGCCTTCTCCGCCTTAGAGACTCTGGCAAAACCATAGCCAGGCAGATCGACAAAATAGAAAAGATTTTCGATCTTGTAGAAATTAAGCGTCTGAGTCTTCCCAGGTTTTGAGCTGGTGCGTGCCAGATTTTTGCGATTGATTAAGCTGTTGATCAATGAGGACTTCCCCACATTAGAACGCCCGACCAGAGCAATCTCCGGCAGGGCATCCTGAGGATATTGTTGGGGATTTACCGCACTAATCACAAATTCGGCTTGGTTGACCTTCACGATTTCACCAAGGCGTGTTGCAACACCTCATCCAGATGTGATACCAGTATAAACTTCAAATCCTTGCGCACACTTTCCGGAATATCCTCAATATCTTTCTCGTTCTCTTTCGGGCAGATCACCTTTTTAAGCCCGGCCCGGTGAGCGCTTAGTGCTTTCTCTTTCAGCCCGCCGATCGGCAATACCCTGCCTCGTAAGGTAATCTCGCCGGTCATGCCAATTTCCTTGGATACAGGGATTCCGGTCAGCGCTGAAACCAGCGCAGTCGCCATGGTAATTCCTGCGGATGGGCCATCTTTAGGAATCGCGCCTTCCGGGACATGGATGTGAATATCATTCTTCTCGTTAAATTCGGGATCTATATTTAGCTCTTTGGCACGAGAGCGAATATAACTGAAAGCGGCTTGAGCCGATTCCTTCATCACATCTCCCAGTTGGCCCGTTAGCGTAAGCTTTCCTTTGCCAGGTAAGACACTTACCTCCACCGTTAAGGTATCTCCGCCAGCCTCCGTCCAAGCTAAACCGGTTACGGCTCCCACCTGATCCTCCAGTTCGGCAATGCCGTAGCGATACTTCGGCTTGCCAAGCAGATGCTCGACCGTATTGGGCGTTACGACCACCCGCTTCTTCTCGCCGCTCACAATGATCTTTGCCGCTTTACGGGCAATATTGGCCAACTGGCGATCCAAATTGCGCACGCCCGCCTCACGCGTATACCTGCGTATGATTTTCAGAAGGGCTTCCTCCTGAATTTGCAGCTTATCTTTACTTAAGCCATGCTCCTTGATCTGCTTTGGCAAAAGATAATTCTGCGCGATATTTAATTTTTCCAGTTCCGTATACCCGGAGATATGGATCAATTCCATCCGGTCAAGCAGCGGGCGCGGAATGGTGTATACCGTATTGGCAGTGCAGATAAACAATACGTTGGAGAGATCATAGGGCTCCTCAATATAATGATCGCTAAAGGTGTGATTTTGTTCCGGATCGAGCACCTCCAACATGGCAGATGCAGGATCGCCCCGGAAATCAGAGGACATCTTGTCAATCTCGTCAAGGAGAAAAACAGGGTTCACCGTGCCTGCTGTCTTCATCCCTTGAATGATCCGGCCCGGCAATGCGCCAATATATGTTCTGCGATGACCGCGAATTTCAGCCTCATCGCGCACGCCTCCCAGAGAGATGCGGACAAAATTGCGTTCAAGCGCCCGCGCGATCGAACGGGCCAATGAAGTCTTTCCTACTCCGGGCGGCCCTACGAGACAGAGAATCGGCCCTTTTAGCTTCTGCACCAATTTTTGCACAGCAAGGTACTCCAAGATTCTCTCTTTTACTTTTTCCAACCCGTAATGATCTTCATTTAAGATCTTTTCGGCATGACGGATATCCAGCCGATCTTCAGTTCTCTTCTTCCAGGGCAAAGATAGTAACCAATCGATATAAGTGCGAATGACAGAGCCTTCAGCGGCCGCTTGAGGCATTTTTTCCAGGCGGTCAATCTCTTTGGCCACCTTTTCATACACTTTTTCAGGCAGATCGGATTCTTCCAGTTGTTTGCGCAGTTCTGCCGCCTCTCCCATACGGCCTTCCTTCTCGCCTAACTCGCGCTGGATTGCTTTCATCTGTTCGCGGAGGTAGTATTCCTTCTGGGTTTTTTCCATTTGCTTTTTTACGCGTTGACTTATTTTACGTTCCAGCTCCAGCACTTCTTTCTCGTTGTTCAGGAATTGAAGGAGCAGTTCCAATCGTTCTTTAACGTTGCTTCGTTCCAGAATGGATTGCTTATCCTCTAGGCGCAACGGAAGATGTGAGGCGATTACATCCGCCAATCTGCCAGGTTCGTCGATATCGTTTACCGTTGCCAGGGTTTCCGGAGTAAGCTTCTTCGATAGACGGATATATTGTTCAAAGTGGTTAATCGTCGTGCGCATCAGCGCTTCAATTTCCTGCGAATCTTCCTCTATGTTGGGAAGCTCCTCCACCTCTACTTCATAAAACTCCTTTTCTTCTTTAAACTGTACAATTTTGGCGCGATATAGCCCTTCAACAAGGACGCGAATCGTTCCATTGGGAAGCTTTAACATCTGCTTGATGCGTGAAATGGTTCCAACGTGATAGATTTCATCTGGCGTGGGCTCTTCTATATGAACCTCGGTTTGAGTCGCAAGCAAGATTAAATTCTCATCGACCATTGCTTTTTCAAGTGCTCTTACTGACTTTTCACGACCCACATCGAGATGAAGGACCATGGTTGGATAAACAAGCAGGCCCCTTAAGGGAAGCAAGGGAACCGTTTTTTTCTGAATCTGGGTTTCCATCAAGGCACCTCCATAATATGTATGTCTGTTTGCTGCAATCATCCAGTTCCAGTGTCTATTTATTTTATCCTATGTCGATTGCTTTGTCTAAGGGTATGATGTTTATATGGAGGGGATTCTCCTCTTTTATGAGCGCGATCTCAAGCACTTCTTCAAGACGTGAGACTGGAATCACTTCGATCTCTTTCATGGTATGAAAGATGGCCAGATCATTTTCTGAGGGGATGATCACTTTTTTGCAACCGGCCAATCGTGCAGCCTCTACCTTGGCAACCACTCCGCCAATCGGCTTTACTCTGCCGTGAATGCTTAACTCTCCGGTCATCGCCACGCGATTGTCAATGGGAATGCCGCGAATGGCCGAATAGATTGCACAAGCCATGCTAATGCCGGCTGAGGGACCATCGACCATCGTTCCCCCTGGAAAATTGATATGCAGATCATAGTTGTACGGGTTGATTCCCGTTCTGCGAAGCACCGTTAGCACATTCTCTACAGAGCCTTTGGCCATGCTTTTTCTGCGGATTGTCCTGCTTCTTCCGCCCATCTCCTCTTCTTCGGCAACACCGGTAATCGTCACTTTGCCCGTTCCCGGTACCTCTGCTTCAATTACGGTTACTTCAATCTCCATCAGCATTCCGAGATTGGGACCATAAACCGCCAAGCCGTTCACCAAACCAACCTGAGGTTCAGGAGGAATTTTATGATCCGGGCGAGGGCTGATTTGGCTGCTGTTTACTACCCACTCGACATCCGCAGCAAGAATCTTCTTTCTATTGTCGGTTAAGGCGATGCCCGCTGCAAGCTGGATCACATTGACAGCTTCCCGGCCGTTGGTGGCATACCGCTTAATCACCTCATAGGTCTGTTCCTCAGCATCAAATTGTATCTTACTTATGGCATTGCGCGCAATTGTTTCTATCTCTGCAGGCAGCAACGGACGAAAGTAGATCTCCATGCAGCGTGAACGTATGGCCGGCGGAATCTCGTCAGGCGTCCGGGTGGTTGCGCCCACAAGGCGAAAATCGGCTGGCAGACCATTTTGAAAAATATCATGGATATGCCGCGGAATATTTGGATTTTCCTCCGAATAATAGGCGCTTTCCAAGAAAACCTTGCGATCTTCAAGCACCTTTAACATTTTGTTCATTTGGATCGGATGCAGTTCTCCAATCTCATCAATAAATAAGATCCCTCCGTGTGCTTTTGTGACAGCGCCTGGCTTCGGTTGTGGAATTCCTGCCACACCCATGGCTCCCGCTCCTTGGTAGATCGGATCATGAACCGAACCGATCAGAGGATCTGCAATTCCACGTTCATCAAAACGGGCTGTAGTTGCATCAATCTCCACAAATTTTGCATCTTGCTTAAAAGGCGAGAATGGGTTTCTTTTCGCCTCTTCCAATATGACTCTTGCAGCGGCTGTCTTTCCTACACCCGGCGGTCCATAGATAATCACATGTTGGGGATTGGGCCCGGTTAATGCAGCTCGAAGTGCCCGAATCCCTTCGCTTTGACCTATGATATCTTGTATCGAAGCAGGGCGTGTACGCTCTGCCAACGGTTCGCTTAAACTGATGGAGCGCATCTTCCTTAATGACTCCATCTCTTTCTTTGATTCCCGGTCCACAGCTACCTTGCTTGTTCTCTGATTGCGAAGCAGATTCCAAAAATATAGACCGATCACAATGCCAAAAACAACTTGCAGCAAGACCAAGATGATCTGTATTTGCATGTAATTTCCCTCCCGTGTGGCTAAGAATTATTTTTAATCTGCCAAATCACCATAGTAGTAGTATTGCCCTAGAAAATAGAGGATAAACGGGATGACAAGCGGGGATCAAAATCTCTTGCTAGTTGTAAAAAGATTGACTTTAAGCGCGTGAATATGTAATGAATAAGATAAGTAATGCGGATATGAAAAGGGAGTACCAATGAGAAGGAATCGAATCAGTCCCGTACAAATTGAATCGGTATTGAAGGTAATTCGATTGATCGAGGAAGAGTACGGCCGTTCTTTGTCTTTAAAAGAGATGGCCGATTATGCCTTTTATAGCCCTTATCATTTTGAACGCCTTTTCCAAAAGGTTTCCGGAATTACACCGTGCCAATTTCTTTCGGCATTGCGCATTGAAAAAGCAAAGCAATTACTACTCGAAACTGACTTAGATATTGCTACAATCAGCTCGTATGTTGGCTATAGCAGTTTCAGCACCTTTTCCAGACAATTTAAAGAATATGTGGGCCTTTCCCCTATAAATTTTAGAAAACTATCCTCACAGACCTTAGAATATATGAATCTGATCTCCCATTATGGTGATGGTTGGTTTGACATAGATCATGGTTCACCTGTATTACGCGGGCATATCTCAGCTCCAATCGATTTCCGAGGGATTATATTTGTCGCACTTTTTCCAGAGGCAATGCCAAAGTCAGCGCCCGCAGCATGTGCGATCCTTAGAAAGCCTGGAGAATACCAGATTAAAGATGTTCCCGATGGCAATTATTATATCTTTTCCATTGCTTTTAAACTCTCTTTCAATCCAATCTATTATTTACTGCCCAAGAAAGCATTGCGCGGGACAAACGGCGAAGAAGTGACCGTTAAAAATGGTAAAGTTCTCTCTGGAAAAACCGATGTAAGCTTAAGACCTCCTCTTCCTTCTGACCCGCCAGTCTCAGTTTCCATTCCCTATCTGGTCACCAATTTTATAGCAAAATTTAAGGAATCTTACCGATAGACAGAAAAAAAGTTCAGAATTAAAATCTATGAGATGCAACGGATCATAATCGACAATGGGATTTACAGAAATAATACTTAGATTGAACAAAATAGCAATATAGGATAAATAAATAGAATCGGTTTCAACTATGATAGAGGATAAGCAAATAAACATGAGGATCATAGAAGAGGGAGGATCAGAAGATGAAAAGCATCATTCAGGAAGTATCGATTCAATCATCAAAAGAATTGGTCTGGTACGCATGGACCATCGAAGATCGCGTGACGAAATGGTTTGCACCGGCAGCTCATGTTGAGGGAAAACTTGGCGGAGCATTTGAGCTGTTTTTTGTTCCCGATAATCCTGACATTATGGGGACAAAGGGATGTAAGTTTATTCAATTCGAACCAATGGATCGTCTCGCCTTTACCTGGAAAGGGCCGGACGATTTTGCAGAGATCATGAATCAAGAAGGTTCTCTTACAACGGTTCATGTCACATTCTCTGAAAACGGCGACTCTACCCAAGTTACCGTTGAACATGCAGGTTGGGGTGACGGTCCGGAGTGGGAGAAAGCGATGGAATGGCATGTAATGGCATGGAAACAGGTCTTAGGCAGTCTGAAATCCTCCATTGAATCGGGCGAAGGCGATCTATGCTGCGTTCCTGAAAAGAATGTCGGATAAAGCGTGAAGACACATGGGTCTAATCACATTCGATTAGACCCATTTTTGATATTGCTGAGCGATGCTATCCCTGAAAATGGGTGATTTTTGCAGCGTCGTCGCCGGACAGCTTTGGTTATATTTGCGTATTTTAAGATTAATCTCTTTGATCTCTTCCTCAATCTCACCGTCCGAGAGGGATTCCATCTTCGCCAGCAATTTGCCGATTTGATCGCGTATCTCATGTTGCAGCTCAATCCAGGGAGGGAGGAAGTTGGCATTTTTCAACGTTTTATTAAACTGATATTCAAGATCCTGAGGTTCATTGAGATTGATAGGCTTTCCCAGCAGATGGCCAATCTCCTCTTTTTTCAGATCTTCCTGAATCACATCGTCCATCCAATCACGACTTAAGATTCTCTTCGTTCCCTCCTGAACCGGTTCCCGTTCAACCTGATTGCCGTTGGAAGATCGATCTGATTGATGATTTATGGTCAAATCGGTTTTACCTTTCCGCCGCCAAAAAGCCATGATTCTCTCTATCCTTTCATCTGCTTTAATTAAGCTTATTGTGCAAATACGGGAGGAAAGGTGTCAATACTTCTCACCTGCCATAAAGATAAAAACAGAGGCATATTCCTCTGTTTTCACAAAATTTTCAATTATGCGCTTTCCTCTTTCTTCGTCAGCACTCTTCCATCCTTGGAGGTTAATATCGGCGGAATCTTCTCACGCACGGTCTCCTCTGTGATCAAGCACTTCGTCACATCGTTGCGGGAAGGAAGATCATACATCACATCAAGCATGATGCTTTCAATAATGGAACGAAGACCCCTTGCCCCTGTCTCGCGCTTAATGGCTTCACGCGCAATAAGCTGCAGTGCCTCGGGGGTAAATTCCAGCTCCACGCCATCCATCTCCAGAAGCTTCTGATACTGCTTGACCAAGGCATTTTTGGGTTCAGTCAAGATTTTGATCAAGGCAGTTTCATCAAGTGGCTCCAGCGTGGCAATCATGGGCAGACGGCCAACAAATTCAGGGATCAATCCAAATTTCAACAGATCCTCCGGAACGGTACGCGAAAGGTATTCCCCTTTCTTCAGATCGACCGCTTCGGAATTGCTGCCAAATCCGATCACTTTTTTCCCGATTCTGCGCTTAATAATATTCTCCAATCCATCAAAGGCGCCACCGCAAATAAATAAGATGTTGGTGGTATCAATCTGGATAAACTCCTGGTGCGGATGTTTCCGTCCACCTTGCGGAGGTACGCTTGCTACCGTGCCTTCCAGAATCTTAAGCAATGCCTGCTGAACGCCCTCACCGGAGACATCGCGTGTAATCGATGGGTTTTCTGACTTGCGTGCAACTTTGTCAATCTCATCGATGTAAATAATTCCGCGCTCAGCCTTCTCAATATCATAATCCGCTGCCTGGATCAGTTTCAGCAGAATATTTTCCACATCCTCACCTACATATCCAGCTTCGGTGAGCGATGTAGCATCGGCAATGGCAAAGGGAACGTTAAGTATGCGCGCCAAGGTTTGTGCCAACAAGGTCTTACCGCTTCCGGTAGGCCCAATCAGCAATATATTGCTTTTGGAGAGCTCGACATCATCAACTTTAGCGCCAGAATGAATACGTTTATAGTGATTATAGACGGCTACTGCCAAGGTCTTCTTCGCTGTCTCTTGTCCGATCACGTAATCATCCAGGACCTTGCGGATATCTGCAGGCTTCGGAATCTCTTTCAGATCAAATTCCTCTTCATGTCCCAACTCTTCTTCAACAATCTCGGTACATAGCTCAATACACTCATCGCAGATATAGACCCCCGGTCCCGCAACCAACTTTCGCACCTGATCCTGTGTTTTCCCGCAGAATGAACATTTCAGATGACCTTTCTCGTCATTATACTTATACATCAAATCACCCCTTGTTTAGTTGATTACGGGTGATTACAGCATCGACTAACCCGTAGTTCTTTGCTTCCTCGGCATCCATGAAGTTGTCACGGTCTGTATCTTTTTCTATGCGTTCAATGGGTTGGCCCGTTCGTTCCGAAAGGATTTGATTGATTTTGGCACGGGTACGCAAGATCCAGTCAGCATGAATCTTGATATCTGCTGCCTGCCCACGAACACCCCCTAATGGTTGATGAATCATCACTTCACTATTTGGTAAGGCGAAACGTTTACCTTTTGCTCCTGCAGCAAGTAAGAATGCACCCATACTTGCAGCCAATCCTACGCAAATCGTAGAAACATCCGGTTTAATGTATTGCATGGTATCATAAATCGCCATTCCCGCAGTGATAGAACCACCAGGAGAGTTTATGTATAGGTGAATATCTTTCTCAGCATCTTCCGATTGGAGAAATAAAAGCTGCGCAACAACTAGATTGGCTACATCGTCGTCGATTTCAGAACCGAGAACAATGATCCGGTCCTTTAAAAGACGCGAATAGATATCATAGGCGCGCTCCCCACGATTTGACTGCTCAACTACCATTGGAATTAAAGGCATATAGGTCCCCCCTTACTCATAATATCATCCGTTAACATCATATTACATCCGTACTTTCCTGGTGAACAGGAAGTGTTAAAACAGGCACGAATAGTCTCGTGCCCCCTTAATATACCAATTATACTTTTTCATGGACCAAAGGTCAAAGGATTACACCTCTTTGCTTTGCTCCACCAAAAGATCTATGGTTTTGCGAATGCGCAGATCGGACTTGATTGAATCAAGCGCTCCCTGTGCTTCCAAAATGCGTTTTACTTCATCTTTGTCCCTCTTGTAAAGCTCGGCAAGCTTATCCAGTTCGGCCTCGATCTCATCTTCAGAAACCTCAATATTCTCCTTCTCTGCAATCGCCTCAAGCGTAAGATTAATTCTGACCCGTTTTTCCGCATTCTCTTTAAATTGATCTTTCAGCGAATCGTGATCCAGTCCTGTAAACTGGTAATAGGTTTCAAGAGTGAGACCTTGATAATGCAAGCGCTCTTCAAACTCATGAACCATGCGATGCGCTTCATTGTCGATCATCACTTCAGGGATATCAATAGTAGCATTCTCGGCGGCTTTTTCTACTACCGCATCGCGCTTATAAGCTTCCGCATCCTCTTTTGCTTTTTCTTCCAGCTTATTACGAAGATCTTGTTTAAATTCTTCCAGGGTCTCGAATTCACTTACATCCTTCGCAAATTCATCATCCAGTTCAGGAAGGTTCTTCCGCTTAATCTCATTTAATCTTACTTTAAAGAGCGCAGGTTTACCTGCCAATTCCTCAGCATGATATTCATCAGGGAAAGTAACATTAATTTCCCTCTCTTCGCCCTTTTTCATTCCTACCAGTTGATCTTCAAATCCAGGAATAAATGTTCCAGAACCGATCACCAGATTAAAGTTCTCTGCTTGACCGCCGTCAAAGGCTTCTCCATCCACAAAGCCCTCAAAATCGATGAGAGCATGGTCTCCCTCTTGCAAAGTTGCCTCTTCATCCTCGACCACATCTATGGAAGCAACCCTTTCTCTGCGTTGTTGCAATTCTTTCTCTACATCTTCATCTGTGACGTTAAACTCTTTCTTTTCAATCTCCAAACCCTTATACTGTCCCAGTTCAACTTCCGGCTTTACCGTAACGGTTGCTTTAAAAATAAAGCTTTTGCCTTTTTCCACCTGCTCAACATCAATTTCCGGCCGATCTACAGGGAAGATTCCTGTGGAATCGACTGCTTCTCTATATGCTTGAGGCAAAATCAGATCTATCGCATCATTGTAGAGCGCTTCCACTCCAAATCTTTTCTCGAAAATCGGACGAGGAACCTTTCCTTTTCTAAATCCTGGCACATTTACTTTCTGTACAACCTTCTTAAAGGCACGATCTAAAGCGAGCGAGAATTGCTCTGCATCTACTTCAACGGTTAGTACACCTTGATTTTTATCCGTCTTTTCCCAACTAGCCTTCATACGTACTTTCCCCTCCAAAATATGTAACTTATCCTCAATTATAACCACTTAATTATAACATAAAACCCTCTCTTTTCAAGGATTACTCTCTTCAAATTTTATAATGAGTCACCTGCAACCAAATTCCAAAGTCCTCCGTCTGTAAAAACAGCAGGGGAATTGGGAGAAAAAACCTACGAAAGGAGCATATTGGATGAAGAGAGTTAGATGGTTGTCGTTGACGGTTTTAGCCTTACTGTTGCTGATGAGCAGCAGCGCATTCGCATTTGCGGACCTTCCCCTTACTCAAGGGAAAAACGAGATTGAAGCCCTGCATAAGCGGGGGATCATGAACGGAATCGGCAAAAACATGTTTGCTCCAAACCGATCTCTTTCCTATGCTGAAGCAGTTACCCTCTTTGTAAAGGCATTTGATCTGAATCTGGACCATTTAAAGTTTATCAAAGAACCAAAAGCAAGTGAGATTTTCTCCCATATTAAGGATAATTCATGGTATGCCCAAGCCTTTCTGATCGCCTATTATAACGGTGTCGATCTTCCTTCCGACGTAAAGCCTGCCGCTGCAATCTCGCGGGAAGAATTTGCTCACTATCTCTATAAAATCGTCTCCAGCAAAGGAGATTATGCTGTGATCGAGCTTTGGCACGAATACGCGGATCTAAGCGAGGTGAAGCAGGATTATCAGGCGAGCATTAACAATCTTCTCAATATGGGAATAATAAGTCTCGACAAGAATAAAAAATTCTACCCCAAGAAAAGCATCACCCGAGCTGAAGCAGCGATCATGATCTTCTCTGCGCTTCAGTTTATCGAGAAGACTCCACCCATTCCGCCGATAAGAGATGAAGAAATTTCCTTATCGGTAGAAAAGATGAGCGAAAAGGTGAATAAGGTGACGCTGGATTGGGGAGAGAAACCGAGTTCAGGCTATTCAATTGCCATCGATAAAATCGAATTCAAGGATAACATAGCCACCATTTATTATACACTTACCTATCCTGATCCAAATAAAGTTTACCTGACTGTGATCACCAGGCCGACAGCAGAGACCTACGTAGACGCCAAGTACCAAATTGAGATCCAGCCGAGCAATCAAGTCTCGCTCCCATATGAGAAGCCTACAAAAGAGGGTAACGCTTCGCAAGGCCAATCTTCCGATAGCAAAAAATAAGAAAATTAGGATGCTTGAAGTCCCCCCAACATCGCTCGGTTGGGGGGTTAGATTTACCCCAAAAAGTGATGAGATGCTGCGAAGCTTACTCCAATTACTTTTTGGGGACCCCGGTTTATATTTACCCCAAAAAGTGAAGAAATGCTACGAAGCTTGCTCCGATTATTAGATCGAGATGGTATATTTGCCAGAGAGATCATTTCTCTTTTCATAGTTTAAATCATAATATTCGATAATGATTTCAAACTGATTCGCTTTCCGGTTGATTTCCATCAAAGCAAAGGTAGGCTTGGGGTATCCTCGTGGTTGAGCGATGCTCCCTGGATTGATCAATAAACGGCCATGCTCAAAAATAGTGAGCGGAACATGGCTATGTCCAAACAAGACCACATGCGCGTCATTCTCTGCTGCAAGGTATGAAAGCGACAAAAGCGATTCCTTGACCCGATATTTATGACCATGCGTCAAAAGAACTCTTAAGCCATGCCAGTGAAGAATTCGCTGCAATGGTTCACTCGTGTCAAAATCACAATTTCCGCGCACCTTTGTCATCTTCTTAAACGGAGAAAGGTTACTGTCCACGCAAAAATCGCCACAATGAATGATATGATCTGCTTTAACATCATCCACTACTTGCTGAACCTCTTTGGTCAAGCCATGAGAATCGCTCATGAGTAAAATCTTCATGATCAGATCTCCTTGTCCATCGATTTTAGCCATTGCAAAAAACGCTGATAAGCACGCGCGCGATGACTAACCCGATTCTTCTCCTGAGGGCTTAATTCCGCCATTGTCATGCCAAGCTCCGGAATATAAAATAAGGGGTCATAGCCAAATCCGTTTGATCCCCTGGCCTCTCGCAAGATCTTACCCTTACAGGTGCCGCTAAACGTATGTACGCTGCCATCCGTATTTGCAAAGGCGATGACGGAGATAAAATGAGCCGTGCGTTGATCATCGGGGATATCGCTCATCCTTTCCAACAGCTTTTGATTATTGGCTTGATCATTGCCATGTTCCCCGGCATAACGAGCTGAGAAAATACCGGGTTCTCCATTCAGTGCATCGACACAAAGCCCCGAATCATCCGCAATGGCAGATATTCCTGTGAACTGGGCAACCTCTTTCGCTTTCTTAATTGCGTTTTCCTCAAACGTGGACCCATCTTCGATCACATCGGGAAGCTTGGGAAAATCAGCAGCACTGAATACCCTAATCTTCAAAGGCGCTAAAAGCGCCGACAGCTCCTCTACCTTATGTTTGTTGTGTGTAGCAAGTATGACTTGGCGGGGGAGGTGATTCATTGTTTACCTCCGGTCGAAGAATCCGTTTGGCCACGATTCTCACCGATTCGTTGTACTAAATTCCCGAGCACTTGTTTTTGAAGATCAATGATCTCCATGATCCCTTTTCGCCCCAGACGTAACATATGCTCTAACTCCTCACTTGAGAATGGTGATTCCTCGCCTGTTCCTTGAAGTTCAACAAACTTACCTTCCCCTGTTTGTACAATATTCATATCGACGATCACATGTGAATCTTCTGCATACGTAAGATCAAGAATAGGCGTTCCTTCAAAGATGCCTACACTGGTGGCTGCCAAGAAATCACTTACGGGTATCGATTGGATCATGCCTTGATCCATCATCTTGCTCATGGCAAAGATCATAGCCACAAATCCTCCAGTAATGGAGGCTGTCCGCGTCCCTCCGTCGGCTTGAATCACATCACAATCAAGCCAGATGGACCGCTCCCCCAATTGCTCCAAATTAACCACCGATCGCAGTGCCCGGCCAATCAGGCGTTGGATCTCCATGGTGCGTCCGCTTAACTTCCCCTTGCTCGATTCCCGAATATTTCTTACTTCAGTAGCTCGCGGTAACATGCTGTATTCTGCTGTAATCCAACCCTTGCCGCCGCCTCGCATAAAAGGGGGGACTTTATCTTCAACTGTAGCTGTACAGATCACTTTGGTTTCGCCAACTTCAATCAAGACTGAACCCTCTGCATATTTGTTGACATGAGGGGTGATACGAATGGGGCGTAATTGATCCGCCACACGTCCATCTAGTCGCATATAAACTTCCTCCTCAACTGATCCTTACCACTACATTATACCACATCAATCTTATTTTCCTCCTATCTCCTCTCCCATCGCTGAATTTTTTACGCGCATCCATCCCCTGACTTCATGCCTGAATTTTCTGGATGGTCCTTACAGAGCCAAAAAGCACCTACCCTGATCAACAGGATAGATGCTTTAAAGACCGGTTATGGTCTTAAAAGGAAATGGTATTGATCTGTTTCGGAACGGCTACGGGTCTGCTTAAATCCATCGATTCTGCAGTTAAATCGGCTTTGCCGTTCACCATGATCTGTACATTCGATACCCCGCTGGTAGCTGCAAGCGTCAGTACGATCTCTTGTATTCCCCTCGCAGATGCATTGCCGTTATCATCAAAACCGCGGATCGATTCGTCAAAACTGGCGACTGCGGTTCCATTCTCAATCTGGATTTTCTCCACAGTGGTAGAAGGAAGAAGCGAATAGACCAAACCTGATCCTTGCGCAGGTCCTTTGATCAACTCCTCCAAAGCAGCCGTGGCCAAATCATCTGTCCTTGGTATCAGGCGAGTAACCGGCACAAAATAGACCAAATCCCCTGTCGGCGATTCTCCTTCGAAATAAAGCGTAACAGCAGAAGTTTGACCTGGTACTGCGTTATCTGCCAACTCCAGGTTTATTCCATTCTCACGTGAGAGATATTGACCAACCGGAGTACCCGCCACAGGCATCTGATCAACTGGTTCACCGTTGATCTGCAGCTTCACTTTTTGAACGGTTGGAAATTCCGTTAAGGCCCAAGTGATCGCATCCAGGATTTTTGTTTCGTCTTTTGCCTCATATTGTTTAAATTCCTTGGAGAAATCTACAGTAGCTACACCTTCTTTTATGTCCAGACTGAAAGTGGTTCCTTCTGGCAGTACCGCTGAAAATCCGGCCGGAAGATTCTCTTCCACAGGCCCACCCTTAACCATGTAAGTAAGCACCTGCTTGGCAATTGATTCCGTATAAGGGATCTTCATGGTTACAGGTACGACATACCCATTGGGATCGAGCAAATAAAGCACTTTATCCTGTAATACAAGTTCTTCTCCAGCCACCAAGCTGCCATCCTCCGTTGAGTTATTCGTAGCCGTCAGATCAGGAATTTGCGGTGGATCAATTTGCGGTGTCTCTTTTGGTCCAAATAGCCCACACCCGGTTGCAGTTAAGACTACCATTAAAAAGATGAGTATCATTAAGGTGATTTTTCTTTGCTGCATCAACATGGTTTACCCTCCTCCAGATGATTTGTACTACTATGTATACGAGCCCTATCCGGATTTATAACCAAAATCTGTCCATAAACGTAAACAAAGCGGCACAAATCCCTTTATCCCGAAGTGGAAAGCATATAGCGGGAATGAGGAGGGATAAATAAGCATAAAAAAATCAGGGTAGCAAGGGGATCTGCCAACCTGATCGTCAATTTCTTCAATGTAAGTGATGTACTAAGAGCAAGCTAACTGGAAAGCCTCTCCGAGATAGGATGATCAAGCGTCACCTGTGTCACATCTATCTTTCGTTTTAACCAATCTTCGGCAATCTTACGAAATGCATCCGGACTTCCGGTAGTGAAGAATCTGTGCGACGGCTCGCGATGTTCGGAAACCAATTGGTGATTGAGCGCCAGGATAGAGCTTAACTCACTTGCTGTCTCCTCGGCAGAACTGATCAGCACAACATCATCACCCACCGCTTTTTGAATCAGATCAACGATAATCGGGTAATGCGTGCATCCTAAAATCAGGGTGTCAAGACTAATATTTTTTAATGGTTCCAACTCCCGTTGCACAATTTGAAATGCATCTTCCATCTTTCGGTGACCATCCTCAACCAGCGGAACCAATCCCGGACAAGCGAGGCTCGTAATCGAAAGGTCCGGGTGTGTTTTTCTTAAGACCTTCTCATACATCCTGCTGCGGATCGTACCCAATGTACCGATGACGCCAATCCGATTTGATTTTGTTTCGCGTATGGCAGCCCGTGCTCCAGGTTCGATGACACCAATCACTGGGATTGAAATTTTTCTCTTCACTTCTTCCAGTACGACTGCAGTAGCCGTATTACAGGCAATAACAATCGCTTTTGGTTCAAATTGAAGCAAAAAATCGATCATCTGCAATGTAAATGTATGAATCTCATGGGTGGGTCTGGAGCCATACGGACACCGCGCAGAATCTCCAATGTAGATCACTTCTTCCAGTGGTAGTTGACGAAAAACCTCTTTCACAACGGTTAGTCCGCCGACTCCTGAATCTAAGATGCCAATTCCGCCTGCCAAAAAAACCACCCTCTCTATGGTCATCAATCATATACCTATTCAGCGGCAAAAGCAAAGTGCTTATTCATCCTTTTCCATCTCTTGAAAAAGAAGGTTAAGCGACTCATGGATCACTTTTACTTTCTCTGGAGAAAAATGCGAGATAATATCATTTAAATAGATTTGTCGGTGACGAATCACCTCATCGATAATCTCTCGGCCTTTATCGAGCAGATGTATTTGAACGACGCGACGATCACTGCTGTTCCGTACCCTTTTTACAAGCCCGGATTTCTCCATACGATCGATCAGATCGGTGGTTGTGCTGTTAGCCAAATACATTTTGCTGCTGAGATCACCAATCGTCATGTCTCCCTCTTCTTTTAACCATTGAAGGGCCACAAATTGTGGTGGAGTAATGGGAAAATCGCTTAAAATCTCTCGGCCTTTTTGTCTTATGATTGCACTGATACGGCGAAGCACCCATTCCAACTCTACGATCTCTTTAGAGATTTCCACAGGTTCTTTCATAGAATACTCCTTTCCGGTGACAGATTTACTCGCGTCCGCTCTTTAACTCCGTGAAGTAGCGGTCATAAATCTCCTTTGCTTCACCTACATCGACCATACTTTCCGTACGTTCCAGTTCTTCTTTTGACAAGTTAATATATGGATTGCTTAAATATTCTTCACTATGATAGGGTATCGCTTTAAGATTGGGATTTCCATAACCCACGTATTCGTAATTTTGTGCACTGATCTCTGGCTCAAGGATAAAATTGATAAATTTCTCGGCCAGCTCCTTGTTTTTGGCGCCTTTAGGAATCGCAATGGTATCGTAGAAGATTGCCGCCCCCTCTTTCGGAACTACAAAAGCGATATTTTCGTTTTCTTCAAGCGTAAAGGCAGCATCTCCAGACCACATGGTGCCGATCCAGAAATCTTCGGAAACAAATTTTTGTTTAATGGTATCCGTATCAAAGGCTAGCACATTGGGCAGCAATTTTTTTAATTCTTCCACTGCCTCTTTAATCTCAGCTTCATTTGTAGAATTGATGGAATATCCCAATTTCTTCAAAGCCATCCCGATTACTTCACGGGAATCATTTAACAGGGCTACACGATCTTTGTATTTAGGATTCCATAGATCTTGCCAACTGGTGATTTCATCTGTCACATACTTTTTATTGTAAGCGATCCCAGTGATTCCGTACATATAAACAAGGGAGTATTTGTTTTCCGGATCAAAGGGAAGCCCAGTAAACTTAGGATCCATATTGACGATATTGGGAATATTTTCTTTATTCAGTTCTTCAAGCAAATCTAGTTTGGTCAAAATATCCACCATATAATCAGAAGGTTGGATAATATCGTATTGCGAGCCTCCGGAACGCAATTTGGCTAACAAATCCTCATTGCTGGAATAGGTGTCATAGGTGTAATTTACATTATATTTTTTGGCAAAAGCTTTTAACACTTCAGGGTCAAAGTTATCCGACCAACTGTAGATGTGAAGTGTGGGCTTTTGTGAACAACCTGAAATCACCACGAATGAGAGTACAAGGATCACGGAAACAATGAGCAGATTCTTAATTAATTTCATCTCGACTTCCTCCTAACTCAATATTAAATATTTTACTTTTTGCGGATAATTGCAGACCGCAAAAAAAGATGCGCAAATAAGCGGAAATGTTTGACTTCGTTTTCTGGCGATTCAGAATGGCAGGCGTTTGCTGGTTGTTTGGTCTGCATCTTTCTGCCCAAAGCGCTCCGATAAAATGACAAGAACGACGGTGATCAAAATCATGATGGTGGAGAGAGCGTTAATCTCCGGTGATACCCCCCGTTTCACCATGCCGTAGATATAGATCGGCAGTGTGGTAGAATCGGGTCCTGTAACGAAAGAGCTAATCACAAAATCATCGATGGAAAGCGTAAAGGACATCAAAGCTCCTGCGATAATCGCCGGCATAATCAAAGGCAACGTGACATAGCGAAAGGTTTGCCATGGCGTTGCGCCCAGATCTTGCGCCGCCTCTTCCAACTGTTTCCCCATCCCTTCCATTCTGGCTGAGACGATAATCACGACATAGGAGATACAAAACGTGATATGTGCGATAATCACCGTCAATTTACTTAAAGGAATATGTAATTGCGAAAAAAAGATCAGCAAGGATAAGCCCATGACGACTTCCGGAATAATAATCGGCAAGTAGATCAGTCCGTCGATTGCGCTTCGAAAGCGAATCTTGTTTTTGCTGAGGCCAATTGCGGCAGCCGTACCCAGGATCGTCGAGACCAGGGTAGCAATAATCGCTATGAACAGCGTGTTGAGAAGCGCATCAATCACACGTTCATTCTGAAAAAGAGATAAGTACCAATCGAGGGTAAATCCTTCCCAGACCGCATTGATGCGGGATCGGTTAAAAGAGTAAACCACTAGTACAAGAATTGGTAAGTAAAGAAATGCCAATACAACAAAGGAGTATGCAAACAGCAGGCGGTGCCTGAAAAATTTCATCGATTTCCCCCCTTACCATCTTGAACCTTTAAAGCACGAGTGTAGATGTAGATTAATATGAGCGAAAACAGGATCACAATAATGGATAAGGCTGAACCAAATGGAAAATCTTGAGCAGTTCTGAATTGATTTTCAATCACATTACCGATCAATGCCGTTTTGGCGCCGCCCATAATATCAGATACGACAAACATCCCAATCGATGGAACAAATACGAGAATCGACCCGGCCACAATGCCCGGCAACGTCTGCGGAAGTGTAATATTCCAAAAAGCTTTGAACGGAGTTGCTCCAAGATCATATGCAGCCTCCAGCATCCTTCGGTCCATCTTTTCGATCGAAACATAGATGGGTAAAACCATAAAGGGCAAGAGCGCATAGATCATGCCGATCATTACAGCCTCAGGAGTATAGAGAAGCTTTAACGGTTCCTCAATCAAGCCAACCTTCATCAGCAGAGTATTAACTAAGCCTTGGGATCTCAGAATGACCACCCAAGCATAAGAGCGAACCAAGAAATTGATCCAGAACGGAACCATGACCAGCAGCAACATAATATTTTGCCACTTTCGCGACGCCCTTGAGATGGTGTAGGCCAAGGGATATCCCAATAACAAACAGAATATCGTCGTTAACAAGGCGATTACAAGCGTTTGCCATAAGATATTGAGATAAAGCGGGTCAAAGAAACGCGCATAGTTATCCAGATTAAATGAATAGATGATTCTGCCGTATGTATCCTTCTTTAGAACCGAATAAAGCAGAACGATGAAGCAAGGAACGAGAAAGAACAGAATTAACCAGAGCAGCGCTGGCCAAATGATAAGGGTGCCTCTCTTCTTCAATTAAGGATCACCTCATCTTCTTTCAACCAGCCAACTCCGATCGGCTCACCTTCCTTATAAGGGCCTTTTCCGTTCACTTGTTGGTACGCAATTAATACGGTGGGTTCATTCTCCAATTTTATAAACAGTTTATACATATTCCCAAGGAACACCACATCCTCTACCCATCCCCGTTTCTTTTCTTGTGTAGGGGCGGCGGCACCAGATTGATTTAACGGGAAGAGGATAATTTTCTCCGGTCTTACGGAGAAGATCTGATCTCCTTGACTGAAAATATTATTTTCTCCGATAAATGTGGCAACAAATAGGCTCTTGGGATGATGGTAAATTTCATATGGCGTGCCTAATTGTTCAATTTTACCTTGGTTCATGACCACGATGCGATCAGACATGGCCATCGCTTCCTCTTGATCGTGCGTGACATAAACAAAAGTGATGCCTAATTTCTTTTGCAAATGCTTTAATTCGATCTGCAAATCTTTGCGCAGTTGCAGATCAAGCGCTCCTAACGGCTCGTCCAGGAGAAGCACCTTGGGATTATTTACGATGGCGCGGGCAATCGCCACACGTTGCTGCTGTCCCCCGGATAACTGGGAAGGTTTGCGTTTTTTTAATTCGCTCAATCTGGTTAGCGCAATCACTTCCTCGATCCGCCTCATCTGTTCTTGAGCGGAAACTTTCTTCATTTGCAAGCCAAAACTGATATTTTCTTCAACAGTCATATGCGGAAACAATGCGTAATGCTGGAATACCATATTTACATCTCGTTGATATGGCGCAGAATCGGTCACTCTCTTCTGATCCAGAAAGATGTCGCCTTTTGTAGGTTTTTCAAATCCGGCGATCATGCGCAACAAAGTGGTTTTCCCGCAACCGCTGGGTCCTAATATCGTTAAAAATTCCCCCTCATGGATCGTTAGATTTAGAGGTGGGATTACGGAATGGTCAGAGAAATGTTTCTCTATGTCAACCAGTTGAATCATACTTTTCATCACAATCCTTATCTGACCTTTTATTTCTATTCTAGAAGTAATTTATATCAGTTTAAGTAAACTTAAATTTTACCCAACTGTCAAGGTTTTTCTTTTACAGAGAAAACATTTTGATAAAACGTTCATTGTAAAATCAAATGCAACAAAATAAATAAACAAAAGCCATGGTAAATCCGTTATGATTAAGTCGACCAAAACATTAACATAACGGGAGGATTTACCCATGGCTCAGACTCATCATAACACAAATAAGCGTAGCTTTAAACATCTGACTCCTTTTGA